>Ga0209270_1000248_pt1 | contig 133012 bp, 113 predicted proteins | sample MTBAKSrepl1MetaG_FD_187456 | JGI IMG/M metagenome (GOLD analysis project Ga0209270, IMG submission 187456) | Enrichment culture microbial communities from Arthur Kill intertidal strait, New Jersey, USA, that are MTBE-degrading - MTBE-AKS1... | ecosystem: Environmental > Aquatic > Marine >... | reverse complement strand
CACAGTCGGTGACATGGATATTCCTGCGCAAATCCCGGCCAAATTTCGTACACTATGAAAAACTCAAAACACCAGAATGGACGTGATCAAGCACCGTTTTCACCCGTTGGGAAATCCGGACATAGCCTTATTTCCGAATCCGTGCGACAAAAAGCAGGAGATGTCTTGCGCATCGATGCCCAACGGAATGTGCTCCCCAAGGGCTCAGAAACGTCCATGAGGATCTACGATATCGGTGGGATCTCGGGAAAGTTCCACCTTGTGCTGGAGAAAAAAGAATCGTCAATGTCGAACCTGGTACGACGACTTCCAATCTCTTATACCTTGTTGGAAGGCAAAGACGTTGCAAGCAAAGCGTTTCACGGATTTGTAATCGAAATCTCCAGAAGCTGCGCAAATGTTTTGCTGAACGAACCGGTTGAAGTGCTCACCAACCTCAAGCTGAACCTGGTAGATGTGGATGAGAAACTATCCTCCAGGGATTTCTATGGAAAGGTAACGAAAAGCCTGGGAGAGAGGCGGCAAAATTATCTCGTTCACTTTACATCTGTTCCCCCGGAGGTGGACTCCTACTTCCAGGCAGTTCAAAAATTTGCTGCCCAGCAGGAGATGTGATCTGTCACAGGTTGACCAGCCGACCCGACAGCAAAACCCAGCCTCATGGCAGGATGTCGTGTGTCTCCATCCTTTACAATGGGCGAATGTGAAGATGGGAACGTAGTAACCTTTTTAACTTGCTCAAGTGGAAAGCGTTGTTTCCTGCTAAGTGTTCTGAGGCGCTTCCAACTGCCGAATATTTTCGAGATCCTCTTGAACTTCCAAATGGGCCTTCCACAAATCAACCGCACGCTGGGCATTCAGCCAAAACTCCGGCGTGTTGCCAAAAAGGCGGGACAAACGAAGGGCCATGGCAGGAGAGACGGCACGCCGGGCTCGGAGTAGTTCGTTCACTGTCTGCCGTGATACCATCAGTGCCTCGGCCAGACTCGCCGCTGTCAGCCCATAGTCGGGCATAAAGTCCTCGAGAAGCATCTCCCCGGGGTGGGTGGGTTCTACGTTCCGGGATTCGGAAATCTCAATGCTCATGGTTACACCTCAATGGTAATCTGTGATCTCGACGCCATATGCGTCCCCATCCTTGAAACGGAAGCATATTCGCCACTGATCATTGATGGAGATCGAGTATTGATCTTCCCGATCTCCTCTCAATCTGTGCAGACGATTGCTCGGGGGCACCCGCAAATCATCCAGGCATGTGGCGTATGCTATATACTCCAGCCGCCTAGAGGCTCTTTTCCATAAATCCGGCGGCAGCCGTTTGGATTTGCCATTTAGATACAGATCCTGCGTATGCTTGTCTCCAAACGTCTTGATCATGAAACACCTTGTAACGAGTCACGTGACAATTGTCAACGGCTAACTTTAAAAACTCGTTCGAGCGCCCCGGAGTTTTCATATCAAGCCTGAGGGGTCGCGCCGTATCGGCGCTTGAGTGAATTGGATTGAAGTTAAGTGGAGGTGGGGGATTTGAAGGTCGAGCGAGGGGACCGGAACGACTTTCCTGTGGAAAATCCGCCAACTCAGGCATACAATGACGAAAGCTTCCGGCTTGAGAGAGGCTTTGCTGATGAAACTCGGCATCATAGGTCTTCCCGGTGCGGGGAAATCCACTATTTTCGCGGCGCTGACCGGCGCGCGGGGCGAAGACTCCCAGAAAACCGGGCGGACCGACATAAGAATCGGCACGGTCAGGGTTGTGGACGAGAGGGTCGATTCTCTTTCGCGTCTGTACAAGGCAAAGAAAACCACCTATGCGCAGGTGGAATACCTCCTCCCATCGCAGCCGATCCCAAACACGGTCTCTGAAAGCCTGATCTGGAATCAGGTCCGCGTATGCGACGGCCTGATCCATGTGGTCAGGAATTTTTTGTCATCAGGGACTCCGCCATCACCGGAAAGCGACTTCTGGAGACTTGAAGAGGAGATGATCCTCAGCGATCTTGTGGTTGCTGACAAGAAGATCGAAAGGATGGACCTGGACAGCCGAAGGGGTCTGAAGTCCAATGAGGAAGAACGTCGGCTGCTCGCTGTTTGCAAGGAATTGCTGGAAAAGGGAGAGCCGCTCCGGGTGGATACGGAGACGGCTGCATCGCCCCTCCTTCGCGGGTTCACATTTCTCTCCGCGAAGCCGCAGCTGGTCATCGTCAACAACGATGAAGACAGCGAGTCTGAACCGGAATGGAGCAATCCCCCTGAAAGCGTGGAGCGGTTGGTAGTGAGAGGAAGGCTCGAAATGGAAATCGGATCCATGCCGCCTGAGGAGGCAAAGGATTTTCTGGAGGAGTACCATATCCGGGATTCCGTCCTGGACAGGGTCATCAGGGTTTCCTATCATCTGATGAAACTCATTTCCTTTTTCACGGTGCTCAATGAAGAGGTGAGGGCATGGACCATCCCCCGGTCCACTCCCGCACTGGAGGCGGCGGGCACGGTGCATTCGGACATGAAGAAGGGGTTCATCAGGGCCGAGGTTGTGTCTTACGATGAACTCATGACCCTCGGATCCTTTGCAGAGGCTAGGAAGGCGGGCAAGGCGAGGCTTGAAGGCAAGGAGTACATCGTTCAGGACGGGGATGTCATCCAGTTCAGGTTTAATGTGTGAGTCGGTGAGTTGTCATTGGTCAATGGTGATTTGTCATTTGTCAATTTTGACAGCCCCGTAAATTTTGGCAGCCCCGTAAAAAGTCGAAAATCGCCCTTATCCGTCATTCCGGCCCCGCATCAAGTGCGGTATAAACTCCAGCCGGAATCCAGAAATTCTGCACGGGCTCGAAAATACTGGATCCCGGCCTTCGCCGGGATGACGACTTTTACGAGACCGTCAATTTTCGTTGACAGTAGTCATTATGACCAGTGACAAATTGCCTTTCAACCAACACTCCGCCGGTGTATAGCAGCGGATATCAAAAATGCAGAGGAACAAACGCATGAACAAAATCAAGGTAGGCATTATCGGTGCAGGGGGATACGGCGGCTGCGGGGCAATTGAGCTGCTCCTGGGCCATCCCCAGGCCGAGATCCGCGCTCTTATAGACAAGCAGGACGTCGGCAAACCCATAAGCGAGCTTTACCCGCACCTGAAGGGATTCTGCGACATGACGATTCTGGATCCGTCGGACCCCAATCGTCCGGATGATTTCGATGTCGTCTTTTTCTCTACCCCCGATGGGGTGGGACAGAAAGAGGCCCGTTCATGGCTTGACAAAGGAGTAAAGGTAATCGATTACAGCGGCGACTTCCGATTCAACGACGCCCTGACGTATAAAGGCTATGCCGCCCGCATCGGAAAGTCCCAGGATCATGCCTCACCCGATCTCCTTCCCAAGTCCTCCTATGGTCTCGCAGAGCTTCATAGAAGCGACATCGCCCACTCCGACCTGGTCGGGAACCCCGGGTGTTTTGCGGTGAGTTGCATCCTCGGGCTCGCCCCAGCCCTGAAGGCCGGGCTCGTTGAACCGGAATCCATCATCTGCGACGCCAAAACAGGTGTATCCGGCGCAGGCAAGAACCCGAGCCCGATGTTTCATTATCCCGCCCGGTACGATGCCATGAATGCCTACAAGGTATCGGGGCACCAGCACGTGTACGAGATCGAAAGGGAGTGCAGCCTCGTCGCATCGAGGGAGATCCGGGTAACCTTCACTCCCCATGTGATCCCCCTATGCAGGGGAATTCTCTCCACCATCTATGGCCGGTTGCGTTCCGGTGAGAATGCGCGCTCTGCCGAGGAGGCGTACCGCTCCTTCTATAAAGAGGAAAGATTCGTGAGGGTGTTCGGTCCTGGAAAGGTACTGACCACCGCGGATGTGCGGGGAAGCAACTTCTGCAATCTCTCCGTCAACGTGGACGAGAGAACCGGAAGGCTGGTCGTGATCAGCATGATAGACAATCTCGTGAAGGGTCAGGCCGGGAGCGCTGTCCAGAACATGAACATTCTGTTCGGCATAGAGGAGACATCCGGGTTGTTGCGGCCGGGTCAATATCCATGAACGGCCGATCCATGGGTATCCAGGAGCATTGGCAGTGCTCTGCTATTTGATGCAAACTTTCCTGACCTGCAGAAGATCGGTTATGCCGAGCATGGTCTTTCGGATGCCGTCCTGCATCAGGGTGGTCATGCCGTCTTTGATGGCCTGACTCCTGATCTCTTCCATCTTGGCCCTTCCCTGGATCAGGGATTTCATAGTTTCCGAGCCGACCAGGATCTCATGAAGACCGGTTCTGCCTCGATAGCCGGTATTCCCGCAGTTGGGACATCCCTTTGGTCTATAAAGTACAAAATCGCTGGAGTAAGGTATCCCCAATGCGTCGAAATCTCCCTCGTAACCCCTTCGTAGTCCATCATACTCTTCCCTGGAAGGATGGTATTTCTCTTTGCAGTCCTTGCAGAGGGTCCTGCAAAGCCGCTGGGCCAGGATTCCCAGCAGCGCATCGGCAAAATTGAACGGATCCATTCCCATGTCCAGGAGCCGGGTGATGGTCTCCGGGGCGCTGTTGGTATGGAGGGTACTGAAGACGAGATGTCCTGTCAGAGATGCCTCGATGCCGGTGGAAACCGTCTCATGATCCCGCATTTCTCCAACCATGATGACATCCGGATCCGCTCTCAGGAACGCTCTCATGGCGGTCGCAAAGTCAAACCCGATCTTCGGGTGCACCTGGACCTGGCGCAACCCTTCCTGCGTGATCTCCACAGGGTCTTCGGCAGTCCATATCTTGGTTTCCGGCTTGTTGATATAATGGAGGCCTGCATGGAGCGTGGTCGTTTTGCCGCTGCCGGTCGGCCCCACGACAAGGACGATGCCGTAGGGTTTCGAGATCATCTCTATGAAGACGTCGAAGTTCCTTTCACTCATCCCCATTTTCTCCAGCGGGATGGGCTCACCGCCCGCAAGGAGCCGGAGCACGACATCCTCGTTTGCCCCGGCCGTTGGGATGGTAGCGACGCGAAGTTCGATGTCGAGCGGCGCATATTTTTTGAACTTGATCTTCCCGTCCTGGGGAAGCCGCCGCTCAGAGATATCCAGATCCGCCATGATTTTCAGACGCGATACGATTGCCTGTTTGAAGGTATACGGGATGGTCTGGTAGAGTTGGCAGGCGCCGTCCACCCGAAAACGGATATGAGCATTCGCTTTTCCCTGTCTCGGCTCGACGTGGATGTCGGAGGCGTTCCGGTTATATGCATCGATAATAGTCTTGTTCACCAACTGCACAATGGTGCCGTCCTCTTCACTTACCCGATCGAAATCCTCCGCGCCCTCCTCTTCGTTACTGGTGAGTTGCCCGAGAATATCCTCGATGCTCCCCGAATCTTCCAGGAGGCCCGTTCTCTTCACGTCGAAGAAATGGTCAATCATCTTGAAGATATCCTCTTTCAAGGATACGCAGAACTCGAACTCCTTCCCGGGAATGAGCCTCCTGATGGAGTCCCTTGCAGGGAGGAAATCCGGATTCTCCATGGCAATCACGACTTTGTTCCCGGACTGGGCGACAGGGACAAAAATATTGTTTCGAAGAAAGGTGTGCTTCAGACCTTTGAGGGCGTCGCCGGGAATAACCATCTTCTCGTCAAACGCTATGAAGCGGCTTTTGTAGAAGCTCGAGAGGGATTTTCCAATTTGCTCTTTGGAGACCTGGAAATCGCTCATGAGCACGGATTCCACACCCTTCTGGAGCTTTCTGGCACTTCCGATCGCCTGTTCCAGGTCTTTATCCGTAATGATGCTGTTGCTGATCAGGTAGTCGAATTTGGTCGGTTTTTTCTTCTGGGCAGCCTTCTGGTTATTGAAAAAGGCGATGCCCAGCACTTTGGCGATCTCATGAACGGAGGTCTGGTCATCAGGAGTGAACTGGACGCCGTCCTTCTTATTTATGAGTTGGAGGACCCCAAGCAGATACTTGTTGTACAGAATGGGAGCGGCAAGGACCTGACTCGTCCTGAAACCCGTTCTCTCATCCCAGCTCCTGTTGAACTTCAACTCAGGACTAATTCTTCTGAGTTCGTTTTCGTCATAGGCATTAAGGATATTCACCACTTTTCCATTGGCTGCACAATAGCCTGAGATGGATTCGTTGCTGATCGGGACACGGATTTCGTTTACTTCGTCCCCCGTCTTGAACCTGGAGACGATCTGCTTTCGCACCCCGTCAACCACGTAGATGGTGATCCTCTCTGCATCGCAAAGACTCAGGATCTCCCCCTGCAAATTGAGAAGGATGTCATTGGTATCTTTGGCAGAATGGATCTTGTTGGTGATGCTGTTCAGTCTCTTCTGGAACTTCAACTGCTCTTCGAGAGACTTCGTTTGGACAGGGCCTGAACCCTCTTCTCTGGAATTGGCAACCATAAGTCACTTCTCAAAGAAAATTAGAAGATTGTATGATAAATGTTCCGGCATAAGAGGGCAACCGATTTATTTCATCAACTGGAGTATTGGAATAATGGAATATTGGAGCGATGGTTGAAAAGAAAGTGATCGAAAGGACTAAGGAGACCGCGCATGAGATGTTGCCACGATGGTTTGCCTCTACTATGATAGCCTATCGCACGGGGTGATCGGAGAATTTTTTTCACGCTCAACATGCCTGATATCAATTACATATTGGATTTTCCATGATAAGCGATAGCCATGCTCATCTTGAAATGGAGGAATTCGACCACGACCGGGAACAGATGCTGGAAAGGGCGCTGAAGGGCGGTGTGACACGAATAATCACCATTGGGACGGATCTCCCAAGTTCCGCCAAAGCAGTGGAATTGGCGTCCAGGTACAGCTACCTCTTTTCCGCCGTAGGCTGCCATCCTCATAATGCGAAGGATTGCGGCAAAGAAACCCTCGAAGAGCTCTGCAGGCTGGCGGCAGCACCCAGGGTTGTTGCCTGGGGAGAGATCGGTCTCGATTTTTTCAAGCTCTATTCGGAGCGCGAAAAACAGCTGATTTCGTTTCAGGAGCAGCTGGACCTTGCGTCCCAGGTCGATCTCCCGGTGATCATTCACGACAGAGATGCTCACGAGGAGATTCTTGCCATCTTGAAACAAAACCGATCCAGCCGACAGCGCGGAGTCATTCACTGTTTCTCGGGAGACTATTCCATTGCAATGGAGTTTATTTCCCTTGGTTTCAGCATCTCGATTCCGGGGACGGTGACCTATAAGAACGCACACGATATCCAGGAAGTGGCTGCTCGCATTCCTATTGACCGCCTTCTGGTGGAGACGGACGCCCCCTATCTGAGTCCCGCTCCAATGAGAGGCAAGAGGAACGAACCCCTGTTCGTCATCCACACCGCGGAAAGGGTGGCGGCGCTGAGGGGAATGGATTTCCACGAATTCTGCCGGAAGACCGAAGAAAACACATCCAGGCTTTTCGGGCTGAGACAAGAGGCATGAGGATTCCCACGATCTCTTACACGTTCCCGCTGATCCTTGCCTCGGCATCCCCTCGGCGGAAGAGCTTGTTGAAACAGGTCGGGCTTCCGTTCCGGGCAGTGCCCGGGAGAATCGACGAGGGAAGTGAAACCGGTGAACCGGCTGAAAGGGTCCGTTCTCTTGCGGAAAAGAAGGCAATCGCCACATTCCGGAAGATCGGAGATCACTGGGTACTCGGCGCCGACACAGAGGTCGTCTTCGACAATAAAGTCCTCGGCAAACCCGCAGATCGCCGGGGCGCCGCCTCCATGCTCTCCCTCCTGAGCGGCAAAGAACATATTGTCATTACCGGTTTCTGCATCCTGAATCCTTCCGGCCGTACGCTCCATTCCGAAGCAGTCGAAACACTTGTAAGGGTCACCAGGCTCACACGCCGGCAAATTGAGGACTATATCGCCACCGGTGAGGTTTTCGGAAAGGCAGGAAGCTACGCCATCCAAGGCATAGGGGCGTTCATGGTCCAGTCCATAACCGGCTCCTACACCAATGTGGTCGGACTCCCCCTGAACGCCGTCGTTCGCGCGCTCCTCAAGGTTGGCGCGCTGAATCGATTTCCACTCTCGGGCCGCTGAAAAATACCCCATCTCTCTCGCCACGCAGTGGCAGGAATCACGAGCGACGTTGCCCAGCCAGGGTTTACCTTCGCTGACGCTGAATCTCTGAGAGCACCGCTCCTGCAGCGACGGAAACATTGAGGGACTCCACCCTTCCTGAGCCGGGTATCCTCACGATCTGGTCACATATCCCTCTGATCAACGGAGTCAAACCCTTTTCCTCGCTCCCCATGACCAGCACCAGGTTCCTCTTCCAATCGAAATCATAGATGGAATCCCTGCTCTCCCCCGCAGTGCCGATGATCCAGAATCCCTTTTCCTTCAGAGTTGTCAATGCTCTCCCGAGATTCACCACCCTCGCGATCGGAAGATTCACGAGCGCGCCGCTGGATCTCTTGATGATGCCGGCAGAAATTGAGGCGGATCGATCTTTGGGGAGCACCAGACCATCGGCGCCGAAAAATGTTCCGGTTCTCACGAGCGCCCCCAGGTTCCCCTCATCGGTGATGTGATCGGCCGCCAGGATCAGGGCTTCCCCCTGGCGAGACATGGAACCGGAAACAATCTCCTCAAGAGATGCATAGAGGTATTCACCCGCCAGGGCCGCCACACCCTGGTGCGCCACCCCCTGCAGCAGGTGATCCATTTCGCGACCGCTCTTGTAGGAAATTGGAATGGACTTTTCCGCTGCCGCACTGATGACATCCTTTACCCGGGTCCCCTCCTTACCCTCCCTGATCCAGATCTCCAGAATCCGGATGCGGGTTGAAAGGAGCGCCTCGAGTACAGGCCTGTATCCAGGTATCAGATGTTGCTTGGAAGGGGAAGGAGAGGAATGGACCATCTCACGGGATCCGGAAGATCTCGACGGCTTTTGGGAACAGAAGACGAGAACGGCACCTTTCGGCGAGGATGATGGAGACGACCCTCTTCACCCCGTCCATGAGCTCGTCATTGAATACGATGTAGTCATAGTCTCGGCTCTCCCGGATTTCAAGGAGCGCCTTTTCGGTTCGGTTTCGGAAACCGCTTTCACTCTCTGTTGCCCTGTTTCGCAATCTCTTCTCCAGCACTTCCAGGGAGGGCGGGAGCAGAAAGATGAGAACTGCATCCTCGAACTTGCGTCTGACGTTTCCAGCCCCCTGGACATCCACATCCAGGACGACATCCATGTTCATGTCAAGCCGGCGATGAAGACCTGAAAGGGATGTCCCGTAAAGATCATTATACACCTCGGCCCATTCGAGGAAGTCACCCTCCCGAATCATCCTCTGGAAGGTTTGCTTATCCACGAAATGATAGTCCTGCCCATCCACTTCCTTTTCCCGGGGCTGCCGGGTTGTATGGGAAACGGAATATCCCAGATCCGGGATTCCTTTCATCACATGATGAATGATCGTCGATTTTCCCGCACCCGAAGGTCCTGAAATGACGTACAGCCTGCCGGACATGGCCTACTCTTCAAAGTCTTCTTTGCTGAGCTTGCATTCGGGATTGAATCGCTGGGCGATGGTTTCGGATTGAATAGCCGAAAGGATGACATGATTGCTGTCGGTGATAATGACCGACCTGGTTTTTCTCCCCTGCGTGGCATCGATCAGCCTCTTGTCCTCACGGGCCTCTTCCCGAAGGCGTCTGATCGGGGCGGCGCTCGGGGAGACGATGGCGACAACTCGTCTGGATACCACTGAATTCCCAAACCCTATATTAACGAGTTTAGTCCCCATAATCCGTGTCTCCTTTCACTCGACATTTTGTACCTGTTCTCTCAGTTTTTCAAGTTCCACTTTAATCTCAACGGCAGCCGCCGAAATGGCGGTATCCGAAGCTTTGGAACCGATGGTGTTGGTCTCTCGATGGAGTTCCTGGATCAGGAATTCCAGTTTGCGGCCCACAGGTTCATCTCCGGACATGGCGTTTCTGAATTGAACGAGGTGGCTTCGGCTTCGAACGATCTCCTCCGTGATGTCGGAGCGCTCAGCGGAGTAAACAATCTCCTGCGCGAGACGGGCTTCGTCAATCTGCACATCTTCAACAAGTTGCCGGATCTTCTCCCGGATCTTCTTTCTCCACTCCTCCGTGACCTGCGAAGCCTTGCCCTGGATCTCGTCGAGGCATTTCTCTATGTGATCGATTCGACTGCGCAGGTCCTCCTCCAGCGCATACCCCTCCCTGATACGCATCGCATCGCAATTCTCCAGTGCCTTGTCCAGAGCGGATTTCAATCCCTCACGGATCTCCTCCAGATTCAACTCTTCGGGTTTGTAGGAGATGACATCCTTCATCTGGCAAATCTCTTCAGGCCGGATCGCTTTCTCCAGTCCGAACTCGTCGCACAGTGTGGAGAGGATTCGAAAGTAAGATCTCGCAAGAGGCATATTGATGTCCAGGGCAGCCTCATCCTGACCTTCCTTTCTTACTACCTGAGCAGTCACATCAAAACGCCCTCTCTTCATCTTCAGTGCGACCTGAGATCGCACCTCATCCTCAAGCGACTGAAGACTCCGGGGGATCCGTACCACGATATCCCGGTAGCGGTTATTGACCGATTTGACTTCAGCAACGATCGTGTGCTCCCCTGCGACGGATTCACCCTGCCCGTAACCTGTCATGCTTCTCAACATTTGCTAACTCCTTCTCAGCTGATCCTTATAACCCGATCTGATCTCGTTGAAAATCCCTATCATCTCAGAAGAAGCATAATCGGGGAACGTCCACTCGAGCGAACGAAAAGTCCCTCTCTGAAACAGGAGGGTAAGATCGGCATAAACGCCCTTCGATAAATAGACCCGGTGAGTGTAGTTTTTTCCGGTAGCGAGTACCAGCCTCTCGAGGGAAACGTACCCGGGGTCTATGTTGACTCTTCTCTTTCCTTCCTGGGAGTACTTCTGCTCCAATCCATCTGCCGCGAGCTTTGCCTCTACGATTCGTTCTGGCCTGATGAGTCTTGTGAAAGATACAAAGCGGCGGTGAAGCGGCCAGCCCATCTCCTTCTCATAATACTTCGTGCGATCGAAGAACATAGGGGGGCCGACCCAGTCCGCGGGGCCGAAAATCTCTTCCAGATGCGCTATGCATTCCCGAATCATCGTCTCTTCGAGAGAAAAAACACTGCAGATCAGCTTCACATCCTCAGGCTCGGTCAAATGACTCATGGATGACTATTCTTCAATGAACGATGGATGTTCTTCTTCAACTCTTCAGCCTTTACCGTGGAGGTCCCCACCTCGCCTACCACGACGCCAGCCGCCATGTTGGAGATGATTGCTGCAGATTTCAAATCCATTCCTGACGCGAGACCGAGACAGAACGTACTGATCACGGTGTCACCTGCTCCGGTAACATCAAAAACCTTCCGGGCCACGGCGGGAATGTGGCTGATTTCGCCCCCGTTTTCAAAGAGAGTCATTCCATCGCTGCCTTGAGTAATCAGCACGGACCGGCAGTTCAACTCCTTAAGCATATGTCTTCCTGCTTTGATCAGGGTCTTCTCATCGTGAATTCGAAAGCCGCAGAACGCACCAGCTTCGTGGTGATTGGGGGTAATCACGTCCACACCGCGATAATACTCGAAATTGCCGGTCTTCGGGTCCACGGCAAAGACCACCCCCTTTTTTCGGAGGAGGGATCGCAGACCCCTCATAAGGCTGCCGGAGACCACCCCTTTTCCATAATCGCTCACGATCACTCCATCCACCCCGGAGTATCGCTCCGCGATCTTCAGCAGTCGTTTTGCGGTCTCAGACCGGATATCTCTTCGGCTTTCCCTATCATACCGGACGACTTGCTGGTTGTGGGCCACGATTCTTGTCTTGATCGAGGTCACCCTGTCGGCTTCGACAAGTATCCCTCCAGTGGAAAACCCCAGGTTTCGGATTCTCTCCTCGATTTCCCGAGCCGTGTCATCACCTCCCGTGATACCGCACAGGACTGCTTTACCGCCGAGGGAAGCAATATTGCTTACAACGTTGGCGGCACCGCCCAGCATCTTGGTCTCGTCCCGTACCTCCACGACCGGAACAGGCGCCTCGGGTGAAATCCGGTTGACATCGCCCCAGATGTACTCATCAAGGATGATATCACCCACGACCAGGATGGTTGTTTTTGGAAATCTGTCTACGTATCCAGCCAATTCACGAGGGTTGTACTCAGAACCGATCTCACGTATGATTCGGGACATTCTCTCGCAGCTCTCCTCTAAGGCGAATCGGCATCTCTCCTCACCTGCCGGCTCGAAGGTGTTCTGTCGCCGATTTCTCTATTTATTTGATGGGTTAAATTATCACCGGGGACCTGGGGTTGTCCATAGAAATGAACCTGACCGGTTGCAAGGAAAAGCAGGCGCACCCGGATTCAGATATGCATTTGCTTACCGTTGAATCGGCCTCATCATACCCTGTACTGCCGTGGATTACCGTGTTTCGGATTTGGCTCGCCGTGGGGCTCCCCATCGAGGAAAAGCAGGAAATCCAATATTGATGGTCTCGTAAAAAGTCTTGCGGAGCGAACTTGTCATTTCGACCGCAGGGAGGTATCTTTTCTTTCCGGCGCGTTACAAATGCAAGATTTCTCGCTTCGCTCGAAATGACATGAAATAGGGACTTTTTACGAAATTGTCAATATTCGTGATTCCACAAGCTTGCGGCCATGTTGACTTTTTCACACCTCTCCTATAAAAGTTGAACCGCGTAGCTGCAGGAACTGACCGCCATTTACAGCTGCCGCAGAGGAGACAGGCAACTTGAAAATAATCATTGTAGGGGCCGGCGAAGTCGGCTTTCACATTGCACAGAAGCTCTCCGAGGAGAACCAGGAGGTCTTCCTGATCGAGAAGGATGCTGAAAAGATAAAGAGGATAACAGAGGAGCTCGATGTCCAGGCCATCCTGGGATCCGGAACCAGCCCGGTGATGCTCAAAACCGCTGGAATCAAGGACGCGGATATGCTGGTCGCCGCAACCGACAGCGATGAGGTCAATCTGATCGCCTGTCTTCTCGCCCGGCATCTCAACCATTACATCCTGAAGGTGGCGCGAGTCCGCAACCCCGAGTACATGAAGGAAACAGATCTGTTCAGCGGCGATCTCCTGGCGGTGGACCAGATCATCAACCCGGCTTCGGTAATGGTGGAAACGATTCTAAACCTCATCAGCGTCCCGGGCGCAGCGGATGTGATCAATTTCGTGGGAGGAAGGGTAAAGCTGATCGGCATCGTCGTAAAGCCCGGCTCCCCCGCTGCCGGACGGCAGCTTCTTTCATTCAGAGACATGGAAGGAAAGATCCTCGTGGGGGCCATCGTCCGGGGGGATCAGGTGTTTATCCCTCACGGGGAGGACACCATTCAGGCCAATGATCTGGTGTATCTCGTCGCCAGAACGGACGAGATTCCCCTGGGGAAGGATGTTTTCGGATACCAGGAAAAGGAGATCCGGAGGGTGATGATCGTGGGGGCCGGGATGACCGGCTCAGCATTGGCCGCAGCCCTGGATCAAACAAAGCTGCACGTGAAAATCATCGACAAAGACCCTCAGCGATGCGCAATCCTGGCCGACACGTTGGAAAGGGTCATTGTCATCAACGGGGATGGAACGGACAGGAATCTTCTCCAGGAAGAAAATATCGCCGACACGGATTTCATGGTCTCGATCACGGGAGACGAGGAAAGCAATGTCATCATTTCCCTTCTCGGAAAAGGGTTAGGCGCAAGGAAATGCATCACCCGCATCAACAAGCTGAGCTACATCCCTCTGGTCTCTGCGATCGGTATCGACACGGTGGTCAGTTCGAGATTATCCGCTATCAGGGCAATTCTTCAGTATATCCGAAAAGGCAAGGTCATCTCGGTTGCGCCCCTCAAAGGCGAACACGCCGAAGCCATTGAGGCGGAAGCCCTGGAAACATCAGACGTGGTCAACCTTCCCCTGGCCGAAGTAAAATTCCCGAAAGGGGCGATCGTAGGCGCCGTCGTCAGGGGAGAGGAAATCATCATTCCGCGTGGCGATACCGTTATCCTCCCCAAGGACCGTCTCATCATATTTGCATTGCAGAATGTGGTTCCGAAACTGGAAAAACTCCTTACGGTGAAGCTGGACTTCTTCTAATGCATGCCTCCAGAATCCTTCGATTTATGGGGACCCTGATCTTCTTTCTCGGAACCTCAATGATCCTACCCCTTATGGTAGCCCTCTGGTACAGGGAGGCCGGCACACGATCCATCGTCTATTCCATTCTCATTGCATGCGCCGCAGGCGTTGTTCTCTATTTTGCGGCGAAACGGGATGAGGAAAAATCGCTCAGTCATCGCGATGGCGTGGCAATCGTAACCTTCGGGTGGGTGGCCGCCGGATTGGTCAGCGCCCTTCCCTTCATGCTCTCGGGCGCGATTCCTCACTTCACCGATGCCTACTTTGAATCGATGTCAGGCTTCACCACTACAGGCGCTTCCATCCTGGCGAATATTGAAGCAGTGCCTCGATCTCTCCTCATGTGGAGGAGTCTCATACAATGGCTCGGAGGGATGGGAATTATCGTGCTCTCCATCGCCATCCTTCCCTTCCTCGGGGTGGGGGGCATGCAGCTTTACAAAGCCGAGGTCCCGAGCCCGGTGGTGGACAAGCTCAAGCCCAGAATCTCGGATACGGCGAAGGTCTTGTGGAAGGTCTACATCCTGCTGACCTTGATGGAGATTTTTCTCCTTATTGCAGGCGGTATGCCGCTCTACGATGCTGTTTGCCACGCCTTCTGTACAATGCCGACCGGCGGTTTTTCCACCAAGAATGCGAGCCTCGCCCATTTCAACAGTCCCTACTTCGATACGGTGGTGATCGTCTTCATGCTCCTGGCATCGGTCAATTTTTCCCTCCACTATAAATTCATCAAGAGTAATACCGGGATTTTCCATCGCGATCCGGAATGTCGTTTTTTTCTGGTCCTCGTGGCCTTTTTCATACTCGCGGTGACGATCAATCTCTACTTGACGATCTACCCTTCGATCGGCAAAGCTTTCCGCTATGCTGCTTTTCAGGTAGTCTCGATCATCAGCACGACCGGGTTTGCCACGGCCGATTTCGATCGTTGGCCCGGTTTTTCTCAGATTGTGCTTGTCCTTTGCATGTTTCTGGGAGGCATGGCAGGATCGACGGCCGGCGGTATCAAGACGATGCGGATCATTCTTCTTGGAAAGCAGGCTTACCTGGAGATCTTCAGGATCATACACCCGCATGCCGTCACCAGCCTGAAACTCGGCGGAAAGCCTGTTCCCCAGGAGGTCATGAGCGGCATCTGGGGGTTTACCCTCCTTTATCTCTCCATATTTGTCGTATCGGCCCTGATCATCTCAGCGCTTGGACTCGATGCCATGTCGGCGTTCACCGCCGTGGCAGCCTGTGTTTTCAATGTAGGGCCGGGTCTGGGCGCTGTCGGGCCCGCCCAGAACTTTCTTGCAGTGCCCTTTCTCGGCAAATGGGTCCTCATATTCTGCATGCTGGTGGGAAGACTCGAGATCTACACGGTGCTCGTGTTGATGATGCCTGAGTTCTGGAGGAAATGAGCGGTACTTCAGGATGGCTGGGAGGATCATTGGTTTATGTCCATGCGACCGCGGTAGAGTGCGAGAATCAGGGGGTCGGCAATTATTGATCCCTTGACATCAGGGCAACGGGAAATCGGGACCAGATGTCCTGAAGTAGTGCTTCCCGCTTGAAGATTTCACCTGTTAACTGATTGCGCCACCGGCCGTCTGGGAGTTCCACTCTTGTGTCGCCCCATTTTCCACCGTTCCGGAAGGGGAGACGCGGCACAAGGGTGATTACTTCCTCCCCGCGAAGATAGGCGACTGCATGCTCTGCTTTCTCGCCCACAATGTCCAGGGAACGATAGGTTCCCTGCTGGAAGACCGGGTGACGCTCTTTTCGGAGCTCCAATGTCTTTCTGAGCACCCACATTTTCGGAAATCCTTCATTCATCCTTCCTAGAATCTCTTCCGGCGTCATGTCCTTCAAGGAACCAAGCATTCGTCGAAGCATGGAGAAGTCGACTGCCCTGCGGTTGTCCGGATCGACCAGGCTCAAGTTCCATGTCTCCATTCCCTGATAGATATCGGGCACTCCGGGCGCAGTCAGCTTCACCAGCAGCTGAGACAGGGAATTGACCCTGCCGGGATATACCAGCGGTTCCGTGAAACTTTCCAACATCCCGCGAAATTCGACTTCTTTCAGAATGTTGGAGCTGAATCCTTTCACCGCTTTCTCGTAGGCTTCGTTCGGGCGTGTCCATGAAGTATGGACCTTCGCCTCCCGCATAGCCTTCTCGAGAAAAGTTTCCACCCGCTCCTGCTCGACAGGCCATGCGCCCACCAGTGTCTGGTACAGGAGGTATTCCGTGTTCCTGTCGGGCAAGCCGTTTCTGCGGTATTGTTCATTATGTGCCGCCCACCCACGCACTGCCTCCGCCCACGCATCCGGGATTTCCGAGAGAACCGCCAGCCTTGCACGTACGTCCTCGCTCCGCTTGGTGTCATGAGTGGAAGAGGCGAGCATTGCATGGGGCCGGTTTGCGGCAGCCCGGCTCATCGCCTGGTGGAACAACTGCACCGGAAAGCCGAATGTACCGGGGTCCCCTCCCACCTCGTTTAACGCGATGAAGCGATTGAAGCAATAAAAGGCGGTGTCTTCTATTCCTTTCGCAGTGATGGGTCCGGTCATCTGCTGAAAGCGCATCACGAATTCGGTTTCCAGATCTCCCCTGTGCTCCAGCAGCAGGAGCGCTTTCATGAACCCGAAGAGTTCCGGATCGAGTTCGGGCCTGAAGAATTTGGCAGTACTCATCGCCGTCTCTGTCACCGCCCGATCCTCCTCGCTGACCATGCCTGCTTCGGCCCTGACATAGCTCCGGTATACCGGGAAACAAGCCATGACTTCCTTGATGGCTTCATTCACCTCATATCGCGTGTAATCCCGGTAGCGGCGGTTTCGCTCACAAACCTGTATCATCAGCTCCGTCAGCCGATTGACATCGCTGGCGAGCAGCTCGTGAATGACCTGATGTTTCTTCTCCCTTGCGAGCAGCCGGTAATTGACTTCGCAGCCCGTAAACTCCGCATAAAAATCGGTGAAACCTTTCTCCCCCGAGCGATCGATGAAAAGAGTTCCCGCCATGTTTAGAAAATCATACCCTGTGGTCCCTTCCACCGGCCATGCGGATGGAAGCTGCTCACCGGGATGAAGGATTTTTTCCGCCACAATCCATGCTTCAGGCGCTGACTTGCGCAGTCTTTGAAAATACTCCTCCGGATCCCGAAGTCCATCCGGATGATCTATCCGCACCCCGTCCAGCCCGCCTCCTTGAAGCCATTCCAATACCAGCCGATGGGTGTCTCTAAAGACGTTTTCATCCTCGGACCGCAAGCCGATCAAGGTATTGATGTCGAAAAACCGTCGGTATCCGAGATCCCCGGACGCAGCGCGCCAGTATGCAAGCCGGTAATTCTGCTCTTCCAGGAGATTGTCGAGCAGATCCGGGTTCGAATTGATCTCCTCGATGCTTGCCTCTACAGCTCCGTTGATTAGCGGTTCCTCCTCCATCAACCGTCTAAGCTGGACGAGAAGGACCCTTTTGTTTCGATCCCCCCTGCGGATGCTCTCCTTTTCCGTAATCGTCGGCAATGGAAGCCGCCCAAGTGAATCGGCGATGAACGCCAGGGTATCCGACTCCACCCTTCCGGCCGCGCGATTCAGGAGAAGATGGAGAGAACGAGGGGAGACGGGAAACATGTGGGCAAAGTAGTGGATCGTAAAGGTTCCATGCCGATGCTGCAGCCTGATTTTGCCGGCATCCAGGACGCAGCCGTAATGGTCTTCGAGGATAGGGAGAAGGATTTTGTTGCTCAAACGCTCTTCGGGCGATTTCCATTCCACGTCGAAATACGAGGCATAGATGCTGGAAGGACCGTTCTCAAGCACGTCCCACCACCACCTGTTCCGGGTGCCAGTGATGGCCATATGGTTTGGAACAATGTCCAGTATCTGCCCCAGTCCGGCAGCATTCAAGGCATGGGTCAGCCGCTGATGGCCTTCAGACCCGCCGAGTTCCTCGTTGATCTTGCCGTGGTCTACAACGTCGTAACCGTGAGTGCTCCCCGGGGCCGCCTGCAAATAGGGGGAGGCGTAAAGATGGCTGACCCCGAGGTCCGCAAGGTAGTCGGAGATGGCGGAGGCATCGTCAAATGTGAACCCCTTATGGAATTGCACGCGATAGGTGGCTCGCGGTACGTTCATCGATTATCCCGACAGGGCTTTTCCATAGCTGTCAATCGAGGAGAACCGAGGCCGCATAGGCCGGATACTCCAGGTAAATGGTGGTGGTCGTAACCTCGGGGGGAGGAAGCTCTTTCAGCCTTCCGGCAAGAATCAACTCTTCCAGATAGCAACCCCTGCAGGTAAAAGAGACCCAGAACTGGTTCGCAGCATGTTCGAGGCAATCTTCATACCTGGGGCACAGGGTTCTTCTGGGAGGGGGATACTCAAAGGCCTCTTCTTCCGTTAGAGTAAAGTAAAGTTCCTGAGGTCCAATATTCTGCATGATCCGGCCTCCTTTCAGTGACAGTCGTTCCCCTGTCCGTTTTCACGCCAGGGATTGGAGTCAACCTTAAACCAGGGCATTTGAAAAGAGAGGTAGGAGGACTCTGTAGATGGAGTACAATCATCCCTTATTCGATTGTACCCTTTACACCCATGATGGGAGCAGCCCGGCGGGGAGTGGAGTATCGGCGTACTGGGCTCTGTCTCGTATTATGAAACTAGTGTCCTGTGTTATTCAGCTCTTCAATCAGAATGGGGATGAAGGTGACGAGATCTTCCCGGATGCAGTAGTGCGCCGACTGAAAAATGGCGGCATGGGGATCAGTGTTGATAGCCATAATGATCTGCGCACCCCGGATACCCGAGACATGTTGAAATGCCCCGGAAATCCCGCATGCGAGGTAAAGCTTGGGCGACACGGTCTGACCTGTGACCCCGATCTGATGTTTGTGCTGGAACCATCCCAGATCGCAGGCCGACCGTGACGCGCCGAGTGCGGATTTCGGAAAAGCGGCGGCAAGCTCCTCTAAAAGAGCGACATTTTCCCTCCTGCCTATTCCCCTGCCTCCCGCAACAATCACTTCCGCATCCTTTAGGGAGCTGTCTCGGCGGAGGGATTCAGCAACCCCGACAGTTGTCGAGGCCAACTTCTTCTCATTCGCTTCGATAACCGTCACCCCGCCCCCCGATCCGGTTGTTTCGGCCGGTGATTGAAATGCTCCCGGGAGTACGGTCGCCACTACCCGGGAGGTTTGAGGAACGATCTCTTCTTTGAACCTTCCGGAGTAAACGGGTCGCCTCAGCCACCCGTCCCCTGCGGAATCCACTGCCGTGATGCAGGAAGCCCCGAGCTGAACGGCAAGTCTCGGCGCCAGATCATAGCCCATGGAGGTGTGCGGCAGGCACACCCACCCGTCGGCTTTGCATCGCAGAAAATTCATGATGGCTTCGGCATATGCAAGCCCATTGTAATGCTCGAGGTGGTCGCCCGAGAGTGCGATGGTCTCACAGCCTGTTTTCTCGGCGATCTCCTGAGCAGCGGCCAGAACATCTTTTCCGGGCAGGATCACTATCGGCATTTGCCCGTTGCCAACTGCACGCGCAAAGCCAAGGAGTTCATATGTCTCCTGCGTGACACAACCTTTTCTTCGTTCCGCAATGAGGGTGATTGGCTTTGCTTCCATTTTTATAAGCTTCTTCCGCTCTGCCTCATAAAATGGATTTCTCGTGAAGTATCCTGACGAGCTTGCGCGCCTTCTCCCTGGGGGATCCCTCCACAAAAACCCCCTGGGCCGCCATATCGGGAGTCCGAATGGATCGCCTGATTTCTCGAGGTGCCGGCACGAGGAGATCCTCGGCCTTGACGACCTCCTGCTTATAGGTTTGTGCCCTCATGACCTTTGAAAAGGACGGATATCTCGGAGTGTTGATGCCGGGCTGAACGGAAAAGACAGCGGGCAGTTCAAGCAGTACCCTCTCCCTGGCTCCGCCTTCGATCTCCCTATCCACGAGAGCCTCAGCCCTCTCGGGCCGAACCTCTTCTTTGATCACCGATGTAGCACAGGGAAGATCGAGGAGGGCCGCAATGAGCTGCCCGGTCTGACAGGCCATGGTGTCTTCTGCCATCACACCGGCGATGATCAGGTCGTAGCTCCTGGGTCCGGCGCAGGCAGCAATCAGGGACGCCACGGAAAAGGGGCTGATGTACCCTTCCGCGCGATGCAGGATATGGATAGCGTGATCCGCTCCCATCCCGAGGGCCCGGTGGAGATTTGAACTGACCCGCTCCGGTCCCACGGAGAGAGCATCGACCCTGCTTCCGGCCAGCCTCTCCCTGATAAGCAGCGCCTCCTCGAGGGCAAACTCATCGAACCGGTTCATGCGGAATGCCGAGTCGGAAGGATACGAGAGCTCGCCTGTCCGTTCATCAAGCGTGAGCGATTCGCTCGAGTCGATCACCTGTTTGACGCAAACGAGAATCCTCAAGCAACCATCTCCCGACCAAGAGATTTGAACCGCGAAGGCGCCAAGAACGCAAAGAAGAACGCGAAGATTTGTTTCTTCACCTGCAGGAAGCCGCGCCGGCAGGTGAAGAAACAAATGCTTTCTTGGCGTACTTGGCGTCTTGGCGGTTCAATTTGCGATCCAGAATAGACAAGAGGGGGCGGGAAAGCAAGCCTGAAAAGCGAGCGTTCGCTCATAATATCTTGACAATCTCCCCGCTCGCCCGATATCTTCAGACCATGAGCATAATCTACATGATTCGACATGGGCAGGCGTCCTTCGGTCACGAAGACTACGACCATCTCTCCCCGCTTGGCAGAAGGCAGGCGCGCATCCTTGCACAGTTTCTTTTTAGAACGGGTTTTCAACCCGATGCTGTCTATTCCGGGACCATGCTGCGCCAGAAGGAAACTGCAGAGGAGTTCCTCTCCGTGTTTCGGGAAGAAGGCAGAACACTTCCCAACCTCGAGCAGCTAAGCGGGTTCAATGAGTTCGACACGGGTTCCATTGTCGAGGCAATGTTCCCGTCCATGGCAGTCGAGGATCCTACCCTGGAACACGACCTCCCGAAGATGTACTCCAGCATGAGTTCCTTTAAACGCGTGTTTGAGACTGCAATGCTCAGGTGGGTTACCGGCCGCTTCGACACCCCCCGGATTGAGAGCTGGAAGGATCTGCAGGTCCGCGTGTCCGAGTCGCTGGGGCAAATCAGGGAAAAGCATGGAAGGGGTAAAACGATTGCGGTTTTTACCTCCGGCGGCGCCATTGCTGCATCCCTTTCGTATGTTCTCGGCATCCCCGGCGAGCACGCCATGCGGTTGAACTGGCAGGTGGTGAACACATCCATTTCACGGTTTATGTACAATGAAGAGAGGATCACCCTTTCGGGCTTCAATTCCATTTCCCACCTTGAGCTTGAGGGTGAGCCATCCCTTGTCACCTATCGCTGATCTCTTCCAAGGAAAGGAGCGCTCTTATGGATTTCGAAGTCCCTGAAAAGGTAAAGGTCATCACAGGTATGATGGATGAGTTTGTGGAAAAGGAGCTCATTCCCCTGGAGCCGGAATTCCTCCGCAGGCCTTTCAGGGAGATGCTCCCGGTGATCGAGGAAAAGAGAAATCTGGTCAGGAAGATGGAACTCTGGGCTCCCAATCATCCTGTGGAGTACGGCGGCATGGGACTCGGGCTTGTGGAACATGGTTTTGTCTCTGAATCCCTTGGCAGGACGCCTCTTGGCCATTTTGTCTTCGGATGCCATGCCCCGGATGCCGGAAATATTGAAATCCTCTACCTGCACGGCACGCCGGAGCAGAAAGAGCGGTATTTGAAACCCCTGGTTGCAGGCAAAATCAGGAGCTGCTTTTCCATGACCGAGGTGGAGATGCCCGGTTCCAATCCCGTGATGATGGACACCCGCGCAGTCAAGGACGGGGACGACTATGTGATCGACGGGCAGAAATGGTACTCTTCGGCAGCGGACGGCGCCGCATTCGCCATTGTCATGGCCATGACCGACCCGGATGCACCGCCCTATATGCAGGCAAGCATGATCATCGTGCCCACAGACACTCCCGGCTTCAACCTCGTGAGGAATATTCCGGTAATGGGCCATGCGGGCGAAGATTATGCGTCCCACGCCGAGATCCTGTACCAGTCCTGCCGGGTGCCCCGGCAAAACCTTCTGGGCCGCGAGGGGTACGGCTTTGTCATTGCACAGGAGCGACTCGGTCCGGGTCGTATTCACCACTGCATGAGGTGGATCGGGATCTGCAAACGGGTCTTTGACCTCATGTGCTCCCGGGCATCGCGGAGAATCATGTCGCCGGACGGCAGGACTCTCGCAACCAAGCAGATCATTCAGTCATGGATCGCGGAATGCGCTGCTGAAATCCAGGCAGCCCGTCTCATGACACTGAATGCCGCATGGAAGATCGATACATTAGGGACCAAGGCCGCGCGATACGACATCTCCTTTATCAAGTTCTATGTGGCAGGGGTGTTGCAGAAGGTGGTCGACAGGGCGCTGCAAGTTCACGGCGGCATGGGAATGACGGACGACACCATCATCGCCTATTACTACCGGCACGAGAGGGCAGCCCGGATTTATGATGGGACGGATGAAGTCCACAAGATGTCGGTTGCCAAGAAGATTCTCAAAGACTACGAAGGGAGAACAGTGCGGTAGCGTATGGAAAATACCCTCAATTTCGAGACCTTCAAGGGTCTGGTCAGTCTCTCAATGGAGGATCTCTGCACAGAGCTCTTCCTGGGGAACCGGGAGAGTATTCGGATCAAGAAGGAACAGGTGGCCGTCAGGAATCTCGTAAAGATCTTCAACGCAGCGCTCACCATCAGCAATGCCAAAGGGTTTACCGCCATGAGCCTCAGAGACCTGAGCAAGGAGGCGGGACTGAGCATGGGGGCGCTTTATACCTACTTCTCGAGCAAGGAAGAGCTGTTGGACATGATCCAAAGGCAGGGAAGATTGGTGGTGAAGCGAGTGTTGCTGTCGCAGATGGAGGGAATCGAGGATCCCCTGAACAGGCTGAAAAGGATCATCCAGGCCCATCTCTTCCTCAGTGAGGTCATGCAGCCATGGTTCTATTTCTCTTATATGGAGACCAAGAACCTTGCCAAAAAGGAGCACAAGAGGGCTATTGAATCCGAGATCTTCACGGAAAAAATCCTCACGGACATCATTCAGCAGGGCCAGGATACAAAAGCTTTTAGACCCGTGCAAAAGGAACTCGCAGGGGCGGTCATCAAGGCTATGCTCCAGGACTGGTACCTGAAGAGATGGAAATATGCAGGTCGCAAGATCACGGTGGAAAAATATGCAGATTTTGTCGTTGATCTGATTTGCACCTATCTGGCGCCGCTCCCTGCAAATTCGATCCCAGGCAGCGCCAAGACGAAGCATGACGGCATGCCCGATCTTTGATGCATTGTTTCGGATTTCGGATTTCGATATTCGTATTTTGAGACAATAACCTCTTTGGATCGTTAAGAACAAAATGCAGGGGTACCCATGGATCTGACCGACAAACCTACTCAGGTGAGGCAAGGCGAGGAACTGGATCCTGAGGCGATCCGGCAGGTCCTCAATGACAGCATCCCGGGACTGTCCGGCGGACTCACGATCAGCCAATTCCCCAGCGGGTACTCCAATCTCACCTATCTCGTCCGGACGGGGGATAGGGAGCTTGTGCTTCGGCGACCGCCATTCGGCACGAAAGCAAAGACCGCGCACGACATGGGCCGGGAATTCAGGATCCTGTCCGCCTTGAAACCAGCCTTCCCTTACTGTCCCAAACCGCTTGTCTACATGGAAGACCAATCGGTCATGGGGTGCCCTTTTTACGTCATGGAGCGCATAAAGGGGATCATCCTGAGAAAACAACCGCCAGAGGGGTTTGAGCTTACGCCGGACCGGGTTCGCACCCTTTGCGAGAACCTCCTCAATGTTCATTTCCTGCTTCACTCCGTCGATTACAAGGCTCTGGGTCTTGAGGGGTTCGGGAAGCCCCAGGGATATGTAAAGAGGCAGGTGGAGGGATGGTCTGAAAGATTCAAGAGAGCCTGGACACCGGATGCACCGACTTATGAAAAGGTCATGCAGTGGCTCCATGACCGGATGCCGGCCGACTTCTCAAGACCGGCCGTCATTCATAATGACTTCAAGTTCGACAATGTGGTGCTGAATCCTGAAAACCCGATGGAGATCATTGGAGTACTCGACTGGGAGATGGCCACTATCGGCGACCCGCTCATGGATCTGGGGTGCTCGCTCGGGTACTGGGTTCAGAGGGACGATCCGCCTGAGTTTCAGGCCGCCTCGACCCAGATCACCAACTTCCCCGGTGCTCTGACTCGTGTCGAGTTGTTCAGACGATATGAAGAAAAGTTCGGCGTGCCCCTGGACAACTTTGAGTTCTACGTTTGCTTCGGGTTCTTCCGCCTTGCCGTCATCATCCAGCAGATCTATTTTCGGTTCTATCACGGTCAGACCAGGGACCATCGGTTCAAGCAACTGATCTTCTCCGTGCATCTCCTGGAAGCTGCAGCCAAGAGGGTGATTGAAGGAAGAGAGGGCAGAAAGTAGTGATCACTTCGGCATGAGATTCTTGCCACGCTCCATGGCAATTCTCATGTATGTCTCGGCGCCCGATCGAGGCGGCTCGTAAATCTGATTCTCAGGCTTTCCTTTCAACTGCATCGCTTCCGTTGTGCATGTGGTGACGCAGAGGCCGCAGCCGATGCACCGCTCCAGGTTCACGACAGCCTTTTCCTCGATAACCTGAATGGCACCCATTTGGCATCGCTCCACACAAGTCTCGCACCCGGTACACTCCGAACTGTTCACCTCAGCGAAATAATTGCTCTGAACCGCTCGCGCAGGGGAAGGCTGTTTCTTCAAAGACCGGAGCATACCGCAGCAGTCACCGCAGCAACTGCACATCCCTCCGACCTTCTGGGAGTTGAAGGGCTGCATGACCAGGCCGGCTTCATCGTTTCGCTTCACGATCTCGCGGGCCTCTTCCTTGGAGATGTAGCGGCCCATGTGGTTTTCCACATAGTAGTGCCCGTAATGGCCGAAAAGGAAACAGGTTTCCAGGGGTTTGTCACACCCCTCACCGAGTGTCTTCTTCCAGGTGCGGCAGATACAGGGGGCAAGAGCGATGACCTCCTGTTGGCCTATGATCTCCAGTGCATCCTCATAGGGGGCTATGGGCCAGTTCAATGCTACTTGCCTGTTAATGGGAATGGAACGCATGAGCGGGGTCTTGAACGACTGGATCGTCTTGCCGAACCCGGACTCAAAATATTCGTCAAACTCCATGGCGATTTCCGGGTAAATTCTCTTCACCTGATGTTCGAGTATCCCGACCAGAAAAGGCACAGCCCCATACCGCAGGGTTTCGCCTTTTCTAAGCCTGAAGAGCAACCCTTTGGCGGCCATTTTTTCCATCAATGCCGCCGTTTGACTTGCATCGCTTCCCAGCCTCTCCGCCACCTGGGCCGGGGGCTCAGGCAGGGGGGAAAGCTTCAGAAAGAGCTCAGCTTCCTCCTCTGTGAAGAGCTTCTTCAGAATTCGGATTTCCACGCCGCTTTGCGTCGCCGGATATCCGGTCGAGAGATCGTCCAGCCGTTCGCGCAATCTTTCGTACACATCTGACATTGCTTGCCCTCCCTTAATATGGATCAGGGTTCAGGGGTTCAGGGGTTCAGAGTTCAGCGTTCAAGGTTTTGAAAAATGACAAATGCCAAATGACCAATGACAAATGTCCTCCTACAGTCCTCCGAACGATTCCTCTTCGATTTCCAAGGCCGCCGGACTTGCCTCCTGAATGGACTGCATCCTCCCGTTCACCACAGGGAGTACGGTATCCATATAGAACTGAGCGCTCTTGATCTGCCCCTTGTAAAAAGCCGTGTCCCTTCCTTTGGCCCCTTCGATCTTGGGAGCCGCCACCGCGACTCGCCACAGGAGCATCCAGCCCATGAGCACATCCCCCATGGTATGGAGGAACGGGACCGAATGGGCGAAAGCCACGTTGAAGCCCGGGGACATTGCAAGCGTGCCGATCTTCATGGCCGTAGCACCGAACATCGTTACCGAAGCCTCCAGCTTCTCGGCCATGCCTTTCAGCTCGGGTATCTGCTTTGCCTCTGCAACGGTCTTGTTCATCTCGCCCATCAGGTGCATAAAGACCGCGCCGTTCTGTCTTCCGATCTTTCGGGCGAGAAGGTCCATCGCCTGTATTCCTGTGGTGCCTTCATAAATCGTCGTGATCCTGCAATCCCTCGTGTACTGTTCCACAGGGTAGTCCTTGGTATACCCGGCGCCGCCGTACACCTGTATTGCCTGGTTGCAGACCTCGTGTCCTCGGGTGCCGATGTAATCCTTGGCAATCGGAGTCATCATGCTGTAGAGGTCCTCATAGAACCTGCGCTCCTTCTCATCGGTTGCCTGGGCCGCCTTCATCCCGCACATGATCGTCCATTGATAGAAGCTGCGCATCGCCTCTGTCTGAGCCTTCATCCACAGGAGATTCCTTCGCACATCGGGATGCCTGATGATGGGGACCGAAGGGGCGCTCGCATCCGCGAAGTTCTCGAGGCTTCTGCCCTGGATGCGTTTCCGGGCATAGTCCACTGCCAGCAGATAGCATGCGGAGGAATAGGAGAGCGCCTGCAGACTCACGCTCATGCGGGCGCCATTGATCATGTGGAACATGACGTTCATCCCCTTGCGTTCCTGCCCGAGCAGAAACCCGATGCACTTGCCTTTGGCACCCAGCGTCATACTGCAGGTGGCGCTTGATAGGATTCCGTGTTTGTGCTCGATCCCTTCGCACGCAATGCCGTTTCGTTCACCCAGTGTGCCGTCGGGGTTCACAAAGAACTTCGGGACGATGAAGATGGAGATTCCCTTTGTTCCCGGGGGATCCCCTTCGATACGGGCAAGTACCGGGTGGATGATATTCTCCACGAGGTCGAATTCGCCGTTCGTAATGAAAATCTTGTTTCCGGTGACCGTGAAAGTCCCATCCGGATTTCTGACCGCGGTTGTGGTGAGAGCCCCCACGTCCGATCCGGCCTCGGGCTCGGTGAGCAGCATGGTGCCGCCCCATTTTGCCGAGGTCAGGTTTTCCACGTACATCGCCTTCTGCTCCGGTGTGCCGAACTTGTGGATCATATCAGCGGTGCCGTTGCCCATGGTTGTATACACATACAACCCATAATTTGCCGCCATGAAGTACTCTGCTGCGGCAGCAGTAATGAATGGAGGGGCGCCTTGCCCGCCCATATCTTCAATGATGCCGAGATTGTTCCAGCCCCCTTCCAGGATCAGATCGAAAGCGCGATGAAAGCACTCGGGAACGATGACCTTTCCATTCTCGTATCGAAGACCTGTCCTGTCCCCCTCGGCGAGAGTGGGAAGCACTTCCTTTACAGCCAGGGCCTTTGCTTCCGTAAGGATCATCTCGCACATCTTTCGGTCATAACCGCTGTAAGGCTCTTTTTTGAGAAAGGCCTCCCCGTTCAACTGCTCCCATATCACAAAGTCCTGATCCCTTTTGTCCGCCAGTAGCTGTGCCATCGGTTACTCCTTCAAGTTCAAAGTTCAGGGTTGATGGTGTCGTAAAAAGTTGAAAATGGCCTTTTTCCGTCATCCCGGCGAAGGCCGGGATCCAGTACTTTTGAGCCTTTGCAGAACATCTGGATTCCGGCCTTCGCCGGAATGACGATTTTTTACGGGGGTGTCAAGGTTCATCGTTCAAAGTTTAAGGGTGCCGAGGTCAAGTTGCTTCACTGCAGGCAAATGCTTACGGTCGCCACAAAATCCCAATCGAGTGATGAATGTCCAACAGGAATGCGTCACAAAGGCATTCCTGGAAGTCTTCCCTTGGATATTGGACATTCTACATTGGACATTCTTCGGTTCGCTCTTGCCTACCAATCGTATTCTTCCCGCTCGATGACGGTCGCAACACCCTGCCCGCCTCCCACACAGGCATTGGCGCATCCGTATCGTCCCTTTTTTTCATTCAGAATCCGGGCAAGGGTTCCTGTCAGCCGGATGCCGGTGGCGCCCAGAGCGTGGCCGATGGCAATGCCACCGCCCATGACATTGACCTTTTCCGGATCCAGACCGAGCTCCTTGATGCAGTTCAATGCCACAATGGAGAAGGCCTCGTTGATCTCCCAATAATCCACGTCGGCGGGTTTCAGCCCGATCTTGTCGAGCGCCTTTTTGCTGGCCGGAACCGGCCCCACACCCATGATGGTGGGATCGACCCCTGCGTAGCCGATCGAACGGATGGTTGCAAGAGGCTTGATGCCTTTCTTTTTTGCCGTCTCCTTGGACATGAGCACCATGGACGATGCAGCCGCATTCAGCGGGGAGGAATTTCCCGGAGTGATCACACCGTCCTTCTTGAAGGCCGGCTTCAGCTGCGCCATTCCTTCCAGGGTGGCATCGTCGCGAACAGCCTGGTCCCTGTCCACCTTCAGAACCGTTCCATCCGCCTGCTCCGCCTCTACGGGAAGAATCTCACCCGCGAAGAATCCGTCGGCCTGGGCCTTGGCCGCTCTCCGGTGAGACCGCACACCCCAGAGGTCCATCTCCTCCTTGGTAAATTTCGTCCGGGAGAAGAGCTTCTCTGCAGTGAGCCCCATGTTCACGGAGGTCATCATATCCCAGTGCTGATAAGAAGGAAGCAAGAAAAGCGTCATGTTTGGGGCAATGAGGCCCTTGTCCGTGTTGTAACCGCCCATGGGAATGCGGGTCAAGTGCTCATATCCCCCGACCAGAACGATATCCGAGAACTCCATCGCGATTTCCATGAACCCCGTATGGATGCACGCCATGGAAGAGCCGCACTGCTGGTCCATGAACTTGGCAGGGATGGTCTCAGGGAAGTTGGCAAGGAATAGGGGAAACCGGCCGCCGTAAGCCCACTGCTCTCCAACCGCAGTGGAACAGCCCACCAGGAAGTCATCAACTTCCTTGGGTTCTATTCCGGTTCGTTGAACGACCTCCGGGAGCAGTTTGGCCAGAAGCTCATCCCCTCTCATTTTGCAGAACCAATCCCTGGCCGGATCACCGGGCCTCGATCGTGATTGCGCTGTCCTCAGATATCCTGCAATGACTACTTCTCTCATGAGCAAACCCTCCTCTATCAATCCTTTGGGTAAAAGGTTTTTCCGGTTTGAGCCATGTCTCTGATGAGGTCGGCCGGCTTGAAACGGATTCCATACTGCTTCTGCAGTTCCAGGAGTTTGTCATACACGTTCTGCAGCCCCCATTTGTCGGCATATCTGAGAATGCCGCCTCGGTATGGGGGAAAACCTGTGCCGTAAATCATGGCAAGATCCATGTCCTGCGGACGATCGCATATCCCCTCCTGGATCATGTATGCTGCCTCGTTGATGCCATTGGCCAGCATCAGATCGATCACCTCCTGCCTGGACACCTGTTTCGGGGATATGCTGTTCATCTTCAGGTACTCCTGAACGGCATTCAGAACTTTCGGGTTCGGGACAGGCTTTTCGCCGCTGTAATCGAAATATCCGGACCCCGTCTTTCGTCCATAGCATCCGGTCCGGTAGACGACCTCGGTGAGCGGATGGATCCTGTAGCGCTCTCCCAACCGCTTTTCGAAAGTCTTGCCCACATGATAGTTGATGTCGATGCCGGTCAGATCGGATAATGTTGCGGGTCCCATCGGCATGCCGAAGTCGATCATGGTTTGTTCAATGAATGCTCCGTCTACTCCGTCGGCCGTCAGGAAAACCGCCCCGCCCATAAGACCGCCCAACTGTCTTGAAACGTAAAAGCCCGGTCCGTCGTTCACCACGATCGGGATCTTCTTGATGGCGCGCGCGAAGGAGACGCTGCCGGCCAGGGTCTGATCGGATGTCTTCTTTGCGCAGATGACCTCAAGGAGTTGCATCCGATGGGCCGGGTTGAAGAAGTGTAGCCCGATCATGCGGCCGGGATCCTTCAGCACCTCCGCCATTTCGGTAATGGGAAGGGCCGAGGTGTTGGTGCCGAAGATGGTGCGGGACGAACAGATCGATTCGAGCCGCTTCCAGATATCCTGCTTTATTTTCATGTCCTCCAGCACGGCTTCGATGACCAGATCCACATCCTTCAAATCCTCCAGGGAGGAGGTCGTTTTCAACCGTGCCTGCATCAACTTTTCAAGATCGGCCTGGGTCATCTTCTTCTTTTTGATCGGGTAATCGAAGGTCTTGCGTACCGCCTTCAACCCCTTCTCGAGTGCGGAATCGTTGATGTCCCACAGGACGGCATCAAAGCCGGACTGAAGGAGTAGATTGACGATCCCTGAACCCATAACCCCGCCGCCAAGCATGGCCACTTTCCTGATCTTTGCCGGTTCAAGAGATTCTATCCGACCGAGCTTGCCCGCGGCCCGGGTGTTGAGAAAGATGTCGATAAGGTTCTTGGCGACCTCGGAGACGGCACAGTCGCTGAACAGACTCACCTCTTTTTCGATGTCCGCCTCGATATCGAAACCAAGCCCCTGCTCAAAAGCATCGATAGCCTTAAACGGAGCGATGTACCCTTTCGCCTTCTGAAAGGTCATGTACTTCGCATACCCGAGCAGGGCCGTTTTTTCTGCACCACTTGGTATTCTATGAATGATGTTGCGGGTCATTCGGAGTTTGATATTCAGCTCCCCTTTGATGAACCTTCGGGCAGCCTTCAAGGCGGCGGTCAGGAGTTCCTCCCGTGGAACCACTTCATCGACCAGGCACCTTTGAAGTCCCTTCTCGGCCTTGACAGGCTTTCCGGTGGTGATCATCTCCAGCGCATTCGGCAGCCCGATGAGCCTGGGCAGTCGCTGTGTTCCGCCGGCGCCGGGGATCAGCCCTATCTGAACTTCCGGCTGTCCAAGGTTGACCCCCTGGACTGCCACGCGGTAGTGACAGGCCATGGCCGTTTCCAGCCCCCCTCCCAGGCAGTTGCCGTTGATCGCGGCGATGAAAGGTTTGGGACCGGCTTCGATGCTGTTGAGAAACCGGGCGGAAGCCAGGGCCTTCTGAAAAATGTCCTCCCTGTTCTTCACGAGCTTGAGCTGGGTGATGTCGGCGCCGGCAATGAAATTCTTCCCGGTTCCTGTCAGCACAACAACCTTCACCTGCCCATCTTTCCAGGCTTCATTGACGGCTTCGGAGAAGTCCTGCATCAATTGAGGCGACATCTGGTTCACCGGCGGGTTGTCGATGGTGAGCACGGCCACACCATCCTTCAGATCCACCTTTATGGTCCGGTAGTCTGTCTTCATGGCAACCATCTCCTTCTCTGCACAAGAATGTAAATTCCCAATTTTTTTGTCGGTCATTTGGGATTTTGGTCATTTGATATTGTTTCGGATTTCGGATTTCGTGCTTCGGATTTTGAAGAGTCACCCCTTGCAGGATTAGTTCACATCCAGCCCCTTCTGAAGCCGGAACTATACTCGTGAATGTTCGGTTGAATACGTCGGTGAATCCTCTCAATTACGTTGAGCTTTACTCCATACTCCATATCTAAGTCAAGAAAATTTATGTTTTTTTCCTTGACATAAAAAAATCGGTCTCCTATAGATGGGATGAATGAAATTCAGTTCTCCGCCATCTTTTCCTTCCTGAGGCAATTGAAAAAGAATGAAGATCAGCGAGCTCTCAAGTCGCACACAGGTACCAAAAGAGACCATCCATTTCTATGTCCGGGAAGGGCTTATCCCGCGCCCCAGGAAGAGGGGGAAAAACGTTGCAGACTATGACGAAGGCTACGTCGAGCGCATCCTCCTGATCAAGGAGATCCAGGATCACTTCTTCCTTCCATTGTCTTACATCAAGGAGATCATCAAGCGGCAGAATAAGTCTCCGGAACTGAAGGCCTTGCTCAAACTCCGCATGGGGTATTTCAGCCCTCTCGATCAACTTCTGGAGAAGGAGGTTGTCGGAGTGGCGGCCTTTGCCAAGGCCACCGGAATGGGAAAGAAATGGATCGACAAATTTATCAAATGGGGGATCATCACCCCGGAATCCCGCAACGGTGAGGATGTCTATTCCCAGGATGATGTAATCCTCGGCAGACTGCTGGTCGATCTGGATCGTGCAGGTTTCGGCCCCAAAGACGGGGTCGACCCCTCGGTTGTAAAGGGCTATATCAAAATCTACAACCAGATCGTTAAAATGGCCCATGGAAGCTTTCTGAAAACAAAGCCGGACCAACTCACGCCCGAGGAAAACCTGGCAAAAGGGATCCGGGGCAGGGAGCTCATGGGCGTCTTCTTTTACCATCTATACCGCAAACTGGCCAGGGAAGTGGAAGACCAGTCCAAAAGCAGAAAAACGGTTTGACTCTGATTGTCCTGGAAGGGGCACGAATTTGAGCAAGTCGACTGTCTCTGTTGTCCGATACGAAAAACCCCGCGCTTCGGTCAGGTTGAAAGAGTCGCAGCCTGGAGGCTGCTCCTGCAGAAACGTCCGTCGCCCCGTGTAGGAGCAAGCTCCTGCTTGCGATGAACGATTGATGCAGAGCAGCGACCGGCGAAGTGCTTCCGGCGTCATGCGTTTTGGCTGAGGAATGGAAATGGTCAAAAAGGGCAGGCTCCAAGAGAAGGTTGCCATCATCACAGGGTCCGGCAATGGCATCGGACGAGCAACCGCTCTTCTTTTCGCAAGAGAGGGCGCCAGACTTGTGCTGGCTGAAATCGACGAACCGGCGCTTCAGGAGACCCTGAGGATGGTCCATTCCGCGGGAGGCCGCGCCATGGGGAAAAAAATCGACGTCTCCGAAGAGCGGGAAGTGAGCGAGCTGGTGGATGCGGCGATGCGTGAGTATTCCCGGATCGATATCCTCTGCAACAACGCCGGCATTCCGGGCGCCATCTCACCCCTGGAAGATCAGGATGCCGACGACTGGAACAGGGTGTTTCAGGTCAATGTCATGGGCGCCGTATACGGGACCAAGTACGTGGCCCGACACATGCAGGAGCAAAGACACGGAGCCATCGTCAACACCAGCTCGGTGGGGGGCATTCGCTCAGGTGCCGGAGGCAATGCATACAGCGCCAGCAAGGCTGCACTGATCAATTTCACGCAGACCGCGGCATGCGACCTGGGTGCTTACAACGTCCGCGTCAATGTCGTCTGCCCCGGACTCATCGAGACGAACATGACCAAGCCCATCTTTGATTATGCCCGCGAAAAGGGGAAAGAGTCGAAACTGGGAGGACGGTGTGAACTGCGGAGGGTGGGAATGCCAGTAGAAGTTGCCGCCGCCATACTCTTCCTTGCAAGTGACGAGGCAAGTTATATCACGGGACAGGTGCTGCCCGTGGATGGAGGCAACACGGCGTCTTTGAATCTTCCGGGGATGAAAGTCTAGCACCAACCCTGCCGGGAGGATAGAAACCATGTTGACATTTTTTCACCGGCTCTATAGTAAGGGATTGAACGGCGCAATGCGGAATGGGGAGGTTTCCCGGCCGCACAGTGCCGGTCATCCTCCCATGCTGAAAAGATTCTTTTCCAAATCCGACATTCCTTTCTTTGCCAGGTAGAAAGCAGTGATGAAAATCGACTCCTCTGAAACCGTAATTCCCATCTGTCTCGATTCAGTTTGCTCTCTTGGTTCGGGTCATGAGCAAAGCGCCTGAGGGGCGTGCAGTCGAAATAGGATTTAAACCTTGTCGGCTTTAAAACCATTAGGCAACCCCAACCCGGTGAAAGGAGATGAAGGTATGAAGAGATTAAAGGCTGGATGGATGATGATAGCGGCTGTCTGCCTTATCCTAGGCATGGGTCTCCCTGCCCTCGCTGCGGACGTGATCAAGATCGGTGTGATAGGCCCGATGAATTTCGTCCAGGGTAAAGACCACTGGAATGGGGCCACCATGGCAGCAGAGGAAATCAACGCCAAGGGAGGAGTCCAGGTCGGCAAGAAGAAGATGAAGATCGAGCTGGTGAAGTCCGACTCCAACGAGTTTCTCAACATCACGGACGCCACCAATGCCATGGAACTGCTCCTGACCCGCGACAAGGTGGATTTCATCGTAGGCGGTTTCAGGACCGAGGCGGTCATGGCAATGCAGGACATTGCGATGGATTACAAGAAGATTTTCATCGGCTGCGGCGCGGCTCATCCCGAACTCTGCACGCGGGTAGCCAACGATTATAATCGATACAAGTACTTCTTCCGCGGCACCCCCTTCAACTCCATGTTTCTGGTGAAGACCTGTTTTATACAGATGGCGACAGTGGCAGGCATCATGAAGCAGGCATTGGGCATCCCCAAGATCAAGGTTGCCGTCGTGGCTGAAAAACAGGTGTGGGCCGATCCCATGGTAGCGGCCACGCAGCAGACGCTCCCCAAAATGGGCATGGAGGAGGCCGGCGTGTGGAGGCCTTCCCAAACGGCAACGGACGTCACCGCCGAACTCTCTGCCATAGAGAAATCGGGCGCCCATGTGATCTTCACCATCTTCTCGGCTTCTGTAGGCATCACCTTCGCCAGACAGGCGGGCGAGCTCAAGATTCCGGCCGCTATGGTGGGAATCAACGTGGAAGCCCAAAAGGATGGGTTCTACAAGGCGACCCAGGGCATGGGCAATTATGTCATGACCATGAACACCTATGCCAGGGATGTGGAATACAATGAGCTGACCAAACCCTTTGTCGATACCTACATCAAGAAATATGGAGAAGTGCCCACCTACACCGCCGATACCTACACAGCGATCAAAGATGCCATCGTCCCCATGATCGAGAAGACGGGAAGCCTCGATTCCGACAAAATCGTCGCAGCCCTGGAGGAATACCCTCACAAAGTGCCTTCGGGTGTGGCTTCCTATTTGAAGGATGAAAAGGGCAGACACCTGCACGATCTGGCATGGGGCCCGGGTTTTCTGACCAGCCTCGGAGTGCAGTGGCAGGACGGGAAACTTGTCGGGGTGTGGCCCAACAAGTGGAAAGCCGCGGAGAACGCTCCGGAGATCACGTACAAGGGCATCGTTCCTTACAAAATCGCCCCATGGATCATCGAAAAATACAAGAATTAAGCCGGCTTCCGAGGCTCCGGGGTACAAAGGTTCAGGGATCGCCTGAACCAATGGACCCCGAGCCTTGCGCACCGGCTATGGATCATCCTTGTCGTTCCTGATTTGTCGTTTTCCAGTCTGAGCCTTGAAACCTGAACCCCTGAAAGCTGAACCGTGAATCTCTGAATGCGTACCATGAGGCTGTATGATCGTAGACATCATAATCAGCGGTCTGATAAGCGGCAGCGTCTATGCCCTGCTTGCAATTGGATTTTCAATGATCTTCGGCGTGGCCCGCATCGTGAATATAGCCCACACCGGGTTTTACATGCTTGCCGCTTACTGCATCTATTTCGTCACTCAGAAACTCGGGTTCCACTCTATCTACGGCATGCTTGTAGCCCTCATTCTGGTCACTCTTCTCGGGCTGCTCACGTACAAGATCTTCATCGATCCTATTCGTGAGCATGAGGCTGCGGTGCTGATCGGAACCATTGCCCTTGCAATCGCCATGCAGGAGGTCATGCTCCTGATCTTCTCAGGCGACTACCTGAGTGTGCCTTCCCTGATCAAGGGGTACTTCTCACTGCTTGGGGTAAAGGTCTTCTACCAGCAGCTCATCACCTTCGGCATGGTTCTGATCATTCTATTCGCCCTCTGGATCCTGCTCATGAAAACAAGACTCGGGCTGGCGATTCGTTCCACTGCCGAGGACAGGGAAGTAGCCAATCTCATGGGCATGAATGAGAGCCGCGTCGCGATGATCAGCATGGGCATCTCCGTTGCGCTGGCGGCCGTTACAGGCGCTGTGATTGTGCCCCTGACCATTCTCACCCCGTTTATGTGGATGCACCCTCTCATCATGATGATGGCGGCGGTGGTCCTTGGCGGCATGGGAAGCATAAAGGGGAGCTTTGCCGGGGCCTACATCCTGGGCTTCGCAGAATCGATGGTCGTTTTTCTGATTCCCAAAGGCGCCTTTCTGAAAGGCTCCGTGGCCCTGTCAATCATGATCCTTGTCCTGCTGATCCGGCCGGCGGGACTCTTCGGCGTCTCCTTTGAGGAAGAGAGGTAGCAAACTATGGGGCTCGCGGCATACCATGTGAGAAAAGGGTATACGGTTTTCAGAAACGAGATCCTTGTGCTGCCCAGTAGGGTCATCCTTTCTCTTTTCGTGATCGGGCTGCTGACCCTGCCTCTTTTTACACGTGACCCCTATCTCCTTCGGATCCTGATTCTCACCAGCATCTTCGCCATCCTCGCGGCAAGCTGGGATCTTCTTTCCGGGTACACCGGGCAGATCAATTTCGGTCACGCGCTTTTCTTCGGTGTGGGCGCCTATTCCGCAGCCATGTTGAACCTCCATGCGCACATACCGCCCTGGGGCAGTATTCCCCTTGGGGCCGTTGCAGCGGTACTGACGGGCCTTATCATCGGGATTCCCTGCCTGAGGCTCAAGGGCACCTACCTGGCACTGACTACCCTCGCTTTTCCAATCATTCTGATGGGCATCATCTTCGCCCTTCCGGGTTTCACCGGCGGAGAACTGGGAGTCTCCGGGCTTCAGCGCCTCTCGAACTCCCGAATTCACGATTATTACATCACCTCAATCCTCATGCTCGTCCTCTGCACCATCATGTGGAAGATCACCGACTCCAATACCGGGATCATCTTCCATGCCATCCGGGAGGATGAACTTGCCGTGAGGACCGCCGGCATCAACACCACCCGTTACAAACTTCTGGCCTTTAGCCTCAGCGGGTTCTTTGCCGGGATTTCCGGAGGCCTCTATGCTCATTTTATGAGGATCGCAGGACCGTCTACGCTTGAAGTCTCCATGTCTTTTACCGTGGTGATATGGGCGATATTCGGCGGCGTGGTCACGATATATGGTCCCGTGGGCGCCGTCTTCGTCCTGTTTCCGCTGCTGGAGTTCTTCCGCTTCTGGCCCGAATATCGCACCCTCCTCTTTGCGGCGGTGATCCTGCTCATTTTGTTGTACATGCCGGAGGGACTCCTGCCCTGGGTGCGCGACAAGATTGAAACCGAGTGTCCCAGGTGCAAGATTCGGAATGTAGCGACCCGGAAGACCTGCCGGATCTGCACGGCGCCGTTGGATTAGTTACAGCCGTGAAACGTGAACGTGTGACGTGACCGTAAAGCGATGTGGCGAAGCACGAAATCCGAAAAAATATCCAATGATCAAAATTCAAATGACCGAAACCAAAACTTCGTCCTGAATCTCTCATTTGTTTTGAACATTGGAGCATTTGTATTTTGAATTTGTCTCGAGTTTCGGATTTCGAGATTCGAGTTTGGTTGCGGAGCCAAAGGTCTGCATCATGTTCTGTAAACCCATTCTTCGCATGAGGAGATCATGAGTTCAAAAGAAGCCTACTTTTCAAAGCCCTGGTTGAAGTTCTACCCCGAAGGTGTGCCCGATGAGGTGGAGATTCCGGATATCTCGGTGCCGACGTTGTTCGATCGGATCGCAGCGAAGTACGGCCGCAGAAACGCCCTCATTTTTTACGGGAACAAGATCACCTATGAAAAGCTGAAGGAGCTCTCGGACCGCTTCGCCACGGGCCTTTCACGATTGGGTGTAAAGAAGGGGGACACGGTCTCCCTCTACCTCCTCAATTGTCCGCAATACGTGATCGCCTATTTTGCCGCATTGAAGCTCGGAGCAAAGATCACGCCTATCAGTCCGGTGTACACGAGCCAGGAGATCAGGCACCAGCTCCAGGATAGCGATGCGAAAACCGTCATATGCGAAGACATTCTTTACGATAACGTGGAGAAGGCGGGCGTGGTCCTGGAGAACATCATTCTGACCAGCATAGGCGATTATCTTCCGCCCATCAAACGCCTCTTCGGCAAGCGGGCCCTTGCCAAGGCTTACGAAGGCTTGGCGGCCCCTTCCCAGGCCGAGATGAAACAGGCAGGGCTGCATAGCTTCCAGAAAATGATCAAGAGCAATCCGCCTCAGCCGCCTCAGGTCCCGATTGATCCTGCAAGTGACGTGGCGGCGTTGCCTTACACGGGAGGGACCACCGGCCTTCCAAAGGCGGCCATTCTAACCCACCGCAATATGGTGGCCCTCCAGGCGCAGATTCTTGCATTCTGGCCTCTCTTTGAGGAGGGAAAGGAGACCGGCATCGCCTTTCTGCCTTTCTTTCATATTTATGGGCAGGTAGTGGTCATGCTCAGCGGCCTCTCCATGGGGGCCACACTGGTGCTCTTCACCACGCCGGATCTGGATGAGATCCTCTCTGCGATGGAGCGTTATCAGGCGTCCGGTTTTTACGGTGTTCCTACGCTGTTTGAATACCTCAAAGAGTATGAAAAGACCGATCGCGTAAATTGGAAACGTCTGAAGTTGATTGCCTGCGGTGCGGACACCCTCCATGATTCCACCGTCAAGGAATGGGAGAGGAGAACGGGCTCAAAAATCCTGGAGGGCTACGGCATGACCGAGACAACAGCGGTTAGTCACGCCACCCCCTATCACAGACCCAAGGCAGGATCATTCGGCGTGCCTATTCCCGGCGTTACCGCTGCCATTGTGGATGTCATCGGCACGGACTTCCTGCCCCAGGGCGAAGTAGGAGAGCTGGTGCTCAGCGGCCCCAACATTATGCAGGGATACTGGAAACGGTCCGAAGAGACCCGGGATTCCATCATCGAGATGGAAGGGATGAAATGGCTCAGGACCGGAGACCTCGTGAAGATGGACGAAGAGGGATACTTTCACTTCTTCGACCGCAAAAGGGATCTCATCAAGTACAAAGGATATTCAGTTTTTGCAAGACATGTGGAGGAGGTCCTCTACAGCCATCCTCAGGTCAAGGCGGCCGGCGTGGTGGGCATACCCGATCCATCGGTGGGCCAGTTCATCAAGGCGTATGTCGTGCTGCAGAGTGAGGCCAGGGGCAAGATATCCGAAGAGGACCTGATGGAATTCTGCCGGAAGAACCTTGCCCACTACAAGGTCCCGAAAATCATCGAGTTCCGCGGTGAACTGCCCAAGACCGATGTTGGGAAGGTCTCCAGGCGGGAACTCAGAGAAGAGCAAGAAGGCTGATATGACCCAACCCTTTCTGGAAGTCGAAAAGCTTCGAAAGAGATTTGGAGGTCTCACTGCGATCCACAATGTGAGCTTTTCCATGAGACGCGACGAGATCCTCGGATTGATCGGCCCCAACGGCGCCGGCAAGAGCACCCTCTTGCGGCTCATCACATCCATTTTGAAGCCGGACAGCGGCTATATCCATTTCAAGGGGAAGGATATCGTTGGTCTGAAGACCTGGGACATCGTCAACCAGGGAATTGCCTGCACCTTTCAGAACATGAGACCCTTCCGGCGGCTGCCCATAATCGCCAATGTGATGGTCTCCTGTCTCTGTCCCAGGGCTATGAAAAGGGGGGAATGGGTCAAAAAGATCGAGGCAAAAGCCATGGACGCTCTCGAGTTTGCAGGAATCTCGGATATGGCCCTGGAGAAGGCCTCCACCTTGTCCCAGGGCGATCTGAAGCGGCTTGAAGTTGCAAGGGCCATTGCCACAGAGCCGGAGCTCCTGCTCCTGGACGAGCCCTTTGGAGGCCTCAGTCCGGCTGAAACCGACTTGATGGCCAAATCTGTCAAGAGGCTGCACAAGGGCGGGCGTTTCGGAAGGCTGCACTCGGAGGGCCCGGCCATGATCATTGTGGAACACAAGCTGCAGCAGCTCATGAAGATCGTAGACCGGATCATCGTGCTCAATTTCGGAACTATCATTGCCGACGGTAAGCCTCAGGATGTCGTGACCCATCCGAAGGTCATCGAAGCTTATCTCGGCGAAGAGGAGACCTGATTTGCTGCTGGAAGTATCCCACCTGACCGTCAGTTATGATAAGGCCATGCTGCTCAACGACATCAGCCTGGCCGTAGACAGGGGCGAACTGGTAAGCCTGGTCGGTCCCAACGGGGCCGGTAAGTCCACCACGCTGCGGGCGATCACAGGACTGGTTTCCTGGGAGAAACGAATCAAGAGACGCTCGGCAAAAGGGGACATCACCATCAAGGGGCAGGTCACCTTTGAGGGCGAGAGAATCGATCAGATCCCTGCACATCTCATCGTGAAGAGAGGGCTGATCCATTGTCCGGAGAGAAGAAGGCCTTTCAGGGAGATGACGGTTATCGATAACCTGAAGGCCGGAGCCTATCTTGTAGACGACCGAACAAAGACAGAAGAGAATCTGAAGACCGTCTACGACCTTTTTCCGGTTCTAAGAGCCCGATCAAAACAGATATCCGGAACCCTTTCCGGCGGAGAGCAGCAAATGCTGGCCATAGGGAGGGCAATCATGTCCCTTCCTAAGCTCCTGTGCATCGATGAGCCTTCCACCGGTTTGGCGCCGAAGCTCCGTTCCGAGGTATTTGCAAAGATCAGGGAGGTCAATGGACTCGGAATCACGGTGCTCCTTGTGGAACAGGAAGTCAGCATGGTTTTCAAGATGGCTTCACGAAACTATGTGCTCTCCTCCGGTAAGATCATTGCAGAAGGAAAGGGCGAAGAACTGCTCCAGAATGAGGTGATCCGGAAGACCTACCTTGGATTGTAGAGCAAATCCGAAGCACGAAATTCGAAATTCGAAACAATTCCAAATGAAGAAAATTCCAATGACCAAAACCAAACTGGCCGCTTAGCCCCTGCGGGGATTTTTTCCGTTTTGAACCTTTGATCATTCGGTTTTCGGATTTGTTTCGGATTTCGATATTCGGATTTCGAATTTACCATCTGAGACCTCTGCCTTCATGGGATGGAGTATCCCGAATTTCTCGATTCGCGGTGATGACACGCCAATGGTTTTCCTTCCAGAAGCGCTTCCATGCAACGATTGCATGACACGCAGGTAGATGGGCTGCGGTCGCCTCTCTGCCAGCGAGAGATGAGATCTGGCTCTCGTATGAGCGGACGACTCATGGAAACCAGATCCGCCTCCTCTTTTTGAACAATCTCCTCTGCCGTCTCAAGGGATCTCACTCCGCCTACCATGATTACAGGGACATTCACCCTCTTTCTGATTTCACGGCACCAGTGCCTGTAATAGGCCTCACGATCGGGTCGGGTGATCCCGGCGCGATACTCGGTTTGATCGTAGAGTCGTCCCCGCAATCCCAGGCTGACCTCGACACCGTCCAAGCCATCCCTCGCCAGGATTTCCGCTGCCGCAACCCCTTCCCGGAATTCCAGTCCACCGGCAAAACCATCTTCCACTCCCAACTTCATGAGCAAGGGGTAGTCCTCTCCCACCCTCTTGCGAATGGTCTGAACTATTTCCCGATGCAGGCGAAGCCGGTTTTCCAAGCCGCCGCCCCATTGGTCTTCCCGGCGATTGGTGAACGGTGAGAGAAACTGGCTCAACAGATACGCGTGAGCCCCATGAATCTGCACGGCATCGAAGCCGGCATCCCTGGCTCTCGACGCGCCATCTCCGAATGCCTCGATCACTTCAAGGATTTCATCCTCGTCCATTCCTCGGTGGGGACCGTCGAAAAAGGGATCTTCAGCCAAAAAGGATGGCGCAAAGGCGGGCTGTTTCCGATAAATCCTGCCCCTTTCCCGGCCTGCATGGAAAAGCTGAACGGCAATCTTGGTGTCGAACCGGTGGACGCTTCGGACGAGCGCGCTCCATCTTTCGATGTCCTGATCATCGGCAATGGAGTTCTGAAAGGCCGAGATCCTGCCGGATGCGTGCACGTAGGAAATCCCGGTGACGATCAACCCCGCTCCCCCACGCGCGAGTTCTTCATAGAGAGCGAGCTGGCGTTCGGACACGGACCCGTCCTTTTCAGCCAACCCGTCGTAGGTGGCTGAACGAACAAACCGGTTAGGGATCTCCATGCTCTTGATTCGAAACGGCTCGAACAGTGCCATGGCAACTCTCCTGTAGGAGTAACCTCTTGGTTGCGATTCCTTACCTTTTTCCACACGTTCTCCAAAAGATCGCAAGCCGGAGCTTGCTCCTACACCTCCCTCATCATATTTTCCCATATCATTGAATATCCCTGCCCCCGTCCCACGCACATGGTGGTGAGGCCGTACCGGGCACTGGGATGCTCCTTGTAAAGCCCCAGGATAAAACAGATCAGCCTGGGGCCTGAAGCAGCCAAGGGATGTCCATAGGCCAATGCGCCACCCCACCTGTTCACCCGAGGATCGTCTGCCTTCAGGCCCATGCGGTCCAGGAAGTACAAAGCCTGCACAGCGAAGGCTTCGTTCATCTCGATGATATCCATATTGTCGATGGTCAATCCCGCCCTGGCCAGCGCTTTCCTGGTCGCCGGGACAGGAGCAATTCCCATAACGCGGGGATCCACTGCCGCCACCCCTGTGCTCACCCAACGCAATTTCGGCTTCATGCCGAGTTCCCGGGCCCTTTCCATGCTCATCAACAACACCGCACCGGCCCCGTCGTTCAGACCGGAGGCATTTCCCGCCGTGACACGTCCGCCGGGGTCGCGAAAGATCGTCTTCAGTGCGGCGAGGCCCTCCATGGTGGTCCCCGGCCGGGGCTGCTGGTCCCTGTCCGCAAGCATTCGAGTGCCATCCCCCATCTCGATCTCTATAGGAACAATCATATCCCTAATCTTGCCGTCCCTGATCGCCAGGTCGGCCTTCCTCTGGCAGGCTACAGCATAGGCATCCGCCATCTCCTTTGTAAATTCGGGGCATCGGTCGTGAATATTCTCCGCAGTCCGGCCCATCACGAAGGCGGATTCGCCTCCCATCGCTTCGGCTGCCCTGGGATGGGAGTCACGCATGAAACCCATGGGCACATGACCCATGTGCTCCACGCCCCCGGCGATAAGGCAGTCGGCCATGCCGGTCGCGATGGTTGTCACTGCGAATCCGACTGCCGTCAACCCGCTGGCACACATCCGATCAATGGAGCATCCGGGGATTTCCCATCCCCAGTCCGCCAGCATGGTAACCATCCTGCCAAAGGTCCCGCCTTGTTCCTTGACCTGGTTAGTGACTCCCCAGATGCTGTCTTCTATCATCTCGGGCTTCAAACCCGGATTGCGCTCGATCAGCGTCTTGAGCAAAGGAACGGCAAGATCCTCTGCCCTTGTTCTCCAGAACAGTCCTTTTTCTCCCGCCCTTCCAAAAGGTGTTCGAACCGCGTCCACGACGACAACATCATTGAGCCGCCTGCTCATGGATTTCCTCCTCTATGCAGGATTATCGTTGATCCTTACAAAGAAGACCGAATCCTGTCAAGATAAAGCGAACGAACGCTCGCTTTTTGTGCTTGACACCTCCCGCTGCAATGACCTACAACCTTTTATAAGGTAGCACGTCGTTCAGCATTGCGTCGCTCGTGTTTCGGTACAAGGAGGCGGTTCATGGATAAATCCCCAGTCGCTATTGTCCGGTATGAAAAACCTTTTGATTCGGTGCGCAAGGCCGTGGAACTCTCCGGAGGTCTCGACAACCTGCCTTCCAGGGCAAAGGTCTTCATCAAGCCGAATCTCGTCTTCTGGACCAAGGAAGTAGTCTTCCCGAAATGGGGCGTGCTGACCACCTCAAGGGTCATAGAGGACATGGTCGTTTTGCTGAAGGAGCGCGGCATCGACGACATCGTTATTGGTGAGGGAATCGTCACCTGGGATTCCAAGGACAAGGAGACCCCCCTGCATGCCTTTGAGACGCTCGGCTACAATGCATTGAAAAGACGATATGGGGTTAAACATGTGAATATCCTGGACCGGCCTTTTGAGAAGGTGGACCTGGGCGATGGGGTGGAATTGAGCTTCAACCAGGATATCCTGCACAGTGATTTCGTAGTGGATATCCCGGTGATGAAGGCTCACAACCAGTCCGTGGTCAGTCTTGCTTTCAAGAACCTGAAAGGAATTCTCGATATCGCTTCCCGCAAAAAGTGCCACAGCGCAGACCTGCAAAAGAACTTGAACTTCATGATTGCGCGTCTGCCGGACAGGTTGCCCCCCACCTTTGCGCTCCTGGATGGAATCTACACCAATGAGAGGGGGCCGTTCGTCGACGGGAAAATCCGCCGAAGCAACGTGCTGGTGGCGTCATCGGACATTTTCTCGGCAGACCTCGTCGGCGCGCGTGTGCTCGGCTACCAGCCGTCGGAAGTCCCCTATCTTGTACATGCCGCCGGAAACCGCAACCGGCCTTACGATCTTTCCGACATCCGGATTGCAGGGGAGAAGATCGAAGACGTCGCCGCCTTCCACGAGCATGATTACACCTACCTGGAGGATAAGGACCGCGTCCTGCCTCTGCCTATGTTCAAACAGGGCATGAAAGGGTTGTATTACCGGAAATACGATCTTTCCATGTGCACCTACTGTTCCGGAATGAACGGCTTGATCCTCAACGCCATCCGGTACGCATGGCAGGGGCAACCGTTTGATGATGTGGAAGTCCTTACGGGCAAAATCATGAAGCCCACTCCCGGCCACAAGAAGACCATTCTCATGGGGAAATGCATGGTTCAGGCAAACAAGGACCATCCCGATATCCGGGAGATGATCGCGGTCAAAGGATGCCCCCCCAAACCGGAAGCAATCGTCGATGCTCTCCACAGAGCCGGCATACCGGTGAACCCGGTGTTGTTCGAAAAACGAAAGGAGCTGCCCGGTCTCCTGATGAAGAACTACGAGGGCCGCCCGGAATTCGATGAGTCCTTTTTCAGGGTTCAGGGATAGCCGAGAGAAATCTTTCGCAGAGTCCACAGAGCTCAATTGATGCTGTAACTTCCCGAACGCCCCGTAGGATGGGTTGAGTGAAGCGAAACCCATCGATTGGGGCATCAGAGAGGACGTAAGCTTCAAAGATGATGGGTTTCGCTGCGCTCAACCCATCCTACAGAAATGAAATTCTCGTCTACAGATGCCCCAAAGGAGGCATTCCAAGTGGGCCCCTTCGTTGTCTCCATCGTACGATATCGGGAACCGCTCTCCTCCGTAAGAGAAGTTGTAGAGCTTTGCAGAGGGCTCGATCAGCTGCCGCCGAATGCCACGGTCTTTTTAAAACCCAATGTCGTCTTCTGGGTAGACGGAAACGCTTTCCCGAAATGGGGGGTAGTGACGACTTCAAGGGTCGTCGAAGACATGGTTGTTCTGCTCAAGGAACACGGCGTCAGGAAGATCGTCTTGGGCGAGGGAATCGTATCCTCGAACCGCAACATCCCGGCCCAGGCATTTCGATCGCTGGGGTATGAACAGCTCGGAAAACGCTATGGGGTCAAGGTTCTGGACATCCACCGGAGGCCGTTTGAACAGGTGGATCTCGGAGACGGCGTAAAATTCCGGTTCAACGCCGATATGCTTCATAGTGATTTCGTGGTGAACCTGCCGGTTCTCAAGACTCATTCGCAAACCATCGTGAGCCTCGGGATCAAGAACCTGAAGGGGACCGTCGATATCTCATCCCGCAAGAAGTGCCACGCGGCTCCCTCGGAAAAAGAGTTTCATCTCATGATCGCCCGGCTTGCAGACAAAATGCCTCCCGTGTTTACCCTTGTTGATGGGATCTATTCCATGGAAAGGGGCCCGGGGTACGACGGCCGTCCCAGGCGAAGCAATCTCCTCATCGGTTCACAGGATGTCCTGTCGGCGGATATGGTGGGGGCAAAACTGCTTGGGCACGATCCCGCTCACGTGCCTTATCTGGCCTTTGCTGCACGGAACCGTGGACGAACACCGGATTTATCCGATGTGAAACAGGTGGGAGTGGTTCTGGAGGCGGCGGCATCCTTTCATGAGAATCGCTTCCTCTTTAATGAAGAGGGGACTCTCCCTCTGCCTTTGTCGAAGATGGGCATTCAGGGTCTTTCCTTTCGCAAGTACGACTATTCCGTATGCACCTATTGTTCGCTCATCAGCAGCCCGATTCTCACCGCCGTTGCAAAGGCGTGGAAAGGCGCATCCTGGAATGAGGTGGAAATCCTGACCGGGAAGAGGATGCGCCCTTCGGCCGGAAAGAAGAAGACCATTCTCCTCGGTAAATGCATGGTCCAGGCCCACAAGGAAAATCCCTGCATCAAGGAAATGATCGCAGTCAAAGGATGTCCGCCCCGGATGAAAGAGATTGCCGACGCTCTGCACCTGGCAGGAATCCCCGTTGAGCGCTCGTTTCTGGAAGAGCCGAACCGATTCCCGGCCATGATGCTGGCACGTTTCCGGGGGCAGGCTGAGTTCGATGAGGGGTTTTACCGGATAAAAAGCTGAACGTCCAACATCGAACATCCAACGTCCAACATCGAATGAAAGACAAATACTGAACAGCGAATCTCAACCACCATTTCTCACCTTCGGTAAGATGGTAAGCGACTGGAGCTTGCTGATGATCAGCAGGCGAGTGGGTTGTCTGCGCTGCAAATCAGAAAGTAAACTCTGCGTCTCTGCGCCTCGGCGGGAGAACGTTTCTTTCTGATCTCTGACCTCCGACCTCTGCTCTCCGGTTCACAGTTCTCCCAATTCCTTCAGGAACTCCCGGAGCTTCAACAGCTTCAAATCGCGGTCCCGCAGAACCTCTTCCACCGGCCTTCCTGTGTAGTCATAGAACCCTCTTCCGCTTTTTACCCCCAGCCTCCCTTGTGCAACCAGGTCGTCAATGATCTGAGAGCGCTTTTCTCTGTTCTCCAGAATATCCTTCATGAGATCCAGCCCTGTAAAATCCATGCGCCGGACCAGGCCCAGAATCGGTATGCGAATTCCGAATCCTGCCTTGGCGGCCTTGTCGATGTCCTGTGGATCGGCATACCCGTTTTCAAGAAGAAACAACACCTCTCGTGTAAGTGCGGATTGCAGTCGATTGACTATGAACCCGGGGAGGAATTTTTTCAGAACAATCGTCTGCTTTCCAAGACCTTCCAACATTGTCTTGACCGCCGCCACCGTTTCTGGCGCTGTTTGCGGCCCGGGCACGATCTCCACAAGCGGAATGATATGGGGAGGGGCGAACCAGTGCGCAATCAGGACCTTGTGCGGCCGCTTCGTCTCAACGAACCGATAGATGTCCAGGAAAGAAGTGTTGCTTGCCAGAATGGCATGAGGAGGAGACATCCTGTCCAGGTCGGAGAACAACTTTTTCTTTGCATCGGGGTTCTCAACGATGGCTTCCACAACCAGATCAGCGGTTGCCGCAGCGACCGGGAGCGCGGTCGTCGTCTGAATACGTCCCAGCGTCTCCGACAGAGCCGCTCCCCCTCCCCCTGCAAGCCCCAGCTCTGAGAGCGTCTTGAGATTGGCGGCAATCAATCCGAGTGCCGCTGAAAGGGTTTCCTCCTTGATGTCCGTCAGGACCACCGAGTATCCCCCTTGGGCAAAAACCTGGGCCAGCGAATGACCCATTGTTCCGGCTCCCACAATGGTGATGTTCTGCATGGGCTCTCACTCCAGATGAAGGATACGTCGGGCCTCGTCCGATCCGGCAGGCTCTCTGTCCAGTGCGGTCAGTATGTGTACGGCCTTCTCCACGAGCTGGGAGTTGGTTTGCGCTTCCACACCCCGATAGAGATAGAAGTTGTCCTCGAACCCCACCCGTACATTTCCCCCCAGAAGAGCGGCCTGGGCAACCATGGCGAAACTTGCCGGTCCGACACCGAAACCGCACCAGATTGCATCCGGGGGCAAGGCTTCCTTCATGATCATCATATTCGCCGGGGAAGCGGGAATTCCCCATTCGATGCCCAGGCAGAGCTGGAATATCGCGGGAGTTTGCACCAATCCCTTGCGCACCAGGTGTTTTGCAATCTCCACGTGACCCATGTCAAAAACCTCGAGCTCCGGTTTCACGCCGGCTTCCCTGATAAGAAGGGCCATCTTCTCCACATGGGGGAGCACATTGGCAAAGACCCGGGGGCCGAAGTTCATCGAACCCACGTCGAGTGAACACAATTCGGGCTTCAGTCTGAGCACGTGCTCGACTCTTTTTTCCGGAGAACGCCACGTTGTGCCCGCGTTCAGTCCAACCACCTCTGAATCGTCCGGAATTATACGCGCCCCCGCGCCCGTTGTAAGATTGATGATCATGCTCGTTTTCGCCCGTATTCGCTCGACCACCTCCTGGTAGTATTCAACAGCCATGGACGGCTCCGCGGTTTCAGGGTCCCGCACGTGGATGTGTGCAACTGCCGCTCCCGCCGCATGCGCTTCCACGGCACTCTCCGCGATCTCCTTCGGGCTGACGGGAAGCTGGGGATGCCTGGACTTGTCTCCAATCCCGCCGGTGACCGCTACCGTAATGACCACATTATCATTATGCATGGCGCAACCCGTGTGATTATTACGAGATAGAAAAGTCTGAAAGGGCTCTATTGCAGTCTCTATTTGCATAGCACGACCGTGATGTCAAGGCGCCGCACAAAACAAAAAGAGGGCAAGGCGTGGTTGCCTGACCCTCTTCATGAATTCTCCACAAGTGATCCAAGGAAGGCTTGTCATCGGGAGTGGGACTACAAGGGATTCAATGTAGTCTGTGCCCTGTCAAGGCAAGGCCAAACCTCCTATCTCAAACAAGAGTACCCATACGTTCGGCTTGCATACACGTAAGTGTCTTAGACCTAGGTTGGCTCAGTTCTTCCTGAACTTCCGCCTCAATCCCGCAAACCCTGCAAGGCTGCAACCGAGAAGGAGACCGATGGAAGGTTCCGGAACAGCGACCGGTGGGGCGAAATCAACCACCAGGTAAGGGCGATAAGACGCACTGGAATCCAAGGACATGGCTGAGACAGTGGAGTACTTTTCCCTGGTAAAACCCCACCCGTATTGGTCTTCGCCGTTGGACCAACCCTGAACAGACTGGGTTAGATCGAGACTTCTCATAAAATTACTCCACTTTGAGGTCCTTGACCGTGCAATCATGTATTATCACCGTCACCTTTTGTGCCCTCTTGACGGTTTTGTCCGCATTGGTGAAAAGAATGAAGTACTCCTTTCCCGGTTTGGGGTCGGTGGTTGTTCCCGGCATGGCTCCCATTTTGGTCATGGCTACGAAGGTCTCACCTGACTCCTGATCCTTGAGAAGCGCTTTCTTCTTACTGTGCACTACAGATTTTGCCTTCGCTGCATCCACGATTACGCAACGAAAGTCCAGGAAATGCTCTGCACCGGTCAGCCTGACCATCAGGGGCTTGATACCCCATCTCTTCTCCACCTCGCCATACTTTGACTCTTTGTCGATTTCTTCCGACGATAAAGTAAGTTCGGGCAGGGCGAAAGCGGCAACAAGAAAAAGGGTCATCAAAACGATCCAGAAGGCGAAAATTCTTATTATTTTCATTTGCTGCCTCCCGAAATGCCGTGGAATGTCTCACGCAATCGTCCTCGCGACGCAGAAGAAAACGATTTGTCCCTCTTCTGTTCTCCGCCGCCTTGGCGTAGAGAATAACTCGCGGCCGGATGCGGTCGATCGCCCACCACTCTGATCCTACTTCTTGCCTCTAACGCTATGCTCTTTGCGCCATGCTCCTCAGAGGGAGGTGTACTTTTCCCGGATGGCGTACTTGATCAGCCCGGCCATGCTGAAGATCCCAAGCTTTTCCATGATGCGCCGACGATAGGTTTCGACCGTGTTGATGCTCAAACTCAATCGCTCGGCGATCTCCCGGGTGCCCATTCCTTCCCCGATGTGCCTGAGAACCTCACATTGTCGCTTTGACAACCCCCCATGCTTTGCGGGAGCCGTGCTCAGGTTCAGATAGCCCTGAATCACGGTCTTTGTGATCCCCGGCGTGAGGTAGCTCCGCCCCTGAAGCACGGCGAGCACTGCCGTGGTGAGTTCCTCAAAAGAGGAATCTTTTGCAAGGTATCCCGAGGCTCCGGCCTTCAGTATGTTTTCCACGGGTTCCTCGTCCGTTTGCATGGAAATGACGATAACCTTGATACGCTCGGTACGGGCCAGGATCTCGTGAATGGTATCTATGCTTCCCGGGCATTTCAGGGAAACTCCCAGCACCACCACATCGGGTTCGAGGTCCAAGGCCATCTGAATCGCTTCCCTGCCGGTGGAGGCTTCTCCGATAACCTTCATTTCGGGTTGCACCCCGAAGAGGTTCCGAAGGCCCTCGCGGATCATGGCATGATCGTCTGCAACAAGGATCCTGATTCTCCTCGGAACGCCTTCCTTTGGCGAGATGGTCATAGTTTTCGATTGCAGCACGTCAAACCCCCTATTGACAATGTTTGAATCCATTACCTTCCAGCCCGCACCGCAAGGGCCACCATCCAGGAGACTTCGTCCGGATAATTGACTTCCCCTCCGGTGCCATCCCATCGGTTAAGTTCTGCGCAAACTGCACGGCACAAATGTCCCGCCTTTTCAAGAAAGCGCCTGGCCTGCCCCCGGATTTCATGTCCAGCGGCACTGCAGGATTCAGGATCTGTATCGGATCATATCGCTTTGTGAACACAGATCCTGCGATAGCGGCAATTCAGCTGATCACAATATCCTCTGGCGGTTCCAAAGCAATCGAAGTAACCCTGCCGCCTTTGCTGGTTGCGATAGAGAGGCTTCAAAGCCTCGATGAGGCAGTCCATGCAGAGTCCCGAGGAGTTCTGCTCTTCATCTACTCCTGGACGGATGACCCTATTGCAGTGGAAGCAGACGGTTCGCACTCCGATCTCTTGTTAAACATAGCTCCGCCCCGTCGGTTACAGGGGCGCGTCGTGTCCAACTCACTGTATTGTGCTGTTAAAGACTCTTACTGCCGTGTCATGGAACGAAAACTGAACGAGAGGTGTTTCGTGTCAACGCTTTTTACATGGATGGTGCGTTGTCGGCGTGACTCCTAGAAAAAACCGGAATTCAACGTAAAGGTAGATCTCGACAGTAGTAAGGGGAAATAGGCAAAAAGGCGGATTGTGGCGGTAGGGATGTTTGTATTCAGGATGTACTGATGGTGTACAAGGGAGGTAGGCGCCGGCGCACGATAATCATGCTCCAAGGCGGGGCCCCGCACTGAGCATGCGCAATGAACAACCCGACTGGGATGGCTGGGACTGTCCTGACGTTTTTTGAACAGAATGATCGATAGTTACGGCTCTTAGGGGATATGAAAATCTCTCGGCCGGTGGCAGCGGCATGAGATGGCGCCGTACGTATTCCGAGTGCGTACGTCGTCTTTTTCGGACAACTAAGTAGTCGAGCCCGCTGCACTCTTACCCGTTTAAGTGACACGTATATTTTGACCCCGATAGAAAAGGATTAGCCAACCGCCCGATCCCTTGATGACGTTATGGATGTTTTAAGCAGACCTGGATTACCAGGTTCTGTAGCCAGGAGAGACTTGAACAAGCAGGGATCTCATTGCAAAGGAGAGATTTGTTGCGGCCTGTTTGAAATGGCAGCGATTACTTCCCTTGCATTCTGTCATGGAATTCTTGCCGGAATCTTCGCTGAAGCGCTTTACAGGGGGTCTATTGCATTAAAATAGCCAAAAACCCGCTATTTCCCAAAAAACATGTTGACTAATGGTATGCAGCTCTCTTATATGCTCATAAGATTCTTCACATTTCGAGGCTTCAACTTCATGGTTCAGAATCCGCTAAATCAGAAAAGGAGGAATTACATGGCAATCGCGAAAAAAGGGAGCAAGGCAGCCACGGCGAAGAAGGCAGGTGCGGTGAAAGCGCCAATGACCAAATCGGCCATGATGGATGAGATCGGACAGAATACCGGATTGACACGGAAGCAGGTATCCTCGGTTTTCGAGGAACTCTCCACCCTGATGGAGCGACACATCAAGAAGGGCGGTGTAGGTCAGTTCACACTCCCCGGAATCATGAAAATCGAAGTCAAACGAAAACCCGCAACAAAGGCCCGGAAGGGAATCAATCCTTTCACAAAGGAGGAAACGGTTTTCAAGGCGAAACCGGCTCGAAATGTTGTCAGGATACGTCCGCTGAAAAAGGTCAAGGACATGGTCGTATAGCCTTAGCCGATTTAGAAGCCATAAACGAAGAAGGGCCAACCGGTTGCGGTTGGCCCTTCTGTTGTCAGGGTTTCAAGAGCATGTTCTCTCGACGTTGCATTGAAGTTCAGGCCGATTTCAGCCAGGTTCAAACCACCGCCCCCTGGAGCAGGCTTGTCATAAAGGTTTCGATGGTCACGTACTCACCGTTCTTGGCCTCTACAAGAGCAGTACGGGGATTTACTTGACTCCTGTGTTCTGATACTCCTATTTACAGGATCTATGGAAACTGGACGCGCCTTGTTGGTCCCTGAACAAAGATTGGACGCAAAATGCCTATGCTCAGAATTCGCAGAATATTCGATTACGTTCTCCCCGTAGACAGGGAGGTAGTGAGTCAGGTGCAGCGCATCCTGCGGGAGCAGTTCTCTGCGCTCAGTGCAGAGGACATAGAAAAGCTTCCGGAGCAGCTGAGCAACCCCTTCAAATATAGATTCAGGTCTATTCTATTCGTGGCAGAAGGGTTCCGAGGGAATGTGAAGGGTTTCGCAATACTCCAACACGAGCCTGATCTATTGTTCTGTTACCTCGACTTCATCTCGGCAGCGAAACCAGGGATGGGCAGGGGCATAGGAAGCGTGCTCTATGAAAGGGTCAGGGAAGAATCCCTCCGAATGGGCGCCATAGGGCTCTTCTTCGAATGTCTCCCGGACGATCCGCAAGTATGCCCCCTGCCGGAGCTGCTTGTGCAGAACAGGGCGAGGTTGCGCTTCTATGAGAGATACGGCGCCCGGCCCATCGTGAACACAGCCTACGAGACACCGATCAAACCGGATGCAGTCTGCCCCCCCCACCTCATGTATGACGATCTCGGAAGATTAGGGCTTCTTTCCCGCGACAGGGCAAGACGGATTGTCCGTGCGATTTTAGAAAGGAAGTACGGACACAGGTGCCCTCAAGGCTATATCGATATGGTAGTAAATTCATTCAAAGACAACCCCATCCGTACCAGACCGCCTGCCTATACCGAACAGGCTTCCCCGCGTCAGGTCAAGCCGACCAGATCCGTGGAAAAGTTGATCGTCCTGGCGGTAAACGACAGGCATGCGATTCATCACGTCCACGAACGTGGATATGTCGAATCTCCTGTGAGGGTGAATGCAATCCTCAAAGAGATCGAGCCCACCGGACTGTTTCAGAGAATTCCCGTTCATCGATTTTCGGAAAAGCACATCACTTCGGTTCATGATTCCAGCTACGTGAATTATCTCAAGAAGGTTTGCTCACACCTGGAACCCGGGGTCTCTCTGTATCCTTATGTCTTTCCCATCCGCAACAAGGCCCGGCCACCCAAGGAGCTGCCTATAAGGGCCGGATACTACTGTATCGATACCTTCACCCCGATCAACCAGAACGCCTACATTGCCGCCAGGAGAGGGGTGGACTGCGCGCTCAGCGTCGCAGACAAGATCCTGGAAGGATATCGACTCGGGTACGCCCTTGTACGGCCCCCCGGCCACCACGCCGAGCGGCGTGCCTTCGGCGGCTTCTGCTATTTCAATTCAGCCGCCGTCGTTGCCCAGTACCTGACCGGATATGGAAGAGTGGCGATTCTCGATCTGGATTATCACCATGGGAACGGAACCCAGGACATATTTTACAGACGCTCCGATGTACTGACCATTTCGATTCACGGTCACCCCCACATGGCATACCCCTATTTCAGCGGCTTTGAGGATGAAAGAGGAGAGGGGGAGGGAGAGGGCTACAACATCAATCTGCCGTTGCCGGAACACGTCACACCGGACCACTATAAGGAAGTCGTCGCCAAGGCGATACGGCGCATTGCACGCTCGAACGTCCATTTTCTGGTGCTTGCCCTCGGGCTGGATACCGCGAAAGGGGACCCTACAGGCAGTTGGGACATGAGGCCTCGTGACTTCAGAGACTGCGGACGCCTTGTGGGAACCCTTCGTCGACCGACGGTGGTGATTCAGGAGGGAGGGTACAGAATCCGATCGCTAGGGGTCAATGCGCGCAATTTTTTCGTGGGGCTTATGGAAGGCTCGGACCCTGTCGCCTCCCCCAAGTCAATATCTTCGTCTGAAGGGAAGAAGCAAGACTCCGGCCGTTCGCTGATCGAGGTCCAAAGTGAGTCTCCACCCGCAGAGTCCCGTTCTGCGGGACAGGCGCGCGGCCTCAGGTAACCGCCTGAAAGGGGGTTCACATGCAGTGCAATGAGAGGGTTACCTGCATGCTGACCCCTTAGGGGAGAGGGGTTTGTACGGCGGGAATTCTCACCTCGGCCGAATGTTCCTGCCGGTCGTCCACAAGGGGGATTGTTTTGTCTTGTCGCTCGACACCATCAACGGTCACACTCGGCCCGCCGTTCCCGTCGCGCGTCTGCAGGACGTCAATGTGGTAGACGGTTTCCCGATACCTGTAGTGCACCTTGAACATCTTCCAGTTTACGGGGAGACACGGCGCGAAACGCAGTTTGTCCCCTTCAAGCCTCAGCCCCAGGAGAGACTCCACGATCAGCCGGTACATCCAGCCGGCAGAGCCCGTGTACCACGTCCAACCGCCGCGGCCGGTGTGGGGGGGGACCGCGTAGATGTCGGCCGCAACGACATAGGGCTCCACCTTGTAAGTCGCAACCGCTTCAGGTGACCTCGCGTGGTTCACCGGGTTGATCATTGTAAGCAGTTCCCACGCGCGCTCAGCATCACCCAATGCGGCGAAGGCCATCACCGCCCAGATCGCTCCGTGAGTGTACTGCCCGCCATTTTCTCTCACGCCTGGGACGTACCCTTTGATGTAGCCGGGATTCATACTCGACTTGTCGAACGGCGGATCCAAAAGTTGGATCAAGGCGTCGTTCCGGCGAACGAGGCGCTTGTCCACCGCTTCCATGGCCGTGCGCGAGCGTCCGGCGTCCCCTGCCCCTGAGAGAACGGACCAGCTTTGTGCAATCGAATCGATCCGGCATTCGGGGTTGCCCGCCGACCCGAGCGGCGTGCCGTCGTCAAAGTAAGCGCGGCGATACCACTCACCGTCCCATCCGTGCTCCTCGATATTGAACCGCAACCCTGCCGCCTCTTTTTCGCAGCGTTCGGCGAAGGATGTGTCGCCTCGATCGCGGGCAACCTCACTGTATCGCATAAGCACTTCATGGAGGAAAAAGCCCAACCAGACGCTTTCGCCCAGGCCTTGCTCCCCCACCATGTTCATGCCATCGTTCCAGTCACCACCGCCGATCAGCGGCAATCCGTGCTCACCAAATCTGAACCCTCTAAGGATGGAGCGCACACAGTGTTCGTACAGGCTTGCCGTTTCCTCAGAACGGCCGGGAAGATCGTAATACGAGTCTTCCCCCGCGTTTATGGGGCGGCCTGTGATGAAGGAAACGGATTCATCCAGGACACCGGCGTCCCCTGTGCTCCGGACGTAGCGGCATACCGCAAGAGGCAGCCAGAGGTAATCGTCCGAGCACTGAGTCCGCACGCCACGGCCCGTCGGGGGATGCCACCAATGCTGGACATCTCCCTCCGGGAATTGACGGGATGCGCAAAGGAGCAAATGCTCGCGAACAAGGTGCGGCTTGGCGTGGATGAGTGCCATTACGTCCTGCAACTGATCGCGGAAACCGAAAGCGCCCCCCGATTGGTAGTACCCGCTTCGCGCCCAGATCCGGCATGCCAGAGTCTGGTACAAGAGCCAGCCGTTGGCCAGCACATTGAGGGAAGAGTCGGGTGTTTCCACATGCACTGCGCCCAGGGTGTGGTTCCAATACAGCCAAACCGCTTCAAGCGCGATACGTGCGGCGGCGGATCCGCGGAAGCGACGCACAAGATTGATCGCGTCCTCCGCGTCGTGCCCTGCGCCGAGCGTAAAAACGATCTCACGCTCCTGCCCGTCGGCCAGATCGAAGGGTGTCTGGATCGCGGCGCAGGGATCCATAGAACCGCCCACTTTGCCGGAAAGCCGCTCCCGGGTCATGGCGGCCGGACTCCGAAGCGTGCCGTTACGGCCCAGGAATTCAAACCGGTCGCCGGTCATGGTCCGGGTCGCAGCATCTACATCGAAGAAGGCAACCCGTTCGCCAAACTCCGTGCTATAACGGTTGCGGGCGAAGAGAGCGGTGCTGTTCGGCGCGATTTCCGTGATCACATGCATGGCCGATTTCGGCCGCAGGTCGCCGAGAACCCATTCCGCGTATCCGGTAATGGAGAGACGGCGTGACCGGCCTGAAACATTGCGCATTTTGAGCACCGTGAACTTGACCGGTGCATCCAGGGCCACGTAAACCCACACCTCCGAGCGGATGCCGCGCTCCGTGTGCTCGAAGACGCTGTAGCCGAACCCGTGCCGGGTGACGTAAGGCATCGCCCCGCGGCAGGGGAGCGGCGTGGGGGACCAGAAGTGGCCGCGCTCTTCATCACGGATGTAAAAGGCTTCCCCGCTGGCATCGCTCACAGGATCGTCTGTACAGGGAGTGAGGCGGAACTCGTGGGCATTCTCGCTCCAGGTGTAAGCACTGCCGCTCTCCGAGATGACGGTTCCGAAGTGGGGATTGGCCAGCACATTCGACCATGGCGCAGGAGTCCCTTGCCCTTCGGCAGTCGTAATAACGTATTCACGCCCGTCCGGGGTGAATCCACCCACCCCGTTGTAGAAGAGCAGATCGTGGCGAGGCAATGCGGCTACGGCCGGGGGTTCGGTCCCGCGGGCCCGCCTCGGCGTGAGGAGCGGCACCGCCGTTTCCGCAACGGCTCGACGGCTGATCTGATCCGCCAGCGGTCCCTTGCCGTCTGTGATGATGACACGAGCGACCGACTGTATCAGGATGCGGTCCTCCTCGGATATCTGGTCCGAAGGTCTTACAAAAATGCCGCCCGGCCGATCTCGCACATTGGCTTCGATGCCCGCTGCAATGAGATCCATGATCTGGTCTTGCAGGGCTTGCCGGTAACCGGCGTGATCCTCGTTCCAGATCACGAGATCCACCGAAAGCCCTTTTAGGCGCCAGTACGCATGGGCCTGCACGAGCTGGTGTACCAGATCGATATTGGCCGGATCTTCAATCTGCAGCAGCACGATGGGTAAATCGCCGGAAATGGCGTAGCCCCATAGACCGGATTGCCCCCGGCGGTTCATTTTGAGGACGATCGGGTTGGCGCGCACCGAAGAATTGGCGTGGATGACCGAGCCCGCAATGCGACAGTAGAGCTGCGCGTCGGCCTCGGTGGCATTGATCTGGCGCAGGAGCACCTGACTGTGGGTCCATGCCAGATCAAAGACCCGATCCGCGAGACGCCGGTCCTGGTATTTCAAGACAAGGCCCAAGGCTGCATCGCGGGTTTCGCCGATGCCGGTGACCATGTTGATTGTCGCCGATTCTTCCGGATCAAGCGCTATTTTGCAACGGATGGCGACAATGGGATCCAGCACCGACCCCTGGCTGCCCGAGAGCGGTGATGACCCGCTCATCGCTTGCGGATCGGCAACGGTATTTCCGCGTCCGATGAACTGCATGCGATCTGTCTCGTAGGAAATCTCTTCAATCTCCACCCCGTGCACGGCCATCTGGTGAAACATCCATACCGCCTGCTCGCTGACGGAGCGGGGTCGCCGGGTGCAGAGAATCGCTTGCTGCCGGCTGATAATCTCGGTTTGGACAAAGAGATTACTGAACGCCGGATGCAGTGCGTCGGCGGCAGGCGGCGCCAGGACCACTTCTGCGTAACTCGTAACGTCGATCGTTCTGCGCGTGCGGCCGCGATTGGTGATGGTGATTTGGCGAAGTTCGATGTCATCTTCGGGTGAAACGGCGATGCCGGTGTGCATATCAAAGTCGTGGTGCCGGGAGCGAAACTCGGCTTGCCTCTCGGTGAAAATGGCCTCAAAATGTTCCGATCGTTTGAGCGCCGGCTGGTATGCGGTGGACCAGAACTCCCCGCTGACCACGTCGCGGATATAGCAGAAGATACCCCGGTTATCGCACACACCGTCTTCACGCCAGCGGGTGACCGCGATGTCCTTCCAGCGGCTGTAGCCGCCGCCGGCATTCGTGATCATCACATGGTATCTTCCGTTCGACAATAGCTGCACTTCCGGAATCGGGGTGTCCGGGCTGCGGAAGACTCGCACGGGCGTCTCCGTACCGCCGGATGCCACATGTGCCTCGGAGAGCTCGGTGGTGTGCGCGTAAAGCGCCGTGGCCCTGGGAACCCGCTCCTGGAGCAACAGCATGGTCGCCTGGAACAGGGGATCCGATGCGAATCGCTTCTGCATCGGACCGCCCAGGAGCAAACAGGAGAGAGAGAGCAGGCTCATGCCCTGGTGGTGTGCCATGAAGGAACGAACCACGGCTCTCGATTCTCCGGGGGGCAGACGTGAAGGGGTGTAGTCGATCGCTTCATAGAGGCCATACTTCCCTTCAAAGCCTTCTGCTGCGAGTCTTTGGAGATTCAGGCACGCCTCTTCGGGCGCTACCATCAGGGCAAGCGCCGAAGCATAGGGCGCAATGACCAGGTCCTCGGAAAGGCCGCGTTTGAGCCCCAGACCGGGCACGCCGAACGACCTGTACTGGTGGTTGAGACGGAGGTCGAACGTGTTGTAGCCGGACTCCGAAACGCCCCAGGGCACCCCTCGTTTTCTGCCATACTCCATCTGCCTGGCCACGGCCGTCTTATAGGTCCGGTCGAGGAGCGTGTTTTCATATGTCGGCATCACCAGGATCGGCATGAGGTATTCGAACATCGAGCCGCCCCATGAAAGGAGAACCGGCTCTCCACCTGCGGTAGTGAGGAGACGTCCCAGGGCGAACCAGCACTCCTGCGGCAGTTGTCCCTGCGCAATGGCAACGAAACTGCAAAATCTCGCTTCGGAAGCCAGAAGATCGTAGTAACTCGAGTCCCTCCTCCGCTCACCCACGTTGTACCCGATTGTCAATAGATGACGCGCCTCATCATACAGGAAACCATACTCCATGGTGGCGAGCTCCCCGGATCGCTGTGCAAGGTGTTCGATAGCGCCGATCCTTGCTCTGGCGCGCCGGCTTGCCAGCATGATGAGCCGTCGAAGTTCGGCAAGCCACGCGCTCTCCTCGGGCGTCGTGTCGGAGATCAGCCGATGGGCGATGGCGGGAAGGGTTTCCACCTCAAGGTCGGCCAATTGACGGAAGGTCGGGATCTCGCCGAAAACCTGGAGATCTCGAAGCGTATCCGGCGTAGTCAACAATGTCCACGGAGCGAGATACTCCAGCTCTTGGAGGGCGGCGCGGCATTGACCGGCAAGGGCGCGGGCCCACCATGACCATGTGCTCTCAGGGTCGTTTTCGGGAGCATCGATCCCGGAGACCGCTTCGGAACCGGACGCGGCCAGGCGATCAAGGCATAGACGCGCATCCGCGAGCGTGGTTGCCTCGGAACGGGCAGCAGAATCCAGATCGCTCTGAAGCCCGGCAAGCCGATCCGGGGCGGGGCCTCCCGCAGCGTCCAGGAGAATCCTCAGTGTGTCGCCGATTCCCTCAAACACTCGCGCTTCCAGAATCTTGTGATCGACAAGTTCGAGCAGACCCGCCCGCAAGGTCAGCAGGTGGCCCGCGAGGTTCCCGCTGTCCACCGATGAAATGTACAGGGGCAACAGCGGCTTCAGAGAATGGGTGTCGTACCAGTTGTAGAAGTGGCCCCGGTGTCTGTCCATGGTTTCCATCGTGTGGATTGCATTCTCCGTCCGTTCGATGAGTTGTCCGGCGGAAATGTAGCCGAAGTCGTACGCGGAAAGATTCGCGAGCAGCGCAAGTCCCATGTTGGTAGGGGATGTGCGATGAGCGACCACGGAAACGGGAGTCTCCTGAGAGTTATCCGGAGGCAGCCAATAATCTTCCGGGCCGACGAAGTTTTCGAAGAACGCCCAGGTTTTCCGGGAAAGCTTCCGAAGGAACAGAATCTGATCAGACGTGAGCCTTGCGCCGCGACGAGCGTCCGTCCGGCTGACCCACCAGGCGATGGCGGGAGAGGCAAACCAGAGGGCCAGTATAAGCCCGGCAACAGCCAGCGCGGCCGGGCGTGAAAGCGCGAGAGTGATCGTCGCGGCAGCGGCGACCGCCGGAGCGATCCACATCGCCCGGCAAGAGGCAAGGATGTCCGTGCGGCGGTTATAATCCGGATCCCCGGACGGATTCCATTCGAGAAGTCGCTTGTGCGTGATCAGCATTCGCCAGGCCGTCCGCAAAATCGCATCCAGGCTGAAGAAAGCCTCGTATGGCAGGCACACGAGCATAAACGCCACCTGCGCGAAGTGGTTGCCGGCCTCGCGGACGACGGCGCCGAGGTGCTGACTCGGAGTCACGTCCTCGGGCTTTTGAAGCACATTCAGGATAAGGGTCAACAAAGAAGGAATCACAAGGATTCCCACCACCGACAAGGTCCAGAACCAGGCCGACGACAGTACCGTCCATCCCAGCAGCAACAGGAGTGTAAACGCCGCCGCCGTTAGGCTCCGCCGTAAGTTGTCGAAGATCTTCCATCGGGACAAGATCGAAAGCGGATTCTTCCGAAAATGCCCACCGGGGCCTGGAACCCGGGGCAGCAGCCAGCGCGCAATCTGCCAATCCCCGCGAATCCAACGATACCGGCGGTTCACGTCCGCGCTGTAGCGAGGTGGATATTCCTCGTACAACTGCACGTCGTTCAATAGCCCGGCCCGCGCGTGGCATCCTTCCAGGAGATCGTGGCTGAGGATCCTGTTCTCGGGAAAACGATCGCCAGTTGCGCGCTCGAACGCATCGACTTCATAGATACCCTTGCCGATGTACGAGCCTTCGTCGAACAGATCCTGATAAACATCGGAAATGGCGCGCGTGTACGGATCGATGCCGGGATCGCTTCCGCACATGCGCGCATACCTCGACCGGCTCGCGCCGATCATGCTCATGGCGACCCGTGGCTGAAGGATGCCGTACCCTTCACAGACAAGCTGCCTGTCTTCGTCATAGCGCGCACGATTCAGTGGGTGCGCCATGGCACCCACCAACTGCCTCGCTGAATCGCGTGCCAGTTGCGTATCCGTATCAAGGGTGATCACGTACTTCACATTGGACAAAACAGCAGTCTCACCCACAACGAGCGAATATCGGCTCCAGGCGGTTCCATGTTCATTACCGCGCAGAAACGAATTCAAATCCGCAAGCTTCCCCCTCTTACGCTCGTAACCCATCCACACCCGTTCCTGCGGATTCCATCGGCGCGAACGATGAAAGAGAAAAAAGACATCCCCTTTCGGGCCCCCGTATTTTTCGTTCAGTTCTTCGATTCTCTGCCGGGCCAGCCGCAACAGCGGTTCCTCCTCCGCAAGCGTTTCCTCCTGCGCGTCTCGAAAATCGGTCAGCAGGCCGAAGTGCAGGTTGTGGTCTCGATTTGCGAGGAACCGGACCTCAAGCGCCTCGACGAGATCCTCGATGTTCCGAGTGCTCATGAGCATAGTCGGAACCACAGCCAGGGTGCGCGACTCCGGAGGAATTCCTTTGGAGAAATCCATCCGAGGCAGTGAATGAGGCTTCACCAGCAAGGTTGCCAGCCAGTTTGTAAGGGCTACAGCCAGGTGATTTGCGCAAAGGAGCAGGAGAATCCCTACCGGCACGAGGCTCCAACCCTGTACCCCCCCTGCATGTGCCTTCGCCAGCAAGTAAGCGGTGAAGATCGCCGTCATCAGCAGGATCGTGCCGAAATAGGTGAGCAGCGGAAACCGACAGATCATTCTCCTAAAAGCCTCAGCGGTAAACCGGCGTACCTCCACCGCCCGCTCGAGCCGCGTCAACCCCTTGTCGATCAGGTAAAAGCCTACATGCGCCGTGCGGTCGTCGCAGCCTTTGCCCGCCGCCCCCTCCTGGGCCAATTCAATGGCTTTCCACGCTATCTCACATTCGGTCCTCCGGCTGCTCTTCGCCATCTTCTCCACAACATGGCGGTAACGGTCACGGGTGGCAAAATCCATTTTGCCATAGACGTCGCCGGGATCCCCACGCAGGGTCTCCTCGACCCTGCTCATCGTCTCCACGAACTCGCGCCAGTCCATCGAGCCAAGAAACCGAAGGCTGCCGATGCTGTTGCTCACCGACACCTGATCAGCGGCCTGGTGTTGGTTCTCCGACCGCACCAACTGCTCGATCGTGAGCCCGGACTCGGACAGTCGCTGTTCAATCCAGGTGAGCGGCAATGCCAGAGCAGGGCCCTGTCCCTGCAACCGGCGCGTGAGCTCCGCAACAAACGGGCCCACCATCGGCTGGTTCGACCGCGCCATGTCGGCGATCACCAGAATCAGGCTCTTCGGATCTTTCTCTGCTATCTCCGTCATCCGGTCCGCCCAGGAGTCGGCGCGGTTCCGGTCGCTCCTGCCTGCTGCGATCCGGCCGGCCACTCGCCGCAGATTCTCGATCAGGGCCAACCGCAGCATGATGGGGATTGCCCACAACTCGCCCAGCTTCAGGACGGTCACCGTCTGATAGGCGGCTACAAAACTGCTGAGGCCTTCCGAATCCACCCGTCCATCCCCGTGGGAGATCGTCTCCAGCGCAACGTCATACACCCGCGGAAGCCCGGCTGATGGTCCGTTCAGCAGGCGCGGCAGTTCCCGGCTGTAACCTTTTGGCAGGTGTCTCTTGGCCGTGCGAATCTGTTCTTCGATCAGATAGAAGTTGTCGAGCAGCCATTCCCCGGCCGGCGCTATTCTGCGGTTCGCCTTGACCGCCGCCGTCAGCAGATTGCAGGCTCCAATCAGGATCCCTTCGTTCTCAGCGAGCCGTGTCAGAAGCCGGTCAAGAGTGGGTCTCAAACTCAACCTGTGCGAGTCCGCCAGTCCCCTGCCGTGCTCCTTCATCTGATCGCTGCTGAACAGTTCATCTCGCAGTGGCGGCTCGTCGCCGGGGTACTTTTGCGCCTGGCCGCTTCTTCGAAAGATCGCCGCAAAATTGGTCAGCATCTTGCGAAAAGTCTCGTGGCTCATTTTCAAGTTTTGCGCCTCATCCTATTGTCGTGCCTCTAAAATACACAAACCCGTTCCTTTTTTCATCGATTTCATCGATTTCTCCTTGGCTATTAGCTTTCCATCAATCTACAATATTTTTGAGAATACCGGTATTTTCGTTCTACCAATTTTGTGGCTGCTTGGATTGATGACCGGCTACACGATGGATGGAGCCGGGTGGCCTTCAGTGTCAAAAGATCCGGAGAAGGGTGTCCTCATGAGAGTTCGGTGCGTGGCATTGCTTGCAGTGCTGGTATGTGCGAGTCTTCCCGCCGCCTCGTTTGCCCAATCATCATCATGCCCCGGCATTCACGTGAAGGTTTTAAACATTAGAAACAGCGTGGGAACCATAGGGTGTGCGCTTTTCGAATCACCGGATGGTTTCCCCATTGAGTTTCTACGTTATGCAACCAACATCATCGTAATCAAGATTCGGGATACGCAAGCGCGTTGCGACTTTGTAGACATCCCGCCGGGGAGGTATGCGCTTGCCGTCATTCATGACGAAAATATGAACGGCAAGCTCGAAACCAACTGGTTGGGGATGCCAAAGGAAGGCTACGGTTTTTCAAACGACGCAAAGGCTGTGCTCGGCGCGCCTTCGTTCTCTGCAGCCAGCTTCCCCTACGAAGGGCGAGACCTGTCTCTGACGATCAGCTTGCATTATTGAGAAGCAAAAAGCGATTTTCTGTTCAACCTGCCGGGTTCTCCAATTCAGAGAGGAAATGAGGCTCCCCCCGAGGAAAGAACCATCGAGGGGGCCTCATCACCTTGGAGATGTCCTCAGATCGTGTAGGATCTATTTGAGAATAACGATGTCCACGCGGCGATTCTGGGCCCGGCCTGCATCTGTCGCATTCGAGGCAACGGGATTGGACTGGCCGAAGCTCACCCGTTTCAGGCGGCTCGGATCGACGCCCTTGGACGTCAGATAGTCGAACACCGCCTTGGCCCTTCTGTCGCCCAACGCCTTGTTATATGCGTCGCTCCCAACAGAGTCGGTGTTGCCTTGGAGCTCAAGCATCAGAGCAGGCTGATCCTGCATGCTTTTCGCGACCCGATCCAACTCGGCCCTGGTCCCCGGATTCAGGTCCGATTTGTCGAAATCAAAGGTCATCGAGTGGAAGCTGACGGGCTGCCTCGGCGGTGGAGGTGGCGGCGGCGGAGGAGGTGGCGGCGGAGGGGGGGTTACCCTTGCAGGAGCCTGACAAGATTCGGCCTCTGCTGCCAGTTTCCTTGCCTCAGCGAGAAGGGCCATAGCCTCCTCAGTGCGGCAGGCCCAATAAATCTCCGCCGCTTTTTTACCCAGTTCTTTGGCCTTGGCGATCCTTTCCGGGCAATATTTTGCCCCTTCAGACTTCTCGGCTTTTGCAATGGCTGCTTCCGTTTCCCCGAATTGATCAGGGGCCGTGATGGCCTTGTTGGAGACACCGAAGTGAGACGTCGGAGCACAACTAACCATCACGAACAGCAGAACACACGCTATAAGAATCCATTTCCCTTTCATTATTCTGTCCTCCTCTGAATGAATAGCAGTTTCCAAAACAGTGAACCCTCTTCTTGCCCTACCACGCCATCATCACGGACTCATTTGACCACACTGCTGTCCCGACGATGGATGATATTACCCTCTGGTGTCACGTTCTAACGACCAGACTATTCTTCACCGAGCTGACCCCTTTGACGCTTCTTGTGATTTGAACCGCTTTATCGACTGCCATTTGGGAATCAACGAAGCCGCTCAGTTGAACGACGCCCTTGTAGGTTTCCACACCGATCCGGAATGACTTGAGAAAATCATCCCCTGCCAGCAGCGATTTGACCTTTGTCGTGATGACCGAATCGTCAACGTATTCACCTGCACTTTCCTGTTTGGATGTCGATGCACAGGCCGCAAAGCTCACGATCAGAATAAGAAGCAATAAACAGTGGATAACGATATTTCTCTTCTTCATTGCAGTCACTCCTCTCTGCAAGCACCTCACCTTCTCCGGCAAGGGTCCAAATGGTTACACTGGTTTTTTCCTTTTTCCCGCTGCCACGGTGTGGAGAACCATTTCATAAGGCTCCTGGAGAAGGTTCATGGCCCCCCGAAGCACCCTGAAACGCTCCGACTTCAGGTGGCTGTTCAGGTTCTCCCGGGTGTCCCACTCTTCAAGAATACAGAGATTGTTTTCATTCTCCATGCTCTGGTAAAAGTCGAAGCGATCGCATCCCTTCTCTGTCCTTAGGGCCCCGATCAGTAATGAGATCGTCTGTGACAGCTCCTTGCGCTTCTCGGCAATAACCTTCATTCGTATGATGACCAGGATCATGCAAACCCTATTTGCAAGCGGCCTGCCAACAACCTGGGAAAACCAGGAGGCTGGAATCCTCCTTAAATTACGTTGGATTATAGGAACGGGAGGGAAGCGTAGAGAGGGGGAACCGATTGGTTGCCCCTCAATATTTGGTGGAACCTCCATATATTGAGGGAATCTTTGAGGAGAGCCGGATTCTAATCCGACTCCCTGATCTCCGGCCTGAGTATCCCGAGCTTATGCGTCCTCGCTCTCACTCAGGTGATTTGCAACGCCCAGAAAGTCCGGTGCTCCGCATATATTTCACTGGATTGACCCCCACCTATTGACACTGCACAATTGACGCTTACGTTTAAAACGTAAGTGTCACCCAACTTCAACAATTAAAATAAACCATGTGATGGCAGAATGCCTCCAAAGGTTATCGTTGAAAAAGGGAGCATCGCGGTGGCCTTACAAGGCTTCTCGAGTGTACGTTGATTTTCACGGCATTTTGGGAAACATTTCTCGGTTCCTCGTTGAGAACTTAATCAACAACCTAATCTCACCAAGATTCGTCTATCACACAATTAACTACGATTAGACTTCGGTCCCCTGGGCAGCAATTTTACTCAGGGGATTACCAATTTGGTAGTAACTGCAAAGTTCAGTCCCCAAAGGCCTGAGAAAGCCTCTCCCTCTGCCGAGTTAAGTCCATCGCGTCCAAGTCGGTGTTCACCACGATTCATGGTCCTCGGCGTTGCTCTGTTTCTCCCTTCTGCGAGAGGTGCGCCACCTCGCCCCCGAGGAGAAGAATGATCGAGGAGTAGTAAAGCCAGAACAGGAACACCACCAGGGCGCTCAGGGAGCCGTACAGGACAGGGAAACGGCTGAGATAGAGGATATACCATCCGAAGAGATGCTTCGCCGTCTCCCACAGAACGCTCGTGAAGAGCGCAGTCAGGAGAGCGGTTCGGAAGCTGATCTTCCTGTCGGGGATGATCTTATAGATCAGGAAGAACATCCAGTACGTGAACAAAAGGGGAAGGAGGTATTTCATCAGCCATTGAAGAATTGGTTCGATATGAAAAGGCAGGCCGTATCCTTGGATGTAGGTGACGAATGAAGTCAAGGACATGCTCGTCAGAAGAAGGCTGATCACCAGAACGACCATGCAGATGTCTATTGCCAGCCCATGCAGGAAGCTGCGGCCTTTTTCAAATCCCATGATGATATTCAGAGCCGCCCGAAGTGAGCCGAAAACCCAGGTCGAAATCCACACCAGGCCGCCGATTCCCACGATGCCGATGATCTGCCGGTCCTTTACCAGGTCCGAGATCACACCCATGACCTCTGGATCCAGGGTGGGGGCTGCCTGCAGAATGAAATTCCGGATCTGCTCCAGAACCGCCTCCCTGGTGAAAAGATAGCCGATCACCGACAGCATCAGAAGTGTCAGGGGGATGAGGCAAAGGAGGATGTTGAAAGTGATGCCGGCGGAGAGAAGAAATCCGTGATCGGCGTCGAATTTCGCAGCCGCACGAAACACCAGACGCAATTTCGACCAAACCCATTTCATTCCATCGACCAAGGAGAGGCTCCGTCATTTCGTCAGGTCCGATGAGTGGTTTTGCCGTCGAGGATACCAGATATGGTCTGGCCATGTGAACAAAAAGGATGAGCCGCGACGTGAGAGCCTAGCAAGTTTTATGGAACTGTTCAATTTTGCCAGGGGGAGCGTCTGTTTTTGAGAACTCAGAAACTGAGGGGGGTCTCACTGCAACACACGGGAAAAGTCACTCTGAGAGGTTTCCGCTTATAGTGAAAGCCGCGGAGAAAACACGGAATACGACACATTTCTCCCAATCATACTCCAGGGGTATTGACAAGAAAAACCCGGGGTCATAAAACACTGCATGAAATCCAAGCATTGGACGCATGACCGGAGGAGATATGGGATTTACGCGAATCGTACTTGCTGCAGTTCTCATGCTCATCGCAACCTCGGTGTGGGCGGAGGATTGCTTCGAATCCTCTATCGTGAGCCCGAGCCCTTTTATGGGAAGCGACGGGGAAATTTTCAGGCTGACCGACGGGTCTGAATGGAGGGTAAAGTTCGCGGACGAGTACTTGTACGCATACGACCCAGGAGTCACCATCTGCCCGGGGACCGGCAAGATGACGATCAAGGGAAAAACCCTCAAGATCGAAGCCATCAAGAAACCGCCAAAGTCAGAACTCCAGAATCCTTTTCCGTATGTACCGGGCCAAGATCGCTAGGAGCTTAGGTTGGGCCGGGGACACAATTCCGTGTTCGCGCTTCGCTTGAACCGCTCCCATGACGACTATGAACAGTCTGAGATGATCCGGGCGGGCATGCTGAGGGCTACCCGGGGAAAACTGCCTCCAGCTTTGGAAAGGGGCACCGGACTTGAATTAAGAATTTTTGGATGGCGACTCCACCCTGTTCCGCTACGGCCATGGCGAAGTTGATGTCAGCGTGAGAAAAATAACGGACTTCCGCTGTGAGCAGCCTCAAAATACCGATGATTTCGTCTTGGACCGAAATGGGTACAGCCAGTATGCTGGAGATGCCCTCGGCTTTGGCTTCCTTGTGATAAATTGTATGCACGTCTACCTTGGCATCAGGGATGACTACCGGGTCCCCTTTATTCACGAAGTAGGTGATGAGTTCTTTATCCACCGGCCCTCTATCCAGATAGGTCTTGCTTAATCCGTATCCTGCTTTCAGTTCCAACTTGCCCTTGCGCTCATCAAAAAGTCTTATAATAGCTCCCTTCAGGGTAAGATTAGTGAACGGGCACGTAATCCATCTTTTGCGAGAGGTACGCCACTTCGCCTCCGAGGAGAACTCCCGACTTAGTAGCGGTAGATCGCAGCTATTCCTGTCTTCGTCGGCATCCGTTCGGCGGGGACGATAACGATGTTTCCGCCCATCTTCCTGGCCAAAGCCCCCAGATCGTCGAGCACGTCGTCAACCTCCGGGTGTTCCAAATCTTCGGACTCAATTTCGCCGGTCGCAGGATCGATCCTGCCGGGAACCTGGCGGTCGGCCTCGATGAGCAGCGTGGCGACCCGCCCGGCCACAACCGCCCTGGCGACGTGCGCCGGTTCGTCGTGACCGAGATCCCGGGACCTCGCGCTCCCGAACTCCTCGACCAGTGCGGCCAACCGGGACAGATAATGAGGTTCGATCACCTGCCAGGCGCGTCTGCGGAGCTCGTCGACGGATGAGAGAGCATCGGGGTGGATATCGATGCTTTCCTCTACCAGGAACGGGTTGTGGCTGACCTCGTGAAATAAATGATGATGCTCGGGCAGCGCCGCCAGGATCAGCGGCAGGCCTGACGGCTGAGAGTGGTGCTCCATGATCCCGCGGTCGACGGCGCGGAAGAAGCGTTCCGCGTCGATGTCCACCTCGGACTCTTTCCCGCCGTGGCCATGGTGCATAGGCGAGCCGACTCCGCCGTATGTGGCGACGGTATGGTGTGGCTCGGTCAATTCTTCTCCCAAAGCCTCGGCAATCGTCCGCGGGACGCCCTCGGCCGGTTCGATCTCGTCCAAAGCGTCGCGGTTGCCTTCGAAGAGTTTGATCCCCTGGCGGTCTAAACCGAGAACTTGATATCGGTCGGCTGATTGAAGAATGCGCACCAGGGGCTTGGTGTGAAAGCTATCCGCCACTACGGCCAGTTCGGCGACCGGCCGCTGCAGTCTGTAGACCCGGAAAATGTTTTTCGCGCCCAGCACAACCAGCCCGTCAAGGGTGTGATTCCAGAAGTCGCGGTCGTCAGCCAATGTCTGGAACCGTTCCAGCAATGGACGGACTACGTCCTTTGGGAATTGTTGCAGAAGCGACTCCTCCAGTGCCTTCACGAGATTCCTGAACCGGATCGGATCTTGCTCATTGTCCGGATGGTGCCGATGAGTCCGCTGATAGAGCGAAAGGCAGGGAGCATCGCAATTGTCCAAGAGCCCCCATGCGTAATCCTTATCGAGTATGCTCATTCACTTTGTCTCCCTGTTGCGCATAGGCTTCGTCTGGCCGGCGTAATCGAGAGCAATGCCGCCTTACAGTCTCAAAATCATGGTACGGAAAGGCTTAGTGGGAGGATATGGGTGGGGTAACGTATCCGGAATCTGGAATAGGAGTAATCGGTTTAGAAATTCCGACCGTAGGGAGAGTCAAGCACGTGACAGAACACACCGGAAGATCTTGCAAATGATCCTGTGGCAAGGTGCATCAAAACCGGCTGCTCTGGAGGACGGAAATTTACTCCGACTCCTTGGTCTTCGGCCGGAGTATCCCGAGCTTATGCATCCTCGCTCTCAAGGTGCTCGGGTGGATGCCCAGGATCGCTGCGGCTCCGTCCTTTCCCTCGATGCGCCATCGGGTTTCCGAAAGGGTCTTGAGAACTTGGCTTCGCTCCGTCTCTTCCAGGGTTCTCATGTCGGATGAGAAGGAGAGCGGGGAAATCTCCAGTTTATCTGCCAGATGCAAAACCGGCCCGGGACACAGGATCACGGCACGTTCCAGGACGCTTTCCAGTTCCCGGACGTTCCCGGGCCACGGGTAATCCTGCAGGACCTTCATCGTCTCCTTCTGGATCGACGTGATCTTCTTCCCCAATTTCCTGGAATACCGCTCAATGAAGGATTGGACCAACAAGGGGATGTCTTCTATCCGTTGCCGTAATGGAGGGACAGTGATGGGGAAGACGTTGAGCCGATAGTAAAGGTCCTCCCGGAATCGGCCCTTGCGAACCTCTTTCTCAAGGTTTCGATTTGTCGTTGCCACGATCCGTACATCGACTTTGATGGTATGGGACGAGCCCAGCCGCTCGAACTCGTTGTGCTGGATCGCGCGGAGCAGCTTGGCCTGCGCCTCCATCGGCAGTTCCCCGATCTCATCCAGGCAGAGGGTGGAACCATTGGCGAGCTCGAACCGGCCCATCTGCCGGCTATCGGCCCCGGTAAATGCGCCCTTCTCCCGGCCGAACAATTCGCTCTCCATCAAATTGACCGGCAGGGCCGCACAGTTGACGGTGATCAGCGGCCGGTCCTTGCGAGGGCTCATATGGTGGATGGCGGCGGCGATCAGCTCCTTTCCAGTACCGGTCTCGCCAAGGATGAGGACCATTGTGTTCGCAGGGGCGACCTGCTCCGCCCGAAAAAGAACATGCCGGAGACCATCGCTTTTCCCTATAATGTGATCGAACTGATGTCTCATCTTCGTTTCTTGACGGAAGTAAATATTCTCGGCCTCGAGTCGGTCTTTCAAAATTTTGATTTCAGAGAGAGCCGTCCGAAGTTCGACCGTCCGCTCCTCCACTCGTTTTTCCAGTTCGCTGTGAGCTTCTCGCAAGGCCTTGGCAATAAGTTTCCGTTCGGTGATATCACGGATGTTGCACTGGATTACTTTATGATGATTGACCAGATACACATTACTGACAAATTCCACGGCAATCGGCCGTCCGTCTCTGGTCTCCAGCGGTAAATCCTTGTAGCGGACATATCCTTTGCTCTGTAATTTTAAGAAGGCGGCTTTGGTTGCTTCAATATTTTTAAAAGGGCCGATTTCCCAGAGTTTCTTCCCCAAGAAATCCTCATGGGTGTAACCCAGCATGTCTACCAGGAATGGGTTCACATCCGATATTTGTCCTGTCTCGGCATCGAGGATCAATATTCCGTCCTGGGCTGACTCAAAGAGACGCCGATAACGCGTTTCAGAAATCTCCAGCGCCTCCTCCCACCGCCTGTGATCGGTGACGTCCTCAAGAGCGAGGAGTATTCTATCCGTGCCCCGACCCTCCCGATAAATCCGGCGAGCATTGAGAAGCATGGTTCTCCGCCCGATGACCGGAAACTCGTGGTCCACCTCGAAGTCATTGAACTGGGTATTCTGGGGAACAATTTCCTCCAACAACTCCCGTAACGACGGAAGGTCCCACGCATTGTCGGACAGGCTGTAGACGAATCGTCCCTCTGTCTCTTCAGGCGTCGCCTGGAACGTCCTGTAGAAGGAATGATTCGCTGTGATTACTCTTAGATCGGGGGTGAGCACGATAAGAGGTTCACGTATCGTTTCCACGATGCTCTCAGCATATTTTTCAACTCTCTCAAAGCTTTCCTTTATTCGCTTGCACTCGGCGATCTGAGCCCGCACTGTTTCATCAGCCTCCTGCAAACTGCGCTCCGTGGCCTCGAGCCTCGTCCGAAGCTCTTCATCCTCAAGTAGAAGCACCTCGTTTGTTTTGGATTCCCCCGTTTTCATAGTATCACCCCCGCGCCAAATCGATCTCAGGTCTGTCTTCGTTCTCCTTTCCCGGTATTTTATACTAAGTTGCTCATCAGATCAAACTCCGGCCGTTACAGACGACTCTAAGTCCCTATATATGATTTACGGTTCAGCCGAAGATTGTCCCTGTATGAAAGATCGCCTGCCAGGCCGATCAGCAGGATTCAACGGCGAGTTATCCTGTGTGTGACCCGCCGGCGTGTCCTTTTGTAAACTCTGGAACCCTTTCTTTCAAGTTATGCATCTCCTTGTTCAAGCTTCTCACCTGAAGGCATTTCTTCACCAGCTTTGGTAAAGTCAGAACTGCCACAATAGCCCCACCGAACAGAGAGGCATAAAAGATCAAGGCCGTCAAAGACATCTGATGATTCCAGACAATGAATTTCAGCTCCAGAGGCATACTGTTTTGTATGCCGGTGATGACGACCGCCAGGAGAATTAAAAAAGTGATGATGAGCGAAAGATACATAACTTACCTCCTTGGATTGATTCGACTCAAGACTCAGCGTGGACCGGTCCGGAGACTCTGCTTGACGTCCGGAATCGCCTGCTTGAGGTAACGGTAGAAGTCGCTCTCCGTCGTGATGATCAGCACCGAATTCTTATTCGACCCCCCTTCATAAGCTTCCAGGGTGCGCTGGAAGGAGTAGAACTCGGGATCGCGGCCATGGGACTCACCGTAGATCCGCGTGGCCTCCGCATCCCCCTTGCCATGGATCTCCTGCACCCGACGGTAGGCGGTGGAGCGGATCTGGCGCAGCTCTTTCTCCATCGTGCCGAGAATCTCCGCGCTCCGTCCTTCTCCCTCTGAGCGGAACTGTGCGGCGATGCGCTTCCGCTCGGAGATCATCCGGGCGTACACCTTCTCCCGAACGCTCTCCACGTAGTCGAGTCGTTTGATGCGCACATCCACCAGCTCGATCCCATATTGGGGGATAATCCTCCGGGCCTCGGTCAGAATGGTTCGGGTGATCTCCTCCCGCCCCCGGGTGATCTGTTTCCTGAGCTCCTCCTCCTGCTCTGCCGGGACTTCTTCCAGGACCTCTTGCTCGGGGACTTCCCACGAGGCGCTGCGGACGAGCTCAACGAGCTCGCTGCTCGACACCTGGTCTCGCACCACGGAATCGATGATATCGTCCAGGCGAGACTGAGCTCCCGCTTCCGTGGCCACGTTCTCCAGAAATTTTTTCGCATCAACGATGCGCCAGCGGGCCGTGGTGTCCACCCAGATGAACTCCCGCCCTTTGGTCGGAATCTGGTTCGGATCCCCATCCCAGATAAGGAGGCGCTTCTCGAAACGCATAACCTCTTGCACAAAGGGCAGCTTGATGTGCAGCCCCGCCTCGGTCACCGGCTCCCCGATAGGTCGTCCGAACTGCACGATGACCGCTTGATGGCCCTCCTCCAGCGTGTAAAATGTGCCAAGAAGTGCTAGAGCGATCGCCACCAAGGGGACGATGATGGAAACTTTGTACGCAGTTTTCATGGCTTGCCTCCTTCCACCATCGGTTTTGCTCCGGGCTCAAGGGGGAGCCAGGGCACCAGGGCCTTCTGCTCGCTGTCTACAATATAGAGCCCCTTCATCTCCGCCAGGAACCCGGTGACGGATTCCAGGTAGAGGCGCCGACGCGTGACCTCCGGGGCTTGCGTATACTCCCCAAGTATGGCGTTAAAACGGTTGGCCTCTCCATTTGCCCGGTTGACCCGCTCGATAGCGTACCCTTCGGCCTGGCTGATGCTCTGAGCCGCCACCCCTCGTGCTTTGGGAATTTCCTTGTTGGCCTGCTCCTGGGCCTGATTGATCGTCCGTTCCCTGTCCTGGCGTGCCTCGTTGACCTCATTGAACGCCGGTTTTACCGTATCCGGGGGCGTCACATCCTGGAGCTCCACGGTGACCAGACGAACACCGGTCTCATACTCCGTTAAGATCTTCTGGATTTCCACCTTGGCCTCGCTGGAGACCTCCACCCTGCCGACCGTGAGTACGTCGCTGCCTAGCCGGTTCCCGACCACCCGGCGCATGACCGCCTCGGTCATGTCCCGAATCGTTTTGGGCGTGTCCCGCACGTAGAACAGGAAACGGATCGGGTCTTCGATGCGGTATTGAATGATCCACTGGACATCGATGACGTTGAGGTCGCCCGTCAGCATAAGCGACTCGGCCTTGTAGGCCTGGTTACCCGTGTACTGCGTCCGCCGTCCCTGGGCGGTCGCCGTGGTCCGGAATCCGAATTCCTCTTTGAGCACGCGGGCTGTGGGCACCATGCGGACCGTTTCGATCCCGACAGGCAACTTGAAGTGCAGGCCCGGGCTGGCCGTGCGCACGACCTTTCCAAAGCGCTGCACGATCCCCGTTTCTTCCGGCTGGACCGTGAACCATACTGACCAGAGCAAGATCAGCACCACCAAGACGCCGATCACGATTTTGACCGGCCCTCCCCTGAAGCCCCGCCATTGGTCCATGACCTTCGCAAGAGCCTCCTCCAAAGACGGGGGCTGTCCCTGAGGTCGAAAATCTCCTCCCACCATAAATCACCTCTTTCCGCCACGAGAGAAGCCGTGGCACGGCTAATCGGTTAATACATCTCTTCAGGTGACATTGCGGGCGCAGAGGATTTCGCTTTCTCAGGTTTCTCAGCGATGCCCGCCTCTGTGGTCATGAGAAGGCCGGCGACGGATGCGGCATTTTGAAGCGCAAATCGCGTCACCTTGGTCGGGTCCACAATGCCGGCCTTCATAAGATCTTCATACGTCCCTGTCTCGGCATTGAATCCATAATTCCCTTTGCCTTCCATCACGCGCTGAACCACTACAGAGCCCTCAAAACCGGCATTGTTGGCAATCTGCCTCACAGGCTCTTCAAGGGCGCGCTTAATGAGGTTGGCCCCAAGTTGCTCTTCTCCAGGAAATTCTGCCTTTTCAAGCACCTTCAGGGCACGCATATAGGCAACGCCGCCACCGGGAACAATGCCTTCCTCCACGGCTGCGCGGGTCGCATTGAGGGCATCCTCAACCCTGTCCTTCTTCTCCTTCATTTCAGTCTCCGTAGCGGCTCCGACACTGATCACGGCTACGCCCCCGATCAATTTTGCAAGGCGTTCCTGAAGCTTTTCCCTGTCGTAGTCGCTGGTGGTCTCTTCGGTTTGAGCCCTGATCTGTTTTACACGTCCCTCGAGCGTCTTGCGGTCGCCGCCACCGTCGATAATCGTCGTGTTATCCTTGTCCACGGTAATGCGTTTGGCAGTACCCAGGTCCTTCACGGTCAGCGTTTCCAGCTTGACGCCGAGGTCTTCACTGATTACCCGGCCCCCTGTCAGGATGGCGATATCTTCGAGCATTTCCTTTCGCCTGTCCCCAAAGCCCGGGGCTTTGACAGCCGCACATTGCAGGGTCCCCCTCAGCTTGTTGACCACCAGTGTGGCGAGCGCTTCTCCTTCCACATCCTCTGCAATAATCAAGATGGGTTTGCCATCCCTTGCAACCTGCTCCAGGATAGGGAGGAGGTCTTTCATCATCCCGATCTTTTTTTCATGCAGGAGGATATAGGGGTCTTCCATATGGACCTGCATCTTCTCCGGCTGGGTGACAAAGTACGGGCTTAGATAACCGCGGTCAAACTGCATCCCTTCGACGACCTTCAGCGTTGTCTCCATCACCTTGGCTTCTTCTACGGTAATCACCCCCTCCTTGCCCACCTTTTCCATGGCCTCTGCGATAATGTCGCCGATTGTGCTGTCGTTGTTAGCCGATATGGCGCCCACCTGGGCGATCTCTTTTTTCTCCTTCGTGGGTTTGGAGATCTTTCTCAGTTCTTCAATCACCAGATCAACGGCCTTTTCAATGCCCCGTTTGATGGACATGGGGTTGCCGCCCGCCGTCACAAGCTTAATCCCCTCACGGTAGATGGCCTGTGCCAGGATTGTCGCCGTGGTCGTGCCGTCCCCGGCAACGTCGGATGTCTTGGAAGCCACCTCCCTGACCATCTGTGCGCCCATGTTTTCGAACCTGTCTTCCAGTTCAATCTCCTTGGCAACGGTCACGCCGTCCTTACTGATCTTGGGGGATCCCCAGGATTTATCGAGAAGGACATTTCGTCCTTTCGGCCCGAGGGTCACCTTCACCGCATCGGCCAGAATGTCCACACCTCTCATCATCTTCTCTCTGGCCTTTGCTCCGTATCGAATCTCTTTTGCCGCCATTGTAAAATCTCCTTATTATTTTTGTATGATGCCCAGGATGTCGTCCTCTCTCATGATGAGATGTTCCACCCCGTCGATGTTGATTTCATTGCCCGCGTATTTGCCGAAAAGCACGCGATCATCCTTTTTGACTTCCAAGGGGATCCGTTCCCCGTTTTCATCCCATTTCCCGGGACCGACGGCTATTACCTTACCCTCTTGCGGTTTTTCCTTGGCCGTGTCCGGAATGATGATCCCGCCACTGGTTTTCTCCTTCTCTTCAATTCTCAAAACAAGCACCCTGTCGTTTAATGGTCTCAATTCCATTGCTCTCTCCGATGTATGGTCGCCTGCCACTCACTTAACGCGACCTGCTCTACAGGTGATGACCCGGTCATTGATAATGTGAATTCCCTGGCTCGCTCCCGGGGGTCCGCTGATAGAAGAACATCCATTATGCTGCTATCATCTTCGCCTTCTCTCCATCATCCAAGTGCGGCGCGCCATGCTGCTCCGCAGGGGTTTTCCCCAACATCTTTCTAAGCTCCTCCCCCTGCACGACTTCCTTCTGGGAAACAAGGCGGGCCAGCTCATCCAAAACCTTACGGTGGCCGGACAGGATTTCCCGCACCCTTTGATGGGCCTGTTCGATCATCTGAGAGATCTCTTCATCGATCTCGCCGGCTCTTTGTTCGCTATAGGATTTGCCGGGAGCAAAACTTTCCGGAAGGAACATGGAGTGACGAGCACGCTCATAGGTCACCAGTCCAAGGCGATCGCTCATGCCGTATTCCGTGACCATGGACCTTGCAATTTCCGTAGCCCGCTGCAAATCGTTTTGGGCTCCTGTGGAAATTTCCCCGAAAACCAGTTCCTCCGCTACCCTGCCCCCCAAGAGAACGGCCAGACGGTCAAGCAGCTCCTGGCGGGTCATCAGGTAGCGGTCCTCAGTGGGTTGCTGCTGGGTGTACCCGAGAGCCGCGATTCCTCGGGGAATTACGGAGATTTTGTGCACAGGGTCTGCATGTTCGACGGATTCGGCTACGATCGCGTGTCCGGACTCATGAAAGGCTACAATTTCCTTCTCCTTCGGATTCATTACCCGGTTCTTTTTCTGCAGACCCGCAACAACCCGGTCGATGGCCTCGTCGAAATCCGCCGGCTCCACCTCTTCTTTGTCTTTCCTAGCAGCCAACAGGGCGGCCTCATTGATGAGGTTGGCCAGGTCGGCGCCCACAAAGCCCGGGGTGCGGCCCGCGACCTTGCGAAGATCGACATTGGGAGACAGGAGAACGTTCCTGGAATGGATTTTCAGGATGGCTTCCCGCCCATTGATATCCGGGCGATCTACCAGTACCTGGCGATCGAAACGCCCCGGGCGCAACAAAGCGGGATCCAGGATTTCCGGCCTGTTGGTGGCGGCCATGATGATGACGCCTTTGTTCGTCTCGAACCCATCCATCTCCACCAGGAGCTGGTTGAGAGTCTGCTCTCGTTCGTCATGACCGCCCATCACATTCATTCCCCGCGCCTTCCCTAACGCATCCAGTTCATCGATAAAGATGATGCAGGGCGCCTGGGCGGCGGCCTGAGAGAAAAGATCGCGGACACGGGCTGCTCCCACGCCGACGAACATCTCCACAAACTCAGACCCGCTGATGCTGAAGAAAGGCACTCCCGCCTCCCCGGCCACCGCCCTGGCCAGAAGCGTTTTGCCGGTGCCCGGCGGGCCGACCAGAAGCACCCCCTTGGGGATCCTCCCCCCCAGTTTCTGGAATTTCCCGGGGTTGCTCAGAAACTCCACCACCTCCTGCAGCTCTTCTTTGGCCTCATCAATACCGGCTACATCAGCGAGCGTGACCTGGGTGTCGCTCTTTGCGAAAATCTTGGCCTTGCTCTTGGCAAAAGACATGACCCCCATTCCCGGCCCCATCTTTTTCATGGCGAACCGCCAGACCAGTAAAAAAATGGCGAGGGGAATCACCCAGGAGAGCACGGTGGACAGGAATCTGCTTTCATAGTGTCCGGAGTAACCGACCTTGTATTCGTCCAGATCTTTCACCAGGCCGGGATCATATACCCGCACCGTGGTGAACTTCTGGGCCGGCTCTCCTCTTAGCGTTCCGGTGATGTTTTCCGGGGAGATGGTCAATTCACTCACGGCGCCTTCGGCTACATACTGCTTGAATTGGCTGTAAGGAATCGTCTCCACCCCTGCAGAGAAAAAGTTTTGCTGCAGGTAGCTAAACAGGAGGAGGGCCATCACGAAATACCAGATGCTGAAGCGAGTTTTCGGAGGCAGGGAATCCTTCCCTTTTTGTTCCTGAAACCCGAAGAAGGAACGAAGTTTATCCAGTAAATTTTCCTGTGGTTCTTTTTGTCCATAAGATGCCATTTTTTTCTTCCTTTACGAAAATTCCGAAATGTCTCCACATTTTCCCCGGTCCTGCCCGCAAGGATCCAGTGGAACGGTCATCAGCGCCCGGCGCGGAGGATGTGCAAATCGCAAATCCTTCGGAAGTGATGACCATATATGGCGAGAGTCACTGCCAGGGTCAACAGCCGGGGCTTGAGCATCAGGGTCCAGAGCAGAAGATGCCAGTATTGGAACCGCTCCCTGCCCAGAATCCCGAGCCGGAAGCAGGAGTGGAAGAACGTTCATACTTGCACTCCCTCTTCCACGCAAGAATTAGATTTTATTATCCCTGGCGGCATGAATGGCCTCTCTCCCTTCAGAATAGGAAACCGTGTGAATTTGAATTTTCGGAGGCTCGCATAAGAGGGCTTTTGTACCAAGCAAAACGCCGAACCTGTCCGATCGCCAGTGGAGTCTCAGGTCGTCTCGGGTTTCCCACTCCTCGACCAGGCTGAAAACGTTCTTGTCTTCGATATCAAGGAACACCTCGTAGCTCAGACAGCCCTTCTCTTTTCCCGTCGGCTCGATCATTGAGACAAGCGTTTGCATAACTTCTTTCTGCTTTTCCGGCAGAGCATTCATTATTATCCTGACGATGATCACGAGAGACCTCCTCGCGGCAAAGCAACACCAACGATGGACCCATGCGTAACGCCGAACTGGAAGTTTTGTCGTCCGTGCTGCGGCCAAAAATTCAAACATTCCATCCATAGCCTCTTCAACGTTCATGCCATGCGTTGCGCGCCCGGATGGAATACGGCTAACCTATCGATCTGTAGCTGAATATTGAAACACCAGGATCGGCAAAGGCTGGAGAAATCGGCGCAGAATCATGGTCATATTTGACCAATGGTCGTATATGACCAATTTATTCTTCGGGTTTTGATGCAGTCTGTTGTGGTGAAGGGGTTAAGATTGGAGGTGATTGAAGAAAGGGGGACTATGCCTACCGCTGCGCCTAGGGCTGACGGATGCCGAGCTTTCTCATTCGGGCGCGTAGGGTGCTGCGGTCGAGCCCGAGGATTTCGGCAGCGCCGTCCTTGCCACTCACTTTCCAATTGGTCATGTCAAGCACCCGAATAATGTGTTCACGCTCGACCTCATCCAAACTCTTTCGGGCATTCGTCAAGTCCTTATGCGGCTTTTCCAGTTCATCCGCCAGGCGCAATTTGGGCCCTGAGGAGTTGATCACTGCCCGCTCGAGGACGTTCTCCAGTTCCCTGATGTTGCCGGGCCAGTGATAATTTTGCAGTTCATTCATAACGGCCGTTGGGATGCTCTCAATGGACTTGCCCAGTCTTCTGGAAATCTTATGAACGAAAAAATCCACCAGCAGGGGTATGTCTTCCTTACGCTCACGCAGCGGGGGCACCGTGATCGGGAAAATATTCAGCCGGTACCAAAGATCTTCTCTGAACCGGCCTTTGCGGACTTCGTCTTCAAGATTTCGATTCGTGGCGGCGATAATCCGCACATCGGCTTTGATGGTCCTGGAATTGCCCAACCGCTCAAACTCGCCGTCCTGGATTACCCTCAGGAGTTTGGGCTGCAATTCAAACGGCAACTCCCCAAGCTCATCCAGAAAAAGGGTGGCGCCGTCGGCAACTTCAAATCTCCCCAATTGTTTGACATGGGCCCCGGTAAAAGCGCCTTTCTCATGACCGAACAACTCGCTTTCGATGAGGTTCGCGGGCAATGTAGCGCAATTGATTTTCACAAGCGCCCTGTCCTTGCGCGTGCTCAGGCCATGAATAGCCCGGGCGACCAGTTCTTTGCCGGTTCCGGTCTCACCAAGGATGAGCACAGTCGTATCGCTGGCGGCAATTTGCTCGACTTTGTAAAGTACGTATTTGAGCCCATCGCTTCGACCGATGATGTTCTCATGGTTGTATTCGAACTTGATTTCATCCTGCAGATAAGCCCTTTCGGCCTCGAGCTTGGTTTTCAGTCCAGCAATTTCGGAAAGCGCCGCCTTGAGATTCAGCTCGTTTTGCTTGTGCTCGGTGATGTCCTGGATCCACCCGGACATTCGGACAGCGTTTCCTTCGGCCTCCCAGATTGCCTGGGCTCGTGCCAAAAACCACAGGTATTTGCCTGACTTTGTCTTCAACCGGTATTCCATCTTGAATGGAACGCGCTGTTCAAGATGGCTTTGAACAGCTGCCCAGACCGGATCGGCATCCTCCGGGTGCAACCGGCTGCGAAAAGAATCGATGGTGCCTGGAAACTCCTTGGGTGTATATCCAAGAATCTCCCTGAATCGGTCTGAGTAGAAGACCGTGTTCGACCGAATGTCCCAGTCCCAGAGACCGTCGGTAGACCCTGCAAGGGTCCGCAGATAGCGCTGCTCACTTGCCTTCAATGCCTCTTCCGCCCCGCCTCGCCTCTTCCGCTGTTTGAACACGCCGATTATCAGCAGAGTTGCAATGATGCAAAAAGAGGCAAGGCCGATGAGTGCGATTTGGAAAGATCCCACAGGGGGCTTCTCCTCTTACTCATGGAACACCAAATTTCATCAATTTTACAATAACGGAAGATACTTTATCACATTCTGACGCTCAAATCCACAAGGAGCCCTTGACGGAACCGAAGTCCTGTCGGAAATGCAAAATAAAGTGAGGTCACGGCCAATGACTCCCATACGCGGGATGAGGCTCAATTCTCAAGGTGGTTGCGGGCGGTAGCGCAGGTTCTCTTGGCGGGGCAGAAAGGCTGATCATTCGGGCGGAGAGTGTTCGATCTTTGTGCTGTCGCCGGTTACATCCACCAGGCCTATGCCAAGGATGCCGAAGGCTGCCAGAATAGCCGCTTTCAGTATGTGTCCCGTAACGAGAAGATAAAGGCAGATGGGCACCCAGACGATGTGGGCGCCGATAAAGGGGATGAAAGAGGTAATTGCAGTGGTCAAACCCCAGAGGGCGGGCGAAGACATCCCGACCGAGATAAACCCAAAGTGCCTACTATCCCTTGCGCCAATGCTACGGCCACGCCGCCGTAAATGGTTGAGACAACCACATCCTTTGTCTGCTTCGCCAGACGCTCCTTGTTCCGCTGTGAAAAAGGCAGGTACTCGAGGATTCTTATCACGTAGGCGCTGCCATCCTTAAACAGGAAAAAAATGATGAATGTCATGATAAAGAACGTGGTGAAAGCGCCGGCGACACTGCCCAGGCCGCCGGGAATCAGGTTAAGCAGACGTTTTGAAAGGTTCGAAAGGACGTTCACGATGTGGGCGACTGCCTCTTTCTCATCAAGGTGGAAGATGGGCAACACCCTGTTCGCAAGATCGCGAATGAAGGAATTCTGGTAAGCGGACCACACTCCTTCGACGGTCAAACCGGAATTCGAAAGATCCTGGAGTTCCCCGACCAAACGATAGGACAGGTATGAAAGGGGACCGAGAATCACGATCAGAACAACGGCGACCGTTGCCAGGGAAGCCGCAGAGGGACGCCTTATATAGCGAAGGATGAAAATGTAAACCGGATAGAAAACGATCGCAAATACTGCGGCCCACGTGAGAGGGACGAAAAACGGCGCGAGGATGAGGTAGGCGAGATAACTGAGGAACGCCACCAGAACAATAAGAATTCCGATCCTGAATCTGTTGGTCATGAGGACTGCACTTTAGGGTACGTATGACCGAGAGTATAAGAGGGGCGTCACCACACGGCGTTGACTGCCCTTTATTTCCACAACTCTCCCATCTTCGACATAGATGAAAAAGGCTGGAACCGACACGATCACTCCCCACGAACTCGTTTCGCTACCCATGTAAATCCAGACATTCCTGCGATCTTCACGGGCGACATACCCTGGTTGCCCCATGATAGCTAAGACCATCTCTTCCGTCATTCCGACCTCGACCCGGCCGTCCGCCACCCGCTCCACGGTCATCCGGTCCCATTGAGGATATCCGGATTGAATTTTTTGTATACGGACTTCTCGGGAGACTGCACACCCGCTGAAGAAAAACGTCACAGCCATGATGAGGGCAACCGTTATTCTGCGCATATCCAACCACTCCCTTCCGTATACTTTTAAGTCTTTGCGGCCAAGAGTAAAGCCCCCCCACGCAAGCTGTCTAATCAGTCTAATCCAACAATAGTCTTCAATGGCATTGGGAGAACATAGTGGAAAATGGAGTGGTAACCTCTTGAAGCTCGTAAGCCAGCATTCTGGCCATATCGGGTCTACATCTATCTGCTGGCTATGAATGGATATAAAGCCGGTGCTTTGAAGCTAAATAGGCAGAAGGCTGTTGACAGGCTGTGAGGGGTAACTACCAGATAGAAGAGCATTTCGTAAGCAGATTGGGACCGTCACAAGGATGCGCCTGAAGATCCCTTGTTTGTTCATTCAAAGTTCTAAACAGATCGGTTTTAGATCAGGCAACTGCCATGATTTAGCATTCACAGGTCTTGGCTTCTGAACACTACTCAGTAAACAATCACAGCACCCACAGCGTACAAGATCGCACCTGCCATAAAACAGAGAATGATCTTTTGCCTACCTCCTATTCTGTCCTCTAGCTCTCTTTGAAACAAAAGCCCCACTCTCCAAGAGACAGGAACATCGCTGCAATGTTTGTTCATCAGGTTTCTCCAGATTGATTTCACCTGTAACAATCCTGGATCTTCTGGGTTTAGATTCTCGAATCACTGGTTTTCTCTCTGGTACTCCATGTAGTAACATGCCAGCGATAGGCGCAAGTAGAATCGAAACCAAAGCCCAAATCACCAGACCTTCCCAATAACCCATTCTCTCATCTCCTTAGAGAACAGTTGTTTACATCCCTACCGTGCAATTCATGCGCCATGAGCTGGCTCAGCCTTTAACACATTGTAAACATGTGTTGTTTTACCCAGGAGAGTCTTAGGGAAATTTTTTTGTGAAGGATTTTGCCTACAGTAGGCATTGGTGAAGCAAGAAGGTCTTGAGATCAAAATGCCGAAAAGACTCAATTTTAAAGTGTAGGAGTTTCCCTACACTTTAACTATCCTGGCATAATCATTAACATGAGATGCCCACCTGAATTCGATTGCGCCGAGCACGATGATCACGTTAGGCATGGCTGATGTGCTTTCCAAAACCCATTTCAGCTGACGGGGCGCACGAGTTGGAAGACAGGAACGAAGCGGATCTGCTTATGAAGCAGCGGTAACATTTGTCGGCACCCGGTGAGTCACCTCGTAGGGGTGCGCGATCCCGACCGCCTTACCTTCGAGCTGCGCAGTTTGAATCAACTTTTCTATCTGCTCTTTAACGAACTGCGGGTCCTGTTGGTTATCGAGAAATACAGCCCGCTCGGCAAAGGGGAGGCCCAGGCGCTGCGCCACCTGACGTGCGACAAACTTTACCGATGTGCGGCTATCAATGCGGTCCGTCCCGCATAGGCGATCCGGTTCCACCATATAAATATTCCACGAGCAACGGGATTATTCTGTACTCGCCTGTTCAGGAGGAACGGGAGGAAAAGGTGATCTCTTGACAAATGAGTCATCGGACCTAAAGGAATAGGATGAAGAACCGTATAAAATTAGCAGAGGTGTTGGGTTTGCCGATTGAAGATCTCCCTGCCCCAGAAAGTCTGGATGAAGAGAAGGCCGAAGCAATAAATGATCTTCTCGATTTTCTTTTTGAAGGCGCAGGAGACTCCCGATATAGAAGGTCGTTTGATACCAGCGATCCGATCTGCTAGTTCATCGCAAACCTAGGTGGCACCAGCGGTAACCGGGGCGACACAAATCATGTCGGAGGATCTCCTGATGAGGCATCTGGGCAACAATGATGAGAGGCAGATCTGGGAAATTGATGTTTTCCAATAGGCTCTACGTAGAATCTCGAGCCATCGTAATTGCGGTGCTGATTCTATATTTTCTCCTTATGTTCAATATTCTTAAAGGACCGTGTTCTTAGCCGGCTGGTTATTTGCCAAGGAGCAGGGAAACACATGCAACTCCTTGCTCTCGATGAGCAGTAAGGTGTCCCTTGATCCTTCCCAAACAAAATTCCATCCGCACTTAGATCTTTGACCATACAGAAGGAGAGCAACCGGTAGTGGAGCTGGAATAGAAAAGGCAGGGCCAGAATGCCCCGCCTTCAGTAGACTCGATCTGAAGTTTAGCTTTACTTGTACCTTCTCCCTACCCCCACCAGCCCTACGAGGCCCGTCAAGAGGAGCATGGCCATTGAGGGTTCTGGTACAGGGGAAGTGGTGGCGAGATCACCTTGGCGCACTGCAATAGCAAAAGGCCATGTCTCGGCCTTTGTCATCAGTTCGTTTGCACCCGCTTCAAAAGTGTAACGCCATACCAGGGAGTCATTGCCAGCATACTCTGTACTCGACCAATAAGAGTATTCATATAGGTTCTCAAATGGTCCTGCGTTCAGAGGAGTTGAAAAGCTGGCCCAGCCACTCGGATTCCCGAGGGAGTTCTGATAAAGGTCTCCCATTTCGCTGCTCGTGATATTGAAGCCGGCGGTATTGGACGTGCCGTTTTCACCCCACACATACTTACCGTCCACCGTTGTCGGCAAACGCCAATCCCCACTCCAATTCACACTCATCCCTGAACTTAGGTTATAGGTCAAGACTCCGGGGTCATTCAAATCGCCCGCCCAGGTCATCTGGCTAATCCAATCATTTGGGCTAAAATGCGAATAATCCAGCCAGATGAGGTTTTTTTCGTTGTTTGCCTCATCATAGATTAGGTTGTACTCCTGTTCACCATAGGTAGCCGTTCCAATGGTTGTCAATGCATCTGCCGACCCCGAAAAACCAAACACCAGCAACAGGAACAAAACCAATAGCAACACCCGTCCTCTCTTCATGTTCTGACCCCTCCTTTGTGTTTAATGGTTATTCAGAGTTGCCGAGTCTATGTGGGTAGTTAAGAATGGAGCAAGCCGCAGAAAATAAACTTATGCCTGTATTTAAGATCCAGATGCCCGTATAAAAGCGCACCATACAAGGTAAGAGTACAGGTATGAGGGGTAGGAAAAATCGGTGTCCCGAACCTCCAGTTCAACACCGGCAATGCATCGATGCGGCTCTACCGATCAAGAATAGGATTGGCTTCTTCAATTAAACCTTGGCTTTCTGTAGCACCATAAAATACAGTATTCAGCTTATATACATTATCCTCCCTTCGTGATGAAATTCTGACATGGATTGACCCATTTACCTTCCTCCGAATGCCTCCGATCTCTTGCCAAGATCGGGGGCTTTCCTTTTTTAGGGGGAATGCCGGGATCAGGTGCAATGGGAGAGCTGGTGTATGGGAGCCGATTCCAATCTGGGGAGGAACGATCCCTTGCTTGTTCATTCAAAGTTTCAAACAGATCGGCATCTAGGAGATCTGGCAAGCAGGGGCTGGAGGGGAAGAGCTATGTGGGTCGGGAAGACTAGAAGTGCTAGGGTTGGCCTGTGTTGATTAGGTGGCAGGACTGCAATGCGCTGAAATGCGGTGCTAGATCGAAATTGTCAAAAAGGCTGATTTAAAAAAGGTGGGACAAATCCAGAAGCTCTTGCCTACAAGAAAAAGGGGCTGGCTTTTATGACCGCCAACCCCTTCTTTGCTCTTCACTTTGAAATGCCGAGACACAGAATCGAACTGTGGACACGGGGATTTTCAGTCCCCTGCTCTACCGACTGAGCTATCTCGGCATGAGGGGAATTATATTTTGATGCTCTCCTCAGGTCAAGAATGAAATTGCGGAACTCTATTTGCGCTCCAGGCCTTCGAGGTCCAGTTCAAGGTCCAGATTCTCGAGATCCAGGCTCTCCACACCTTCGGAATCAGCCGGGGCTTCGATTGCATCATCGCCAAGCAGCAGGCTCAACTCGTCTTCCTGCTCTGCGCCGGATGGCTTTGCCTGATCAGAGTTCGACTCCGCCGTCTTGACCGGCCCTCTCTTTCCGGAAATGCCGGGAATAAACTTTCCGATCTCCAACTGACCCGTCTCATTGTTGACCTGGAGATCGTCCAGGGTCAGCGTAATTTCATCCGCCCCTGATTTAGGAACATTCTCCTCTTTTGTGAAGCCGGCAGCGCGATCGGAGACCTGCTCTCCCGTTCCCCCGGCTGATACCTGCGATGTCTCTGCTCCTGAATCCTCCAGAGAGAAATCGCCCAGATCGATCTCCAGACCCTCATCCGCTTGTCCGGCTGCCTGCTTTTCTTCAGCGGGCTCATCGAAATCCAGCGTGATCTCTTCCAGGTCCAGGGAGATTTCTGCCGCCGATTCTTCTTTCTCCGGTTCTTGACCTGCAAAGACATCGGAGTCTGAAAGGGAGATGGTGCCCGCGATCTCGGACTCCTTCTGCGGGAGCGTTTCCTGTTCAGCGGCCGCTCCCTCCATGGGGCTCATTTCAATCTCCTGTACAGGCTCTTCAGCAATACCCTCGAGTCCGAGATCCTCCTTCTCCTCCTGAAGGTCGGGACCGAGTTCGATTTCCTGTGAATCGTCAAGAAAGGGCTCGTTCAATTGCACCGTGGCTTCTTCCAGCGAATGCGCCTGGTGACCTGCGTGCGCCTGGCCGCTCAAAGCGTGGTCCGGTTGAACCTGATCTCCTAGGAGACCGCCTAAGAGTGAAGGGGCCTCGGGTTTGAATGCGGGGATGTTCAGTTTCTCCTGTTCAAGGCAGAGGTCCTTGTGACATTTAGGGCATTCCTGGTTGTAATCGAAACTGATGTAATTGCACTTGGGGCATTTCATGACCTTCTCCTGGCTAGATGCTCTTTCTGAATTTGCGGCAAAATATTCCCGCGACCTGAAAGGGGCTGTAAGCTATCATAATCTCTCAAAAAAGTCAAGCACTCAATGTCCATTGTCCTCTTCAGTCCCGATTCCCCTTTGCCGCCTCCTCCAGGCACTTGAGAATGGCTGCCCTTGCAAGCTGATCGCACCGTTCATTTTCCTTGTGTCCTGCATGCCCCCTGACCCACTGCCACTCCACCACATGAGGACGGCTCAACTCAATGAGAGTTTCCCAGAGTTCACGATTCAGAACCGGCTTCCTGCTGGAGCCGATCCAGTTTTTCCTGATCCATTTGGGAACCCATTCGGACATCCCCTTGACCAGATATGTCGAATCGGTAGAGACCCTGATTCTGCTCGGCCGCTTTATCAATTTGAGGGCTTCGATGACCGCCCTCAGTTCCATTCGGTTGTTGGTGGTCTTCAGCTCGCACCCTGAAATCTCCTTCACCGTCTCCCCATACCTGAGGATGGCGCCATAGCCCCCCGGACCCGGGTTGCCGCTGCAGGCACCATCGGCAAATATCTCCACAAGCTTAACCACGCGTTTCGTTCCCCCTGTAAAAAACAGCGAGCATCCGAGTCGCCGAGAATTGGATAACTCGAACCGCTAAGGCGCGAAGGACGCAAAGACGAACGCAAGAATTTGTCTTTTCATCCGCCGGAGTGACTTCCGGCAGATGAAAAGACAAATGTTTTTCTTGGCGTACTTGGCGTCTTGGCGGTTTAAAGCTTTTTCAGTCTCTGCGCTTTCGCGGTTCAATCTATCCTACGATCCGAATCTGCACCGTATGCGAATGCTCACTTCGGGCTTTTCCGGATAGTTCGTTTTCAACCTCAGCTGACCATAGGCGATGCCGGACAGACCCGGAACATTGGAAAAATGGGCAATATACCTTTTTCCGGGTTCGACCTCTTCAATCGTATAGACCACCTTGTTTTGCAGATCGAAATTTGAAGGCTCCAGGCGGAGTTCTCTGCCCTCCACGCCGTTTATTTCCACGCTCCTCTTGACGACCTGATCCTGCTGTCCCTCGAGATAAATCACTGTGGGTGTGATGCTGATGAGCGGGCGAATGAATGCCTCAAGAGTGATCAGGCTGGACTTGGACCTGGGATCGTTGGTATGTACTGTCGCCGATTTGTGGACCCTGCCGCTATAACCGCGCGTGTCGACTTTCAGCGTAATGCCGCCCTCCCCGCCGGGGAGGATGCTCTTATCAAAAGAGGCAACCGCGCACCCTCACGAGGGACTGACCTTGTCTATGTGCAAGGGCTGATCCCCGCGGTTGAACACCTTAAAGGTGTGCTCGAGCAATGCGCCTTCATCCACTTCCCCGAAGTCGTGGTTCCTTTCACTCAGCTGAATCAGCGGCCCCGAAATATTGTCGGAACACCCTGCAGGAACAGCGTTGAGGTGAACGAGAAAGGCTGCTGCAAGAACCAGAGCAAGCCTGCAAATCTTCATTTCAAGCCTCCCCAAGCAGTACTCGGCAGTCAATGGCCGGCCGATCGGCGAAACAGTGGAAACTCGTGTTCCGGCCAACCTGCAAGCCATACAACGGCTCTCACTTGATAGCATGGCCTCAAAAAGGATGCCAACAAAAATGTCATGGCAAAGGCACCTGATTTCCGTTAGAGTGAGCGTTATCGCTGGTTAGCCGCCATAAATTTTTGCAGGACCTGTCGCCACTCAGTATGTCAAAAAAGAAAAACATTGCCCGTCCATCGTTCGGGTCATCGAAAGAAAGATACAAGGCTTTCATCGAGAATATCGACGACGGCGTGTATGAAGTAGACCTACAGGGGAATTTCACGTACTTCAACAATAGCCTTTGCAAGGTCTTCGGCTATCCTCGGGAAGATATCCAGGGGCAGAACTTCAGCGAGTTCATGGATGAGAAGAGAGCCCGAGCCGCATTCGACATCTTCAACCAGATCTATGTCACGGGCAGGGGAATATCCGATCTCCTTTGGGAAACCATCGATAAGGAAGGCAATCCCAGGTCAGTCGAGCTCTCTGCCAACCTGATCACCGATTCCGGCGGTGAAAAAGTCGGATTCAGGGGAATTGCCAGAGACGTCACCGAGAGAGTGAAGGCTCAATCGGCCCTCGTGGAATCGGAGCTGCGTCTTCAGAGGGCGCTCGAATCGAGCCGCCTTGCTGAGACGAGGTACAAGACCCTCCTCGATTTCCTTCCCTATCCGCTCGTCGTCTTCAATCTCGACGGCACGGTCAGTTATCTGAACCCTGCGTTTACGGAGATCTTCGGATGGTCCCTCGAAGAGCTGCGCGGGAGACGAATTCCTTATGTTCCGGCCGAGCATGAGGAGGAAACCCGAGAAAGCATCGAAAGGCTTATCCGAGACAAGGTGATCCTCCACCATGAGAGCAGAAGGCTCACCAAGGACGGACGGGTTGTGGATGTTCTCATGCGGGGAGTCGTGTTCACCGAGCAAGGAACCGATCCGGCCGGGGAGATCGTCCTCCTGCGCGATATCTCCCAGGAAAAGAAACAGGCCAGAATCAGCAAGGCCATGCTCCACATCAGCACAGCCCTTCCTGCGTATCCCGACCTCGAGGATCTGCTGGATTACGTGAGCGGAGAGGTCAGAAGAGTCTTGGATGTGGAAGGCGCGATGGCGATTCTCCTCGACCATGAGAAAAACGAACTCTTCTTCTTGGGGGCGGCTTACGACGACAAGGCGACCGAACAAAGGGCCAAGGAGATCCGGTACCCCGCGGACAAAGGTGTTTCGGGGAAAGTGATCAAGACAGGAGAACCGATCATTGTTCACGATACATCCAAGGATCCCGACTTCTACAAGGTTGTCGACCAGCGGCTCGGCTACCAGTCACGATCCATGTTGGACGTCCCCATGAGGAGCGGCGATCGTATTATCGGGGTGCTTTGCGCGAGCAACAAGAAGGAGGGGGTCTTCGATCAGGACGATGTGGAGATCCTGAGCATGATCGCAGCCACGGTAGCCCCTTCTATTGAAAACGCGCGTTTCTCCCGCGAGATTCAAAGAGCCTACAAGGAAGTGAGCAGTCTGAACAGGGCCAAAGACAGGATGATCAACCGTCTCAGCCATGAACTGAAGACGCCGGTTTCCGTGCTGATGGCATCCCTGAACATCCTCTCCAAAAAGCTGGCTTTGCTGCCGGAAGAAAAATGGAAAACCACCATCGAGAGGGCGCGAAGAAATCTCGATCGCATCCTGGGGATACAGTATCAGGCCGAAGACATCATGGAAGGCAAGTCTTACAAGAGCTATGGTCTCCTGAACAATCTCCTGACTCAGTGTGAAGATCAGATCGAGGCGTTCGCAGCAGAAAAGACGGGAGAAGGGGACGTCGTTGAATTCATCCGGGGGAGGATCCAGGAGATCTACGGTCCTCGAGAATTCAGCGTTTCGGAAGTCCCGCTCAAAGAGTTCGTGGCGGAGCGGCTGGGGATGCTCCGACCCTTGTTTCACCATCGACAGGTCAATATCGAGACCCGGCTCGAATCCGCGCCGGTGGTATCTGTGCCCGTGGACGTGCTCCGCAAGGTTGTGGACGGACTGATTCGCAATGCGGTGGAGGCGACACCCGATGAGGGGAAAATCGAGGTTGTTGTGCAGAAAAAGGGCGGCGGCACCGAACTCGTTGTGACCGATTGCGGCATCGGAATCACCGAGGAGAACCAGAGCCGCATTTTCGAGGGATTCTTCACCACTCAGGAGACCATGTCCTACTCATCCAAAAGACCCTTCGACTTCAATGCAGGTGGAAAAGGCGCGGATCTCCTTCGCATGAAGATTTTTGCGGAAAGATACGGCTTCCGGATAGGCATGACCTCATCCAGGTGCTTTCACCTGCCGAACGACAGCGATCAGTGCGCGGGAACGATCAGCCTGTGCAAATTCTGCAGGGACAAGGAAGATTGCAGGAATTCTGGCGGAACCTCTTTCTCCGTCTACTTTCCTGCGGCGAACCCAGAGGACTCGGCTTTGACCTAAGCCCAGAGGGCGTGATCTACTGAATTCCCATTGGGCCAAATCCAAAACCCGAATATCGAAATCCGAAATTCAAATACCAAATGTCGACAAAGGAGGGATGCAGTGGCTGATCCTATTACCGCCCTGAAGAAAAGGGCCCAATCAGAAAGATATGCAAAAATGCTCGGCATTACCCTGGTGGAACTCGGGCCCGGCCGAGCCGTGGTGGAAATGGCGCCGCGAGAGGAACTCTCCAATATCTTCGACATGGTCCATGGAGGGGCCATTTTCTCCCTCATCGACGAAGCGTTCGAGCTCTCGTGCAACGCACACGGCACGGTTGCCGTTGCTCTGAGCATGAGTGTGACCTTTCACAACCCGCCGGCGCCCGGCGCCGTTCTCAGAGCCGAATCCCAGGAAATCCACCGTTCCCGAAAAACCGCAACTTATGAGATAAAGGTGCGGGATGGGAAACATCTGCTGATAGCTTCCTGCCAGGCCCTGGCATACAGAAAAGAGGATCCTCTGCCGTTCATGGAGAAAGACTGCTAGCTTATTGACAATACGAAATAAATACCGTAAGGTGCACACGGTCGGAAGCTGCATGGAGCGGTCCTGCGCGAGACCGCAACGGGAAGAGAAGAGAGATGGAAAGGGAAATCCTGATAGAGAGACGGTTTATTCTAGCCAAGGTTCAGGAGATAGCCGAGAGGATTTCCGCGGATTATGCAGGGAAAGAACCGGTGTTGATCGGGGTTCTGAAGGGGGCCGTCTTTTTCTTCGCCGATCTTGTCATGCATCTGACCATTCCTTGCAGAATCGACTTCATCGGTGCGGCCAGCTACGGCTCGGGCCGGAATTCCAGCGGAGAAGTGAGACTCGTGAAGGACGTGAGTATCCCGATTTCCGGAAAACCGGTGATTCTGGTGGAGGACATCGTAGACACGGGTCTGACTCTGAATCGCATCATCAAAGCGCTCCGGCAGAAAGGCCCGGAATCGATCCGCGTGTGCGCCCTGATCGACAAGAAGGAACGAAGGGAGGAGGCCGTACAACTCGATTACAGTGGATTCGAAGTCGAGGAAGGCTTCCTTGTGGGATATGGGCTGGATTACGATGAGCAGTACAGGTATCTGCCGGACATCTGCGTGCTCAGGGACGAACAAGGAGGGCAGTCATGATCATCGAATGTGAGGGGTGTCGATCGAAATTCAACCTTGATGAGAGCCTGCTTAAGAGAGAAGGCTCAAAGGTGAGGTGTTCGGTCTGCAAACACATCTTCATCGCCTATCCACCCGAACCGGAAATTCAAGGTTCCGGCCGAATGGAAATGGAGGAGACCGTGGCTCTGGATTCTCCACCCATTCTTGCGGAAAGAGACGACTCCTCTCACGCCAGGCCCCGAGATCAAAAATTCGATCGGACCTTTCAGGATGCTCTCGAGGAACCGCCGGACGACTCGGTGATATCCGGAAAAGAGGAAGAGTTTCAGGGCCGCGATGATCTGGAAGGTCCCCTCGACGATCAGTATCCGGACACGGCCGAACCCGAGGAAGAAGGTCCCGCCACCAGACGCGAAAAAAGCACCATCCGCGCTCTACCCTTCATCCTCGTGATTGTGCTGATTCTCCTTGCAGGATCTGCGGCCATATACTTCCTGGCCCCCCAGTTGCTTCCCGACTCCCTCTCTTTTCTGAAACCCCATCAAAAGGAAGAGGTAGTCGACGTGGGAACGGCCAGGCTTTCCTTCGGAAACGTGAAAGGAGGCTTTGTCCAAACCGAGAAGGGAGGTCAGTTGTTTGTGATCCAGGGAATCGTGATCAACAACTATCCCAGGGACAGGAGCTATATCCTGGTAAAAGGATCCCTTCTGGATGACAAGGGCCAGGTCGTCAAGACAAAGTTGGCCTACGCCGGGAATGTCTTCAACGAGGAACAACTCAAGACCCTGCCTCTCGAGGAGATCAATAAGGGGCTGAAGAACCGCCCCGGAGCCCAGAACGCCAACGCCGCGGTCAAGCCGGAAGGCCAGATCCCGTTTTCCATTGTCATCGAAAATCTTCCCGAGAACCTGAGCGAGTTCACCGTCGAAGCTGTCAGTTCATCGCCCGCGCAGCCGTAAAGGTGACTAAATTCGAAATCCGAAGTACGTGACGTTTAAATGCTGTGGTTCTGCCATTTGAAAATTCGGATTTGAATTTGTTTGTTTTGAATTTCGATATTCGATATTCGGATTTTCAAGCCATCACTTTCGGATTGGTCGAGCCTATCCGGGTCCTCCACTGGAAATGGAGGATTTCGTGACAACTGAACCGTTACCTTCACAGCCGGTCTCCTGTCGACCATGATCTCCTTTCCACATCATTTCCGATCGTGAAGGGGGGGGGGAATCTCAGATATGGAACCCGCGGGGTACAGAGGCAGGCACAAAGTCCTCATCATGAAATGCCCGGAATATGATCCTGCCGCAATCTCCAGGATCATTCGCCGGGGAATGGACATGCTTGGAGCGAAACCCTTTGGGAAAGTCCTTGCCAAACCCAATGCCGTTCTCGCCCATGCCGATGTTTTTCCCCATGCATTTACGCGTAAGGAGTTTCTGGAAGGCGTCCTCTCGGCTGTCCGCGATTGTGGAACGGTTATCGAGGAACTTGCGGTGGGGGAACGGTCCGGGATCACTATCCCCACCCGTTTCAGTTTTAAAAACGCCGGGTACCCGGAAGTGCTCAGGAAGAACAGGGCCAGGGCTTACTATTTCGATGAATGCCGGCAGGTTCCTCTCAGGCTCACAAAGACGGGAAGCCTCCACAAGGTGATCTTCGTCGCCAAGCCGGTTTTGGATTGCGACTTCTTCATCAACCTGCCCAAACTCAAGGCCCACCCCTGGACAAGAATGACGGCCGCTCTCAAGAACCTCGTTGGAATCCAGGATGACCGCCACAGGCTGATCGATCACAACTCCTTTCTGGAGCACAAGATTGCAGATCTCCAGGAAGCGGTCCAGCCCGGTCTTATCGCCGTGGATGCCATAATCGCCGGACAGAAGATGATGCTCACCCCCACCCCCTTTCATATTGGCGCCGTTGTGATGGGGCTCAATGCGTGCGCTGTGGACACAGTGTGCTCTCACATGATTCATCTCAGCACCGACGACGTGATTCACCTCCGATTCGCATCGGAGCGGGGACATGGTCCTCACCGCCTGGAAGAAATCGAACTTCTCGGCGACTATCCACTCGATGAGGTGAGGGAGAAGACGAAAGGTTTTCAGTTCTGCATGGAAAGAATCGACGGGTATTTCACTCCTCCAGCCAATTTGTCCTGCACCGTCGGATCCTTTCCGGAAGAGTGTTCGCGCGAGTACTGCTGGGGAGGATGTCCGGGCGCACTGCAGGAGGCCATGCATATCTTTCGGGGCTATGACCCGGATGTGGACAAAAAGATGAAAAAGGTCCGTTTCGTAGTCGGAAACGTAAAGGGGTCTCTCGACCTCCAACCGGATGAGCGGGTCCTTTTTGCCGGCGATTGCACGGCATGGGAAGGTTTTCTGGACGGCAGCAAGGTGACCATCCAAAGTACCTACAAACGGAATGTAGAGGAAGAGGTGACCGAAACAAAATCCAATGACATGCTCCTGAAGCTTGCAGGAGCCCTCTGGCACTGCTTTCGGCGCAGATCCTCCCGGTTCCTTCATGTCAAAGGTTGTCCGGTCTCGGTTGCACAGCATGTCAGCTATCTCTCGTCTTTGGGAAAGATAGGAAATCCCAATTTCGACCGAAGGATGGTCCTCCCCGTTACGCTCGCCTACTGGCAGATGCGGGCTCATCGACTGTGGAACAGGTTCTTTGGATAACGAATATCGAATATCGAACACCGAATATCGAATGTCGAAGGAATAAGGAGAAAAGAGAATCAACGGATTTATTAACTGTCTCACAGGTATCCGCACCCCGTCATTCCGGCGGAAGCCGGAATCCAGTTTTCTTCCGGATGCCCCCGCATCGTAGTGCGGGCAGGCCCCTCGAGTCCCGTCATGACAAAAGATCCAGAGTATCGCGAGACAGTTCTGCGGTTCGATATTCTGCTGTTCGACATTGCCTTGACCCTTTTCCCCTGCAGCGTTATGCTGGCAACACTCTGAACGCCGGATGATTTCCCATCCGGCCGTGCAAGGGATTTCCCTATGACAAAACAAAAGCCAAAAAGCCCCAGGAAGAAAAAGTGCATTGTCGAAATCAACCGGGACTGGTGCAAAGGCTGCGGCATATGCATCGCCTTCTGCCCCAAGGGGGCTCTGACCGGGGGCGATGGTGATAAGGCATGCTGGTCCCACCCGGAGAACTGCATCTGTTGCGGCGCGTGCGAGCTCCGATGCCCGGACATGGCCATCGAGGTGAAACAGGAATGAACGAGAATGTCTTATTTCTGCAGGGCAACGAGGCCTGCGTCGAGGGTGCGCTCTATGCCGGTCTTGACTTCTTTGCGGGCTACCCCATCACTCCCTCCACGGAGATTGCAGAGACCCTTGCCCGTCGCCTTCCCCAGGCGGGGGGCAAATTCATCCAGATGGAGGATGAAATCGCGTCCATGTGCGCGATCATCGGGGCTTCCCTGACAGGCCTCAAATCCATGACGGCAACGAGCGGACCCGGGTTCTCTCTCAAGCAGGAGGCTATCGGGTATGCTATCATGACCGAGGTGCCCTGCGTTGTGGTGAATGTCATGAGGGCCGGTCCCTCTACCGGAATGCCTACAAGGGTCAGCCAGGGAGACGTGATGCAGGCGCGTTGGGGGACCCATGGGGATCACGCAATCATCACCCTGACAGCCTCCAACCACCAGGATCTCTTTGCGGTCACGGTGGAAGCCTTCAACCTGTCGGAAACCTATCGCACTCCCGTCATACTGCTTCTGGACGAGGTAGTGGGCCACATGAGGGAAAAGCTCGTCATGCCCGAACCGGGCGAGATCCCTCTGGTCAAGAGGTTGAGGACTTCGGTAAGGGAAGGCACCGACTACCATCCTTATCTCCCGAGAGAGGACGGCCGGCTTCCCATGAGCGATTTCGGCGGGGTCCACCGGTACAATGTCACGGGGCTTCACCATGACATGTGGGGCTTTCCGACGGATAATCCACAAGTCGCTCACGGGCTGATGCGTCACCTTACGGACAAGATCGAAGGCCGCGTGAGCGAAATCACCAGATTCAAGGAATACTTTCTGGATGATGCGGACGGGGTGCTGATCTCCTATGGAGCACCGGCCAGGTCCGCCCTGCACGTCGTGGAAAACAGGAGGGCCAGGGGGGAACGATTCGGTCTGCTGGAGTTGCAGTCTTTGTGGCCCTTCCCGACCGAGCTGGTGCGGGAGCGATGCGAAAGAGCCAAGTTCGTCATGGTTGTCGAGCTGAATATGGGACAGGTTCTCCAGGAGGTCAAGAAGGCAGTCGGTGATCCGGAAAAGGTCTTTCTCGCCAACCGCATCGACGGTGTCTTCATCAGCCCGACCGATATCAGGAACATCCTGCGGCTGATCCAGGGAAGGGGAGTCTGAAAGCCGGAGATCAGAGGTCGGAGGTCGGCAAAAGTATTTCTCTCGCAGAGATCGCGGAGTAAACAGAGAGAAAAAATCTTCTTCTGATCGATCCGATCAGAAGAAGAACTCTGTGTACTCTGTGAGAGATACTCTTCGTGTCTTGGAAGGAGTTGTAACGCAATGGCAGCGAGAGAGTATGTAAGAGAGCGGTTCATGCCGCACATCTGGTGCCCGGGATGTGGCCATGGGATCGTGATGAACAATCTCATCCGGGCCATTGCCGAGCTCGGCATCCCCAGAAACGACATCGTGATGGTTACCGGGATCGGATGCTCGGCCAGGATCTCCGGGTATATGGATTTTCACACGCTCCACACCCTTCACGGGAGGGCGCTGGCCTTTGCAACCGGGGTCAAGCTTTCCCGTCCCGATCTATCCCTGATCGTCCCCATGGGAGACGGGGATGCCCTGGCGATCGGAGGCAATCACTTCATTCATGCCGCCCGACGGAATATAGACCTCACCGCGATTATCATGAACAACAGCATTTACGGCATGACCGGGGGCCAGTTCTCTCCGCTTTCGGGTTACGGCGCTATGGCTACGACCGCGCCTTTCGGGAACATCTATGAATCTTTTGACATCGTGGAGCTTGCCAGGGGCGCCGGTGCATCTTTTGTGGCGCGAACGACAACGTATCACGCCGCCTCCATGAAGGAGCTTTTCGTCAAAGCGATCACGCACAAGGGGTTCAGCATCGTCGAGGTTCTTTCCCAGTGCCCGACCTATTTCGGGAGAAAGAACAAGCTCGGAGATGCGGCGGAGATGATGAAATATTACAGGGATCATACGACCCCCGTAGGATCGGGCAAAAAGCAGGCGGACCCGACCCTGATCGAGAGAGGCATCTTTGTGCAGGAAGAGCGGCCGGAGTACTGCTCGGAATACGCCAAGGTCGTGGAAAGATCGAGAAAGGGCCGGTAACCATGGAGAGGGAAAGATACAGGCTCGTGTTTTCAGGCTCCGGCGGCCAGGGCGTCATCACGGCCGCGATCATCCTGGCAGAGGCTGCCGTCATCTACGAAGGACTGAATGCAGTGCAGTCGCAGAGCTATGGGCCCGAGGCCCGCGGCGGCGCGACCCGGGCGGATGTAATCATCTCTAACAGAGACATTCGTTTCCCAAAAGTGACCCAGCCCAATGTCCTTGTCTGCCTCACACAGGAGGCGTACAGCAAGTTTTCTGCGACCATCAGACCGGGAGGCCTGCTCTTATCCGACAGGCGGTTTGTCAAACCGGAGAGAAAGGTCGACGCAAGGCAACTCGAGCTTCCTATGCATGAGACCGTGATGGACAGGCTTGGAAAATCCATTGTGTATAACATCTGCGTCCTTGGCGCCACGCTCGGCCTTACACGCCTGGTAAGCACGGAATCGATCATGAAGGTGCTGGGAAACAGGGTCCCGCCCGATCTCCTCGAATTGAACAAGGCAGCCTTTGAGATCGGGCTGGAACTGGCGGAGGGATCCGCGAAGGCCTGAACCTGCCCTTCGGAATGTCCAATTTCCAATTTCCAACGTAAAAGGCTACAAACACCCCGCACCTATTATCCTGAGTCAGTGGATCTTTTAAAATCGCTTTCGTCCCCCTCCCCTGGCCTCCTCCCTCCCAGGAAGGGGAAGTGAGAAATTTCATTTTACATTGGACATTCTGCATTGGACATTGGACATTGTTTTGATCCTGTAATCCTGTCTGCTTCTGGTTTTTTATCTGAAAGGAGGACTGAACATGCTCCAGGATGTGCTTCTCACGGACCAGGAAAGAACGCTGAAACAGGAAGTCAGAGAGTTCGTCAAGCAGGATGTCTCATCCGATCTCCTCAAGAAGATGGATCGGGACGAGGTCACTTATCCCAAGGAATTCGTGAAGGCACTGGGCGAGCGGAACCTCCTTGGCCTGAGGTTCTCGCCCCGCTACGGGGGACGAGGGCTCGGGTGGACCGCGGAAATTGCCGCCCTGGAAGAGATCGGCGTACTTGGGATGGCGCTTGGCTGCGCATTTTCCATGCCCTCCATTGTCGGGGAAGCTCTTCAGGGGTTTGCATCGGAAGACCTCAAGGACCGTTTTCTCAAGCCAATGCTGAAAGGACGACTGATCTCCGCCGAGGCCCTGACTGAGCCTCGCGGAGGCTCCGACTTTTTCGGCGCCACGACCGTTGCCGAGTTCAAGGGAGATCATTTCCTTGTAAACGGGCAGAAGCGTTTTGTGGTGGCGGCCAGCGGGGCCGACTTTTTCGTGGTTTACTGCAAGACAAATCCTCAAGGAAAAGCGCACGAGAGGATCAGCCTTCTGCTCATAGAAGCCAAGCGGGAAGGGGTCCAGGTGGGGCACCTGTACAATCTTCTGGGTACCAGGGGAGGTGGAACCGGTCGGCTGATCTTCAAAGATGTCAAGGTCCCGGCTTCGAATCTGATAGGCCGGCTGAACCAGGGAGCCGAGATCTTCAATTCCATGATGATCCCTGAACGGCTGACCTCGGCAGGAGGATCCCTTGGTCTTGCAAGGGCCGCCCTTGAGGTAGCCACCCGTTACAGCAATCGCCGCTTTGCCTTCGGGAAGAGAATCCGCGAATTTCAAGGCGTGAGCTTCAAAGTGGCCGATGCTGTGACCCAGCTTGACGCTGCCCGGGCGATCACCCATGCTGCGGGAAAAGCGGCTCAGGCCCATCTGCCTTCGGCCCGCCGTCTTGTCAGCGAGGCCAAGAAGTTCGCGACCGACATGTGCTGGGAGGTCTGCAATCAGGCCATGCGAATCATCGGGGGCATCGGGTATACCAATGTGTTCCCGATCGAGCGGATGGTTCGTGACGCAAGGCTCTCCCAGATCTGGACCGGCACAAACGACATCATGAGCCTGCTCATCCAGCACGAGTATTACAAAGAGGTCCTGAACGATCCCAACCCGCCGCGTCTGAGCGAAACCGATGCAATGGAAGGCCATCTCGATTCAGAAAAAGTCTACGAGGACGGCGAGATGTGGACGAAAGGGTGGTAGTTCAGCCGGGGGACACGATCCTGTACGATCCAATACGAACTTCCCCCCGTCCAAATGGTAAATGGAGACCACACTACGACTGGTTAATCGAACCGGCTGCGATAGCAGCCTGAATTTTCAGAGGAGAAGACCTAATGAAGAAGATAGATTTTGAAGCCCATTTCTACACCCAGGACTACATGAAAGCCATGTATGGGAACAAGGGATATCCGCGGTTTTCGGATGAACCGTCCACCGGACGAAGGCTCTGGTACAACTCAGAGGTCGGGCAGCCGTTCGCAGACGGGCTTCTGAACCCGCTGCTGGATCTGGGCGAGAAGAGGATTCAGGACATGGACAAATGCGGTGTAGGTGTGCAGTTGATGAGCTTGTCGGCGCCCGGCATCGAGCAGTTTGACCCGGAGACCGGGACCGGGCTTGCCCGCAAAGCCAACGACACCCTGTACGAAGTGACGAAAAGATACCCTGGACGGATGATGGGGTATGCCGCGCTTGCGCCGAAGAACCCGAAGGCGGCGGTGGACGAGCTTGAGAGGGCGATAACAGAGCTCGGGTTCAGAGGATGGAACACGCATTCGAATTACGGCGATACCATGCTGGATGACCCCGCCTTTCGCCCCGTTCTTCAAAGGGCCGAGAAGCTCGGCATTCCCGTCTATCTTCACCCGACCGTAGCCGCAAGCCCGCAGCTCAAAGGGTACGGCTTTGCCCTCGCCGGAGCACCTTTCGGGTTCGGTATTGACACGGCAATATGCATGATTCGTCTTATCTACAGCGGCATTTTCGATGAGTGCCCGGGCCTGACGATCATCCTCGGACATTTGGGAGAGGCCCTGCCCTTCCTCCTCAAAAGAGTGGATTGGGCCTATGTGAGACCTTTCGATCCCAAGGCCAGACCGAAACTTGAGAAAAAGCCGAGCGAATACCTCAAGAACAACGTATTTATCACCACCAGCGGAAACTACTATCAGCCGGCCTTCATGTGCGCATACGAGGCCATGGGCATAGACCGAATCCTGCTCGGTACGGATTATCCCTACGAAGAGATGGAGGAGTGCATCGAGTTTGTGGACGGGCTGCCCCTGAAGAAGGAAGAAAAAGATAAGATTTACACCCTCAACGCCAGGAGGCTCGGCCTGGAAGCATAACCCGAGTTCCAGCAAGAAACTGAAATCCCTCTGCTATTCTCCCAACATCCTTGGCAGCCAAAGGGCGACCTGCGGCCAGCCGATGACAATGGCCATTACGACTATATCAAACAGCATATAGGGCACAGTCGCCCAAACGATCTGCTCGTAGGTGACATCCTTGGGGGTCACGCCTTGCATGACGAAGATCAGCATGCCGAAAGGCGGCGTCATGTTCCCCATTTCCAGGTTCACGAGCATGATCACGGCAAACCAGATGGGATCGAAGTTCAGAGCCGTGACAATGGGCATGAAGATCGGGATCGTGATCAGCATGATGGAGACCGGGTCCATAAGACAGCCGAGAACCACCACCATGATCTGCATGGCGATCAGAATGAGGATGGGGTGAATCGCAAGCCCTGTTACCAATTCCACCATGCCGTCCGTCGCATTGGTGAAGGCGAGGACCGTGCTGAAGGTCTTGGAGGCTGCGACGATCATCAAGACCATGGTCGTGACCTCCAGGGATCCCTTCATGGATGCCTTGAGCATCCGCCAATTGAACCGGCCCATGAAGATATTGACGATCAGGGTGGAAAGAGCCCCGAACGCAGCGGCCTCGGTCGGTGTTGCCACGCCCAGAAAAATCAGCCCCAGGACCGAAAAGATAATCAACCCTACCGGCACAAGATACTTGACGCTCAGATAGAGCTTCATCGAGAGCGGTGTCGGTTCTGTTCGGAAATTGGGGGCGCAGGAAGGCTTGATCACAGCGCAAAGGATAATGAAGGCGCAAAAAAGCAGTCCCAGGAGTACACCGGGAATCACGCCGCCCATGAGCACCTGGCCTACCGAAATCTGAGCGACACTGGCAAAGATGACCGCCAAGGCGGAGGGCGGAATCAGCATGGCGAGGCCCCCTACGCCGATGATCGGTCCGACCGCCATGAATGTGCTGTACCCCCGCTTCTTCATTTCGGGTACGAGAACGGTGCCAAGCATGGCCGTGTTGGCCAGAGAAGAGCCGCTGGTCGCAGCGAATATCGTTCCACTGACGGCGGCCAATATGCTCAGGCGGCCAGGAATCCAACTGAGCCAGCGGTCCAATACATCGAGGGTATCGTTTGCAAGGTTCGAGTGGAACATCAACTCGCCCATTACGATGAACATCGGCGCCGGAGAAAGGACGAAGGAGGCAAGGGAGGCATAGATCTGGAGGGTCAAGACCTCCATACCGGATGTCCCCATCAGATATGCTGTGAATATGAGGTCTGTCAGCAGAAACCCGAATGCGACGGGAAAGCCAAGGAGGAGGATGAAAATGAGCCCCCCGACAACCAGGGTCAATGAAGCCCACCACTCCATATCAGCCTCCTGCTTTCAAGGGAGCCGTCCCCTCATCCCGCCTGGATGAGGATCCCCCGCCGGGACCGCCGCCAGACTTGAATTTCTGCAAATCCTCAAAAAACCTCACCACGAACTGCAGGGTGAGAAGAAGAAATCCCAAAGGGATCACTACGATGATCCAGGATTTGGGTACGTCGATGCTTCCGACGTCCACCACCTTGTCCCGGAAGTGTTCCCAGGTGGACAAAGTGCCCAGGTAACAAAAGACTGCGCAAAGGAGTGCGCTCACCGTGTTCTGAAGGATCAGAAGGATGTTCTGCCCTTTCCGACCGAACCTGGAAAACAGGATATCGACGCGGACGTGTTTGTTCTCGGATAACACCCAGGCCGTTGCCAGAAAACAGACCCACACGAGACTGTACTCGTTGACTTGGACGATCCAAATGGGGCTCGGCAGGTTGAAACTGCGGGTCAAGGCCCCGTAACTGATGGAAAACACCATGAACAAGAGCAGTCCGGCTCCCAGGACGGCAAATACCAAGTTGACTTTGGAAAACAATCTGGACATCCATCCTCCCTAAGAATAAAGAATGTGCGCCTCGCCCCTTGCTTTGCATCCAATCTACGGGTCGAGCACGCACATCTGTTCTCAGTTACGGTTTCTTCTGCAAGTACTCCAGAATCTTCTTGCCCTCGTTCGGCGCCTTCTCCATGACTACCTGGGTGAGGGTCTCGTTCGCGAGCTTCATGAACTTGTCCGCTTCAGCCTTGGGCAGCTCGATGAATTTCATGCCTTGCGACTTGAAAAACTCCATCTCGTTCTTCTCCAGATCCGCGTTGTACGCGACAAAGTTCCGGGAGTGCTTGTCGGCTTCTTCGGTGAGGAGGTCCTGGAGATGCTTCGGCAGCTTCTTCCATGTGTCGAGGTTCACGATGAGTACATTGGGGGAATCGAAGAACTGGGGGAACAGGAGATACTTGGTCACTTTCACGAGACCCAGGGTCCGAAGCATGATCGGGGGCGTGATGTGGGCTTGGACAACGCCTCGTTCCAGAGCTGTATACACGTCAGCCGGCGCCACCTGCACGGGGTTGGCCCCAAGGGCCTTCACGATCTGGACGGTGGTGGGATTCCCCCGAATGCCCATGCCTTTGAAATCTTCGAGTTTTTCAACCGGTTTGATGAGGCCGAACTGATGGCCGCGCCCTATACCGTTCCGGACAAGGTAGTGAGCGTTGACCTTCTCGTTGTGAAGCTTGTCGAGATAGTCGTTCATGCCCACGGCCTTTTCTTCCCATGGCTTCATGGTCGTGATGTTCATGAGATCGAGTTCAGGCATTTTGGACGCATAGAAGCCCGGGGAGGTGTACATCAGGTCGACCATGCCTTTTTCAATGGCCACGATCTGCTCGTTGATGGGGACCAGTTCCGGGCCGCCTTTGAACACCATTTTCAATTGGCCTGGATATTTCTCGTCAGCGGCTTTTTGAACCGAGGCCATAAAGTCTTTAATAAAAAAGCTTGTGACCTGCGTGGACTTTGCAAACCCGGCGATGCAGTTGATGGTGTACTGCTCTGCGGCCGATGCCGTGGAGACAGGCCCCAACACAAGAACGATTGCGGAAAAAAGAACCGCCAGAATGTGGTAACTCCTAACTCCTCTCATTCATACCTCCATTGGTCTTTAGTTTAAGGTTTCCTGTTCGCAAGAAGGTGAACACATCGGAATGGTCTTCTCCTAAACAGCCACGATCTCGTCATGCTTTCAATATCAGGTTACTCGTTTCTGCCATACTCAAACACGGCCTCGGTCATTGCCTCCACATTCTCCGGCTTCGATTCCGGGGGCGGGCCGGTGCTCGAGGCGTCCACGATGAGGCCGCCGTTGTCCGCAAAAATGTTGATCAGTTCCTTGACATCATCCTTGACCTGCTGCGGCGTGCCTGCGATGAAAAGCGATGAGGGAACGTTGCCCCAGAAACACATCACATCGCCCAGGATCTCTTTGTATTTCCTCCGGTCCATCCTGTCGAAGTGGCCCAGCACCTTGCCCGGGGGAAGCTCGGCGAGTCTTTCAAGCCTGGGGGTGTAATCCCCCTCGAAAAACGGCACGGGCGTGAGCCCCTTTTCAATAATGGCCATTATCAGGTTTTTCAGACAGGGCCAATAGAATTCATCGAACTGTCCATCGTTCATGAAACTGGCGGCCCCGCGGTGAAGCGGTATCCAGACACGCGGGATACCGCTCTTGGCAGCCCCGGTCAAGGCCATCTGGATTGTCATGGGTTCGAGGAGTTGGATGGCCGCCTTGAGTTTGCCCGGCTGCCGGTACATGTCAAGCATGGATCCTTTCATCCCGCGCAGGCAGTCGGAGATCCAGTCGAATGCGCAGTAGGTGACCCCCATGGTGAAAAGGGGATAGCCCATTTGCTCGAGCTCTTCACGGAGCCTTTGCTGCATCCTGTCCCATTTTGCCTTCTCCTCGCCTGCCTTTCGGAGTCTCTCCATGAGTTCCTGGATCGCCGGCAACCCCGTGATCGTCGGTCCCATGCCGAGCAGGGTGTAGCCGGTGCCCAGCCAGGAGATCGGCGGAAGGTTTCCCAGCGGCTCCAGGCTGGTGGCCATTCGCGGCATGAGTTTGCGGATGGTAAAATCCGACGGATCTCTCAGAAACTCATCATACTCGTCGGCCATCATGTATTCGCGTTCCACCCACTGGTAATAGCTGTTCTCGGGCAGGTCGTAGCCGGGCCATTTGAAGGTCTTCATGCCGAGCAACTCCATGGTAGGCCCTGAGCGGATAGCGTGCTGCAGGGGAGCCATGTCCCAGTTGTATCTTTTCATGGAACTCTTCCATGCCGCAGCCATCTTGTCATAATCATACATCGCTTCCGCGGCCGTCAGACCTGCAGAACGGATAAAAAACATCTCTGTGGCAGAGACGATGGGAACCCGGTCCGGCTTTCTCAGGCCGATAGCATCCCGGACCCTCTTTTCCCTCTCGGCATAGAGTCTCTCAATTTCAGTGGACATTACAACTCCTCGTGGAAAACGTTTTTGTCGAACGGATGTTCATTGTACCAGAATGAATATCAAATAAGTATACATTGAGAGTAGCAAAAAAAGATTATGAGGGCAGAACCGGTTCTTTCATTCACGAGAGGTGGATTCCTGGCAAGGAACTCCCAAGGATGTCTCTTCTTGGATGTCGGAGGGGAACGGATGTGGGTGGAAGAATCTCAAGGTGATGTTCTGTACCGCGTCGGGGCGATAGGGAATTCGTTTGTTTACTTCTGTCTCCTGTCCTCTGCCTCCTGACTTCTGTCTTCTGACCTCTGACCTCTGTCCTCTGCCTTCAGACCGGTCTGCTCTCCAAAACCACCACGCTCCGGCCTCTCACCGGGATCCTCTTCCGTCTGACGATCGGCTGTTTGCCCGGCGCGAGGATATCGCCCGGCGAAGGCCTCGAAGTGTCTATGGCCAGGGTCCAGTACCGACCTTCGACTTCCGGCAATGCCATTTGAAAGGTCCCTTCCGACATGTTGAGGATCACGTGCAGATCCTCTTCCTCCGGATGGACGGCGCCGAGCGTGAAGGAGAGGACCTGCGCATCGGGATCATTCCACAAGGGCCTGTTCAGCCTGAGACCGTGCCATGTCACATCGGCGACCCTTCCCCCCTCCTGCCGTGTTCCTCGGAGGAAATGTCTCCGCATGAGGCAGGGATGGCGTTTGCGAAAACCGATCATCATGCGGACGAACCGGAGCATCTCTCTGTTTTTCTCCAGGAGGGTCCAGTCGATCCAGCTGATCTCGTTGTCCTGGCAATAGGCATTGTTGTTACCCTTCTGGGTGCGAAGAGTTTCGTCACCGGAAAGGATCATGGGGACGCCCTGGCTGAGGAGCAGGACGGCCATGAAATTCTTCGCCAGTTTCGTCCTGAGGGAGAGGATCTCCGGGTCCTCGGTTTCCCCCTCGACCCCGCAATTCCAACTGAGGTTTTCATCCCATCCGTCGCGGTTCTCCTCCCCGTTCATCTCGTTATGCTTTTTTCCATAGCTCACCAGATCGTGGAGAGTGAACCCGTCATGACAGGTGACGAAGTTGATGCTGTTAATGGGGAGCCTGCCCTGGTGCTCATAAAGATCGCTGCTTCCGCTGAGACGGGTTGCGACTTCGCCGATGAGCCCCCGGTCGCCGCGAACGAATTTCCTAATCACATCCCTGTATCTCCCGTTCCATTCGGCCCAGCGAAAACCCGGGAACCCGCCGACCTGGAACAGCCCTCCTGCATCCCAGGCCTCAGCGATCACATGGCTGCGGGAAAGCTCGTTGCTGAATTCGATATTCCAGAGAACAGGGGCGTTGTACATGGGCTCCCCCCGTTCCCCCCGGCTCAAGACGCTCGCGAGATCGAAACGGAAACCATCCACATGCAGTTCCCGCACCCAGTATTCCAGACAGGAGATCAGAAAGCTGCAAACAAGGGGATGGTTGCAGTTTATGGTGTTCCCGCACCCGGTAAAATCCCTGTAGATCCTCCGGTCCTCCGGGTCCAGGTGGTAGAAAATGTCGTTGGTGAGTCCCCTGAAGTTGATGGTTGCCCCCTCTTCCCCCGCTTCCGCCGTATGGTTGAAAACCACGTCCAGGATGACGCCGATGGAGGCCCGGTGAAATTTCTTCACCATGTCACGGAATTCCTTGAGTTGCTCCCGGTGTCCGCAGGAGAAACAATAACTCGGATGGAGGCTGAAGAAGCTGTGGGGGCTGTAGCCCCAGTAGTTGGTCAGGCCCCGAAGAGCCGCGCTCTTGGGTACATCCTGCTCGTCGAACGCCATGATCGGCATGAGTTCCACATCGGTGACGCCGAGATCGAGCAGATAGGGGATTTTCTCCGCCAGCCCGGCGAAGGTCCCGGGTGCTGCGGTGAGGGCCGAGGAATGGCGAGTGAATCCTCCCACGTGGAGTTCATAGACGATCATCTTCTCAGACGGGTGGTTGAGGGGCCGATCGCCTTCCCAGTCGTATTCCTCTTTGACGACGATGGCCCGCATGGACGAGCCCCTGTTGTCCCCCGGTGCGATCGCCTTTGCCCTGTCCCAAAGTTTCATCGAAACGGCACGGGCATAGGGATCCACAAGATCCTTTTCCCTGTCGAACCGGTATCCCTTCTCTTTGGTGTGATTCGGGCCGTCTGCTCGCCACGCGTAAACGGCGCCCGGTCCCAGTCCCTCCACAAAGACGTGCCAGAAAAAGAAGGTCCTGTTCCTTTCAGGATCGAGTTGGATGATCTGGAAGGGCTCTACACTCTCTTCGCACTCATAGAGGTGGAGCTGAACAGAAGAGGCATTCTGACTGAAAATGGAGAAATTGACGCCATCGGGAAATACCTTGGCGCCGGGTGGATATCTGGAGCCTGGACGGGTTCGGTGTGTCAACGTTCGCCATTGTCCATTGATGGGATCAGTCCATTACTCTGGGTTGTCCGGTGGAAGACAAAACGTCGCTCCAGAGTCTCCCGTTGGGATCGATTCTCTTCCGGCTGGATGTGGCAAGCTGGATGGGCACATGCGTGAATTCACCCTTCCAGAACCCGACCAGCATGTTTGTCCTGCCGGTCATGCCGGCATGAACCGCATTGTGCCCGAGGCGCAGGCAAAAAGCGGAATCGCGGGGGTTCGCCGGCAGACTGCGGATCGTATAGCTCGGATCGATGTACTTGAGATTCACCTCAATACCCAATTTTCTGAAATGATCGTTGATCCTGTTTTTCAGAAAAATACCCACGTCGCTGAAGCGGGGGTTCCCGGATGCGTCCCGTTCTCCCGTTCCCTTCATGAGGGTCTGTCCTGCCCCCTCCCCAACCACGACCACGGCATGCCCTCTGTTCGACAGCCTCTGCTCCAGCACTTTCAGGAAACCCTCAAGGCTGAAACACACCTCAGGCACGAGGCAGAAGTTGACGTCGTTATTCGCCAGCGCGGCATTGGCGGCGATGAAACCGGATTCGCGGCCCATGAGTTTCACCAGCCCGATTCCATTTCTCGCACCGACCGCCTCCGCATGGGCGGAATAAATGGCAGTCCTGGATTCCGCGACCGCCGTCTCGAATCCGAATGAGGACCCTACAAACGAGATATCGTTATCAATGGTTTTTGGAATGCCGACGATGCCTATCTTGAGACCCCGGCGGCCGATCTCTTCGGCAATGGCCTGTGCGCCCCTCAGGGTTCCGTCCCCTCCGATGGTGAACAGGAGTCCGACATTCATTCTCTCGAGGGTATCCGTCATCTCGGTGATATCCTGCGGGCCGCGGGATGAGCCGAGGATGGATCCTCCGAATTTGTGAATTTCTTCCACCACGGTCGGGGTCAATTCCAGTGGAACGTGCCCGTGCCGATAGGTCAATCCTTCAAAACCGAAACGAAATCCGAAGATGGTCTTGACCCCATAGTGATGGATAAGCGCCAGAACAATGGCCCTGATCACGTCGTTTAAACCGGGGCACAATCCCCCGCATGTGACGATGCCGCACTTGAGCTTGGAAGGGTCAAAGTAGATCTTTTCCCGAGGTCCGGCCATCTCGAATTGGGGGGGTTGAATCCCTTTTTCCAAAAAATCGCAGATCGGCCCGAGATCGCTGTGAAACAGAACGCGTTGGTCGTCTGCCACGAAACTTGCGTTCCGCATGGGCGAGGGAATGCGGGGTTCACCGAGATGGGAAACCTTAAAATCAAGATCTTCGTCGGACATGGCGTCTACTTTTTCCCCTTGAGTTGATCTGCAACCGCCTGAGCGGCCTTGGCGACGGCCTCCTGATCGCCCAGATAGTAGCTGCGTATCGGGCTCAGGTCTTCCTTCAGTTCATAAACCAGCGGGATCCCCGTGGGCACGTTCAACCCGACAATCTCCTCATCGGAAATATTGTCCAGGTACTTGATCAGCGCCCTCAGACTGTTTCCGTGAGCTGCAATGAGCACCCGTTTCCCCTCTTTTACAGCCGGTGCAATGGTGTCATGCCAGTAGGGCAGAAACCGCTCAACCGTGTCTTTCAAACACTCGGTCAGGGGCACCTGTTCCGGACCCAGCCCCGCATACCTTGGATCGCTGCCGGGGAACCGGGGATCGTCCGGAGTAAGGGCGGGCGGACGAATGTCATAGCTTCTGCGCCAGATCTTGACCTTTTCCATTCCGTGCTTTTCCGCGGTTTCCGCTTTGTTCAACCCTTGAAGTGCGCCGTAATGCCGCTCGTTGAGTCTCCAGCTTCGGAAGACCGGAATCCACATGAGGTCCATCTCCTCCAGTGCAATCCAGAGAGTTTTGATGGCTCTCTTCAGTACGGACGTGTAGGCCACGTCGAACGAGTACCCCTCCTTGAGCAAGACCCGGCCGGCTTCTGCTGCCTCCGCAGTGCCCTTTTCGCTGAGCGGAACATCTGCCCAGCCTGTGAACCGGTTTTCCATGTTCCAGGTGCTCTCACCATGGCGGAGCAATACGATCTTTTTCATTCTCGTCCCTCCTTGGCAGGCTCATCATTATTGCCAAGCCTTACTCTCCCAAAAAAAGGAAGGGATCGCCGATCCCCGTGCGCTATCATATAGACAAAGGGGCTGAAAAAGCAAGAACGGAAAGCTGGAGATCAGCCGCGAAGGCACTAAGACACAAAGAGAGTCATAATGAATATCTCGGTGGTCTTTCCGCCTTGCCGGCTGAGAGGAACCTGAATCGCCTTGACACTGAGCCGCGATTCATTTAACAATTCTATTAGCCTCTTTTCACGGTTCTATTCCGGGCAAAAAGGCACTTCCTCTAAACGGAGTCCTCCTATGGCCGATGAGAAATTGAGCAAGGTTTCTATGTGCATGCAGTGCGGAATGTGTTCAGGGAGTTGCCCTGAAACCTCCATTACTCCTTTCAACATAAGAAAGCTCGTCAGGAAAAATCTGCTGCAGCGTGAAGTCGAAGAATCCCTTCCCTGGTACTGCACCTCCTGCGGGGAATGCACCCTCAGATGCCCAAGGGATGTGAAGCCTTCGGAGATGATCATCGAGCTGAGAGCTTCCCTTGTCGAGGAAGGGCAGATCCCGACAACCATACAGAAGGCTCTCGAGAACACCTATGTTCAGAAGAACCCCTGGGGCCGGCCTAAGCCCAAGAGAGGCGCCTGGACCGACGAGTTGGATTTCAAGGTTCCCCATGTAAAGGAAACGCAGTCCAAAAAGCTGCTTTTTACCTGCTGCATTCAGGCCTACGATCCGAGGTGCATGGTCATCCCCCAGAACGTGGCCACGATTTTCAACAAGGCGGGGTTCGAATTCGGAATTCTGGGCGCAGAGGAATCCTGCTGCGGCAATGAGATAAGAAGAATGGGGGAGGCGGGGCTCTTCGAGGAGCTGCAGGGGCAGAACGCGGCAACTTTTGAGAAGTACGGCGTGAAGGAGATCATCGCTCTCTCCCCTCATTGCATGAACACCCTGAAGAACGAGTATGGCGATCTCGGAATCAAGATCTCCCATTACACCGAGCCTCTGGCTGAGATGATCGAGAAGGGCGCCGTCGCCCCGAAGACAGCCTATGCCAAGAAGGTCATCTATCATGACCCCTGTTTCCTGGGAAAGCAGAACAAGGTCTTCGACGCCCCCAGGAATATCCTGAAGTCCATTGAGGGTCTTCAACTGCTCGAGTTCTCATGGGCAAGGGAGAATTCCCTCTGCTGCGAAGGAGGCGGAGGGAGGATGTTCTTCGAAGCCGAGCATCCTTACACAAGAAACAGCGAGAGGAGAGTGCTGGAGGCAGTGGAGAAAGGCGCCGAAGTGCTCGCAACAAGCTGCCCCTTCTGTGTGATGACCCTGGAGGATCCGGCCACGGAAAAAGGTCTCCCCGTCAAGGAGCTGTCGGAGATCCTCATAGAAGCCCTGTAGAGAATCCCGGCACAGAGAACCCGGACTTTGACCTGCGCCCAGAGGGCATTATTTACTGAATTGCCGTTGGCCAAATTCGAAATTGGAGCATTCGGGTTTTGGATTTGTTTCGAATTTCGGATTTCGATATTCGGATTTGAAGCCTCCACGTTGAAAAGCCAATTTGTCTCTGACCTGGCGGACTTGTCAGGTTGTTTCTGCGCGAGCTTTGAGACCGAACGTCTGAATCAGCAGTTCGGCAACCCCGGCGACATCCTCAAAATCAAAAACAGGCACCCGCAAAGTGAGGTTCTCGCTGCTTACCACGGCCAGCAAGGCGGGATCCTCGAGGCAGAAGAGTCTCTTGTTTTCCGTGGCCGCGGGCCTGAAGATCTCCACCTTGGGATAAGGGCCGCTCTTGTATCCCTCAGTGAGAAACAGATCGACACCGGGTGCAAACAGCGCCAGTTCCTCCGGTGAATGATCGTGATCCGCATCCATGACCACGCCGATACGGCTGGGGGATGAAATCACGGTAACGGCCGCGCCGGCCTGTTTGTGCCGCCACGTATCTTTCCCGGGTTTGTCCAATTCAAACCCATGATGATGATGTTTGATGGTCGCCACCTTGAGCCCACGGGATTTCAGGGCCGGAATCAACCGCTCGATATAGGTTGTTTTCCCGGAACCTGAAAAGCCCACCACGGAAATGATAGGGGCCTTGTCGCGGCTTTCCATTTTTCTTATGCTCTCCCTTTAATCTTTCGATCTGTTATAATGCAATTACACCCCTTCCCCCTTGGCAGGCAAGAGGATTTGTCCTATACTCACCCGTCGAGAAATTCCCGGGGACCTGCGGTAAATGAAAAAGATCTTGATCATACTGGTGATTATGGCAGTAGGAAGCCTGGGGGCATTTCGCGCCGTACAGGTGATCTCCGCCAAAAAGGAAGAGCCGAAAAGAGGGAGATTGGGGCAGATCCCTCTTGTGGAAGTCGCCCCTGTGACTCAGGGGTTGATCGAGGACAAGATAGTCCGAAACGGAGATATTGCCCCGATTTACCAGGTCACCATCTACTCCAAAGTGCAGGGATGGTTAGAGGAGGTCCATGTCCGGGAAGGAGATCTTGTCAAGGTCGGCCAGGAGATCGCAACCCTGGATAAGCGGGAGGCGGAGGCCGCTGTGGCTCAGGCCCGTGCCAGCCTGGAGGCTGCCAAGGCTCGCCTGAAGCAGGTCACCGCGACGGCCCAGGAGACGGTTCAATCCCAGATCCAGCATGCCAGGGCGAACCTGGAGCTGGCCGAGGTGGACCTAAAACGAAACCAGGCCCTGCACGACAAGAATCTCGTCGCACGCCAGAAACTGGACGAAGTGCGAATGAGGTACAACGTGGCCAAGGCAGCCTACGATCTTGCCATGAACAGTGTCCGCAAAAAGACATGGGAGAACGATATTGCGCTCGTCGAGGCGCAGGTCAACCAGGCAAAGGCTACTTTGTCTTTGTACGAGGCCCAACTCCGAAACCTGATCATCGTCTCTCCCATAAAGGGAGGGGTGACGAAGCGGTTTGTGGACCCCGGCACGATGGTCAAGGACACAACGCGCATCCTCACACTGATGGACCTCAGTGAAATGAAGATGGTCGTCAATGTCATCGAAAGGGAGTTCATCCACCTCAAAAAAGGCCAGCCTGTGAAGATCGCCATCAATGCCTTCCCCGATCGAGTTTTCTCCGGCACCATTCAGATCATCACTCCCGCACTGGACCTGCAGTCCCGAACCGCTGAAATCCAGATTTACATTCCCAACCCCGACTTTATTCTGAAGCCGGGAATGTTCGGAAGAGCCGAGATCATCCTGAGAAGCAATCCCGAGGCCGTCATGGTGCCCATCCAGAGTCTGGTTACCGAAGTGGACAAGGATTTTGTTTTTGTGCTGCAGGAAAACAAGGCCGTTCGCCGGAATATCAGAAAGGGCGTGGTACGGGATACGGCAGTCGAGATAGTTCAGGGGCTGAGCCCGGGAGAACAGGTCATTACAGCCGGACAGGCATCCCTGAAGGATGGAACCCAGGTGCGGCTGTCGCTTCAGTCACCCGCTAAGTAGATGACAATCCCATGAGAAATAGACCCCCATGCCCAAACCCTGCGCCATTTTCAAAGAGCTAAACTGTTACCATTCGCCATTGTTTTCGGGTTTCGTGCTTCGGATTTCGGATTTTCATCTGTGAGAAATTTATGAATCTGGCACGATTTGCGCTTCATAATCCCATTACTGTCCTCATGGCTGTATTGGGCGCGATTATCCTGGGCGCCATCTCCTTTTCCAAGTTGCCCGTGGATATGTTCCCGGAGATCACCTACCCTTCGATAACGGTCGCAACCTTTTACACCGGTGCGAACCCCCAGGACATTGAGCGGACGGTCACCTATCCGGTCGAGAAGGCGGTATCGACCGTGAACGGCGTCAAGTACGTTTCCTCGATCTCGCGACAGGGCACTTCCGTGGTGACCATTTACTTCAACTGGGGCACAAATCTCGACAGCGCCCAGTCGGACGTGCTCCAGGCGGTCAATCTGGTACATGGAGACCTTCCCAAAGACGTCGAGTACCCCATCATCCGAAAATTCGATGTCTCCCAGATATCCGTGATCTATATCACCCTTATGGGAGGAGGGCTCACAGAGGGGCAGCTTTACGATCTCGCCTACAATGTCATCGAGCCCGAGATCGAGCACGTGCCCAACATAGCCTCAGCACGAGTGGTGGGAGGAAAAGTCAGGGAAATCCAGGTCAACTTCGACCGGCAGAGGCTGCAGGCCTTCAATCTTTCTCCGGAAGCAATCATCCAGGCGGTTCAACAGGCCAATCTGATCCTCCCCTCCGGAGACATCAAGGCGGGGCCGTTCGATTACCGGCTCTTTACCGAGACTCAATTCAGCCTGGTCAAGCCCATCGAGAACATCATCGTCACCAATATCCAAAATCATCCGCTGTATATCCGAGACGTGGCCGAGGTGAGGGACGATTTTGAGGAGCAGACCAACATGATCCGGGTGAACGGACAGCCGGCGGTGGCTCTTTCCGTTCAAAAAACATCGGGAACCAACACGATCCAGGTGGTGGATGATGTGCGCAAGGCCCTGCCGAAGATCCAGAAGCTGCTGCCTCCCGGAGTGGAGATGCTGGAACTCTTCGACCAATCGGTTTACATCCGGAACTCGATTAACAACCTGCAGCACGAGGCGCTGATCGGTGCGGTGCTGGCGGTGATGGTCATCCTGATCTTTCTTCGCAACTTTCGAAGCACCCTGATCGTCTCCTTATCCATACCTATTTCCATAGTCTGCGCATTCAGCCTTCTTTATTTCAGCAGCCTCAGCCTGAACGTCTTCACACTGGGAGGTCTCGCCTTGGGCGTAGGCCGTCTCGTGGACGATGCCATCGTGGTTCTGGAGAATATCTTTAGACATCGGAGCACAGGGCAATCTCCGGAGGAAGCGGCTATTCAGGGAGCAGGGGAAGTCGGAATGGCAGTGCTGGCCTCCACCATCACGACCATAGTCGTGTTCCTGCCCGTGGTCTTCATCACCGGCATTGCCAAACTGCTCTTCACCCCTCTTGCGCTCACCGTTGCATTTTCCCTGATCGCCTCCTATTTCGTGTCCCTCACCGTGATTCCGGTCCTCTCGCGGAAATACCTTCACCCGGAAGTCGATGAGGTTCTCCCCTCTTCCCCCACTTCAATCGAATTGCTGAAGTGGAGGCTCAAGTCGGGATTTGACCGAATCGACGCGGGCTACCAGTCCATCTTGAGCTGGTCTCTTCGCCGCCGCAAGAGAGTGGTGATTTCCGTGGTAGCCGTGCTTATCGGCAGCTTTCCTCTCTACTTTTTCATCGGAAGCGAGTTTTTCCCCTCCATGGATGAGAGCCAGTTCCGGTTTACTGTGCAATTGCCCGTTGGTTCCCGCCTGGAGGAATCGGAACGGGTCTCTGCACGGATGGAGGAGATCATTGAGCAGGCAATCGGGCAGGAAACCGTGGCGGTCCAGGTCAACTTCGGTATGCCCTCGGGCGGCGTCTCGGCCGCCTGGTCGCAGAACACCGGACCGCATATGGGCTGGATTCGTTGCAGGCTCGTGGACCCTGGAGAACGAAGACTTTCCTCCGACGAAGTGATGGAAAAGCTGCGGCCGAAGCTCCTGCAGGAATTCCCCGGTGTGAAGATCTTCTTCTCCTCGGGCGGACTCGTAACCAGGCTCATCTCTTTCGGCAATGAAAACCCGATCGACGTGGAGATTTTAGGTTACGAGCTGAAGATAGCCGAAAAAATTGCCGAGGAGGTGGCGGCCCTGGTACGCTCCACCCCTGGGGCGAAGGATGTCCGCATCAGCAGGGAGCAGGATTACCCGCAACAGAACATCGTCATCGATCGTGTGAGAGCGGCCCTGATGGGGCTGAGCGTTGCCCAGGTGGCAAGGGCCGTACAGACCTTCATCAACGGATACAAGGCATCCATTTTCTCAGACCCCCACACCGGAAACCAGTACGACATCATGGTACGGGCACAGGAAAAGGACCGGGCTTCCTTGAGCGATCTCAGCCAGATTTTCGTCTTTAATCCCCAGGGCCAGCCTATCTCACTTGACAACATTGCCGAAATCACGCGGGGCGCCGGACCGATTCAGATCGAGCGGAAATATCAGCAGCGCATCATCCACGTAACCGCCAACACCTTCGGACGTGACCTGGGGAGCGTGGCCGACGAGATCCAGTCCAAACTGGACAAGCTGGATCTCCCCTCGAATTTCAAGATCAAGATTTCAGGCGCAGTGGAAAGCCAGCAGGAATCGTTCTATGCTCTTCTTGGGGCCTTTCTCCTTGCGGTCGTCCTGGTGTACATGGTGCTCGCATCCCAGTTCAAGTCCCTCCTCGACCCCTTCATCATCATGTTCTCGGTGCCGCTTGGGTTGATCGGAGTGTTGTGGGCCCTTTTCCTGACCGAGACCAATCTTTCTGTCACCTCCTTCATGGGTATTATCATGATGGCCGGGATCGTGGTCAGCAATGGAATCCTGCTGATCGATTACACGAACCGGCTGCGCGGAAAGGGCATGGGAATCGAGGAGGCCGTCGTGCTCGCGGGAAGGACCAGGCTGAGACCGATTCTTATGACCACTCTCTGCACGATCCTGGGGCTTATTCCAATGGCTGTGGGTCTTGGCGAGGGCTCCGAATCGAATGCTCCCATGGCTATTGCCGTTATCGGAGGGCTCTCCGTCTCCACCCTTCTGACCCTGGTCTTCATTCCGACCCTGTATACGATTTTCGAAATCCGCTTGAAAAGGGTCATCCGCCCGGAGGAGTAAACTTGACCTATCGTTTTCCCAGCCGCACCTGTATGCCCTTGGCCATTTCCCGGTCAATCGCCATTTCGCAGTGCCCCATCTTCAGGACAAAAGAAGGAAATCTCTGAAGCAGCTTGATTTCCACACCCGGGAGGATGCCCAGCGTCAGCAGTTTCCGGAGTCGCCTGGAGTGCTCGGTTCTCAGATAGGCGACCCTTCCGCTTTCTCCGGCCGCAAGCTCGCTGAGGGGGAGAACCAGGCTCCTCACCTCATGAGCAACCCTCTTGCAGCACTTCCCTACAGGAATCGGTTTTCCATGAGGACATTCCCTGGGGTGCCCCAGAAGCGTGCAGACGCTTTCCTCCACTTCTTCCAGCAGAAGGTGTTCAAACCTGCAGGCGTTTTCCTCCAGGAGAGAACCGCGGATATCCAGGACATCCGTCATCAGCCTTTCGGCCAGACGGTGACGTCGAACAACGGATTCCGCCTCCTTCACTCCATTGTCGCTGAGGGCAAGTCTGCCCTTCCTCAGCGAGACGAACCCCCGGCCAACAAGCTCTTCCACCGCGGCATCTGACGGATCGGCCGGACCGTCGTACCCACCCTCATCCGGATCAGCAAACGCTTTCTTCTCAGCAGCGACCCACAGGTCTTCCAGGATCTCCTCAGCGTTTTGACTCAGCATCTTTTCTTCTCCATTTCTTGATCCATCTTCCCAGGGTGGATTCCCCTGGAGAATCGTATCCGCACCGCGGGCAGCGAACGAGTCCGCAGGATCCGGAAAGAGAGCATGCGCTGCACGCCTTGCCGGCCTCATCCTTCTCGAATTCCAGACCGCAGAGAGGACATTTCATAGTGTTACCCCAAGAAATCGCAGCGTATAGTTGAGGGCGCCTCCCACGGCAAAGGCGAACGGAAAGATGAAAGCCGTCATGCCCAGTGCCATCCTCCATCCCCTCTCTTTAAAGGTAATGGAAAGCTGCGCTATGCAGGGCATGAACAGGGCCATGGTTACTACCGATACCACGAGCGCAATGCCGTCCAGCACACCGGTTGCCTTGAGATCATAAAGCCCGGCCGCGCCGAAGTCCCTTCGGAAGAATCCATAGAGGAACGCCGACGCGGTCTCCCCGGGAAGCCCGATCCAACCGACGGGGTAGGAGAAAGCATCGATCAGGAGATCGAAGACGCCCGTGATCCGGCCGAGCCAGATCAGACCGCTCGCAAGAATGAAGATCGGGAGGATCTCCTTGAAATACCACTCCATCCTCGTGTAGGTCTTGGAGAGGATGTTGGAAAGTTTTGGCCACCGCAGAGGCGGAATCTCCATATAGAAAAGGGGCCTTTCTCCAGGCATGACCCTGGCGGCCAGGTAGCCCACCAGCAGAAAGATCAGGCTCATCACCCCCACAAAGAGCCCCAGCGCCTTCGGACGGCCTGCAAGGAGGCCGAGAATGACCCCGATCTGTGCAGAGCAGGGAATGGCCAGGGCCAGCAGAAAGCTCGCGATGATCCTCTCTCTTTTGGTCTCGAGGGTTCTCGTCACCATGGTCGCCATGGTATCGCATCCGAATCCCAGAACGATGGGAATGACCGCACGGCCGTTCAGGCCCAGCTTTTTAAAAATCCGGTCGATCATCATGGCAAGCCTGGGAAGATACCCTGTATCCTCGATGATGGAAAATGCCAGGAAAAAGGTCGCTACAATGGGGAGTATGATCGCCACGGCATACCGGAGGCCGAGGGTGATGACGCCGAACTCGCCCACAAAGAGATCCTGGACGATTCCCCATGGGATGATGGAGGTGAAGATTCTCGTGAAGAACGGGTTTACGTATTCCCCAAAAACGGACTCTTCGAGAAAATCGACCGAGATCTGTGCCCCGAATACACCGACGAACTCATAAATTCCATACAGCGCCAGAAGCAGGATCGGGATCCCGCCAAGAGGATGCATCATCAGCCGGCCCAGCCATTCCCCGAAGCCTTTGCTTCCGCTCTCCAGGGGTGACGCGACCCTGACTTTTCGAAGCAACCGATCGATCTCCCGCTGCCTGGAAAGGGCAATGACATAGGAAAGTGGACGACCGAATTTGGCCTTCGTGCTCCCAATCAGTGCTTCTACATGAGACCACTTCTCCTTCAACCGCTCCTGCACTCCGGACATGGCATCCGGATCTTCCTGCAGAAGGAAAAGCGCAATGGTTCTCCTGGAAAGCCCGAAATCCCCCTGCAGGAGAGCGGCGATTTTTTCGATTGCCTCCTCGAGGGTTGCTTCATATCTGTGCGATCTCACTCCCTTGTTCTCATAAGCCGGGATCTTCTTTTTGAGGAGGTCGATGCCTCGGTTCCGGGTGGCGACCGTACCGATAACCGGAATGGACAAAGCCTGTTCGAGCGCTTCGATATCAATAGTTGTTCCCCGCCTCTCGGCTTCATCCATGAGATTGAGGTCCAGGATCACGGGGAGACCGGCCTCCAGGAGTTGGAGCGTGAGATGAAGCGTTCGATCGAGGTTCTTCGCGTCAGCGACCTGAACGACCACCGAAGGACATTCTTCTTCAAGAATCGATTTTGCGACCCGTTCCTCTTCGGTCAGGGGAACAAGGGAGTACATGCCCGGAGTGTCGATCACCTCGTATTCCCTCTCCCCCAACCTGCCCTTTCCTCTCGTCACTTCCACCGTGGTTCCCGGGTAATTGGAAACCGCTGCATATTTTCCCGTGAGGGCCCCGAAGATGACACTCTTCCCTACATTAGGGCATCCTACCAATGCTATTTTTTCAAGGCTTGCGAATTCCTCTGAAGCATTAACCCTGCATGCCTGGCTTCGTAAACTCAACTTTGTTCTCCTTTATTCAATCCATCAGTCAATTCAATACCGGACAAATCATCTCTCGCAACCATTTCCCACCATTTGAATATAGTAAGCGCTCATTGAAGTGTCCACCCATTTCTGGGACAGCAAAAAAGTGAGTCTCCACCCGCAGAGCCCCGCTCTGCGGGACAGGCGCGGCCTCAGGCAGCCCCCCCGAGAGGGGCTCATGCGAAGGGATATGAATAAATTCGAAATCCGAAGCACGACATACGAAACAAGTTCAAATGACCAAAATCCAAATGAACAAAACAACGGTACTGTTTCGGTTCAAGTTGCACCCTTCATGTTCCGATACTCTATCAGGCCTTTTCAGCGAATCTATTCGGGACCGCAACGAATGGGGCCGAAAAAGGGTGATGTCTGTCCGGGCGCATGCCCGATGGACATGCCAGGGGCATGAAAACAATTCCTGTGAATTTCAGAAAGGTAGTCGATGGTCCCGCAGATAGAGATTTCGAAAAACCTTCAAAAGATCTTGAACCTGGTGAGAGACTCGGAGATATCTTCCATCAAGAATGTGGTATCCGGGATCCTCAAGATCATCAATGACCCCCAATCCACTGCCAAGGATTTGAAAGAGCTGATAGAGGTCGACCCTCCGCTTACCGCTCAGGTGCTGAAGGTTGCCAATTCCGCCTACTATTGCCCCCCATCGAAGATAGGCGAAATCCTCAAGGCCATCCTCTGGATCGGGTTTGAAGCCATCAAGGAAATGGCGCTGCATCAAAAAGTCTGCAGAATTTTTTCGGACGACAAAGCCACGGACGGGTATTCAAGGCTCTCGTTGTGGAAACATTCTGTTGCGGTCGCAGTCATGGGGAAGATGATCTACAGGAGGGAATTCGGAGAAAAGGGTGAAAACATCTATGCCGCCGGCCTGCTTCATGACATAGGGCTGATTGTTGTGGATCAGTTTTGCCACGAGCAGTTCAGTGAGATCTTGAAAAAATCAGCAGAGGAAGAGAAGGAGTTCACGGAAACGGAAAAATTGACTTTCGGTTTCGACCACGCCGAACTGGGAAAAGCGGTGATGTCCGGTTGGGACATGCCGGAAGAACTCTGCTCGGCAATCGGGCAGCACCACAATCCTGACCCGGCTTCCTCTCGATTCAAAAGGATGACCTGCACCCTGTACCTTGCAGACACATTGTGCCAGGAAAAGAAGATCGGGCATGTGGACAACCGGAATCATAATAAAGGGCTGTTCAACCGATGCATGAGGGAGGCCGGGGTCGAGCGCCGCGGCCTTGACCTGATTATACAGGATGTTCAAGAACAGATCGCGAGAATGGAAGAACAGGGGCTTTTGGGGTGATGGAAGAAAGCTCAGCCATTTTGGAGATCAATGAAAAGATTGCGACTCTGGAGACCCAGGTCAAGCATCTCAGGAACGATCTTCGTCTCACCAAGGAAGAAAACGAGATCGCCACCACCAATTATTTCGAAATGGTTTCCAAACTGGAAAGCATGGTGGCGGAGAGAACGAGGGATGTACAGAGGCTGCAGAAGATTGTGGAGCAAAAGGCCCATGAATTGGAGATCATGCTTGACTCCACCCCGGCCATTGTTTTCTACAAGGATGCGGACCAGAGACTCATACGCGCAAACAGGAGCTTCGCAAAGGCAGTCGGTATTTCGGCTAACAGCCTCGTCGGCAGGAAGTACAGCGATCTTTTTCCGGAATATGACCCTGAAACGTATAAAAGGGACCTGGAGGTGATAAGAACCGGAGAGCCTGTCCTGAACAAGAGAGAATCCATCACCACCCCCTGGGGAAAAAGACGGGTGCTGATCGACAAAATCCCGTATAAAGGCCCCGATCGGAAGGTCCTGGGACTCATCGGCTTCGCGCTGGATGTCACGGATCTGGAGAAGGCGGAAGAGGAACGGGCCAAGCTCAGCGCACAGCTCCAACAGGCGTTGCGGATGAAATCCCTTGGTACCCTGGCAGGCGGGATTGCGCACAATTTCAATAATCTGCTTATGGGCATCCTGGGAAACGTATCCCTGATGCTCCTGGATATGAGCTCGGAGCACAAGCACTACGGCAACCTGAAGGTGATTGAGACGCTGGTCAGGAGCGGATCCGGCCTGACGAGACAGCTTCTCGGGTATGCGATGGAGGGAAAGTATGAGGTAAAACCGATCAGTTTGAACTCACTGGTCAGGGAAACGGCCGAGACCTTCGGCTCCGCCAAGAAAGAGATCCAGGTGCATTTTCAACTGGCAGAGGAGTTGTCATCAGTCCGTGCTGATCGAAGCCAGATCGAGCAAGTCATCTTCAATCTCTACGTCAATGCCGCTGAAGCGATGCCCCGCGGAGGAGACATGTACCTCATGACAAGGAATGTCGACCCGGATGCCATGGAAGGCAAACCATACAGACCGAAACCCGGGAAATACGTCATGCTGAGTGTCGCCGACACCGGCACGGGCATGGACAAAGATACCCTGGAGCATGTCTTCGAGCCCTTTTTCACGACCAAGGGATTGGCCAAAGGCACCGGCCTGGGGCTCGCCTCATCCTATGGCATCATCAAAGCTCACGGAGGGTACATTGACGTCGAGTCGGAACCCGGCCGCGGCACCACCTTTTCCATCTATCTCCCGGCAACGCAGGAGATATCCACATCGGAGAAGAAGGACACCATCCCTGAGATCTCCACCGGCAGCGGCACAATACTCTTTGTCGACGATGAGGATACGATTCTTGTCCTGGCCGGACAGATGCTGAACGCCCTGGGCTATGATGTACTTCAGGCAGGCAGCGGGGAGGAGGCACTGAGATTGTACAAGTCTCATCAGGAGGAGATCGATCTGGTGATCCTTGATATGATCATGCCCCATTTGGGCGGAGGGGAAACCTTCGACAGAATGCGGCAGATCAATCCCCATGTGAAGGTGCTTCTCTCAAGCGGGTACAGCCTGAACGGACAGGCGCAGGAAATTCTGAACCGGGGCTGCGACGGATTCATCCAAAAACCCTTCGATCTGACAGCGCTCTCCGGCAGCCTCTCGGAGATTCTCTCTCCCACAAAGAAAGCCGCGGGGTTTTAGCGGTAGAGTGAGTCTCCACCCGCAGGGCCCCCCTCTGCGGGACAGGCGCTGGGGCTCAGGTAAACCCCCTGAAAGGGGGTTTACACGCAGTGCAATCAATAAATTCGAAATCCGAAGCACGAAATCCGTAACAATTTCAAATGACCAAAATTTCCGGGCGACCGGGGACGAAAGAAAGGCCGCATGCCGCATGTTCAGTCCCTGTTGACAGCATCGATGAATTCCTTGAGCCGTGCAAAATCCCTTCTGTTGAATTTCACAACCAGTCTCGAAAGATGACTGATCTCCGGCTCATCCATTTCGGCAGGCAGAGGGCCCGAACAACACATCGCTCCCTGTGGTGCAAGGATGTCGGAAAAAGCCCTCTGCAGTTTCTCCAGCCGGCGAGGTTCAATGCTCGAGCTCAGACGAATCACCAGATCATTCCCAACATAGCGCAGGCTGTGATAGCGCCTATAGAAGAGATCGATGGCCGCCACCGCCTCATCAACGGTTTCGACCCTCTGGAAGAGCCTTAGATCAGGTTCGCTGATGTATCCATTCGCGAGTACGGTTTCCCGCACGAAGCGGATCCAATCCTGCCAATAGGAGCCGCCGGTCTCCTCCGCAAGGAGTATCGGGAGCGGATTCCGTTTGCCTGTCTGGACAAGTGTCAGGAGTTCCATGGCCTCATCCAGAGTTCCGAATCCCCCGGGAAATAGAACGACGGCATCAGACTCTTTGATAAAGGCTACTTTGCGATTGAAGAAATATTTGTAGTTCACGCTCCGTGGACTTCCAAGGACAACGGGGTTTGCCTGCTCAAAGGGAAGTCGAATGCTGATTCCGAAGGAATGTTCGGACCCGGCCCCCTCGTTTACCGCCTGCATGATCCCAGGCCCGCCGCCGGTAATCACCATGTATCCCTTTTCTGCGAGTCTCCTGCCCAGCAGAAAGGCAGTTTTGTAAGGCTCCTGATCCGGCATGGTGCGAGCCGAGCCGAAAACGGATACCTTTTTCATGCCGGGATAAGCGCCGAAAACCTTGGCCGTATACCTCATCTCCTTTAGAGACGTATTCATCAGCTTGAGGTTGACACCCCCCGTGTCCTCCTGGCCGGCCTTCAAAGACGTCAGAATCATCTCCCGGACGAGTGCGGGTCTCCGAATCCCCCCTGTCAAAGCAAGCAAACGCTCGATCACTTTATCGACAGGACCGTTGTCCCCCCTCAAGCGTATTTGCTGCATTTGAGGTTTTCCTTTGGCGCCCTTTTCTTCTTTCCTGGAATTGCCTTTCACCTTCGTTCTTCTTTCATTCATCTTAAGGTAATTATGCAATCTGGTTATAGCCACTCCAAGGGTCGATTTCATGCTCCTCATAGTAAAAGTTCCCCCGAAGGAACGCTTTTGCTATACTTTTTTGCATGGGTACCAGGAGCACCATTTTCATCGCGGCAATTACTCTTCTCTGCCTCCTCTTATTTATAGGATGCAGCGAAAGGAAACGTCCGACTGAAGAGGCTGCGAGGAGTGTCATCGTATTCAAGCATGGGAAGATCTCCGGCGATCCCTCAATCTTCAGAACGATTCTCGATCGGTTTGAATCCGAGAACCCGGAGATTTCAGTCAGGGAGGAGACCCTTCCGGCTTCAACCGACGAGCAGCACCAGTTCTACACACTCAATCTTGAGGGGGGGGCCTCCGATTTTGACGTCCTGAGCATGGATGTCATCTGGGTTCCGGAGTTTGCCAGAGCAGGGTGGATCAGGGACCTGAGCCACCTCGTGTCGGAGCAGGAAAGATCCGATTTCTTCCCCGGCCCCATGGAAGCGGTTACCTACAAGGGCCGGATGTATGCCGTTCCCTGGTATATCGATGCAGGGGTGCTATATTACAGGAAAGACTTTCTGGATAAATACGGCTTTTCCCCTCCCCGGACATGGAATGGACTCGTTGAAGCCGCACAGCATATCACGAACCGGGAAAAGGACCTCTATGGGTACATCTGGCAAGGGAAACAATATGAAGGGCTCGTCTGCAATGTGCTCGAATTCTTCTGGGGCAACGGAGGAGATGTCCTGAAAGAGGACCGTGTGGTTATCGACAGCAGGGAGAACATGGAGGCGGCCGCCTTCATGAGAAATCTCATCGAGTCGGGAATCACTCCCCCGCTCGTCACCACGGCCATGGAGGAGCCGACAAGGCATATCTTCGGGAATGGAAGGGCCCTGTTCATGCGCAATTGGCCGTACGTGTGGAATATTTATAATGCAGAAGGATCGCCCCTCCGGGGAAGGGTCGGCATCGCACCCCTCCCCTCCTTTCCCGGGAAAAAACCCATATCGACCCTGGGAGGCTGGCAGTTGGGCGTAAACCGTTTCTCAAGAAATCATGAGGCCGCGGAAAAGCTCGTCCGCTTCCTCTCTTCGCCCGATGTTCAAAAAACCGCCGCCCTCACCATCGGCTACAAGCCAACACGCAGGTCGGTTTATCAGGATGCCGAACTGAGGGCCATGCAGCCATTCATCGTTTCCCTCCACGACATCTTCATGAAAGCACGCCCCCGCCCCGTGTCCCCTTACTACATGATGATGACACAGGTGATGCAACCGGAGTTCAGTGCGATCATATCCGGAATCAGGAGTCCGGAAGCGGCTCTGGCCTCGACCCGCCGTCAGATCGAACACATCCTGGAGGCCGACCGGTGAAACGACACAATGACGGCACGCCCTTCATTGTTCCATCCCTCATCCTCATCGCACTGATCACCATCTACCCCGCTGTCTACGCCTTGTACCTCAGCGTCCACCGCAAACTCCCCATCTTCGGGATCAGCCGTTTCACCGGCCTGGACAACTACCTCTTTCTTGTCGGGGATGAGCGATTCTGGAACGCCTTTCGGAACACGCTCTACTTCACGGTTGTATCGGTCACCCTTGAGCTCGTTCTCGGCCTTGCCATTGCCGTTCTCCTGGACAAGGCTTTTCGCATGAGGGGCATTGTCAGGGCGATTGTCCTCGTGCCCTGGGCAATCCCGACGGTGGTCTCCGCAAAGATGTGGGAATGGATGTACAACAGCGATTTCGGAATCCTCAACTACCTGATGGGGACTGACATCAACTGGCTGGGAAGTCCCTTCTGGGCCCTGAACGGCGCGGTGTTCATGGATGTCTGGAAAACCACGCCTTTTGTGGCGATTCTCCTCATGGCAGGACTGCAGGTCATCCCAAGGGAGCTCTACAAGGCGGCCCGTGTGGACGGCGCAGGCAGCCTGGACATCTTCAGGAGGATCACCCTCCCCCTCCTGAAGCCGGTAATCCTCGTGGTTCTCACATTCAGGACCCTCGACGCATTCAGGATCTTCGACGCGGTGTATGTTCTGACCGGCGGCGGTCCTGCCAACACCACCGAGACCCTTTCCATCTATGCATACAAGATGCTTTTCCAGACGCTTCAGTTCGGCTATGGCTCGACCCTGGCGATCATGGTTTTTCTCTGCGTCGGGATGATCAGTCTCTTCTATGCGCGCCTGCTGCGGGGAGGAATTGCAGAATGAAACGGCCTGCCCATTTCGCAATGCTCCTCCTGCTCTGTGCTTTCTGCCTCGGCCCGCTGCTCTGGCAACTTGTGACAAGTCTGAAGCCGAACGAAATCCTTACAACACTCCCCCCCATTCTTCCCGACCGGCTCACATTGGATCATTACATTTCTGTGCTTGCCGAACGGTCTTTTGTGAAATGCATGGCCAACAGTGCAGGGGTCGCCGCCATGACCACCGGACTCTCGCTCTGCATCGGCTCCCTCTGCGCGTTCGCTCTTGCCAAATTGAGAACGCCCTTCAAAGCCGCCGTCCTCGGGTTTGTGCTCTCCGCATCCATGTTTCCCCCCATTGCCACAGTCAGCCCCCTTTACCTGATCATCAGGGGAGTTGGGCTGCGAGATACGTTATGGGCGCTTGTCCTGACCTATACGAGCTTCTCTCTGCCCCTTTCCATATGGATCCTCACTAACTTTTTCAGACAGATACCCGACGAAATCCATCGCGCCGCACGGGTGGACGGTTGCTCGCCTTTCCAGTGTTTTTATCGCATCATGCTTCCCCTTTCGCTGCCCGGCCTCTTTACCACGGCCATTCTCGTGTTCATCTTCTCCTGGAATGAGTTTCTCTTCGCCCTCACCTTCACGGCGACAGAGGCATCGAGAACCGTTCCGGTGGCCATTGCACTCTTCCCCGGGGTACATGAAATCCCCTGGGGAGAAATTGCTGCCGCCTCCGTCACAGTGACCCTTCCTCTCATCGTGGTAGTCTTCGCGTTTCAGAAACGGATTGTCGCAGGTTTGACTGCGGGGGCGGTGAAGGGATGAGTGAGTGTCATTGCCTTTCTTCCCGGGCGCGAGGTGGGCGGGGGGAGTTCTCTCTAAAACCTCCACCTCCGGAGGAGGACCCGGAGAGGTTCTACCGATCCGGGGTGAGGGGGACGCTTCAAAATCCGAATACCGAAGTTCGAAACAAAGCAATTCAAATTCGTATTTCGTGCTTCGGATTTCGGATTTATTCATATCCCTTCGCATGAGCCCCCTCGGAAGGACTGCCTGATGCCGCGCGCCTGTCCCGTGAAGCGGGGCTCTGCGGGTGGAGACTCACTCCAGCTCACTTTCGCAGCTTGCTGAGGATCTCTTCATGCTGGGGAAACCGATGCACCTTCTTCTTGGAAAAAACGAGATCGTCATTCACGACCACGTCGAATACCCCGCCCTTTCCCTGGATCAGTTCAGCCTCGATCCCGAGCTCTTTTGAGATTGCGGCCGCCAGACTGGAGGCTTGCGGAAAGTAGTTTCAGGCGCCGCAGTAGGTAATGGAAATCTTCATTTGGTCCTTGGTCATTTTTTCTCCTTCATCCTCGGCGAAATTTCGATCACTCCATACCGTATCATAAGTGAAGTCCTGCATCCACTCCCACTCTCCTTGCATTGGGGTTATTTGTTCTTTGCCTTTGGCGGGGAAATTGTATAATGCGTTTTAAAAGAACCCCTTTGAAAGTCGAATGTCAGGGAAGGAGAAGAACCATGCTCGACGTCTTGACCAGCGAAAAACTCGCAATTCGTGAAGTCGTGGAAAACTGGGTTTTGTACCGTGACTCCGGAGACTGGGAACGCTTTGCAACCGTGTGGCACCCGGACGGCTGGATGACGGCCACCTGGTTTCAGGGACCTGCACGGGATTTCATCGAGGTGAGCCGCGAAGGCTTTAATAAGGGAGTGAATATTCTACACCTGCTCGGAGGGTGGACATGTGACATTGCCGGAACCAGGGCGATCTCCCAAACGAAAATGACCATATATCAGCGTGCATTGTTGGACGGCATGCCTGTGGATGTTTCGTGCATGGGCCGGTTCTATGATTTCTTCGACAAGCGCGAAGGCCGCTGGGCAATTGTCCGGCGGCAGCCGATCTACGAAAAGGACTGGATCATCCCGGTCGATCCGGCTGCGGTTCTCCATCTCGATGACAAAGTGCTCAGCCGTTTCCCGGAAGGATATAAGCACCTGGGCTATCTGCAATCGAAGAACGGGTTCAAGGTCAAGGAGGGTCTTCCCGGTCTTCGCGGGCCTGCCGTGGAGAAGCTCTACGCAGAAGGCAAGGAGTGGCTGGCCGGAGCTGCCCGGCCCGGCGAGCCGGTTTGATCACGGAAGGAGTGCGGTTCATATCAACTCTGCGCCCTCTGCGTCTTTGCGGTGAACGACGTTCCAGACCGAGTCGGTTGCTCAGAATATCGAAAAGGAACTCCTGAAATGCTTTACGGGGCGATGAATTCTCCGTTGCGGCCTCTTCTGCAGGAAATCCATGAAATCGGCAGAATGGGATTCGACTATCTCGAGCTGACAATGGATCCCCCCCAGGCCCATCATACCCTCATCAGGAAACAGAGGCAGGATGTGTTGGATGGACTGGCCCGGTACGGGATGGCGGTCGTCTGCCACCTGCCGACCTTCGTCTCCACGGCGGACCCGACGGAGAGCTTGAGGGAAGCCTCCATCCAGGAGACGATTCTTTCGCTCAAGGAAGCCTCTGATCTCAAACCTCTGAAAGTGGTTCTTCACCCAAGCTTCATACAAGGGCTCGGCACCATGATGCTGGAGCAGACACGCCAATATGCCGTTGAGGCGTTGGACCGGGTCCTGAACGAGGCCGAACGGTTGAGTTTTCCGATTTGTGTAGAAAACCTTTTTCCGCGATCGTACTCCCTGGTAAACCCGGAAGACTTCGATGCGCTTTTCGGCAGGTTTCCTTCTGCAAGACTTGCATTGGATACGGGACATGCGCACATCGCCGGCATCGAGAGAATCGGCGCTTTTATTCACAGGCACGCCGGCAGAATCGGCCATATACACGCGAGCGACAATTCGGGTCGGGACGATGAGCATCTCCCCATTGGAGCCGGTTCCATCGACTTTCCACAGGTTGTGAAGGCGCTGATGGAGATCGGATACGACGATACGATCACGCTCGAGGTCTTCTCAAGGGACAGGGATTATCTGCGTATCAGCAGGGAGAAGCTGTCCGCGATGTTTACGGCCGTTGCCAAAAAGGCATAGCGCCAAACGGTTTCCCTGGGTCTATTTAGTTTTGACCGGACAAACCGATCAGGCTTTCGGCTCGATCCCCTCGATGACGATCTCGGCGGCAAAAAGTTCCTCAGCCATCCTGAGAAGAATCCTCCGGTGGCATGCCTTTGACCGCCCTTCATAACAAACAAGATAAATGTCCCGTGTACCGGATCGAGCGGAGATGCTCTCAAGCTTTTTCATCGCCTCCGGGTCTTTCAGAATGTTTTCTCTGAACCGGCGTTCATAATCGCACTCCAGAAATGCCCTGTTATGAGCTTCATCACTCCCCTTCCCGTACTCGCCTTCCAGCCTTTTTTTTCTCTCGTCAAAATCACGATAGAGATCATCAGGGGGTGCGATTTCGTCGTTTCCTCTCTTCCGCGCCACATAGATGCAGTGTTCCCGCGGGATCCCTTTCTTCGCCGTCTCCGACAACCCTGCTTCCCTCAGCATGGAATACACCTCTCATCCACTCCGGGGTTCATTTGCGCCTCTAATCCGCCGACTCCTGCCTTATAGCACATGGGACGGAATTGGTCTCTACCAACCTCAAGCCGATCGGCTGATCTAATATTCCGGATTGTCCGCGCCTAAACTTCACCCCTCGGGGCGCATCAAAGCCGGTCCCTGTGGGGCCGGATATTTACTGTTTCATTTTCTCTCAAGCGAATAAAATGTGATATACAACAGGATCATCGAATTTATTGATTCCCACACCGCAGGGAAAAGGAGACCGGATGGCGCCCATCAACGTGCCGATGCTTCTTTCGGTTTTCGAGATCATGATCGAGAATGAGCTTGCTCTCGCTGAATTCTATCAGACGTGCTCTGAACTCTCTCAGAAAGACTCTTCATTCTGGCACGCACTGGCTGAAACGGAAAAACTGCACGCGGAGAGCATTCGCAGGATCTCGGAGCTTGTCAAGTCGAGACCGGAGCGCTTCGAGGCCGGAAGGCCCTTTAATGCCGTGGCGCTTAAAACCATTATTTCCTATATAAGACGGAATATCGCCGATCTTAAGGAAGGCCGGCTGCTGGATCCCAAGCCCTTTTTCCTTGCTATGGACATGGAAAACTCGGTACTCGAGGCGCGTTATTTCGAGATTGTAAAATCGAAGGATCTGGAATTTCAGGACCTCTCCTCCGCCATCATGAAGGAGACGTTTGACCATCGGGACACCCTGAAAATGAAGGTCCATGGCCTCAAACAGTCCTTACCGAAAAAGAGCCCCGGAAATGATTGAGAAGATCGTATCAGGCGGGCAAACAGGGGCAGACCGCGCCGGGCTTGATGTGGCGATAGAACTGGGAATTCCACACGGCGGTTGGGTGCCCAGAGGCAGGAAGACAGAAGAAGGCAGGCTGCCGGATCAATATCGTGTGAAAGAGGTCTCATCCATCAGCTATCTTCAAAGAACTCTGATGAATGTCATCGATTCAGACGGAACGCTGATCATCTCTCATGGGAAACTGATCGGCGGCACGGCTGTCGCAAGAGCGCTGGCAGCAAAGCACAGGAAGCCTTGCCTGCATATCGATCTGCGCGAACTCGGATTCACTGAAGCCGCCGCCGCAGCAGCGAATTGGATCGATGCGAGGGAAATCAAGGTACTGAACGTGGCAGGTCCTCGTGCCAGCGAAGATTCCAGCATCTACGAGGACGCGAAGAAGCTTCTGAGACTTGTCATTGAACAGTCTTCCCCCCGGTCCCTGGAAGAAGCCGTTGAGAGGCTCTCATCGGCTCTTCCCTTAAAAGAGAAAGCATCTATCGCGAAGATGAAGGAGCAGGATCTTCTGCGCCTTGATCCTCCGCTTGGACGAGCTATTCAAGGAAGGATCAGGCTATGGCTGGGGAGTTCGGCCCTGTTGGAATCGTGCCGTCAATATTCCGGCAAAGACCGGATTGAGCTTTACGAGGCGTCCGCAGTCATCATCCGGCGTTTATGGGAGAAATTGAAAGCCACCCATTCGATCAGATCGGTTTGAGCCTGAACATTATTGCGCCGCAGCCTGCTCTTCGGGACTCTTCTCCTCAGAACCACTCTTCTTCTCTTTGGCCTTGGCCTGCTTCTCAGGTTTTTCCTTTTTGGCTTTTTTCTCTTTCTTTTCAGGCACTGCTTCCTTTGCGCCCTTCTTCGGCTGCTTCCCGGCTGCCTTCTTTTCGGCCTTTGCTGCCTGCTTTTCGGCCTTTGACTTTGCCTGATCCTGTACCTGTTTCTCCTGGGCAGCAATGCTGGACAGCCTGAAATCCGCCTTTCTCACCCAGGCCTTCAGCTTCCGCACCGTGGCGTCCTTCCTGATGGATTCTTCGTTCATCCCTTTTTCTTTCAGGAAGACCCGCCGAGCCTCCAGTTTTGTCTGGGCACTCTTCTTCTGCTCTTCGATGTACACCTTTCCCTTGGGAGTCATTGCATTCTCCTTCCATTCTCAGAGGTAATTTTTCTTTATAGCATAGCACTGGAAAGACAGTAAACAGGAAGATATAAAAAGGAGAGTCGCAAGTGGGCACAACGATGAACTATCTCGCCATGCCCCTTGCGCTTTGCCTGATCAGTGACAACCGGAAGAACAGTCACAAGAGGGAGAGCATCCCGATTCTGCGTGTGCAGGCTCGTTATTGATCCCGACAACTTCAACTTCAAAGGTCAATGATTCGCCCGCCAGGGGGTGATTGAGATCGATGGTAACAGCCTCTTCATTCACCTCGTCGATTCGGCCGGGTATCTGCTGCCCCTCCGGCGACGTAAGAGTTACGGTCTGCCCGACTTGCGGATTTGCGCCAGGAGGAATCTCCTTCCTGGGGATTGATGTCTTGAGCTCTTCGTCCCGATTGCCGTAAGCCTCCTCCGGTTGGAGAGTAAAGGTCTTTTTCTCGTTCAGGGACATCCCCATCAAAGCGTCCTCGAAACCTTTGATGAGTCGTCCGGCGCCCATTTTCACTTCCAGCGGCCGCGTTCCTTGGCTGGTGTCGAATACCTCCCCGTTGCCAAGTGTTCCCTTGTATTCGACACTCACAAACAAGCCGTTTTCCACCTTATCCATCAGCAACTCCTTCTTATGGTATTTCCTCGATAATTTAACGTAGCCACAAAAGATTTGAAATCAACAGGCAAGCGCTTTTAATGGGTCTTTTGCAGGGATTGTCTTGAAGATCCCTAAAAACTCCTGTCATGTGGCTCCTCCTCAGATTCCCGCTATGTCAAGAGATGCTCCATGCCTTTCGGCAGGGTCGGTCTTGCGCGCCAAGCTATTGGATGTCGCCTTGGTATCTTGTGCGGATCTCAACAAAAATCCGTTCGTGCCGACGCATCGCCACGAACGGATCTTGTGAAACGGGCCTTTGCCGGTCTCAGTCCAGTGCCTTGTAGCTCAGTACTGTAAAAATATTCCGTCCATGACTCACCTTGACCACTCCGGTGAGCTCCACCATTTTGCCTGCGAGTCTGCCGATTTCATTTGCCACATCGTTGGTGGCATTGACCGTGTATTTCTTGCCGTCTTCGCCATCCAGCCGTGTCCCGCCCTCTTCCATTTTTCCTTTGAGGGTCACCTTATCGGCGGCAAATGCGGATCCCGCGAAGAGCAGTGAAACGATCAGAACGCAGAACCCCAACATTGCCAATCTTCTCTTCATAGCCATCTCCTTACTAGGGCCACCTAGACGCCTGATAATTAAAGCTTATTCTGATTAATCGAAAGCCAACCTTCATTACGAGCTAAATTATAGCTTAATTGGGATATAAAGCAAATAAAATAATTTACAACAGCAAAATCCCATATATTCGAACTGCTTAGCGAGGCCAAAGCTCCTTTTAGTGAGGAGTCTACACGCTTCTCAGATCTGTTCATATTACTGCGCGTTGTATTACTTCCTCGGCCCACACTAATTACATTTCTTTGCCCATCCCAAAAAGATCACAAATGGCCGATACTGGCACTGTTTACTCAAGGAGGTCAGGGAATGGCTGATATTCAAAAAGTTCCATTCAATACCGAGACGGTGAGCAAGTGTTTATGTCCGGGGTGTCCGGTTCAGACCAGGAGCAGTTGCGTGGCGGGTCTCAAGAAAAATCTACAGGGGGCCCTTGC
>Ga0209270_1000247_pt1 | contig 133195 bp, 127 predicted proteins | sample MTBAKSrepl1MetaG_FD_187456 | JGI IMG/M metagenome (GOLD analysis project Ga0209270, IMG submission 187456) | Enrichment culture microbial communities from Arthur Kill intertidal strait, New Jersey, USA, that are MTBE-degrading - MTBE-AKS1... | ecosystem: Environmental > Aquatic > Marine >... | reverse complement strand
TTACCTCAACCGGTCCGGTAGTATGCTCCCAAAGGGTGGAGTATAACGGCAGTTTTAATGAAGTTATGGGAACTCCTGTAGAGAATGTTTCCACTCACTGGATATTCCCCTGGTATGACAATTTGAAATCCGGTGTCTATGACTGGTTAATGGTAGCCAATAACGGAAGTACCCCCGTAAATGTTGAAGTGAAAAAAGAAGGAATTACAACTTTAGCGACTCAGACTATCCAAGCCGGGAAAACATGGGCACCACTTTTACCATCGGCGACCAGCTACGGAGGACCGCTGGAAGTTACCTCAACCGGTCCGGTAGTATGCTCACAAAGGGTGGAGTATTTTACGTGGTAACAACAAATTATTTTCTAATCGAGGGCTTTATTTAAGCTTTTTTCTTCTCCAAAACAAATCGAAAAATAATAACCCGATACAGGCAATAAGAGTAAGAGAGGAGATAATGCCGCCGGTTCGTAGAGAGCTAGGACAAAATACGAACCTTACTTTATGGGAGCCCCGATCTAAGAATACTGCTCGGAAGTTATGATTTGCCCGATGGATCTTCGATGTCTTTCCGTCTACATAAACCTGCCAACCGGGATAGTATGTATCAGCCAGGAAAAGGAGTGCTTTATCTCTTGCTTTTACGCTGATTTCGATTTCGGTAGGATCGTATTTATTAATCTCTACCTTGTCGTATGATTTGGAGTTTGTATCTTTTAATTCTTCTAGCGTTTCCGTGTCTTCAACTACTGCAGTCGTTTTTGGATCGAAGTCATCTTTCTTAAGGGCCTTTTTTGCTTCTTTACTGTTTTTGGCAGTAATCCAGTTGTATACAATATAGGCTCTGGGAAGAACTTCATTGTTCTTATAGATCTTTATTTCATTATCATAGACCAGACTAAATTTGTCGTTTTTAATCGGTACGACGCTCAGTACGTACTTCACATTCATTGCATCCAGAAGCTTGGAATTTAGTGAATCGGTCTTGATGATACTGGGAATTTCATCAAAAGAAGCAAAATCTCCCTGATCTTCAATTAAGTTTAAGTACTCCGCGTATCTTCTTACTACAAAAACAGATGAACCTTGAATATCTTGTATTCCATAGGCCATGCTTGAACTTGGTGTAAGAGTTGGGGTAATAGGTGTGGGTACGGGCTGGTTTTCATATCGCACGATCCGGTAGAGTGATTTGTCGTTTGTTAGGAATTCAAGTGCGGGTGTTTTGGGATAGGCCAAAGACGGATCAAGAGCCGGGTAGAAAGTGAAGTTAAAAATGAATCCGTCTAATACAATAATTATGACAATAAAATAAGCATATAGAGCTCTTTTATTTTTAGTGTTAAGGAGAGATAAGATCAAGAAAATTGAAGCAGCCAAGAGAATCATAAAGATAATGATCTGTATTATGTGATATTTAAGGGGCGGATCAAGAGGCAACGATTTAAATAAAACAAAAATTACTACAAATATCATAGAAATGCTCAGCAGGGCAATATATCTTCTCACTTTCATTAGGGTGTTTCGATCCTTATCCGCATACAATAAGAAATCCAAACCGAATCCGCATAATATGGAGATAGAAAAAGCATATATTGGCAGCCAGCGACTAACGCTTCTAAATCTGTTATAAAGTGGAATAAGATAGTAGAGTATTTTATTTATCAGTGGATCAAAGGATAGAAGAAAGGTAATTATTGCCAATCCCAGAAAAAAAGTGCGTTGTTTTCTTGATGAGAAAAAAGCTCCTATCATGGCAAGAAAAAGCGGAAGAATTCCTAAATAACCTGAATTCATAAACCATTCCAGGTTCATATTCCATTCAGGATTGCCTCTTACCGGATTGCCGAAGAAATTCGGAATAAGAAAAGTAATGACTTGTCGTATATCTTGGACACTCCCGGCCACGTAGTCACTTGATTCTCCGGTTCTTAGAATAAACTTCCCTAGTTCTAGGGTGGGCAAGAGTTGTACGGCTGAAAGCCCAAGTAAAATGATAAAAGATAAGCAGAAGAACCCAAATATTTTAAGTGAATATTTGAGGTCACTTTGATCTTTCCATTCTAGGTAAAGAAGGAACAGGGCATAGGCGAAAACGGCAAGACTTGAATAATAGAAGAATTGTAGCATGCCTGTATAGAAATTTATGGTTACTACTCCGGCAAGCAATACGGCGTAACTTATTTTACCTCTCTTGACAATTCTGTTGACTAATAGAAGCTCAAGCGGCAACCAGATCATTGATGCCGGATTAATGATACTTTCTGACCAGTGAATCAGAACTTGGCAAAACATAAAAGTGAAGGCGCCGGCAATAGCAGGGATTTTTTCCAATTCGATATCTCGTAAGAAAGCATAGGTGAAAACACCTGCCAAGAAAATATGGAGCATAATGAAATAGCCAAAACTATGTTTAAGTGGACCAAGCAAAAGAAGGGGCATAAAGGGATAAAGGAGAGGGAAAAAAGCAGTCGGTGACGGCATGCCACAAAGGAGAAGAGGATTCCATAAAGGCAAATGCCCGGATTTGACTGAATTTGTAAGATATACCAGCCAAGGGTAACCTTGTCTTACTATATCGCTAATAATGTGATTGTATGGTTTTAATGAATAAAATGCGCTCCAGGGGCTTAGGGTGAGCAATATATCCACCGGTAATAATATCTTATGAAGAAATAATTGACGGCTGAAGAATAAAGCAGTTGCTAGTGCGATCATTAGGATACTTATAACATCCGGGTGCTTCTTTATAAATGATTGTACTTTTTCTTTCATACCCTATTTCTCACTTTCCGGAAAGCCGCCGTCTGGTGAATCGTTTCAACCTGTTTGTTGTACTCCGAATACCTTCTTCTCTAAGATAGAAAGTGAACTTCCTGACGTAACTACCGGTTGTTTTATTGATTGGTTCCGGGCTTTGCTTGTTGATATAATTTAAAGCAAGATCGTTTTTATCAGGGGCAAAAACCGGTTCTTGGCAAAACTTATTTAAAGGCCTGGTTGCATTTTTCCAGGTATAGTCAGAAGCAATTCTTATCAGATTTTCACGGCATCTTTTGTGTAAATCGGCATCGTCTAGGAGTTGAGTTATTGCTGTTGCCAGTTGGTCCGGATCTTCATAATCAACCACTATTCCCAGATCTTTTTGCTCCACGAGGCTAGCTATAAAATCACCCTCAGTAGTGATTACCGGCAACCCCGCCCAAATATAATCGAGAACTCTTGTTCGAAAAGAAAACTCGGTTTCCAGGTGTTCAAGATGGGTACTGATGCCTATATCCGCTTCCAGTAAAAAATTTTGTCTATCTTCATAAGCAGCCCACTGATTAAAAAATACATACTTGTCTTTTAGTTTTAGTTCTTCGCTTAACTTTATTGCTTCGGCGCACATTTTCATTTGGGGGATATCCGGATTCGGGTGCCTGACTCCCATGAAAAACAACTTGACGTCGTCTCTCTTACTGGCAATTTTGTCGATGGCTCTGATTAAGGTTAAGGGGTCAAACCAATTGTAAATACCGCCTCCCCATAAAATAACCTTATCTTCCTGTTTTATTCCCGGATGAACTCCTTTAAGCGTTTGCCTTGAGTGAGTAGGGGGATCCTCCGGGATACCGAAAGGGACAACATCGATCAACCTGCGCAGTCTAGAATCGTCATCATAGGTCAGAGGATTAATTCTTCCCAGCGCGGTAAGCAATCCCAGCCAGAAGTCCCGTTGTTTCTCGCTGGCACATATGAAAAAATCTCCTATTCGCAGTAATTGGTTTAGTATTCCCAGGTCGAAAAAGTGGGTTTCAACCCGCTGCTTGATCTCTTCGCAGCGGTGAATCTCCAGGTTTTCGAGGACAAAAGGATCGTAGATGTCTACAACTGTTGGCTTGTCGATTTCTTCCAAGAAAGGGAATTTGCGTACCAAATAGCCGAAAATTACGACTACGTCACATTTAGCAACCAGATCGGGCAAGCTGCTATTGTCATAAACTGCGATGCTTATTGAAGGAATTTGAGGCAGATCGGCTTTGCCGGATTCGGGGACAGCCAACACTACAGAGTGATCTTGCCCCAATGCTTTTGCCATTTCCACGCATCTGATGGCAGGACCGGCCATCATTTTACCCACTGTATCTTCACTAATAATTAAAATATTACTCAAGAATCATCGCTCCTGAAAAGGTCTTTTATATTAAATATTTGGGTAAAATCTTCCTGAGCTTTAAGAAAAGCTTCTTCGGTGCAGTTTGATCTGAACGGATTCTTAAAAAGTTCAAGAATTTCCTGATCCGATCGCTTTCTATTATCTTGAATATATTGCCGCTTGGCAAAGATATTTGGAAGGTTTTCGATTAAATCATCCAAAGCAATGAAGTGACTGGCGCCGAATTTTGAAATAATATCTACTTCATCGGTAAGATGGGGAGATAATCTCAACTTAAGCTCCAATAGTTTGGTCTTAAGTATCGTTGCCAGTGTGGTAATGGATCGCTTGGCTACATAAAAAGGACCTTTTTCTTTTAATTTTTCTTTTACTTTCGAGCCTAATTTCTGTGTGCTTCTGGCATTGTCTATCGCTTGTATCTCCGATTTTATCCTATATCCTTGTTTATTAAGTCCGGAAAAAATGAAACCTCTTTTAATAGCGAGAAGAAGGGCGGCAGGAAGAACTGCCTGAAGACTTTTGTCATCATAGTTCTTGATCAGCGTATAAAGGGCATTTCGTTCGTATAAAACCTGTCTCTTCTCACTTCCGATGCGGTCAGCGGTACCATGGTGCTTGTGATAAATGATAGATGTAGGTACAAACATTACTTTGTATCCCAACACCCAAAGACGCCATCCAAGATCTACATCTTCAAAAAAGGCGAAATAGTCTTTATCGAAACCGCCGACTTCAAGAAAAATATCTTTCTTTATAAGCATAGCTCCACCGCATGCGAATAACAGCGGATGGCTTTCGTTGTACGAATCTATATCATTACTTTCAAAATCCTTTTGAAATCCTTGCCCGTAAAAATTCAACTCACCGCCGACAAAATCTATGGCCGATCCGTCAAAATTCAATATCTTGGAACCCGCACATATAACTTCTTTATCTTTTTGAACTGCCTTCACCAGTTCTATCAACCATTCTTTATCCGCTCGGGTGTCGTTGTTCAAAAAAGCCAACCAATCACCTTCGGCCTGCTTAGCGCCGATGTTGTTACCTTCGGCAAATCCGAAGTTACGCTCGTTTTCTATCAGTTTTACCTGGGGGAAATCATTCTTGATTATCTCAACCGATTTGTCGCCGGAAGCGTTATCAACCACCATGATTTCTGTCTTATCTTTTGGGTAGTTTAGTTCTAAAAGAGAACCCAGGCAATCCTTTAAATGGTTTTCACCGTCAAGGTTCACCACAATAATTGTTACCATCGGAAAATCGGATTTTGTTGCCGTTGTCATAAAGCACCGCTTTCTAGCTAATTATTTTTGGGAGGTCTTATTATATTCTTAATTGCCGAATAGGTACGAAAGGGAAGAGATCTCCGGACCTTGAAAATAAACTCTTCAAGATTCTTTATATGGGCATCTTTAACGCTTATCGCTTCTACCAGATGTGCTATTTCTTCTTCCTTTTGCTGAAGCCGATTGCTCAGTTCCTTATTTTGCTCAATCAGCATATCGCAGGATAAATTTTCCGGAGTTTGCTCGGGTACTTCATATTCTACTTCAAGTTCCAGGCAAAGGTCGATAAAGTCTTTTTCTATTGAATCCGCTCCCAACTCAATTAACGGAGAGAATTCAAATTGAACTTTTACCTCATTCATTAAGTAAAGCGGTAAAAGTAGTTTATGTAATTCCGGGTCAATATCCAATTTGTCGTAAAGTGAGTCAATACTTTTTGTTAGTACTTCTGAGAACCAATTCGGGTTTTGATCGACAAATATGTCTTTAAAATTCTTTAATATGTCGGGCGATCCCAAAACTCCCAACCTCTGGAAGTCGAAGAACGTGTGCAGGGCAAAGCAGTAGATATCGCGCAGGATAAGCGGTGTCTGCCGGGAGAATTTCCAGTCGATTATATTCATTTGATTATCACCGGTAAGCATTACATTGCAACTAAAGAGATTTCCGTGAGTAGTTACAACTGGAAGGCTTTTGCCGTAAAACTTTTTGAAATCGGAAAGGTAGTTGTGATAGGGTTTTTGTTCCGCTTCGTTCAATTTAAGGATGTTTACGAAGTCATCCACTATTGGCTTAACAGATTCCTTAATGAATACATCATCGATTGAGACTGTGCCGGTTTTTGTGCTGCAATATAGTTCGGACAACCACGAACTCAGAGAATTGAAGATATTGGTGGTGGCTACTTTGAACTCGGCTTCGTCAATTGCCAGAGTATCACTTAATATCTTATTGACCAATATTCCGGTTGTCGGAGACTCATACATAACTTTGCGTCCGTTTACCGTATTTATTTTCAATGGTCTTGGAATTGATTCAATTATTTGGGTTGAAGTATTCTTCTGAAGCGCGGCTAGTATCTCAAATTCTTGATCAAGCGAGGATTCATAAGATAAATCCCGACATAATTTGGCACAGAGAATAGGCGTACTGTTACCTTTCTCGAATATCAGAAAAATTAACCTGCCTTTGTTAAATCTCTTGCCCGGTGATGAAGATATCTGCAAGAAAGACAGATCGCGAGGTTGATCTTTTAATCCAAGATCTTGCCAATTATCTGATATGTCTTTCAAGATCGGTTTAATCATAGCCTTAGTCCTTATGGGAAATTAGAATAAAAGATGAGGCAAATTCATCTGCTACCCCAACATCTACGGCAGCCTTTTCAAAGTTAGATATGGTATGCCACGTATTAAAAGGCAAGGTTTGAGAGTGCGGTAATGTAATTAATCTACTAGCGTCACATATGTTGGAAAGATAGTATTGGAGAGCTGTAGAGTCATCAAGAGGCGCGATGTTTAAAGCGGTTTTGTAATCGGGCATCGGATAAAAGGACTCCATATCTCCAAAACCGGCTTCTTCTAGTAAATCCCGATATTCGGGAAGAGAATAAGTATAGGTCCGGTAGGGTTTTCCTCTCTTGATTTGAGAATATCGGTCAGCTTCTTCCCGCGACAGAAAGCTAATATTTCGAAGGCAAGTGTGGTCGTCCTCGGCACCCAAGAAATATTTGAAACCATATTTGTTTTCTATGGCCATATAGAAGATGCCACCCGGTTTTAATAGGTTAAAAGTATTTTTTAATGCTTGTTTTTGAAGATCCTCCGGATCGCTACCCAAATCCGATTCCGCTACCCACTCAAGCACTCCGCTCATCACTATCAAATCAAATTGCTGCGGTTGGAAGGGGGGAGCCAATATGTTTCCTCTTATAGGTGTTACATTGGAAATACCGTCTTGCTCACACCTGATCTTTATGAATTGCAGCCTTTCTATGGTTCCGTCCATTGCCACTACTTGCCGGCAGTTTCTGGCCAGGGGAACTGAAATAGTGCCCCAACCGGCTCCCACATCAAGTACGCTGAAGTCATTGGTGATAGGTAACAGGAATTGCCAGTCAGCGCGGGCTTCGTCGGTCGCGATTTGGTATAAAAAGGGATGACTTGACCAAAAGGAATCAAACAGGACTTGCTGCCAACCTTCTTTTTTTGCCTTGGACAGTAGGTTTTGCATTTCCGCCTGAGGCAGTTCCCCGTAGTAGGTGTCATCCTCCAGGAAATCAACTACTCCATCTAGAACCCTATATTTTTTCTGGCAGGCACATATAATATCTTCGTCTTTTGGAAGTTCTATTGGTTGTGCGCACTGCGGGCAGATTAAAATTGCCGCCATCAAGACCCTTTCTCCACGCTTACTTTGGATTGCAGATCGGCAAATCCCAGGCTTTGCTCCTCTTTCTTAACTTCGAAAAGGAGAATATCCATCCTGCGATCGAGCGGTTTTATTTCATTGCCATTTAAATCTACCACACCAAGCGATATAAGGTAACCACCTGTGCCGAGATGCATGTCTTGGGTAAATTCAACAACTATTTTATTTCCGGCTTCTTGCCGGCCGATTGTTTTTCCGGCAAACCAGGTATTCATTCCATAAACCTCGATCCCGCTGGGATTTTTAATGGTCATTCCCACCACCGGGTTGTTTATTTCTTTATGAAAGGCGATATGGGCACGGATTCTGCATTTTTCTCCACTATTGATCGTGGTTGCCGCTTTTCCTTCCGGGCTTATCATCTCAAAATCGGTGATTTCCGCATCGCCATGGCCGTATCGATATTCATTTACTTCAAAATTCTCAAATCCTGCCACTTCCTCTATTTCGCTATCAAGATCTTCACTGCGCTTGGATTCAGAGTTATCCTTTTTTTCTTCCTGGCCAAAATCTTTCTTCTTCATGGTGAGCATTTCAAAATAGGCGTTGACTACTTCGTTGGGCGCCCCGATTTTAATTATCTTGCCTTCATCCAGAAGCATAACCACGTCGCATACTTTCTTTACCGTTTCCAAATCATGGGATACGAAGACAATTGTTTTTCCTTTCTTTTGAAAATTCTCAATCTGGCGAAAGCACTTCCTCTGGAACGCGGCATCACCCACAGCGAGCACTTCATCAATAAGAAGAATTTCCGGATTAACGTTAATTGCCACCGCGAAGCCCAGCCGCATGTACATACCGGATGAGTAACTTTTAACCGGAGTATCGATGAACTTTTCAAGCTCGGAAAAAGCGACAATTTTATCAAATTTTTCGTCTATTTCTTTTCTTGATAAACCGAGAATGGAGCCGTTAAGATAAATATTCTCTTTTCCGGTTAATTCGGGGTGAAATCCCGTTCCCAGTTCAAGTAAGCCCGAGACCTTACCGGACACCTTTATTTCCCCCTTGTCCGCTCTTAAGATACGGGAAAGCAGCTTCAGCATAGTACTTTTTCCGGAACCGTTTTCTCCGATTATGCCGAATGTAAGTCCTTTGTTGACTTGGAAGGAAACACCCTTAAGAGCCCAGAACTCCTCAAATGTGGTTTTTTGGGATCGAAGGAACAATGCTTTAACGCTATGAGCTTTCTCATGGTAGAGACGAAATCTTTTCCAGACATCGCTGACTTCAATTGCCACATTATTCTTATCCATTTCCGGATTGAGGTCCATGATTTCCATTGCTACACCTCTTCCGCCAGATGGGGTTCCGCACGGGAGAAAACAAAATAGCCGAAGAAGAATACTGACACGGAAACGGCGAACACGTAAAGCAATATTTGCCAACTGGGAAGTTCAAGTGAATACATTATTTTTTGGTAAATCATTATAAGAGAGGCCATAGGATTCAATTTATATAAAGTTATCAGCCAGGGCATTCCTTTACTCCGGGCGACATTGGCAACCAAATTGAAAGGATAGACAATGGGAGCCGCAAAAAAGAGCAAGGTAAGCGCTACGCTCAGCAAATGCTTGGTGTCACGATAATATACATGGCTTACCGATAACAAGAGGGATAGTCCCAGGGCGAGAAAAGTTTCTATCAGTACAATAAACAGCAGAAACGGTATCAGAATAAGGAAATTGTTACCCAGGATTAAAAAAACCACATAGAGGACAATAAGTCCCATGGAATAGTTGAATAGATTGGCCAATACCGCTGAAAAAGGAATAATTTCTCTGGGAAAGTATGTTTTCTTGAATAAGTTCCCCGCATCTACCAGGGAGACCACTGACGCGTTCATTGAATCACCGAAATAGTTCCAAGCTAGTAATCCTACCAGTAAAAACGCGGGAAAGCTTTTTAGGCCGTTGGCTCCCACTGGAGGGGCGACTTTGAGGAAAAGAGAAAAAACGATAGTATAAACCGCCATAAGCAGGATCGGATTCATGAATGACCAAAAGAAACCCAATATCGACCTTTTGTATTTTATTTTGAGCTCTCTTGCTGTCAAATTATAAATGAGCCCTTTATACTTAAAGAGCTCCCTGAATTTATTAATCACCAAGCACTCCTATTGTTGTCGGATTGGAAAAGCCCGCAGGTTTGCTATCAAATAGTTTAACAATCAGATGCCTCAAGTCAAGCAATTACTGGTTGTATCAGTATTATATAGGCATAAGCAACTTAAAAAGAAGACTGGGTTGTTTGGTTATTGCTAGATTTCAAAACCTATTGTAAGCTTTTCAAAGGTACCATCCTTGCTTATTTTTAAAGAGGAGAGATTGCAATGGTTGCTTCCTTAGTCTTAATTATTTTAAGTATCTCTTTGGCGGTTTGTGGGCAGGTCAGCCTGAAAGTCGGGATGAATAAAGTAGGTCAGCTTTCGGCCTCTCATCTGAACCAGTTTGGCGAGACTCTGATTACCACTTTGTTTAATCCGTATGTTTTTATGGGATTGTTTTTATATTTTGTCGCTGCTTTGATATGGTTAATTGTGCTATCCAGAGTCGATTTAAGTTTTGCTTATCCGATGATGGGTCTGAGTTATGTAATGATTTTGATAATCTCGGGTCTGGCATTGGGTGAATATGTAAGTTTTCAACGCTGGCTAGGGGCCTTAATTATATGTGTCGGCGTGTTTCTTATTGCCCGGACATAGTATTATATCAAATAATATAAAGCGGCTCTTGACAGCATATATTGTTGTCGATTGTAGCCTCGCGTAATCGTGATTGTAAGGTGAATTTATTGGATCTTACCGTTGGAATTATCAATTGGAACACTAAAAAGCTGTTGGAAAGATGCTTAGAAGTTCTTTTTCAGGATGCTGACAGTCATAATTCGCTGATTGTTGTAGCTGACAATAATTCAACGGACGGCAGCCAGGAGATGGTAAAAAAAGAGTTTCCTCAAGTCCGTCTGATTGCCAATGATGCAAATGTAGGCTTCGCTACCGCGGCAAATCATATATTGAAGACAAGCCGGACTCCTTTTGTTTTGCTGCTTAATAGTGACACCGAAGTTACTTCTGGCTCGTTACGAATCATGGTTGATTTTATGAAAGATAATCCGGATGTTGCCGCAGCCGGGCCTCTTATACTCAATTTTGATGGTTCGATCCAATACTCTTGTCGTAATTTTCCTTCATTCATTGATGCCACTGTTCATGCCTTTTTGGGAGCGTTTTCTCCCTCGAATCCCTATTCGGCCAGGTATAAAATGGTTGATTTTGATCGGGACAAACAACAGCGAGTTGATTGGATATCAGGTGCTGCCATGTGTCTAAGGAGAGAAGCGGTAGAAAAAATAGGCTATTTTGATGAAAGTTATTACATGTATGTTGAAGATATGGATTTGTGTTTTCGGCTTTGGAGATCGGGCTACAAAGTATATTATCTGCCGCGAGTGAAGGTGTATCATCATATAGGACAAAGCTCAAAACAGATTAACACCAAGATGGTTTTTGAGCACCAGAAAAGTATATATCGTTTCTATTCCAAGCTGTATGCCGACAAGCCCTGGCGACATATTAAGTTCTTGATTGGAATAGGTCTGTTTTGTAGAAGCATTCTTCTTATCCTGCTTAATTGGATTAAGGGTGTTAGATCTAAAGAACCGGCAACCGGTAAGTGAAGGGGGTTAAGAATGTGAAAGCAGTGATTCTGGCCGGAGGACAAGGAATTCGTTTGCAGCCATTGACATGCACGACACCTAAACCAATGTTGCCGTTAGCCAATGTGCCGTTTCTGGTTTATCCGATTATGTTATTGAAGAAACACGGGATTACCGACATTATTTTAAGTACAAATCACCTACCGGAAGTATTTGAGAGCTACTTTGCCAAGCACTCTTTTGGGGTGAATCTTACTTACGTAAAAGAAGATGAGCCTTTGGGTACATGCGGAGCAGTGAAAAATGTCGAACATCTTTTAGATAGCACGTTTATTGTTTTCAACGGCGATATTCTTACGGATTTGAATGTTTCTCAGGTAATTGAATATCACAAGGCAAAAAAAGCCAAAGCAACCCTAACGCTGACCTCGGTAGAAGATCCGACCGCCTACGGTTTAGTGCCGTTGGATAAAACCGGACGGATCAAAGATTTTCTGGAAAAACCGAATTGGGACGAGGTTACCACCGATCTGATCAATGCCGGTACCTATGTTCTGGAACCGGAGGTTCTAAAATACGTGCCGGAGCGGGAAAATTATTCATTCGAGAGAGGGCTTTTTCCCTTATTGATTGAAAAAAATGAGCCGTTTTTTGGTTTTGCGCCCAATGCATATTGGCTGGATATTGGTAGTCCTCAGAAATATCTCCAGGCTCACTACGATCTCTTGGAGGGGAAGATATCTTCCGAATTTCGGGGTAAAGAAATAAAACCGAGGGTTTGGGTAGATGAAGGAAGCAGCATTAGCGACAAAGCGGCATTTTTCGGACCGCTTATAATCGGGAAGAACTGTAGTATCTCAGATCATGTTAAGATATTGGGTCAAACCACAATCGGCAATAACTGTGTAATTGGTGAGGGCGCTCAACTGGAAGGATGCGTTCTCTTTGACGGATGTCATATTGGAGATTCGGCAGTTGTTAAAAACAGCATTTTAGGCAAACAACTGAAATTGGGCGAGAAAGTGCACGTGGAGGAAGTTGCCGTATTGGGTGATAACCTGGTGGTAAAAAATGAGAACTATTTAAAAAGAGGAATAAAGATTTGGCCGGATACGGAAATCGGAGAAGGGGAAATCAAGTTTTAAATCTGGCGAATCCGGCATTGACAATAAATAATGAATTGGTGGAGTTAAGTGATAAAATTCGGAACCGACGGTTGGCGTGGCATTATCAATGATGATTTTAATCTTGAGAACATAAGAGATGTCGCTCAAGCTCTGTGTGATTATTTAAATGACAGCGGATGCGCGGGAACAAACATAGATAGTAAAGAGACCGGGAATTTCCGTCCGAAGTTAGTGATTGGATATGACACTCGGCTCTTTTCTGAAGAATTTGCCAAAGAGGTGGCTCTTGTGGCAGCCGCCAACAATATTGATGTTTATCTGATGGACAGATTTGCTCCTACGGCGGCGGCTTCGTATTTCACTCTTGACATGAAAGCGGATGGCGGAGTAGTGATAACCGCAAGCCACAATCCTCCCCGATATGGCGGATTGAAGTTTAAAGGGCCTTACGGAGGTTCCGCCACTCCTGAGATAACCCATCAAATAGAAGAGTATTATAAGAGGAATCAGAAAGAAAAGAAGAAACCGGCTGCAATTAGTGAAGAACAGGCCAAAGAGTCGGGTCGGCTACATATATTTAACCCCAAAGAGGAATATCTTTCCTTTATCTTGGATTTCATGAATACGGATCTTCTGTCAGAGAGGCAGTCTAAGAAGATTAGGGTGGTAGCAGATCCACTCTATGGTGCAGGTCAGGGCTATCTAAAAGAAGCGCTGCAAAGGCTGGAATGCGATGTCACTCAGATTCATGATGGTATTGATACCGAATTCGGCGGTCTTAATCCGGAGCCTTTCGGTTCAAATCTCAAGGATCTAAAAGAATGTGTGATAGAGAGGAAATATGATGTAGGGATAGCTCTTGACGGCGACGCGGATCGTATTGGCGCGATTGATGCTTCTGGCGCTTTTATTAATTCTCATCAAATATTCGCGTTGTTGCTGGAGCATTTAATTAATAAAAGAAAGTGGCACGGAGATATTGTCAAAAGCGTTTCCATGACTCAAATGATAGATATTATCGCTGATGAAAATGGTCTTAAGGTATATGAAACGCCGGTTGGATTCAAGCACGTATGCGGCTATATGTTAAAGAATAATATATTAATCGGAGGGGAAGAAAGCGGCGGACTTGGAATAAAGAATTTTATCCCGGAACGTGACGGAATTTTAATCGGGCTTTTGCTTGTTGAGATTATGCTGGTCAACGGAAAGACCCTTGGTCAGTTAATAGATGAGCTTATGGACCGAATAGGTCATTTCTACTATGATAGGTGGGACGTAAAAATAAATAGCTCGGCCAAAACAGCGCTTTTTGAATATCTTGGCAAATATGATCCGAACAAGTTAGCCGGTAGATCGGTGTCAAGTATAAACAAAAGAGATGGGTACAAGTATTGTTTAAAAGGTAGTGAATGGCTTATGATAAGACCTTCGGGTACGGAGGATGTTGTGCGCCTTTATGCTGAAGCTGAAAGCCCGGAAAGGGTTAATGAGCTTTTAAAAGCGGGAAAACAAATTTTGGATTCGGCAAGCGATATAAGTTAAGGGTGATGCAAATGCAAAACACGGTTTTGGATAATATTGAAGAGATGAAGACAATTGACTGCTCCGATATGCTAAGTGTAATCGAGGGTTTTGCCGGCCAATGCCGCGAAGCGGTACGTTTGGGCAGAACAGCGGTTTTGGGCGATCTCGAAGATATTGGCTCTAAAGTGAGCTCGATTCTTGTTCTTGGTATGGGCGGATCGGGAGTTAGCGGCGATATTGCCAGAAGCTATCTCGAAGATGAGTTAAGAGTCCCCTTGGTGGTCAATAAAAGTTATGGAGTTCCGGGGTATGTTAACGAAAATACACTGGTATTCGCGGTAAGTTACTCCGGTGATACCGAGGAGACGCTTAGCGGTTTTGATGAAGCGGTGAAACGGAACTGCAAGGTAGTTAGTATTACCACAGGCGAGAAACTTGCCGAGAAAGCGAAAGAGCTGGGTTTTCCCGTAGTGAAAATACCAGCGGGGATTCAGCCGCGTTCGGCTCTGGGTTATCTGTTCTTTCCGTTGCTGGTGGTGCTGAGCAGAATGGGTTTTGTCTCCGAGAAACAGAAAGAGATTGAGGAGACAATTAACTTAATGCAGAGCAGCAAAGAGATCTACGGCACAAATATCGCGGCTGATAAAAATATTGCTAAAGAGCTTGCGCTGAGGTTGTATAATAAACTGCCTGTTGTTTACGGTTTCAGCGGTCTTAGCGATGTGGTTGCGTTTAGGTGGAAATGCCAGTTTAATGAGAATAGTAAGATACCGTCTTTCTGGCATGTTCTGCCGGAGCTTAATCATAACGAGACTGTAAGCTGGGAATGCTTGGAAGAGATTACCGAAAATTTTGAGTTGATCCTTCTCAGAGATAGGGATGAACCAGAGAGAATAAAAAAACGGTTTGATATTACCTGTGAGTTGATCAAACATAAATTCAGCGGAGTGGAAACGGTATGGGCGGAAGGAGAGTCCAAACTGGCCAAGATGTTCTCTCTGATTTATTTAGGAGACTTTGTGAGCTATTATCTTGCCCTACTATATGGAGTGGATCCGTCTCCGGTAGAGAGAATCAAAGCATTAAAGACAAAGCTTGCAAAATAAGTTGTCTTAGACTATTAGACGCGGCTCATGAAATGCGTTTTTATGAGATAAATAGAGATAAAGGAGATGTTGTTGGTGGATTATGATGTTAAGGATGTTACATTAGCTCGGGACGGTAACTATAGAATTGAGTGGGCATACGCCCAGATGTCAGTTCTTCAGCTGATCGAAGAGCGCTTTAAGAAAGAAAAACCGTTAAAAGGCCTTTCGGTTGCCGCTTGTCTTCACGTTACCTCGGAGACGGCTAATTTAATGAGAGTTCTGAAAAGTGCCGGCGCGGATGTTGCTTTATGCGCTTCCAATCCGTTAAGCACGCAGGATGATGTTGCCGCTTCTCTGGTTATCGATTTCGAGATACCGGTCTTTGCCATTAAGGGCGAGGATAATCAGACTTATTATAAGCATATCGATCAGGTTCTGGATAAAAATCCGGTTATAACTTTGGACGACGGCGCCGATCTGGTATCGACGCTTCACTCCAAGAGAAAAGATCAGATAGATGAAATAATCGGCGGGACCGAGGAAACCACTACCGGGGTTATAAGACTTCAGAGTATGGCCGATCAGGGAGTTCTTTTGTATCCGATTGTCGCGGTCAATGAGGCAAACACCAAACACTTTTTCGATAATCGCTACGGCACGGGTCAAAGTACAATTGACGGAATCATCCGGGCAACCAATATACTCTTGGCCGGAAAAACCGTGGTTGTATCCGGTTATGGCTGGTGCGGCCGGGGAGTTGCTTCCAAGGCGCGCGGCATGGGGGCTAACGTTATAGTCCTGGAGGTGGATCCGCTAAAAGCTCTGGAAGCGGTAATGGATGGTTATCGGGTTATGCCTTCCCTGGAAGCCGCCGAGATCGGGGATGTTTTCGTCACTGTGACCGGAGATATCCATGCTTTGGATAAGAAGCATTTTGAAAAAATGAAAGACGGGGCAATTGTGGCCAATTCAGGCCATTTCGATGTGGAGATAGATATCCCCAGTCTGGAAAAGATGGCTAAAAATAAGAGGAAATTTAGAGGATTTATTGAAGAATTCACGCTTGGTGACGGACGAAGGATATACTTGCTTGCGGAAGGACGGCTGGTTAATTTATCTGCGGCGGAAGGTCATCCGGCTAGCGTTATGGATATGAGCTTTGCTAACCAGGCACTTTCGGTAGAGTATATAAATAAGGAAGGCAAGAATTTGGAAAATAAGGTGTATAAAGTACCTGAGGACATTGATGAGGATATTGCCAGGCTAAAACTGGATTCAATGGGAGTGAAAATCGATAGTCTTACGGATGAGCAGCAAAAATATCTTTCCTCCTGGGAGATGGGTACATAAAATTAGTCGATCAAGCAGCGCGGCTTTCTGTGCAGGATATGAATAGAGGTGCGGGTGAAAATGGAGTCACATTACAATGAGATGGTAAAAGCAGCCAAGAAGATTTACGATAAGGGTCTGGTCAATGCTAATGTGGGCAACATTAGCTGCCGGGTCGGCGACAAGGTCCTGATTAGCGTTATGGGTGCTCCTTTGGATAATCTGGATAGGGAAGGTAATGTCGTTGCGATTGATTTAGAGGGCAATCTATTGGAGGGCAAAGATAAGCCTTCATCCGAAAGATTGATGCACCTGAAGCTGTATAATTCCCGTGATGATATCGGAGCGGTCATTCATACCCATTCTTCGTATGCTTCGGCTTTCGGTTATCTTAAGAGAAGGATACATCCGGTTAATCCGGAGAGTGAATACTTGTTGCGTAGAGTACCGGTAGTTCCGCCTTTTATGTACGGAACCCAGGAACTAGCTGACTCGGTTGCCAAGCGCATTGGGGACGGCAAGGCGGCTTTGCTAGCCGGTCATGGTGTGATCACTGTAGGGAAAGACCTGGAGGAAGCAGTATATATTGCTGAGTTGGTGGAGGAAACGGCGAAGATAAACTACCTTGTTGCCACATTGAAGACTTCGGGTATAAGGCGGCTTTAATGGTCAAGACGATTGATTGGGTTGACGGAAAAGTACTTATAATAGACCAAACCAAACTTCCTCTAAAAGAGGAAGTTTTGCAGTTAAAGAACCATATTGAAGTTGCTGAAGCAATTAAAAGTATGAAGATAAGAGGAGCTCCGGCCATCGGTGTTGCCGCCGCTTTTGGTGTCGCTCTTGGTGCCAGGAATTCCAAGGCTGAAACTGCTGAACAATTGATTGAGGAATTGGAGCAGGCGTGTGAAGTTTTGCTTCAGACCAGGCCGACGGCAGTAAATCTTTTCTGGGCTTTGGATAGAATGAAGGAAGTTTTTTCGGGAAAAGATTTGAGTCCGGAAGAACTGAAGGATATTTTGCTAGAGGAAGCCAGGCAAATCTGTAGGGAAGACATTGAGGCAAATAAAAAAATGGGAGAATACAGCGCGGGCTTGATTGAGGATGGTGACAATATTCTTACCCATTGTAATGCCGGAGCCCTAGCAACGGCGGGGTACGGAACAGCCCTGGGGGTGATTAGAGCCGCTGTCGATCAAGGGAAAAGAGTGCATGTTTATGTGGATGAGACCCGGCCTCTTCTCCAAGGCGCGAGGCTAACAGCTTGGGAGCTTAAAAAAGATAAAATATCCCTTACTCTGATTACTGACAATATGGCTGGTTATTTTATGAGTTTGGGAAAGATTGATAAGGTAGTAGTTGGTGCGGATCGGATTGCCGCTAACGGGGACGCGGCTAATAAGATCGGGACTTATTCCTTGGCTGTACTAGCGGATAAACATAAAATACCTTTTTATATCGCTGCTCCGTTGTCTACTATTGATTTGGATATTTCCTCGGGCAAAGAGATTCCTATTGAGGAACGCAGTCCTGATGAAGTAACAGTTGTTCAGGGAAAACAAATCGCGCCCGAGGAGGTGAATGTGGCGAATCCGGCTTTTGATGTTACGCCAAACGAGTATATCTCGGCTATTGTTACCGAGCAGGGAATTGCCAAAGCTCCTTTCAAACAGAGTTTAGCTCGGCTTAAGCAGGAAGCTTGATATAAATATTTGATAGTAGTGTTTGCGGCTTTAGAACAGATAAGATTCAGGATAATTGAAAACAGGGGAGAAAATGAAAAGATATTTTGAAAGCTTAATCGAGCTTATCTTTCCAACGTATTGCTTATGTTGTGGACAGTACGGTGAACTTATATGTACCGACTGCCTTGATTTATTACCTCTCAACGGTTCTTCTATTTGTCAAAAATGCGGAAAACCTTCCCTTTGTTTAGTGGAAAGCTGCAGAGAATGCCGGAAAAAACGGTTTTTGTTTGATCAAGCGCGATCTCTCGGTTTATATCAAAACGGTTTAAAAGAACTTGTTCGCTGTTTCAAATACGGCGGTAGCAAGAGGCTGGCCGATGTCTTCAGCAAGTTAATAATAGAGAGAATAGACGATGGTTTTTTTGATATCGATTATATAACCTATGTTCCGCTAAGTAGTAAAAAGAAACATGAAAGAGGATTCAATCAAGCGCAACTGTTAGCGAAGTGCTTGGCTGATGATCTGGACTTGCAGCTGGTGGATGTTCTTAAACAGGACAGGGAAACCAAGGATCAAAGTAAGCTGCCGGCAGCCGATCGCAAGACGAATGTAAAAGGGGCATATTCGGTACGAAAGGATGTTTTACCAGGAGGTTGCCGGGTTTTGCTGGTTGACGATGTTTTTACCACCGGCAGCACTGTAAGCGAATGCAGCAGGGTGCTGAAGTCCTCGGGAGCAGAATTAGTGAAAGTTATAACCATTGCCCGCGCGACCAACCCGTAGGGGTCAGACCTCCAGAGGAGGTCTGACCCCGGAATCCGGGAGGAGGTCTGACCCCGGAATCGGAGGTTTGACCCTGGTTGTTGCACAAGGTAGAATCATAAGCGGAAGGCTTTGCTAGGTCTGTGGTTGCGGCGGAATTAGGGTTAAAAAGGGTCAGACCTCCTTGGGAGGTCTGACCCTAGAACCAACGCCTAGTCCATGCTAGTCGCAGGCGAAAGGACCCACGTAAGCTTCATCTGCATGTCAGAGAAGTGAGCATGGTGCGGTTTAGGAGTAAGTCCTTGCAAAATCTTTGCAAGGCGAGTGTGGGGTCAAAGACCAGGTCAGCTAGCAAATCCTTCCTTATTTTATATCTGGCGCAGTTTTCTTTACACCAAAAAGGTTTTATGATACTGTTTGCTTTGTAAGTCCAGCTTCAAATATTGGAGGTTTTTGTGCTTGGTAAAGTAAAGTGGTTTAGCGCTGAGAAAGGCTACGGCTTCATCGAACGGGAAGAAGGAGAGGAAGACGTATTCGTGCATTTCTCCGCTATTCAAGGAGACGGGTTTAAGACGCTCGAAGAGGGTCAGGAAGTCGAATTTGAGATCGTCGACGGCGACCGTGGTCCTCAAGCTGCAAACGTCCAGAAAGTATAGTTACAGAAGACAAGCATGCAGCCGCCCCATGTATAAGCTATGCATGGGGCGTTTACTTTTACAAAGAGGAATTGCCCTTCTGGTGGAGAAGTACAAGCGTGTAATACTTTTCCCCAGGAATAGACAGGCTCTCAAAACAAGTCTCTAAAAAATCCAAATATAAAGATTGTCAAGAAGGAGATGAAAGTATGCAGGTAATTGTGAAGGGAAGAAATATTGATGTTACCAACGCTCTTCGCGAACATGCTAGCGAGAAAGTATCGAAAGTCACCAAATATTTTGATCAAATAACCAAAATCGAGATTGAACTAATAGTGGAAAAGAATCCGAGTATTGCAAATCCCAAGACAGTCGAGGTAACGGTATTTACCAAAGGTTCGGTTATTAGAGCCAAGGAATCTTCCGCCGACATGTATGCGTCGATCGATATTGTTACCTCCAAGTTGGAGAGGCAGATCAAACGATTCAAAGGTAAATTGCAGTCTCACAGTATGCGGGGTTCGGATTTAGGCAAAGAAGCTCCTGTAGCTTTAGAAGAAAGTGAAGAGAGCGGTAATTCCGAAGATGAGACCGCTCCGAGAATCGTTAAAATAAAGCAATTTGCCATAAAACCAATGAGCCCTAAGGAAGCATCATTGCAGATGGAATTATTGGGTCATGATTTTTATGTTTTTACCAATGCCGAAACCGATCAAGTTAACGTAGTGTATCGCAGAAAAGATAATAATTATGGCTTAATTGAACCAGTGGAACGGACCTAATAACTTACTAAATAGTCAATTATTCCAGTCAATAAGTCTTCTGAGTTAATACTCTCGTCAATAATCTGACATTTATTGAAGGAATTCAAAGGGTTTGTATAGAAGTAAAAAGGCTGGAAAAAATCGCTAAACTTTAAGCCGGAATTATAGGCTTAGCAATGATCATGCAAATATCTAAATACTAAGTTGAGCTAGAGTTTTGAAATAATTAACCTAGCTAATTTGTAGCATGCAATGCACAAGGAGACGTGGTAAGGATGAGAGCAAGATTCCTGGTACTATCATCTTTAGTAATGGTTTTGGCCTTGACGCGTAAGGCAAAATTTCGTTGGTAATAGTGGATACCGGCTTTTATATTGAGGTTTAAAATGCAAGAAGTGCCCAAGAATTGCAAAATCTACTCGTTAGCGATTCTTTCACTGGCTCTCCTGCTACTGGTATATTTCTATTCGGCAAGTTACGGGATTGTTTGGTTTGCCGTATTGGCATTCGGAATATTCACCATTCTTGCTGAATCACTGGGGATTAGTCTACCCCGGGCAGGAGCGATCTCAGTTAGTTCCGCTCTCCTTTACGCGGCAATGATAATTTTTGGACCGTTTACGGCCACTGTTGTTGCTGTTTTTACCTCGATTATCTGGAAGGATATAAAGGATAAGACATCTGTTTATCGCTGGTTGTTTAATGGAGCGGAAAGCATTTTGGCTATCGGGTTAAGCGGTCTTATCTATGTGTATACAGGTGGAGTGCTGCTGTTCAATCGCGGTCTGGTCTTTTCGGATTTCCCCCAGGTGCTATTACCATTGACCTTATCTTTGATTGCTTTTTTCCTGCTAGATAGTGCTATGGTATCGGTGGCCATAGGTTTCTATGAAGATATTTCCCCTATCAGCGCCTGGCTTGTTGACTGCAAATGGGCCTTTTTCAATTATGTTACGCTCGGAATTTTGGGCATAGGTTTAGCCGAGGTATTCGTTAAGGTCGGATCCTCCGGGATTATTTTGTTCATTGTTCCTTTGCTGGTTGCCCGACAGGACTTTGAGGTCTATATGGACCTGCAGGAAGCGTATATTAAGACTGTAGGTTCATTGGTAACGGCAATTGAGGCAAAAGATCCATATACCAAAGGCCATTCCGAAAGGGTTGCGGAGTATGCGGAGGGGACAGCACGGGCCCTTGGATGGTCTGAAGATAAGGTTGAGGTTATAAAATACGCTGCTCTGCTCCACGATGTCGGTAAAATAGGAATAGCGAAAAAGATATTGGGAAAGGCGGGAAAACTTTCAGAAGATGAGTTTAAAGTCGTTCAAGATCATCCCGATCTAGGAGCTCGCATTATCAGGGAAATTAAATTTTTAGAGGATGTTATACCCGCTGTCTTTCATCATCACGAGGCATTGGACGGAAGCGGTTATTTAGAAGGATTAGTGGGAGAGTCTATTCCGGTAGAAGCAAGGGTAATGGCAGTTGCCGATAGCTTTGACGCAATGACATCGGCCCGGCCTTACCGCCCGGCTCTAGATAGGGAAACAGCAGCAAAAGAACTGATTGCCTGCTGCGGAGCCCAGTTTGATGATACTGTGGTTAATGCTCTGCTTGAGTCATTGGGATTGGGAATAGTTAAGGAGAAAATGAGTGCCGAGGAAGACCAACTATCAATTATCGAAAACAAAATATAGAGTAGCCGCGTTAAGATCTACCGTTATTTTCTTGGGTTCTCTTTGCCTGGTCTACTCGATAAGAGGTTTTGAATTTAATTATGTTTGGGATATGGCATTTTTCGCAGCCTGTATTACTCTGGCGCAAATCGTAGAGGTCTCACTGCCCCAGGGAAGCTCGGTTTCGTTGGGGCCGGCCGTGATCATTACAACCCTACTTTTATTTCCGTTCTCCAATGCTCTGGCTATAAGTGTTTTCGGGGTACTGCTTTCTCGATCAGTCACCAGCAAAATAACCAAGAGGTCAATAATTTTTCCGGCAGCAAAAGTTGGTTTTGTTGCTTTTGTGTCGATGATCTCGTTTTATTTATTGGGGGGAGCACCGTTTCTTGAAATGGGAACCGATAGCACCGCTAAATTGATTGGATGGGGAGCTTTGCCGGTGCTTGCGCTGGTTGGCATTTACTTTTTCCTGGATTTAGCTATTGACGAGATCCTGTTTTGTTTAAAGAAAGCCAAACCGATTTTCTCTTCCTGGATAGGTATGGCCAAACTTGTTGGATTGCTGTATTTGGCACTTTCTTCTTTGGGTGTCTTGTTTGCCCTGCTGTATCCTTTTCTGCATGCTTGGAGCGCTCTCTTTTTTTTCTTTCCGCTTATTTTGACCAGGCATGCGTTTACACTTAATCTTAATATCAGAAGGACTTATCATCACACTATAAGAGCACTTTCAAGAGCAATTGAAGCCCAGGCGCCGAATCGAAGAGGCCATGCTGAGAGAGTTACCGAATACTCCATCGGGATTGCTCAGGAAATGGGAGTAAGTGGAGACGAGCTGGAGAAAATCGCTTATGCTGCGCTCCTCCACGATCTGGGGAAGTTGGGTCTGGATGAGGACTCCTTGGATTCATTGCTGGAATCAAAAAGCTCCTGGAACGGGGAATCGCCTCATGCTATTGTCGGTGCTGAAATATTGGAGCAGGTTGATTTCTTAAAGGAGGCCTCAAAGATTGTCCGCATGCACCATGAGCCATATGAGGGAAGCAGTATTAGAGGAAGCGATATACCTCTTGGGGCTAGAATAATAAACGTTGCCAGCCGTTATGATGAATTGACTACAGCGGAATCGACCGAGGAGAGGTTGAATTCTTCTCAAGCAATTGCTAGATTAAAGAAAGAACAGGGACTGAGTTTTGACCCTCAAGTAATTAGGGGACTAATTAATATGCTTCAAAGAAGGGGCGAAGTTCTCCGCGTAGTTAGTTGACAGTTGTCCCATAGTCTTATCAAAAAATGATATATCAATATTGGGGAGGTTTGCTAACTGCAGAATGCAAATTAATAGTGCAATAAAGCAAAGAGTCTTCGATTTAAAAATGGGGAGGTTTGAATCTTGAAGAAGAATTGCTGGCAGTATATGGAGTGCGGAAGGGAACCTGGAGGCGAGAACGCAAGCACATTGGGAGTTTGTCCTGCTGCTGCCGAAGAGAAGCTGGATGGTGTACACGGAGGAGTAAACGCGGGCAGGGCTTGCTGGGTGATTGCCGGCACTTTTTGTAATTGTGAGCTACCGGGCGTTTTTACCGATAAAAATGCTTCATGTGCTGAATGCGAATTCTATAAGCTTGTAAGGCAACAAGAGTATCCTGAATTTATCTCAAGTGCCCGTTTGCAGGAAATGCTGCAATAGAATCATGAAACGGAAAAATTAAAGAATTGTCCAAGTACTCTCGGTACTTGGTTTATAGCAATCAACGTCAGTCTAGCTGCTATTTTAAAGTACCTTCCTTTGTAATTAATAAACGGCGTATTGTGAAATCTTGTAACAATAAAGCTCAATATAAGCTTTATGCTATATTAAAAGCTGTATATTTCAGTTCTTTAATTATTGAGGATTGTCGGGTAAAGAGTAATCGCGCCCGATATGTTCCTGTGTTAAAATATACTGGTGGAATTCCGCATGTGACTACACAAAATGACTCCAAAGATGAGATTTTGAGGTGACAAATGTCTAACATACTATATAACGTGCTGCGATTCGGCGAAGGAAAGAAGCTGCGTCGCTTAGAAGAAAAAGTGGTAGCGGTAAACGAGCTTGAACCGGAAATTACAAAGCTATCCGATGGTCAGTTACGGGCGAAGACCGATGAATTTAGATCAAGAATAGCCGATTACTATAAGGATTACCAGGAGGAGCTGGATGGACTGCAAGAAGAATTTTCACTGGCAACACCTGATGGTAGAAAAGATATCCGTTCCAAGATAAGAGATATGCGCAATAAGCTTCTGGAGCCTATTTTGCCGGAGGCCTTTGCCGTGGCCAGAGAAGCGGCAAAAAGAACGGTTGGTATGCGACATTTTGATGTTCAGATTATGGGTGGAATAGTCCTTCATGAAGGCAAAATCGCGGAGATGAAAACAGGTGAAGGAAAAACTCTGGCAGCCACCTTACCTTCATATTTAAATGCCCTAATGGGGCAGGGCGTCCACATTGTGACTGTGAACGATTACCTGGCAAAAAGGGACAGTGAATGGATGGGCCCCATCTTTACTTTCTTGGGACTGACTGTCGGATTGATACAAGCCGATATGGAACCGGCTTTTCGGAAAGTTGCCTATCGAGCGGATATTACCTATGGAACGAATAGCGAGTTCGGTTTCGACTATCTTAGGGACAATATGGTAACAGATCGGGACGACCAGGTTCAGAGGGGGCATTTTTACGCCATAGTCGATGAGGTCGATAGCATTCTGATTGATGAGGCGAGAACACCTCTAATCATATCGGGTCCTTCGGAAAAGGCCGCTGATGTCTATAGAACCTTTGCCAATATAGTTCCCCGTCTTAAGGGTAAGTATGTTACCGAGAAAGAAGAAGAGGAAGCCAAGAAAACGGGAGCCGATCTGGCTGAGGGATTTGATTATCTAGTCTACGAGAAAAATAGAACAATTGCCACTACCGAAGACGGAATTGAGCGAGTAGAGAATCTTCTGGGGATTCCCAACCTTTACGATAACGTGAATAGCCAATATGTAAACCACTTAATTCAGGCAATTAAAGCAAACTCGTTATTTAAGAAAGATGTTGATTATATTGTAAAAGACGGAGAGGTCATAATCGTTGATGAATTCACCGGACATTTGATGGTAGGAAGACGTTACAGCGAAGGTCTTCACCAGTCAATTGAGGCAAAGGAAAAAGTTTCTATCAGGGAAGAAAATCAAACACTTGCTACTGTTACCCTTCAGAATTATTTCCGTATGTACGACAAGCTTGCCGGAATGACCGGTACGGCGGCAACCGAAGCGGATGAGTTCAAGCATATCTATGATTTGGAGACAGTAGTTATTCCTACTAATGTTCCAATGATACGCGATGATCTCGCGGATGTTATTTATAAAAACGAGCAGGGTAAGTTCAACGCGATTGTTGATGACATTCTGGAGAGAAATAAAGATGGTCAGCCTGTACTGGTAGGAACAATCTCAGTTGAAAAGTCGGAAAGACTGGCCAAATTATTAAGGAACCGGGGTCTTCGTCCGCAGGTTCTAAATGCCAAACATCATGAAGAAGAGGCAAGGATTATCGCCCAGGCCGGACGAGAAGGATCCGTGACTATTGCTACCAACATGGCTGGCCGTGGTATCGACATATTATTAGGCGGAAATCCGTACGGTATTGTAAGGACCAGTCTGGAAGGCGTAGTGCGGGTTCAAACCCTTCGGGAAACAAGTGTGCTTTATGAATTAATAGATGATGTATCCAGACGCTTGCAACATTGGGTAGAAGCACTCAAGCAGCCAAGATTGGATGATATTTTAGATAGAGGAATTCTGAGGGAAGATGTTTACAAACAAGAGATTGAACCAATAATCGGAAGTCTTGATGAGATAAAGAAGCAATTTATCGCGCTGTGTGATGATATCGAGAAAGAAGGCATCCTCAACATCAAGGAGATTGCCAAAGTAAGAGATGCAACCGATGATTTAAAACCGGCTGTGGATCAGCTTAATCTGATAAAGTCGGGCATTGATGAACTAAAGAACGCACTAGCCAACATCTCGGGAAACAGCATCTTAAGAACGGATCTGGAAAAATCGGATAAGGTTGCCAGAAGTCTTAAGGAAAAACAACAAGAGCTTATTGAGTTGCACGAAACATTTAAGCAGGCTTTTGCTCCGGCTGATGTTTTCTCCGAGGAGGATATTCATACGGCTGCCGCAATGGGCAGGGAGATATCGGAAAGACACAAAGAGGTAGATGATCTAAAGAAAAAGACGCGAAAAGTCCTTAATGAGAAAAATACTGTGGCTGTGTTTGAATTAGCCGGCGAGATTGGTGAGCTTGAAAACAAGACGCTTCTTATGAAGCAGGAAATAGATGGTTACCTCGGAGGACAAAAATCCCGGGAAGAAGACAATGAAACGGCAACCAAAAGGCAGATAGAGCTAAGAGGGTTGTTGGAAGAGATTAGAGAGCTTTGGGAGACTCCGATAAAGATATTAGAAGATGGTCTGGAAGGCTCAGGACAAACTGCTGATATTGATATAGATGAACTCTCTGCGATTGCCGGGGAAACTAAGAAATTGACCGAGGAAATCGAAGAGTTGAAAAAAGAGGCTAAAAAAGTAATTGGCGAAGATCGTCACAAGGTAACTAACCTTGAGAAACAGCTGGCAAAAGCACTTCCAAAAGTTGAGAAACTAAAAGAGGCTTTCCAGGCGGAAAATACTTTGGCCAAAGATCTCTTTGATGAAGGTCTTATTCAGGGGAGTGATAGTAAACTGTTAAGTCCTAGGTTGAGGGATGTCTTGGATCAGATAGCCAGCTCATCAAACATGGAAAAAATATGTAGTGATGAGAAGAAGGAAGTGCTGGATCTGGGCGGACTTCATGTACTGGGCACGGAACGGCATGAATCAAGGAGAATTGATAATCAGTTGAGAGGTCGCTCCGGTAGGCAGGGAGATCCTGGATCGTCTCAATTCTATTTGTCTCTTGAGGATGACCTGATGAGATTATTTGGATCCGATAGGATTGGGCGGGTCATGGAGAGACTGGGTTTGCCCGAGGATCAACCGATTGAGCACTCCATGATCACCAAATCAATTGAGACAGCCCAGCGCCAGGTTGAATCGCAGAATTTTGAGATCAGGAAACATGTTTTGGAATATGACGATGTGATGAATACTCAGAGGGAATTTATCTATGATCAGAGAGAAAAATGTCTCTCCGGTAAGGGCTTACATGAGCAAGTAGAGGACTTAATTGAAGACACAGTTCAAAGCTTGATTGATAATTTTACCCAGAAAAACACCTATCCCGAGAACTGGCAGTTGGATGAACTATATGCTCTTGCCTCCCAGCTCTTTCCGCTTTCCTGGGGATTGAATGATTTAGATATTAACACTTTAACCCAAGAAGAGCTCTATGAGAAGTTGCTTTCATCTGCTAGGGAAGCATATAAAAAGAGAGAGGAACAATTCGGTGTTGAAGTTATGCGGGAGCTGGAAAAGATGGTTATGCTCCAGGTCATAGATAGCAAATGGCGGGAGCATCTTTCGGAGATGGATTATCTTCAGGAAGGAATTGGACTTAGGGCGATCGGCCAAAAGGATCCGCTGGTCGAGTATAAAAATGAAGCGTTTAAATTATTTCAGGACATGATGCTGAGTATAAAAGAAGACTTTATCAAGTATATTTTCCATGTGCAGGTTGTTCAGGAAGAAACAGCACGACCACGTCTTCAGGCGGTATCGGGCGGAAACGAAGCGGCGGCTCCATATGAGAAAGCGTCGAAGAAATCTAGAAAAGTGGGTAAAAAAGTAGGCAGAAATGATCCTTGTCCCTGTGGAAGCGGCAAGAAGTATAAGAAATGTTGTGGGAAGTGAGATAGGGGGAAGAGAGAAGTTTAAAATTCAAATTGCAAAATGGAAAATGAAAAAGATGCAGGATGCAGGATGCAGGATACAGGATGCAGGATACAGGAGTATAGAATAGGTGTATGTGCTGCTAGGAAAGTGATTATGGGAGGCCGGCAATGATTGAGGATTACACGGAACAATTAAAGCAGATTGAAGCTAAGATATTTAAGATCAGGGAGTATCTTTGACATAGATAATAAGAAGAAAGAGGCTGATAAACTAAAGCGTAAATCAGCCAAATCGGATTTCTGGGATGACGCTGAAAATGCCAAGAAAATAATGCAGAAGATAAGTGATCTGGAAGAAGATATCACGATCTGGGATGATATTCACAAAGATTATGAAGAGGTTTTGCTTTCAAACGAACTGGCTGTTTCGGAAAATGATGAGGATTTGGGCAAGGAAACGGCTAAGTCTCTTAGAAAATTAGACAAATCGGTCCAGGAACTTGAGTTAAGGAGCTGGTTTTGCGAGAGATTCGATACCCATGATGCTATTGTGAATATACATCCTGGTGCTGGCGGGACCGAATCACAGGACTGGGCGGAGATGCTTTTAAGAATGTATCTTCGCTGGGCGGAACAAAGCAAATACAAAACTGTGATTGACGAGATACTAACGGGGGAAGAAGCCGGCATTAAGAATGTTACCTTTACCGTTGAGGGCAAGTACGCGTACGGCTATTTAAAGGCGGAAAAAGGAATCCATCGGCTTGTGAGGATCTCACCGTTTGATTTTTCCAAGCGCAGACATACTTCTTTTGCCTCTGTGGATGTAATTCCGGTTATCGATGAGGACATTGAAATTGACATCGATCCAAATGATCTTAAAATAGAGACATTTAGGGCAACAGGGGCCGGGGGACAGCATGTAAATGTTACCGATTCCGCGGTTAGAATAACGCATGTTCCCACCGGCGTGGTCGCCCAGTGCCAAAATGACAGATCTCAGCTTATCAATCGTCAGATTGCCATGAAAATCCTAAGAGCCAGGCTTTATGAGAAAGAGAGAGAAAAGAAAAAAGAGGAGCTGGAGAAGTTAAGGGGCGAGAAAAAGGATATTGCCTGGGGCAGTCAGATCAGGTCTTATGTAATGCATCCGTACAGCATGGTGAAAGATCATCGAACCGATTTGGAAAAGGGAGACGTGCAAAGGGTTCTGGATGGCGATATAGATCAGTTTATAATAGAGTATCTTCGTTCTCAATGCGCAAAATAGGGTTAAGTAGCGGAATATACTCATTTTTATACTAGGGAGAATATATAATGGTCAAACTGGAAGCGGATTTACATATACATACAGTAACCAGCGGCCATGCTTTTAGTACAGTTTTGGAGAATGCTAAAGCGGCCAAAAGAAAAGGCTTAAAGCTTATTGCCATAACCGATCACGGTCCGAGGCTTCCCGGTGGGGCAAATCCCTTCCATTTCTGGAATTTGCGAGCTCTGCCCAGGGAAATTGAAGGAGTAAAAATATTAAGGGGCGTTGAGGCTAACATTGTTGATGCGGATGGGAATATTGATTTGCCCCAACAGCTTCTTGAAACCCTTGATATTGTGCATCTGGCTCTTCATACTCATTGCGGATATGAAGATGAAGGGGCGGAGAGGAACACGGATACCTTGATAAAGGCGATGGAAAATCCGGCGGTCGATGTAGTTGTTCACCCGGGAAATCCCAAGTTTCCATTGGATGTTGTAAGAGTTGTAGAAGCAGCCGGGGTGAATAACGTACTGCTTGAGGTTAATAATAGTTCTTTTCTGGATAGCACCAGCCGGGCCGGTAGTTTTGATATCGATCTTGAAATCGTAAATGAAGCAAAACGCCGTAATCTTGAAATTGTTGTGGGGAGCGACGCTCACTTTGAAGATGCTGTGGGGCGGTTCGGAGCAGCACTAAAACTGATAGAAGTTGCCGATTTTCCGGTTGAAAGAATATTAAATATCTCCGCTGACAAAGTCGTTCAATTTCTGGAGAAAAAGAAAAACCGAAAAATTTTCTAGAAAAAACTGGAAGAATTCTTTTTTCAGTATAAAATTATTGAGGCAAGCAAATATGAAAAAGAAAGGAATCAGTTTTTGAGTTCTAAAACCGAAGAAACCAAAACCGAAAGTTTACTGAGAGAAAAAGCAAGAGAAATCCGTTTTGACGTGGTCAAGATGATTGGAGAGGCAGGTTCGGGGCATCCGGGCGGATCTCTTTCAGCAGCCGATATTATGGCTGTTTTATATTTTAATAAAATGCGTCATCAGCCTCAAAACCCTGATTGGGAAGATAGGGACAGATTTATTTTAAGCAAAGGTCATGCCGCTCCGGTTTTATATGCCGCTTTGGCTGAGTCCGGGTATTTTGATCGTGAAACGCTCTGGAGTTTAAGAAAGTTTGGCAGTATCCTGCAGGGGCATCCGGATATGCGAAAAGCACCGGGTGTGGAAATTTCTGCCGGTTCATTAGGCCAAGGTCTGCCTGCTGCAAACGGGATAGCGTTAGCCGGTAAGTTGGATAAGAAAGACTACACGGTTTACGTTCTCATCGGTGACGGAGAATGCCAGGAGGGAGCTATTTGGGAGGCAGCCTTATTCGCGTCTCATCATAAGCTTGATAATCTGGTGGTTATTCTGGATTATAACCGGCTCCAACTTGGCGGGGTAATTGATGAAATCCTAACAATTGAGCCTCTGGCCGAAAAATGGCAAGCGTTTGGTTGGGAAGTTCTGGAGATAGACGGACATGATATCGGACAGATCCTGGAAGCACTGGATAAAGCCGAAAATATAAATGCAAAACCGGTAGTGATAATTGCCCACACAATAAAGGGAAAAGGCGTCTCTTTTATGGAAAATAATGCTGATTGGCATGGCAAAGCTCCTGATAAGGAACAGTTGGAGATCGCTTTGAAAGAGTTGGGCGGATAAAGGGGAAGTGAGAAGAGATTAGGGAAGAGTAATTGCAAGAATCAAATTTCAAAATGCAAATTGTAAAACCTTAGAAACAATATAGCAAGGACATTCTACATTCTCCATTAAATTGAGGAATTTAGTATATAGAAAATCTGTGGTTAGTTGAAACTTAGAAAGGTTGATATGGGTAAAATGCGGGCGACCCGGGAGGCATTCGGAGAAACTCTGGTTGGATTAGGGGAAAAGTATAAAAATATAGTTGTTTTGGACGCGGATCTTTCCAAATCCACAACAACGGTGAAATTTGAAAAAGTGTTTCCCGAGCGCTTTTTTGATTGCGGCGTGGCCGAACAGTCAATGGTCGGAATAGCGGCAGGTCTAGCTCTATCGGGAAAGATTTGTTATACAGGATCGTTTGTTATTTTCAACGAGAGAGCTTATGAACATATCAGGAATTCTGTGGCGCATCAGAATCTTAATGTTAAGCTTTGCCCCACCCACGCCGGTATTACAGTCGGAGAGGACGGATCATCTCATCAGAGTATTGAAGACATTGCTATAATGCGTGTCTTGCCCAATATGAATGTGGTTGTTCCGGCTGATTATCATGAAGCCAGGTCGGCAATCGAGGTTGCCGCCCAAACAGAAGGACCTTTTTTCGTTCGTTTAAGCCGGGCTCCTTTTCCTCAAATATTTGATGACAAATATCAGTTTAAATTAGGGAAATCGATAACGCTAAGAGAGGGAAATGACGTAAGTATCATTGCCATTGGATTGATGGTCGACAAAAGCTTGGAGGCCGCTAATATTCTAAAAGAGCAAAACATAGAAGCCGAGGTAATAAATGCTTCCAGCGTGAAGCCTCTGGATCGAAACACGATTATCAATTCCGCCGGAAGGACCGGCTCGGCAGTAACGGCGGAGGAACATAGTATTATAGGTGGATTAGGAGGAGCGGTTTGTGAGCTCTTAAGTGAAGAACTCCCAGTTCCGGTAGTAAGGGTAGGAATCAAAGATCGTTTCGGGCAATCGGGAACTGCCAATGAATTATTAGTTGAATATGGTTTGACTGCCAATGATATAGCAAATGCGGCGAAGAGAGCTATTGAATTGAAGGAAAGTGTAAGATAAACCCGTCGTCTGCATTTCTTGAAGTAACTGGAATAGCAGATGATTTCGGGTTTTTTATTTTTTGCTTTCCAATCAAATATCTGCTAGCATTTATTCTTTAGGAGTTGAGAGAAATATGATGATAAGCACCAGACACCTTACTAAGATCTACGACCAAGGCAAGCCTGCGTTAGAGGATGCGAACGTGGAAGTAGATAAAGGTGAGTTTGTGTTCTTGGTCGGACCAAGCGGATCCGGTAAGACCACATTTATCAGACTATTGCTTAGAGAATTGCTGCCTACCGGCGGTGAGATATATATTAACGGGAAAGACGTCGTTCACTTAAAACACGGGAAGGTAGCTCATTTAAGAAGGAATATGGGTTGCGTGTTTCAGGATTTTAAACTTCTGCCTAATAAAAAGGCATCGGAAAATATCGCTTTTGCCCTGGAAGTAATAGGCAGGCCACGGCGTTTAATCAGAGAGCAAGTTCCAGAGGTTCTAAAATTGGTTGGGTTGGATGACAAAGCTGATAGTTATCCTCATGAGCTTTCCGCGGGTGAACAGCAAAGAATATCCATAGCCAGAGCTTTTGTGAATAGGCCTGCTCTTATCCTGGCCGATGAGCCAACGGGCAATCTTGATCCGGCAACTTCGATGGACATCATGTCTCTATTAAACAAAATTAATAGGACCGGCACAACAATGTTGATTGCTACTCATGACAGGGAAATGGTTAATTCGATGAGAAAAAGAGTTATTGCCCTTGAGGATGGAAAGATTATAAGAGACCAAGCACGGGGTGTCTACGGCTATGAGGATTAATTACATCTACTTCACCAAAGAAGCATTTGCCAGTTTTAAAAAGAATTGGATTATGACAATCGCGGCTATTACCACTGTTGCTCTGACCCTTTTTATTGTTGGTGTTTTCTTCTTGGTCGCTATCTTCGGGAACGCGGCTTTAAAGAAAATCGAAAGCATGGTCGGAGTTGTTGAGATATTCTTGAAAGATTCTGCTACTCCGCAGGATATTGAATCTTTTCAAGCGAAGGTAAACAAATGGTCGGAAGTTGGAGATTTGCAATATATTTCCAAAGAAGAAGCCTGGGAACGATTGAAAGAGGATTTAAAAGATTCACCGGAAATGCTGGAAGCGGTCTCCGGAAATCCCCTGCCGGCTTCTTTGAGAATCAAGCTAAAAGATCCACACGATGTCAACGATATAGTTAAACGCTTGGAAAAGGACAAGGATATTAAGAAAATCGTAGACAATGCCGACCAGGACATTAAGTACGGAAAAGGTGTCACAACCAGGCTCTTTACCGTAACATATGTTTTAAGAATCGGAGGGATAGCCATTATTTTTATCCTGTGTTTTGCTTCCCTTGTTCTGATAGTGAACACAATCCGTTTGGCTATTTTTGCCCGCCGCAAAGAAGTGGCAATAATGAAACTGGTAGGCGCGTCAAATTGGTTTATCAGATGGCCTTTTCTACTTGAAGGTATTTATGAAGGACTTCTCGGTTCACTTATTGTAACTCTTATTCTATTTCTGGTGAAAACACCATTGATCGAATGGTTGGTTGGATTCTTGCGTTGGTTCAGCCTTTTTCAAAGTCCTCAAAATCTACAATATCAATATTCCATGCTTTTAATTTTTATTTTAATATCCGGTGCTCTGATCGGAGCTGCCGGAAGTACCATTGCTCTTCGGCGTTACCTTAAAGTTTAGTCATTTCATAACTTACCCAAAAAGGTACTTCGACTATCCTGACTGAGGTGTAAAAAGATGAAAAAAATATTAATACCGGTCTTGGCGGCTTTTCTTGCGCTTACTTTATTGCTAAGCTGTTTTTCCGCCGGCATTATGACCGGACGCAGTATCCAAAAAGTGGCTGATGAGGGTGGTTCAAGCGGCGGGAGTTCATCGCTGGAAAAAATAGAAGAAGTCATGGATATTGTTCGGGATACTTATGTGGAGAAGATTTCTACCGAAAAGCTAATCACCGGCGCGGTGGAAGGAATGATCAAGGTATTAGATGATCCCTATTCCAAATATCTAAATAAGAAACATTTTAAAATGGTTGAAGAAGAGGCGGAGGGTAATTATGAGGGAGTCGGTATAATGCTGGGCATGGAGGACAGCAAGCTGACAGTGATCTCGCCCATTAAAAATACGCCCGCTGAAAAAGCCGGAATAAAGACCAATGATGTGATTGTGGAAATCGACGATCAAACAACCAAGGATATGACCATTAATCAAGCAGTGAAACTAATTCGGGGAAAAGTTGGAACCACGGTTGTTTTAACTATCGAGCGGGAGGGAGAAGCAAAACCGCTGGAGTTCAAGCTGGAGAGGGCAAAAATAAATATTCCAAATGTTACATCCGAGATAGTTGATGGTGATATTGGCTATATTCGTTTGCATTACTTTTCGCGCGGTGCTGGCGAGGATATTAAAAAGGCGGTTAAGGATCTCAAAGATCAGGGAGCAAAAGGCATCATCTTTGACCTACGGAATAACCCGGGAGGATTATTGGATGAGTCAATCGATGTTGCCAGTGCTTTCGTTGAATCAGGCGTTATAGTGAAAATAAAAGAAAGAAAAGGAAATGAAAAGGCTCATTATGCAAAAGGCGGCGCGGATGCCAATATTCCCCTGGTGGTTTTAGTTAACAAGGGGAGCGCCAGTGCGTCCGAGATTGTAGCAGGAGCTATTCAGGATACAGGTCGGGGAGTTATAGTCGGAGAAACAACCTTTGGAAAAGGTAGCGTACAGGAAGTGAGGAGACTCTCGGATGGCTCAGGTTTGTTGGTAACGGTTGCCAAGTATTTCACGCCCAAAGGCCGTTCTATTCACAAAAAGGGCGTAAAACCGGATGAAGTAATTGAAGTAGATCCTGATGTTCCCTTGAAAGACAAAGATCTGCAACTCGATAAAGCAAAAGAAATTATAAAAGACCGGATATCCAGTTCTGGCCGGAAAAACGCAGCGTAAATATAAATATCTTATTTCTAAGGCATTAATATAGCTTGAGTCCGATAATCTACTTCGTTTTAGTCTGCTTTGATGATAAATAAAACCGCGCCAAGAACCATCACCGGACTTTTATGTTATAATTTTAATAGAATTTAGGTGATTACCTTGGCAGTTGAGAAAGTCGTAGCAACTAATCGTAAAGCGTATCGTGACTATTCTTTTGAAGAAAAATATGAAGCAGGAATCGCACTGCAGGGAAGCGAGGTTAAATCTCTAAGAGCGGGGCGCGTCAATTTAACCGATAGTTATGCCCAGGTTAGGAATTCCGAGGTATTCCTGCACAACATGCATGTAAGTCCGTATGAATTTGATACGGTTGTTCGACCCGATCCGAGAAGGATACGAAAACTTCTCTTGCATAAAAGAGAGATCAGAAAGCTTATTGGAAAAACCGAAGAAAGAGGCTATGCTCTGATTCCTCTTAGGGTATATTTTTCGGGAAGGGTTGCCAAAGTTGAGTTGGGTTTAGGAAAGGGTAAAAAGCTCTTTGATAAAAGAAGAGAGATTGCAGATAAAACAGCCAAACGGGAAATGGAACGTGAATTGAAGGAAAAAATGCGATAAGCCTGGGGGCGATAGGCTTCGACGGGGATAGTTTGGCAAGAGCTGCAGGTCGAGGTCCAATTTCTCGTAAAACAATTGGAACTTGCTATAAACGGCAATGAAGAACTTGCTCTAGCCGCTTAAATGTGGCTACGTCCGCTGTGGCTTGTCTGTGGCTTCAGATCGGACGTCATAAAGCAGACTACCTCTGCTCCAGTGCCTGTGGGGAGCACCGAGGGAATTCTAACGGGCTAGTCTCTGAAAATCCGGCCTGTGGGAGTTTCAGAAACGAGATTAAAACACAGAACTAAGCTTGTAGAAGCTCTTGTGGGGTTATCTTCGGACCGGGGTTCGATTCCCCGCGCCTCCACCAATCTCCCGAATAGGGACGTTTGATAACGGCTTATTTAGTTTGCGTTAAATATAAAGGCTAACTTTAAAGAAAGGAGAGAGATGCTTGATGTCGGTTAAGAAGAACGATATTGTCACGATGAATTTCCGCTATAATGTTGAGGGTGAGGATAGCGAGCTTAGTTCGAATGAAACTAAAGAGCCTGTTCAATTCCAGGTTGGCAAAGGTGAAGTTATAAAGGGAATTGAAGAAGCCGTGATAGGAATGAAAAAAGGGGAAAAGAAGGAAGTAGCTATTAGTTCCAACAAAGCTTTTGGCAATCACAATGAAAAGCTTGTCCAGAAAGCTTCACTTGAGGTAATCAAGGACCGGCCGGTAAAGGAAGGAGACTATATTGAATTAAGAACGGCTGAGGGAGAAGTAAGACATGCTAGAATTGTCAGTATCGACAAAGAATCTATCTTGCTTGATATGAATCATCCTCTTGCTGGAAAAACACTAAACTTCGAGATAGAAATAGTAGATATCGAGAAGTAATTTGAAATAATGATTTATATTTAGATATTGCTGTTTGATATGGCAAAACAGAGGCCGCTGAGGCCTCTTTTTACTTAAGTTATGTTTCAGTGGCGCGGTTAAAAGTCTTACCTTTTATCCAGAAATAGCTTTTGATTGATTGTGTTGTTTGGAGTAGGATAATCTGTGTAGTAATTACTTGATTGTCTGAAAGGAGCAAAAATGGCTGATCAGGCTAATAAAATTCAAGTTAAAATGCCGGAGCAACTACAAGGAGGAGCATATTCCAACAATCTCGTAATCGCCCATAACAAAGAGGAATTCATAATGGATTATATTTTTGTTGTTCCTCCGACGGGAACGGTAACGGCAAGAGTTATCACCAGTCCGGGGCACATGAAGAGGATCGTAAAAGCTTTGCAGAGAAGTCTGGAGAAATATGAAGATACTTTTGGGGAGATACAAGAAATTCCGGAGCAGAAACTGCAACTGGGCTACAAGCACTAAGGGTCTTTTAGATTATGCAAGTACTGCGGGATTGTTATAAAAACTTCAGGTGGTAATGCTAGTGAATTACTGCCAATTGCCGGATTGCTGCCGGATTACGGCAAAGACGGCGAAGCGCCTTTAAGAAGATATTAACCAGCCTTGAGTCAAATTGGGTACCTGAGTTATCGATCAGCTCATGTTTTGCTTCTTTGGCGGACTTGGCTTTTCTGTAGGTATTTCCAGCGGTCATCGCGTCATACGCATCGGCAAGACTAATAATTCTTGCCCCGATTGGAATCTCTTTTCCCGACTTACGGTTGGGATATCCTTTACCATCTATCCGTTCGTGATGATTTACTACCAGGGATAATATTTTTCTTGGAAAATTACCTGTTTCAAGTATATGTTTACTGATTAAAGGATGGGCCTTTAAAATTTCCCACTCCGATTCGGTTAAACGAGTTCTCTTTTGCAAAATAGCGGGATCAATAATTGCCTTTCCGATATCGTGCAGTTTGGCTGCTATCTCAATTTCTCTTTTGTGCTGTCCCGGCAATCCTAACTCTTCGGCAATGGCAACGGCGTAGTAGGCAACTCTTTTTGAGTGACCTTCGGTATAAGGATCGTTACAATCCACTTCCTGCAATAGTGTCTCAATCCTATTTAGAGGCGGCTGATTGCCGCTTTTTTGGATACTTAGTGCCGTCGTCATTTTAGCTCCTCCTTTCAGATTAGGTCGGTCTATACCTTCTTGCATTCTTTGGTCAATTCCTGGATAAGCTGACATTCAATAGTTTCCATCCTTTGCGGTTTGCTCAACTCTTCGTCTACTAGTTTATCCAGCCAATCAAGCACAGTGGCGGCATTTGAATAATAGCCTAATTTCCGGGGATCATTCTTTGCGCTATATAACAGATTCAAGAAATTTATATTAAGCATTTTTGCTCCCAGATTTGATAGTTATATTGGTAGTTTGTTTCCAGGCTGCCAGCGGTGCTGCGATTCGATATTGCTTTGAGCCCTAAACCCGGGAGCTAAGAGGAGGGGCACCGGCTCCCGACCCCCGGGCCTAGACCAGTTTCGCTTTCCTTGATACTGACGGAAAGCTCTACTAACAGCTATAACGGAGGAAGGAAGAAAAAAAGACACAATTTCCGGCTATTTCTTAACGATTTATTTAGAGTCTGAGTTGTAAAGAGCAAATCGGGAAAAAGAAAAACCCTCTGCTGGCAGAGGGTTTTTCTTAGTCAAAATCTCTAGGAAGCTCAATATTAAGTTATATCGGTCACTTCCTTAATCGGTAATGCCGAACCATTTTGCCATGTTATGAAAAGCGTTCTTTAGACCTTCCCAGGTTTCTTCCGGTAGTCTCTCGATCCTGTTTCGAATACGGGCGAGTATACCGGATTGCGCGCCTTTGGCATTCTCATTTCTTTCTTTGGCAGTAGCAGGATCTTCTGATTTGCTTTGTGATTTGAGCTGGTTCTGTTCCTGGTTTTGCTCTCCATCCCCGTCATTATCTTGGGTCTGGAGTTTTGTCTGCACCTGGTTCTGTTCCTGCTCTTGGTGTTGCGCCTGGGTCTGGACTTTGTTCTTGAACTGACCGTTGCCGCAATCTCCACAATTGTTTTGTGTCTGAGATTGCGACTGCATCTGAGTCTGCTGCGTGTTTTGGTTCATCTCTTGCTGCTGGGCATTTACCTTATTTTGGCACCCCTCGGAATTTTCACATTGACACTGTTCTTGGCAAATAGAATTAGTCGCTGCAGGCTTTTCTGCCAGTGCTATTGCAGGAAGAATAAGAAGAAGAGCCATAGCCAGAATTAGTATCTTTTTTGACATGTTGTGTCACCTCCAACTCTTAAAACGACAAAGTTGAATAAAAGTTACGGCTTAGTACCGGAACTAGAGCCGGATGAGCCCGGCATCGACTGACTGTTTTGAGAATTAGAGGATCCTCCATCATTATTGTGGTTGCTGCTATCGTTGTTGCCGGTTCCTTGTTGGCTATCGGTTCCTTGCGTTCCGTCTTGACCGCCGGTATTCTCTTTCGAGGAAGAATCTGCCGGTTGGTTTTTCTGTTTATTGTCTTGTTCCTCTGCTGAAGGCATAGGAATTTGTTTTTGTGGTCCGCTTTGCGGCTCGGTGCCTTTTAAAGCCTCTTTTGCTTGCTCCATGTTTTGCTTCGATTGATTATTAGTGTTTTGAAGTTCGTTCTTTTCATTTTTCCCGGATTGGTCGATTAATCTCCTAAGTACAGCTTGTTGTTTTTCAGTTAATTTGATCAATTTGTTTAGAAGTGTTTTTTGGTCCTTGCTACTAAGTTGGAGGATATATTCAAGGGCATTTTCAATCTCCCGATTCATATCTTCGGTTGCGTTTTTTGCCAGTTTTGTCTTTTCCTTTTTTGTCATTGCTTCTGCTTCGGCAAGCCTTTTTTCCGCCAGCCTCAAATGAGCAAAGGCGTGGCTTTTGGTATTGGTCTTGGTTAGCATTTGAGCTTGTTCCACTATGCGTTTGATTGGATAAAGAGGGCTATCGGGCAAGCTATTGGTAGAAGCCGCGGCAACTCCGGAAAATAACAAAACTAAGGCCAGAGAAGCAGCAAGCAGACGAATCATCATTCTTCTCGGACGTATCCTTTGCCTGTCTAGTGGAACCGGTGCCTCTAATTTTTGCATCAAACGTCTTCGTGCAGCCTCTTTGAACTCTTCTCTTGGTTTAACCGGAGTAGTTGTCTGCAGCTTGTTTGTGGTTACAAGCAATGGTTCAAGTTCTTTTTTAAGATGAGGATATTGCTTAAGACAATCATCAATTGTTGATTTGTCTTCCAGCATCAACTTAATACAGTCTTCTAATGCATTGCTTAACTCTTGGTCGCCGATATGTTTACTCATCTTGAGATCCTCCCTTCAGAACCCGATTTAGGGATGCCAATCCCCGGTGCTGAAGAGCTTTAACCGCTTCTTCTGTTTTATTGAGGAAGGAAGCTACTTCTTTGTTACTAAAGCCGGCAAAAAACCGCAATACTATAACATTCTGCTGATCGGAGGTAAGTTTGGTAATAGCCGTTTGTACCTGTTCTTGCACTACCTTTGCCGCATATTGCTCGGCAGTTGTCTCGGTTTCTGCCATTCTTACATCCGCTTCCTCAAAAACTGTTTCCGGTCTCCGACCCTTCTTTCGGAAGTGATCGGTCACGGAATTGTGCGCTATTCTAAACAACCAAGCCGAAAAAGGGAGCCCGCGCCATTCAAACCTCTTAATTGCTTGAAGAGCTTTTAAAAAAACTTCTTCAGTTAGATCTTCGGCGTCTGCTTCCATTCCAACCCGATAAAAAATATATCGATAAATACGGTCAAAGAAGAAGTCATACAGTTCGCCGAACGCTGTCGGATCACCTTGCCTGGCTTGCTCGACAAGATCCTTCAGCTTTTCTTCTTCCATCTTCTTCTATCTCCTATAACGTAAAAGCTCCATTTTAGATACGGTTTGTGTTTCATCTTGCACTATTTTATCTGAAAAACCGGAGGGTTACACGGTCATTTTGAAAAAATGATTGGCTACACGTTAATTGGGAAAAATCAATTTGGATTTATCTGTTTATCCTAACCATAGGCTATGTTGTAGATTCATTTACAATTAATAAAGATTCTTTATTAAGTTTGGAATGGCTTTTATGCTCTCTGGTTAAACTGTCACACAGAGCGGATTAGCCGGTATCGCTATTTCATAGGCAGTAGGGTAAATAGACAATAAAATAGTTAAACCCGGGAACAGCGAGTAGGGGCTCCCGCTCTCCCAGGTTTAAACTATGACAAGAGTGCCTCGGGTCCAGTACCTCTAACCGTAAAAACGAACGAACGAGAAAAAAGTTACGGTCTTCAAAAAATATTTTGAATTATTTTTTTGGTTTTGGATATGGTTGTAAGCTGGGGTAAATCGGATAGATTATAGAAGATGCTTATTAACTAACCTGGGCCCGGATGTTCGGTAATGGTGATGGTTAAAAAGATGGAAGAAGTTGCTCCTTTGTCATCAGTAACCGTAAGAGTAACAGTATAATCTCCCGGTAATTCATAAGTGTGATGGATTGTATTACTTGTATCAGTGCTGCTTTGCCCGTCTCCGAAGTCCCAGTGACATGCGGCAATATAGCCGTCGATGTCATAGCTGTCGTTATGGAAGTTAACCGGATTACCCGCATATGAAGAAGGTGGAGTTATCCAAAAAAAAGCAATTGGAGGCTGATTTGCCTCGACAATATCAATCGTTTTGGAAACTTGAAAGCTGCTGCCTTTATTATCATAAACCGTTAGGGTGATGGTGTATGGTCCTGCTAATGTGTAAATATGCTGAATAAGGTTCATTTCCGGTCCATGCTCGAGATAACTGCCGTCACCCAAGTTCCAGGTGACACGGACTATTTGACCGTCGGGGTCAGAAAAACTTGCTTTTAATTTGGTGGGTTTTCCCACTTCCAACGGGAGTCCCGTGAGTATGGTAAAGTCACATGTCGGTGTCTGATTTGGAGGAGGTGGTGGAGGCGGAGGTGGTTGTGTTGGTTGTCCGGTTCCCGGTGTTTGAGTCGGCGGTGTTTGGCCGGATGTTGTGCGCCTTGTAGTAGATGTACTTGTGGTTGAAGTTGTGGTTGCTTGCTGGTCTATCTGCTCTTCTTGAGTCTCTGTCTCTTCAGCTTGGGTTGTTTGATTTGTGTTTTCCGTCTTGGATTCGGATTTTTTCTCTGTCTCTTGATCCGATTTTTTTACCAGAGTTGCTTTCTCCTGTGACGGAGGTTTAGGGCTGATATATGGATAAGCGAGATAACCGAAGAATCCCGTTACTATAATGGAAGCGACAATTGTTGAAACAATAAAATATTTACCGAGTATTTCTTTTAACCGGTCAAAAATAAGTTCAAAGACAGAAAATTCCTTCATCGCTATTGCCCCGGTCGATATGGCTGTAACCATACTGCCTAACTGGCTAGCTTTCTTGTCTGCGCCCAGGGAGACCAGAGGCAAGGATTTTAACGCTTCTATTATTTGTTTGTCCAGATTATCTTCGTCCGGCATATATTCCCTCTTCTTGATACACTTGCTCTTTAGCTCGCTGAAGTAAAATAATGTCCTTGAGCTCATTTAGAGCTCTTCGTTCCAGGGCCTTGACGGCCGATGTTGTTTTTCCAAGGATTTCGGCTATTCTCGGATTATTCAATTGCTCTATGTATTTTAAGATCATTACCTGCCTTTGTTTCTCGGTTAATTTGCTAAGCGCATTTTCAATTGCCATCCTGTCTACGACCTTTTCCTCAAAGCTTTGTTCCGCTATTTTAACTACTTCTTGGGTTTTGTCCGAACTCACTTCTTGCGGCCTTGCTTTAAGGGAGCGAAAATTGTCAACTGCCACATTGTGCGCGATCTTATATAGCCAGGCAGAGAAAGAGTATCCCTTGAAGCGGTAGCTCTTTATATTCTCATAGGCTTTGAGGAATGTCTGTGAAGTCAGGTCATAAGCAGTTTCTTTTTCACCCACCATGTAATATAAATATCTGTATATGCTATCTGAGAATAACTGGTAGATGGACTCAAAAGCTTTGGCATCACCTTGCTTTGCGGCTTCGACTATTTTTTCGATTTCGTCTTTGTCGAAATTGGTTGAATTTCTTGCCAGAGCCAGAAGTACTAGTAAGACCAGGTATCCTTTTATCTTAAATAACGTAAATTTAAACACTTTTGGCTACCTTTCGGTCAAGTTATTTGTGGGTCGCTGTACTCTAATAATACCACTTATCTTAATTATACCCTGCAAAACGGTATTACTTAAAGAAATCTGAGGGTTGTGCTTATTCTGATTGCCGGCAAAACAATTAATACTTACGGGCTCTTATTTGATGGATCTGTTTTTTGATGGATGCTGATTACTTGCCAAATCTTCGTTGTCTTTGCTGGTAGCTACGAATAGCTCTTAATAGGTCTATTTTACGGAAGGCCGGCCAGTAGACATCACAGAAATAAAACTCGCTGTAGGCGCTTTGCCATAGCATGAATCCGCTAAGTCTTAATTCTCCACTGGTTCTTATAATAAGGTCCGGATCGGGAAGCTTATATTCGTACATGTATTTGCTTATGGTTTCCGGATCGATCTCTTTGATTATCTCATCTATTGTCTTATCGCTTTGCTCCTTGTCCTTGAGGATCTTTTTGAAGGCGTCAGCTATCTCTTGCCGCCCACTATATCCAATGGCGATGTTTAAGAAAAATGAGTCATATTCTCTGGTGGCCTCTTCTGCTTCATTAATAACTTTGCGGGTTGAGGGCGGGAGGATTTCCAGTTGTCCTACTGCTTTTATACGAACTTTCTCTTTATGGATTATGGGGTTGTTAGCAAGATCAAGAATTTTGTATTCAATTACCTTAAGCAGCTTTTCTAATTCGTGTCTGTCCCGGAAAAGGTTCTCCGTCGATAAGACCCAGATGGTAATTACTTTAATGCCTAACTCCTGGCACCAGGTCAAGACTTCATCCAGTTTATCGGCACCCTTTATGTGGCCTTCGGCGGTATCTCTCAGTTTTTTTTCTTTGGCAAATCTCCGATTTCCATCCAGAATCAAACCAAGATGATTAGGTAAATTGTCTTTTCTGACTTCGGAGAGAAGCAATTTTGTGTAAATATAATAGAGGGGTTGTCTTATTATCTTCATTTATTTTCCTTACCGTTGCCTAGCAATCATATTCGCAAATAACAAAAATAGGTGTTGGCTAATACTTGGCAAATGCGTGCAATTCATCCTATCACCAGAATTTAGTATACTATATCAATTATCAGCGTCCAAAATGCTGCAAATTGGCTTATTGGATTAGCCTGGGATATTATATTAATAGCCGATATCTCACCGGGTTGCCCGTTTTTTATAAATATCCGAGCGATTCAGATAATTTGCTGATATAATAACGCAGTATTGTTTTGTTCCTGCTAAAGGTTTCTACTGATCGGATGCGGTCTGGCGACCAAAATAAATTTGAGAGGATTAAGTGGAAATTTAATGGATAATAGGCCTATTGGGATTTTTGATTCAGGCGTTGGAGGTCTGACAGTTGTTAAAGAAATGATTGAGATGCTTCCCAATGAAAGCATCATCTATTTTGGTGACACAGCTCGCTTCCCCTATGGCACAAAAACAGCTGCTCAACTTCAAAGCTTCGTTGTTGAAATTATTGATTTTCTAAAAGAGGAAGATGTTAAATTCATCGTTATTGCCTGCAATAGTGCTTCGGCCGCCGCGTTAAAGACGGCTCAGGAGCTGTTTACTATTCCTATTATCGGGGTAATTGAGCCGAGTGCTCAAGGTGCTGTTCAATCAACTCGTAACCGTCGTGTGGGAATAATCGGAACAGAAGCGACCATTAAAAGCAAGGCTTACGAGAAAGCAATTCATTCTTTTGATGCGGGGATAACGATATATTCCCAGATCTGTCCTCAGTTTGCGGATTTTGTTGAAGAGGGGAAAGTAGATACGCCGGAAGTCAGGGAAATAGCTGAAGTTTACCTTGAATCTCTGATATCTGCTGAAGTGGATACCCTGGTGCTTGGATGTACCCACTACCCGCTCTTAAGCAAATTGGTGGTGGATGTGATGGGAAGCGGAGTGGAGCTGATTAGTTCAGCGGTTGAAACTGCCAAGGAAGCGAAGAATATACTTACCCGGAAAGACAAATTAAAGCAGACAAATAAGAATTCTAACTATCGCTTTATTTCAACTGGAGACGGTGAGAAATTCCTAAATCTGGGATCGAGATTTTTGGGTAGAGAAATTGAGATGGTCGATAAGATTTCGCTCTCTGGATCTGTATTGCTGCCGGATACTTCACAAACACAGATTTCTAAAGAAAAGACATAATTAGAACATTTGCACTTTGTATAAGATATTTGGTGGAGGGGCTTACTGGCTATGGAACTTGTGGTTTTAGGTGCTTCAGCTGCTTATCCCGGTCCAGGGAAAGCTTGTAGCGGCTATTTGTTGAGGGAAGGAAACACAAACATACTTATTGACTGCGGACCGGGAGTTCTGAGTAATCTTCTGCGTTGGATTGATCCCGCCAGCCTTAACTCGCTTATAATAACTCATCTTCACACCGATCATTTTTTGGACATATATCCTCTTCGCTATTATTTGCAATACGAAAAGAGAGTTGCCACACCGCTTTTGGTTATTACTCCGTCCGGTGGAAAGGAGCATTTCCTAAGACTTATTGCCAAAGAAAGACAAGATTTGTTTATGGAGGTTTTTCAGTTCAGACATTTTGTCGCGATGGAAGAAATTAAAATTGGCACATTGCATATTCGGCCTTTCCTGGTTCCGCACTTTAAAGAAACTTACGCTTTAAATATCGAGGGGAAGAAAAGAGTTGTATTCTCCTCTGATTGTGGTTTCGAGTGTAAACCGATTATAAGCGAAGCAGCCGGTGATGTCGATCTGCTAGTGTGCGAGGCAACTTTACAGGCAAAAGATGATTTGCTGGAAAAAGGGCATTTAACCGCGGAGCAAGCCGGAAAGATTGCAGCGGAAGCGGGAGCGAAAAGACTATTGCTTACCCATATTTGGAGCAGTTTGGATCCCCGAGTTTCAAAAAAGCAAGCGGAGAATTATTTCCCCGGGGAGGTAATTATTGCGGAAGAAAACCGGAAATATTTGATATAGGTAGTAATGGATAGTTATTAGCAAGTAAGTTTAGAATTATATCAGGGTAAAGTACTCTGAAAACACGCGGTCGGTCTCATTGTGGTTTAATTAAACAGGATTCCTGGCCGTCGCTTGGGTCTCGCCTCACTACAAAGCTTTATGTAGATTTAGATATTATGATATGTGAGGCTTGTGATACGATTTTCTTCGTACTTACCTCTCATGGCGGGAAGTTGAAAATTTGATATATTAATAGTCCAATTTAAGAGACTTATGCCAATTATCTGGATTTAATTAATGGTTCTAAGGAGTGGTAATCTTGAAAAGGATTGATGGCAGAAAGCCGACTGAAATGCGGCAGATTAACACGGTACGCGATTATATTCCTCACGCGGAGGGATCGGTTTTTCTTGAACTGGGTAATACCAGGGTGATTTGTACAGCAAGCGTGGAAGAGAGAGTTCCAAATTTCTTGCGGGGAACCGGTAAAGGGTGGATAACCGCGGAATATTCAATGCTTCCCCGGGCAACGGAAGAGCGTTCCATAAGAGAATCGGCAATAGGCAGGGTGGGCGGACGGACTCATGAGATCCAGCGAATGATAGGGCGTTCTTTGCGCTCGGTTGTTGATTTGGAAAGGTTGGGAGAGATCACTATCTGGCTTGATTGCGATGTTATCCAAGCTGATGGTGGAACCAGAACGGCTGCTGTAACCGGTGCATTCATCGCCCTTTTTGACGCTCTTAAGTATCTCAGGGAACAAGAGCAGATAGAGTTGCTGCTACTGTCTGATTTTGTGGCAGGTATCAGTGTGGGGCTTGTTGATGGCACTCCTTGTCTTGATCTTTGTTATGCGGAAGACGCAAATGCGGAAGTTGATATGAATGTCGTCATGACCGGCAGCAAAAAAATAATAGAGATCCAGGGCACGGCGGAAAAAGTTCCTTTTGGACGCACGGAAATGGAAGAATTTGTTGATCTGGCAGAGTTCGGCATCGAACAATTGATAGAGCATCAAAAATTGATTATCGGTGAGGATCTTGGATAATAAAGCAATCCGGATTGTCATTGCCACAAAAAATGAAGGCAAGATAAAAGAGATATTGGAGATAATCAAGCTAAAGAACATCTCTTTTTCTACCTTCAAAGAATTTGGTAATTGGCCGGAAGTTAAAGAGACTGGTTCGACGTTTAAAGAGAATTCTATCTTGAAAGCTAAAGCAATATCAGGCTTCTCAAAGCTTCCAGCTCTGGCTGACGATTCCGGTTTGGAGGTGGATGCTCTCGGAGGTGCACCGGGGGTGAAATCCGCACGGTATGCGGGGGATAATTGTTCAACGCCGGATAACAATATCAAACTTCTTAACGAGCTTCGGAACATTCCTGTTTCGGATAGGAGCGCGCAATTCAGATGTGTGGCCGCTTATTTTGATCTTGAGGGGACTCTCCTGGTAACCGAAGGTGTTTGTCGCGGGCATATAGCGCTTGAACCAAAAGGTGAGGGCGGCTTTGGATACGATCCGCTTTTTGTGCCGGATGGATATAATGTGACAATCGCCCAGCTGCCTCCAAAGGAAAAGAACAGGATAAGTCATCGAGGAAAAGCGTTTGGTGCAATGAAAAGCAAGCTTGAGAAGTTGTTCTCCGAGGAGTAATCACAGCAGGGAATTGAGTATAGAGCAGAATGGACGTTGTTTCACTATTTGTTTTGATGAATTCTTAAGAAAAATATTGTATACTACTATTTGTCTTGCAAGCTGATTGGCATCTGTTATTATTGCAGGTGTCAATTATTTTCGTTTCATGAGAGTTGTAGAATAATAAGACTTGCAAGTAGCATGAAAGTTTGCGACGGGGTGTGGCGCAGCTTGGTTTAGCGCGTCTGCTTTGGGAGCAGAAGGTCGGAGGTTCGAATCCTCTCACCCCGACCCGGATTAATTGGTGTGAGTAATTAAGATACAATTACTTATCATCAACAAGTTATGCGGACGTAACTCAGCTGGTAGAGTCACAGCCTTCCAAGCTGTTGGTCGCGGGTTCGAATCCCGTCGTCCGCTCCAGCCGATAAGTATCTGGGTATGGAACGGGCTTTGGTTGCATTTGATAAATATATATAATGCAGGCTCAGCAAAGCTTGGCAAAAAGTAACAATTGAGCCCCTGTAGCTCAGTTGGATAGAGCATCGGACTTCTAATCCGAGGGTCGGGGGTTCGAATCCCTCCGGGGGCGCCAGAGATGGCTGTTGGTTTGTTTTGGAGTGTAAGCTTGCAGATTTACATGAGAGAACCCTCGACAAAGGGGTTCGGGGAAAGGATTTCCCCGAGTATTGGGGGTGACAGCGAATCCGCTGTTTGGCGGATTTGCGTCCTAGGGGGCTTGCCCCATAGGAAGAGCGCAGCGAGGGAGGGCGGTTCGAATCCCTCCGGGGGCGCCAGAGATGGCTGTTGGTTTGTTTTGGAGTGTAAGCTTGGGGATTTTATAAAAAAATCTAGATTTTGAATTTTAATTTTTAAATTTGGGCGGAGCAATATGGTGAGTGTAGCTCAATTGGTTAGAGCGTTGGACTGTGGCTCCAAAGGTCGGGGGTTCGAGTCCCCTCACTCACCCCAGTAGAAGTACAGATTCGGGAGTAGTTTGGCATAAACCCTCGACAAAGGAGTTCGGGGAAAGGATTTCCCCGAGTATTGGGGGTGACAGCGAATCCGCTGTTTGGCGGATTTGCGTCCTAGGGGGCTTGCCCCATAGGAAGAGCGCAGCGAGGGAGGGCGGTTCGAATCCCCTCACTCACCCCAAGAGGTTTTTTAAGCAAGACTGGCGGGATCGCCAAGAAATGATGAGTGAAACACAACAAGCATACATAAACACATTGTTATCATTTACGGTTAATGCGCCTGTAGCTCAGTTGGATAGAGCGTCAGACTTCGAATCTGAGGGTCGGGGGTTCGAGTCCCTCCGGGCGCGCTTGAAAAAATAAGGATAAGGATTTTATAAAATCATTATATGAGAAGCGAAAAACACCCGGCCTAGAGAAAATCTAAAAAAGAAAAAATCCTTACAAAAAATAAAAAACTAAAAGATTTGCAAATAAAGTGGCGGGTCGTTAGCTTAGTTGGTAGAGCAGGGGACTCTTAATCCCAAGGTCGCAGGTTCGAATCCTGCACGACCCACTGATTCGTGGTTTCTAAGGCTATAATTCAGAAGGCCGCGGTGGCGGAATTGGCAGACGCGCATGCCTTAGGAGCATGTGTCCTAGGATGTGGGAGTTCGAGTCTCCCCCGCGGCACCAGAAATACTAAAACTATATCTGTTATTGCAACTAGCTTTGGTTTGCCCGAAAGCTTATGTAATGTTTTTGGATAGAAGGATATTCATGAGGTCTTTGATATGCATTGATCCTCATTTTATATATGAAAAGAAAGTTCTAATTGGTTAAACGACAAAAAGAAGTTTGGTGATCTATTTGAAAACAAGTCTTGAAGAGATTGAAAAGAATAAGGTATTACTAAAGGTAGAAGTGCCTACAGAGCGAATTGACAAGGATATTGAAAAGGCATGTAAGGAGATATCCAAGAAGATTAAGATACCTGGATTTCGTCCGGGTAAAATCCCGTCAAAGGTTGTCAGAAGTCATGTGGGAATGGCTGCGATTTATAATGAGATTCTGCAAAATACTCTTCCTGGATACTATAGCGAAGCTATTGATAAAGAAGGAGTAAGCCCCATTGCTCAGCCGGAAGTTGATATTGTCCAAATTGAAGAAGGAAAACCATTCAAGTTTAATGCTAAGGTTGAAGTTAAACCTGAAGTAAAACTTGGCAAATATAAAGGCCTAAAGGTTACCAAGGAAAAGCTTGAAATACAAGATGAATGGGTTGATCGCCAAATTGAGAATTTACGAGGTCGGTCAGCTCAGCTCGAACCGGTGGAAAGAAAAATCAAGAAAGGCGACTTTGCTTTAATAAATTTCGAGGGAACAGTTGAAGGAAAAACTTTTGAGGGTGGGTCGGCCGAGGATTATTTACTGGAAATAGGCTCCGGAAGATTTGTAGGGAGTTTTGAGGAACAACTTGAAGGAGCTGGAAAAGCTGAGATACGGGATATTTGGATTGATTTTCCCGCCAACTATCAAAACCAGGAGCTTGCCGGAAAAAAGGCGAAGTTTCGGGTTCTTGTAAAAGAAGTAAAACAAAAAGTTCTGCCGGAACCCAATGATGATTTTGCCAAAGAGATAAGTGAGTTTGACACCTTGGAAGAGCTTAAAAAAGATATTAGAGAAAAATTAAAGAAAACCGGTGAACAGCAAATAGATTTTAAATTACGGATGGATGTCCTCAATAAAGCGGTCGAAGGTGTAGAAGTAGATATACCGGAGACTATGATAAAGAACAGAAAAGAACTGAAACTAAAAGATTTTGTTGAGTCCTTGAAAAAGCAAGGAATAGGTTTGGAAGAATATTTGAAAGCGACAAACCAGGATAACGAGAAACTGGAGAAAGAGGCAGAAAAGGAAACAAAAGAGGAGCTTAAAAAGGAACTTACACTTGATGCAATTGCCAGAGCAGAGAAGCTTGAAATCACTGACGAAGAAACCGATAATGAAATTACAAGCATAGCTAAGAGTGGCAAGCAAGATCCCAAGGAGGCAATTGAAAGAGTTAAGCAACAGGGTAGCTATGAGTTTATTAGAGAGGATCTTCGTATAAGAAAGGCCTGGAATCTCCTGGCTGAAGAGGCAGAGGTTTCAGAGGTAGCGCCCAAACCGCAGAGTGATAAGGTAAAAAAAGAGGAAAAATCAGAAGAGAAGGAAACTAAAACTGAGGAGAAAGAAACAAAGAAAGACAAATAGTTGAAGGAGAAGAAGATTATGAACAACCTTGTACCTATTGTCATAGAGCAAACAAATAGGGGAGAGCGGTCGTATGATATTTATTCCAGGCTTTTAAATGACAGGATTATTTTTCTTGGCGGAGAGATAAACGACCAGGTTGCAAACGTAATTATTGCGCAGTTGCTTCACCTGGAATCAGAGGATCCTGAAAAGGATATCTCGCTTTACATCAATAGTCCGGGTGGAATAATTACTTCAACGCTGGCTGTTTACGATACGATTCAGTATGTGAAGGTAGATGTTGCCACGATTTGCATCGGGCAAGCAGCAAGCGGTGGCGCGGTTCTTTTGGCAGCAGGGGCAAAAGGCAAAAGATCTGCTCTTCAAAATTCAAGAATATTAATCCATCAACCACATGGAGGCGCCAGCGGCCAGGCTGTGGATATAGATATTCAGGCAAAGGAGATTTTGAGGAATCGAGCGTTGTTGGATGAAATATTGGCCAAACATACAGGTCAAGATTTAGGGACAATAAAACACGATACCGATAGAGATTTTATTATGACTTCGGATCAGGCAAAAAAATATGGAATAATTGATGAAGTCTTTGTTAATCGGAAGTCGAAGGAGGGCTAATCGTGCCGAAGTTCGGTGAAGGCAGTGAACAGCTTAAATGCTCTTTTTGTGGCAAAAGTCAACGTCAGGTAAAGAAGCTTATTGCCGGACCTGGGGTCTATATTTGCGATGAATGTATAGACCTATGCAATGAAATAATCGAGGAAGAATTAGAGCATGAAGTTGAAGTTAAGCTTGAGGAACTACCAAAGCCCAAAGAGATTTACAATATCCTAAATGAGTATGTTATCGGGCAGGAAGAAGCTAAAAAGACTCTTTCAGTCGCTGTGTACAATCATTATAAAAGGATACAAGTCGGACCGCAGGACGAAGACATAGAACTGCAAAAGAGCAATATTTTACTACTCGGGCCAACAGGCTGCGGCAAAACATTGCTGGCGCAAACTCTGGCTAGAATATTAAATGTTCCGTTTGCCATCGCGGATGCGACTGCTCTTACTGAGGCCGGATATGTCGGTGAAGATGTGGAAAACATTCTGCTCAAGCTTATTCAAGCTGCTGATTATGACATTAAGAAAGCGGAAACCGGCATTATATATATAGATGAGATCGATAAGATAGCCAGAAAGTCTGAGAATCCTTCGATAACCAGGGATGTATCGGGAGAAGGTGTTCAACAGGCTCTGTTGAAAATCTTGGAGGGAACCGAAGCAAGTGTTCCTCCCCAGGGAGGCAGGAAACATCCTCACCAGGAGTTCTTGCAGATTGATACTACAAATATCTTGTTTATTTGTGGTGGCGCTTTTAACGGTTTGGAAAAGGTTATAGAAAACCGGATCGGAAATAAAGCAATCGGTTTTGGGGCGGATATCAAGAAAAGGGAAAAGAAAGAGATCGGAAAAATACTCGGCCGGGTTTTGCCCGAGGATCTGATAAAGTATGGATTGATACCCGAATTTATCGGCCGATTACCGGTTGTATGCGCCATTCATAATCTTAAGGATGCCGATTTGGTCGAGATTCTTACCAAACCAAAGAACGCCCTGGTTAGGCAATACAAGAAGTTCTTTGAGTATGACAATGTGGAACTGGTTTTTTCCAAGGACGCGTTAATGGAGATTGCCAAAAAAGCACTGAGCCGGGCAAGCGGTGCCCGTGGATTAAGGTCTGTACTGGAGGGAATATTGCTTAATGTGATGTATGAGCTGCCTTCCCAGACCAATGTTTCCAAATGTGTTATCACCAAAGATGTAGTTAAGAAGAATATCAAGCCAACTTTGGTTACTAAAGGCGAGGGAGTTTCCGAGAAAGAGATTTCGGCTTAGATATTTTATTATAATTAAAAGCAATATTTCTTGTGGCTTGCTTGAGTATCAAGCCTCGCGTATTTTAATAAGACCGGTTTGAGCTGGCTTAAGTAAGGATCAATACAGTTATATCCTGTCGGCGAGTTCGAAATGACAGGAGCTGCGGTTTTTATCGGACAATACAATACTGCGTATATTTGAAATCCCTCTCTCGTCTTCGGTGAAGAGGGAATTTTATTGGCGGGACTATGTTGAAAGCTTTATTTGTGTTAAAAATAGAGTTATTGCTTAAGGCAAAAAGGATGGTGAAATTTAATGGGAAACTTATGTGAGGAATGCCGCTGGTTGTCAAAATTTGGAGACTTTTGTCTGCTAGGCAGGAATCAAGAGCTTTGTGATTCACCGAGGGCTCGTCGGGGAGACGACGGGCTGGCGGTGCGACTTCTCGATGCGTATCGGGAAGGAAGAATCCAGGAAGAAAAGATAAGAAGCATTATTAGTGCTATTGAGGATGCGGAAAGAGAATAACAATCTTATTGCGTTGAGGTGAACGATGGAGCTGCTTCCAAAAGTCTACAATCCTAATGAAGTAGAACAAAAATGGTATTCTTTTTGGCTGGAGAAGGATTATTTTCATGCCGAAATAGAAGACGGCAAAGAGCCTTTTACTATAGTTATTCCCCCACCCAATGTGACCGGTTCTCTGCATATGGGTCACGCGCTTAACAATACTCTGCAGGATGTTATTATGCGCAAGAAAAGAATGGAGGGATGCGCGGCTCTTTGGCTTCCGGGAACAGATCATGCCGGCATTGCCACCCAAAACGTTGTTGAAAAACAGCTGGCAAAGGAAGGATTAACCCGCCAGGATCTTGGGCGGGAGAAATTTATCGAAAAGGTCTGGGAATGGAAGGAAGAGTACGGAAATACCATAATAGGCCAGTTAAAAAGGCTTGGTTGCTCCTGTGATTGGGACCGAGAGCGCTTCACTATGGATGAAGGTTATTCAAAAGCAGTCAAGGCTGTCTTTGTTAGATTGTATGAAGACGGTCTTATTTACAGAGGGCATCGCATAATAAACTGGTGCCCGCGCTGTCTCACCGCTCTTTCCGATATCGAGGTTGAGCACGAAGATGAGGATGGCCATCTCTGGCACATCAAGTACCCTTTTAAGGATTCCGACGAATATTTGACTATTGCCACGACACGGCCGGAGACGCTGCTGGGAGACACAGCCGTAGCGGTTCATCCCGATGATCCCCGTTATAAGAAATATATCGGCAAAACGCTTATTCTGCCTTGTGTGGGAAGGGAGATGCCGGTAATCGCTGATGAGCATGTCGATCCCAAATTCGGAACCGGAGCCGTGAAGGTGACACCGGCTCACGACCCTAATGACTTTGAGATCGGCGAGCGCCATCAATTGGAACAGGTTAATATTTTTACATCGGACGCTAAGATCAATAGTAATGGCGGAGAATATCTGGGGATGGATAGATATGGGTGCCGGGAAGCGATTGTGATGGATTTGGAAGAAGCGGACTTGATGGAAAAAATTGAACCCCACCTGCACGCGGTGGGTCATTGTTATCGGTGTCATACAGTCGTGGAGCCGTATCTATCGGAGCAGTGGTTTGTAAAAATGGAGCCGCTTGCCAAGCCGGCCATCAAGGTTGTTGAGGAAGGTAAAGTAAAATTTGTTCCTAAAAGATGGGAAAAAGTCTATTTTGACTGGATGAATAATATCAAAGATTGGTGTATATCACGCCAGATTTGGTGGGGGCATCAAATTCCGGCTTGGTATTGCCAATGCGGTGAAACTGTTGTGGCCATGGAGAATCCTCAGAAATGCGGCAAATGCGGGAGTTCGGATATAAGACAGGATACGGATGTTCTGGATACCTGGTTCTCTTCGGCTCTATGGCCGTTTGCTACCCTAGGCTGGCCCGAGCAAACTGATGACCTAGCATTTTTCTATCCAACATCAGCGCTGAGCACGGCAAGGGATATAATCTATCTTTGGGTCGCCCGGATGATTATGATGGGTCTGAAATTCCCCAATGATATTCCTTACCATACGGTAATCATCCATCCGACAGTCATGACCATTGAAGGCAAGCGCATGAGCAAATCTCTGGGAACAGGCGTAGATCCGCTGGATCTTATTGATAAGTACGGAACTGACGGGACAAGATTCGGCTTAACCATTCAGACCCAATCTCAGGATATGAGATTTTCCGAAGATAAGTTGGAAATGAGCCGTAATTTTGCCAATAAAATATGGAATGCCTCACGTTTTCTTTTAATGAATTTGGAAGGTTATCAGAAACTGGATAATCCGAAGCACTGTCTGGCCGATGGCTGGATTCTTTCCCTTTTGCATAGAACGATTGAGCGGGTCAATAAAGCTCTGGATCATTTTGATTTCGGCAAAGCCAGCAGGCTCTTATATGATTTCTTCTGGGCGGAGTTCTGTGATTGGTATGTGGAACTTTCCAAACCCCGCCTTTATCAGACGGATTCCGATGATAAAGCCGATGCCGACCAGGCATTACAGAAACAGATTGTTCAAAACGTCCTAGTAGAGGTGCTTGATTCATTCTTGAGATTGCTCCATCCTTTCATGCCTTTTATTACCGAAGAGATATGGCAAAAGCTCCCCATGGACGGGGAGAGCATAATGGTTTTGGAATGGCCGAGGGCAAACAAGAAGATGATCAATAAAGGCGCTGAAAGCAAGATGGATCTTTTAAAAATGATCATAACAAACTTACGCACAATAAAGTCGGAGTTAAATATCGCTCCTTCCAAAAAAATAAACGCCGTGCTTAAAGTCACCAGTGAGGAAGAATTGAGCATCATCGACGATCATAAAGACTATATTCTGAACCTGGCAGGTGTAGTTGAACTTACTCTAGGAATTGACATTTCCAGACCGGAGCAATCCGCCTTGGCGGTTGAAGATGAGATTGAAATCTATGTTCCTCTTGCCGGTTTGGTTGATGTGGAAAGAGAGCGGGAGCGGTTAAAGAAAGAAATCAAATCGGTATGTGCCGATATGGAGAAGGCAAAAACCAAATTATCCAGGCAAGAATTTTTAAATAAAGCCCCAAAGGCAATTGTTGACAAAGAAAAAGAGAAACTCACCGCCTCTATTAAAGAAGAGGAAAGACTAAGAAAACAGCTGGAACAAATAAGCTAATCAATGTGATAATTCTGCTAACTACTCCAAAAGACATTTCCTGCTTTCTATCTGACTAAGTTAATGTTTATTATTTTTTATTTTTGATTGTACTTATATAATGATTCTACCAATATTGCTTTTTAATCCTGGTATGACTGCTGTGTCCTGATGGTCAGGAAATTTCTTTGCTTAGGAATTGCTGAGGAATAAATGAATTTTAAAGACGCAATAGCTTATATGGATACCACGATTAATTTTGGAATCCAACCCGGTTTGGAACAGATCCGCGCTCTTTGCGATATGCTGGGGAAACCTCAAGAACGGTTTAATTCAATCCATATCGCCGGTACAAACGGAAAAACCTCAACTGCCAGAATTGTATCGGCCATTCTTGTCGAGCACGGGTTGAAGGTGGCAACTTATACCTCGCCCCATCTTTGTTCTTATACTGAAAGATTCTTAATCAACAACTACCCTATAGCAGAGGAGTATTTTGCCGACTCTTTAGATGAGATTATTCCCTATATTGAAGCGACAAATGAGAAATCGGAAGAACCTTTGACTCATTTTGAGATTCTAACCGCGCTTGCTTTTTATATGTTTGCTCGACAGGATTTGGATTGCGCGGTTATTGAGACGGGAATGGGAGGAAGATGGGATGCCACCAATATCATTTTTCCGGAGGTAGCCGCTATTACTAATGTCGATCTTGAGCATACGGATAGATTGGGTAAGACTATTTCCAAAATAGCCTGGGAGAAGGCGCATATTATAAAGAACGGTAGTAAAGCTGTTGCCGGAAGTTTAAAAGAAGAAGCTCTGGCGGTGGTCAAAGAACGGTGCAGAGAACAGAAAGTTCAATTGCTATCTTTTAAAAGCGATTTCGCTCTTAGTTCCGTTGCCAGGATAGATAGCCAAGCCCAGATGATTTCAGTTGAAGGACTATACTGCAATTACAATGATATTGTTTTGCCTCTACTGGGCGAGCATCAGGGAGAAAATGCCACATTGGCCATAGCGATAAGCGAGGCTTATCTGGAGAAACCACTGTCTTTAGAAAAACTCAAAGAAGCTTGTCGCAAAGTGACTTCGCCGGGACGATTTGAGATTATCTCAAGAGATCCTTTTATAGTTGTGGACGGGGCGCACAATGCTTCCGGCGTATTGAAATTGGTAAGTACTCTTGACCGGATAGGATTTAGTCGGCTAATTTTGGTAATGGCTATTCTGGGAGACAAAAATATTGATGAGATGCTTAAACCAATTATTCCCCATGCTGACCTTGTCATAGTTACCGAGAATCACAGCGAAAGATGCTTAGAAGCGGAAAAACTTGGCAAAAAAGTAGCCGTTCTAAGTTCAAATTATAAAGTGATTAAAGATATCAAAGAAGCACTGCGATTTGCGATAAAAAGCGCGAAACAAGATGACCTGGTCCTGGTGACCGGTTCACTTTACACGGTGGGAGAAAGCAAGGATTTTCTTAATCAATACAAACCGGAGTAAAATAGGGATAATTGTTTAAAACGTTTTCTTTTAGAAGGAAAATGGATACAATTAAGAGAATAAGTTGCCAATAGGGTGAACTTCGGGGTTTTTGGCTTATCTGTAAAGGCGAGAGATATGGATCTTTTTTCGACATTTACTAATTTTTTTAGCTCCCCTGTATTTAAGCTTACTACCAGGCTTTTTGTTTTATTTGTGATTGTTTTTTGGTTAAGTTTGGTGTACTGGACTTATCGCGATGCCAAAAGAAGAGGCGCTCTTTCCGTCTATTGGGCGGCGGTAGTCCTATTTTTTAATCTATTCGGATGGTTTATCTACCTGGTAGTACGGCCTCCCGAACTCCTTGAGGATGTAAGAGAAAGGGAGCTGGAGATAAAAGCACAGGAAGCGACTCTTGGCAAATCGGAATTGGTATGCTCATCTTGCTTTAAGCCAATTGAGCCGGATTTTTTAATTTGTCCCCACTGTCTTAAAAAACTTAAAGAATCTTGTCCTAGATGCGGCCGTGCGTTGCGAACAAGCTGGACGGTTTGTCCTTACTGCAGGGCTACCATCTCCAAGAGGGCTGACATTAGATCCAAAAGCAGAAAGTCTTCTTCTTAGCTCTAGCTTGCATTTTTCTTTCATCATCCTTAAGATATCTCTATAGATCAGAGAAGCTATTGATTCTACCGTACAGGGTTAAACTAATTCTCGTTAAGTACTAATACAAAGACGTATGATTAAAGGGTAAAATAGGGAGAGTTATAATCTCCCTTCCGTTTTAATAGCAGCAAAAATTTTCTAGGTGAGACAAAGTTGAAAACATTCAAGGGCGGAACCCATCCTCCAGGCTATAAAGAAGCCACAGCTGAAAAATCTATCGAAGAAATTTCTCTTCCTTCAGAGATCATAATTCCGCTTACACAGCACATAGGTGCACCCAATCAACCACTGGTATCTCCCGGTGATAAAGTCAAAGCAGGTCAGAAAATCGCGGGTAATGATGCTTTTGTCTCCGCATTGGTTCATGCCAGTGTCTCCGGTGAAGTAAAAGCGATTGAATCCCGTCCTCATTGCATGTCACGAGGTGCCCTTTGTATAGTCATTATCCCTGACCAAGAACAAAAAGCGGTGAATGGGAAAGTTGATGACAAGAGTCCCGATCCCGACCGGATAAGAGAAACAGTGAGAGAGGCAGGCATTGTAGGTTTGGGAGGAGCGGCATTTCCGACTCACGTGAAGCTATCACCTCCAAAAGAAAAGCCGGTGGACACAGTAATTATTAACGGCTGCGAGTGCGAGTCTTACCTTACTTGTGATTACAGACAAATGATGGAGCAAGCCGACGATCTGATTGACGGCACTTCCTTGATCATGAAAGCACTGGGAGCAAAGCGTGCCTTTATCGGAATCGAGAATAACAAACCCGAGGCCATAAAGCACCTGCGGCGGAAATTAACTAATTCCAATGATATTAAAATAGCGGTTCTACCTACTAAATACCCCCAGGGTGCTGAGAAAATTCTAATTAAGGTCGTCCTGGACCGTGAAGTTCCCTCAGGCGGTTTGCCGATGGATGTGGGAGTTGTGGTCCAAAACGTCGGAACCACTATTGCCATATCCAACGCTGTTCGACGCGGAATACCCTTAGTCGAGAGAGTGGTAACCGTATCCGGATCGGCTGTCAAGAGACCGAAGAATCTTATGGTAAAAATCGGGACTCCGATTGAGCATCTTATTAAGGAGTGCGGCGGATTTTCTAAAGATCCCATCAAGGTCATCGTAGGCGGTCCCATGACCGGATTTGCCCAGTTCGATCTATCGGTCCCCATCATTAAAGGAACATCTGGGGTTCTGGCTTTAACCGATGAAGAATTATCACTTGATCCTTTGAATCAAACCGCCTGTATTAGATGCGCGAGATGTATAAATAATTGCCCCGTAGGATTAATGCCCAATAACTACGCGCTTTATGGCGCGGTTGGCGATTGGGATGCAATGGAGTCTTTTAATGTAATGGATTGTATTGAGTGCGGAACCTGTTCGTTTGTATGTCCGGCAAGGATTCCGCATATTCAATATATCAGACTGGGAAAGAGCAGAATTACTGCCAAGTGCTAGTAGTAAAGGATTTGTTTGATGAGCGAAGAGTTTAAAAAAGAGAATGAATCTCAAATACTGACTGTAACCGTTTCACCGCATATCTGGCAGGGTGAAAGTACCCGTCAAATAATGCTTTGGGTGATCGGCGCTCTTCTTCCGGTTACCTTTTACGCCCTCTGGGTTTTTCAATTTCACGCGTTAATGGTGATCTTGTTAAGTATCTTTACCTGTGTGGTTACCGAAGGTGTTTATCAAAAGCTAATGAAATTGCCGGTAACAATCGGTGATTTCAGCGCTGCCCTTACCGGACTTCTTCTCGCCCTTATCCTTCCGCCTCTAGTTCCTTGGTGGATAGTAGTGATAGGGGGCTTTGTAGCCATTATGCTGGGAAAACAGGTATTTGGCGGCCTTGGATACAATATCTTTAATCCCGCCTTGGTCGGTCGGGTTGTCCTGGTGCTTTCCTGGCCTCAGCATCTGGCTAAAGACTGGTATCTTCCGTTGGTTTCGAAAGCGGGCTTTAAGCTATTAGGAGTAACGACAAAACTTGATGCGGTCACGTCAGCGACGCCCCTTTATGCCATGAAACAGATGAGAGAAGGTCTGGTGAGTGGGATAAAACCGGCCTATTTTTATAAAGCGCTACTTCTTTCCAATCCCGGGGGATGTATCGGCGAGGTCTCCGCACTACTCCTACTGGTGGGGGCGGCAGTTCTGCTGGCAAAACGGATTATTGACTGGCGAATACCCCTTTGTTATCTGGGAACGGTAGCTGTGTTTACACTTATCTTAAAAGGAGATGTTATTTTCTATCTGCTGGCCGGAGGACTGATACTAGGCGCCTTTTTTATGGCTACCGATTATGTTACTTCCTGTATTACCCGGAAAGGAAAAGTCATATATGGTGTTGGATTAGGATTTTTTACGGTTCTACTTAGATTTTATTCCGGTCTGCCGGAAGCGGTTATGATTTCTATATTAGTGATGAATTGCTGGGTGCCGTTGATTGATAAGTATACTCGTCCCAAAGTCTTTGGAGTGGCTAAAAGTGGGTAAAAGCAACGTGGCAAAAATATTAAGACTTGTTATATCTTTGACCGTCATTTGTGTTATTGCCGGTGGCGGATTGGCATTGACTTATGCCATGACCGAGAAACAGATTACCCAGCAAGCGGCGATAGAAGAAACAAAGTCAAACAAAGAGGCTTTTCCGGTAGCGAAGGAGTCCGGCAATTTTACAGCCCGGGATGACCTGACCCAAAAAGTACATAATGAAGATAAGGATATCCAGAAAGTCTACGAGGTAAAAGTGGATGGGAAAAGAGTCGGCTGGGTAGTTCAAGTTGCTCCTCGGGGCTATGGGGGTCCTATCCTTTTTGATGTGGGCATTGATCCCAAAGGTGAGATTGTGGGTATCTCGGTTATCAGTATAAAGGAAACTCCAGGCTTGGGGGAAAATGTAATGGGGCCGGAGTTCACAGAGCAATTTATAGGGAAAATGGTCAATGATAATTTGAAAGTCGGTGAGGATATCGATGGGCTTACCGGCGCGACAATATCTTCCGATGCTATGGCGTTGGGTGTAAAAAAGGCTTTGAAAGCTGCTGAAATGCTCGGAGGTAATTAGTGAACGCTTTTAGCGAGATTTGGCAAGATTTTAAAAACGGCCTTTTAGTTGAAAACCCCTTAATGAGGTTAATGATCGGCCTATGTTCGTCACTTGCTGTTTCTACCAGGGTTGAGAACGGCTTGTTTTTGGGAGTTGGCGCGACTTTCGTTTTAGTATGTTCCAACGTCATTATTTCTCTAATAAGGAAAATAATTCCTGATGAGGTCAGGATTCCCATGTTTATAGTGGTGATCGCGTCCTTTGTCACCATTGTCGATCTAGCTATGAAAGCCTATTTTCCGGGCATATATGACCGCTTGGGAGTCTGGATACCTTTGATAGTAGTTAATTGTATGATCTTGGGACGAGCCGAAGCTTTTGCTTCCAAGAATCCCGTTATCAGATCGGCTGCCGACGGATTAGGCATGGGAATGGGCTATACCATAGTTCTAATCATAATGGGCGTTGTGCGGGAGCTTTTAGGCACAGGTTCCATTGTCCTTTTCGAGAACACGATAGTCACGCTGGGTTCCGGCTTCAAACCGCCGGTGATTATGATTATGTTTCCTGGAGCATTTCTAACTTTCGGCCTATTAATGGCCTTGTTGAACAGATTGCAGAATCGGGTTGATGCCTAATGGGTGAAATTGAGAGATATATACTGATTTTTATCGGTGCCGCTTTGATATATAACATATTACTCATCCGATTTATCGGCCTTTGTCCTTTTTTCGGTGTTTCTTCCAGTATTGAAACATCTATCGGAATGGGTCTGGCGGTGATTTTTGTTATGACGGTTGCTTCGGCGATTTGCTGGGTAGTTTGGAATTATATATTGTATCCTTTAGGGGTAGGCGAGTTTTTATATATTCCCGCGTTTATCCTGGTAATCGCCTCGTTAGTCCAATTTGAGGAGATGGTAATCAAGAAAGCTTCACCGACTCTCTATAAAGCATTGGGAATATACCTTCCTTTAATTACCACTAACTGCGCTGTTTTGGCGGCAGCTACTGAAAGTGTAAAACCCGGTTTTCTAAAATTGCATGTTGCCTATCATTTTACGTTCATAGAAGCAATTGTTTATAGTTTGGGAGTAGCGCTTGGCTTTACTGTAGTAATAATCATGTTTGCGGCCATCAGGGAAAGGATAGATGTTGCGCCTGTCCCCAGATCATTTAAAGGTTATCCGATTGCTTTTATTACAGCCGCTTTAATGTCTCTCGCTCTTACCGGCTTTTCCAATCTTTTCGGGCTTTAGGGGTTTTTGCAGGCGTTGCAAGGAGTGGATATGAATTACACATATATTGTAGATGCAGTGTTGACAATGGGTGGCTTGGCTGCGTTCTTGGGTCTGGTGCTGAGCATCGCATCAATCAAGCTTTATGTGGAAGTAGATCCCAAAGTGGCACAAATAGCCGAAGTTCTTCCCGGTTCAAACTGCGGAGCATGCGGTCTTCCAGGATGCGAGGGAGCAGCCGAAGCAATAGCTAACGGCGATTCTCCATACAATGTTTGTGTTGCCGGTGGGTATGATGTAGCAAAGGAGGTTGCCGCTATTGTAGGTGTTGAAGTGGAGGAAGCGGAAGCCAAGAAAGTTGCGGTGGTAGGCTGCGGGGGAGGCAGTGGCAAAGTGAAGATTTGTTATATCTATGATGGAATAAGGCAATGCACGGCTGCTAACGAGCTTATAAGTGGACCACTGGCCTGCGATTACGGATGTCTAGGTTTTGGTGATTGCGTCGTCAGTTGTCCCTTTGACGCTTTGCATATGGGTGAGGACAAGCTACCGAAGGTTGATAGGGAGAAATGCACGGCTTGTGGCATTTGTATATCCGCCTGTCCCCGGGGAATAATGAAATTGGTACAGTTGGAGGGGGACTTCAATGTATCCTGTAATTCGAAAGATCGGGGCAAGAATGTCCGTAAAGTTTGCGAAGTGGGATGTATAGCCTGCAAGATATGTGAAAAGTCCTGTCCGGTGGAGCCTTCGGCCATCGCGGTTGATGGAAATCTAGCTGAATTCAATTACGAAACTTGTACTAATTGCGGGATTTGCTTTGAGAAATGCCCGACCAATTGCATCCAGAAGACAGAAGAAAGCAAAAAGCTGGTTTCATCGTTGGCTAAGAAATCAACTTAGTATTTCTTTTTAGCCTGATGAAAGCACTATTTTAATCTTGTCAGGGCATACTCGTAATGATAAACTAATTGTTATTTTTCGGGAGCCATTTGTGGATTTAAGATCGCTTACCAGGTATGATAAAGGCTTGATTTGTTTGCTGGTTTTGTTTGCTCTTTTTTCCTTTTGGGGAACGGTTTATCTTGCCAATTCTTTTGGGCGGCCAGGCGAGGTTGTTGTTTCTTTGAACGGTCGAATATTTGGTAGATATTCGCTTCAAGGAAAGAGCACGTTAAGGCTTGAAGGAGAGCAAGGGGAAAGTGAAATCGAAATCCGCGATGGCCGGGCTCGAATGGTTTCTTCCCCGTGTCTTCAGAAAACATGCGTGAAGAACGGGTGGATAAGCAAACCAGGTGATTGCATAGTCTGCGCTCCTAACAGGGTTGTTATAAAAATTGCTGGAGAAAGAGATAAACAGTCTCCGGATGCGATAAGCCAGTAGCTGACAATAGGCAATGGGGTAGTTATCGTGGGGAAAATCCAGGCAAAAGTTTAATTGGCATGACTATGAAGTGAATATTATTTTTTATAAATTAGGACAATCGGAGGATTTGTTGCAGACAAAAAAAATGGTCATTCTTTCTCTATTTTTGGGAGCGGGAATTACCTTATATTTCCTGGAAGCCTCATATATTCCATCTTTGCCTATACCGGGGGCGAAGCTTGGTTTAGCCAATATCATAACCCTTATTCTTATTATGTTTTACGGATGGCGGGAAAGCATTCTTAATGTAGTTGCTCGTACTATTATCGGATCAATGATAACCGGAACATTTTTAACGCCGGCTTTTATCTTTAGTTTCGCTGGCGCTTTGATAAGTACGTTAATTATGATTTTGGTTTACGCAAGATTTTTTGGCAAGTTTAGTCTGGTAGGTATTAGTATTTGCGGAGCGGTATCACATAATCTGGTACAGATGGTACTTGCGGGATTGCTTCTCAGCCACTGGGGAATTCTTATGGAGCTACCGTTTTTAATACTAATTGCTGTATTTACCGGCACTTTTAATGGGGTGGGAGCGAATTATTTAATAAGAAAAATACTTTCCCTGCCAAAACAGGTTTTGGAAATTAGTGTTGGAGATGATAAAGTATTAGTTTAGGCTGAAAATAGCTAAGAAAAGATAGAACCAATTAAATATGCGAAGAAGTTGACAGAGATTCTTTGCGGGTCTTATTAATATGAATGATTTGAAAAAACAGAAAGAGAAGGGAATTTAATATGCTTGATTTTCTTGCAATTCCTTTGGGGAGAGATATGGCAGTCGACTTGGGAACTGCTAATACAAAAGTTCATGTCAAAGGAAGAGGAATAGTTCTTATTGAGCCTTCGGTTGTAGCGATTGAAAAAGACGGTGGGAAAATACTAGCTGTGGGCTCGGAGGCAAAGAAAATGATTGGCAGGACTCCCGGAAGCATTGTAGCAATAAGACCTTTGAAAGACGGAGTGATTGCTGATTTTGATGTTACCGAGAGCATGCTGCGTTATTTTATTCAGAAAGTTCATAAACGTTCATTTATGGTTAAACCCCGTGTTGTGGTGTGTGTTCCCTCGGGAGTAACCGAGGTTGAAAAAAGAGCGGTATTTGAGGCAACCCTGCAGGCGGGAGCGCGAGCCGCATATTTAATTGAAGAGCCGATGGCAGCGGCAATAGGAGCAAGTCTGCCGGTGCAGGAACCGACCGGCAACATGGTAGTTGATATCGGCGGAGGAACCACCGAGGTCGCGGTAGTTTCTCTGGGAGGAATAGTAACGGCGGAGTCGATTCGAATCGGAGGAGACGAATTTGACGAAGCCATAATATCGCATGTTAAGAAGGAATATAATGTAATGATCGGGGAGAGAACGGCTGAAGAGATAAAGATCGAGATCGGCTCGGCTTACCCTCTTCCAGAAGAAGAAGACGCGGAGGTAAGAGGAAGAGATTTACTGTCCGGTCTGCCAAAGAATATTATTCTCTCATCGGAAGAGATAAGAGCGGCTATTGAAGAACCGCTAAGTGCCATAATAACGGCAATTAAGGGAACTCTTGAAAAAACTCCGCCGGAGCTTTCCAGTGACATTATGGACCGGGGAATTGTATTAACCGGAGGGGGTTCTTTACTGAAAGGTCTTGATGAGAGACTAAGACAAGAGACCGGAATGCCGGTTCATGTTACCGAGGATCCGATGATTTGCGTGGTTATGGGTTCCGGTAAGGCGCTTGAGGAAATTGATGTGTTGAAGAAAGTACTTATTGGTACTCAAAGGTAAAATTTTAGCGGATTGCTTTATGGTGCGGTAGAGTGAGGAGTAAATTTAACCGCAAGAATACGAGGCAAGACACTGCTTTTTAATAATTCGGGCACTTGTTGTCGAGCTCTTACTAATAGGTTTATATCCGATCATGATAGCTTGTTCCTGGACTTTGTTATACTTCATCTTCTCTTGCCGGAAAAGGCAGTTTGTTATTTCTTAAGGGTGTGAGTTGTTTGTATCCCCAATGGAGCAAGCGTAATCGTATAGTTTTTGCCGTATTAATAGTATTCAGCATTATGGTGCTGACTCTTTATTTTAGAGAAGGCAGTAATGGTATTCTGCATCGTGTGCAGAGATATACCGTTAACATGGTTGTTCCTCTTCAATCCGGTGTTTCCCGGGCCATTTCCCCTTTCAGGTCTGCCTACAGGTTCGTTGCCGGTATCGGGAGCATGAATTCCGAGAACAGGGCGTTAAAAAAGGAAAACAAGAAACTAGAGGCTGAAGTTGTTTCTTTACGCATGGCGGAAAAGGAGAATAAACGGCTAAATAAATTGTTGGGATTTAAGGACAAAACCGATCTTGAACTAATGCCTGCTCATGTTATTGGTAAATCTTCCACAGCCTGGCAAGATGTTATTGTTCTTGATAGGGGAAGAGACAATGGCATTAAGAAGAATATGCCTGTTGTTGTGGACAGCGGGCTTGTTGGTCAGGTAATCGATGCATCTCCAAGTGCATGTCGAGTTCAGTTAATAACCGATCAAAAAAGTGGTGTAGGGGCGCAAATAGTAAGCACGGGAGAAACAGGGGTGGTTCAGGGTCAAATAAGCGGTGAATTGAAATTGAGCTTTATCTCCAAGGATTCGAAAGTGAAGAAAGGGGACCAAGTTGTGACTTCCGGTCTGGGCGGTATCTTTCCCAAAGGTATTTATATAGGAGTCGTAAAAGAAGTGACCCAACGCCCTTACGGCCTTTTTAAGGAGATAGAGATTGAATCGGCTGTTGGATTTACCAAATTAGAGGAAGCTTTGATAATTACAAATCCTGTTCCAAAGAATCCGTATGGAACGGAGGATAAATAATTTGCAGACTACTCTAGTTGGTTTTTTAATTCTACTAGCGTCATTTGTTTTGCAGACCACAATAGTTCCTCATCTTAAAGTCTATGGCGTACAGCCTGACTTAATATTGGTCGTTGTGGTTATTTACGCTTTTAACCAGGGTCCGGTAGCTGGCTCGGTTGCGGGTTTTTTTGGCGGGCTACTGGAGGATCTGGTTTTGATACGGGGAGTCGGGCTTAACGTGCTTTGCAAAACAATAGTGGGCTATCTGGGAGGACTAGTTGAAAGAGCACTATTTGCCGATAATGTTTTTCTTATTATGATCGCTATTTTTGCTGCTACTATTCTTAACCAGGTTATTTACGGCGCGCTTATTTATTTGCTTGGCGAAAGAGTTATGTTTTGGCCGACTTTTCTCGGTCTGGTGCTTCCATCCGCACTGTATAATGCGTTATTGGCTCCGATTGTTTATTTCTTGTTGTCGCATATTGTGGTGGCTGAGAAGAAGGCCCCCTATTTTAAATAAGGGAGCTTGATAGGGAAAACGGTTTGGGATTTGAGCATAAAGGGAGAGATAAGTGTCTGTTGATATAGATACTCTATACAAATTGTTAATAAAATAAATGAATATTATATCGGGGTGAAGTACTCTGAAAACACGCGGTCGGTCTCATTGTGGTTTAACAAAATCGAATTCCTGACTGCCGCTCGGGTCTTGCCTCACCACAAAACTTTATGTGGATTTAGATATTATGTTTTGTGAGGCTTGCGACACGGTTTTCTTCGTACTTACCCCTCATGGCGAAATTTTGAAGTGTAAGTTAAATCGTTAGCAATCTATCATTCAAAGATTTTCATATGAGACTGATAATATAGTCCCAAGAGCGGGAAATTGGTGAGTTTAAATGGCTAGACCTGATGAAAAAACCCAAAGAAGAGTAACTGTTTTTGGTGCGATTACCATTGTTGTTTTCAGTGTACTTCTGGCAAGACTATGGTTTCTCCAGATATTGACCGGCAGAGAACTTTCGGCTCAGGCTGAGAGCAACCGAATAAGAGCTGTTTCTTTACAGGCGCCTCGGGGGATTGTTTATGACCGAAACGGGCAAATCCTGGTTGATAATAGACCTTCTATGGTTGTTTCGGTTATTCCCTCTGTTGTTGAAGAGAATGAAGTTGTCTTAAAGAGATTATCTTCGGTTCTGGGGATGTCACTTAAGGATATTAAAAAGAAATTGGAAGAAAAGACAGCCGATCCCTTAAAGCCCAGGGTCATAAAAGAGGATGTCGGACAGGAAGTTGTTGTTTTTATTGAGGAGCACCAGAGCGATTTTCCCGGGGTCAGGATTCAGTCCGAGTCGATTAGAGACTACCCTAACGGTACATTGGGAGTGCATGTGCTTGGCTATGTAGGAGAAGTGTCCGAAGGCGAGCTCGGAAAGAAGGAGTACAAGGACTATAGTCAGGGAGATATTATCGGCAAAACCGGAGTTGAAGGAAAGTACGAAGCTTTTCTGAAAGGTGAAAAAGGGGAACAGAGGCTGGAGGTTAATGCCAGCGGAGATCCTTTAAAGATCCTTTCTACCAAAGACCCGATTCCCGGACACAATCTAACTCTTACTATTGACAAGAACATTCAGCAAGCAACCGAAGAAGCACTAGCCAGTGCTTTAGACCTGGCTCATAAGCAGGATTACCCCAATGCGCAGGCCGGTGCGGCCATAGTAATGGATCCCCGGAATGGCGAGATTCTGGCCATGGCTAGTTATCCCAATTATGATCCCCGCCTTTTTGTGGGGGGAATCGCCGCGAAGGACTGGGAACAACTTACTGCCGAAGAAAGCAACTATCCTTTAAATAATCGCGCTATCACCTGTTCTTATCCTCCGGGTTCAACCTTCAAAGTTGTAACCGGTATGGCCGGGCTTACGGAAAATATTATTAATACTAACAGCCATTTTCGTTGTACCGGCAAATGGACGGAAATGGGAGAAAAGTGGGCTAAGTATTGCTGGAAAAGGTCCGGCCACGGCTATGTTGGCTTTTCCACGGCAATTATTGAATCATGCGATGTTTACTTCTACGAAATCGGTTACCGGTTCTATAAAACCGGTCAGGAGAAGCTGCAAGAATGGTCGAGAATTTTCGGTCTAGGCGCTTTAACTGAAGTCGATCTACCCTCGGAGACAGAGGGCAGGGTTCCCGACAAAGCCTGGAAAAAGAAGTGGAACGAAAACAAACCGGAGCTGCAGACTTGGTTGCCCGGTGACACTGTGAATATGGCAATCGGCCAGGGTGATCTGTTGGTTACTCCGCTTCAGATGGCCAATGTATATGCGGCTATTGCCAACGGCGGGACTCTATATCGGCCGCATGTAGCCAAAACACTTTATACGGGCGAGGGAAGGATATCGCACGAATTCAAGCATGAGCTTATTAAGGATCTTAAGCTTGATCCGGGTTACACGCAAGCGATGCAAAAAAGCCTTGAGCTTGTGTGTCAAAAGGGAACAGCCGCTGGCGTATTCTCCGGTTTCCCTGAGAAAGTTGCCGGAAAAACAGGTACCGCTCAGGTAAGAGGAAAAGATGATTTTGCCTGGTTTACTTGTTATGCGCCTGCTGATAATCCCCAGTATGTTGTTGTTGTAATGGTTGAGCAAGGAGGTCACGGCGGATCGACGGCGGCGCCGGCAGCACGGCAAATCCTAAGTAATATTTTTGATATTCCTTATGAGCCTATCAAAGGGTTGGTTGATCCATCCAGATAAAAATAGGCAATGCCGGATATAGCATTAAACCAGAACCGGACGAAACGGCCAAGATGGAATCGGACCAATAAGTTAGGAATCAAGGTGGATTTTTCAAAAGTTATTCGAAAAGTAGATTTTGCGTTAATATTTTCAATTCTCGCTCTTTGTGTTTATGGCGCATTGATGATTTATAGTGCTACCCATGGTGGCGCCGAAGCGGGCACGGATTCTTATATTGTTCTTAAGAAACAGATTTTATGGATTGTTCTGGGTATTTTTATTACCGCGTTCGCCGCATTAATCGACTATAATCAACTACGTCATTACCTTATCCCGATTTATATCGTTAATTTGCTCCTTCTGGCTTTGGTCTATTTTGTGGGTAAAACATCCGGCGGCGCGCAAAGGTGGATACCTATCGGAGCCTTTCATCTGCAGCCATCCGAATTTGCCAAGATAATGGTAATCATTACTCTTGCCATCTTTCTCTCAACACGAAAGGGTGAAATATCCAGTTTAAAGGATATAGCTCTGGCTTTCTTGTTTGTTCTTCCCCCCTGGGTTCTTATATTCGCGCAACCCGATCTGGGAACTGCCCTGGTTCTTTTTGCCATTCTTATGGGGATGTTGCTGGGTGCGGGCATTAGGATGCGCTATTACATTGCTATCATTTTAACCTGTGTTTTAGTGGGCTTTCTTATAATCAATTTTCATGTTCTTAAGGACTACCAGATGAAGCGCTTGATGGTTTTTGTTGATCCTGATATCGACCCGCTGGGAGCCGGGTATAATCTTCAGCAATCAAAGATTGCCATAGGAAGCGGAGAACTGACCGGTAAGGGTTTGTTTTCGGGAACACAGGCGAATCTGCAATTTCTCCCGGCAAAACACACCGACTTTATTTTTGCGGTTATCGGGGAAGAGCTCGGATTTTTAGGTTCGGTGCTTCTCCTGGGGCTATATTTTATTATTGTTTCCAGAGGTATAAGGATTGCCGGTACCTCAAAGAACATGTTTGGATCTTTAATAGCTATTGGTATTATATCGATGTGGCTGTTTCAGATTCTGGTAAATATTGGTATGACTATCGGTATTATGCCGATTACCGGTATTCCTCTACCGTTTATCAGCTATGGCGGAAGCTCTTTATGGGCAAATCTGGTAGGAAGCGGCTTGCTCTTGAGTATATATGCCAGAAGATTCGTTTAGATTATCCGGGATGGCAACAAGATGTCGGCACTTGAATTGCCGGGTTCTAATTTGAAAATAAGATGTTTTTGATATCTAATTTTAGTAGACTAAAGCTTGGGTGATGAAGTTGAAAAAAATGCCGGTCAAAGCAAGAAGTGTTCTACAAACGTTGGAACAGGTAAAAAGGGAAGCGAAGAGATTGGTAAATATTGTCATCGTAGGTCCCAAAAGCGATGACAAAATAAAGCTGCAAGAGGTTTTGAACTCCGGATCTGATGATGGTCCCAGAGTCTTCTATTCTCTTGATTGGGAAATTGATATCAGGGTTTTGGAAGAAGGAATCAAGAGTGCTGATGCAGTGCTGTTTTGGCTGGATGTGACTACTGATATGAAAGATGAAATCCAGCGGCTCAAAGACCTTCTGAAAGTTAATTCGAACTATTTAATTGTTATAGACAAGATAGATGAGGTTTCCGATTTGGAGGTCCGTGTCGGTCCGGTAATGTCTTTCCTGGAAAAACAAAAAGAAGAGATTATTTTTATCTCAACGGCCAGAAATATCAATATTGAAGGTGAATTGGCGCAGGAGATATTTGAGATAATAGATGATCGGGGGAAAGGAGTAGCCCTAGCCGCCAATGCTCCTCTTTTTAGAAAATTAGCGACTCAAAAGATAATTCATCATACATCGGCTCAAAACGGCTTGATCGGAGTCGTTACTATTCTTCCCGGTTCGGATATGCCTTTACTAACCGCAAATCAACTAAGAATGATATTGAAGATTGCTGCGGTTTATAAGGAAGAGCTAACACTAACCAGGCTTAAGGAACTTATAACCGTTATAGGAGCCGGATTAACGTTCAGGGCTATTGCCCGGCAGCTTCTGGATTTTGTGCCGGGTATCGGATGGATAGTCAAGGGGACGGTAGCCTATATGGGAACGGAAGCACTTGGCGCCGCCGCCCAGAAATATTTCGAGAAGGGATACAGCCATTTAAGCGGAGAAGATGTCCAAGCAGCTATCCGTGGTGTTCGAGGTAAGAAAGCGGGGATAAGATTCAAAGAAGAATAGAAGAAATTCTGCCCAGGGTTAGAAAGCCGGCTCAATATGTCAACAGTGAGTGGAATTCGATACATAAAGATTTTCAGTCCGCTGAAGTAAAAGTAGCGTTAGCTTACCCCGATTTATACGAAGTCGGCCTGCCTAATCTGGGGCTGCAAATACTCTACGACATTATAAACAGCGAAGAGGGCGCATTGGCAGAAAGAGTGTACGCTCCCGAAGCCGACCTTGAAGAGGAAATGCGCTTTCGTAGAATACCTCTCTTTTCCTGGGAATCAAGAAATCCCCTTAGTGAGTTCGATATAGTGGGTTTTTCCCTCCAATACGAGATGACTTATACCAATATCCTTGCAATGCTTGATCTGGCCGGGATTCCGCTTTATGCGGCAGAACGAAAGCAAAACGATCCTTTGGTGATCGGAGGCGGTCCCATTACCTATAATCCCGAGCCAATGACGCCTTTTTTCGATCTCTTTGTGATTGGCGAGGGTGAAGAGGTAATAATTGAGCTAATCAGTGCCTATAAAGATTGTAAAGCATCAGGAGCCAGCAGGCAGCAGGTCCTGGAAGAATTGGTTAAGCTTCGGGGAGTTTACGTTCCCTCTTTTTATGATGTTGAGCATGAAGCATCCGGAGAAGTTAAGGAAATCAGACCCAAGTCGGATAAATATCCGGAATCGATTGAAAGAAGAGTCATCGCTGATTTGAATACAGCAAGGATTACTCAAAAACCGCTGGTCCCTTTCTCGGAAGTTATCCATGACCGCTTATCCGTTGAGATTATGAGAGGTTGTACCAGAGGATGTAGATTCTGTCAGGCTGGAATGATTTACCGGCCGGTCAGGGAGCGTTCACAGGAGACTCTTCTGCCGGCAATAGAAAATCAACTCAGGAGCACGGGGTATGAAGAGGTTTCTTTATGTTCATTAAGCAGCGGAGATTATAGCAATATCGCCGGGCTGTTGGAAGAATTAGCTAAGCGATACTCACATGAAGGTATCTCTCTTTCTCTTCCGTCACTTAGAATGGATTCCTTCTCTGTCGGCTTGGCCGATGAAATAGCAAAGGTCAAGAAATCCGGTCTCACTTTTGCGCCGGAAGCGGGCACCCAGCGCCTCCGCGATGCGATAAATAAGGATATTACCGAGAAGGATATTAATTCAACTGTTGAAGCCGCGCTTTCTTCAGGATGGCGCAAGTTCAAGCTGTATTTTATGATTGGCCTGCCCACCGAGACAGATGACGATCTGGCCGGCATAGTAGATTTGGCTCAAAATATAGCAAAGACAGGACTTTCAGCTATTCCCCGCAATGAGCGTAGGAAATTTGACGTGGTTCTAAGTGTGTCCTGCTTTACTCCCAAGCCATGGGTTCCTTTTCAATGGCAGCCACAGGACTGTTTATCAGCTCTGGAGGAGAAGCAGAATTTCCTGAAGCGCAATCTGACAATGCGTCACGTCAAATTGAAGTGGCATGATGCTCAACAGTCATTACTGGAAGGTGTGTTTGCCCGGGGAGATAGACGGTTATCCAAAGTGATTGAGTACGCGTGGAAAAAGGGCTGCAAGTTTGATGCCTGGTCCGAGTCTTTTCAATTCCCTTTATGGGAAAAGGTATTTCAAGAATGCGGTCTGTCCATGGAGTTTTATGCCAATCGGGAACGTGAATTTGCTGAGGTGCTTCCCTGGGATCATATTAATTGTGGTGTGGATAAGAAATTCTTGTGGTCCGAGCATCAAAAAGCGTTAAAGGGAGAAAGGACCGCGGACTGCCGGATTGCTCAATGCAGTGAGTGCGGGGTTTGTTGAGGGAGAAGGGAAGAGGAATTAGGTGAATTCAAAATGCAAAATGTAAATTGCAAAACGAAAAAACAAGAGATGCAGGATGCATTATAGGGAGAAGTGAGAAGGGAAAAGGGAAGAGGGAAAACCTGTACGGAGGACAAGCTTGTATAAGCTTAGAATAAAATATCAGAAAAGTGGAGATTTAAAATTTCTTTCGCACCTGGATCTCGTCCGGGCTTTCGAGAGGGGACTACGAAGGGCGCAGCTTCCTTTGAGTTTAACCGAGGGTTTTTCCCCGCATCCCAAGATCTCTTTCGGTCCGCCTCTTCCGGTAGGTGTGAGCAGTGAGGCTGAATACGTAGACGCGATTCTGGATAAAAAGAGCGACCTGCAAGAAATCGCGAGCTTGCTTGGCAATTCTTTTCCCGAAGAACTTGCATATCGGGAAGCACGGTATATTCCGCTTGATTCACCCTCTTTAATGAGTCTAATTACATTGGCGGGTTATCGCTTAACAGCCTCAGTAAGTCCTCAGCCAAAATTAAACGAAATTGAAAATTGTATTGGCTGGCTATTATCGGAAAAAGAGGTAACCTTAATGGTTAGGGATAAAGAAAAGACATATACGGTTTTGGAGACCATTAGAGACTTGGATGTAGAGTGCGTGAAGGAAAGCCTGGTTATATTCAATTTTTTAGGTCTTGCCACTAGTGCGGGCGGTATCAAACCGGAGTTTGTAATCGAGAAAGCTATTTCAAGGATTAGCAGCTCTCCGTCAATAGAATTTACTGAGATTCATCGAACCGGTCTGTATTATGAAAAAGATGGGAAGATAGTTGTACCATAATGGGATTTACTGTATAAAAAAAGCATTAGTATCAAGTATGGTACTTATCTAAACGCTGGTATTTATCATAATACAAGAGTACGGATTTTGTTAATAATTGATCTACAAACTATGTTAAACTAAGCTTTGTGATTTCTTAAGATTATATAGGAGTGTGTATGACGATAAGGAACAAGGAATTAATGATATCTCTTGATCCTTACGAGGCCAGAGCGGCTGTCGTTGAGGATATGCAGTTGGTTGAGATCTATATGGAGCGTATGGATAATCCGCCTATTGTCGGTAATCTCTATCTTGGCCGGGTTAAGGATGTTCTTCCCGGTATGGAGGCAGCATTTGTCGATATCGGTGTGGAGCGAAACGCCTTTTTGTATATAAAAGAGGTAATTGTCCCCGAGGAAGACCTTGATTCCATGCCTCGTAAGATTCAACACATGTTAAAGCCGGGTCAGGAGATTTTAGTGCAGGTTTCCAAAGAGCCGATGGGCAATAAAGGAGCTAGACTTACTACTCAAGTTGCTCTGCCCGGACGGTATATGGTTTTACTGCCCTATGGGGATATTGTCGGTATTTCCAGGCGCCTCGATCCCTCGGAAAGGATGAGATTGAAAGATCTATGTACCCGCATAAAACCGAAGGATATGGGTATGATCGTTAGAACAGCAGCCCAGGATGCCGGCCTGGATGAACTGAGCCGGGATCTTAAGTATTTAAAGAGACTTTGGTCGACATTATCCCGGCGGATCAAAAGAGCTAAAGCACCGCAGTTAATTCATTCTGAAGCGGAACTGTCGCTGATGGTCCTAAGAGATGTTCTTACCATGGATTTCAAGCGGATATGGGTTGATGATTCCCGCGTATACAAGAAGATACTTGCTTTCTTGAAAGGCACTTCACCGGAGCTTATGGGTCGGGTAAAGCTCTATCAAGATAAATTGCCACTTTTTGACAAATATGGAATAAATGAAGAGGTAAAAAAGGCTCTGAAGCGTAAAGTATGGCTGCGTTCAGGCGGATTCATAACCATAGATAGCACTGAAGCCCTTACTGCCATCGATGTGAATACCGGCAAATTTGTGGGAAAAACCAGTCTTGAAGAGACCATTTTTCAGACAAATCTTGAAGCAGCCGAGGAAGCAGTGCGGCAACTTCGTTTAAGAGACATAGGGGGCATAATCGTAATCGACTTCATCGATATGGAGAATCCCCATAATAGGGATGAAGTTTTCAAATCCTTAAACAAAGCTCTTGAGACTGATCGAATAAAAAGCCGGGTCATTGAGATATCCCGGCTGGGTTTGGTTGAAATGACCAGAAAGAATGTGTCTGATGGACTATTGGAATATTTAAGCGAGCCTTGTTCTTGCTGCGGAGGAACCGGCAAGGTTATCTCGGATGAAGCACAGAGTATAGACATAAGCCGGAAAATAAGAAAGCTTAGTGTTGCCAGCAAGGAAGAAGCTCTATTGTTTGAGGTAAATCCTAAGGTAGCTACTTTTCTGGAAGGCAAAAAAGGGACCAGCTTAGCGAGATTGCAGGTGTTAACCGGTAAGAAGTTATTCCTCTTCTCCAATGAAGAACTTTCTGTCGGTACGGTGGAGTTAAGAGGCGAAGGCACGCGCAGGGACATATCCAAATTGTTCCGTACGATTGTTAAGGAAAACAAAGCGCAAAGAAGTTAGGTGTAAAAAAGAAGAATCCTTTTTCCTCGTTGTCGTCAATTAACCTGCTTTTTTGAATTGACAGTCCAAAGCTTCGTATGCTAACATCAAATCTTGCGATAAAAGGAGTGTATAATAAAGTGTATGCAATAATTATTTCGGGCGGCAAGCAGTATAAAGTGCAAGAAGGCGAAGAAGTCCTTCTGGAAAAAATGGAAGGCAAAGCCGGCGATAAAGTGGAAGTTGGCGAAGTAATTTTCCTCAGCAAGAACGGGGATAAGGTTTACGAAAAAGACCAGCTTGCCAAAGTCAAAGTAAAAGCGACTATTGTCGAGCAGACTAAAGATGACAAAATAATCGTATTTAAGTATAAGCCCAAAAAAGGCTATAGAAGAAAACGAGGGCACAGACAGTTACTGACTAAAGTAATGATCGATGATATCAATTTTCCGGGAAAGCCGGCAAAGAAGGAAAAGCCGAAGGAAGTTAAAAAAGAGGTAAAAGAGGAAGCAAAACCGGAGACAAAGGCAAAAGCCAAAGTAAAGGCTAAGTCACCAGCGAAGTCAAAGGCAAAAACGACAGCAAAAGCCGCGGCAAAGCCGGACGCAAAAGATTCCGTGAAGAAAACAAAGACAAAGAAAAGTGCAGACAAGACCAAGAAGGCTGAAAAGAAGTCGAAGTAGTAATGCTGTGGGCAGATAATACTGGATCTGTCGCAGGGAGGTGTTTCAGTTGGCACATAAAAAAGGAATGGGTAGCACAAAAAACGGTCGGGATAGTCAATCGCAACGGCTTGGTATAAAAAGATTTGGCGGGCAGTTTGTGAAAGCCGGCAGTATAATCGTTCGTCAAAGAGGAACGAAATACAGACCCGGTGAAAATGTCGGTTTGGGCAAAGACGATACTCTTTTCGCGAAGATTGACGGTCATGTTGAATTTCACAAGAGCGGAAAAACCAAGCGGTATATAAGTGTGATTGCGGCTGAGGTAAAAGCTTAAAACAAATAATAATTTAATAGAAATAGATATACTAATTCTGAAGATATTGATTAACCCCGTAGATAGTGCGGGGTTATTTATTTAGTTGTTAAATCATATTGCTATTTGTGATTTTTTTTACGATTGGATTTAGGGTAAGGTGTGAAAAATTAAGCGATAAGATGTAAAATCTCAAGAGATGCGATAAGAATGAAATGTTGAAAAGATGATTTGGTATTATATCGGGGTAAAGTATTCCAAAAACACGTGATCGGCCTCGTTTTGGTTTGACAAAACCGGATTCCAGGCCGCTCGGGTTTTGCCTCACCACAAAGCTTTACCTAGATTTAAAAGTATTGCTATGTGAGGCTTGCGACACGGTTTTCTTCGTACTTACCCCTTACAAGTAAACTGTGTAGGAGTAAACTTGACTCATTAATTATCTGTGTAAAGTTATATAATCTTAAAGAAGTATAAATACTGTAATCGATGCTGGAGAGAGATCGGAGATAAAGTGTTTCTGGATCAAGCACGTATTTTTGTGTCGGGAGGCGATGGCGGAAGCGGTTGCACCAGTTTTCGACATGAGAAATATAAACCTAAAGGTGGACCTGATGGCGGCGATGGAGGAAGTGGTGGTAACGTCATTTTACAGGCTGATCAGGGATTGAGAACGCTAATGGATTTTCATTACCACCGGCATTTTAAGGCTCAAAAAGGCGGAAATGGCAAAGGAGACAACCGGCATGGCAAGAGCGGGGAAGACAAGATCTTGAGGGTTCCACCGGGAACGGTGGTAAAGGACGAAAAGGGAAATGTTCTCAGTGATTTGGTTGAAGAAGGACAGCAGTTCAAGATTGCTTCCGGCGGTATGGGAGGAAGAGGAAACACCAGGTTTGTTACTTCTACCCGGCAGGCTCCGGCATTTTCAGAAAAGGGAGAGCCGGCTGAGAAAAGATGGATAATCCTTGAGCTTAAACTCCTGGCTGATGTGGGACTAATCGGATATCCGAATGTGGGTAAATCAACATTAATAAGCCATATATCGGCAGCCAAACCAAAGATCGCTGATTATCCTTTTACAACTCTGGTTCCGAATTTGGGAATGGTGACTCTTCCCGATGAGAGAAGTTTCGCGGCAGCTGATATTCCCGGTCTTATCGAAGGCGCTCATAAAGGTGTTGGATTGGGGCACGATTTCTTACGTCATATCGATCGGACCGCTATCTTGGTGCATATCCTGGACGCAACAGCAGAAGATAGGGATGATCCAATAAATGATTTCAAGGTAGTAAACAAAGAATTGGAATTATACAATAAGGCACTCTCAAAGCGCCCGCAAATTGTGGTTTTAAATAAGATAGATATCCCTATTGCTAAGAAGGAGCAAGCCCGGATCGCGGAATACTGTAAGAAAGAGGGTTACCCATTCTTCGCGGTCTCCGCGGTAACCGGAGAGGGAATTCAGAAGCTTTTGTACAAAGTTGCTGATGAAATAGATATAGCACGAAAGAAGGAAAAGCCTAAAGCTAAGGCTGAGGTATACCAAATTATTAAACACGAGCCCCTGGCCGGCGAATTTGAAATCCGGAAAGAGGGAGACGGTTCTTACACTGTTAAAGGAGATTATATTGACCGTCTGGTAAATATGACGGATTTTGATAATGAAGAAGCGGTTGCTTATTTGCAGAAAAAGCTGGTCCAAATCGGTGTAGAGGATAAGCTGCTGGAATGTGGCGCGAAAGCCGGGGATACTATAAGAATCGCTGAAACAGAATTTGACTTCCAACCAGGTTAAATGTAGATTATTACTAACTGAGAGCAGAAGTTAAAGTGACCGGCAGATATTACTGGAACAATATCTGATAGCTGGATACGGCCAACTTCTCTTCGGTTGCTATTCCAAGTAAGAGAAGTAAGCACCCATGCTTTCGGTTATATTATTTTGAGGTGATTATTTTGCAAAGAAGTGAATATCTTCCGCAAGGTTAAAAGAATAGTAGTAAAGGTCGGAACCAATCTTATTGCTGATGAATCGGGCAGGTTAGATAAGAGCCATCTTCAAAATCTGGTCAATCAAATCGCCGATTTATCCGATCGTGGTTTTCAAATACTTCTGGTTACTTCGGGTGCCATTGCTGCCGGGGTGGAAGGTTTGAACCTTAAAAGCCGGCCGGAAGAAATGCCGGCCTTGCAGGCGGCGGCATCAGTCGGACAGGGGCTGCTAATCCATCAATACAGCGAGCTGTTCAGAAAACGGAACTTGCAGGTGGGGCAGGTGCTCATTACCCAATATGATACAACTCACCGGACTCAATATCTGAATGCCCGCAATACGTTGAATAAGCTCCTGGATTATGGAGCAATTCCGATTATCAATGAAAATGACACGACAGCAGTCGATGAGATCAAATTCGGCGAGAACGATACTTTGGCTGCTTTGGTTGCCTGTCTTATTCATGCCGATTTATTGATTCTTCTCTCGGATATCGATGGTCTTTATACAACGGATCCCCGGGTGGATAAGAAAGCTCAGCTCTTAAGCGAGGTTGAAGAGATCACTTCCGAGATCGAGAAAAAGGCCGGGGGTGTAGGCAGCAGATTTGCTTCCGGTGGCATGGCAACTAAAATCCAGGCGGCGAGGATTGCCACTTGTGCCGGAACGGGGATGATTATTGCCAATGGCAAAAAGGATAAAATATTATTAAGGATTATGGATAGAGAACAGGCAGGCACCTACTTCGCTCCCCGGAAGAAAAAAATATCCAGCCGGAAGCTCTGGATTGCCTTCGGGCGGATTGCCAAAGGCACGATTTATGTTGATGACGGGGCAAAAATTGCCCTGGTTGAAAAGGGGAAGAGCTTGTTGCCGGCGGGTGTGATCGATTGTAGCGGAAATTTTAGTTACGGAGATGCTGTTGATATCGCCGACAGCAAGGGAGAAGTTTTTGCCAAAGGCTTAATTAACTTCAGTACCGGAGAATTGAACAAGATAAAGGGATTAAAAAGTTCCGAAGCGGCGTCGCAGTTTTCCGAAGAGGTAAGCGACGAAGTAATTCACCGGGACTGTTTGGTTGTACTCGGTTAATCGCAAATTGAAAATTGAGAATATCGGGGTAAATCACTCTGAAAACACGCGGTCGGCCTCGTCGTGATTTGAAGCAACGGGATTCCCGGCTGCCGCTCGGGTCTCGCCTCACTGCAAGTTTTATATAGGTTTAGAAGTTATACTATGCGAGGCTTGCGACACGGCTTTCTTCGTACTTACCCCTCTAAGAATATAGAATTGTAGGGTTACCTTAGTGACTAATTTGAGTATATTGCACTTTGAATTTGTAATACATCATGTATCCTGAATCCTGGATCATGCATCATGCATCTTTTTCCAAACCAAGGAGGTTTTATGAGTATGGTAGAGGACATCTGTAAAAATGCCAAACAAGCATCAATTGGGCTTGCCGGTATTTCGGCTGAAATAAAAAACAAAGCTCTTGAGAGGATGGCCGACGCTCTTGTTGCCAGAAATGGTGAAATAATAACTGCTAACAAGAAAGACCTGGAAGAGGGCAGAAGAAGGGAAATATCAGCGGCTTTAATGGATAGGCTCTTGCTGGATCAATCCCGAATTGAAGAAATGGCTCAGGGTTTGCGGGATGTTGCCGCCTTGAAAGACCCGGTCGGTGAAGTCGTTAAGGGCTGGAAAATTCCTAACGGGCTTTTGATAAATCTGGTAAGGGTTCCCTTGGGTGTAGTCGGCATGATTTATGAAGCGAGGCCTAATGTAACCGTAGATGCAGCCGGCCTGTGCGTAAAAACCGGAAACGCGGTGGTTCTCAGAGGCAGTTCAGTGGCACTTAATTCCAACTTGATACTGACCGAGATCCTGGCGGAAGCGGGGTCCGATGCGGGCTTGCCCGAGAACTCAATACAATCAATTCCGACAGCGTCCAGAGAAGCTGCCAATGAGCTTATGAGGATGCACGGATACGTGGATGTTTTAATCCCCAGAGGCGGTGCGTCTCTTATAAATAGTGTGGTGGAAAATTCTACTGTTCCGGTAATAGAAACCGGAGTCGGTAATTGCCATGTTTACGTGGATAAAAGTGCCGATCTCGATATGGCGCAAAAAATTGCCATAAATGCCAAGGTCCAACGGCCTGGCGTCTGCAATGCGGCTGAAACCCTATTAGTGCATCAGGATATCGCGGGGACTTTTCTTCCCCGGGTACTCAGCGAGCTGCGCAACAACAATGTGACTATTTATGGCTGTACTATTACCAGATCGATCCACCCGGGTGTGGAGGAAGCAGAAGAAAAAGATTGGATGACCGAGTATTTGGATTTGAAGTTGGCTGTTAGGGTAGTTGATTCAATTGAAGAAGCGATTAAGCATATTCAGAAATACGGGACCGGTCATTCCGAGGCGATTGTGACCGAGGATTATTCGGCTGCGAATTTGTTTACCCAGGGTGTGGATGCGGCAGCGGTATATGTGAATGCCTCAACTAGATTTACCGATGGAGGCCAGTTTGGAATGGGAGCGGAAATCGGGATAAGCACTCAGAAGCTTCATGCCCGCGGTCCCATGGCTTTGGAGGCAATGACCTCGACCAAGTATATTGTGTACGGAGAAGGTCAAATTAGAAGGTAGAAAGCTACTATCCATAAAGGTTATTATAAGTACTAAAGTAAAAAGATGATTGGGAAGGCAGGTTTTATGCCCAAAAAGACACACTCTTTGGGAATTATGGGCGGGACTTTTAATCCAATCCACAACGGACATCTGGTAACGGCGGAAGAAGCGCTGATCCAGTATGAGCTGGATGAAGTAATTTTCATTCCTTCAGGCCATGCTCCCCATAAGGAGAACAGGGAGATACTCGATCCCGAACAAAGATACCTTATGACGGTGATTGCCACTGCTTCCAATCCTGATTTTAGCGTGTCCCGGATAGAAATTGACAAGCCGGGGCATTCATATACCATTGATACTCTCCGTGAGCTGAGAAAAGTTTATGGAGAAGATACTGATATTTATTTCATAACCGGCGCCGATGCAATTCTGGAGATTTTGACCTGGAAGGATATTGATAAATTTCACGGCCTTTGCAGTTTTATAGCGGCAACGAGACCCGGTTATAGTCTAAAAGGATTCAAGGAACTACACTTGCTGCCGGAGAATCAACACGGTGCCAATAAAAGACCGCATGTCTATTTTATGGAGATACCCGCGCTGGCCATATCCTCTACCGATATCAGGCAGCGGGTGAAAGAGAGGCGGCCGATCCAGTATCTTGTTCCTGAGGGCGTGGCGAACTATATACGCAAGTACGGTTTTTACCAAAGCTAATTTGTTTTTTAAGAGATGAGGTCTGTGGGCAGACGAGCTATAAAAAAGGAATCGACCGCTATTACGATATACAAAAAGGTTCTAGCGAAGCTCCGGAAAGTATTGGAGACATTAGGAGCATGGGTTAAGAACCTTAAAGGAGATCGCAAGAAATCCAGGTTGGAATCCGAACAGCCAGATATAACCTCGGCCGATATCTATCGGCGATCCAAAAAATATCGGAGCAGGCAACCTGAAAAGGCAGTCGGTCCGCGTACGGCAGCCCGAAGGAAACGGAGAAGTCACTTCATACGGCTAGTAGCGGCAATTGCGGCCGGTCTAACTGTTCTTTTGGCTCTTTCAGCGTTAATCGGAAATATTGATTTTTCCAGCTTATTTAAAGAAAAATCGGCGGCGGTGAAAAAACCCGCGAACAAGCCCAAACCTACAAGCATTCTTTTTATCGGCGCAGGTCAGGAAGACGGAAAAGAGAAAGCACAGGGCTTGGCTTTATTTATTGTCAAAGAAGATGACAGCACCATATCCGGCTGGTCGATACCTGACAGTACATTTATTGTAGTTCCCGGATACGGGCTTGATAGGATAAGTATTTCCCTTGGATCGGGAATTCCCACGACTGTGGCTGCGGTTAAGAATTTCCTGGGTGTTGAAGTAAACCATTATGTAAAGTTGAGCTACGAGGATTATGACAATACTGTATCTAAACTGCGTTTAAAAAAAGCGCTGGAAACAGCGGAACAGACCGATCTCGACCAAACCAAGTATAAGTATTTTTCCAAAAAGTTCGAGGAAACAAAACCGGATGACATAAACTTAATTCCTTTGCCGGTCAAACCTCTGATCGTAGGACGGGAAACCTATTCCGAGCCTGATAGGGATGAGATCGACCGTCTTTTTGATTTGATTTGGGGTATTTCAAAAAGCGAGCGCGAAAGCGACATGGATATTATTATCCTGAATGGGTCGGGAAATCCCGGAGTGGCGGGAGATGTTGCCGAGAAATTGATTAGTATTGATTGCCGGATCGTTCAATTAGAGAACGCCGACAATTTTGATTATACCAAGACCCAGATTATAATATATAAGGACAAGGTAAATAATGCATTGGCCAATAAGATCAAAAAGACACTGGGCACAGGGGTGATTGTCAGGAAGGATGTTCCCCAAGATCTGGCCGATGTGACCATAGTTGTCGGCAAGGATTATCAAATAAATAAAGGCAATTAGTGATTGGAGGTATAGCTTCTGAGTCCCAAAGAAATAGCAAAGTTGATTGCCAGAGTAGCCTGTGAGAAAAAAGCCCAGGATATTCTGGTTTTGGATATGAGTAAGTTGCTGATTATTGTGGATTGTTTTGTAATTATCAGCGGCAACACGACAAGGCAGGTCAAAACGCTATCAGACACAATTCAAGAAGAGCTTGCCAAACGGAAGGTTAAGCCAATAGGTAAAGAAGGGGAAACAGCGGCGAAGTGGATTTTGCTTGATTATGGTGATGTGGTTGTCCATATCTTTACTAAAGAAGAGAGAGAATATTATCAGCTCGAGCGCTTGTGGAAGGATGCTCCGGAGGTTGATTGGGAAGAAAATATAGAGAGCAAGGAAGGTAAAGCGGAATAATCCTGGCAGTTGATTGGAGTTGTGGGAGAGAGAAAATCCGTACTGTCAGGATTTTATATTATCAAGGAAAATAAGCTTCATTTCATCGTTTTTCCTCCGGTTCATATTTGACTTAACAGCAGTTAGAAACTATAATTTTTTAAATACAATTTGATAATGGCAATGAAGAGGAGTAGTAGGAATTTCCTGGAAATTAAGAGACTCAATGTCGGGTGTAAATTGAGCAAAGGGCTCCGAACTCGCCTTTGAGCCTGCAGGTCAGCCATATATTTTATTTAACGATGGTAGCCTCCACGGTTAGTGCCCGTTAACGCATGTGAGAGAGCAGATTCTTGCGGATGCGGATCCTGTATGCAGTTTTCATTTTGCATTTTGATTTTATCTTGAATCATGCACCTGTAACTTTTTCATTTTGAATTTTGAAATTTGCACTTTGAATTTTTACATGTATCCTGCACCCTGTATCCTGTATCTTGAATCCAAGGTCTTTTCATTTTGCAATTTTCATTTTGAGTTTTGCATTTGAAACGTGGGGATGTAGCTCAGATGGGAGAGCGCTTGCTCGGCATGCAAGAGGTCGTCGGTTCGAATCCGATCATCTCCACCAAACTTACTTTGGTATCCAAGAAGGCTGAATCAGCCAAGTTTAAGAAACAATCTGCTAACTAGGGTGGTACCGCGGAAGCGAGGAGAAACCTTTCGTCCCTGACGAAAGGTTTTTTATTTTTTCTGGACCTGTGCCGGGACAAAAGATAATCTAATAAGGTGAACATGATTGCTTTAGGCAGTTCATTTTCTTAATGCGGAGGTGCTTATGACCAAGAATTATCAGTTCAAAGAGATAGAAAAGAAGTGGCAGGAAAAATGGGAGAATGAAAATATTTACCGGGTTTTTGAGGATGCGGATAAGAAGAAAAAATACGTCCTGGAAATGTTTCCCTATCCTTCGGGTGAACTGCACATGGGTCATGTTCGCAATTATTCTATCGGTGATGTGGTTGCTAGATATAGCCATATGCAGGGTTTTAACATCTTACATCCCATGGGATATGACGCGTTCGGGATGCCGGCGGAAAATGCCGCTATCGAGCGGGGGATCCATCCCAAGAGCTGGACGGACGGCAATATTGAGGCAATGCGTCAGCAGTTAAAAACCCTGGGTATTAGCTATGATTGGAGCCGGGAAATATCCACCTGTGAACCCGAATATTACCGTTGGGGACAATGGCTCTTCTTGAAATTTATGGAAAGAGGACTGGTTTATCGAAAAAAAGCCAATGTTAATTGGTGTCCTTCTTGTATGACTGTACTTGCCAATGAACAGGTGAAAGCCGGTCTTTGCTGGCGATGCAACACAGTTGTCGAAAACAAAGAATTAGCTCAATGGTTCTTTAAGATTACCGAATATACAGAAGATCTCTTAAACGACCTTAAACTTCTCGAAGGCTGGCCGGAGCGGGTAAAGATTATGCAGGAGAATTGGATAGGTCGGAGCGAAGGCGCTATGGTCGAATTCCGGCTTCAAAGCGGGGAAGGAATTACCGTTTTTACCACCCGTCCCGACACCCTCTTCGGGTGCACTTTCTTCCTGCTTGCACCGGAGCACTCTCTGGTAGATAAGCTGGTATCCGGGACTAAATATGAAAGGGAAGTCAGAGATTTTCAAAGGAAAGTAGCTGCCCAGAATGAGATTGACCGTACTTCTTCGGAAATAGAAAAGAACGGAGTTTTTACCGGTAAGTACGCTATAAACCCGGTCAACGAAGAAAAAATACCCATTTATCTGGCAGATTATGTGCTGATGGAATACGGAACCGGAGCGGTAATGGCGGTTCCCGCTCATGATGAAAGGGACTTTGCCTTTGCCCGAAAATACGATATCCCTGTCCGGGTGGTTATTCAGCCGGATGGTGGGGATCTTGACGGGGATACGATGAAGGAAGCATATATCGGAGAAGGAACAATGGCGAACTCCGGTAAATTTACGGGCATGTCAAGCAAAGAAGGCGCCAAAGCGGTAACGGAATCTCTGAAAGAGCAGGATAAGGGAAATTTTGCTGTAAACTACCGGCTTCGGGACTGGTTGGTTTCCAGGCAAAGATATTGGGGAAATCCTATTCCCATTATCTACTGTGATAGCTGTGGCATAGTCCCTGTTCCCGAAGAAGATCTGCCAGTGGTGCTTCCTAAAAATGTGGATTTTAAGATAAAGGCGGTTTCACCTCTTGCTTCGGTTCCTGAGTTTGTAAATGTGACTTGCCCCAAGTGCTCGGGATCGGCTAAGAGAGAAACCGATACCATGGATACTTTTACCTGCTCGAGCTGGTACTTTTTGCGATATACAAGTCCCAATAAGGACAAAGCTCCTTTTGACACATCGGCGGCTAATTACTGGATGCCGGTTGACCAGTACATCGGCGGAATAGAGCACGCGGTTATGCACCTACTGTATGCCCGGTTCTTTACCAAGGCCATAAATGATATGGGACTCTGCAAAACAAGAGAGCCGTTTTCCAACCTGCTCACCCAGGGAATGGTTATCAAGGACGGGGCTAAAATGTCCAAGTCGAAAGGGAATGTGGTCGATCCCGGGAACATAATTGCCAGGTACGGAGCGGACACCGCCAGATTGTTCATCTTATTTGCCTCTCCACCCGAAAAGGAGCTGGAGTGGAGCGATAAAGGAGTTGAGGGCTGCTTCCGTTTCTTGAATCGGTTGTGGCGGGTTGTGTGTGAAAACGAGGCTTCAATTGAAAGCGCCTCCACTCAAGTCAGGGAAGATGATGAAGAAGATAAAGAGCTGCGCCATTATTTACACAAGACAGTAAAAAAAGTAACCGATGACATCGAGCGGTTCAATTTCAATACTGCCATTAGTGCCATAATGGAAATGGTAAACACAAATACCAAATATAATGAGGCCAAACCTAAAAAGGAGCGTAACAGCGCTCTTCTAAAAGAAGTAGCGGAAAAATTAACTCTTTTAATATCTCCTTTCGCTCCTCACATTGCCGAGGAATTGTGGGAGATAACCGGTCATGAAGATAGCGTGTATCATCAGCCCTGGCCGGATTACGACAGAGATATGGCCAAGGCCGATGAGATTACCCTTGTGGTGCAAGTTAACGGCAAAGTCCGTGACCGTATCACCGTGCCGGCTGATACTTCAAAAGAAGAATTAGAAAGTATCGCCATGGCCTCAAGCAAGGTTAAGAATCATCTGGAAAGCAAAAATGTGGTAAAGGTTATTACTGTTCCAGGCAAGCTAGTAAACATAGTTGTCAGATAAAATTGATTGACATTTTTTACATAAGATAGTATGTTTGGAGGGCACGTATTTTTTTTACGTGTTTCAATGTTGCTAGGAGTATGATTGGAGGTTTTACGATTGGCTGAGGGTACAGTAAAATGGTTTAACGCAAAGAAAGGTTATGGTTTTATCGAGCAGGAATCAGGAGATGATATCTTTGTGCATTTCTCCGAAGTGCAAGGAGAAGGCTACAAGACTCTCAATGAAGGTGATAAGGTAGAGTTTGAGGTTGCCGAAGGAGACAACGGTAAGCTGCAAGCAAAGAATGTCACAAAAGTCGGCTAAAGTCCGAAAAAACTAGCCCTCTGTCTAAATGGCAGGGGGCTTTCTTTTTTTATGGCACATTTTATTCGGTTTTAAATGTCAATTACTCTCCATAGACCAGCCAGAAGTAAGCGCGGTATTCGTTGTCTTCCGGTTTTTCATCTTCCAGGTGGTCAATTTTTATAACATATCCCAGGTGATGGTGCTGGGCGTATTCCTCAAGATCGGTAAATTTAAAACTTAATTGTGCTGTTTCACCGGGACCTATCTTTTGGATATAATCCTCTTTTTCCGTAACCTCGTTTTCCTCTGTTTCAGCGGGTAAATCTCCCGAGTCGGTTTCGTACAAGATTGCCGTAACCGTGCAATCTTCCTCGTCCTTGTTTCCGTTATTGAGGATCGTAATGGTAACTTCCATGTCGTTTGTCGGTCCGAACTGGCAGTCGATATAGTCATCAACCTCATCTGTCTGCATGGGAGCAGGATTGAATGTGACTTCTTCTATCTTCAGATCATGTTTGGTCTCAACTTCTTCTTTCTCGGTTTTTACGTCTTCTTCGGTCTCTTTTTTATCTTCCGAAGTGGATGATTTACAGCCATACACCAGGCTTGAGATTAAAAGTATTGCCAGACAAGTACAAAGAATCCTGTTTGATTTTAATTTCATGCTACTGCTCCTAAATAAGAATTATGGTCGGCAATTTCCGGTTTGATGCAAGTCTTTATTAGACTATTTTACACTTCCCTTCGCATTTTTGTTAATTATTTTAAAATGGTATTTAAGGCCGTGATATAAACTATAAACGAGATAGGTTGACACTTTGGCCGGGGATAAGCCCTAAGAAAATCTAAGAGTCCAAATTCAATCTGTCAATAGTCTCCATGGTATACTAACTTTTTATAATAATGATAGGTGGGATATGTTGTTTAAAAGTATAAGAGTCAGTCAATGGCAAAAAAGAATATTTGTTGCGGTTATTGCTTGTCTGCTTTTTTCGGGAGCTTGTACCGGCCTGAAAGAAAAAACATCAAACAATAATCGGACCGGAGACGTATCAAGTAAACCGGTTGAAGCGGTAGTTGATAGCGAAGATTTCTTTTCGGTCGGAGAGAGGGAAGTGGATTTATTTTGGCAAACCGCGGAGCCTGTTGCCACTTCCGTAAGCTATGGTCAAGACGCAGATTCTCTCAAGACCGTTGAGCGGAAAGATAAAACCACAAATCATTACTTACGGATAAAGAATCTTAAACCGGATACAACTTATTATTACAAAATAAACGGGGCGGGGGATGGCGAATTGAAAGAATTCACCACTCTTGCTAAGCCCGGCGGAAAGTATCTTTTTTCCTTTGCCGTGTGCACGGACATACATCTTTCCAATACCAAGCTGGATCAGTTCGGCGCATTTTATAAAGAAAGTTACGATATTTTCAACAGACTGGTAGACGAGGTAAAGAAAGAGAAGGTTGATTTCTTTGTAGTGAAGGGGGATATCTCCCACGGCACTGTGCCCGGTGATTATCAGGTCTTTTCTGAGGTAATATCCAAACTGGATTGTAATACTTACGCGGTTCCGGGAAATCACGATAAGGAAAAAGCGACCTGGGGGCTATTCTTTAACGGTTTTTCGCCAAATAATTCTTCTTATTTCAGTATCGATCATAAAAAATGGCACTTTGTTTTTATGGACAGTGCAACCATAGAACTTGATAAGGGATACTTTGGTCCGGAGCAACTTTCCTGGTTAGAAAAAGATTTAAAAACCAACCCCGAAAGACCTACCATGATTTTTATGCATCATTTGGTACGCAAATCGGTAATCCAGGAAGGGGAGAGGTTTTTTGTGGGGAACTCAGACGATTTTTTAAAACTTATTGAGCCTTATCCGGTGGTGGCGGTTCACAGCGGACACGCTCACATAAATAATGTAAGCAGGAGCGGTGATACCGATTTTATTGTAACCGGCGCAGTGATTAATTATCCGATGCAGTATAACGTATATCATGTTTACCAGGAAGGGTACGTGCAGGTCAGTCACCGGATATCTTCTTATATCGATCAGAGCGAGGTAAGTAAGGACGCAATAAAATCGGTTTATTCGGTGCGTTTGGGGACCGAACCGGCACTTGTTTCAAAATTGGTTGAGGGGGGTTTGGGTGATAGATGTTTTGTGAGAAACATTAAGTAAGGTGCATATTTAATGTTTCTTTTTTTCATTTTCTTTTTGTGGGTTACTCTTAAGCTCCGATTCGGTCTTTTTCCTCCTCTCCATGCTCCTCGATGGTGGCCTGCAGAACTCGCCAGGCTGATCTATATCCTTCTTTTGGCTTACAAGCCTTAGCCAAATCTTGCTAAAACCATGCAAGCCGGATATAAACCTGGCTCAGAGACAGCTTCGGCCGGACTTTCCGTCTCGTTCACTAGTTCGTCGGGACCTCATAGTCGCTTTACGAGCAACCCCACTTGGGTTTAAAAAACAAAATCTCTAAACCATACTCATATTGTTTTTAACAGGTGCTATAGCTCGACAAAATTATTCCCTTGTGCTATTTTTGACCCAGAATTTATAAGTCAGTAATATTATTGCAAATAGCCTGCTTTGCAGGGGCAAAACAATACAACTGACAGGGGTAATTATAAATAATAGCTTGCAGAAAACTTTTACTGAAAAAACAAAAGCCTATGGGTTGTTACATAGATCAGCACAAACAATATTAGGCTCCACTTGTCATAAGGGAGAGAAGAGTGATAGGCAAGAAAACGGGCGATGAAGTCCTAGGGGAACACGTCAGAGCGATGGGGCAGGAACTTGGCTTGGTCCACAATGCGCTTTACAATGAGCTATCCTCACTCCACGCACGATGGGTGCTGTACTGCCAGCTTTTCGCGAAGTCGCCGGAGCAATTAGCTTTACTAAACGAGGTTGCCGGTTTTCTGTTTCACGTTTTGCAGAATGTCATGTATGAAAACGTCATTCTCGGGCTTGCCCGGCTTACTGATCCGCCTTGTTCGGTAGGCAAGGATAATCTCACGTTATGCCGGCTGCAAGACCTCATCCTGGATGCTTCACTTCGGTTGGAAGTAGAGGATCTTGTTCAAAAAGCGCTAGCTGCGTGCCAGTTCGCAAGAGACTGGCGGAACCGTCGCATCGCGCACAATGACCTTGCGTTGCTACTTGCTGCTTCGACTGATCCTCTTCCCGGAATTAGTCGCAACGATATCGAAGGTGCACTAGATGCCTTTCGCAAGGTGGTAAACAGACTAGAACAACACTACAGAGGCTCGACGGTTGCCTACGAACACGTCATACTCGGCCTCGGTACTGGCGACAGCCTGATCTCCTATCTAAAAAAAGGTGTCCAGGCAGAGTATACCTGGAAGCAGAGACTCCACGAAAGCCAATCCCCGCCTGAGGACGTAGCACCTGAAGAGCGGGTCTAACCGTAGTTGAGAGCTGACTCGCTTCGCTCGCAGCTCAAGCTGCGAATGTTAGATGAGCATAATGAAAGATAAAGGAAAGGGGGGCGGTAGTGTTATTCAAAAAGTGTACAGGATGCAAACGTGAATTTACAAAGGAAGAATTGGAAGAGATACAGTCAAAACAAAAAACAGCAAAAGAATTTTGTCCAGACTGTCATAAGCCATTAAAGATATATGATGAAAGTAGATTTCAGAAAAAATGGTATGGATATTTAAATAAGGATAAAAGGATGATCGACCATTTGATTCTTGTCGAATTTAAGTATTATGACGATGATTCTTTTGAGGTAAAAGTCCCTCTCCTAAATTTAGTATTTGAAACCAAAGACTTCTCCGAAGCGATAAATATTCCCGATGAAAAAATTTGCAGCTATCTAAAAGATAAATATGAAAAAGCATACGATAATGAGCATAAATTTTTGACAGTAGCATTCAAAAAAGAAAATGTCCCTGAAAAACAAAATGTTACAGCTTGGTGGTAATGAAAAAAGCGGATGTTGAGGGGAAGGGACAATGGAATTTGTCGCTTTAGACTTCGAGACTGCAAATTCCGATATGGCTACAATTTGTCAAATCGGACTCGTCAAATATGAAAATGGGATCCTGTTAGACGAATGGAAAACCTACGTCGATCCAGAGGACTACTTCGATAGCATCAACGTATCAATCCACGGGATAGACGAGTCCGTAGTTAAGGGTGCACCAACATTTCCAGAATTGGTCGATACGCTTCGTTCATATGTAGAAGGGAAAGTAGTTGTTTGCCACACACACTTCGATCGAGTTGCAATGTACCAAGCGACTCAGCGGTATAACGGTTGTGTGCCTGAATGCACCTGGCTTGATTCAGCACGAGTAGCACGTCGTACGTGGGAACAGTGTGCTTGGAAGGGGTATGGTCTTTATAACGTTTGCCAAATTATCGGATATGATTTCAAGCATCATGATGCTTTGGAGGACGCAAAGGCAGCAGCACACATTCTTCTTACTGCAATTAATGAAAGCGGGATTGATATAGAAGGCTGGTTGAGGCGAGTAAGACAACCGATTGATCCCACAGCAAGCAGTTATTGTTCTGCTATAAAGCGCAGAGGGAACCCAGAAGGCGCTCTTTATGGGGAAGTTCTTGTTTTTACTGGTGCCTTGGAGATACGACGTCGAGAAGCAGCAGATTTGGCAGCCGCTGTTGGCTGTCGGGTTGCGTCTGGAGTTACAAAGAAAACAACGATTTTGGTTGTTGGTGATCAGGACACAAAGAAACTGTCAGGCCACAAAAAAAGCTCTAAGCACAGAAAGGCAGAGAAACTCATTGAGAAAGATGGTCTTCCAATGCGAATTATGAAAGAGAGCGATTTTAAAGAGCTGGTTCGGATGTACAAGGAAACAGAGTCAGGTCAATACTATTAACAAGCTAGTAAAAAGATATACTCAATGTCTTATATAGAAGAAAGTAGTTTGCAGTTATATAATTATACAGACTGTATATTCATTGTTCGCAGTAAAAGGAGATTCCATGAAGGCACGTCTGCTCTGGTCGAATATCCTGGTCATTGTTGGCCTCATCGCCATGCTAGTCGGAGCCATCGACCCGCTCGAGGGCTCGCTCATCATACTTCCAGGCAGCGGCATGGTCGCGCTCGGCGCGCTGCTCGGCAAGAGCCGATACCGCCGACTTCTTTACTGCGCTTTTGTTCTGATTGCGATCGGTGTTGGATTGATGTTCGTGCTGAGCATGTTCGGAGGTGTTGGTGGCAGCACGGGGCGTTCGATGTGGTGGGCGGTTGTCATTCTGCCCTACCCTGTCGGCTGGATCTTGGGTCTCGTCGGCGCTATTCTGAAGCTGATTGAGTTCTTCAAAGGTCCCACACAATGAAGAACATGAAGACAATAATAGGAAATGCGAACCAGCGCATCGAGACAGACGCGCTTCGTGCGCTGCTCATGTGCCGGGCGTTAGGCAGCATATAAGAGTAAAATCGCCGCTGATTCATAATGCTGGAGTTGTTTTTATGAAAGATAAGATAGATTTGCTTGGTGCGGTTGTTGCTCATGTTATCTTTATCTCAAGCATCGTCACGTTTTCCTCACGTATGATATTCAGACTTCAACCCGGACATTGGATTGGAGTTCCCATCCTACTAATGGTCTTCCCATTGGGCTATCTTCTTATTAAGGCTCCTAAGTTCAACCGTCCGCCTCTATACTACGTTCAGATTGTAATCATGCTGGTTTTCTTAATAGGTCTCTTCTTGGCAGATTACATCTTGAAGTATAACTTTCGTCAGACACAATGGATGGTAATCAGTTTCGTCGTTCTCTATTGTGCGGGTATGGGCGGGATGATCGGCATAGCGGCTTGGGCAGGTAGAACATGGACAATTTCGGCCATCACCCTTTTCTTCATCGCAGTCATTTTGGCTTTTGTTCAACGAGCAGTTACTGGCATATGATCTCTCAAAAAGAAACAGGGTCAGGTCTTCACTATTGATAAGCGAGCAAGAAGATATGCCAATATCTTATATGGCGAAAATACCAGTATTTGAGCTATTATATTATCAATATAAATAATGTTAGGGGGGACGACGATAAGGAGGCCACATGGCTGATGGACAGTGTACGATTGAGGTGACGGCAAGCCACATGCCCGGCTCGGCCGGACAGGAACTGGTTAAACCCACTATCGAGATTGATGGAGAATTGCATGAAGGAGTCTGGGGCCTCAATACGTTTCAGGTCGCACCGGGCCAACATACTCTGAAGGCTTATCATCGATGGCTTGTCTTCCGTCAGGCATATGCCAGCACTACCACGGTAGAGATCGTTGAAGGTCAGACGGTAAGGCTCGAGTGGCATACCGGCGCCGCGGCTTTCCGACCGGGCGTCTGGAGCGTACTGTCATAGTAGAGTCCACCTAACAGCCGCGTCCAGAAGACGTGGAGATAATAACCTTGAACGATGCCGCGCAATTAACATAAATTCCAAGTGAGGAAATAATCATGGCAAAAATGCGTCCGGCAACAATAAAGGAATACATCGATGCCGCCCCGTCGGAGGCAAGGTCGCATCTGCGCCAATTATACCGAATTTTGAAGAGTGTCGCTCCCGATGGGACGGAGGCGATCAAGTGGGGAGTTCCGGTTTTCTGGGACCGACGAATTCTATTCGGTTTCGCGGCGTACAAAGCACACATCAGCTTTGGTCCCGGACCGGCTGCTATAAAGCGTTTTTCCAAGGAGCTTGCGGAGTATAAGACCGGGAAGGGCACGATGCAGATCCCCTACGACCAACCTCTCCCCGAAGACCTCGTTCGAAAGATCGCCATGTACTGCATCACTCATGTGCAAGAGAACCACACCTGATAGATGTATACACAACAAGATGGGCTGTAGGGCGCTCTTATGAAGGTAGGAAATGTTATTTGAATCAATATAAATTATTTAGACGTCTATGCACATATGGAGGGAAACGATGACAATCAATCTTAACTCTGAGACTGAGAAGTACCTTCTCGGTTCTATCAAACAGTTCTTCGCTCAAGAGCTCGACGACGAGATTGGCGACCTTAAAGCCGGCCTTGTACTCGATTTCTGTATTAGAGAGATTGGACCGAGTATCTACAATCAAGCGATCAAAGACGCGCAGGAATCGATCGGGGACGTTTTATCAGACCTAGACGCTGTTCGATATGAGCCGGAGTTCAGCTTCTGGAAGAAGCGATAACCTACTATGCTTAACAAACACATCCGATAAACAGCGCGCTGTGTGTTCTGAGTCTCAAAAAGTGGCGCAAAGGTGCAACTTAGATCTTATGTTATCCAAACCATTTAAAACCTAAATTAACTGTCATCCTATCTTAACTTCACAACATTCCTTTCTTCATGTACACTTAATTCAATTAAAAAGGGGCTTATCATATGACAATACTTGCAGTACAACACTTGCATAAATCCTACGATGGCAACACCGCGGTAAAGGATTTAAGCTTTTCTCTTAATCCCGGGGAGGTCCTGGGTCTTATCGGGCCTAATGGTGCAGGTAAAAGTACCACCATAAAGGTCATTTTGGATTTTATGAAACCGGATTCCGGTGAAGTGGAGATCTTCGGTCATCAGATGAATGAATCCTCTAAGAATTTAATCGGTTACCTACCCGAAGAGAAGGGATTATATAATAATCTACCTGCCTTTGACGTTATTCTTTACCTTGCTTCCTTAAAAGGAATGGATAAAGCTCTTGCTGTAAAAAGAGCTGATGAGCTGCTTGAGCAAACCGGCATGCTTGATATTAGAACTAAAAAGATAAAAGAGATGAGTAAGGGCATGGGGCAGATTATTCAGTTTATCGTTACTATCATCCACGATCCGGAGTTGCTCATTATGGATGAACCTTTCACCGGCCTCGATCCTGTAAATACAGATACTATGAAGAGAATAATCGGCAACTTAAGGGATAAAGGAAAAGCCGTTATCTTAAGTACCCACCAGATGAATGAGGTAGAGGAGCTTTGTGACCGGGTGCTGATGATAAACCGTGGCAGCGAAGTTCTTTACGGCGATTTGAAGGAGATCAAGTCAAGATACAAAGAACACTCGGTTCAGGTAAATGTTGAGGGAGAAATCGGCGATTTGCCCGGGGTGATTAAGAAGAAATTCAACAAAGACGGTGTTGAGTTGGTACTTGCACCGGAAGCAACACCACAGATGATTTTGGATCAATTGCGGAATCGCGGACTAACCATTAACCGCTTTGAAATAACAACACCATCACTAAATAACATATTTCTGCATCTGGCGGGAGCAAATCATGAATAAATCCTATCTGCTATTCAAACACGAATTTCTATGCACGATCAAAAAGGTCGGATTTATCATTCTGACTTTTAGTGTGCCGACATTAGCTCTATTGGGAATTGGAGCTTACAAACTGGCAACGAATGTGTCCAAGCCTAAAACAGATGAAATAAAAACCATCGGCTATGTGGATGAAGTCGGGATATTTAACGAACACACCGAACAGGGAACAATAAAGTTGATTCCTTTTGAATCGAGGAAAGATGCAAAAAAGGCTCTGATTAAGAAAGATATTGCGGAATATTTCATCATCCCGTCCGATTACACATCCACCGGGATTATTCGACGATACACTCTTGAAAAGGAACTCACCACTCCTGCATTGACAGTCATTATAATTAAAAGTTTTGTTACCGGGAATCTCCTGAAAGATAAAGTGCCGCCGAATATGGTTGCCTTGATCTCTTCCCCTTTAAACTTAAAGGTTACCCGTGTTGCCGAAGAGGGAGGTAAAGAGCTTAAACAAAGTAATGCCGGCAATATCATTATTCCTGCTGTTTTCTCCCTTCTGCTGAGTTTTGCTCTTCTATTCGGCGCCACCTCCCTAATCACCGGGTTGGGCGAGGAAAAAGAGAGTCATCTCATCGAAGTATTGTTTTCTTCGGTTTCCGTTCGTCAATTGCTTATCAGCAAGGTTCTGGCATTGGGGGTCGCCGGGCTGCTGCAGGTTTTGGTGTGGTTGATCTCGGCACCGCTATTATTGGACCTGGCTTCATCAACTTTTGGCGGATTCTTAAGCGACATTGAGATACCGGCTAACTTCATTATCCTGGGAATTGTTTATTTCATTTTGGGTTATCTGCTATTTGCCGTTCTATCAATTACTGTTGGGGCTATTAGCCCCGGTGTCAGAGAGGGAAACCAGATAGCTGGGTTCTACACTCTTTGGCTGTTTGTGCCGCTCTGGTTTTCCGGATTACTTATTAACTTCCCCAACAGTTATATTTGGGTTGTGCTCACCATATTTCCGGTCACTGCGCCTGTTCAGACCATGTTGAGATTGGCGGTCTCGGATATCCCGTTATGGCAAATCATGACCAGCATCGGGGTATTGGTGCTTTCCATTATCGTGGGTCTATTCCTTTCCATAAGAATCTTTAGGGCGTATATGTTGATGTACGGGAAAAGACCGGGCTTAAGAGAAATTATTCATAGTTTGAGACAAGGGTAGTGATTAAGCTAAAGAAATGAAATCAGGTGTATTAGGCGAAAATATTCATTGATTCGCGAAAGGAAATGTTTTTGTTTAATAAAAAGATAATCGGCCTGTTTCGCTTATTCCGTTTTGAGTTGCCGTTTACAGCAGGGGTGTGTGTAGTACTGGGGGAAATATTGGCGTTAGGCAAATTTCCTACAGCCGCACAAGTTGCATTAGGCTTTTTAGGTGTCTTCTTTATTTCGGCTACCTCTCTTATTCTGAATGACTATTTTGATATTGAAAGTGACAAAATAAATGCGCCGGATAGACCGCTTCCGGCAGGTCTTGTTACTAAACAGGATGTTGTTTTACTCTTCATTGTGGTTTCAACCCTCGGATTCGTCACAAGTTTTCTGATCAATCCAGAGGCTTTAGCAGTAATTATTTTGGCGTGGGCGGTTGGTTTTCTTTACAATTGGCGCTTTAAAAAGGCTGGTCTCATCGGCAATCTGATGGTTAGTTTGTCGGTTGGCATGACTTTTATTTTCGGCGGCATAGTCGTAAGCAGACCGTTTGAAAAACTGGTTTGGTCTTTCGCGATTATGGTGTTGCTTATAAATTTGGGAGAAGAAATTGCGGCAGACGCTATCGATGTTGAAGGAGATCGTCAAGCAGGCTCACGTTCCTTAGCGGTATTATTTGGAAGTGAAACCGCACTGAAAATCAGTGGTGCGGTTTTCTTGTTGGTGATTATTACAAGCACTTTGCCGTTTTTGTTGGACTGGTTGGATTGGATATATCTGTTTCCCATTTTATTACTGGATGCGGTTATCCTATACTCAACCGGTAAATTGTTAGATTCGAGGATTGCAAATCGGCGAATCTATATTCGTTGGATATACATGAGCGGTTTAGTTGCACTGTTGATTTTTATTGCCATTCGATTGGTCATGTAAGAGGAAGTAGTCTATGTTTATATAATTATAGCTATATTAATTATTGGGATGCTAGTAGGATCGAACTATGTCAGGACAAATTAAAAATCTTTACAAAGTACAGAAGAAAGACATTTCCAAAGCCGGGGTTGCCCTAGCGGATGCCTTTCAGCATGATTCCATCTGGAGAATGTTTTTTAGAGATGAGGCCACTATCGAGCAGAAAGGCACACTTTTTGAGTCTCCAATCAAGTTTTGCTTTAAATACGGAGAGGTCTATGCTTCTTCTGAATATCTGGAAGGAATTGCTGCCTGGGTTCCGGGCGATTTCGCGGATATGACGTTCTGGCGACTAATGCGAAGTAGGGCTATTATCTCTGGAATGAAATCAATGAGAGCGTGCACTAAACTTGCCCTGAAACAGGGACATATTTTCGGGCCGCTCCAGGCAGATCGGAACGCCAACATGAAAGGAAGAGCATATATTTATCTCATGATAATCGGCGTAGCTTCAAAATTCCAAGGGCAAGGTTTTGGAAGGAAGTTGCTGGGAGGGTTAATTGAAGAGAGCGAACAAGCCAGGATTCCCGTCTATGTAGAGACCCATACTGAGAAAAATGTAAGAATGTATGAAAATCTGGGATTCCGGCAACTTAAACAAATCACTCTTCCGGTCATTAATTTTCCTCAGTGGGAGATGTTACGAGAACCTAAAGCTTGATTACTATTTTTCCTTTTCAAATTTGAATTCACACATGTATCCTGCATCCTTCATTAGATTCTAAACTCATCACTTCTCCCTATTTAATTCCACCTGTGTTTTAGCCAAACTATATAAATTCATCTTCAAAACCTATAGAAAATCTAAAAATTTAAGAAGGACCCTCATCTAAAAAATAGAATCTATTCTTATCAAATGTGCTTTGGCACAAATGATGCCTAGATATTTATAAACCAGGGGAGATAAGTATGGCTTGGCAAGAGCTTAAAAGCCTGATTGATCAAAAATGTGAGCAATCCGATCTTAATATCACCGGTAATCAAGTTATTGGTTTGGCTTCTCTGGTTATTCTTCTGATTGCAGGCAGCACTATTTTTTATCTACGCAGCAAGCCTACTCAAATCAAGCAAGATTATTATCTTCAAAAGAGCGAAAAACCATCTCTGAGCAAAAAAGATACAAAGAATAATAAAATTCTGGTTATTCACGTCTGCGGGGCGGTTAAAAATCCCGGTGTATTAAAGCTTAAAGACGGGGATAGGATTGTAGATGCAATCAATAAAAGCGGGGGAGCTACCGAAGAAGCTAACCTGGACGCTTTGAATCTGGCGGCAAAGTTAAATGACGGACAAAAGGTTTATGTGCCAAAACAGGGAGAGCAAGTGCCGGAAGAGGCTGTCGCCTCACCAGACGGCAGTTCTACTACCAGTCCTCTTATCAATATAAACACTGCTACGGTCGATCAGCTTGATTCCTTACCTGGTGTGGGTGAAGTCCTAGCCCAGAGAATAATTGATTACAGAAAATCAAAAGGGAACTTTTCATCCGTTGAACAGCTGCGCAATGTGGAGGGAATCGGTCCTAAAAAATTTGAGCAAATCAAGGATAAGGTAACGGTAGATTGAAAAACAGTCATCGCCAGCCTTTTCCTCAAATATTTTTCCTGGCAGCAGCCTATTGTCTGGGCATCATTGTTGCCTATTTCAATGATCTTCCGCTATTGGCGCTGGGAGCCGCCATCTTTATCTGCTTGTTTTTATGGATAACTTTCTCTGTTAGAGCGGGTACTTCAGAGAAGGGAAAAACCACAAATTCCATAAATCCGGTAAAACTAATCCTCCCATATTTGATCTTTCTTCTTCTGGGAATGCTTTTTACTTCTATCAAGACAAACCTGCTTAAGCAAAGTCTGCTAAAACAGATGGCGAAAGATCATGTTTGTACAGATATTTATGGAACGGTGCTTGATGAGCCCAAGGATAGCGGGGACTGTAGATATTTTGTTGTTAGGGTTGAGAGAGTGGAAGTTTTAGGCAAGTACTACAAGGTAAATGAGTTTGTTAAGTTGGGAGTGAAAAAGGACGGCAAGCGGATTGATTTTAATGGTGGAGAGCAGATATCCATCAAGAACGCGGTTTTGACCGTACCTTCCAATGCCGGTTTCCGGCGATATTTATACAATCAGGAAATCCAGACAATTTCGGTTGTTGATCGCTCACAAATAGAGATAACGGAAAGGGCTCCTTTTCTTTCGCGGCTGCTTAATTCCATAAGACAGGGGATTAGGAAGAAAGCTTTTAACTATCTGCAATCGAATGAAGCAGGTCTTTTGCTGGGGATATTATTAGGATACAAAGAAGGCATTTCTTCCTTAATGCAGGCAGATTTTTCCAAAGCGGGGGTATCTCATGTGATTGTGGTTTCCGGTTTGCATGTGGGGATGATATCGCTTATCTGCTTCTGGTTTACCCGTTTGCTTAAAATCAGAGCCTGGCAAAGATATTGCGTAGTTGTTATCCTGGTTATTTTATATGCGCTGCTTACCGGCTGCAAGCCTTCTATTCTTCGCGCTTCATTGTTGGTTGGTGCCGGAGCATTGGGTTGGATGCTGGGGAGAGAAAAACGCCTTTTAGCTTTGCTTTCGGCTGCGGCGCTTTTTTTGCTGACCTACAATCCTTTTTTCCTTTTCGATATTGCTTTTCAACTCTCTTTTGCCGCTTCGCTGGGTATTGCTGTTATTGCTCCTATCCTGGAGCTGCAATTCAGTCAAAGTTCTTTGTTATCCCATCGCTTCCTAGGGATTGTGCCGGTTACTGTAGCAGCTCAATTAGGGGTAATACCCATTACCTTATATCACTTCCGGGAGATTTCTATTATCTCGGTTTTGGCTAATGTGATTGTCGTTCCGTTGATAGCGCCGATATTAACCCTGGGTATTATAGGATTTTTGCTTAGTTGTGTCTCCGGCATCATTGCAATTCCTGTTTTTGCGGTTTTGGATTTCTTGCTTCGTCTGGTCATTAATGTGGTTTCCTTTTTTGCCAATCTCTCGTTTGCTTCTCTTTCCATAGGGGTATCAGTTTTCGGTGTCATCTGTTTGTACGCGATTTTAGCTGCTCTGATTATCTATATGTGTAAAAGGGAAACTGTTTTCAAGCCGCGGACTTTGGTTTTTATTTCCTTGATTATACCCATCGGGTTGGTTTGGTGGAGAATCGGGATCAGCTTGCCGCCTCGGGAATTTAGGGCTACTTTTCTGGATGTGGGGCAGGGAGATGCCGTGGTAATCAGAGCTCCGGATGGCGCTTGTGTTCTCGTTGACGGTGGACAAGACCCACAAGTGCTTAAAAAACTGTTACTGGAAGAGGGGGTATGCAAAATCGATCTAATGGTTTTATCTCATCCTCATGCCGATCATTTAAACGGTTTGATTGAGGTAGCACAGCGTAGCAGTATCGGTTCGGTGCTGGTGGGAAGATTTGCTAACGCGGACCCCGTTTATGGGGAATTTAAGGCGGTAATCAATGAAAGGAATATCCCCTGTCTTATAGCGCAAGAAGGAATGAAATTAAAAGTAGGTTCCGATATGGAATTAGTTGTGTTATCAGATTCAGGAAACAATTCTTTTGGCACCGATCTTAATAACTCCTCGGTAGTGGCTAAGTTATTTTATAAGGAGTTTTCTATTCTCTTTCCGGGAGATATTGAAAGCAAGGAAGAGCTTGATCTCCTGGATTGGAAGGATGAATTGCGTTCCTCGGTTTTAAAGGTTGCGCACCATGGCAGCTCAAACAGTACCTGTCGGGAATTTCTAAAATACGCGGAACCAATAGCTGCTGTGATCTCGGTGGGAAAGAATAACCGGTTTGGTCATCCGTCTAATTCAACTGTTGATGTTCTTGAGTCCTGCGGGGCAAAGATTTATCGGACAGACAAAAATGGAAATGTTACAATTACCTCTGACGGCCGGGGTTTTAAGGTTTGTCCGGAGAAGTGACTGGGGTACAAGATACAGGATACAGGATGCAAGATGCAGGATGAAGATAGTGAGAAGGGAAGAGAGAGGAAGTAAATTCAAATTGCAAAATGCAAAATGCAGATTGCAAAATAAAAAGACAAAAGATAAATAGGTGCAAAGTTAAAAATGTAAAATGAAAAACTAAACTGGAAGACAAAGATTGAATACATTTTTAAATTTAAAATTTAAAATTTGATTTTTTGGATGGAGGCTGGAAGATTCATTGGCTGAAGAATCAATGCAAAAGGGAAAAAGTGTAGAAAGCTTGAAGCCGGTCTATCTTATTTATGGCGAAGAAGAGAAACTGCTGGAAGAGGCGGTGGATCGGTTGAAGGCAAGCTTTGAAGAAGAGGGAGATCTGAATTTCAGCTTCGATCAGTTTTTCGGCGACAAAGATGATGCTCAGGCAGTTATTCAAGCAGCTCAAACACTGCCTTTCATGTCTTCAAAAAGGTTGATACTGGTTAAAAATGCGAGTGAGTTCAATCCTTCCGACACTAAAGCCCTGGCCGAATATCTCAAAAAGCCGTCTCCGACTACCTGTCTGGTTCTGGTGGCAAGCGAGCTTAAAAAAACCAGCTTAATTTATAAAGCGGCAAATAAGACCGGCCAGGTGTTTGAATATAAACTGCCCTCGAAAAACGAGTATCCCAATTGGGTAAAGAAGAAATTTCGAAGCAAAGGGAAAATGGTAACCGGTGGAGTGCCGAAATTGATGGTTGAAAGTATTGGATATAATCTGAATAGGCTGGAAAATGAAATCGAGAAGGTTTCTCTTTATTTTGATGATAAAGCGGAGATCAATGAAGATGATATTTCCATGCTTATTTGCGAGTCTGGCGAGAAAAGCATTTTCGATTTGGTTGACTCGATAGGCAAGAGAGATAAAAATAGCGCGTTCAGTTGCCTAAATCATATAATGGAACAAAAAAGCGATCCCCCACAACTTATTTTCTTTATGATTGTCAGGCAGTTCAGATTGCTTTTAAAAACAAAAGCGCTCATTGATCGCGATTTGCCCGATGGAGTGATTGCCAAGGAACTGAAAGTCCCATTCTTTGTGGCGAAGAAATTAAGAGATCAATGCGGAAATTTTTCTCTGCAAAAATTAGAGGCAATCTATCGAGTATTAACTGAAATGGACAAAGCACTAAAAACTTCAGAGAGAGAACCCAAATTACTTTTAGAGGGACTTATCTTGCAGGTTACGGAATAGCTATTCTTTCTTCTTTGTAGTCTTTTTGGCAGTAGTAGCCCTTTTCTTAGTGGTTTTTGCCTTGCTCTCCGTCTTTTTTGCTGTCGCTGCTTTCTTTGCGGTTGTTTTTTTGGCAGCAGTCTTTTTCTTGGCCGTTGTTTTCTTCTTGGCAGCAGTCTTCTTTGTCGCCGGCTTTTTCTCTTCTTTCTCTTCCGTTGCCGCTGGTTTGGCCTTAGGTGTCACTACTTTCATATCATTGAACTCAAGTGTCAGTTTGGATTTCTTGTTAGCTGCCTTATTCTTGTGGATAACCCCTTTGGACACTGCTTTATCAAGAGCCTTTATAACTTTATTCAAAGCTTCCCGTGCGGCTTCTTTGTTTCCTTCTTCTGAGGCGTCACTGAAGTTTGAAATATGCGTCTTAAGAGCAGACCGGACACGCTTGTTTCTCATACGCTGCTTTTCTGAAACTCTCATTCTCTTCATTTGAGACTTAATCTGAGGCAATGTTGAAATCCTCCTAAAAATATTTTTGCCGATATAATCTTTGACTATCTGAGCTGTTACTTACCGCCCGGATGAGCAACAAACCGCTTTATCTCCAGGTTGAGACAGCCAAGAGCTCATTCTACCATAATCAACTTATCTGTTCAAGAAATGTTTTGGTTTAACTTGTGTCGTCAAAAGGGCGGGTAAAAAGGCAGAAAGGTAAAATATCCTTTTTCTTTTTTAGTTAAAAAACGGTTTAAGCCCAGTTAAGGTGATGACTATTAATCGATTGGACTATGCTATAATAGTCTGGTTTAATTATTGGAGAATTAATTTCTGCACTTTATTTGAGGTGTTGGCTGGAGAATTAGATGAGTGATTTAAACGAGATTCCTACCGATGTATGCGAGGAACAGGCAACCCTTCCCTCCAAAGCGTCTTTTCTTGCTAAAGCCGCCATGGTTGTAATGGTGGCGACTTTATTATCCCGTATTTTTGGCTTGGTCAGGGAACTGGTAATGGCCAGTTATTTCGGTGCCCGAACGCAGATTGATGCATACCGGGTGGCGTTTATTCTCCCAAATCTATTAAGGACTCTTTTGGCCGATGCCGCAATCGGTTCCGCTTTTATCCCTGTTTTCAGTTCTTACCTGGCTAAAGGGGATAAGAAAAACGCTTGGAAAGTGGCAAGTTCTGTTATCAACATAATGGCTCTTATATTAATGACTGCTTCATTGATCGGGATAATATTTTCTCGTCAGTTTGTTTCCATACTTGCGCCGGGGTTTGTTCATAAACCGGAAACCATGCGCTTGACCATCATGATGACCCAGATAATGTTTCCCGCCGTTTTGTTTATGGCTCTTGCCGGTGTTGTTATGGGAGTACTCAATTCCTATGAGCATTTTACCGCTCCGGCCGTCGCGCCGATTCTGTGGAATATCTTTATCATTGGAGCAGTAGTCCTGCTTAGTCCTCAGATGGGAGTAGTGAGTTTGGCTGTCGGTGTTACTTTAGGTAGCGTGGTCCAGTTTCTCTTTCAACTGCCCTATTTGCGAGGCAGAGGTGTTTGCTATTCTTTTAGCTTTGATTGGCATCATCCCGGGGTAAGGGAAGTCGGAGCATTGCTGGTTCCGGTGATCATAAGTCTGGCTGCTGTGGATATAAATACCATAGTCGATACCCGGTTTGCTTCATCTTTAGTGACCGGCAGCGTTGCCAGTCTGGGATATGCCCAAAGGCTATGGATGCTTCCATTGGGCGTTTTTGCTATCACAATATCGACCGTACTTTTTCCCACTCTTTCCAAGCAGGCCGCTCTCGATAATATTAAAGGGCTGAAAGAGTCGCTTTCCTTAGGCATTAGGGCAATATTTCTGGTGGTGGTCCCTGCTTCCGTGGGACTGATGGTCCTGGGTATTCCGATTATCAGGCTAATTCTTGAGCATGGTCGTTTTCACGCCCGTGATACCATTTTTACCGCGTCGGCATTGTTTCATTATTCTGTTGGTCTTTTTGCCGCGGGTCAGTTGTATTTAATCAATAAGACTTTTTATTCTTTGAAAGATTCTAAAACTCCGATGATCGTGGCCACCCTAGCCATAATCGTCAATTATTTCGGGGATTGGTTTATGATGATATATGTTCCGATCGCGACAAAGGTACTTCATCTACCATCTTCTCTTTCTTATCTGGGATTAGCCCATGGCGGGATTGCTTTATCGACCTCTTTGGTTAGCATGTTCAGTTTCTTTGTGCTGGTTCTGATACTTCGCAAAAGGCTAAACGGAATAGATGGATATAAGATTGTCAGCTCGGGTGTAAGGGTTTTGATTGCATCAGTCGCCTTGGGTTTTGTAGCTTTTTACAGCTGGCGATATATTGCTCTGTTGGTGGGAGCTTCGCGGCTGGGACAACTGTTGGCCATTTCTGTGGCAATAGTCGCCGGAGTTCTTGTATACTTAGGACTGTTGCTGATAATGCGGGTCGAAGATGTCAAGACTATTTATGAGCTTGCTCTGGAAAGAGTGCGAAAGGGAAAGTAAGTGAACGTTTCTGCGCAAGTACCTCCTGAAAATATCAGAAATTTTTCTATTATCGCTCACATTGACCATGGTAAATCGACTTTGGCGGACCGAATTCTTGAATTTACCCACACAATCAACGAGCGGGAGATGCGCGAACAGGTCCTGGATCGGATGGATCTTGAGCGGGAAAGAGGCATCACCATAAAAGCCCAGGCTGTTCGGATCCATTATACTGCCCGTGATGGTAAAGACTATATCTTGAATTTAATTGATACTCCGGGACATGTTGATTTTACCTATGAAGTCTCCCGGAGCTTGGCGGCATGCGAAGGTGCTTTGCTGGTTGTTGATGCTGCTCAGGGAGTCGAAGCGCAAACAGTAGCTAACGCCCATTTGGCTATGGAAAACGATCTCCATTTGATACCGGTCATTAACAAAATAGATCTTCCCAACGCCGAGCCGGAAAGGGTAATACATGAGATCGCCGAGTTGGGCATTGATGTTGAGAATACTCTTTTTGTAAGCGCTAAGACGGGTGAAAATGTTCAGGATGTATTGGAAGCGATCATCAAATTAATACCGCATCCTATCGGTGATAGCGCCAAGCCGCTCAAAGCGCTCGTTTTTGACTCCATTTTCGATCCCTATAGAGGCGCGGTTGTTTTTACTCGAGTTGTGGATGGGGAGATAAGGCCACACCAAAAAATAAAAATGATAGCGACTTCCTGGACATCAGAAGTCGAAGAAGTGGGCGTTTTTAGACCGGAGATGACCTCAACTGAAGGTCTTAGTGCCGGTGAAGTTGGATTTGTCATTGCCGGAATAAAGGAGATAGAGAACGCCAAGGTAGGCGATACTATAACCGATGCTAAGCATCCGGTTTCCGAACCGTTAAGCGGTTATCGGGAAGCAAAGCCTATGGTTTTTTCCGGACTATATCCAATCGATGGGGGAGAATATGAAAATCTCCGTGAAGCTTTGGATAAATTGAAGCTCAATGACCCCGCACTTTCCTATACCCCCGAGACCTCGCACGCGCTGGGATTCGGATTCAGATGTGGATTTTTGGGTTTGCTTCATATGGAGATTGTCCGGGAGCGTCTGGAAAGAGAATATTCACTGGAGTTATTAGCAACTACACCAAGCGTAGCTTATCAAATCACCAAAAGAGGCGGCGAAACTCTTACTTTAAGTAATCCGTCAGATTTTCCTCCCCCCGGTGAAATTGAAACAATTGAAGAACCATATGTTGCTGCCATGATCCTGGTACCGCCGGATTATGTGGGACAAATCTTCGAGCTTTGTCAGGATCGACGGGGCGATTTTAAAAATATGGAATACTTAAGTGAGGGAAGGGTGGAAATCGAGTACCATCTTCCTTTAAGTGAAATTCTGCTGGACTTTTTTGACCAGCTTAAGTCACACACCAGGGGCTATGCATCTCTGGATTATGAGCATATTGGGTACAGGCAATCGGATTTGGTAAAATTAGATATTCTTATTGCCGGCCAGCAAGTCGATGCTCTTTCCTGTGTTGTTTTTAAGGAAAAATCGCAAAACCGAGGCCGGGAACTGGTTAATAAACTGCGGGAGATAATTCCCCGTCAAATGTTTGAAGTGCCGATCCAGGCAGCCATAGGTAGTAAGATTATTGCCCGTGAAAGTGTGAAGGCAAAACGGAAAGACGTTCTTTCAAAGTGCTATGGTGGCGATATAACCCGGAAAAGGAAGTTGCTGGAGAGACAAAAAGCCGGCAAGAGAAAAATGAAACAAATAGGTAAGGTTGAAGTACCCCAAGAGGCCTTCATCGCCTTCTTGAAAGTTGAGGAAGAGAAGAAGTGAGAGGTCAGAGGTCCGAAGTCCGAGGTCCGAGGTCGGAGAGATTTAATGAAGGAGTAGGGGTGGGAAGAATCGAGAAGTTTGAAGATATCAATGCTTGGCAAGAAGCTAGAAATCTTGTTGAGATGATTTATAAGCTTACTCAATCTAGGAATTTTGCAAATGATTATCGATTACGCGATCAAATACGGTCGGCGGCTGTTTCGGTAATGTCAAATATTGCCGAGGGATTTGATTCCCAGTCAGACATAGAATTTATCAAATTCCTTGTTTACGCTAGACGGTCTGCTTCGGAAACTCAATCTCATTTGTATGTTGCATTGGATGCCGGGTATTTAGAACGGAGCGAGTTTGACGTTTTCTATGATAAAACAGTGGAAGTAAAGGGTTTAGTTGGTGGTTTTATTAGGTATTTGAGGCAAAAACGGGCTGAAAATAACGACATAAGACATCGAACATAGGACATAGGACATAAAAACATGACATCAGACATAAGACATACGACATCGGACATAAGACATACGACATCGGACATCAGACATAAGACATCAGACAGGTTTGGCCTTTATATCCATATCCCTTTTTGTAAACAAAAATGTTTCTATTGCGATTTCAATTCCTATGCCGGCTTGGATCGGCTGCATTCCAAGTATGTCGATGCGCTGATAATTGAAATGGAGAAGTTTTGCCAGGATAGTGAAGTTCGTAAAGTTTCTTCTATTTATTTTGGAGGAGGAACGCCAACTACCCTCGAGGAAGCGCTATTTGAGAAGATTCTTAATAGCTGTTATAAATGCTTTGAGATCGATGATTCCTGCGAGATTACCATAGAGGCCAATCCGGAAACACTCACCTTTACCCAGCTTAAGAATTTAAGGAACCTGGAAATTAACCGCTTGAGTTTGGGTTTTCAGTCTCTTGATACCAGACTGCTTCCGGTTTTGGGCAGGAGACACACGGCTCAAAAAGCTCTGCAGAGTTTTGATCTGGCCAAACTGGCCGGTTTTAAGAATATTAATCTTGATTTGATGTACGGCATCCCGGGTCAGGATATTATCAGCTGGGACTCAACTCTTAAGAATGCGCTTAGGCTCAAACCGCAGCATATTTCCATTTACGCTCTTACTCTCGATCCTGATACCCACATTGCCCGGAGGATCAATAAGAAAGAACTCCCGGCGATAAATGACGATCTGCAGGCTGAACTGTTCAATTATGCATGTGAGGTCTTACGATTATGCGATTACACCCATTACGAGATATCCAATTTTACCCAACCGGGATACGAGTGTCGTCATAACATTCTTTATTGGAAAAACGGCAACTACCTTGGGCTCGGAGCCGGAGCCCATTCCCATTTTACCGATATCCGTTATTCTAATGTAAAAGCTCCCAAAGCGTATATTGATAAAATCAACTTGAAGGGTAGCGCGAGAGATAAGGAAGAAAAGCTGACAAGCGAACAAATACTTTCCGAAACTGTTTTTCTGGGATTGCGGATGATGGAGGGAATAGACTTAAGGAGTTTGGATCGGCAGTTTAACCTGTCATTTAGCGAGCTTTATGCCTCTGAGATACAAGAATTGAAATCAAATGGTCTGGTAGAAGGGCAAGAACAGTTGAGGCTTACCCCCAAAGGAGTACTACTCTCTAACGAAGTATTTTCCAAATTTGTTTGATTGCATGCCCCAATTTCCTTGACACTAATCGCTTTACAGTGGTACGTTCTTATTAGCACTCCTTATTGATGAGTGCTAAAGGAGCAGTTCAGATGCTAGATAATAGAAAAATGCTGATATTACATGAAGTGGTTCAGGAATATATATTATCGGCACGTCCGGTTGGATCGAAAAGAATAGCCAGGAGTCATGGTCTCAATATTAGCTCGGCAACTGTTCGTAATGAACTTGCTTTGCTTGAGCAGATGGGTTTTCTTACTCATCCGCATACTTCAGCGGGAAGAATTCCCACCGAGAGAGGCTATCGATTTTACGTGGATTTACTGATAGACGAGGAAGGTCTAAGCCCGGCTGAAGAAAAATCTATATCCAAGTTCTACTCCATGCTAAGCAAGGAAATCGAAGATTTAATGAGAGAGACTTCCCGCTTGCTGGCGGATATTACCAATTATCTGGCGATAGTATTTGCTCCTACCTTCACGAAGAGTGTGCTGAAGCATGTGGATTTGGTTTCCCTTTATCCTCACGCTGTTCTTGTTGTTATCGTGACCAGTACGGGAGTTGTAGCAAAAAGGGTTCTGGAACTGAGGGAATCAATTAAGGTAAAGGACCTGGAGGAAGTCGAGGCGATCCTTAATCGGGAACTTGACGGACTTGGTTTTGACGAGATCTCCTTGCAGGGAAGAGGGGAGCTCAGGGGTTTATTGCCAGGCAAATGGTCCTTAGTTGATATGGTTGTTGATGAGATAATAGATGCTCTTAAAGAGAAGGATAAAAGCAGGATTTTTATGGGTGGGACTTCCAATCTATTGGGTCAGCCTGATTTTGAGGGTATGGAGAAACTGCAGAACCTGCTTCAATTCATAGAGCACGGCCGTTCCATGCTGCACCTCATCGAAGAGGCTTTGGAATCAAATGATGTTGTGGTTAAAATAGGTACGGAAAATGAGGGAACAGAACTGAAAGACTGCAGCGTTGTTGCAGCAAGCTATGGCGTCGCCGGCGAAAGGTTGGGGACTCTAGGGGTTTTAGGGCCGGTTAGGATGGATTATTCCCGTGCGATTTCGTCGGTTCAGTGCATTGCCAAGAATTTGACATACACGCTGGAATCAATCCGATCTTAGGATATAATTTGCTGGATATCAGGACAAAATTTATTAGAATCATAATGTTAGGGCTAAAATATCCAATATATGAGTAAGAGAGAAGGTAATACATGCCCAAGAATTATTATGAAATACTGGGAGTTACCAGGAATGCTTCAGATGAAGAAATAAAGAGGTCATATCGCAAATTAGCTAGGAAATATCATCCCGATGTTTGTACGGATGATGACGCGACGGTGAAATTTAAAGAGATTAGTGAAGCATATCAAGTTCTGGGCGATCCAAATAGACGCAGGGACTACGACATGTACGGTACTGTTGATATGGGCGGCGGCTTCGGCGGCTTCGGCGCTTTTGATGATTTGTTTAATATGTTCTTTACTGATTTTTCTACGGGAGGGCGGACTCGCACAGCGGCGGAGAGAGGCTCTGATCTTGGGCTTGAAATGGAGATCGATTTTAAAGAATCGGTTTTCGGCACAGAGAGAAAAATTGATATACGAAAGATGGTAAAATGTGAAGTCTGCAACGGAAGCGGGGCCAAGGAAGGTACATCAGCCTCGATCTGTCCTAAATGCGGGGGATCGGGGCAGATTCAAACCTCTCAAAAGACCTTTTTGGGAAATTTTGTACGGAGTTATCCTTGCGAGCGCTGCAATGGTTCCGGCCAAATAATTGCTTCCCCTTGTCCTGAATGTAATGGGCAGGGAAGAAAACCGAGGAAGGAAGACATTGTAATCAATATCCCCCCGGGTATTATTGACGGAATGAGATTGAGGTTGGATGGAAAAGGGCAAGCCGGCATAAAAGGAGGATCACCAGGCGATCTTTATGTCACGGTCCGCGTTAAACCGCATGAATTTTTCAAAAGAGACGGCGATAATATTGTCTGTCAAATACCGCTGACTTTTAGTCAGGCAGTGATGGGAGCAGCCATTGAAATACCGACTTTAAATGGTGCGGAAGAGATTAAGATACCGGCCGGGACCCAATCAGGTACTGTTTTTTGCTTAAAAGGAAAGGGGATCCGTCGTCTGGGTAGACGGGGGCAAGGTGATCTATTAGTCCAGGTGAATGTGGAGATTCCAACCAAGCTTACCAGAAAAGAAAAAGAACTTATCAAAGAACTTGCTAAGGAAAAAGGCGAGAACCCGAACTCTTTGTCTCCGGGTTTTTTAAAAAAACTTAAGAAGATGATGTAAACATATTTTCTGTCAAACGACCTCGATTTACAATCCCTATCCCACCTCTAAACCCACCAAAGTGTGATTCTTAATTAAAGGAAGTATAATAGCTACTTGAGATATTAAAATCTGTGATTATTAGTGCTTACATATGATTGGAAAACAGGCCTTATAAAGATAGATTGGGATAGATCGGAAAGCAAGGGCAAGATGACCAAACACCGGTTTTTTATAGCGCCTCACCAAGTAGAAGGCAATACTATTACCATTAATGGAGCCGATGTTAACCATATACGAAATGTCCTCCGTCTGAAATCCGGGGACAAAATTGTTTTGTCTGATAATGAGGATTTTGAATATGACGTCAGAATTACAAGGTCTAATTCTTCTCAGATAGAAACGGAGATATTGAAAAGAAGACCCATCGAAACGCCCAATTGCCGGATTACTCTACTCCAGTCAATCTCCAAGGGTTCTAAGATGGATATGATAGTTAGGCAGGCAACAGAATTGGGAGCAAACTCCATTGTTCCCATGATTACCACCCGGACAGTTGTCAAATTGGATAAAGAGAAGAAGGCGAAAAAACAGCAAAGATGGCAAAAGATAGCCAGAGAAGCAGCAGAACAGTCACAGCGAACAACAATTACGGAGATATTGCCTATCACCAAATGGGACGAAATGCTGAAGATGATTCCTTCTTTTGACCAGGTTATTGTGTTTTGGGAAGAAACAGATAAGCTGCTGTCAAAAGAAGCTCTTTGTATCGGTGAATGGATGCAGGAATGCCAGGATAATAAAGATAGAAGCTATGCTGTGATGATAGGTCCTGAAGGCGGATTTTCACCGGAGGAGATTAATGACTTAGAAGAACAGGGAGCAAATTGCTTTTCGCTGGGAAGACAAATACTTCGTACGGAGACCGCGAGCGTGGTTGCCTTGGGGATTATTCTCTATGAATTGGAACGATTTGGTGATAGACGTGTATAGTTTTGCCATTCATACCCTGGGATGCAAAGTAAACCAATATGAAACCGAAGCAATTGTGAGCGACCTTTTAAAAAGAGGACTAAAGCTGGTAGATTTTTCCGACCGGGCTGATGTATATATTGTGAATACTTGCACGGTTACCGGAACAAGCGATCATAAATCAAGGCAGTGGATATCAAAAGCAGTGCGTAAGAATCCAGAAGCGTATATTATCGCAACCGGCTGCTATGCGGAAAGGGCTAAACAAGAACTAGCCGATATTGCCGGTGTCGATCTTGTTATTGGTAATGCGGGGAAAGAAAGAATAGGCGGAATTGTATCCGGGCAACTTCATATTGATAATCCGGCACAGAGTCCTCAGCCGTGCGGCCAGCATTTCCATACCCGCGCGCTGGTAAAAATAGAAGACGGGTGCGACAATTTTTGCAGTTACTGTATTGTTCCGTACGTCCGCGGGAAACCCAGAAGCAGAGAAGTTGACGATATTGTTACAGAGACATCTGATTTAGTTAAAAATGGCACCAGAGAGATTGTATTAACCGGGATTAATCTAGGGAAATACGGCCGGGACCTAGAGGCAAATGTCAGCCTTGCTAATCTGCTTAAGCGCTTAAAAGATGTTCCGGAACTGGCACGAATTAGACTTAGTTCCATTGAAGTTAACGATATTAATCAGGATATTTTAACCATCCTTTCTTCATCCCCTGTGTTCTGTCGTCATCTCCACATACCCCTTCAAAGCGGTGATGACCGGATATTAAGGGATATGAACCGGAACTATACTGCTGAAGATTATCTAAATACTGTTAAAGAAGTTATCGCGGCAATTCCCGACATTGCTATTACTACTGACGCCATGGTAGGTTTTCCGGGAGAGACAGAGGAACAATTTGAAAAAACCAGGCAGATGATGGAAGAAATTGGATATAGGAAAGTACACGTTTTTAAATACTCCGATCGGGAGGGCGTTAGAGCTTCCAAATTGGATGATAAAATTAAACCTGAATTGAAGGAGCAACGTTCCAAGAAACTGCTGGATATGGGAAGAAAGCTTTCCGGGAATTACCTACGATCCTGTGTTGGAAAAAGAATGGAAGTACTGGTGGAAAGGGCTCTGGCAAGTAAATCGTTGACCGGATTGTCCGATAACTATGTTCGCGTCAGTTTTGAGGGAGAGGAAAAGTTAAGGGGGAAGTTGGTTGAGGTGATGGTTGAGAGAATTGACCAGCTTAATTTATATGGGAGGATTGTCTAGAACAAGCTAGAATCATTCATAATAGATTAATATAGATTCCGGAGAAGGAGTGTGGATATAAGATGGATGATTGTATTTTTTGTAAGATTATCGAAGGTGAGATTCCAGGTCAGATTGTGTACAAAAACGATAAAGTAACCGCCTTTCGCGATATTAATCCGAGGGCTCCGATTCATATCCTTATAATTCCCAATAATCATATCGATCCGAAGGATGATCTGGAGTATCAAGATGTTAGGGCAATGCCCGATATGATACTTGCGGCCAAAGAGATTGCCAAACAGGAGGGAGTTTCGGACAGCGGATTTAGATTACTGATAAATGTGGGATCAGACGCGGGTCAGGAAGTTGATCATTTCCACATGCATTTGTTCGCTGGCAAGAAGCTGGGACCGATGTTAGTTGAGTGAGAAGGGAAGAGGGAGAAGTGGAAAGCCTGTGTGCAGGGCAGGGAGAAGTGAGAAGAGAGAAGGGAAAAGTAAGGGCCGGAGCAGGATGCAAGATACAGGATACAAGATACAAGATAATTAAGTGGGAGGACGGTTGAATGGGTTTAAAAGAAAAAATACAAGATGATGCCAATAAAGCGCTTAAGGAAAAAGACAGGCAGAAGCTTTCAGCTCTGCGCATGCTACTCTCCGAGCTGCATAATGTCGAGATAAAGAAGCAGGAAAAGCTCGAAGAGGATGAAGTAATCCAAATAATTGCCAAGCAGGTAAAAAAGTGGGAAGAAGCAGCATTGGAATATGAAAAAGCAGGTCAGAGCGAAAAAGCCGAAAAGGAGAAATTTGACGCGGAAGTATTAAGGGTATATTTACCCGAGCAGTTGTCCGAGGAAGAATTAAAGAATATTGTCGAGCAGGCAATTGAAGAATCGGGTGCTTCCAGTATGCGGGAAATGGGTCAGGTCATGAAGTTGGTAATGCCAAAGGTAAAAGGTAGAGCTGACGGCAAGCAAGTCAATCAAATGGTGCAGTCAATTCTTGCCAGCCGGGAATAAGTTACGGTTAAATTTTTGTATTGTTATTTGGCGTATCGGAAGATGCGAAAACTTGACAAAATGCATGATAAACGCTCAAAGTGCTATAATTATGTAGGATGGTTTTAACATCCGGCAGAAGAGAGTGAGATTATTGGTGGATAAACCGAAAAAGGTCTCTCAATTAAAAAGATTGAGAGAAAAACAGGTGGTTTTAGATGTTTCTGGCGACCAGTCAATGGTCGATCTACTAGGTCACCGGGATGAGTTATTGAAAATAGTGGAAGAACCACTGGATTGCGATATTTTGGTCAGAGGAAACGAGATTGTTATCTCAGGTGATGAGCGGGAAGTTGAGACTGCTGTCATTATCTTTAAAGAACTTATCAATTTACTTGAATCGGGCCAAGCTTTAACCCGCCAAAGTGTTGAGCATACAGTCGAGCTGGTTCGGAGTGAAGCTGAAATTACCCCCACCCAGGTTTTTACCGATACAATCCTGGTTCACAGAGGAAAAGTAATTCGTCCCAGAACCCTTGGGCAGAAAAAGTATGTCGACGCCATCCGAAACAACACAATCACTTTTGTTATCGGTCCCGCCGGTACAGGCAAAACCTATTTAGGTATGGCCATGGCTGTTCAGGCTCTTAAAAACCGTGCGGTTGGGAGAATTATTCTTACCAGGCCGGCAGTAGAAGCGGGAGAGAAACTGGGTTTCTTGCCTGGAGATCTGTTTGAAAAAGTGGACCCGTATCTCCGTCCGTTATATGATGCTTTGTACGACATGATGGAGGCGGAGTATTTCCAGAAACTGATGGATCAAGGGACAATCGAGGTAGCCCCGCTGGCGTATATGCGCGGTCGAACATTAAACGATTCCTTTATAATTCTGGATGAGGCTCAGAATACGTCCCCCGAGCAGATGAAGATGTTTTTGACCCGTTTGGGATTTGGATCGAAGGTGGTTGTCACCGGAGATGTGACCCAGATTGATTTACCTACCGGTCAGAGCTCAGGTCTTGTCGTTATTGAAAAGATCTTAAAGAGCATAGAAGGAATTAGTTTTTTACATTTGACTGCCAGAGATGTAGTAAGGCATAAGATTGTACAGAGAATTGTCGAAGCATATAAGAAATATGATGACAAAAGGCGTTAAATGTGGAATCATACTCAGGGATTCGGAAATCCTTTTATTAGATAAGAAGAGAATAGGCAGCAAATGGAGCTAAAGATAAAAGAAACCGCAGTAATCATAAAAGATAACTTTAAGTGGTCAAATCCGAATTCTAAGCGGATGCTTCTAGGGTTTTCTACTTTTCTTATTCTATCCGGAATTCTATTAATAAATCTCTTTCCCAGCCGCCTGAGTGGTATTGAGATCGGGAGCCCAAGCAAGCAAACAATCAAAGCTACTCATAATATAGAGTTCATTGATAATGATATGACCGAGAAACTAAGGGAAGAAGCATCGGAAAATGTTGAGCCGGTATATAAATACGATCCTATTACCACGACCAGGGCAGAAAAGAATATCCGTGGGTTTTACAACTCGATCAGAGAAATAAAGGCAAATCAGGCTTTGACGCCTGAAGCTCAGCTGGATATGGCAAAGAAGAAATTCGGCAAAGTCCTGCCGGAGGCGGTTTTAAAGACAGCTCTTTCTTTATCCAATGAAGAAATTACCACATTTGAGGCGAAGACTGTTGAGATAACCAGCCAGTTAATGAGAGACAGGATTGTCAAGAAAGACCTGGAGACCAAGAAAGGGGAATTTACCTCTATAGCTTCCGGTCTTCCTTACGATCAAGCAGAGATAGATTTGATAACCCAGGTGGGAACAAGTTATCTGGAACCGAATTATACCTATGATGCCTCAGCTACCAAACAACTTCAAAGTGAAGCTGCAGCGAAAGTACCGCCTTATGTGGTTAAAAAGATGAAAGGCGAAATTGTAGTACGTGAGGGCGAGATAATAACCGCCGAGCATGTAAAGATACTCAAAGAACTCGGCCTTCTTTCCGGACGGTTTAACATTCCCAAGATACTTGGTGTATTGCTTCTAGTTTTTGGTATTCTAGTTATTTCCGCTATCTATTTGTATAAATACCAGAAAGCTATTTTTTCACAGATGCAGATGCTTCTACTTCTAACGCTGCTGCTGGTTACGGTTACATTTGTTGCCAAGGTCATAACTTCATTCGGGATACCGTCTTTTGTTGTTCCCATAGCCGCGGTAGCCATGCTTACCGCGATTTTATTCAATGACAAAATGGCTATTGTCATGGTTGTAATAAGCAGTCTGTTAACCGGAGTTATCGCCGAGAACAGTACGCAGTATATTACAGTTGGTGTTTTGAGCGGCTTGTTGGCAATATATCTGGTGTCGAGGATTTCCAGGCGCACCGATCTTACCAAAGCCGGCATAACCGTAGGTCTGGGGATGGCCTATCTGGCTTTTTCGGTAAGCCTGGTGGCAGGCATGGGTATCAAAGACGTTTTTCTGAACAGTGGCTGGGGATTGGTGAGCGGCCTGTCATCAGCCATTTTAACCATTGGTATTCTTCCTCTCATCGAGTTAGCCTTCGATATTACTACCGATATACGCTTGCTGGAATTATCTGATCCCTCTCAGCCTCTTCTAAAAGAGCTTATGATGAAAGCACCGGGGACTTATAATCACAGTATACTTACGGCAAATCTTGCTGAAGCGGCAGCGGAAAAAGTAGGGGCAAATCCTATACTTACCAGGGTGGGTTGCTATTACCATGATATCGGCAAAATCAAACGGCCTTTCTTCTTCGTGGAAAACCAGCTGGGGTGCGAAAATCCCCATGATAATACTAATCCCAATTTAAGCTATTTGATTATAACGGCTCATGTAAAAGAGGGAGTGGAGATCGCTAAAAAGAACAAATTGCCTACTGAGATTATCGATATAATCGGGGAACATCATGGTACCAGCGTGGTGGCATATTTCTTTCATCGTGCCAGGGAAATAAGAGCAAAAGAAGAGGTATCCGAATCAAGGTTCCGTTACTCCGGAAAGAAACCGCACAGTAAAGAAGCGGCTTTAGTGATGCTGGCCGATTCTGCGGAAGCGGCTGCGCGAACTGTTACTAAACCTTCTCCCAATCGGCTCGAGCAGCTAATAAAGAAAATTGTCAGAGAGAAATTGGAAGACGGCCAATTAGATGAGAGCCTTCTCACTTTAAGGGATTTGGAAAAAATCACTAAGAGCTTTGTCCAGGGTTTGACTACTATCTACCACTCCCGGATTGAGTATCCCGAAGGGGATGTGGTGCCGTTTAAGAGGGGTATGCCCGCGCATGGAAGTAATAATAAGTAATAACTCTGGAATTGCCCTAAATGTGGGTTTCTTTCAAGAGCTGGCTGAAACTATCCTTGGTTTTGAAAAAGTCGGAACTGAGGCCGAATTAAGTGTTGTTTTGGTTGGCGAGAGAGAAATCCAGGACCTGAATGCTAAGTACAGAGGTATCAATACACCCACGGATGTTCTGTCTTTCCCTCAATCGCAGGACGAATTTGACGGTCCTTGTTTGCTTGGTGACGTGGTCATATCGCCACAGGTTGCTAAAGCTCAGGCAGTCAAATACGAACATTCTTTTGAAAAGGAAATGGCTATACTATTAATTCATGGCATTCTTCATCTGATTGGTTTTGACCATGAGGAATCGGAAGAACAAGAAGGGATGCAAAAAAGGGAAGAAGAGATCCTTAATAGACTTATCCGGGAGAAGAGAGTTCAATGAGGGAAAACAGATCGTTAATTCAGAGTTTTAATGATGCGATTGCCGGAATTATATATGTGTTGAGAACCCAGAGGAATATGCGGATCCATTTTACTCTGGCGGTGTTTGTCCTGGTTATAAGTGTCCTGCTTGGCGTTTCCCGAATGGAATTAATTATAATTCTATTTGCCATCGCGCTGGTCATAGTGGCGGAACTTCTTAACACGGCTATTGAATCGGCTATTGATGTGGTTACGACAGCTTTTGATCCTTTGGCCCGGTTAGCCAAGGATGTTGCTGCTGCCGGTGTGCTCGTAGCTAGTTTTAATGCGATTCTGGTTGGCTATTTGATCTTTTTTAATAAGATAAATCCCTTTAGCCTGCAAATTTTGGAAACTCTAAGAAAATCACCGATTCATCTAACAATAATTGGCTTGATTTTAGTAATATTGGTAGTGATTGCCAGTAAAGCTTGGTTGGGACAAAAAAATTTCTTAAGGGGAGGATGGCCTAGCGGGCACAGCGCCCTGGCTTTTTCTGTTGCCGTGGCTATCGGATTGCTTTCCAAGAGCTCGACTGTGACTACGCTGGCAGTACTGGGTGCGATTATAACTTCGCACAGTAGGGTGGAATCGGGGATCCATTCGTTTGTTGAAGTATTATCCGGCGCTCTATTGGGTACATTTACGACTGTTCTGGTTTTTCAGCTTTTTTATATGTGGGGATAGATGAAAATAAGAGGGAAGGGATGAGTGAGAAGTAAATTCAAATTGTAAAGTGCAAAATGAAAAATGAAAACCTAAACTGGAAGGTAAAGATTAAATAAAATTTAAAATGGAAAATGTAAAGTCGAAAGATAAAGGATATGGAGTTTGTTTTGTCTAATTTAAAACCTAGGAGGAAATACATTGGCACCGGTTAGCTTACTATCACTTATCGGTTTCTTTGTTTTACTTTTTTTCTCGGCATTTTCGTCAGCCGCGGAGACAGCTCTTACTTCTGTCAGCCATATAAGAGTTAAGCATATGGTTGAAGAGAAAATGAAGCATGCGAAGGCCCTCGATAACTTGCTTGCACATCCAAGTAGGTTTCTGGCGTCGATTCTTATCCTGAACAATATGGTAAATATTGGAGCTGCTTCCCTGGCAACAGCTTTGGTAGTCCAGTATTTCGATTATTTAAATCTATCTTTATCTGCCGGTTACGCGGCGGGCATCTCCACCGGTGTAGTGACTTTTCTGGTCCTGGTGTATGGAGAGATTACACCCAAGACATATGCTGCTCAAAATGCCGAGAAGGTTTCTCTGTTGATTGCCAAGCCGATTACCGTTCTGGTTGCAGTCCTTTTTCCAATTGCCCGTATTTTTGTCTTTGTAGCAAACTTGTTTATAAAGCTATTCGGCGGGAAGACGAGCAGGGAAGGACCATTCCTAACCGAAGAGGAACTTAAGACAATGGTAACAGTCGGGGAGGAAGAGGGAGTAATCGAGGAAGAAGAAAAGGAGATGATCCATTCCATATTTGAATTCGGGGATACGATTGTAAAAGAAGTGATGGTACCCAGGATGGATATGGAGTGTGTGGAGGACACAGCTCTAGCGAAAGACGTATTGGCTATTGCTACCAAGGAAGGATTTTCCAGAATACCGGTTTTTCAAGAGAATGTTGATAATATCATCGGTATTGTATATGCAAAGGACCTGCTTAAATTAGATAATATTAAAGAGAAAATGGATGTCTCCGTAAAGAAGATAATGCGGCCTGCCTATTATATTCCAGAAACTAAAAAGGTGAATGAACTGTTACGGGAATTACAGAAGAAGAGACAGCATATGGCAATTGTCCTTGATGAATATGGGGGAACAGCCGGTTTGGTGACAATCGAGGATCTTCTGGAAGAAATTGTAGGAGAAATATTTGACGAATATGATTTGGAAGAGGTTCTAATCGAGGAGATTGACGAAAATAACACTAGAGTTGACGCCCGAGCTAATCTTGACAAAATAAATGAGATCCTGGAAATCAATCTGCCCGAAGATTATGAGTATGAGACTATCGGCGGTTTTGTCTATAACCTGATCGGCAAAATTCCGACAGCCGGGGAAAAGGTTGAGTATAATGGGCTGGTTTTTACTGTGGAGAAGCTGTTAGGCAGGCGGATCTCGAAAATATTAATTACCAAGAAGACGGTTAACAGTCAGTCTGACGGGGAAGAGAAAGAGGAAAAGGAAGTAAATTGAAAACGGCGGATTTAATAAAAATAGCGGCTGAGGCGCAAAAAAACGCTCACGCGCCATATTCGGGATTTAAAGTGGGATCAGCGCTTTTTACCAAAAGAGGTAAGGTCTTTACCGGCTGCAATGTTGAAAATGTTTCCTATGGTGACGCAATATGCGCGGAGAAAGTAGCGATTATCAAAGCTATATCTGAGGGGATCGATGATTTCGAAAAGATAGTTGTTTTCTCTGATGCGATAAAACCGGCTAGTCCCTGCGGCTCTTGTCGTCAGATACTATTTGAATTTAATCCTGATTTACTGGTCATCATGGCTAGCTCAAAAGGAGAAATTGTCGAAAAGAAGATTAGAGACTTGCTCCCCGATGCTTTTGCGCTTGGTAGTACGAAGAAGCTGATTTAAAGTAGAGTCTATTTGGCCGCAGTGAACTTAGGCCCAAATTCGCTTGCTTAGATAAGGCAAAAAGGAATTTAGATGAATTTTAGCGTTGTTGAGTTAAAGGATTATGATCTTTCTCTCCTGAATGAATTAATCGAACTGCAAAAGGAAGCTTTTGGCGATCTCGGATTGGATAAGGGGACTCTGCCGCTTATGATACGATGCGGCAGAGTTTTTATCCTGAAAAAGGACAATAAAGTAATCGGAAGCGCCGAGTTCATGAAAGATTGGTCTGATCCGAAATGCGCCTTTTTGGTGGGTTTTTCTATCAGCGAAGAAGAAAAACAAAAAGGCAGAGGCAAATATTTTATGAAAGAGATTCTGAATAGACTGCCAGGACAGTTAAAAACAGTCAGATTGACCACATCATCCGAAAATGAAGCCGCTCTTGGTTTGTATAAACAATTGGGATTTGAGGAAGTCGGTTTTTGGAAAGACGCATACGGAGCCGGAGAAGACAGACTGGTTTTGGAACTGCACCTACGGGGTTTAGATGAATAATAAAGATGAGTTCAAATCAGGATTTGTTGGCATAATAGGCCGTCCCAACGTTGGGAAATCCACGTTGATAAATAGTTTTGTTGATGAGAAAATTGCCATAACTTCGGATAAACCGCAGACGACCCGGAACAAAATTCGGTGTATTGTCAACCGGAAAAACGCTCAAATCATCTTTATCGATACACCGGGTTTTCATAAACCCAAAGATCCCCTGGGTAAATACCTTAATCAAGCGGTTGAGTCCACTTTTAGAGAAGTTGATGCCATTGTTTTTGTTGCGGATGCCTCGGAAATAATCGGCAGAGGGGATGCTTACATCGCCAATCAGCTCAAGAAAATCAATACGCCGGTAATTCTGGTATTGAACAAGATAGACAAGATCGGCAAGAACAAGTTGAAAAGCCAGATTGAAGCAGCTAAAGAACGGGGTAGGTTTACACATATTATTCCTCTATCAGCTAAAACAAAAGAGAATATTATCGAACTCCTGGATTCGGTTTGCACTTATATGCCGGCCGGGCCGAAGTATTATTCGGACGATATGGTAACCGATCAGCCGGAAGCATTGATTATAAGTGAGTTCATTAGGGAAAAAGTCTTAAACTTAACCTCCGAGGAAGTTCCTTATAGTGTAGCCGTTGAGATCAATGAAATAGAAGCGCGGCCAAACAAAGACTTAACCGATGTTTTTGCCACGATCTATGTCGAACGCGATTCGCAAAAAGGTATTCTTATCGGGAAAGGCGGTACTATGTTGAAGAAAGTAGGGCAGCAAGCCCGGTTTGATATTGAAAAACTTCTGGGGAATCAAATTAATCTGCAGTTATATGTGAAAGTAAAAAAGAATTGGCGCAGAGACGAAAGGACATTTCAGCAGTTCGGCTATAACCAATAAGAAAAATGCAGTTGTTTCAAAGCTTGCATTTCTCAGGCGGTAGCTCTACTATTCTGATATACTTTGCAAATAAGAACTAAAAAGTCGCGACTTAATCTAGGAGGAATCTTAATGACTTCAGATGAACTGGCAAAAAGCATTGATTTTGCACTACTGCGGCCTGATGCCACAGTGGATGATGTTACCAAGTTCTGCCAAAAGGCTCTGGATTACAATTTTGCCGCTGTATTTGTTAATCCCTGCTATGTTTCTATTGTAAGTAAAATATTACATGGTTCATCGGTAAAGCCCGGCGTTGCTATCGGTTTTCCTTTTGGGGCAAACACTACCTCCATCAAGAGACTTGAAGTGGAAGACGCTCTTGAAAAAGGCGCTCGCGAAGTTGACACGGTTATCAACATAGGCGCGCTTAAATCGGGTCAGATTGACGTAGTTGCGCGCGAGCTTCGCAGCATTGTCGAGCTGGTAAGGAGAAAAGAGGTTGAAGAAAGCGCCGGCACAATCCTGGTTAAATTTATAATTGAGACTTGTTACCTGAATGATGCTGAAAAGAAGACCGCTTGTAGATTGGCGGAAGAGTCGGGAGCGGATTTTGTAAAAACATCAACCGGATTCGGACCATCGGGAGCTATGCCCTATGATGTAAGACTTCTCAGAGAATCCGTTGGTCCCGGTGTGGGAGTTAAGGCCTCCGGAGGAATCCGAAATCTGGAGCAAACAATAACACTACTGGATGCGGGTGCGTCCCGGATTGGAACCAGCGCTGGTGTTGAAATAGTGACGGAATTCTTGGCGACCAAGAAGCAGAAAGTGAAAGGCTAATCCGACAAAAACGGGATTAGCCTTAAGACCGTTTTTTGTTAAAGATTTCCCCCGAATGAAGAGGAATGCTACTAAAGGAGGAGCCATATATGGCAAATTATAAGACGGAAGGCATTGTTCTTAAGTCCATTAAACTAGGGGAAGCTGACAAGATAATCACCATTTTTTCCAGCGAGCGGGGGAAGATAAGCGCGGTAGCAAAGGGGGTAAGGAAGACAAAAAGCAAATTCGGGGCGAGACTGGAACCTTTTAGTCATGTTGATTTATTGCTTTACGATGGTCGAAACCTCGATATTGTTACTCAAGTAGAACTTATCTCGTCCTTCAGGGAAATCAGGGAAGATTTTGATAAGGTTGTATACGGTTCAGCCATGCTGGACCTCCTGGAAAAAATATCTCCTCAGGAAGAAAGAGATGACAAGGTATTTGAACTGGTTACTTCTTCACTTCAAGCTCTGGCTTCCGCTGAAAAGAATATCCCTCTTCTTCTAACCGCGTTTGATCTTAAACTGATGTCAATTGCCGGATTTCGTCCCCACCTATCTCATTGTGTTATATGTTCCGAACCCAAAAGCTCTTTCAAAAAGCAAATAATATTCAGTTGTGAATGGGGCGGTCTGCTTTGTGATAAATGCGGTCTTTCCGATATTGACGCTCTTTCTATTTCCAGGATGACACTAGAGGTATTGAGTGAGATTTCAAAAAGGGACATTGGAGAGATAGCCAATCTTGAAGTGTCGAAGAGGGTTGAAAAGGAAATACTTTCACTGATCCAACACTATGTTAAATATTATCTGCATGCAAGGCTTAAAAGCAGTGAATATCTAAATAAGACCGGGGATAGTCAGGCCGATTTGAACTGGGTACAGGATATACAAGCGCCGGGAAGCCCCGCTCTATAGCATTTAGCAAGGTACACAGTAATCTCACTTGGCAGTTTATTTGAATTTTGGGGGGTTTAAAATGAAAGAAAAGCCTTGTAGTGAGAAGAGATGGATAGACAATTCGATTGGAACACTAACCTCATTGATTGAACTTGCCGAGCTTGCCATAGCTGTTTTTATGGTAATAATAATTTTCTTAGGTTTAGGTTATTTGATAACCGAGCTTGCAGGGGACATGCGTACCAGTCTTTTTTTGAATTCAGCCGAGATTCATCACTTTCTTGATGTGGTCTTGACTTTATTTATTGTAATTGAATTAGTAAGGCTTACTTTCGGATATCTTACCAGACAAAATGTTTGGGTAATTGTGGCTGAAACCGCCTTCATTGCTTTGGGTAGAAAAATTATCTTATTCGAGTACAAACAGTACGGTCTCCAGGGAGCAATTGCCCTGGCTATTTTGACAATAGTAGCGGTATTTGCGTATTATGTCTACAAACAAATAACCAAAGAAGCGATGACGGAGAGTAGTAGCTAAAGGTAAGTATTTAAGAGAGCCGGCGTGTGGTGAAAATCCGGCATACGAAACTTGGCGAAGGCGCTCCCAAGCTTTGAGCGGAAATCCGGATCGGGCACAGGGTATGTAGGGTGGTTATGGTTGCTGTAAGAGCGTGATGCACTCGTAGTAATTTAGGCAAATTTTAAGTTATTAATTGCCAATAGCTGTCTGATTCTATGGAACTGAGCTCACCTGTTAAATAAGAGCCCTTTTGCTGGTTGCTGTCTTGTTTAGAGCGAGGTCCTTTTTGTAAGAATGAGCAAGAAGGCTTGCCCTGGGCGAGCAAAGCGAGTCGAAGGGAATCAGGGTGGAACCGCGGGAAAATCTCTACGGTTGGAAACGTAGGCCTCTCGTCCCTGAGTGCAAAACATACTGCATTTAGGATGGGAGGTTTTTGTATATATAATTTCATTCTAAGATAATGGTTCATAGGTAAGCGATTACCTTATTAAGGTAGTTAAAAAAGGAGTAAAGTGAACTTTCAGGAAATTATTTTAGCTCTACAGAAATACTGGGCAGATTACGGGTGTGTTATAGGACAGCCATATGATATCGAAGTAGGGGCGGGCACTTTCAATCCCCATACTTTTTTAAGGGTTTTGGGTCCTGAGCCCTGGAAAGTTGCCTATGTGGAGCCATCCAGAAGGCCGACTGACGGCAGATACGGAGATAATCCGAACCGTCTTCAGCACTATTACCAATTTCAAGTGATATTGAAACCTTCTCCTGACGATGTCCAGGATATTTATTTAAAAAGCCTGGAAGAGTTGGGCATTGATCCCAAAAAACATGATATCCGGTTTGTGGAGGACGATTGGGAATCCCCGACTCTGGGTGCCTGGGGATTGGGTTGGGAAGTATGGCTTGACGGTATGGAAATAACCCAGTTTACCTATTTTCAACAGGTGGGCGGATTTGATCTTAAGCCCATATCAGCTGAATTAACCTATGGTTTGGAAAGAATCGCCATGTACATTCAGGAAAAAGAAAACGTGTTTGATCTGGAGTGGGTCGATGGTGTTACTTACGGCGACGTGCATCACCAAAGCGAGGTTGAGTGGTCGAAATATAATTTTGAAAACGCGGATGTGAAAATGCTGTTTCAGCTTTTTAATGATTTTGAAAAGGAATCAAAAGAGACAATAAAAGGGGGTCTTTTACTGCCGGCCTATGATTACGTTCTGAAATGCTCGCACGTATTTAATCTACTGGATGCCAGGGGAGCAATAAGTGTAACCGAGCGCACCAGGTTTATTGCCAGAGTAAGAAGCTTAGCCCGGGCGGTCGCGGGAGCGTATTATCAGCAAAGGGAAGAAATGGGATTTCCTCTTTTAAAAAGAATAAATAATTGAATGCAAATTTCAAATTTGAAAGTGCAAAATGATTTGGTCTGGAAACTTTGTTTAATGATGCTGTTCTTAAATTTTACATTTTGACTTTTACATTTTGCAGTTGATTAAAACGGATATGAGCTAAGCTAGAGTAAAGAATGTATTACTAAATTCTGGATAACAGAATATATTAATGAGGTGGGATTTGGCAAAAGATTTGGTTTTTGAAATCGGAACAGAAGAAATGCCTTCAGCAGCTGTTTATTCAGGCATAAAGCAGCTCGGAGAAAACGCAGAGAAGCTGTTGGAAGAAAACCGTTTTTCCTATAAGGAAATCAGGACAATGGGTACTCCGAGGCGCTTGGTGTTGTTGGTCTCGGCTCTTTCGGAGAAACAGGATGATCTGGTTAAGGAAGTAAAGGGGCCGGCTAAAAAAGCAGCCTATTCGGATGACGGCAAACCGGCAGCGGCAGCTATCGGTTTTGCCCGCGGACAGGGTGTGGACGTCGATACTCTGGTGGTTAAACAAGTAGCCCAGGGTGAATATGTTTTTGCCGTAAAGAAAGAAAAAGGTCTCTCCGTTGCCAAGGTACTTCCGGAAATACTCAGACAAATAGCGTCCTCAATAACTTTCCCCAAAGCGATGCGCTGGGATGAAAGTGATACTCAGTTTGTTAGGCCGGCAAGATGGCTTCTCGCTCTTTTTGGCGATACGAAAATCAAATTTGATTTTTCCGGATTGAAATCGGACAACCTTACTTGGGGCCACCGGTTTCTAGCTGATAATCCCATTAAGGTAGAGATCAGCAATGACTATCTGTCAGCCATGAAGAAAGGCAAGGTTTTGGTGGATGAAACCGAAAGGGCTCAGTATATTGAAAAAAAAGCGCAGGAAGCGGCAAAGAAGGTTGGCGGAAATGTGGTTATTCATTTCAACACATTTGATGAAGTAGTTCAATTAGCAGAATATCCCCATGTAATTTCAGGCAGTTTCTCCAAAGAATATGTCAAGTTGCCTAGAGACGTTCTGATAACTTCAATGGAATCTCATCAGCGCTATTTTCCGGTTGAGAACAACAAAGGAACTCTTCTCCCGTTCTTTATCGTCGTTCATAATGGCGATCCTAAAAGCGATGACATAATTTGCCGGGGGCATGAGAGGGTTTTGCGGGCCCGCCTGGCGGATGCCAAATTCTTTTTCGAAGAAGATCAGAAGAAACCGCTAAAAGATAAAGTGGAAAAACTAAAGGGCGTTGTTTTCCAGGAGGAGCTGGGAACAGTATTTGATAAAACAAAGCGGATTGAAAAACTTGCCGCCTATATTGCCAAGGAGTTACAGTGCAAAGAAGATGTAATAAAGAACGTAAAACGTGCTGCCTATCTCTGTAAAGCTGATTTAGTCACGGAAATGGTTGTTGAATTTCCGACTCTCCAGGGAGTTATGGGCCGGGAGTACGCGTTGCTATCGGGAGAAAACAAGGCGACAGCTGCAGCAATATTTGAGCATTATTTACCCCGTTATGCCGGTGACGCTTTGCCCGGTACGCTTGAAGGTAAGATCCTAAGTATTGCCGATAAAGTAGATTCAATCGTAGGCTGTTTTTCGATAGGATTTTTACCCACCGGTTCGGAAGATCCTTATGCTCTGCGGCGTCAAGCCCAGGGGATTATAAGCATTTTCCTGGAGAATGATTTTGATCTTGATCTGGGTTATATTCTAATGCGCTCGATTGATATGTATAAAGCACCAAAGCTTGGATTAATCATCTACGCTGACTTGGGCCGTTTCTTTAGAAGCCGACTGAGGGCGCAATTTCTCAATGAAGGATTTAAGTATGATGTGATAGATGCAGTCCTTGCCCTTGGTATAAGCAACCCCGCGGATCTAAGGAATAGAATAAACGCTGTTACATCCTTACGGGATACGATTGAGATGGAGGATGTTATAATTGCTTTTACCAGGTGTAGCAATTTAGCTAAGCCGGAACTTGGAGATTGTGTGAAAAAGAATCTCCTCAAGGAAAAAGAGGAGAAAAAACTCTTTGAAGTAATGGAAAAAGTCGTAAAATCGGTTAATAAGGAAATCGGAAAAAGGGACTACGACCAGGCTATAAAAAATCTGGCTTTGCTCCGTCCGGATGTTGATCTGTTTTTTGATGAAATTCTGGTTATGGCAAAGGAAAAATCGACCAGAGAGAATAGACTGGCTCTTTTAAATAAATGTGTGGACTGCTATCTAAAGGTTGCTGATTTTTCGAAATTGGTTATGCCGGGGAATCAAAACAACTAAACACAATTAAAATTAGAGAAGTTTGACCTTGTACTTTGACACATAAGGGAGGAAAAACAGCATCGAAGTAGAATAATAAGTTATTTCCCCCGTAATTTATAAGTTAATAACCCCTCTAACAAAGGAAGGCCGGACTTTGTGCCTTTCACAGCACATAAATAATACTAATGAGCGAGTAACCATATTTTGGAGTCTTATTTTTCGATAGGAGGTCGGATTGATGGATGACGAGAGAAACATTTTAGACGATATGTCGGACGATGAGCAGGCGGAACTTCAAGGTGCACCTTTGGCAAGTGTTGAGATTGAGGAAGAATTGATTGGGAGTGGTGAAATGAGCGAGGCGAAAACTGCGGGGAAGAAGTACATATATCAATTCAAAGAAGGCAAGGCTGACATGAAAGCCCTGCTTGGCGGAAAGGGGGCAAACCTCTGCGAGATGACCCGTCTCGGATTTCCGGTTCCCCCAGGTTTTGTTATCACAACCGAGGCTTGCGTAGCCTATATTGAAAAGCATGATTATCCGAATGGTTTACCCGGGCAAATCGAGCAGTATCTGTCTGATTTAGAGAATAAAGTCGGCAAGAAATTGGGCGATCCCAAAGATCCCCTCTTGGTTTCGGTACGTTCAGGTGCGAAATTCTCCATGCCCGGTATGATGGATACCGTCCTAAACCTGGGATTAAATGATGAAAGTGTTGTCGGAATAACCGGACAGACCGGAGATGAGAGATTTGCCTACGATTCATACCGCCGTTTTATCCAAATGTTCGGCGAAATCGTACTCGGTGCAGACAAGGACGGTTTTGAGGAAGCATTAACGGAAATGAGAGAATCAAGGGGAGTTAAGACCGATGCCGAGCTTAGTGCGGAGGATTTAAAAGAGGTTGTAGAGATTTTTAAGTCAATCGTCCAAAAGGAAACAGGGCGCACCTTTCCCACCAATCCCAGAGAGCAGCTTGATTTAGCAGTTAGAGCGGTCTTTGGTTCCTGGGATAATAAACGTGCCCGGGATTACCGGCGTCTCTATAAAATACCGGATGATTTAGGAACCGCTGTTAACGTGCAAACCATGGTATTTGGGAATAAAGGAGAAACATCCGCGACCGGGGTGGCTTTTACCCGCGATCCCGCTACCGGTGAAAGGGTTCCCTATGGAGATTTCCTGGTTAACGCGCAGGGTGAAGATGTTGTTGCCGGCATAAGGAACACGGAACCGATAGCCGATATGGAACAGAAATTTCCGGAATGCTATAAGCAGTTAATGGACATAATGAAAAAGCTGGAAAATCACTATCACGAAATGTGTGATATCGAGTTCACCATTGAAAAGAACGAGCTTTGGATGCTTCAGACCAGGACGGGCAAACGTACAGCCAGGGCAGCTTTGAAAATCGCTGTTGATATGGAGCAAGAGGGTTTAATTGATAAAAAAGAAGCGGTAAGCCGCATTGAGCCCGAGCAACTTGATCAACTGCTTCATCCTCAATTTGATCCTGAGGCGGATGTAGATGTATTAACTACAGGTCTAAATGCATCTCCTGGAGCAGCTACCGGTCATGTTGTATTAGATGCCGATACTGCTGAGGAGAAAGGTCAGGAAGGCGAGAAAGTAATACTGGTAAGTTGGGAAACCACACCTGATGATCTGCACGGAATGATTGAGGCTCAAGGTATTCTTACCAGTCACGGTGGAAAGACCAGCCACGCCGCGGTGGTGGCAAGAGGCATGGGAAAACCCTGTGTTTGCGGAGCCGATGCGATCAAGATTGATCTTACTTCCAAAACATTCAAAGTCGATGATGTCACTGTAAAAGAAGGAGACTTAATTAGCATAGACGGAACAACCGGCCGGGTTGTTCTGGGCGAGGTACCTCTGGTTCCTCCTACTCCGAGTGAGGATTTTCAAAAAATACTTGCCTGGGCGGATGGATTCAGGCGCTTAGGAGTAAGGACCAATGCCGATACTCCGGAAGATGCGGAAAAAGCGAGAGAATTCGGAGCGGAAGGCATAGGGCTTTGCCGAACCGAGCATATGTTTTTAGGCGATAGACTCCCCATCGTTCAGAAGATGATTTTAGCGGAAAATAAAGTTGAGCGCGGCAAGGCTCTGCAAAAGCTTCTTGCGGTACAACGGGAAGACTTTGAAGGAATTTTTAGAGCCATGGACGGACTACCGGTTACCATACGCCTGTTAGACCCGCCTCTTCACGAGTTTTTACCCAATCTGACTGACTTGTTGGTTGAATTGACCAAAATGGAATGTAAGGGCGCCGGCCAGCAGGAGATAGCGGAGAAGAAAAAATTGATAGCCAACGTTGAGAGGATGGTAGAAGCGAATCCGATGCTTGGATTAAGAGGCTGCCGATTGGGCATCACTTATCCTGAAATCTACCAGATGCAAGTAAGAGCGATTATGGAAGCCGCGTGTAAAGTGAAGAAGGAAGGCGGAGATCCCCGGGTTGAAATTATGATACCCCTGGTTTCATTGGCCTCCGAGCTAAGCCTCCTAAGGGAAGAGACAAATGCTGTTTGTGAGGATGTCCTTCAGGAAAAAGGCATCGATCTTGATTACAAAATCGGGACAATGATTGAATTACCCCGTGCTTGTGTAACCGCGGATGAAATCGGTAGATATGCGGATTTCTTCTCATTCGGAACCAACGATCTCACCCAGACTACCTTCGGATTCAGTAGGGATGATATTGAAGCAAAGTTCTTGCCCAAGTATCTGGAGCGCAAGATATTAAAGAGCAATCCCTTTGAGACCCTTGATTCCGGAGTGGGTAAATTGGTGGAGATGGGTTGCCGGTTAGGCCGGGAGGTAAATTCGAAGATCAAGTTGGGAATTTGCGGGGAGCACGGAGGAGATCCCGATTCGGTCAAATTCTGTCATAAAGCGGGACTTTCTTATGTAAGTTGTTCGCCTTACAGAGTGCCCTTAGCCCGTCTGGCAGCTGCGCAGGCGGTTATCGAGGAAGGTAAATAAATAAGGAGCAAATTTGTGCTAATCGTAGCTATTAATGGAAGCCCGAACAGGGAAGGGAATACCGCTTTTCTTCTGAATCAGGTTCTTAATGCAGCAAAAAATCATGGAGCAAAGGTAAAAATGATAAATGCTTCGGATGCTCTGGAGGATCAGGATAAACCCTATTGCGACGCGTGTTCCAGTCCCTGCAATAGGAGCTGTATAGATGGGACAGAACTTGAGAAAGCGTTCGATCTTCTTGAAAAGGCTGATGGTATCATTCTGGGAAGCCCGGTCTATTTTGGCACTGTCTCGGCTCAAATGAAAGCTTTTTGGGATAAGACTAGATGTATAAGAACCGATAAGGCCTTAATCGGTAAATTCGGAGGAGCGGTTGCCGTCGGTGCTTCCAGATTTGGCGGTCAAGAGACGACTGTAAGAGCGCTGCACGATATTATGTTAATTCACGGAATGAATATTATTGGGGATGGCTCAGCTGAATACGATGCCGGGCATCAGGGAGTTTGCGGACAGAAACCGGCAGAAGAAGATCGAGACGCGATTAAAAGAGCCGCAGTAATGGGCGCAAGAATTTGTGAACAAGTTCAAGAATAAAATAATAGTTAAGGAGATGCAGGATTCGCGCTACTTAAATAATCGATAAATCTGAATAGGTAGATTTACCGATAATTTAACTATCAGGGATGATTAATAGAAGCGAAGCCGCGATATATGTTGAATTGTAATAATGGACATTCGTGAGAGAATTGAAACAGAAGAAGAACAGTATCTATCCCCAAGAGCGCAATTAAGCGTAAAAACGAGGGGACGCGAAAGGCCGGAAAGGCCTTCTTCGGTTAGGACCTGTTTTCAACGGGACAGGGATCGCATTATCCACTCCAAAGCGTTTCGTCGGTTATCTCATAAAACACAGGTTTTTCTAGCTCCTGAAGGCGATCATTATCGTACCCGCTTGACCCATACGCTGGAAGTCACCCAGATTTCCCGTACTATCGCCCGGGCACTAATGCTCAACGAGGATTTGGCCGAGGCAATAGCTCTGGGTCACGATCTGGGGCATACTCCTTTCGGCCATGTTGGCGAGGATGCTCTATCTGAGTGTTTGGGTAAAGCGAAAGCCGGTCAACCCGAGCTTTATGCCGATTTAAAAACAACTTTCGATCATAACAAGCAGAGTCTTCGGGTTGTGGAAGGGCTGGAATACGAGGGAAAAGGCTTAAATCTTACCTGGGAAGTACGGGATGGGATATTGAATCATACCGGAGATGTTCTGCCGGCAACACTCGAAGGCCAAATAGTAAAGATTGCTGATCGCATAGCTTATATCAATCATGATATCGACGATGCTGTAAGGGCAAGGATATTGTCGGAAGAAGAGCTTCCGCCCGAACCGCTTAAAGTACTGGGGAGGCGCCATAGCCTGAGGATTAATTTTATGGTTGAAGACATGATTGAGAACAGCATAGACAGCGATGTAATTAGAATGAGCCCGCCATGCTCGAAAGCAATGGATGATTTAAGGGATTTCTTAATGAATAATGTCTATATAAACTCACCGGCGAAAACCGAGGACGAGAAAGCTAAAAGGGTTCTAAGAACGCTATTTTTTCATTTCTTGGAACATCCGGATGAACTCCCGCCGGAATTTAAAAAAGGAATCGATGGGGAACTTCCCATGCAGGTCTGTGACTATGTTGCCGGTATGACCGACCGCTATGCCCTAAAGGTCTTTGAGTCACTTTTTTTACCTAAATCCTGGGAGGCATAAAAAGTATCGACAACTTAGTTTGTTATTTGTTATAATCCTCAACCAGACTGTATTTTTTTGTTTTTGTCACCACACCATGGGTTTGAAAGGAGATATTGCATGAATCTAGTAATTGTGTCTGCTATTGCTGCGGTTGTTGGATTGCTCACGGCAGTCTATTTTGCGATTGTCGTAATGAAGCATGATGTTGGAACAGAAAAAATGGCTGAGATATCAAAGGCGATACAGGAAGGTGCGATGGCATTCCTAAGCCGGGAATATCGTACAGTTTCTTTTATTCTTATTATAGTGGCAATATTGATAGTTGTTTGGCTGAAACAACCTTTAACAGGGATTGCATATTTAATGGGCGCAGTTCTCTCCGGCACAGCCGGGTTTGTAGGCCTTTATATTGCGACCAGGGCGAATGCCAGGACAACCAATGCTGCCAAAAAGGGTATTTCGGAAGCGCTTTTGGTTGCTTTCAGAGGCGGGGGAGT
>Ga0209270_1000245_pt1 | contig 133401 bp, 113 predicted proteins | sample MTBAKSrepl1MetaG_FD_187456 | JGI IMG/M metagenome (GOLD analysis project Ga0209270, IMG submission 187456) | Enrichment culture microbial communities from Arthur Kill intertidal strait, New Jersey, USA, that are MTBE-degrading - MTBE-AKS1... | ecosystem: Environmental > Aquatic > Marine >... | reverse complement strand
TTTTCTGCTTTTGTTGCATTATCGGTTGGTTGGCGCTATCCGATATACTACAACGAGTAGCAAAACGCCAGCGCAAAATGCGCTTTTTTTATGCGTTACAAGTAGTTACAACCGTGGATGGACACTAACTAAAAACCCTGTAGCGCCCAATACTATATATAATGGGTTTTTGATTTTCAAAATATTACCAAAAAAGATTGAGCTGAATAGGCCCGTAAATAGAAAACAAATAGCCAATCCCACTGCACAAAATACAAGACCTTTGATAATGTCTAAAATTGTTAATTTCTGCATTTTTATCGTACTACCCAATATGGTTCAGTCCTCCTAATAGACGCTTTATAAGGCGTTTAATTGAGGGACGAATGGGATAGACCACAAATTGCCCGTCTATATGGTAAAAATTGACTTGCTGGGCCACGAATTCGCGATCTATGTGGCATTTAGTAAGCGAGAGGGTGCAAGCGAACGAATGTTCTCCTCCTCTCCGGTTCTGTATCTGGTTTTGTTTTCTTTGTGCGGGAACTGAACGCAAGCTACCAGAACTATTTTATTTTTGTCAAAACAATAATATGCGACCCGCTGGTTCAAATTGCGTGCTTTATGGGTGGGCAAAGTATGAACACTTATCCTGCAGCATTCGAACCGGGCCGGCCTGCTGCCAGCGGCTTGAGCCATCTTGAAATTGCGCGGTCGGTTCCGGTTCACAGCGTTTGACCTTCCGTCGTGTGAAGCCCATATTTCTTTTTCGTCGGGAGGGCCCATGGATGTGGTCCGAAGGGTGCAGGTTCAGGAAGGAAGCGATGGGAGACGACATGGCACCGCACAAGGCTCGCAGATGGGGTGCGCCGGAGGCCGGCGCGCAGCGGCGGCCGGATGCGGCGGCCGGCGCGGCGGCGGTGCGGGCGCGGGGGGTGACGCGGGTCTACAAGGTGGGGGCGGTGCCGGTGGTGGGGGTGGAGGGGGTCGATTTGACCATTCCGGCCGGCTGCCTGGCGGTGCTCAAGGGCGAGAGCGGTTCGGGCAAGAGCACTCTCTTGGCGCTGCTGGGCGGGCTGGACCGCTTGACGGCCGGCGAGCTGACCGTGGGCGGCCGCGATCTGAGCCGCTGCAGCGAAGATGACCTGACCGGGTTCCGGCGCACGACGGTGGGCATGATCTTCCAGGCCTTCAACCTGCTGCCCACCCTGGACGTGCTCGAAAACGTCTGTCTGCCGGCCCTGCTCGCCGGCCGCAGCTATGGCCCGGTTCGGCGCCGGGCCGAAGAGCTGCTGGATTGGCTGGGCCTGGGCGGCCGGCGGCGCCATCTGCCCAGCCAGCTTTCGGGCGGCGAAATGCAGCGCACGGCCATCGCCCGGGCTTTTATCAACGAGCCGCAGATCATCCTGGCCGACGAGCCCACCGGCAATTTGGACAGCGCCAATGCCCTCAAGGTGATGGGCCTGCTGGCCGACCTGAACCGCACTTTGCAGCGCACGGTCATCATCGCCACCCACAGCCGCCTGGCCGATCCTTACGCCGGCATGCAGCTTTGGCTGCGCGACGGCCGCCTGGCCGCGGGAGACTGACATGCCGGCCATGGCCCGTTACCTGCGCGTGTTCGTCTGGTTCAACCTGCGCAACCTGCGCGCCCATCCCGTCCGGGCCCTGGCCGTTTTGCTGGGCATTGCGTTGGGCGCGGCGGTCTTTACCAGCGTGCGCCTGGCGGTTTATGCCACGGTCGATTCCTTCACGCGCAGCATGGATCTGGTGGCCGGCGCGGCCGACGCCACGGTGGTCCAGCCCGGCGGCCGCGTGCCCGAGACGCTGGTGCCCGCTTTGCTGGCACATCCCGCGGTGCGCAACGCGTCGCCCGTCCTGACGACCTATGTGCGCCCGGCCGAGGGTTCGGAGCCGTTTCTGCTGATTGGAGCCGATCCGATCCTGGACCGCGATCTGCGCCGCTGGAACCTGAGCGGCGGAGAGGGACCATCGGGCAAGGCCTGGACCGACCTGTTGACCGAACCGTACACGCTGGCCGTGGGCGCCCAACTGGCCGCCCATTTCGGCTGGCAGGCGGGCGAGCAAGTGCGCCTGGCGCATTTGCAGCAGAGCGCCGACTTCACCGTGCTGGCGCTGCTCGACCCGCAGGGTCTGGGTCTGGTGGAGGGGGGCCGGGTGGCTTTGTGCGACATCGCCACCTTCCAGGAGTTCACCGGCCTGCTGGGGCGGGTGGACCGCATCGATTTGCGCCTGAGCGCCGGGGCCCTGCCGACCGAGCTGGACGCCGTGAAAGCGTTGCTGCCGGCCGGTGCGCTCCTCAGCAGGCCCTCCGAGCGCAAGCAGAGCGGCCTGGGCATGATCCGCGCCTATCAATTCAGCCTGACCTTCCTGAGCTTCGTTTCCTTGTTCGTGGGCATGTTCCTGGTCTACAGCCTGATGGCCCTCAACGCCGCCCTGCGGCGGCGCGAGCTGGCCGTGTTGCGCGCCACCGGTGCGTCCAGGCGCCTGTTGTTTATGCTGTTCATGGCGGAAGGGGGGCTTTTGGGCCTGGGGGGCTGGCTGCTGGCGCTGCCCATCAGCACGTTGCTGGTCAAGTATCTGCTGGCCGGCGTGAGTGGCACCGTCTCCATGCTCTTTGTGCGCGTGCAGGTCGACGCGCTGGTGCTCAGCCCCTGGGAAATCCTGCTCTCGCTGCTCGTGACCGTGGCGGTGGCCGTGGCCGCGGCCGTGCAGCCGGCCCGGGAGGCCATGCGGGTGCCGCCGCGCGAGGCCATGGAGATCGAGCCCACCGCGACCCTGCGGCCGCACCGGGTCCGCCGCCTGGCCCTGGCCGGCCTCTTGCTGCTGGCGCTGGTCTACCCGGTCTCGCGGCTGCCCAGCCCTGCGGGGGTTTCGCTGGCGGGCTACCTGGCGGCCCTGGTGTTGTTCGTCGGCTTCGCCCTGCCGGCCCTCTGGGCCTTGCGCCTGATCGGTCGCGTGCTGGCCCGCCCGCTGTTGCGGCTGTTCGGCCAGCCGGCCTTCCTGGCCGCGCGCTATCTGCAGCAGAGCGGCGTGCAGACCGCGATCTCGGTGAGCGCCCTGATCACGGCTGTGGCCCTGTTCACCTCCCTGGTGATCATGATCCACAGCTTCCGCGGCACCGTGGATCTGTGGGTGCATCAGAGCATTGCCGGCGATCTTTACGTTCGACCCAAGCTGGCCGAGCTGAACCGGTATCGCGACCCGCTGCCGCCCGGCGTGCAGGCGGCCGTCCAGGCGCTGGCGGCGCCGGTGGACCGGGTGGCCACACGCATGTTCGAATTGACCGCCGCTGGCCAGGCGCACATGTTCGAAGCCATGGACTACGCCGCCTATCTGCGCCGCAGCCGCTTTGTCTGGATGGACGGCGGCGACCCCGGGCGCATCGAGGCCGATCTGATGGCGGGCAACGGCGTCGTGGTTTCCGAAGTATTCGCCAACCTGACCGGCCTGGCGGTCGGCGATCGCTACCGCGTGGAGATCCGCGGTCAACCCCTGGACGAACCGATTCTGGGCGTGTTCCGCGACTACCGCACCCAGGGCGGCGTGGTCTACTACTCCCTGGCGCACTACCGGCAGCGCTTCGATGACCCCTCCTGGAGCGCGGTGCAACTCAATGTCAAGCCCGGCGGACCGGAGCGGCAGCAGGTCCTGGCGCAGGTGCGCGGCGCCCTGCTGACCTGCTGCGGCGATGCCATCGAGATGCTCGAAGGGGAGCATCTGCGCCGGGAGATCTTGCGCATTTTCGACGAAACCTTTGCGATCACCACCGTCCTGCTGCTGATCGCCCTGGTGGTGGCGGCCCTGGGCATCGCCACGGCCTTGGCCGTGCTGGTGCTGCAGCGCGCCCGGCAGCTCAACACCCTGCGGGCCATCGGCGCCGGCACGGCCCAACTGCGCCGTATGATTTTGTGGGAGGCCGGGTTGATCGTGATCGGCGGACAAGCTGCCGGAGTGTTGTGCGGCTTTGTGCTCTCCTATCTGCTGATCTTCGTGGTCAACCTGCAGTCGTTCGGCTGGACCTTTCACTACCGGGTCGACTGGCAGGCCCTGATCGGGTCATTGCCGTTGATATTCGGCGCGGCCCTGCTGGCGGCCCTGCCGGCCGTCAAGCTGGCCCTGGGCAGCCATCCGGCGGCTCTGCTGCGCGGCGAGGTGCGGTAGGCCGTTGCGGTTCGAGGAGAGGAGATTTTCGGCATGCGCACGCTGATCGTGATCACCGGCATTATTATGCTGCTGGCCGGAACTTCGGCCGGCGGGCCGGCGGGCGACTTCGCGCAGGTCACCGGCCCCTGCGCGCTGCGCTTTACGGACGACCATGGCCCGCACCCGGACCATCGCACCGAATGGTGGTATTACACCGGCAACCTGAGTACGGATAGCGGCCGCCGCTTCGGTTTCCAGCTCACCTTTTTTCGCTCCAGGCTCAAGCCGCCGGCCGATCGCGCCCGATGGCCCCAACCGGCTTCGGCCTGGCGCAGCGACCAGATCTACCTGGCCCACGCGGCGGTCACCGATGTGGCCGCCGGCCGTCACCTGCAAGCCGAAAAAATGGCCCGTCCGGTGCTTGCCATGGCCGGCGCCACCCAGGCAGACGGCGCCTGGCAGATCCACCTGAACAGTTGGCAGACTGTGATCTCCCCAGAGCGCCATCGCCTGCGGGCGGCGGCCGAAGATTTTGCCCTGGCCCTCGAACTGACTCTGGAGAAACCGCCGGTGTTGCACGGTGAGGCCGGTTACAGCCGCAAAGGCAGCGCCCGGGAACAGGCCAGTTGCTACTACTCGTTCACCCGCCTGGGGGCCGAGGGCACGGTTGCGGTCGACGGCGTCGCCCACCCGGTGCGCGGCAGCGCCTGGATGGATCACGAATTCAGCACGGCCCCATTGGCGCCGGGCATCACCGGCTGGGACTGGTTCAGCCTGCAGTTGAGCGATCGCAGCGAGCTGATGGTCTTTCTGCTGCGCCTGCCCGACGGCACGCTGCACCCGGCCAGCAGCGGCACCTATGTGCCGCCCTCGGGGCCCCCGCGGCACCTGGCGCGCGACGAGCTGAGTATCTCTCCGCGCGCCTTCTGGACCAGCCCGCACAGCGGCGGGCGTTATCCCATCCAGTGGGCCGTCGTCATCGAGGCATTGCAACTCGAATTGCTCCTTGAGGCCAACCTGGCCGACCAGGAGATGCGCACCCCGCGCAGCACGAAGGTGGTCTACTGGGAAGGCAGCGTCCGGGCCCAAGGCAACCGCCGGGAGAAAGCCGTCGAGGGGCTCGGCTATGTCGAGCTGACCGGCTATGTCCAGCCCTTCGAAGCGCCCATGTAAACCCCCTGGCATAATCGTTTAGGGTTTTTCGAGCCTGTTTTTAGGGGAATTGCCATTGCCAGAGTCTCGTTGAAAATCATAGAGTCATTCATATCGCTCCTCCCGGTTCGTATGGAGCTATCGTGCATCGATAAATGATAACTCCTTGGCACACTTGAAATCAGTAGGCTTGCAACGGTGTTGATCGTCGACTTGCTAAAGGACCGTCCTGCTCCCAGGGGGGTGAAACGCCCGGAGGCCGATGCGCCCGCCTTGCTAGGCCTTTACGTGCTGCAAAGGGGGCGTTTCGCGTATGTGGACCGCCACTTTGCCGAAATGCTCGGCTACGAAGACCCCGCCGTCTTAATCGGAAAATCCCTCCGGGATCTGATTTATCCCCAGGATCACGCCCTGCTGAAGCTTCGCCGCAGCGATCCGCATGCCGGCGTTCAACCCTTGCGCCTGCAGCATGCCAAGGGCCAGGCCGTACGGGTGTGCTTCAGCGGCGACAACACCCTGTACCAGGGCCGGCCGGCCCACATCGGCTGTTTGATCGACCTGGGCACCATGGAGCGCATGCGCGCGGCCCTGGAAAAATATCGGCACATGCTCAACGAGGTCGATGATGCCATCGCCGAATTGGACCTGGCGGGCAACATCGTTTTCTCCAACACCTCGGTGTGCCGCAAATGGGAGACCCTGGGGGACAAAACCAAAACGCTGAACTTTCGCACCTACGTGGACGAAAACTGGGTGGAGGCCTTCGTCCAGGCGTACAAGCGGGTTTATGAAACCGGGGCCTCCGGCCAGCATGTGGTGTATAAGGTCAAACTGGCGGACGGTGAGCGTCTGACCGTGGAGGATTCGGTCTCCTTGATGCGCAACGAAGAAGATGCGGTGACCGGCTTCCGGGTCTTGAGCCGCAATATTACCGACCGCATCGCCGCCGAGAAAAAACTGGCCGGGCAGCGCAGCCAATTGGAGGCGATTTTCCGGAGCGTCAATGACGCCATCGTCACCGTCGATCCCGAATTCAAGGTCATGGAAAGCAATCGGTCGGCCAAGAAGATCTGCGGCCTGGATCCGAGAAAGATGTCGAATACGGCTTTCCCCGACGGCCTGCAGCGGTGCAACCGGTCTTGCAAGGATCTGCTGCGCCAAACCATCACGCAGAAAACCAGCTTCGACGATCGGCGGATTGCCTGCGCAAAGCTGAACGCCCCCCGGCAGGCCGTCAGCCTCAGCAGCGCTCCCTTGCTGGCCCCGGACGGGCGGGTCATGGGCGCGGTGCTGGTGATGCGGGACATCACGCTTCAGGAAAGCCTGGAGAGCGAGTTGCACCAGCGGCATCAGCGCATCGTCGGCAAAAGCAAAAGAATGCTGGAACTCCTCGGCCTGACCGCCAAACTCGCCGATCTGGATACCACCGTATTGATCACCGGCGAGAGCGGGACGGGCAAGGAGTTGGTCGCCAAGGCCTTGCACTACGGCGGCCGGCGGGCATCCAGACCTTTTGTTACGGTCAACTGCTCGGCGCTGAACGAAAGCCTGCTCGAAAGCGAGTTGTTCGGCCATGTCAAGGGGGCCTTTACCGACGCCGTGCGCGACAAGCAGGGACGTTTCGAGGCGGCCGAAGGCGGCACGCTGCTGCTGGATGAGATCGGCGACGCGTCGCCCCTGATCCAGCTTAAGCTGTTGCGGGTTTTGCAGGAAAAAGCATTCGAGCGGGTCGGCGAAAGCCTGCCCCGCAAAGCCAACGTGCGCGTGATCGCCTGCACCAACCAGGATCTCAAGCAGCGGATCGGAACCGGAGCGTTTCGGGAAGATTTCTACTACCGCCTCAAAGTCGTGCAGATCCCATTGCCGGCCCTGCGCGAAAGAGTCGAAGATATTCCCTTGCTGATGGAGCACTTCCGGGTGGTCTTCAACCACCGGTTCGACAAGAAGGTCAAGCAGTTCAGCCGGGAGGTGCTATACCGCTTCATGAGTTACCCCTGGCCGGGAAATGTGAGAGAGCTCGAACACTTTATCGAACGCGCCTTCGTCGTCTGCCGCGGCAGCGAAATCCGCTCCGAACATTTGCCGTTGGAGGCTGCGATGAGCGCCTGCGCCACCAGATCCGCCCCGAACCCGAATGAACTGGTGGAACTTCTCCGGCAGGCGCAATGGAACAAAAGCAGGGCCGCCAAATGCTTGGGGATCAGCCGGCAGACGCTCTACCGAAAAATGAGAGAACAGAATATTCATGGATAGAAGCGCCAAGAGCTTTTTCCCCGAATTCATCGGCGAATCCTTCCTGCCAATTTCCCAGGACGTTGCGGAGAAGATGCAGGTCGGCCTGTATGTCCTGCAACGGGGGCGCTTCAACTACGTCAATGCAAGTGCCTGCGAGTTGCTCGGCTACGATCCCCCTGACCAGTTGACGGGTAAATTGCTATGGCCCATGGTTCACGCCGATGATCGCAAGCTCGTGAAGCTGGGGGCCAACCTGACCCCCTTCCGCATGTTCAAGTCCGACGGCAGTACGGTCTGGGTGGCCATGCGGGGCGTGAACACCACCTGGGCCGGCAGCCCGGCCAACGTGGGCTGCATCGTCGATGTGGGCTCGATCCGCTATTTGAACCGGGCCCTGAAGAAGTATGGGGCCAGAATCACCCAGGTGGAAGATGCCATCGCCGAATTGGATCTCGACGGCAATATTGTCTCCTATACCGAAGCCGCCCGCAAGGTGTGGCGCATTTCCAACGATGAGTATGTCGGCCGAAACCACTTGTCCTTAATGCCCCAAGCCTTTGCCGACAAGGTGGGGCAAGCCTATCGCAAGGTCTATGAAACCGGTCTGCCGGACAGCAATATCTCCTATGAAATCGTCGGCGAGAGTGGCCGCAAGATCGTGGTCGAGGATTCGGTGGCCCTGATTCGCGACCGGGAGGGGCAACCCATCGGGTTTCGGACCGTGAGCCGGGACATCACCCGCCAGAAGGAAACCGAACGCAAAAGCATGGAGCATCAAGCGCGCTTGGAAGCCATTTTCCGCAGCGTAAAAGATGCCATCATCACCGTGGACCCGAAGCTGAACATCATCAACGCCAACGCCGCGGCGCAAACCATCTGCGCGCTCGACCGGGATGCCGCCGTGGGCCAAGCGTTGTCCCAGGCGCTGCCGCGTTGCAGCGCCTCGTGCGTGGAGGTGTTGCGCCAAACCCTCGCGCAACGCAAAAGCATTCAGGATTATCGCGTGGAGTGCCGACACGAAAAGTGCAAGCGACAGATCGTCGATGTCAGCAGCGCCGCCCTTTTGGACGCGGAGAATACGTTCATGGGGGCCGTGCTGGTCATCCGCGACCGGACCCGTCTGCAGGACCTCGAAAGAGAGTTGCAGCCCAGAGACCGTTATGGGGAGCTCATCGGCAAAAGCCGCCGGATGCAGGATATCTACCATCTGCTGGAGGATCTGGCCGATCTGCAAACCACGGTGCTGATCACCGGGGAGAGCGGCACGGGCAAGAGCCTGATCGCCGGCGCACTGCACCTGAACGGGCAGGGTTCCGCAAGCCCTTTCATTACCGTAAATTGTTCGGCCCTGGCGGATAATCTGGTGGAAAGCGAACTGTTCGGCCATGTGCGCGGTGCCTTCACCGGGGCTTTTCAGGATAAAGTGGGCCGCTTCGAGGCCGCCGACGGAGGAACCCTCTTGATCGACGAGATCGGGGATATCTCGGCGCTCATCCAGCTCAAGCTGCTCCGGGTGCTTCAGGAGAAAGAGTATGAGCGGGTGGGCGAATCCATCTGCCGCAAAGTGAACGTGCGCGTCATCGCCTGCACCAACAAAGATTTGAAGCAAAAGGTGGCGCATGACGAATTCCGACAGGATCTTTACTACCGCCTGAAGGTGGTGGAGATCCATGTGCCGCCGTTGCGCGAACGCATGGAAGATATGCCGCTGCTGATCGAACACTTCCGCAAGAAATTCAATCGGCAGTTCGCCAAAGCGATCGAAGGGGTCAGCGACGATGTGCTCGCCCGGCTGATGGATTACCATTGGCCCGGCAACGTGCGCGAGTTGGAACATGTGATCGAACACGCCTTTGTTTACTGTGAAGGCCGCGTTATCAAGATGTCGCATGTTCCGCCCGAAATCAGGAAAATCCGCAGCGCCCGAAAATCGCTTCCGGATTGCGATATGATCGCTTTAGAAGATACGCCGCAGAAAATACTGGCGGCCCTGAACAACACCCGTTGGAATAGGAACGAAGCCGCCCAATTGCTGGGCATCAGCCGGCAGACCCTGTACCGTAAAATGAAAAAGTACCGTTTTCTGGACACAGAGCGCCATTTGCCGCCGGTACGGCTCTGACCCACCCCATTTTTCATACACTTTGTCTCACTAAGATGTGTAACGCCCGACGAACAATCCGACCAAAGACGCTTCTGGGAATTATAATCCTTTTGTAATAAAAGAGAAAAAATAAAAAGCGTATCACATACGTGATAGGCACGCTTTTTGTTTGATAATGTTGAAATTCGATATTCATTCCGAAATCAGCCTGGCTATTCCTCAGGCAAAAATAGTCTGAAAAATAGAAACAGTGAGCGACCACAGGGGATTCTGCGGCCGCTAATAAACTACCCAAAGGGAGGGGAAGGGATATGAGGCGTTACAATTCAGTGATTCGTTTCTTGATGGTGAGCTTGGTTTCGGTGGGCCTCGCGTGCATGGGATATGCTTGTGACGGCGGTTCCAGTTCGAGTTCCAGCGGCGGCTGCAATTCCAGCAGCAGTAGCAGCAGCGGCGGCACCTACGACACCTATAACAAAGGCGCCTACGCCACGACCCAGAATCTGAGCAGCGGGCCGAGCCGCGAGAGCGGGCTCTTTTACCCGACCAATACCGCCAGCGGCCAGAAACTGCCGATTTTCCTCTGGGGCTGCGGCGGCGGCAGCGATCCCGGCGACTATGTGGATCACCTGAACCATATTGCTTCCTGGGGCTTTGTGGTCATCGCCGAAGTATCTTCAGGAGATGGCACCGAGCTGCTCGAGGCCCTCGACTGGCTCACCACCCAAAACAGCACCCGCACCAGCGCGTTGTATCAGAAGCTGGATCTGACCAAGGTGGCGGCCGGCGGCCACTCCATGGGCTCCATCGGCACTTTCGAGATTGCCTCCGATTCTCGCTTGAAAACAACCATCCATGTCGCCGGCGGCTCGTTCGATGGCCAGGGGCCGCGCAATCTCCGGAACCCCACCGCCTATATCTGTGGACAGAACGATCGAATGGGCGCCACCGACAACGCCCAGACCGACTATACCAATACCACGGTGCCGATCTTCATGACGGTCATGACCGGCGTGGATCACATGGCCGCTGCCCGGCAAGGACTTCCGGCCATCACCGCCTGGCTGTTGTGGCACCTGAACGCTGAAACCCAGCGCAAGGCGGATTTCCTGAATTCCGGTAGTGTTTTCCGCACCGGCATCTTCGTTTCAAAAAGCAAGAATTGGTGATCGTGTCTCTATACCGGCCGCGCAGGGCGCCCTACTTGGCCCCTTGCGCTAAACAACATCCATTATTTCAATGGCAAGGAGGAGGGGTTTATGAAATCTGCAAACAGGAAACGACATCAACAGCTTTGGTCATGGGGCATTCTCGCGGCGGTCTTGGCCGGTCTGCTCTGTTTGGGTATCGGCTGTGACAGCGGCTCAAGCAGCTCAAGCTCGAGCGGCGGTTGCAACACCAGCAGCAGCGGCGGCGGAACCACTGACTACGACACTTTCAGCAAAGGTCCTTATGCGACCACCCAAAATCTGCGTTCCGGCCCCAGCGGCGACAGCGGGTTGTTCTACCCCAGCGGCACGGGGCCGTTCCCGATCTTCGTGTTCGGCTGCGGCGCCGGCACCAATCCCGACAGCTATGTGGATCACGGCAACTACATCGCTTCGTGGGGGTTTATCGTCGTGATCGAAACCTCGACCAACAGCGGCACCGAACTGACCGACGCCATCACCTGGCTCAACACCCAGAACGGCCGCTCGACCAGCGTTCTCTACCGCAAGTGCAATATGGCCAAGGTGGGGGCCGGCGGGCATTCCAGGGGCTCCATCGGTACGTTCGCCATTGCTTCCGATTCGCGCCTGAGCACCACCATTCACGTGGCCGGCGGCTCCTTCGACGGCCAGGGATCCAGAAACCTGAGGAACCCCGCGGCCTACATCTGCGGCGCAGATGACACCATGGCCACGCCCAATGCCGAGACCGATTATCAGCGGACCACCGTGCCGGTTTTCATGACCATCATAGACGGTGTGGATCACATGGCCGCCGCCAGAGAGGGCTTACCGGCCATCTGCGCCTGGTTGCTGTGGCACCTGAACGGCGAGACCCAGCGCCAGGGCGATTTTCTCAATACCGGCGGCGTATTCCGCACCGGCAAGTGGGATTCCAAGAGCAAAAACTGGTAATCTGCCTTTTAACCCCCACCGATAAATAAAAGCGGGAGCCGTTCTCCGGCTCCCGCCAAATGATGATCCAGGAGCACCGTGCCGGTACGGGGCCACGATGTAGGGGCACGATGCATCGTGCCCCTACTTTACGACGAATGAAACCGTTCCCGTCTCGTGCACGGGGTCGCCTCCCCGGAACACGGTTGCTTTGAGCTGGTGCCGTCCCTGGCGCAGGGGCCAGAGGTAGCGGCCGCCCCGGGTGCGCGGATTTTCCTGGCGATCGATCTCCCACACCACCGTGTCGGTGGGCGCAACTCCGGAAATAAGAAATTCGAAGGCTTCTTTTTCGTCGGGAATGCGCGGGTCCATGGCCAGTTGCAGTCCCTGGCTGGGACGGCTCAAGACCATGGGAGGGGGCGGCGCGGCCGGTGGGGGAGCGCTCGGGGCGGGTTCGACACCGGCCACGAACCATTCTGCGGGGCGGCTGGACGGCATGGCCGCGGCAGCGGTTGCCGGCTGGGGCAGCGCTCGGCGCACCAATTGCGGGCTGCGGAAGAGGGGGCGGGTCTTTTCGTGGGCATTGAGCCGGGCGAAGAGGGTGCGCAGCACCACCGCCGGACCCATGGCGCCGCTCACGCCGTTGGTGGGGGTGGCATCCAGGTTGCCCATCCAGACCCCCACCGTGAAGTGGGAGTTGAAGCCCACGGCCCAGGCATCCCGGTAGTCGCTGGAGGTGCCGGTTTTGACCGCCGTCTGCTGGGGAAAGTTCAAGGCACTGTTGGCGCCGAATTCCAACTGGCGGGCCGCCGGGTCCGAGAGGATATCGGCGATCAGGGAGGCGACGGCTTCGGGAACGATCGGTTCCTGGGCAACGGCCCGCGCGTCGCCTGCGAGGCTTTGCAGCGCTGCGAAGCGGCCCCGGCAGGCCAGGACGGTAAAGGCCTGGGTCAACTCGAACAGGGTAATTTCACCGTTGCCCAGGGCCAAGCCCTCGCCGTAGAAGTCGGGGCCCCGATCCAGGCTGGCCAATCCCAATGCCCGCAGGCGGGAGAGGTAGCCGTTGACGCCCACGAACCGCAGGGCGCGCACGGCCGGTGTGTTGAGCGAGTTTCCCAGGGCCGTGCGCAGCGATACCGGCCCATAATAGGTGTGGCTGTAGTTGTGGAAGGTGTGCAGGCCAGCGCCGACCACCGTTTGCAGCGGCGCATCGTCGATGATCGTGGCCGCCGTCCAGCCCCGTTCCAGGGCCAGGGCATAGAGGAACGGTTTGAGCGCCGATCCGGGTTGGCGCCGGGTCAGGACGCCGTCTACCTCCCGCTGGGGGGCCGCGGGATCGCTCTGGCCGGCATTGGCCCAGGCCAGAATGGCGCGCCCCTCGTTGGCCACCACCAGGGCCGCGGCATTGAAGACCCGGCGGTCGGCCAGGTCCAGCAGGCGCCGATCCAGGGTCTGCTGCACCGTGCGCTGGAGTTCCGCATCCAGCGTGGTCCGCAACCCGGCCGCATGATCGAGCAGTTCCGGCGGGGTGCCTTTGAACACGTGGCGCGCGAAATGGGCGGCCTGCACCGCCAGGCGCGGACGCGCCAGGGAGAGCTTCTCTGCGGAGATGGAGGCGCGCTGATCGTCGGAGAGCAATCCTGCGGCGTGCATGCGGTCCGCCAGGCGGCCCACCGCCGGCAGCAGCGCTTGGGGATGCGCGTAGAGATCCAGGGCGGAGGGCGCCCGCACCAGCACGGCCAGGGCCAGGGCCTCCTTGGGGTTCAGGGTCGAAAGGTCGCGGTCGAAGTAGTAGCGCGCGGCCTGGACCACCCCCCGGCGTTGGGCCCCGAAAGGCACCTGGTTCAGGTAGAACTCCAGGATCGCGGCTTTGCGCCAGCGACGCTCCAGGCGCAGCGCGTCGAAGCCCTCCAGCCAGCGGGACCAGACCGTTCTCGGCCGGGGATGGATCAGGCGCACCACCTGTTCGCTGATGGTGCTGGCCCCGCGCACCACCCGCCCGGCACGCAAATTCTGCCCGAGGGCATGCAGCCGCGCCCGGAGGTCCATGCCCGCGTGGCTGAAGAAGCGCTTGTCTTCGGCCGTGACGAAGGCCGCCTGCAGCAAAGGCGGTACCTGGTGCAGGGCCACGGTGTCGCCGTAATTCCAGGGGTTATGGTAGGTGTGGGTCAGGGGTTCGCCGTGGCGGTCCAGCAGTTGGGCCTTGCGGGCTTCCGGCGGCAGATCGGCCGGCGAAACGGGCAGGGGTTTCAATGCCGACAGCGTGCATAGCCCCAGCACAGCGGCCAGCAATAAGGCTCCGGCCAGAAAGACGCGTAACCCATGCGACGATATGGTCATCTTCCAGGCCATCACTTCCTTTACTTGCTCATTGAACTGCTCGAGGCGCTGCTTCTTTCTCGCCCATTATTCTTCTACCCGCAGCGCGGCGGGGGTTCCCCGGCCATAGAGATCCGGGTCGTACATCTCTTCGGCATAAACTTGAGGAACGCCGAATTCGCCGGCGGCAATGGCCTGGGCCGTGTAGGCCAGGTGGTAGTTGCCGGCCGGCAGGTAGTCGCTGTAAAAGCGCGCGCTGTCGTGGCGCAGCTCCTGGTGATGGAAACTCCAGCGCGAGCTCTCGTAAGCGCGCCAGTCGGAGAAGTGGAACCACCACGAGCCCTCGGCGGCCTTGTATGCGGCCTGTTCGGCATCCATTCCCGAAGCGGTGGCCAGGTCGCGGTTGACCGGTTCCAGGCCGCCGGGTACGGCGTCATCCACCACCACGAAATGGCGGTCGGCGGGCAGGGAGAGGAAAAGATCCACCCGCACCAGTTCGGCCCGCCGGATCTGCATGGGGGTGGTCAACAGCACCCAGCGGTCGTCGCGCAGGACGCTGTACTCCCTGCGGATTTCGATACCGGCGTTGACCGGGTCGGTGGCTTCCAGGGGCGCGTAGCGCAACCGGGCCGTGTAGTACAGGCGGCCGCTGCCTTCGCGTTGAATGCTGAGCTGGGATTGCTTGCCGGGGTCAGCGGCGGTGATCGGCCGGCTGAAGGTGACCGCCTCGGCGCGGCGGTCCTGGAAAGCGGTTTCGCCCAGGGGCTGTGCGTCGAGCAGGGCCTTGACCGTCATGGCGGGTGACTCTTTTTCGTAGACCGCGCTGTAATCCACCAGGGCCTTGAGGCAGAAGATGTTCTCCTGGGTGTTGGTCCAATGGGCCCGGGCACCCCTTTGCAACGTAATGGCGCGGGTCAGGCGCATGGGTAGATCGCCCACCTGTGCGCTGCCCCGGGGGCCGGCGCCATAGGCCGTCAAGGCCGACAAGATGGCGGCCTGGGTGCGTGCGCTGCTCGAAAGCAATCGGGCGAAGCCGCTGTCCAGGGTTTCGCTGAAGAGCGCTTGGCCGCTGCTCTGGTGGCTGTGGGCCATCAGGCGCTTGAAGGCCTCGTCGGCGGTTTTTTCAGCGCCTTTGACGTTCAGGGCCGCCTGGAGAAAGTGGGCTAAGCCGAAGAGGCTCATCCGCGGCAGGTGATCGCGGTAGCGCGCCAGATCGGCGGCCTTGACGCGGCCGTGATCGGCCAGGGCCGCCAGGGCCACGGCGCGTACCGTGGCGGCCATGCCCTTGGAGTAGAAATCGGGCACGGCCTCTTTTTTCAAAAGCGTCTCCAGGTAGGCCAACAGCGGTTTTTCCACCGCCTCGGGAACGGTGTGACCGTCGGCCCGCAGCCAGGTGAAGGCCAGGGCCGTATAAGCGGAGAGATAGGGGCAGACATAATCGTTCTCGGGCCGGTAATAGCTCATGCCGCCGTTGGAGGCCTGGAACTCGGCCGCTGCGGCCAGGGTCTGGGCCGGCACGCTTTGGGCGCCTTCCCAGGTCACGTCGGCGGGCAGGTAGGCGCGCAACCGCTGGAAGTGGGCGGCCATCACCGCCCGGCTGAGGCGCTGTTCCCAGCAGCCATAGGGATAGGTGCGCATGTAGTCGAAGGCGCCGTCGATGTTGCCGATCACCGTGGGGGCCAGCACCAGTTCCAGGCCCCCGGCGTCGGTATGCATCTTTTCAGGAAACTGGATCGTCTCGCTGGCGGCGGCTCCGGTGAAGCTGCCGTGGCTGGCCGCCGTGTCCAAGGCGTGGCGCTGCCGGACCGGCAGGGTGTGGATCAGGCCGTCGGCATCGTCCGCATCCCGGGCGGTCACTGTGAAGGTCAGGGCGCCGGTGCCCCGGGTGGCCACCGGCAGCCACACGGTTTCGCGCTTGAAGGCCGGCAGTTCGATGGTTTGGCGATGGGTGGTTTTGCCGGCCCCCTCGGCCAGCGGACCGCTGGCCTGGATGTCCACTGTGATGCGCCGAGCCTTTTGCGTGCGGTTCATGACGCTGAAACCGGCCTGGAAGCGGTCGCCCTGCAACACCTGGTTGGGCATCACCGGCCGGATCTCGGTGGCACGGTTGACCTGGACGGTGGCATCTCCCAATCCCATGCGGTCGCTGGGGGTGACGGCCATGGCCAGAATGCGCCAACCGGTGAGATTGTCCGGGGCCTCGAAGACGATCTTGGCCCGCCCGTCGGCATCCACGGCCAGGGAGGGATTCCAGTAACTGACGTACTTGAAGAGCGCGCGCATGCCGATGTCCGAACCGCCGTCGCCGGGGCTGGCGGCGCCTTTCTTCTCGAACTTCTGCCGGCCCACCAGGCGCGTGAGCAGGCTGTAGTTCTGAAGGTCCAGCGGCTCTAATCGATAGAATCCTTTATAAGGGTCGTAGTAGTCGCGGCCCTGGTGGTTGAGATCCAGCACCGCCTCGTCCAGCACCGCCACGGCCAGTTCCATGGGTTCGGCGCCGCCCGCCGTCCGGGGCGCTATGGCCTGCAGGGCCACGCGCACCGTTTCGCCGGGTTTGTAGGTCGGGCGATCGGGGCGCAATTCGACGCGGATTTGCTTGGCCGGGTCTTCGACCGTCACCCGGCGGTAGCCCATGCGGAAGCCGGGCTTGCCCAGGTCGACTTGGCCGTCCGCTTCGGGTTGCGCCACCCGGGGCGAGGTGACCAGCACGGAGAGATAAAAGCCGGGCAGATCGTCGGCCGTCACCGGCACCTCGATGATGGGGGTGCTGCCCGTAAGGGTCTGTACCCAGTGGCGCATCACGCCGTAACGCTCCACGCTCACCAGGGCCTGGGCGCCGGGGTAGGGGTTCTTGACCAGGAAGCGGGCGGTGTCGCCCACCTGGAGCTTCTCTTTTTCAGGAATGAGCTGCAGGCTGTTGTCGTCGGGGGCCTCCCAGAGCACCTGGCCCTTGCCGGCCACGTAGGCATAGGTTTGGGTGCGCACCGAGCGCTGGCGGGTGTCCTGGATGGCGGCCGTGACGCGGTAGTAGCCCGGGGTGTCGGGGGTGAAGGTGAAGAGGCCGGGGGCCTCGCTGGCGGTTTCGTGCTGGTCGGTCACCGCCACCCAGCTCTGGGTGTATTGGGTCAGGTAGGCGTTGCCCGCACCCTTGACCCGGGAGGCCACCGTCTCCTGGCGCTCCACGGTCAGCGCCACTGCGTCGCCGGCCACCGGGCTGCCCTTTTCATCGGTGACGATGAAGCGGATCTGGGCCGGCTCGCCCGCCGCATAAACCCAGCGGGTCTGCTGGAGGCCTACGAAGCGGTCGCGGCCCACGTAATTCGCCGAAGCCGTGGCGGCCACATATTTGCCGCGGTCGTCCTGCACGGCGCTCTCCACCACCAGCCGACCGTAGAGGATCTCGCCTTCGGGTACAGTGAGGTCGGCCACCTGTTTGCCCTGGTCGTCCAAGGCTTCTTCGGCCTCGTAGAGCGGGAGGGTTCGGTCGCTGCGCCGGGTGTCATCATAAAAGTTGAAGCCCTGGGCCACCGGGTGCTCCGAAGAGAAGATGGCTTCGGCCACCCGGGCCACGACGCGCAGCGGGGCGTCGGGATAGGGGCCGCCGGAATGCAGCGCGGCCATCGAGGTGATCTGGAGCGGGTCGCCCGGCCGGAACAGCGTGCCGTTGAGCTCCACCCGCGCCCGGAAGGGCGAAGGGGTAAAATCGCTCACCAGCACCCGCATGGGCCGCCATTCGCTTTCAGTAAAAGCGGCCGCGAGCTTGAAGTGATACCAGCCCACTGCGCCGTTTTTGGGGATGGCGAACTCGCCGTCATAGGCTCCAAAGGTGGAGAGTTCGATCTCCTTGACGGTGTGGACCGTCTTGCCGGTGGGATCGATGATCTCGAGGCGGTAGCCTGAAAGGGGCGGTGGGGTCAGCCGGGTGTTGTCCTGGTTGCGCACATAGAACTTGTACTGGATGGTCTCGCCGGCGCGGTAGACCCCCTGGGCCGTGGTGCCCCAGGCCTGCATGTGGCCGTAGTCGCGCTGCATGGCGTCGGAGATCGACGCGCCCGAGGCGCGGTAGGTGTCCACCAGGAAATTGTCGTCCAGGGGCAGCAGGGCCATCTGGTCGTCCTTGGTGACCCGCACGTAAAGACGCCGGCAGGGGCTCTCTTCCTCGCACCATCCGAGGGCCTCCAGCTTGGGGTCCAAGGCCTGGGTGCCGGGCAGCAAGGCGATGCCCTGGGCATCGGTGGTGGCGTCGCTGCCCGGCGCTTCGGCCAGGACGCCCGGGGCTTCCTTATAGATGCGCACCTGGGCCGACGGCACCGGTGCACCCGTGGCCAGGTCGGTCACCCAGGCCAGGGTGCCGAAGTGACCCAGTTTGACGTGCACCTGGTAGGGGCTCACCTGGGCGAAGAAGGTGCGCTTCCACGCGTCATCTTCAATCTTGGGCTGGGTGGTGATGGTGCCGGTCACGGCCCCCGGGCGGTGGCCGAGCATGTCGCGCACACCCAGGGGGACCGGCAGGGCGACATCCTGTTCGGCGGGCAGGCTCAGATCGTGACGCAAGCCGCGTTCCAGGCCGGCGGTGGTCACCCGGTCGTAGGTCAGGGTGACCGCTTGCAGGTTGGTGACGAACAGGGGCACCCGGGTATCCACCTGGGCTTCGAGCACCGATGGGTTGTGCATCAGGTAGTAATCGGGGCGCATCTGGTCGGTGGCGAATTGAAGCTCCGCCGGCCGTCCCAGGGCTCGGCCGAAATCGTCTTGCAGGTATTTCCCCTCCAACCTGAGGCTGTAGGTTTGCCGGGCGCGCCAGGCCTGGGGCAGGTAAACCCCGTAGCTCTGACCTTTCTGGTGGGGGGCATCCAGGTTGCTATAGCTGGTGGCCGATTCCCAGGGATCGCCACCCTCGGGTCCGGAAGCAAGCGCAGGGGTGATCCGCAGGTGGGCCTTGAGCTTGTCCAACCCCACCGGCGTGTTGAACAGCAATTGGATGTTGTCGGTGGGGCTGCAGCGCGGCTGGGATTCCAGGGGTTTGCCCGGCGAGAGGGTCACTTCGGGCCCGGCATTGGTGGTGCACCTCAGGCCGATCAGCCGAAACGGCGGGAAGGTATCGAAGCGCAGCACTTCCCGGGTTTCGACACCGGCCTCCGGGCCTTGGGCCGAGATCAGGCCCGGTTCGACATTCAGACCCACGGCGGTCTCCAGCGGCAGCTCTTTGAGCGGCGATATCTGCCAGCGGGTGCGGGCCTCGTCCGCGCCCACGGTCAGGGGCGGCTGCTGGTCGTCGGGATGGGGCGCCACCTCCAAGCCGAAACGCCGGCGTTCGCCTTTGACCTGCTGCAGAAAAAGGTGGCGGGCCACCGCGCCGCGCACCACGGGCTGGTTGAACGTGACCAGCATCACCGGTGTGCCCGGCGAGCGCCAGGTTTGGAACCAGGCGTTCTCCACGGCGGGCCGGATGGTGGTGAAGCTGTGGCGCACGCTGCCGGCCAGGGTGGCCCCCTCCTGGGTGCGGATGCCCGGCGCCACGGTCAGACGGTAGGTGCTGGCCGGGGCCAGGCGCTCTTCGTCACCCAACTGGCAGGCCAGGGCGCTGGGATTGAGCCAGCGCCACTGGCACTTCACTTCGGGCGTCACGGTAATGGGCAGCTCCTCGGCCCTGCGCTCCATGCGCCCCAGGGGCACCACCGGCCGGTCGAACGCCACGACGATCTGGCGGCCGGCGGGGACATCCTTGCCCTCGGGTGTAATGCGCAGGATTTTCAGCGGCGGTGCGTCGTTCATGGCGACAGCGGCAGGCGTGCAGAACCACAGTACGGCCAGAATCATCCCCAGAGATCGGCAAAGCATTTTTTTCATACTTTCCCTTCCCGTCACTATAGATGTTGACTGTTTGTCGGCTTGTTTTTTTTAGCCTTTAGCCTTCAGCCTTCGCCTGGATCCCCACAACCCGGTCCAACAGCAAATGGGCCAGCTCGGCCTTGGGCATCAGGTCGATCTTTTCGCTGGTGCCGTCCTTGTAATAAAAGGTGGCGCGGTTGGTGTCGGCGCAGAAGCCGGCATCGGCGGAACCGATGAGGTTGCCCACGATGAGATCCAATTGTTTGGCTTTGAGCTTGCCGGTGGCCGAGCGTTCCATGTCGTGGGTCTCGGCGGCAAAGCCCACCAGGATCTGGTTGCGCCGCTTGCGAGCCCCCACGGCTTTGAGAATGTCCTGGGTGCGCTCAAGCGGAAGGCTCAGTTCGGCTCGCTCTTTCTTGACTTTCAGGGGCGAGACCACGGAGGGGCGGAAGTCGGCCACGGCCGCGGTTTTGATGATGACCTGCTGCTGATCCATTTCGGAGAGCACCGCCGCGGCCATCTCGGCCGCGCTGGTGACGGGAACAAAGCGCACGCCGGGCGGCGGCGCCAGAGAGGTGGGGCCGGAGACCAACGTGACCGCCGCGCCGCGTTGGGCCGCGGCCCAGGCAATGGCGTAGCCCATCTTGCCCGACGAAGGGTTGCTGATAAAGCGCACCGGGTCGATGGCTTCCCGGGTGGGGCCGGCCGTCACCATCACATTTTTTCCAGCAAGATCCTTGGGAACCAAAAGCCCCTGCACGGCATTCAGGATCAGGGCTGGATCGGGCAATCTTCCCGGGCCCGTGGTGCCGCAGGCCAACTCGCCGGCGTCCGGATCGAGCATGGCGTGGCCGAACTCTTTGAGGATCTTCAGATTGCGCTGCACCGCTTTGCTGGCGTACATGTCGCTGTTCATCGCCGGGCAGAGCAGCACCGGGCAGGTGACCGCTAGCATGAAGGTGCTCAGGGCATCGTCGGCGATGCCGCCGGCCAGCTTGCCGATGATGTTGGCGGTGGCCGGCGCGATGACCACGGCCTGGGCTTCCTGGGCCCAGTGAATGTGCTGCACGGCGGCATCGTCCGCGGTTTCGAAGAGCGTGCGGCACACCCGCTGCCGGCTCAGGGCCTCGAAGGTCATGGGCCCGACGAAGTTGCAGGCGTTTTCGGTCATGATCACTCGGACCGTGGCGCCCTCTTTGACCAGCAGCCGCAGCAGTTCCACGCTTTTATAGGCGGCGATGCCGCCGGTGACGCCCAGTACGATATGTTTGCCCTGAATTGTATAGCTCATGACGCCTCGATGGCCGGAAGTCACTTTGTCCGGTCCGGGTTAGTTCGCTTCCTGTTACGAGAATTCTTTTGGATTTGGCGCGACACGCTCGTTTGCATCTGGTCAAACGAGTTTGCCGCGCACGGTGGGTTGCCTCTGTTTTATCATTTCGGCCCAATCCCGCAGCAGCATCTCCGTATCCTTGCGCGACGGCGCCGGCTGCTCGGCCAGCCGGCGTTCCAGGCTGGCCAGGGCATCGTGCAGGTCGTCGCGTTGCGGTGCGTGCGCCAACAGATAGCGGTAGATTTCAGCCGCCTTGCGCAGGTAGCCTTGCTCGGCGAAGAGCCGGGCCATGGTCGCCGTATAGCATTCCGGGGAGAGGGTCATGGCGCGTCGCTCCGGGGCCGGGGTTTGGATTGAAATTGGAAGATCAGCTCATCGGCGCGGATCATGCCCAGCTCCCGGCGGGCCAGGGCCTCCACGAATTGCGGATCGTGCTGCAGGCGTTCGATGGTCCGGCTCAGGCGCACGTTGGCCTGGGTCAACGCATCATTGGCCCGGAGCAGCTCTGCATGGGTGTTACGCCGGTGTTTGAGCTCCAACAGGCCATTGTCGCCGAAAACGACCACCAGCAGAAAAATGCCCATGGCAATCCCGATCGCCATCAACACTATCGTTTGACGTTGGGTCACGATCACTCCCGATCCGGCTTTGCCGACATTTCAGATTCCCCTGGCCGAACTTTGCGCCGGCGCATGAGCATGCCCCGGACGCTGCGCAGTTCATCGATCCCGAGCATATGGGCCAGGGCGAAGAAGATCATGACGCCCACCGCCATGCACACCAACAGGCGGGTGGCCAAAGCGCCGCTGGACATGTTCCAGGTCGGCAGCAGCCAGCCGGCCAGCCCCCACACGCACAACCCCATAGCCGTGGCGCAGGCGGCGGATTTGGCCGCCGCGCCGGCGATATGCCGCCATCCCAAGGGCCCCAGGCGCTTGCGCAAGGCCGCCGTCAGCAGCATCAGGTTGCAGACCGAGGAGAGCGACAAGGCCAAGGCCAGGCCATTGTGATCCATCGGTCCCATGAGCAGTACGCTGAGAACGATGTTCACGGCGACGGCGACCACCGCCATGCGCACCGGCGTGCGGGTCTCCTTGAGCGCATAAAAAACGTTGAGCACCACGCGTACCGAAGAAAACGCCCACAGGCCCACACCATAGTATAACAGGGCGCTGGCCGTCAATGAAACGCTGGCGCCGTCGAAGGCGCCGCGGCGAAAGAGCAGGGCCACGATGGGTTCGCGCAGGACGATGATCCCGGCCATGGCGGGCAGGGTGATGAACAGCACCAGGCGGATGGCGTGACTGAAGGTCGTGCTCAAGGCAGCGTACTGCCCGACCGCCGACTGGCGCGCCATGGCGGGCAGTACCGCTGTGGCCGCGGCCACGCCGAAGATGCCCAGGGGAAATTGGACCACCCGGTCGGCGTAGTAAAGATAGGAGACGCTGCCTTCGGGCAGCATCGAGGCCAGCAAGGTAACAACCAGGCTGTTGATCTGATAGACCGCCGTGCCGAAAAGCACCGGCCCCATCATCCAGGCGATGTGCGTGAAGGAGGGATGCCACAACCCGGCGGGCCGCCAGAAGTATACCCGGTTGCGAATCAGAAAAGGAACCTGGAGCAGCAGTTGCAGCAGGCCGCCCACGACCACGCCCACGGCCAGCCAGCGCACCAGTTGCGTATCGGAGCGGGTAAAAACGGCGCCTGTGCCGACGGCCGCGATCATAGCGGCGTTGAGCAGCACCGGCGCCAGCGCCGGCGCGGCAAAGTGCCCCAGGACGTTGAGCACGGCCATGCACAAGGAGACCAGCCCGATAAAGAAGAGATAGGGCAGCATCAGGCGCGTCAAGTCCACGGTGAGGGCATACTTGTCGGCGATCTTGCCGAAACCGGGGGCCAGCAGGTGAACCAGCCAGGGGGCGGTGGCCAGACCCAGGAGCACGCTCAATGCCAACAGCAGGGTCAGCAGGCGCAGGGCGCTGTTGGCCAGTTGGTCGGCTGGGGCGCGGCCCTGCTGATACAGGACGTCGCTATAGGCCGGCACGAAGGCGATGCTGAGCGAGCCTTCGCCGAAGAGGCGCCGCAGCAGGTTGGGAATCCGGAAGGCGGCGAAGAAGGCATCCGATACCAGGCCGGTTCCGAAAAAAGAGGCGATGACGATATCGCGCACCGCGCCTAAGATGCGACTGAGCAAGGTCGCTCCGCCGACGACGCCGGCGGCCCGGGCCATGCGGGCGTTTTCCCCCTGATCGGAGCCCTCTCTCTGCTGCGGGGAGTCGATTCGGCGCGCTTCCGGACCGCCGGTAGCGTTGCCCGCGGGGGCATCCGGTCCCTTGGCAAAATTTATTGACATGACGCTGGCGAGCCTATATAGAGGAGCATTTTTAAAAGCCATTCAAGAAAGTGAAAGGAGCTGTCCAGTGGCCAACCATAAATCAGCACTCAAACGCGCCGGGCAAAATGAGGCGCGTCGCTTGCGCAACCGCGCCGTTAAAACCCGTGTCAAAAACGTAGTCAAAGAGGTCCGTGAGGCTGCCGCCGAAAACTCGACCGACATGGCCGGCGTTTTCAAAACGGCCCAAACGGCCATTGACAAGGCTGCCAAAAAAGGTGTTTTGCACAAACGCACCGCCGCGCGCAAGATCGGCCGCCTGGCCAAGCTGTCCCAGTCCGTCAAACCGTAGACATCCCTTGTGCCCACCAAACGCCCGGCGGCCCAGCGGCCGGGTGTTTCGTGGCCTCGTCTGCATCCCCGTATCGTTGAATCGCATCAGAAGGAATCGGTGAGACGCTCGTAGGCGTACTCCGCCAGCCGTTGCGCGACTTGGTTGATGGCCGCTCTCCGGTTGGATTCGGTTTGGGGTTTGGTATCGGCCACAGGGAAAGCTTGCTCGGCCGTTATCCGGGAGCCCTGCCACAGGATCTCTCCAGTGCGGTTCTTGAGGGTCAGCGAAACGGTGATCACCACCTTGCGCTCGGCGGCCGTTAACGTGCCGCTGCGGGCCGCGGTGCGCGTGGAAAGCTTGTCGATGGTGCCGGAGAGGATGGCATCGGCCCGCGCTTCGGAGACCACCAGGTCCTGGCGCCGGCGGGTGATTTCATCCAGCAAGGCGTTGGTGACCTTGGCCTCCAGCCCCGATTCGCCGGAACGGTTGACCAGCATGGTCACGGCCAGGGTGTTGCTGTTGCCCGGAAGCTCTCCCGGGCCGGCCATCCGGTAGCCACAGGCCGCCAGCAGTATTCCCAGCGCCAGTGCGGCCGGAAGCCACGGCCGGTATGGGTATCTTCGAGCGTTTGCCATCTTTGCCTTCGTTATCCGACGATGTTCACCAGCTTGTTTTTGACCACGATCACCTTTTTGGGCCCCTGGGGGCCGATGAACTTCTGAATGCGCTCATCGCCCAGCGCCGTTTGCTTGAGTTGCTCCTCGTCCGTGTCCAGCGCGGTGGTGAAGCGGCCGCGCAGCTTGCCGTTGATCTGCACCACGATGGTCACTTCGTCCTGGACCAGGGCATCGGGACGATGGGGGGGCCAGGCGACCCGCAACGTGTTTTGGGTATGGCCCAAAGCCTGCCAGATCTCTTCGGAAAAATGGGGCACGATGGGCGAAAGCAGCAACAGCGTGGCCTCCAGGGCATGGCGCATCACCTGGGCCTGGAGGCCATCCGGGGCGGCGGCCTGGGCATCCAGGGTGTACATCTGGTTGACCAGTTCCATGACGGCGCTGATGGCGGTGTTGAAATGGAAGCGGTCTTCGATGTCCCGGCTTACCTTATCGATGGTCTGGTGGGCCTTTTTATAGGTCGGGCGTAACGGCTCGGGAAGCTCGTCCGGCGCACCGGTGTAAGGCGCCGCCTTGGCCACCCGGGGCAGCCAGGTATGGGCCAGGCGCCAGACGCGATTGAGGAAGCGGGCGCTGCCCTCCACCCCCTGGTCGCTCCATTCCAGGTCCCGTTCGGGCGGCGCGGCAAAGAGGCAGAAGAGGCGCGTGGTGTCGGCACCATAGCGTTCGAGTAGTTCGTTGGGGTCCACCACGTTGCGTTTGGATTTGGACATCTTCTCCACGCGGCCCACGCTGACCTTCTGGTTGCACAGGGTGCAGCGCAACTCCCCCTGCTCGTCGCGAGCCTGTTCGGGGAAGAGATAGCCGTGCTGGGGGCAGGACATGGACTCCTTGCACACCATGCCCTGGGTCAGCAGCCGGGTGAAGGGCTCCTTGTAGTTGATCAATCCCATGTCTTGCAGCACGCGGGTGTAGTAGCGCGAGTAAAGCAGATGCAGGATGGCATGCTCCACGCCGCCGATATACTGATCCACCGGCATCCAGTAGTCCACCGCCTCTTTGTCGAAGATGGCATCGTCGCACCGGGGGCTGCAGTAGCGCTCGTAGTACCAGGAGGACTCCACGAAGGTATCCATGGTGTCGGTTTCGCGCCGGGCATTGGCATCGCCGCATCGCGGACAGGTGGTCTTGGCGAAATAGGGCAGGGTGGGCAGCGGCGATTGGCCGCCGGGAAGCAGATGGGCCTCCTCGGGCAGCACGATGGGCAGATCTTTTTCGGGCACCGGCACCGTGCCGCAGCGGTCGCAGTGGATCATGGGAATTGGCGCGCCCCAGTAACGCTGCCGGGAGATGCCCCAATCGCGCAGGCGGAAGCTCACGGCGCGTTTGCCGATGCCTTTGCTTTCCAGCAGATCGGCGATCTTTTCCATGGCCTGGCGGTTGGGCAGGCCGTCGAAGGGCGTCGAGTTGATCATGAACCCTTCGCCGGCATAGGCTTCGCTCATGGCGGCGCCGGCCAGGACCGCGCCTTCCGGCTGGACCACGGGAATGATCGGCAGGTTGTACTTGCGGGCAAAATCGAAGTCGCGCTGGTCATGGGCCGGAACCGACATGACGGCGCCGGTGCCGTACTCCATCAAGGCAAAGTTGGCGGTGTAGATCGGCATGCGCCGCCCGTTCATGGGATTGAGGCAGTAGCGGCCGGTGAAGACGCCCTCTTTTTCGTAGCTCTCCAGGGCCTTGCTGCTGCGGTCCTGCCGGCTGATGCGTTCGATGAAGTCGCTTACCGCCTGGGCCTGGTCGGTGCCGGCGGCCAACTGCGGCACCAGGGGATGTTCGGGCGCCAGGCACATGAAAGTGGCGCCGAAGACCGTATCGTGGCGCGTGGTGAAGACCGGGATCACCAGGTCGCTGTTTTCCACCGAAAAACGGATTTCGGCCCCCTGGCTGCGGCCGATCCAGTTCTTCTGCATGGTGAGCACCTTGTCGGGCCAGCCGGGCAGTTGATCGCAGTAAACCAGAAGATCTTCGGCATAGTCGGTGATACGGAAGAACCACTGGTTGAGTTTCTTCTGGCGCACCGGTTTGCCGCAGCGCCAGCACATGCCGGCCTCCACCTGTTCGTTGGCCAGCACCGTCTGGCATGGATCGCACCAGTTGACGAAGGCCTCCTTGCGGTAGGCCATGCCTTTTTCGTGCATCTTGAGAAAGAGCCACTGCTCCCAGCGGTAATATTCGGGCCGGCAAGTGGCGATTTCACGGTTCCAGTCATAGGAGAAACCCAGTTGCTTGAGCTGGTTGCGCATGTAGGCGATGTTGTCGTAGGTCCATGCCGCCGGATGGCTGTTGTTGGCGATGGCCGCGTTTTCCGCCGGCATGCCGAAGGCGTCCCAGCCCATGGGATGCAACACGTTGAAACCCTTCATGCGTTTGTAGCGGGCCACCACGTCGCCGATGGTGTAGTTGCGCACATGGCCCATGTGGATCTTGCCCGAGGGGTAGGGGAACATCTCCAGGAGATAATATTTGGGGGCGTCCGCCTGGACCTCCACATTGAACAAGCCCGATCGGTCCCACGCCGTCTGCCATTTTTGCTCGATTTTGCGGGCGTTATATCGCTCTTCCATCGCTTTTCACCTATCGTATCCGGCGTGTGCCGGCGGAGTCACAGGCCGCCTAGGGGCCTCTTAAGAATTTGATTCCAATGCCATAAGTTTGCTTAAAGTGCAACACGCGAAGGAGGTATTGTGTTGACTTCAGCGCGACAATTGCATATCAATCAGCAGGTTACAATCGCTTTCGGTTTCCCCCTGTCCCAACTCAGCCCCGGCACGCCCGGTTTTAGGAATAAAAAACATATGAGCAGCAAAATATTGATCAATGCCATCGATCCGGAAGAAGTGCGCATCGCCAAGGTCAACGAAAACCGCATGGAAGAGTTCCAGATCGAGACGGCCGGTCGGGAGATCACCCACGGCAACATTTATAAGGGGATCGTCACGCGCGTGGAACCCAGCCTGCAAGCCGTGTTTGTGGACTACGGCACCGAACGCAACGGTTTTTTGCAGCAGCATGAAATCCACAGCGACTTCTTCCAGGAGACTGTGGACGGCGATCGTTCCCTGGAAAAACTGATTGTCCGGGGGCAGGAGTTGATGGTGCAGGTGACCAAGGACCCGATCATGAAAAAAGGGGCTATGCTGACCACCTTCATCTCCCTGCCCGGACGCTACATCGTGCTGATGCCCGGAACCCAGCAGAAGGGCATCTCACGCAAGATCGAAGACGAGGAGGAGCGCAAGCGGCTCAAGGAGGTGTTGCACAGCATCACGATTCCCGAGGGTTTCGGGGTCATCGTGCGCACCGCCGGCATGGGTTGCAACAAGACCCAACTCGCCAAGGATCTCAATTACCTCATGCGTTTATGGCGCAATATCAACGAAAAGGGCATGACCGAAACGGCGCCCGCATCCTTATATAAAGAACGCAGTCTGGCGGTGCGTTCGATCCGGGATTACTTCACCTCGGATGTGAGTGAAATCCTCATCGACGACGAAGAGGTGTATCAGGAGGTGAAGAGCTTCGTCCAGATCATCTCGCCGCGCCACAGCGGGATCGTGAAACATCATGCGGCCGACAAACCGATCTTCTCCAAATATCAATTGGAGGATCAGATCGCCACCATCTTCGAAAACCGGGTGGCGCTCAAATCGGGCGGCTCCATCGTCATCGAGCAGACCGAAGCGCTGGTGGCCATCGATGTGAACTCCGGAAGAGGCACCAAGGAAAAGGATTTGGAGCAGACGGCCTTGAACACCAACCTGGACGCGGCCGAGGAGGTGGCCCGCCAGGTGCGCCTCAGGGATCTGGGCGGCCTGATCGTCGTGGATTTCATCGACATGCGCGAGCTTAAAAACCGCGCCGCGGTGGAGCGTGCCCTGCGCGAACATGTCAAGGGCGACAAAGCCCGGACGCGCATCGGGCGTATCTCCCAATTCGGCCTGCTGGAGATGGTGCGCCAGCGCATCGCCCCCTCCATCGAGTTCGGCCGTTTGGTGCCCTGCCCCCACTGCAAGGGCAAAGGGTTGATTCCTTCCACCGAAACGCTGGCGGTGCGCTTCCTGCGGCGGCTCAAGACCGTGACCCACAAGAGCGGCCTGCAGCGGGTCCACGGCAGCATCCCCAAGCCGGTAGCCGACTACGTGCTCAACAAAAAGCGCAAGGAGATCGTAGAGTTGGAGCTACAGCGCGGTTTTGCCCTGACCATCGAAGGCGATGAGAGCATGGCGCCGAATGAGTGTCAGATCGAATGCGATCCGGAATGTTAGGGGCCTGAATCGGGGTTGGAAAACATTGCCATGTACGGTCATGACTTGCACGCGATGGGCAAGAAGGGTTTGACCTGCACGGTCATTTCAAGTATACCAGCGCCGGTTTATTAACCCTCGCGTCAGCCGGGTCAATCGGCCCGATTTCAGTTCAACTACCGTTTTTTCAAAAGGGAGGTTTTCCATAATGAATATCGCCTATGCCATGGGACAGGGCGGCGCCCCCGGCGCCGAAGGCGGAGCGGGTCTTTTGTCATCTCCGCTGCTGCCCATCATCTTGATGCTGGGTATTATGTGGTTTTTGATGATCCGGCCCCAGCAGAAAAAACAAAAAGAACACCGTCAGATGCTCAGTAATCTCAAAAAAGGGGATATGGTGGTCACCACCGGTGGAATATACGGCCGCATCACCGGTCTCACCGACACTGTCTTGACCTTGGAGATTGCAGACAAGGTGCGGGTAAGGGTCGGCCGGGGGTACATTGCCGATCTGGCCCAGGCACCCAAGCCGGCCGCGCCGCCGGAAAAAATAGAAACCGACAAAAAATAGCGCACCCCGCTTAGGGCATCAAGGCCTCCGCTTCGGTCCTTGCCCCTAGCCCGCGTCCGCACCTTCGACACCCGATCACAGACGATTGCAGAGGAGCGAAGTTTTGAAAACACTTTCCTGGCGCCCCATTGTTGTATTAGTGGTCTTGCTGGCTGCATTGGTCTTCGTGCTGCCGACGCTGCAGATGGTTTCGGACAAAAAAGATCAGCCTACCCTGTGGCCCCACAAGAAGATCAATCTGGGCCTGGATTTGCAGGGGGGCATGCATCTGGTCCTGCAGGTGGATCTGGCCAAGGCGGTGGAGAGTGCGGTGGACCGCTCCTATGACGATCTGCGCTCTTTTCTGCGGCAGAACCACATCCGCCCCAAGGCCTTGCGCAGGATCGATCCCACCACCTTTGCCGTGAGTCTCGCCGATCTTGAAAAATTTCCCGAATCCAAAGGTCTGATCGCCGATGAGTTCCGCGATTACACCATCGACGAAAGTGATTTGGACGGAGACCGGGCCCTTGAGCTAAAGCTCAAATCGAGCGAGGCGGAAAACATCACGCGCCTGGCTTTCGAAAAGGCCATCATGAAGGTGCGCAACCGCGTGGACGAATACGGCGCCCGGGAACCCGACATCCGACCCCAGGGAGAGGATCGCATCGTGGTTCAACTGCCGGGGGTCATCGACGCCGAAAGGGCGCGCAAGGAGATCGGACGCACCGGTAACCTGGAGTTCAAGCTGGTGGATGAGAACACCGACCCGCGCGAGGCGCTCAAGGGCAATCTGCCCAGCGGCAGTGAGCTCAAGTATTACCGCAAGGACGATCCCGATATGGCCGGGCGGGCGATCGTGCTCAAGAAAGAGACCCTGCTCACCGGCGACTACCTGAGCGAAGCGCGGGTCCAGTTCGATCCTTCCTCCGGCCAGCCCTATGTGGGCATCAAATTCAACACCAAGGGATCGCGCATATTCGCCCAGATCACCGAAGAGAATATCAACAAGCAATTGGCCATCGTGCTCGACGGCGAGGTCTACTCGGCCCCCGTGATCCGCTCCAAGATCGTGGGCGAGGGCATCATCGAGGGCAATTTCAACGACGACAGCGCCAAGAGTCTGGCCCTGGTGTTGCGCGAGGCGTTTCCCACCCCGGTCAAAATCCTCTACGAAAAATCGGTGGGGCCCTCCCTGGGCGAAGATTCGATCCGCAAGGGGTTGTTTTCCATGCTGGTCGGCGGCGTCCTGGTGATCCTGTTCATGGTTCTCTATTATAAAGGGGCCGGGATCATCGCCGATATCGCCTTGACGGCCAATATCGTCCTCATCGCCGGGGGCCTGGCGGCGTTCAACGCCACCCTGACCCTGCCGGGCATCGCCGGTATCATCCTGACCATCGGCATGGCCGTGGACGCCAACGTACTGATTTACGAACGCATCCGCGAGGAGCTGCGCCTGGGCAAAAGTGTCCGCGCCGCGTTGGACGCGGGCTTCGAGCGCGCTTCACTCACCATTCTGGACGCCAACATCACCACCCTGATTGCGGCCCTGGTGCTTTTCCAGTTCGGCAGCGGGCCGGTAAAGGGCTTTGCCGTCACGCTGAGCCTGGGGGTGGTGGCCAGCGTCTTCACCGCGTTGGTTCTGTCACGCACCATTTTCGAATATTTGGTGACCAAGCGGCGCGTCAAAACCTTGAGCATTTAGAACTGCGGCGTGCCGGTCCTTGAAGGCGGATCTTACCGCCACGGCCGGCGCCTGATAACCATGAGACCGAGGAAAGCCAATTATGCAGATCATCAATCCAGATGTGAACATCGATTTTGTTGGACGCCGCAAACTGGCTTATGTCCTGTCCCTGGCCCTGATCCTGGTCAGTATCGGGTCGCTGGTGTTCCACGGCGGTCCCAAATACGGCATCGATTTTGCCGGCGGGGCCGAAGTCCTGGTCAAGTTCGGGGCGGCGGTACCCATTGAAAAAGTCAAATCGGCCTTGAGCGCCATTAAAATGGAAGGTGCTGTGCAGGCCTATGACGAGGAAGACTCGGGCTTTTTCCGCATCCTCATCGACCCTAAAAACAGCGCCACCGAAAATCTGGACAAAACCCTCAAGGCCGGCCTGGAAGCCGAGATGCAGACCACGGTCTCCATCGAATCCTTCGAACAGGTCGGCCCCCAGGTGGGCAGCGACATGCGCGAAAAAGCCCTGCTGGCCATGTTTTTTGCTCTGCTCTTCATCACGGTTTATATCTCGGGCCGATTCGAACTCAAGTGGCTGCTCAGCGCCGCCATGGCTGGCGGCCTGGCCTTCCTGGTGTATGCGCTGCATCTGGTTCATCTTAGCATTCCCATTTTGATGGTGGCCGCCCTGGTGGTGAGCCTTGTTCTGTTTTACCTGCTCAGTCTAAAATACGCCATGGGCGCCATTGTGGCCCTGATCCACGATGTGACCATTACGGTGGGTTTGTTCTCCATTTTCGGCAAAGAGTTCTCCCTGCCCATCATTGCGGCGATTTTGACCATCATCGGCTACTCGCTCAACGATACGATCATCGTCTTCGACCGTATCCGCGAGAACCTGCGCAAATACCAGAAACGGCCCATGGCCGAGATCGTTAATCGCAGCATCAACGAAACCCTTTCGCGCACCATCTTGACCTCGGGCACCACTTTAGTGGTCGTGGCGGCGCTCTTCGTTCTGGGCGGCGGCATCATTCACGACTTTGCCTTTGCGTTGCTGGTGGGTATCGCCGTAGGCACCTACTCCTCGATCTTCGTGGCCAGCCCCATATTGCTGGCCTGGCAGAAACGCAAATAGAGGCGAGGGGCCCCTCACCGGAAAGATGCATGAAACACCTCGTTCCCTGGTTGACCCTTAAAAGCGTTCCGGCGATCGGCAACCTCCTTTTCACGCGCCTGTTGTGCCACTTCGGTTCACCGGAGCGGGTATTGTCCGCCCCGACCCAGGCCCTCGCCCAGGTGGAGGGTATCACCCCGCGCCTGGCCCAAGCCATCCAACGCCACCGGACACCCGACTGGATCTTCAAGCAGATCGACCAAGCGACAGAAAAGGGCTATGCCATTATTACGTGCCTGAATGAAGCCTATCCCGCGTTGCTGAAACAGATCCCCGATCCGCCCCCAGTTCTCTTCGTGTATGGCCGGCTGGAAAAACCATTTTGCCCCATTGCCGTGGTGGGTTCGCGCAAGGCCACCAATTATGGCCTCACCACCACCCATCGCCTGGGCGCCCAACTGGCCGAACGCGGCGCCACGGTGGTCAGCGGCATGGCCCGGGGCATCGACACCGCGGCCCACCAGGGGGCTCTGGCCGGCAAGGGCCGCACCATCGCCGTATTGGGATCGGGATTGAATCAGATCTATCCGGCCGAAAACCGCAAGCTGTTTCATCAAATTGCCGAAAACGGCTGCGTGGTCAGCGAATTCTTTATGGACGCTGCCCCCGAACCCCATCACTTTCCCATGCGCAACCGCATCATCAGCGGTATGTCGTTGGGTACCGTGGTGGTGGAAGCCGCCCGCAACAGCGGGTCGTTGATCACCGCGCGCCTGGCCGCCGAGCAGAACCGCGAGGTGTTCGCCGTGCCCGGCAGCATCCACGCCGCCACCGCCAAGGGGACCCATGACCTGATCAAACAGGGGGCCAAACTCGTGGAGGAGGCCGATGATATCCTGGATGAGATCGCGCCCCAACTGGTGAGGCCCGAGACGGCCATCTGCCCCGTGGGGCGTCCGGCGCTACCGCCCCTCTCGGAACCCGAGCTCAAGGTCCTGTCCGCCATGGACGTTTATCCGGTGCATATCGACCCGCTGGCGAGGCGGCTGGATATGAGGATCGGGGAACTGGCGGCCATTCTTTCCCAGTTGGAACTCAAAGGTGCCGTGCGCCAGGAGGCGGGCAAAAATTTTGTGCGGTGTAAGTGAAGATTTTATGAAAATTAAATATCTCAACATATTAAAGGGGAAGAGCGCCTTTTCCGTGAAGGGGAGGTTTACATTCCGGCCTCAATGCCCTAGCATGGGAATCCGTTTTTAAAGTGGCTTTGCCAAAAAGCCGATGAATGTGTTGCCCGCGAGTAAGCATACCCCGGGTAGAAATGTGTAATCAGAGGTAACCTGTGTCCGATAAACCACTTGTCGTCGTCGAGTCTCCCACCAAGGTGCGTACTATCAAGAAATACCTGGGCAACGGGTATAATGTGGTGGCTACCGTGGGCCACATCAAGGATCTGCCGCCCAAGGAGATCGGTATCGACATCGAGGATAATTTCAAGCCCCTGTACCGAACCATACCCGGTAAACAGAAGGTGATCTCTGCGATCAAATCCTCGGCGGGCGATGCCGAAGACATTTACCTGGCGCCCGACCCGGACCGCGAAGGCGAGGCCATTGCCTGGCATGCGGCCGATGTGCTCAAAAGGCCGGGGCGCCGTTTCCACCGGGTGCTGTTTCACGAGTTGACCCAAAACGCCATCCTCAAAGCCATTTCCCAACCCGAAGCCTTGAACCGGGAGAAGTACGAGGCCCAGCAGGCCCGGCGCATTCTCGACCGGCTGGTGGGCTATCAGGTATCGCCCCTGCTGTGGAAAAAGGTCAAAGGCAGCTTGAGCGCCGGCCGGGTGCAGTCGGTGGCCGTGCGCATCATCTGCGAGCGTGAGCGCGCCATTCAGAAGTTTGTTTCCGAGGAATACTGGTCGGTTACCGCCGGCCTGGAAGGCAAAACGCCACCGCCCTTCGAAGCCAAGCTGGTCAAGAAAGACGGCGAGAGGATCACGATTCCCAACGAGGCGGCGGCCACAGCCATTGTCCAAGAGCTTCAAGGGGCCGAGTTTCAGGTCGCTGCGGTGGTCAAAAAGACGGTGCGCAAGAATCCCCAGCCGCCGTTCACCACCAGCAAACTGCAACAGGAGGCGATCCGCAAACTGCGTTTTTCGGCCAAAAAAGCGATGCTCATCGCCCAACAACTGTATGAAGGCATCGACCTGGGGCCCGGTGATCCGGTGGGTTTGATCACCTACATGCGCACCGACTCGACCCGCATCGCGGCCGAGGCGGCCCAAGAGGCCATCGCCTGGGTGCGCCAGGCCCATGGGGATGCTTATGCCTTGGACCGTCCGCGTTTTTTCGAGAACCGCAAGAAGGTTCAGGATGCCCATGAGGCCATCCGCCCCACATCCGTCTACAACACCCCCGAAAAGCTGGCGCCCTTTCTCAGCAAGGAGCAGATGGCGCTCTATCAACTGATCTGGCGCCGTTTCGTGGCTTCCCAGATGCAGCCGGCGCTCATCGACCAGAACAGCATATCGATCCACGCCGGTGCCTACGCTTTGACGGTCACCGGTTCGTCCGTGCAGTTTCAAGGGTTCATGAGCGTTTACCAGACCGTGGATGAGGAGGCGGAAAGCAGCCGCAAGGAGCAACCCCTGCCGGCTTTGGCCGAGGGCGATCGCCTGACACTGAAACAGTTAATCCCCAAGCAGCACTTTACCCAGCCGCCGCCCCGCTTTTCGGAAGCCTCCCTGGTCAAGGAACTGGAAGAAAACGGCATCGGCCGGCCGAGCACCTACGCCACGATCCTTTCCACAATTCGCGACAAGGGGTACGTGGATCTGGTGAAGAGCTATTTCCATCCCAGCGAACTCGGCTTTATCGTCAACGACCTGCTCGTGGCCAGCTTTCCCGAACTTTTCGACGTGGAGTTCACCGCCAAGATGGAAGACAATCTGGATCGGGTGGAAACCGCCGAAATGGAAGCCTCGCGCCTGCTCAACGAGTTTTACAGCCCCTTTCGGGAAAGGCTCTCGGCCGCCGAGGATCGCATGCTCAGCGTCAAAGGGGTGGGGATCGCCACCGACCTGACCTGCCCCCTGTGCCAGAAAAACCGCTTGCACATCAAAGTGGGCAAAAATGGGCATTTCCTGGCATGCAGCGGGTATCCGGAGTGTACCTACTCCAGGGACTACACACGTGACGAGCGCGGGGGCATTCATCCCATCGAGCCCAACCACGAGGCCGCCAGCGATAAATTCTGTTCCAAATGCGGCAAGCCCATGGTGATTAAGCGCGGCAAATACGGCGAGTTCCTGGCATGCAGCGGTTTTCCCAAATGCAGCCACACCGAATCGATCAACGGCAGCACCAGCGGTAAAAGTCTGGGGGTAACTTGCCCGGAGCCGGGATGTGGCGGCGAGATCGTGGAGAAAAAATCCAAGCGCGGCAAGGTGTTCTATGGCTGCAAACGCTATCCCGAATGCAAATTTGCCACCTGGGACAAACCGGTGGCAAAAAGTTGTCCGTTATGCGGCGCCGCTTACCTGGTTGAAAAAAGCAGCAAGCGCGAAGGCACTTATTTTGCTTGCATCAACCGTGAGTGTGGGTATAAAGAAAATCTATAAGGCTTCTGCTTAGGCTTCCCACACCGTGAAAGGTGTGAACCAAATGATGGATCTGCTGAAACGACTCCGTTCAAGGATCTTGCATCCTGTTCTTTACCTCTGCATGATGGGCCTTCTCCTGTCGGGTTGCAGCGGTGGCGGGCATTCGGATCAAGACCTCGAGGCCCAAGACCAGGCTGTCGCCCGGGTGGCGACCCAAGATCTGGTCTTGGGGTCGGACACCAGCGGCAACTATGAAATCTACCGCATGGCCCAGGACGGTACGAACGTACGTCCGCTGACCCAGGACCCGGCCTACGACAATTGGTGGCCGCGAATTTCTCCGGATCGTGAAAAAATACTTTTTTATCGCGCCCCGGCCGGAGAGGGCGGCAGTTATGCCCTGGCCGATCTGATGGTGATGGATGCCGACGGCGCCAACTTGACCTTGTTGCGCGCCGCAGGCGATGACGGTTGGTCCATCCAGGCCCATGCCGAATGGTCGCCGGACGGCGACGAACTGGCGATGTGTGGCACATCCAACGATACGGTGCATCTATTCGTCACCAACAGCCAGGGTACCGAACCGCGCCAATTGACTTTTGACGGCACGTGGAATTGCGATCCCTCCTGGTCGCCGGACGGCAGTCGCATCGTTTTCAACCGCTGCGCCGGCGAGTGCGGGGAGACCAAGGCCAATCTCGAGATCTTCACCATCCCCATCTCGGGGGGGCAGCCGGCCCAACTGACCCATAATGGCGTGGCCGATTACGATCCGTATTATTCTCCCGATGGTCAGACCATCGCCTGGCTGGAACATACCGATCCGAACCAATGGTGCGTGGGGGAACGCTGTCTGGGTTCATGGTCCATTCGCATCATGAACGGCAGTGGTTCCAACCCGCGGTATGTCATTAAGGACGACCAGATCAACAGCAAGCCAGCCTGGTCGTTGACCGGAGACCGCATTTTCTTCCATCGGTTCGAGCCCGCGGCGACCCCCGCCCGCTGGCGGATCTTTTCCATTCAACCCGATGGGAGCAATCGCATGCCCATCGATCCATTCGGCAGCGGTCAGAGTGAATACCCGGCCAATTAAAGGGAGCGCAGCGGATTGAGTTTTCTGCGGCAATGGGATTGCCCTTTTTTGGCCTGCCCAGTTTTCCATTTCCGGTCGTTCCGCCGACCGGACAACAAGCCATTCCATCCGATCCAGCAGCAGGGTAAATTGATAAGGAAGGTGCCAAGGACCGAGCCTCGTTCTCCGATCTTGGCGCGGCACTCGGTTCGCCAGGCTCACCAGGAGGAGTGACTTTATGCTCGGCAAGAACTCTGAATCCCGTTCCATGGCCAGCCAGTTCCGGCGGGATTATCTGCTGGTTTCGATTATCCCCCTCCTGATACTTTTCATCCTGGTGGTGTTTGGAACGATCGTTACGCGGGATTATCTCGCCAATCTGATCGTGGAGGCGACCCATGACCTGAACATGGATGCCGAAAAAAGCCTCCAGAAGCTAGGCGAAAAAATTATCCAAGGCAAGGCACGCGACGTGGCCAAACAGATGGAGGTCTACTTTCGTACCCATTCTGAAATGTCCATCACGCAGATGCGCCAGGACCCCCTGTTCATGGAAATGGCCTTGCAGAAGGTGGGTGAGACCGGGTACACGGCAGTCTACGAGACGATCACCTGTATCTTCCGGGTTCACCCCAACGATAACTTGGTGGATCGCGACGCGAGTTTTCTCAAAAACGATTTGCCCTCCTGGTGGGCCATCGTCGGGGACACGCTCGAGGGCGATGAGGTGTCCGGGTACTACGACTGGCGCGATACCGACGGCACCATACGGCAGAAGTATATGACGGTGACGCCGGTTGAAACGCCACTCGGCGGCACCATCATGATGGTGGCGGCCACGACCTACATCGATGAATTCTCGGTGCCCATCGTCGCCATGAAAGCCAAGGCGGACCAGATTGCCGGCCACTACCAACGTTATGCCGACCGCCAGGCGGTCATCTTCAGTCTCATTTCGGCAGGATTGATTCTGTTGACCTTTTCCGGGACCTATTTCTTCGGCCGTCGGGCCGCCCAGCGCTACATGCTGCCCATCGCCCATCTGGCTCAGCGGGCCCAATCCTTCGGAGAGGGCCAGTGGGATGTGGACTGCGATGCTCCGGTGATTCGGCGCACCGACGAGATCGGCACCCTGGCGCAAGCCTTCTCCCGCATGTCGAGCCAACTCAAGACGGTTTTTAGCAATCTGGAGCGGCATGTGGCCGAACTCAAGCAGACCCAATCGGCCCTGGAGTGCAGCGAGGCCCATTTCAAGGAACTGTACGAGGAGTCCACGCGGGCCCAGGAGGTTTACCGCTCGCTGATCGCCTCGTCCGCCGATCCCATCGCCATCTACGATCTGAATGGTCACCCCAACTATATCAGCCCCATGTTCAGCGCCACTTTCGGCTGGACATTGGAAGAGCTTGAAGGCAAGCCTATTCCTTTCGTGCCCGATGAGGAGCGCCAGGGGGCCATGGCGATGATCGCGGACATCCTCGAGCGGGGCCGGCTCTGCCAGGGATTCGAAACCAGACGCCTCACCAAGGACGGTCGGGTGATCGATGTCAGTATCAGCGCCTCGCGCTATGACGATCACGAAGGCAAACCCGCCGGTCTGTTGGTCATTTTGCGCGACATATCGGAAAAAAAGCGGCTCGAAGCCCAACTCCAGCACGTCGAGCGCATGGAGGCCATCGGCACCCTGGCCGGTGGTATCGCCCATGACTTCAATAACCTTTTGATGACGATCCAGGGCAGTATCTCCCTGCTGCGCTATGGCATGAACCCTGCGCATCCGCACTACAACCATTTCGTGGAGATGGAAAAACAGGTGGTGCGCGGCTCCCGGCTCACCGGCCAACTGCTCGGTTACGCCCGCAAAGGCAAGTATGAAGTCAAGCCCTTGCACCTGAACGACATTCTCGCGGAAAGCGCGGAGGCTTTCGGCCGCATGCGCAAGGACATAGGCGTGAAACAGGATCTGGCGTCGGATTTGCTCCCCATCGAAGCCGATGGCGACCAGATCAACCAGATGTTGATGAATATCTTCATCAACGCCGCCGATGCCATGGCCGACGGGGGGCATCTTTATCTGACCACACGCAATATTACATCGGAGGAAATGGTCAAAAGCACCTATGACCCCAGGCCCGGACCGTATGTCATGCTCGAAATCCGCGACACCGGCATCGGCATGGACCAGAAAACCAAGGAGCGCATATTCGATCCCTTCTTCACCACCAAGGAGATGGGGCGCGGCACCGGCCTGGGCCTGGCATCGGTGTACGGTATCGTCAAAGGCCATGGCGGGTATGTCGATGTCGCCTCGAAACCCGGCCAGGGAGCCACGTTTAGCATCTATCTGCCCGCTTCGAGCAAAGCCATCGAATTAACCCAGGCGGAACCCAAGCCGGCCGCAACCGGCCAAGGCACCATACTCATTGTCGATGATGAGCAGTTGGTGCTCGAAGTCGTGACCAAAATGCTCGGATTGCTCGGCTATACGGTCTATGCCGCCGCCGACGGAAACGCGGCCCTCGAAATTTTCAAGGCGCACCAGGCGCAAATCGATCTGGTGGTCTTGGACATGATCATGCCCGAGATCAGCGGCAGCCTGGTGTATGACCGTTTGCGGGAAATTAAACCTGGTGTCACCGTAATGCTGTCCAGTGGCTACAGCATGGACAACAGGGCCAGGGAACTGCTCAAGCGGGGCTGCGGAGGTTTCATTCAGAAGCCTTACACCATTGAGCAGCTTGCGGAAAAGATCAAACAGGTCATGCGGTGCGACGCATGATCACAATCGATCCGGACAAACTTGAAGAGCCCACCGGCGATGCGGGTCACCCCCAGCTTGAACAAGCGCTTGAGGAAGCCCGGGTGCGTTTCAACGCCTTGTTCGATCTATCCGAGTTTCCCGTTACGATCACGACGCTTGAAGAAGGGCGCTTTGTCGCAGTCAACAAGGCTTTCTGCCTGATTGCCGGCTATGGCCAGCATGAGGTGCTGGGGAAGCATTTTTCCGAACTGGCCATCTATGTCGAGCCCTCCGATCGCGGGAGCTTAATCACCCAATTAAGATCCCGGGGCAGCATCGAAGGGTTTGAGACCCGCTTTCGCGTCAAAGACGGGACCTTTTTTCGAGTCAAAATTTCGGCAAGGACGATCCCCTGGGATGGCCGAGACCATATGCTCACGTTTATTAACTTCCATGAAGCTCAGCGGGAAACCCAACAAGCCTTGGCGCTGAGCGAGCGCCGGTTCCGTACGATATTGGAGAGCATTACCGAGACCTATTACGAAGTCGATCTGTCCGGACGGCTCACCTTCTTCAACCATGCGGCCGCCAGTCTGCTGGGCTATTCGGCCGAAGAGCTCATGGGCATGAGCTATAAGGTTTACACCAGCCCCGCCGAAGCCCAAAAGCTATTCGACACCTTCAACGAGGTCTATCGCACCGGCACCTCCGTGAAGTTCGTGGAGTACGCCATGCGGCGCAAGGACGGGCTCGAGATGTTGGTGGAAACCTCCGCCAGCTTGCGGCGCGACAGCCAGAACAGGCCCATCGGCTTTTACGGTCTTCTCAGGGATCGGACCCGGCAAAAAAAAGAGGAGGAGATACTGCGCCAGAGCGAGGAGAGTTACCGCGGCCTCCTCGAACTGGCTCCCGATGCCATCACCGTCGGCAGGATCTCGGATGGTCGCTATCTGCAAGTCAATGATGCTTTTTGTCGATTGAGCGGCTATTCCGTCGAGGAGACCATCGGCCAAACAGCCACGGAACTCAACTTGTATGCCGACCCCGGGGATCGGGAGGAGATGCTCTGCGCCATGCGTGCCCATGGGCGTGTGGAGGGGCGAGAGATAAAATTTCGCACCAAATCGGGACAGATCCTCGATACCCTCACTTCGGCGCGGACGATCCAGTTCCGCGGCCAGGCATGCCTGCTGGTGATCGCCACCAATGTCACCGCCCTGACCCAAGCCCAGAAGGCCTTGCGCCAGAGCGAAGCCAAGTACCGCAATATTCTGGAGGTCATGGAAGAGGGGTATTACGAGGTGGATCTGACCGGGCACTATGTCGCCTTCAATCCATCGTCCTTGCGCTACCATGGCTACTCGGCCGAGGAGTTGAAGGGCATGCATTTCAGCCGGTTCGTGGCTCCCGAAAACAGGGATGAGGTCCAGCATCTGTTTTCGGAGATGTACCATTCGGAGGCTTCCAGTAAAATCCTCGATATCACGATTTTGCGCAAAGACGGCGCGCGCATCATGATTGAGATGTCCGCCTACCCGTTGAAGGACGCGGCCGGCCAAACCATCGGTTTCTGGGGAATCTCCAGGGATCGCAGCGAAAAAAGAAAAATGGAAGCCCAACTGCTGCAGGCCAAGAAAATGGAGGCCATGGGAACCCTGGCGGGCGGCATCGCCCATGACTTCAACAACCTGCTGATGGGCATCCAGGGCAACACGAGCCTGGCGATGGTGGAGTTGGAGGAGAACGACCCTCTTTACGAACGCATCAAGAGCATCGAGGCGTATGTCAAGGATGGGATCAACCTGACCCGGCAGTTGCTGGGTGCCGCCAAGGGAGGCAAGTATGAAGTGCGGACTACCGATTTGAACCAACTGCTGGGCAACAGCGCCGACCTGTTCGGCCGCACCAAAAAAGAGATCATTATCCACAAAGCGTTTGAGGAGAAGCTGCCGGCGGTGGAGGTGGATCAAGGACAGATCGCCCAAGTGCTCTTGAACCTTTTTGTCAACGCTTGGCAGGCCATGCCCGAGGGCGGCGATCTCTACCTTGAAACGCGTAAGGTGCAACTGGACCAATTCTATACGCAACCCTATGGCGTGCAGGCCGGCGAATACGTCAAACTTTCCGTGACCGATACCGGCCACGGCATCGACCCCCATGACCAGAAGCGAATCTTCGATCCCTTTTTCACTACCAAAGGCATGGGGGGCGGCAGCGGCCTGGGGTTGGCGTCGGCTTACGGCATCATCACCAATCATGGTGGCATCATCAATGTCTACAGTGAAAAAGGGACAGGTGCCACTTTCAATATCTATTTGCCCGTTTCGGAGAAAACAGTGATCGAATCCCATGAACCTAAAGCGACCATTCGCACGGGCAATGAAACCGTGCTTTTCGTGGATGACGAGGAAGGTATCGTCGAGATTGCCCGATTGATTCTGGAAAAGTTGGGGTATACGGTCGTTGAAGCCCATGGCGGCCGGGAGGCATTGGAGATTTATCGGCGGCAGCAAGCAAAGATCGATATCGTGATCCTGGATATGATCATGCCCAGTATGAGCGGCAGCGAAACGTTCTCCGCGCTCCGGGCCATCGACCCCGAGGCGAAAATACTGCTTTCGAGCGGATACAGCATCACCGGACAAGCCCAGAGCATTATGGAACAGGGCTGCAACGGTTTTATCCAAAAGCCGTTCAACATGCAGGACCTGTCGATCAAAGTGCGGCAGGTGTTGGACGGCATCAAAAAATAATTGGTTAAGAACCGGTCAGGTTTTGGGAAGTATCCGGGCGATGGCCGCCGGGGGGATGCGCACCGCGGCGCGCTGTCCATTAACCGAATTGACCAAACCCCTTTGCAGCAGGATGCGCAGGGAACGCTCTTTCTTGGCGGCCGCCGCCGCCGAAAGGTGCGCGATCACTTCCGCCGGCATCGCTTCCGTCACCAGCAGGCCGTCGGCCTGGGCCGCGGCCACCAACCGGGACCCGCTTTCGGAGCGTACCACCAGGGTATTCCACCCCGGCCGGCCTTCATACATGCCCACCGAGAGATCGGCGAATTCCGAGGTCATATCCAGACAGGTGAAACAGGTGTGGGGGATCAGCGGCTTGATCTCTGAAAGCGGGATCGCCAGCGTGCCTTTGTCGGTCTCCACATTCATCACATTGGCCGGCGGCGGCGGGATATCCATGCCGCGGATGGCATCGGACGCCACGCGTCCCTCTAAAAGCGTGCTCAATTGGCGAGCATCCAGGGACCAGTTGCAGAACAGGCCGATGGCCAGGGCCACGGGCACCTGGTGTTCTTTTTTCTCCAAAGGATTGACCCGCATTTGGGCCACGGCCAGCATCTGGCAGGGGGTCCCCACCACTCCGATCCGCTTGTGCCCCTGGCGCACCGCCATATTCACTCCGGCCAGGGTGGGCGAGGCCATGAATTGGGAACCGGCTGCCGCCGCCACATCCTGCCAACGGGTCACCAGGCGTGGCGCCGGCATCAGGCCCTGCCGGCCGGTCAAGGCCGCGGCATCGACCAGGCCGCGTTGCATGGCGCCAACCATCAAGGCCGAGGCCGTGCCGCCGCCCTGGTATTTGGCCCGGGGCATGGCGTCTCCTGCTCGGGCCGCCACGATGGTTTGATAAACGCCCAGCGGCCGGGCATCGTAAGGCGTGTTCCAGAAGTGCCGGCTGAGCGCATCCAGATCCACCTCGGCCTTGGGGCAATAGGCAAAGCAACGTCCCTGGGGTAACGAACAGGGAAAGAGCTGGGCTGTTTTGCCGCGATAGTTCTTAAAGTAAGGGCAAAGCTCGACGCAGGCGCCGCAACCGATGCAAAGATCGCGCTCGTGAACATCCTCGACCAACTCCTTGGAACCGAACAATTGCGGCATAAGAACCTCCAGCATCTGCATAAAAATTACCTATGAAATATGCCCGCCGGAAGGCAAATGCAATCCTTTTTAAGCATCGGTGCGTGGTGCTTTGGATGTTGATTCTTAACATGAACGATGATAGCCGGACAAGAGTCACGGCAAAAGCTGCCTGCGACATGAAGCAACCAGGAGGAGATCCAGCATGCCAAGCCTTGAGTTGGTCGATCATCTTATTCAGTATGAAGTTCAAGGACAGGGCCATCCGCTGGTGCTCATCTCCGGGCTGGGCACATCGCGTTTTTTCTGGTGGAAACAAATCGCACCATTGAGCGCGCAATTCCGCCTGATTACTTTCGACAATCGTGGCATCGCCGACAGCTCCCGAGTCCAGGCGGCCTTCACGATCGCCGACATGGCGGACGATGTGGCCGCCCTCATTGCTCACCTGAAGATCGGGCCCTGCTCTGTGTTGGGCGTCTCCATGGGGGGGTTCGTGGCCGCGACATTTGCCGTGCGCCATGCCCGGCTGCTTCGAAAGTTGATTCTGACATCCACTTCGGCCGGCGGCCCCACCCACAAGAGCGCCTCGGATGAGATCCTATCGATGCTGATCAATGTCGGCGGCAAGGACCCCGAAAGTTACACCCGTCTGGTCTACACGGCCCTTGCGGGACCCGATTACATGCAAGCTCATCCGGAGGATCTGGATCGCATCGCGGCCAATGCCCTGGCCAAGCCGCTGTCACCCGATACCTTTTTGTATCAGCTCAACGCCATCAACGGCTATCTAACCACGGACGGGCTCGACGACACTTCCCTTGGTTGTATTGCCGCGCCCACTCTGGTTTTGCATGGAGACGCCGATCCTTTGGTGCCCGATGTCAATGGGCAGAACCTGGCGCGAAAGATCAAAGGGGCCGAACTGAAGATCTATCCTGGGGTCGGACATCTGCCCCCCATCGAAACCGCAATCCGCTATAATCGGGATGTATTGGAATTTTTAAATGCCCCCATTCCATGAAAGGTCGAGACCCTTGACGCCAACCCATGCCGGAACCGTTGTCTTTCGTAAAAATGGCGACCAGACGCTTTTCCTGGTGATATCCTCGTCCAACGGCCTTCACTGGGTGTTGCCCAACGGCCACATCGATCCCGGCGAATCCGCCGAAACCGCAGCCTTGCGGGAATTGGCCGAAGAGGCCGGAATAACTGGTGATATGATCTGCATGCTGGGTATTCAGCACTACGAAAAACTGGACAAGGAAGCAATCTCCCAATATTTCCTCGTGCGGGCCGGAGAGACGGTCGCGCCCGGTGAACAACGGGTATTGCGTTGGGAAGATGAGCGCGCAGCCCTCGATCTTCTATCTTTCCAGCCCACGCGTTCGGCGCTACGGCAAGGAGCCGAAGCCTTGCGGCGGTTGGATCGGAAAGCCTGAAAAACAATAATTGGAAGAACGATGACGAGAAAAAAAATCCTATGGATGTCGGTTGTTTTTACGTTAGTCGGGACCCTGATGAGCGAGGCCGGGGCAAGGGAGTGGGCTGTATCGCTTTATGGCGGTCGCGTCACCAGCGAGCATTGGGATGAGGTGATTACTTCCGACAACGTCCAATACGAGGATGCTCATCTGGTGGCGGTGGCTGTCGATTACACGCTAAAGGCGTACTTCGAGGAGGCACTGACGCTGGCGGTAGAGGCTCAGATCGGCAAGTACTTCGGCGACCAGGACCATTTCGAATTTAACCTGCCCCTGCTCGTGGGACGTTGGCATCGCTTTCCATGGCAACGGCACGTGGCCACCACTTTGGCTTACGGTATCGGCCCTTCTTATGCCACCGAGGTACCGCCGGTGGAAGCAGAGATCGACAGCGACAGCGCCAGATGGATGGTCTATTGGTTCGCCGAATTCACCATTGGCCCGCCCCAAAGCTTTTGGTCTTTGCTTGTCCGCTTGCACCATCGTTCGGAGGCCTTCGGGCTCGTGGCCGAAAACGGCGGAGCGAACACCCTTGCCGCGGGGTTCCGTTTTTGTTTTTGACTCATGGGCCCACCTCTACTCCAGGGTGAACCACTGCACTTCCACCCGCCGGTTTAGGTCGCTGTCGCTGCCGGCCGGCTCTTCCCAGCCGCGACCCACCGCCTCGATGCGCGAGTCGTCGATCTCCTTGTGCCGTTCCCGCAGGGCCTCGCTTACAGCCAGCGCACGCTGGCGCGACAGCTCCATGGCTTTCAGGGCCATGCTCTTGACCAGCGGTTCGCCGCCTTTTTCCCGGAACTCATTGACGCGGGCATTGTCCACATGACCGCGCAGCAGCACAGTGGAACCCGGGCTGACTTGCAGGAAACGTTTGATCGTGTCCAGATACTCCAGGTTTTGGGGCGCATGGCGGTCGAGCAAGGCTGAATTGGGCTCGAAGAAAAAGCGGATGTCCTTGCTTAGGAGCGGGTCGCCTTCCAGGGCTCCCACCGACGCGGTTTTGATGGGGGCAATGGCGATCTTCTGCCCGCTGAAGAGCCCTTTCTTGGAAAGGGCGTCCAGATGGGCGGTATCGGCGAACCGGCCGGCATCGGTGGGGTTGCGGATAATGCTGCCGTAGGCCAGAATCGCGGACTGGAAAATGCCGCCGAACGATCCGGCCGAATCGATGCTGCCTGAGAAAAAGGCCAAGTTTTCCGGTAGGTTGGCCAGATGGACGCGTGTCAGCTCATCGCGGGTCTCCGCTTCGCTCCAGCCAAAGGCCTGGGCGACCACGGCGCTATGCGCCTCCGGTTCGTCCCGCAGGCGGCGGTTGCCTTCCAGCAGGCCGTGCACCAGGCCGCGCACCATCTGCGGCTGGGCCTCGGCCAATCCTTTGTTTACGGCCAGGATGTCGGCGACCACCAACAGGTTGCGGTTGGAGACCAGCACCTTGGCGGCGCCATTGGCGTTCTCCACGACTTCTTCGGTTTTCGGGGTCCAGCCCACACAGCCATTGAGCCGCGGTCGCCCGGCGGCCAACTCGTGGGCATACGCATCGCAGGCGGTAAAGGCATCATCGTAGAAGACCAGGCCCAGTTCGCCGGCCTGGGGGCGTCCGTCCAGATCGCGCAACACCTTTACCGGCACCCCGGCCTCCTGGGCCAGATAACGGATGAAGAATTCACTTTCGTTGAACTGCGAAGCGGCCAGCATTTTGCCCGCCAATTGATTGACCGAAGTGATGCCGCGATCCACCACCACCATGTCGGCGCCGCGGGAGTACCCGATCTGGACGGGCACCACCGCTTCAAAAGATCGCCCCAAAACGGCCAGGGCATCGGTGGTGGTGGCGATGGCTGCCAGGCGGCCGTTGTTCAGCGGTGACCAGGTTTCGCTTTCGCCCACTGTGATCCGTACCTTGAAGCCGTACTCCTTTGAAAAAATGGAATCGGCATTGGGCGCCAGACCGCCGTTGGCCACAATCAAGCCGCCATAACCGGCGTATTCGCTGATGTCGATCTGCAACACACCATCCTTGGGCACATAAGCGGCGGCCGCTTCCAAGGGGGGCGTACCGGCCACCGGCTCGATGGGCGCAGGTGCCTTTCCTTCGGGAGCATTGGGCTGGGCCGACGATTCGTCGGCAGGCGGCGCTCCGGGCGACTCCGTGGAAGGCCCCCGGCCGATCCATAAATATACCCCCATCCCGATCAACCCCAGGCAGAGGACAATGGCGATCAGGTTTCCCACCGCCGAGCCATGTGAGCCTTGGGGGCGGTGAGGGTAGACGACACGATTGCGTTTCGCGTGATGGGTCATGCGCACATCTCTCCTTGGGTTTGTTCTCACGATTCGCTGACTTTGCCGCTGCGGCCGCGGGTGACCACCGGGCGCAGCAGATCGTCCGGCGGTTCATCGTTGATATCGTCAAGACCGGCAAACAGCTCGCGTTGATCCTTGAGCCAGCGATTGGCTTCGTTCAAAGAAGCGCTCAAGGCATCCAGCGACTGGGCCGCGCCATGCTCGTCGGCGGCCAGCAGCGCCTGTTCGCGGACCAGGGCGGCCTGCTGGCGCAATCGCTCCAGTTCGGCATCGATCAATTCGCTGCGGCGGGCGCCATCAGCATGGGCCTCCCGCCGGGCGAGGATCACTGCTTGCTGCTGCTCTAAACTGCGGCGCAGATCTTCGTCCGCGTTGCCTTGGGCCAGGCGCTGGGCGATACGCCGCTCCTGATCGGCCAGGCTGGCGTTCTCCCGCCCGGCGGCCGATACCAACTGCTGCAGCGAGGCCCGCGCCGCCAGCAGCTTTAGATGCAGCCAGGCCATCTGGCGGACGTCATCGATCTGGCCTTCATTGGAGCCGATGCGTTGCAGGAGAACGGTAATCTCGCCGGCTTGCTGCTCGATGGCCGCCTGGCGGCTACGGGCATCCTTATCGAGATGATCCAGTAACGCGGTATAGCGGGATGCATTGCCACTGCGGGCGCCGACGCCATCCACGACCGCACGGAAGCGCCGGTTGCGCGAGAGCACCCAGAGATAGAGCCCCTCGATGCCGGCCCCGATCAACCAGAAACCGGGATGCAGCAATGCGCCCAGCAGGCCAAAGGCCGCCAGGGCGAACCAGTTGGCCGGGACGGGCATGCCCAGCGGGCGTGCATTGAAAGCAGCGGCGATATACGAGCGTTTGTTACTCATGAAAATTGCGACGATCCGTGGCGAAGGGTTGCGGCCAAGCCGTTATGGTGGAAGCAAGTATGCCGGGAAGGTATATGGGTGTCAATAGATACGGCCACTACGGGTCATGCATCCATGGGGTGTAAGTCAAGACTGTTGCCTGATATTGGTTCGGAATCGGTATCGGTATCGGAATCGAATCGAAACGATGCCGATGCCGATACCGAACAGGAGAACAACGCGAGCGACAGTCGTGATGCAAACTCCGTATTCATCTGATTGTTGACTTGACGCCGGAAGGCATGCTAAGAGCTTAATCTTAATAGGAAAAAAGAATTGCCAGGGGAGCAGGACACCCTTCGTTGCGCGAAAGCAAACAGGCGCCGGTGGGCTTAAGACAAGAATAATCGCAAATAGGGGAGGGTCGCCCATGTTTACAAGGATGATGAATCTGTTGAGGGGGATTATGGGGCTGTTCATCAGCGGCATCGAGAAGAAGAACCCGGAAGCGCTGCTGGAACTGGAGAAAGAGAACTTGCGCGAGCAGGTGGCCAAGTACAACCAGGGGCTGGCCTCCCATGCCGGGCTGTGCGAGCGGCTGATGGCCCAGGTGAAGAAATTGGAGGCCGAAGAGCGCGACCTGCGGGCCAAGACCGGCGCCCACCTGCGCGCCGGCAACCGCGACGCGGCCGGCCAGTATGCCATGCGCTTGCAGACCGTGCAGCGCGAGTTGGGGGAAAACCGCACCCAACTCGAGCAGGCCGAGTCCACCTACCAAAATCTGCTCAAGGCCCGGGATGTGGCCATCAACGCCGCCCGCGCCAAGATCGAAAACCTGAAAGCTTCGATCACCGACATGAAGATGAAGCAGGCCATGGCCGAGTTGCATGAGATGTCGGCCGGCATGGTCTCGAGCATCGGCGGCTCGGGCGACACCCTGGACCGGCTCACCGAAATGGTGACCGAAGAGCGCGACAAGGCCGCCGGCCGGGCACGGGTGGCCAAGGATTCCATCGATTTTTCCGGCATCCAGGTCAAGGAGGCCGAGCAGAAAGCCCTGGCCGAACAGGCCCTGGCCGATTTCGCCGCCCACGAGGGCATCGCCCTGGAAAGTGGCGGCGCGGCAGCGGCCAAACCGGCTGAAAAGGCCATGGGGCCGGCCCAGAAGGCGACGGAAAAGTAAAAATGGAAAAGCAATCCCCCCCCTTTTTGCTGCCCTGGGCCCAAGAGCTGGTGGCGCTCTACGAGAGCGGCGCCAACAACCAGTTCATCCTCTATGGCAATGTCAACGACCGCATGCTCGTTCCGGCCGGCGACCAGGGGGCCATCGGCAACCTGAGAGATTATCTGCTCAAAGGGTTGCTGGCCCCTTTTGACGTCGTGCTCAGTTACGACATGGGCAACGGCATCCGGGTGGAAAAGGGCGGTGAAGTCTTTGCCCAATGGTTGAAGCTGCGCAAGACGCCCGAACTGCCAAAGGCGCCCCAGGCGGCCATCGAGACCCTGACCCATTACTTCCGGTACACGGGCAACCTGGCCCGGCTGGGGGAAAAGTCGCCCCAGGTGGCCTGCCTGCTGCCGGCGGCCGAACTGATCGCCCCGGCTCGGGAGATGGGCTTCAGCTACGAGACCAACACCATCGTGCTGCTGATGCGCGAGTGGGCCAACGATTCGGTGATCAACACCCACGCCGTGGCCACTTTTCTGCTCACCGAGAACCTCAACGACCTGCATCCATTGCTGGCCAACAACATCCATACCGGCAAGATCAAAATCCCCTTGCCCAATGCCGACACCATATACCAGACACTTGGTTTTATGCTTCCGCGTTTTGGTAAGGCCCTGGAAGCGTATGGCGGACGACTGCAACTGCTCTCCCAACAATTGGTGGGCGCCGGCCTGAGCGCCATCGAACAACTGGTCAAGGCCGCCGAATACAAAAAGCAAGCCATCCAGTCGGGGAACCTCGTACTCCTGAAGAAAAGGCTATTGGAGCAGGAATACGGCGGTCTCATCGCTTTCATCGAGTCCAAGCGCACCTTGGATTCGCTGTACGGCTTGGAGATGATCAAGGCCACCCTGCGCCAGGACATCGCCCTGTGGGCCCAGAACGACCTGCGGGCCATGCCCATGGGGTATCTGCTCTGCGGCCCGGTGGGCACCGGCAAGACGTTCTTCGTCGAGTGCCTGGCCGGCGAAGCGGGTGTGCCGGTGGTCAAGTTGAAGAACTTCCGCGACAAATGGGTGGGCAGCACCGAAGGCAATCTGGAGAAAATCTTCCGCCTGCTGCACGCCCTGGGCCGCTGCATCGTCTTCGTGGACGAGGCCGACCAGGCGTTGGGCCGCCGGGACGCCACCTCCGGCGATTCCGGCATTTCGGGCCGGGTCTACTCCATGATCGCCGAAGAGATGAGCAACACCAACAACCGCGGCAAGATCATTTGGATTCTGGCCTCCAGCCGGCCGGACCTCATCGAAGTGGATTTGAAGCGCCCCGGCCGGGTGGATGTGAAGATCCCGCTCTTTCCCACCCTCACCCGCCGGGAAGGTTTTGCCCTGATCCAGGCCATCGCCAAGCGCCTGGATCTGCTTTTCAGCGACGATTTGTTCGCCGCCATCGAGACGCTGATCCCGGAAATGCTCACCCCCGGGGCGGCCGAGGCCCTGGCCGTCAAAGTGTACCGTGTGGCCAAGACCCAGGGCATGGACCCGGCCCAGGCCCTCCAGGCCTGCCTGCAAAATTATCAACTGCCGGTGCCCCAGGACATCATGGATTTTCAGATCGATTTGGCCGTGCGCGAGGCCAGCGATCTGGCGTTCGTGCCGCCGGCGCTCGCGGCGCGCATCAAACGGTAGCGGGACGATGTCGTACTATAGCCGAATCAAGGAGTTGACAAAGGAAAGCTATGGCACTGAAAAGATGGTCATCGCCCGTGCTGGGCGCGATAACGATGCTCTTGTTCGGTCTGAACACCCTGTTCTGGGGGTCGACCTTACTGCTGTTTGCCTTCATAAAGATGATCCTCCCCCATGCGGGGCTAAAGCATCACCTCTCGCGGCTGCTGATTCTGATCGGCTTCATATGGATCGAAGGCAATAGCTTCACCATTCGGATGACCCGCCGGATTCAGTGGGATGTCCAGGGGCTCGAGCATCTTGAAAACACCGGATCGTACCTGGTGCTCAGCAATCACCGCTCTTGGACCGACATTTTCGTGCTGCAGCATATCTTCAAACGGCACATTCCCTTTCTCAAGTTCTTCCTGAAGCAGGAGCTGATCTGGGTGCCCATCCTGGGAATGGCCTGGTGGGCGCTCGATTTTCCATTTTTGAAGCGCTACTCACGTGCATTTCTGGAAAAACATCCCGAACTGCGGGGCAAGGACATGCAGACGACCCGCAAGCAGTGCGAGAAGTTCAAGACCCAGCCCGTGTCCGTGATGAATTTTGTGGAGGGGACGCGCTTCAACCACCAGAAGCACAAGAAGCAAAATTCACCGTATCGCCACCTGCTGTTGCCCAAGGCGGGCGGCGTGGGCCTGGTCCTCTCCAGCATGGGAGACTATCTGTCCAAGGTGGTCGATGTCACCATCATCTACCCGCAGAACGAGCCCCCGGTGAGCTTTTGGGACATGCTGGCCGGCAACATCACATGCATCGTCGTCCGGGTTCAGGTCCTGCCCGTTCCTGAAAATGTGGCCGGCGCCAATTACGAGGAAGACCAGGTGTTTCGGGGAAGAATGCAACAATGGGTCAATCGGCTCTGGCAGGCAAAAGACCGACAGATCGAAGACCTTTTGGCGCAAAAAATATGCAGCGGTCGACAGCGATGAATGTGGCGGGTCTGACACCTATGATGGCGGGACAGAGCGGTGGTCGGATATTCCTGGGCCACCGAAAGAACTGAAAAAAGGTGTTGACGGCCGCCTTCGGAATGGATATTAGAGAACACTAACAAAATATGAGATATGGAACGACCGCCATGAAGCCCGGACCTGCTGATGCCCTCACCGAAAAGCCTTTGACCTCCACCATGGAGGATTACCTGGAGGCTATCTTCGATCTGGATAAGGATAAAAAGGTGGTCCGTGTCAGGGATATCGCCCGGCGGTTGGATGTCAAGATGCCTACCGTCACCAGCATGCTCAGGACCTTGAACGACCGGGGGTTGGTGCATTACGAAAAGTACGAGTATGTGGAACTGACCGACACGGGGGCCGGCGTTGGCCGGGAGATGCGCCGGCGCCACCAGATGCTCTACCGCTTCTTGACCGACATATTGAAAATCGATACCAAGACCGCGGACGACGAGGCCTGCAAGATGGAGCATACACTCAGCCTCGCCACCCTGGAGAGCCTCACCGATTTCATGGAGTTCATCCAGGCCTGCCCCCGGGCCGGCGAAAGCTGGCTGCATTATTTCGAAGAGTTTCGCCGAATCGGTCACAAACCCGAGAGCTGCGAGGCTTGTGCCGAGCAGTTCGCCTGTGGATTGCAAGCGAAAGGCAAGCCCAAAAAGAAATAGAGGGTTTGGCCGCCGGTGTGGATCGGGCGGCTTTTTTTAGCGACGAGATGTTAGATTAATAAAACATAGATATGAGGTGCTACTGTGCTTGGGATGGCCAAAGAGGAGCTGATCGGCGCCCTCCAAAAAAGCGTCAAAGATCTGCAGCAGGGCATTGACATGCATACCTGCCTGATTGCCGCCATTCTTGAAAACGATGGGGATGAACGCAACCTGAAGCCCTTTCTGGATGCTTGCCCTTCCCGATCCGGTGAAGCACGGATGAAAGCGGCCATCCAGGAGGCCATCGAGGTCCTCGACGAAAGCCGCAAAGCCTTCAAATCAAAACGATTGGAGACCTTGCGCAAGCGGTTGACCCAGGTGCTGGTCGAAGCGCAGTAGCACTATCCAGGGATGTCTTACGGGTTTCGCGCGACCAAAGGCCGGCGCGGAAAAAGTGAAGGCGTAACGCGTGATCGATTCGATCCGGTTGCGCCTTTTTTATTAGACGCCACAGGGCCCGCGATGCCGCGGGAAGAAAGGAGAATGACGATGTGCCAAGCGCATGCATTAGCCGCCCAAAACCATACCCCGGGGATACTACCGCCGCTACCCCCTACCCAAGAGAACCCTTACCGCTTTTGGGAAATCGAGCATTTCTACCGTTGCCCCATCATCGGCATGTGTCTGACCCCCGCCGAGCAGCGCCAATTGCTCAAAAAATGCGGCGTCGATCTGAAGGGCAAGAGTCCCTACGATATTCACGAACTCCTGGTGGCCGGGGCGGAATCGGAAAACCGCCTGTCGCGCAAAATCGAGCGCCTGTTGCAGCGCAAATACGCCCACCGTACCGCGTCCCTGGCCGCCTTGCCTGAAGAAAAACTCCTGGAGCAATGGCAGACCGCCTTCCAGGGCGGCGATTACTGCGGCGAATTCTGGGCCGCGGCCAGACGGCGGGATTTGTCCATAGATGCCCGCAGGCAGATCTTCGGCGCGATCCACATGGCCATGCACGCCAGTGCCGAGCAGACGGCCCATGCCGCCTTTCGCTTGAATGGGCTGCAAAATAAAGTCAACGAGCAGGAAGAGAAGTTCAAGGCGCTCGCTCTGGACCGGCGGAGCCTGCGTAAAGAAAATGAAGCCTTGCGGCATACGCTGGCCGAGCAACAGCAGCGTCTGCGGGTGTCCGAGGGGCAGGCGGGCGAACGGCCGGCACTCGCGTACGAAGCGCCCGATGCCCAAATGCTCGAGCGGGAGAACCAGCGTATGACCATCATGATCGAGGCGCAGGCCGGAAAGCTCCGCATCAAGGAACGTAAAATGATATCTCTGGTCGAAGAAGTCGCCCGGCTCACCGGCGAATTGGAAGCCCAGCGCCAGGCGGAAGAAATGTTGCGCCGGGAGACCCAGGAGACCTTGCGCGCCTTCGTGGAGATGAACCGTTGCGACAGCAACTGCCCATCGTTCAACCTGTGCCGCAAGCGCGTGTTGATTGTCGGCGGGATCGCCCGCATGGAGGCGCTCTACCGCCAGCTCATCGAAACCAGCGGCGGCGTTTTCGAATACCACGACGGCTACATGAACGGCGGCGCCAGGCAGTTGGAGAACAGTCTCAAACGCTCCGACCTCGTGCTTTGCCCGATCAACTGCAACAGCCACGCGGCGTGCGCCATGGTCAAGAACCTGGGCAAGAAGCACAATAAGCCGGTGCACATGCTGGCCAGCTTCAGTTTGAGCACCGTTTCCCAGATTATCCGTACCTGCGGCGCCGGCCAGGCCGCCGCCAATTAACGCGCACGCCGGCGAAGCCGGAGAGAGAAGGGAAAAACCATGAACACCCCGTTTCAGATCCAATTCGACCAGCATAACGGCGACCTGCATGTCCACCCCCAGGGCGATTTCGACGGCGCCTCGGCCTGGGAACTGCTTAACCTGCTCCACGACCAGTACCGCGGCCAGGGCAACATCATCATCGATACGAGCCGTTTGCGCCAAATTCATCCCTTCGGCCGCATGACCTTCCAGTGCCGCCTCAACCGGAAGCAATTGCCGGCCGACCGTCTGTTCTTCACCGGAGAAAAGGGCTTGGAGTTGGCGCCCGAGGGATGCAAGGTCATCGACGCCACCGGCCGGCACGCCTGCCGCTGCCACGGCAACTGCAAGCAGTGCAAATGCAGCGAAGAATTCAAATCCAATTAGTGCCCCTCTATGGATGGCTATTTTTGTCGATTGCGGCGTTGGCGGGCCTTTCTTCGCACTTCGCCCCGTTCACCCCGGTTTGCGCGCCGGGGTGAACGGTTTGCCTGACTTCAGCGAAATCCTTTACCCCTGTGCCTTTTGCTCCAGTTCATCCAGCTTGGTGGGATCGGAAACGGCGATGTCCACCAGGGCCTTGGGGATGGAACTTTGCTCGCACATGACCCGGATATCCTTCTCCTGATCGCTGAATTCCAATATTTCGCGGATGGAGGCGATGTATTCGAGCATCCGATCGGCCGGAATATTCTCCAGCGCGGGGCCTTCGGCCTCTGCCTTTCTACGCGCAGCCGCCTCTTCTTCCAACCGCTGTTTTTCCTTCAACTCGGCTTCCATGGCTTGCTTGGCGCGGTCCATGGCCGCCCCGTCGACTTGCGCCATTTCCATGATCAACGGTTCCGCGACATTGTTGTCGATCAGGTGCTTGATCCGTTCTTCATCGGACTTGCCTTCGACCACCGCCAGCAGACTGGCGACCCTGGTCCGCTCGGCGCGCTCCCTGGCAATCTCGGCGTTCACCTGGTCCAGTTTGTCCTGGGTGATCTCCAGCCGGCCGATGACCAATCCCGGGGCAACTTTTTCCTCGATGAGCAGCCGGATACCCCCATCGCCGGGCAGGGCTTTGGCCTTGGCGACGAGCAGGTCCAGCCGGGTCTCCTCGACCATCCGGATCACTTCCGACCTGCGCTCGGACCGCTTGAGTTTGGACCAGTCTTTTCCGACGTTGGTGATGAGCCGCTCCGCTACCCGGTACGGATCGTCCATGTCGTCCAGGGTGCAGGACCGGAGCGCATCGTTTAGATCCTTCAGCGGGGGCCGGCCGATCCGGCGCATGTCTTCCAGCGCCGATCTCAGTTCGATCATCCCGCCCGCGTACTTGGAAACCTTGTACCCGGCCGCATCCAGCTCAGCCGCCAGCCGCTTTACGGTGGCTTCCAGGCTGTGTTCCGCGAGCGCCTGCGGATCGAGTTCCAGCAATTTCTCTTCGATCGCCAACCAGAGGGGGTTCTGTTTTACTTCTTCTTTTGCCGCCATTTTCAGGCTCCTTTCTGTGATGTCGAGCAATGAAACCGATAGTATTCTTAGCCCTCGGATACGAAACCGAGATCGGGATGCCCTACAATCATTATATACTTCTTGTCAAGTTAGAATCTCCTAATCATATGCGTCCAGAGTAGCTGCCGGTGCGACAGACGGTGTGGCCACGCCGGGGTTGGTAAGGCCGATCGACCGGCTTGGCGATTACCTGCCCGGTTTTGGAAAAAGAGTTGACAGGCCGACCCAGATAATTTAAGGGCGCCGTGCCGGGCCAGGGAGATGCCGGAGCGTCAGGGCTCGAGCGTGACCGAAAACGCCTTTGCCGTCGGCTATGACAGCATCAGCCGCTTCTCGCAGAGCTATAAGAAGCATTTCGGCGTCTCTCCCGGAGTTTGCGGCAAGCTCAATTGAGCATAAAAGGAGTAAAAGGATGAAACCGCTACCCCAACCGACCACCTGTTACCACTCCCTTCACGATACCATGCTGGCGCCCATTCGCTGCAAGCTGCTGATGACGGCCCTTGAACTGGGCGTCTTCGACCGGTTGCGAACGTATCGTTCCGCCGAGGCCATTGCCGAACAACTGGGATACCATCCCGGCAATACCCGGCGCCTGCTCGACGCCCTATCCACAATCGGCCTGGTGCAAAAGCAGGATGGTCTCTATCGCAACGGCCCGGTGGCCGCCGAATTTCTGGTACAGCAGGGGGATGTCTATCTCGGCCCATTGTTCCGTCTGGTGGAAGAGATGTGTTTGAATTCGCTGGACGACCTTGCCGAACGGGTCAAGTCGGGCCCCTTCCCGGCCGCCGGAGAGGCGGATTTCGCCTCGGCGCAACTGTGGGCCGCGGCCACCCGCGCCACGGCCGGGTGGGTGACCGGGGGCGCGGGCGGTCAAGTAGCGGCAATGCTTTCCAAGCTGCCGGAGTTTTCCGGCTGGCGCCGGATGCTGGACCTGGGCGGCGGGCACGGCATATTTGCTCTTTACCTGGTGGCCGCCCACTCCTCGATGACGGCTGTGGTTTTAGACCGCCCGGAGGTGACCGAAGTGGCCGCTGACTTCATCCGCCAATACGAGATGCAGGGCCGCGTGTCGGTCATGGCCGGTGATTATCTGGTCGATCCCATCGGCGACGGATACGACCTGGTGTGGGCCTGCTCGACGCTCAATTTCGCCCGCGGCCGCCTGGAGGCCCTCGTCGGAAAGATTCGTGACGCCTTGAATCCCGGCGGCTGCTTCATCAGTTTCCAGGACGGCCTGACCGACGAGCATACCCAGCCGGCGGTCAGGCTCGGACACCTGGGCGATGCCGTTAGAACCGGACGCGACTTTTTCTTCGACCAGGGGGAGATCGCCGACACCATGCTGCGGTGCGGATTCCGGTCGGTGCGCTCGCGAACGGTCGCGACCCCCATGGGCGCCCTGGATATGGATATCGCCAGAAAGTGAAAACAGCCTCCTGGATTCACCGAAACGCATCGGAACTTGACACTCCGTCGCCGTTGGAAAAGGATATCCGCAGCTCGTCGTAAAGGTCCAGGCCGTCATCCCCAGAAAAAGGAGAACACCATATGGCCCGACAGGGGCAGGGCAAGGCCGGCGGCGACCAGCGGCCAACGGGACCCAACAGTTACCGCGCGGACCATGCCCGCCGGGTGTTTCAAGGCCTCGGCCTAAAAACAGGCCAGCAGTTACTGGACCTGGGCTGCGGCCCGGGGGACTGGTCCCTGGCTGCGGCCGACATTGTCGGGTCCACCGGATGGGTCTTTGCCCTGGACATCTGGAAGACCATGGTGGCCGGTCTGACCGCCGAAGCCCGGGCCCGGGGCCTGGGCCATGTCCGGGCCGTGGTGGCCGACATCACCGCCGGCCTGCCTTTTCCCGACCGTTGCATGGATGCCTGTTTCATGTCCACCGTCCTGCACATGCCCAGGGTCACCCCGCATATCCCGGCCATCGCCGCCGAAATGCGCCGGGTCCTCAAACGCGGGGGCCGCCTGGCCCTCATCGAAGGCCTCAACCCCGAAGCCGCCCGGGGCCTTCCCATCGATCCCCGCCTGACCCTCGCAGGCATTGAAAGGCAGATGACCGGGGCCGGATTTGGCTGCATCAGCCGGGTCGACCTGGGGTACCATTACCTGTTTCATTTTGATTAACTCACAGGGGAGCGGCAACGTTGACGGCGTCGTAAGAAGTCCGACTACACTGGGCAACTGCTTGGGCGCGCGCAAAAAGTATTTCAGATTTTATGCATCCCGGCTTAGAGTCATTATGGTCTGATCTTCGGTCTCAACATCCTCAAAATCGCCCGCTGTTCGGCTATCGAAGAATTCCCGCCCTGGACACGCCATTCGGCGCCTTCGATTTCCTGATTCCGCCGCGAAAGTGGACATCCTATTGGAGTATAATGGGATTTTTCACCCTATGGAAACAAAGACCAAAACCAATCCTTACCGCCGCGATACAATGGGAATATCCGCATTCCGAAAAAAGTACCCCAATTTGAAGATTGGCCCGGGGCGCGTCATCGCCCCTTGTGAAAAAACAATCCTGTTGTCTGAATCAGATTATGCCGTGCCATGGGATGTGTTTAAAAACTGACCGGTTCCAGAGAAGCATGATGTTTCGTTGATGGGGCATGCCCACATCAGGTGCTGCTCGAGAAGAAAAGCAGCAACCCGAGAATCGAGATGCCGGCGGCACCGGACAGCGACAGGGCCGCGTAGGCCGCCTCGAACCAGCGCGGGTTGCCTTGGGCCAGAACCAGGAAGCGATGCTTGAGGCCGATGGTCAGCAGGGCGAAGAGGGACACGGTGATGCCCATGCCGGCCGCGATGCAGATGACGGCCCCTATGCCGGCGGGGAGAATGCCCAGGGTGAGCGAAAACAGAAGCACGAGGGCCGCGCCGGGGCAGGGCACGAGGCCCACGGCCAGGGCCGTGAACATGAGGCTTTTCAGATCGGCGGTCTCCGGGCAGGCGACCGCGCGTTGGGCTGGGCCGGCGCGCAGGCGGGCGACGGCCTGTACCGCGAAGACCAAGCCCAGCAGCATCAGCAGGCCATAGCTGATGCGCGCAAGGATCGGGCCGGCGCTTTCCAGGGCCATGGCGCCCGACGTTTTCAGCAGCAAACTCCCTCCGAGGACCAGGGCGGAACCCGAAAGCACGTGAAAGAGCATGGTCAGGTAGCTGAACAGCAGTCCGTTTTTAAAGGTTCCGGGCCGACTGAGGAAGTAGGCGCAGGCGTACACCTTGCCGTGGCCCGGCCCCAGGGCATGAATCACCCCGTAGAGCAGCGCCAGCAACATGAACCAGCGAAAGGCAGGCCCCAACGGTTCCCGGCGGATCTCCTCGGCGAGTCCCGCCATCTTTTGCTTGATGGTCTGCTGAAGCATGGCCGATCGCTGCATGAGCGGCTGCAGGAAGGCGGGATAACCGAAGGCCGGCCCTTTGCGGGGGGCCTCCTGGGGCTCCCTGGCGCCGATGAAGGGATTGCGTGCCGCCTGGGCCGTGGCGATGTCCATGGAGGGCAGCCATGCCAGGGCGGTCCAGGCGAGAAGCAGAAGTGCCGTCAGGTGCGGTCTCATCGCGGCGCGAAACGGAGAACGAATGTTTGGGGCACGATCTGGCCGAAGAAATAGGCCATCTCCGGCGCCTCCTGCATTTCGGTGAGTATCTCAAAGCGCTTCACCGCACCCGTGACCTTGATCTCGCCGCTGAATTTACCGAGGCCCACCGCCTGGGAGAAGCGCTTGAAGTCGCCGGGCCGGGCCGGCGCCTCGGGGTTGGCGAAGAGCGGGTCTTTGGAAGGATCGATGCCGGAACCTTTCTCCGGACCATAGGCGACATAGGTGTAAAAGGAGTCGTCGTATACCGCCGCCTTCACCTCCTGGGGTTTGCCTGGTACCGCCGCCACCCGACAGGGGACCATAAAGTCGTAGGTGAGTTTGTTATTTTCCAGTACGGCCGAAAAGTCCGCGATCGCCTCAATCGGATAATCCACGTCGTTGATGCGCGCGGCCGTGAAGTAATGAAACTCCCGGAGGCTATTTTCGGTCATTTCCCGAAGGGCCGCTTTTTCCTCCGCGTTCAAGATCCGGTTGCGGTCCTTGTCCACCACATCCAGGACCGTCACGGTGGTCATTTCGTCCAGAATCCAGCGTTGCCGGAATCCGGCCAGACCCCGTTCATCCATGACAAAGGCGAAAGAACACTCCACGAAGGCGTGGGGGTGCGCCGCCACTGCCGTTGCGCAGACAAACAGCAGGGCGGCGATGAACATGATTTTTTGTATCGGCATGATCCGGGCTCCATTATCGAGTTCTCCAGATGCCGTCTCGTGCGTGCGCACGCTTATCGGGCGTGTACGGCTCGGGCGGTTTACCATTTGAAACCGATGTTACATTACAATAGATGGCACACCGCCCGCAACCGGCACTATCGGGATCAGGCGGCCACGACCTTAATCGTTACCGCCACGTTGCCTTTAATGGCGTTGGAGTAGGGGCAGGCCTGGTGGCCGGCCGCAACCACCTTTTCCGCGTCTGCCTGGGAAAGTCCAGCAACCCTGACGTCCATATCCACCACCAGGCCGAATCCGCCGGTTTCATCGGGGCCGATGCCCACCGCCGATTTTACTTCGATGGACTTTGGAATCAATTTGAGCTGACGCGACATAAACTCGCAAGCGCTGCCGAAGCAGGCGGCGTAGCCGGCCGCAAACAAGTGCTCCGGGGTCGTCGCGCCCTCTTTGCCGGGCCCGCCCATGGCCTTGGGAACGGATAAATCCACGCTGACGATGCCATCCTCCGATTGCGTGTGGCCGTTGCGGCCGCCTGTCGCCACGGCATGCGCCGTGTATAGAGCCTTGATACCCATCTGATGTGACCTCCTGTGTGATGAGTTTCCATCCGGGAATGGCTATTTTTGCCGATTTCGGTGTTGGGCGAAAATTTTAATCCTCGAAATATGCCCATATATTCCTGCGGTTAAAATTTTCCGCCCGCCTTCCGTCTTCGCCTGTCGGCTACGCCGAGACACGTGAACTCGACAAAAATATCTCATCCCCGGATGAAAACCAATTAGAATTGCGGCATTACCGCAGGTGCCGATCGATCGCCTCGAGCAGGCGCCCCGTCTGGTTATCCAGAAGCCCGAATCCGGTATCGCTTTTGAACACGACCCTGCGCTGCGGGTCCACGACGATGTAGATCCGCTTGGCCACGGGTAGGACGGGGTGCTTGGCGCCATAGGCCTTGGCCGTCGCCGCGCCGGCATCCGAGAGCAGGGTGATCTCCTTGAGTGCATACTTGGCAATGAATTTTTGATGGGATTCGACGGAGTCGACGCTGATGCCCATCACTTTGACGTTGCGCGCCTTAAACTGGTCGATGTTTTGTTGAAACTCAACAAATTCGGTCGTTCAGTTGCGGGTGTCGTCTTTGGGATAAAAGGCGATGACGGCCCCTTTGTGGCTTTCGAGCACTTCGCTCAGCCGGACCGTCTGCCCATTTTGATCGGGCAGGGCAAAGTCCGGCGCCGTTACGGGCTCGCCCGCCGGCGCGATTTCCTTGGGCGCAGAGGCGCACGCTGCCAAAAGCAGCAAAACAATGAAAATCATAAAAAGGGTGGGTTTCGGTTGCATCATGATGCCTTTCTCCAGCCGCGGCCGGTGGTTTGTTTTGATTTCCGGGTTTATTTGCACAGGGACTCCTTCACATACGGCGTAAGGTCATTGAAAAAGTGCACATAGAGCCCCTCCTGCCCGCGCACCGGAATCCAGTAGGTATCCATGAACATGTTCAATTTGGCATGCCAGGCCGCGGCGCGCCTGGCCGCACATTCCTTCAGGGCCGCGTTGGCCTGGCACCCGTCGCAGATACGATCATTGCCGCTGAGTTGAAAACACTTGGTGCCGGCTTTCACGCCGAGCTGGCGCCCGACCTCATTGACCGCCACGATGTCGCGGTTGGCCTTGATCAATAGCACCGGTGAGGGGTGCAGTCCCCACATGGCATCGAAAGCCATGTGCGTCTCCTGTTTAACACCCCTCTCGTCCATTGGTTCCACCATGTTTATCCCTCCTTTTCATATTAGAAGTTTATTAAGGTCCACGGAAGAATAGTCCGCGGCAACTAAAACCGTAAAAAAAATCCTTGGCTGTCCAAGGCGTCGTCTCGTCGTTCCATCAAATTTTGATCAATAGCTCCACCAGTTGTCGGGATGCTTCGTCCGGCAGATCGAGGGTGTTGCCGACGATTTTAGCGTCGCATTCATGGTGCGCTGCGCGCCCCTCATCGGTGATGGAGATGTAGACCACCCGCTGGTCCGCGCTGCTGCGTTCCTTGACCACCCGTTTTTGGGTCGCCAGTTTATTGATGGAGCGGGAGACATTGGGGCTATCCTCCACCAGCAGCGCGCGAATGGTGCTCACCGTCACCTTCTCCTGGGGCAGCATGTCCAACACATGCAGAATCTGAAGCTGCGTCAGGGAAAGATCGAAGGTCTTGGTGATGGCGCCCAGCTTGTTCAGCAGCTCCTGAGCCGTGCAGATAATTAAAAAAGCGGCCTTGTCCTGGATCGGGAGTTCGCTTTTATAAATTTTCGCTTTGTCCGCCACCGTCATCTCCAAAATAATTTCCGCCAAAATAAAATCCGCGGATGGTAATGTCAAGAAAAAAGGTTGCGAATGAAAATTGGGATTGACATAAGGGAAAATTAACATTAATTGAAAATCAATATCATTTAGTGCAAGGGGCTCGAGATGGCGGATCATAAAACCAGATTTGATATCATCATCCAGAAATTAAGGGATAATGGCCACAAGATTACCCCTCAGCGGCTTGCCATTGTTAAAATTATTGCCCAGAGTGAAGGCCATCCCAGTGTCGAAGATATTTATGACCAGCTGAGAAATAATTTCCCGACCATGAGTCTTGCAACGGTCTATCGAAATATTGTAACGATTAAATCACTTGGTGAAGTTCTCGAGCTAGGGTTCCCTGACGGCAGCAACCGGTATGATGGCCACAAGCCGTATCCGCATCCTCACGTTATCTGTATCAAGTGTCACAAAATCGTAGACCCTGACCTGGATAGCCTCGATGAAATGGAAAAAGAGGTCGCGTCAGAGACCAAGTTCAAAATTCTGAACCACCGCTTGGACTTTTTCGGTATATGCAGCGAGTGTATGACAAATCAGCAGTAGTATATTTTTTTGCCAATAGACGATAATGATTACCAAAGAATATATTTTATCTTTAACAAATGTATGATGGGCACCGAAGCCCGTACCTTGGTAGCACGGTGCATAAGCTCAGACAACCAAAGGAGGAAGCGTTATGAATGAAGAAAGCAAATGCCCGGTAACTGGGAAAACATCCAAACCCATGAGCCGCAGAGGAACGTCGAACCAGGACTGGTGGCCGAACCAGTTAAATCTTAAAATGTTGCATCAGAATTCTCACCTGAGCAATCCCATGGGTGAGTCTTTCGACTATTCGGAAGAGTTCAAGAAACTCGACCTGAAGGCCGTAAAGCAGGACCTCTATGCCCTGATGACCGACTCCCAGGAGTGGTGGCCGGCCGATTGGGGTCACTACGGGGGGCTTTTTATTCGTATGGCGTGGCACAGCGCCGGGACCTACCGCCTGGGCGACGGACGCGGCGGCGCGGGGTCCGGCACCCAACGCTTCGCGCCGCTGAACAGCTGGCCGGACAACGTGAACCTCGACAAGGCGCGCCGCCTGCTTTGGCCGATCAAGCAAAAGTACGGCAGGAAAATCTCCTGGGCCGATCTGATGATTCTGGCCGGCAACTGCGCCATCGAATCGATGGGCTTGCCCACCTTCGGTTTTGCCGGCGGGCGCGAGGACGTTTGGGAGCCGGAAGAGGACATCTACTGGGGCACCGAGTCCGAGTGGCTAGCCGACAAGCGCTATTCCGGTGAGCGCGACCTCGAAAATCCCCTTGCCGCCGTACAGATGGGCCTGATCTATGTGAACCCGGAAGGCCCCAACGGCAATCCGGACCCGGTCGCCTCGGGACGTGATGTGCGCGAGACCTTCGCCCGCATGGCCATGAACGATGAGGAGACTGTCGCCCTGGTCGCCGGGGGCCACACCTTCGGCAAATGCCATGGCGCCGGCCCTGCGACCCATGTGGGGCCTGAGCCCGAAGCGGCCGGCCTGGAAGAGCAAGGACTCGGCTGGAAGAGCAGCTTTCGCAGCGGCAAAGGCGGCGATGCCATCGGCAGCGGCATCGAAGGGGCCTGGAAGCCGAATCCGACCCGTTGGGACATGGGCTATCTGAAGGTGCTGTTCAAATACGAGTACGAACTGGTCAAAAGTCCGGCTGGCGCCCATCAGTGGCTGGCCAAGGACGTGGCCGAAGAGGACATGATCGTCGACGCCCACGACCCCTCGAAGAAGCACCGGCCGATGATGACCACGGCGGACCTCTCCCTGCGCTACGACCCGATTTACGAGCCTATCGCCCGGCGTTATCTGGAAAACCCCCAGGCGTTCGCGGACGCCTTCGCCAGGGCATGGTTCAAGCTGACCCACCGCGACATGGGCCCCCGCTCGCGCTATCTCGGCCCGGAAGCCCCGACCGAGGAGCTGATCTGGCAAGACCCGGTGCCGGCCGTCGATTATGAGCTGATCGATACACAGGAGATCGCCGATCTCAAGGCCAAGATCCTGGCCTCAGGACGCTCTGTCTCCGAACTGGTCTCCACCGCCTGGGCCTCGGCCGCTACCTTCCGCGGCTCCGACAAGCGCGGCGGGGCCAACGGGGCGCGCATTCGTCTCGCGCCGCAGAAGGATTGGGAGGTCAACCAGCCGGCCCGACTGAGCAAAGTGCTGCAGACCCTCGAGGGAATCCGGAAGGAGTTCAACGGCGCCCAATCCGGCGGGAAGAGGGTGTCGCTGGCCGATCTGATTGTCCTGGCCGGCTGCGCGGGGGTCGAGCAGGCGGCGAAGAATGCCGGCCATGCGGTCACCGTTCCCTTCACACCCGGACGCACGGATGCCTCGCAGGAGAAAACCGACGTGGAAGCTTTCGCCGTACTTGAACCGGCTGCGGACGGCTTCCGTAACTACCGCAAAACCAAATACGCCATAACGACAGAGGAACTGCTGGTCGATCGCGCGCAACTGCTGACCCTGACCGCGCCCGAAATGACTGTGCTCATCGGCGGCATGCGCGTGCTGAACACCAACTTCGACCAGTCCCGGCATGGCGTTTTCACCCAGCGGCCCGAGACGCTCACCAATGACTTCTTCGTGAACCTGCTTGACATGGGCACGGCGTGGACGGCCACTTCAGAAGACAAAGAGCTGTTCGAGGGGCGCGATCGCGCAACCGGAGAACTCAAGTGGACCGGTACCCGGGTCGATCTCATCTTCGGTTCGCACTCCCAACTGCGCGCCTTGGCGGAAGTATACGGATGTGCGGACTCCCAGGAGAAGTTCCTGCACGACTTCGTAACGGCATGGAGCAAGGTCATGAACCTTGACCGCTTCGATATCGCCGGTGCAGGCAAGGCCGGGTTCGAAAAAGGGGACAAGGCGAAAAACTAAGGAAGGGGCGAAACTCACCGCCGAGACGTTCAGGACGCAGAGGTCAATAATTTTCTCCACAGACCTCTGCGTCCGCGGCCGTCATCAACTCGGGGCGGGACTGGAAATAGAGCATTTCCTTGGCTGCGTAAAACCAAAAAAGGCTGCTAAAAAGGGCTTGACAAGAAATCTTGATAGTGTAAATAAGGCCCCCTTAGATTGATAGGAAAATCTAACAAAACAAGGTAGGTCTTACGGTCTTCGGCCATATGGCGCGAAGGAAGTGAAGGCGTAACGCGAAGCGGTTCCAACGCATCGGTTGCGCCTTTTTTTGTGCCCGATACTAAGGAGAACAACATGAAAGCAACACTTCGAGAGATGCAGGTCGGCGAGAGCGGTGCGGTCGCCGGCTATGCCAAGGGAGCCACGGCCTATCGCGAAAAGCTGCTGGCCATGGGGTTGACGCGGGGTACCGAATTTGTCGTGGCGCGCATCGCCCCCCTGGGCGACCCGGTGGAGATCCAACTGCGGGGATTCGCGTTGACGCTGCGCAAAGACGAGGCTTCGGCCTTGATCGTGGAAAGGGGGAACGGTCATGAATGATTATGTCATCGGGGTGGTGGGCAATCCCAACTGCGGCAAGACCACGCTGTTCAATGCCTTGACGGGCGCCAAACAGCAGGTGGGCAACTGGCCGGGCGTGACCGTGGAGCGCAAATCCGGACACTACACCCACGAGGGGCAAAAGATCAAGGTGGTGGACCTGCCGGGGATCTATTCGCTCTCGGCGGCCTCCCTGGACGAGGAGGTCTCGCGCGACTATCTGCTGTCGGGTGAGGCGGACCTGATCGTCAATATCGTCGATGCTTCCAACATCGAGCGCAATTTATACCTCACCGTACAGTTGCTGGAGATGAAGGCGCCCCTGGTGGTGGCCCTGAACATGATGGACCTGGCCCCCAGCCGGGGAGTGAAGATCGACATCGAGGCCCTTTCCCGGCGGCTGGATTGCCCGGTGGTCCCGCTGGTGGCGTCGAAAAACGACGGCATCGGCGCGCTCAAGAGCGCCATCGACCAGGCGGTCGGCAGTCGGAAGCGGCCCGATGTGCCGGTGGTCTACCCGGTCCAGGTCGAGACGGCCATCGGCGCGCTGCTTCCCGAAATCCGGGAGGTCATGCAACGCGGCAAAATGGACCCCCGTTGGGGCGCCGTCAAGCTGCTGGAGGCCGATCCATGGGTGGCCGGTCTGGTGGGGGAGGGGGCCAGGTCGGTTCTGAATCGCCACCTGAAGATGATCGAAGCGGCCCTCGACGAGGAGGCCGATATCCTGGTGGCCGACAGCCGCTACGAGCTTATCGGCCGCATCACCAAAGCGGTCGCCCAGCGAACGGGCCGCCTGGGCCGGACCTTGTCGGACAAGATCGACCGGGTGGTGCTGCACCGGCTGGCCGGCATTCCCATCTTCCTGGCGGCCATGTATCTCACCTTCATGGTGACCATCAATCTGGGTGGCGCCTTCATTGACTTCTTCGATATCTTCGCCGCCACGATTTTCGTGGAGGGTTTCGGCGCCTTGCTGGCGGCCGTGGGATCGCCGGAATGGCTCACCGCGATATTGTCCGTCGGCATCGGCGGTGGTATCCAGACCATCGCTACCTTCATCCCGCCCATCGGCTTCATGTTTCTATGCCTGAGTCTGCTGGAGGATTCCGGCTACATGGCCCGGGCCGCTTTTGTCATGGACCGCTTCATGCGCGTCATCGGCCTGCCCGGTAAAGCCTTCGTGCCCATGCTGGTGGGCTTCGGCTGTAATGTGCCGGCCATCATGGCCACGCGCACCCTGGAAAACCAGCGTGACCGAACGCTGGCCATCATGATGAACCCCTTCATGTCCTGTGGCGCGCGCCTGCCGGTCTATGCCCTGTTTGCGGCGGCGTTCTTCCCGGTGGGCGGTCAGAACATGGTCTTCGGCCTTTATCTGCTGGGGATCGGCTTCGCGGTGCTCACCGGTCTGGTGCTGAAGCATACGCTGCTCAAGGGCGAGATCACGCCTTTTGTAATGGAGCTGCCACCCTACCACCTGCCCACCGTCCGGGGCGTCTTGCTCAAAGCCTGGGAACGGTTGAAGAGTTTCATCTTCCGGGCGGGCAAGGTGATCCTGCCCGTGGTGGTGATCCTGAGCTTTCTCAATACCCTGGGCGCCGACGGCACGTTCGGCAACGAAGACAGCGACACGTCGGCCCTGAGCGCCGTCGGTCGGCGCATCACCCCGGTCTTTGCCCCCATGGGAATCTCCCCAGAGAACTGGCCGGCCGCCGTGGGCGTTTTCACCGGCATCTTCGCCAAAGAAGCGGTGGTGGGAACTCTGGATGCCCTCTATGCCCAGATGGATGCCGCGCCGGATGCGGGCGAAGAAGAAGAGGCCTTTGACTTCTGGGGCGGCACCGGCGATGCTTTGGCCACCATCCCGGCCAACCTGGCGGGGGTGGCCGATATGCTGCTCGACCCGCTCGGTCTCGCCATCGGCGACGTGAGCGATCTCGGGCGCGCGGCCGAATCCCAGGAGGTCAACGTGGCCACCTTCGGCGCCATGGTGCGGTTGTTCGACGGCCGCATCGGCGCCTTCGCCTACCTGCTCATGGTGCTGCTCTACGTCCCCTGTGTGGCGGCCATCGCCGCCATCTACCGTGAAACCAACTTGCGCTGGACGCTGTTTGCCTGCGCCTGGTGCGCGGCCCTGGCCTACGGGTCAGCCACCCTTTTCTACCAGGTGGCCACCTTCGGCCGGCATCCGGCAAGTTCAATGGCCTGGATCGCCATGGTCGGCGTTTTCTTCGCCGGCGCGATCGCAGCCATGCGCTATTTCAGCGAGAAAGGGCCGAAAGCCGTGCCCGCGGTACTGGACAGTGTCCGGGCTTGATGGCTCGCGAAAGAAGAAAGGGCAATAGAAAGATGATTCTTTCCGATATCAAAAGCTATCTCCAGGAGCGCAAACAGGCCACTTTGAACGATCTGGCCCTGCATTTCGACAGCGACCCCGAAGCCATGCGGGGCATGTTGGCGCGGTGGATGGACAAGGGCAAGGTCACCAAGACGGTCCAGTCCACTGGTTGTAAGAATGGGTGCCCCTCGTGCAGTTGCAATGCGGCCGCTGAGTTTTATGCCTGGCGGTCTTGAAGAAACCTGAGTTGAATTTGAAGCGCTATTTAAATGCCAACGAGAAAGAAAAAGGAGTGTACGACAGATGAAGAAATGGATTCATGGTTGCGTGTCATCGATTCTGGTGAGCGCGGTGGCTCTGATGCCTGGAGCGGCCTTGGCAGCCGAAATTACGGATAGCGGCGCCCCGAGTCTGGAAGAGCGGGTCAAACAACTGGAAGCGGCCGCCGGCCAGAAGGAAGAGGGCGGCAAATGGTTTGAACGCCTCCGGGTCAGCGGTTTGGTGGAAGTGGAAGCAGGCTATGGCGAAGTGGATCGTGAAGCCGGGGATGACGAAGAGAGCAGCGACGTGGATCTGGCCACCGTCGAGCTGGCGGTCGATGTCCAAATTGCGTCTTACGTCAGCGGGCATGTACTGCTCAAATACGAAGAAGACGATCTCTTCGTGGACGAAGGCTATATCAACCTGACCGGGGGGGAGCGTTTTCCGGCCTACCTCATCGCCGGCCGGCAGTATGTGCCCTTCGGCAACTTCGACACCCACTTCGTCACCGATCCCAATACCTTGATTCTGGGTGAAACCAACGAAGGCGCCGTGGTGGCCGGTTATCTCTTCGGTGGCGAAATACTCGATCTATCGGTGGGCGCTTTCAACGGAGAAGCCCACGAAGCCGGCGACGATGATGCCGTCGACAGCTTTGTGGCCGCCGTCAAGGCCCAGCCGTTGACGGGGCTCACGCTGGGGGTTTCGTACATCTCCAACCTGGCCGGCGCCAACGGTTTCAACGAGGCAGTGGTGGACCCGGAGAACCTCAATGGCCTGGTGGACGGCTGGAGCGCCTTTGCTTCTTTTGAATTCCTCGAGCGCTTCAAGCTGCTCGGCGAGTATGTGGCCGCTCTGGATCGTTTTGAGGCCGGCGAGATCTATGACGCCGCCGATAGCGAGGCTCGCAAGCCATCCGCCTGGAACGCCGAACTGGGCGTGGCCCTGGTGGAGAACGTCGAACTGGCCATCCGCTACGGCGGCGCGGACGACGGTAGTACCGAATTTCTGCCCGAAACCCAATATGGCGCCGTGGTCAACTGGAGCCTCTTCGACAGCACCAACCTGGCCCTGGAGTACCTGCACGGCGAGTTCGAAGAAGATTTCCAAGAGACCGACAGCCTGACGGCCCAACTGGCCATCGAATTTTAACCCGCTGCCAGTCAATATTCCTTTCCCAGCGTGCCTTCATGAAAGAGCGGATATCATGTCCGCTCTTTCGCTTCCATGCTGTGGTCGTCTTTCTACCCACTGTAAGCATCATCGCGCCGGATCGTGATAGCGCAGAAGAAAACCCTTGTACCGGACCATGCGTGTCGATATGTTCACAAAATAGGCAATTTTTTCGTCTTTCGACTCGGAATGGTTTGCGGGTAAAGTTGGCGAGCACGGAAGCAATGGAAGTGTTCAAGTGGGGTGGCCGGAGACGGCGTTAAACGCTCTAACCCGATTTATGAGGCGTATGGCATGCAACTGACCATCGATCAAGTTGTTGTTTTCGCCATTCTTTTGGCCACGCTGGTGCTGTTCGTATGGGGCCGGTGGCGCTACGACCTGGTGGCCCTGGGGGCGTTGCTGCTGGTCTTTGTGGCCGGCCTGGTGCCGGGCGATCAGGTATTTCAGGGCTTCGGACATCCGGCGGTCATCACCGTGGCGGCCGTGCTGGTCATCAGCCGGGGGCTGCTCAATGCCGGTGTCATCGACATCCTCTCCCGCCATCTGGCCAAGGTGGGCACCCGTCCAGTATCCCAGGTGGCCGCCCTCACGGCCATTGTCATCGTGAGCTCCGGTTTCATGAACAATGTCGGCGCCCTGGCCCTGCTGATGCCCGTGGCCATCTGGATGTCCCGCCGGAGCGGGCGCTCGCCGTCCATGCTGCTCATGCCCCTGGCGTTCGGCTCCCTGGTCGGCGGACTGATCACCCTCATCGGCACCCCGCCCAATATCATCATTGCGCTCTTCCGGGAGCAGACCGGAGAGCCCGCCTTCGGCATGTTTGACTTCACTCCTGTCGGTGCGGGCGTGGCCCTGGCCGGCATGCTGTTCATCTCCTTGATCGGCTGGCGACTCACCCCCCGGCGGGAAGGCCGGAGCGCACCCGAGGAGCTGTTCGAGATCGACAGCTACATCAGCGAGGTGATGATTCCCGAGGATTCCGAATTTGTTGGCCAGACCGTTTTCCACCTGACCTCGGCGATGGAGAAGGAGACGGAAGCCACCGTGGTGGACCTGGTCCGCGCTGGCCGCCACCTGCCGGCGCCATCCTGGTATGAGATCCTGAAGGCCGGCGACATCCTCATGGTCGAGGCCGTGCCCGAGGATCTGAAGACGCTCATCGATGGACTGGGGCTGAAGCTGGCCGAAAGCAAAAGCGATCCCAAGGCGACCCTCAAATCGGAGGATGTCCACCTGATGGAGGCCGTCGTCGCCGTGGATTCGTCGCTGGCCGGCAAAAGCGCGTCGAACCTGTATTTGCGCCGCAACTACGGCGTCAACCTGCTGGCGATCGCCCGCCGCGGCCGGCGGCTGCAGCGGCGACTGGGGCAGACCCAATTGATCATCGGCGACATTCTTCTACTCCAGGGTTCCGAGAATGCGCTTCAGGTGCTGCTCAAGGAGTTCAAATGCCTGCCGCTGGCCGAGCGGGGGCTGCGCATCGGGCAGCCCACCCAGGTCGTGGCAGCCGTGGGAATATTCGCCGGGGCCATGCTCCTCTCCACCTTCGACGTGTTGCCGGTCCAGGTGGCCTTTGTCGCCGCCGCGGTGGTCATGATCCTCGCGGGACTCGTGCCCCTGAAGGAGATCTATGAGAGCATCGACTGGCCCATCATCGTCCTGCTGGGGGCCATGTTTCCCCTGGGCCACGCGCTGGAAAGCACCGGCGGCGCGGGGTTGATTGCCGAAAAATTGCTGATTCTGTCCGGCCATCTCCCGCCCATGGGCACTGTGGCCGTGCTTCTGGTGGGCACCATGCTGCTCTCCAACGTGGTCAACAATGCCGCCGCCGCGGTCCTCATGGCGCCCATCGCCATCACCCTGGCCGAGGGAATGGCCGTTTCGGCGGACCCCCTGCTGATGGCCGTGGCGGTCGGCTCCTCGTGTGCGTTTCTCACCCCGGTAGGCCATCAATCCAATGCGCTGGTCATGGCCCCCGGGGGATATCGATTCGGCGACTACTGGCACCTCGGGCTGCCCCTATCCATCGTGGTTATCGTGGTGGCCGTGCCGCTGATCCTTTTTTTCTGGCCCATGCTTCCCGCATGACCGTGATCACAACCCTTTTTTCTCCAGCCACCAGAAAAGCGCACCGGCGCCGGCCGCAAACAGGGGAATGATAACCCAATGGTTGACCCCCAGCACCTGGGGCAGCGTGATCTTTCCCAGGTCTCCCCAGGTGTAGACGGTCGCTTTGAGCCACGGGTAGGCTTCGGCGAACAGGGCCGCGCCCACGATCATGCCCAGAATGCCCCACACGGCGTCCCAGCGGCCTTCGCCCAGGGCGCCCATGGAGGTGCCCGGGCAATACCCCAGCAGTCCCCACCCCAGGCCGAAAATTAGGGCGCCGATGACGACCGGCCCCAGGATCGTGGCCTTGACGGAAAGTTTGGCCAGGCCCAGGTCACTTAGAAGATAAACGCCCACCATGCCCACCACCACGCTGGAGAGCATGAACTTGACGATGGTCATATCCTGCAAGCGCAGGGCGCCGAGCTGTTTGTCGTAACGCAGCACGCGGCCCTTTTGCAGCAGGAAGCCGAACAGCAGGCCGGTGATCAGTCCATAGATTAGCATTTTCATCGTTGGCCTCCCCCATAAACCAGGCGGGCGACGAGCATGCCGCCGATAAAGAAACACACCAGGGCGATAAAACCGCTGACAGCCAGTTGAAGCGAACCGCTCAACCCGTGTCCGCTCGGTCACCCATCGGCCAGACGCGCCCCGAACATGGCCACCACCCCGCCCGCAAAGGCCACCGCGGCGCGCTTGGCCGTGCTGCCGGCCCCGAAGCGCGCGGCCCACATGTCGGGGACGGCCTGCAATTTGAACGATCCGGAAGTCAGGGCGGCGATCATGGCGCCCAAAAAGATCCCCACCATGAACATCCACTGCCAGTCGATCTTGGGGGCGGTCTTGACGAAATACGCCATCTGCGCCACGCGCTCGGGCCCGAAGAGCTGTTCGATCAGGCCCGCGGTGCGTACGAACGAGGTGGAGGCCCCGAAATACTGCCCGGCAACCCACACCGAAAGTACCCCCACCACTCCGCTGAGCGCCCCGGCCACATAGGGGCTCCAGCCGCCATGATTTTGCTTCATAATATTCTCCTTTCCAAGGTTTGGATGGTTCTTGCCGGCGCTCCGGGTTGGCGCCATGGACTCAGTTTAGATTGGTAAGGAGCAGCATAACACACGAACGCCATAAGGCAACCGGGCAGCGGCAGGGACGGCAATTCCCGCCGAACCGGACCATGACCTGAACGCACTGGGGGCGCAGCGGACCAAACTGAATGCCGCTTTTTATTTTGGCATTTTGGCATGCCAGGGGTTAGTATACCCCTACGGCTGGCAGGAACCATGGTCTATAGCCCGATAAAAGCCCATGCCGAATACCATTTATCTCATGGAGGCAATGATGGCGTACGAAAATCTCATCGTTTCGGCGGACGATCGTTTCGTGGGCGAGATTACGCTGAACCGCCCGGAGCAGTTAAATACTTTCAACAGCGCCCTGGCCGAGGAGCTCTACAACGCCCTGCTGGCCATGGACAATGAGCCCAAGGTGCGCGTGATCTTGATCAAGGGGGCGGGCAAGGCGTTTTGCGCCGGCATCGACGTGAACGAGTTGTTCGGCAAGACGGCCATGGAATACAAGGCCTGGATTGCGCACATGGAGCGGCCCCTGGTGACGATCTCGCGCTTGAAAAAGCCGGTAATCGCCCAGCTCCACGGGGTGGCGGCGGCCAACGGGGCCGGGCTGGTGGCCGCGGCGGACCTGGCCATCGCCGCCGAAAACGCCCGCCTGGGCCTGACGGCCATCAACGTGGGCCTCAACTGCGTGGGGCCGGTGGTCCCCGTGGCGCGCTCCCTGGGCCGCAAACGGGCGCTCGAACTGCTCTTTTACGGGGAGTTGATCAAAGCGCCCCATGCCCTGGCCATGGGGCTGATCAACCGCACGGTGCCCAAGGAGGACCTCGAAAAAGAAGCCCGGGCCTGGGCCTGGGCTTTGGCGGCCAAAAGCCCCGTGGCCCTCCAGATCGCCAAGCAGGCCTACTACCGCTCCGAAGACATGGCCTATGCCAGCCAGTTCGAATACATGAACGAAGCCTTCGCGCGGCTATGCACCACCAGCGATGCCAAGGAGGGGGTCACCGCCTTCTTCGAAAAGCGCCTGCCCAAGTGGCAAGAAAAATAGGTCCAAAACTGGCCTGGCGACGATCGTTGGGCCGCACGTAGGGGCACGATGCATCGTGCCCCTACATCCTTGCTGGCAAGGTGTTTGGGGAAACCGCCAACATCGGTTGCCACAAGGTCATGGATCGTCCAATTGGGGCCAGATATCGTCAATCTTTCTTCAGCGGTGCCCCCGTGAGAGATCTCGTCTGTAGCCGCCGCATACCGGACAGCCAGCGATCGTAATCGGCAGTCTTTCTCTGCATGTACTGCTTGACTTCCGGATGAGGCAGGATCAGGAATTCTTCTTTTTCCAGACTCTCCAATACTGCATCGACCAGTTGATCGGGTTCCATCATACCGTCCACGGCAGCCACTCCGCCGCCCGTATCTTCCGTCATGGCCGTGCGGACCGCCTGGGGACAAAGCGCAAAGACTTTGATTCCCTGGTCTCCGTAAGTAATCGCCAGGCTTTCCGCCAGACCGACGGCCGCATGCTTGGTGACCGAGTAGGGAATGGACCCGATCTGGCTGAGCAGTCCGGCGGCCGATGCCGTAACGATGAAACCGCCGCCGCCCCGGGCAATCATTCCGGGGATGACTGCCCTGGCCACAAAAATATGGGCCAGAACGTTGATTTCCCAGATGCGCTGCCATTCCTCATTGGAGACTTCGTATCCACCGATCGCGAGAATACCCGCATTGGAACAGAATAGATCGATGGGACCGAATTTTTCTTCTGTAAAACGGACCAGGCCGGTAATATCCGCTTCCTTGCGGACATCGCACTTGAAGGGCAGCGATCCCTTGATCCCTTTGGCAACATGCGTTGCGCCCGCTTCGTTCACATCCGCAACCACGACACCCTTTGCGCCTGCCTGCGCGAACCTTCTGCACAACGCTTCGCCGATCCCGGAAGCGCCACCGGTTACAACCACTACTTTATCTTTAACATGCATTCGTCCAACCTCCTGTTTAGCAATCGTTCACACCACCGTCGTATGCCGAATCTTCCGGGCTATTCAGACAATTTGATCTCCTCCTCCCGCCCATGCAGAATCAGCCCCACCGGCAGCGATTCTCCGAACAGCGCCTGCTCTTCCTGCTGGGCGATGGGTACTACTTCTTCAAGGTAACGCCGCTGGTTGGCCAGGTCCGGGTGGAATTCCATCCACTCCAGGACCCGGGCCTGCACGGTCGGGTCCACATCGCGGGTGCGGTCACCGGTCTTGCGGGCCAGTTGGGCCAGGGCCGTGGCCACGGCCTTGGGCTGGGGCCAGGTGCGGGCGAGCAGATTGTCGATCCAGCGCGCGGCCTCCTCGGGCGGAATCACCCGGTCGTTGGAGCCGTAGAGCAGTTCCCGGGCGCCGAGACGCGCCAGGCTCCACAGGTGCTGAGGCCGCGCCTGGCTGGGGCTCAATCGCTCCAGCAACTGGCGGCCCCACTGGATCTTGTCTTTGACATAGAGCCGCTCCAGGTTGGCCACCGCCATCCAGATTTCCAACTGGTGCTGAGCCGGCAGGCGGGCCGTTTTGCTCTTCTTGGAGGGGAGCACGCGGGTCCACTCCTGGCTGAGCTGGCGCTGTTGGCCGGGGGTGAGGCCGCCGGCGACCCGCCGCCACATGACATACCACTCGATCTGGACCTGGGACTGGCTGGGAAAGACGGGGCCCGCGTTCTGAAGTTTCCAGAGCCGTTTGATGCGTTCGGCGTCCAGGGCATCGCCGAAGCCCGGCCGCAGGCAAAACCCCATCAGGTTCATCCAGCGCGCCGCATGCACCGGGCTCTGGTTGAGAAGGGCCATCTGATCGAGCAGCAGATCGGCCAGGTGGCGCAACAAGCGCAACGGCCACTGCTCCCGGGGCAGATCCACGGCGGCGGCGATGGTTTTGACCACCGCGTCCAGTTGTTTTGGGTCACTGCCGCCGAAGGCGCCCAGCAGGGCCTCGGCCGCCGCCGTCACGACTTTTTCCTCCAGCACGATCTCTTCGCGCACCGCCGACTGCGGCTCGCTGTCGCGCAACTGAAACTGCAACTGCCAGCGATGATCGCTGGCCAGCGAACGGCACCAGAGCGACAAGGTGCCCATTTCGGTGTATTCGGCCTCGATGCGCACCGGAATACTGCTCCGGGTGCCTTTCTTGCCGTACTGGATCACGGTCGTCAGCGGCGGCAGGGCGATGAAGCCGTCATCGATGGCGACCAGTTGGCCCATGCGGTCGCGATTGCGGAAGCTGGAGCTGAAGAGATCGAAACGCACCGGCTGGTTGGTCCGCACCTCGAAGCGCTGCGCGCCCAACTGGATGGCGCTGCCTTCGTCCAGACCGCGCTCGATCAGGCAGAGGGCTTGGGGGGCGGTGGCGCCGGCCTCGCCGCCGGGGGCCACCCCCAAGTAGTAACTGCGCGGGCTGCCGCTGCCCACCCGCACCCCCTTGCCGATCTTGACCAGGCCATAGTAGGCCGCCCCCAGGGCCACGGCCAGATCGTGATGCCGGTTCTCCAGCGTGCCGGGGCGCGCTGGTGCCTTGGGGCCGTACCAATGGGCGATGGCATCGAGGATGCGCTGCTGGATGGGCGCCGGCGTGAGGGCGCCGCCGTTGAACAGCACCCGGTCGGGCACCGGGTCGGGCTTGCCGACCCGTTCGGTTACCTCCGCGCGGTGGCGTTCCAAAAACCGCATCAGATGGCGGGTGACGGCCGGTTCCGATTCATAGGGCAGCCCGAACTCGGAGATGGCAGGACGTTGCGCGGTCGGACGCTCGGCTTCGGCCGAAAGGAGAGGGAAAAACCCGTCGAGGATGGTCTGTTCGATGGTGGCACGGTCGAGATCGGCGCTCAACGTGCCGGCGATAAGGCGGCTGCCCGCGCCCATCAAAGTGATGCGCTGACTGTCGGCCTCTGCCCCGAGCACGCGCTCCTTGGCCTGGCGGCACTGGTGGCTCAAGGCCTTCCAGCGGTTGGTGTCCAGTCCCGAACGCTGTTGGCCGTGCCAGCGCAGCTCCACGCCGCGGGCCAGCGCCAGGTCCATGTTGTCGCCCCCCAGCAGCAGATGGTCGCCCACCGCGATACGGTCAAAGCGCGGTGTGCCGCCCGCCACGGCGGTCAGGGTGACCAGGGTGAAGTCGGTGGTGCCGCCGCCCACGTCGCAAATCAGGATCAACTGGCCGGGTTGCACATGGGCCTCCCACTTTTGCTCGTGGCGGGCGAGCCAACTGTAGAAGGCGGCCAGCGGCTCCTCCAGCAGGGTGACGTGGCGGTACCCGGCCTGCCGGGCGGCCGCCAGGGTCAGCTCCCGGGCCACCTCGTCGAACGAGGCGGGCACCGTCAGCACCACGGTCTGGTTTTCGAGAAAGAGCTCCTCCTCGTTGCCGCGGCTGTGGTTCCAGGCCTTGCGGATGTGGTCCAGGTAGGCGGCGCTGGCCTGCACCGGCGAAACTTTGTACACCTCCTCGGGCGCGCCCCAGGGCAGGATGCGCGCCTGACGGTCCACCTTGGCGTGGCACAACCAGCTTTTGGCCGAAGAGACCAGCCGCGCCGGCACCTTGGCGCCCTGGTCGCGGGCCCAGGTGCCGACAAAGGCATCTTCGGGCTTGGGCCACGGATGGCGCGCGGCGTCCGGATCGATATCGTAGGGGCCGGGAAGATATAGAAACGAGGGTAGCACCGGCAGGCGTTGGAACACGCCCGGCGCGGTGAGCTGCGGCACCTCGAAGAGTTGGATCGGTTGTTTTTGGGCCGGCGCCGCCAGATCCACATAGGCCACCGCCGAATTGGTGGTGCCCAGATCGATGCCGACGATGAAGCGCCGGCTGCCGGGCTCGAGAGCGGCAGCCGGCGCAGAGGTGACGTTGGTGTCGTTCATGCTATTGCTCCCGCACATTCCACTCCAGCTTCCAACGGCGCCCGCCCTCTTTGGCCACGCACCACACCGCCAGGGTGCCCACCGCGGTGACCTGCAACTCCAGGGTGACCGGGATCGTCTGGCCGCGTTCGCCCTCCAGCGTCGTCTCCAGGGTGGTGATCGGCTGGATCTGCCCCTCCCAATCTTCCACGATGGTGCCCACCGGGTCCTCCTGACGCGTGGTCGAGCCCAGGAAGTCGAAGACCACCGGCTCGCCCACCAGCAGCACGAATTCGCGGTCGCGGATGGCCGCCGTGGTGCCCTCTTCCATGCCGAAGGGGGCCACGCACAACGCCTTGGTGGGGGTGGGCAGGCCCGGTACGGCGGGCATGGCCGCCGCCACGCCGATGTAATAGGATCGGGCCAGGCCGCCGCGGATGCGCACCCCTTTACCCTGGCGGGCCAGGCCGTAGCAGGCCGCGCCGCGTGCCACGGCCAGATCGTAATCCGCACCCTCGATCTCGCGCAGGTCGACCTCCGGCGCCCACTCCTTCAGAATGGAGAGCACCTGTTGCCGAAAGAGCGCCGATTTCATCACGCCGCCGTTGAACAGGACGGCGGTGGGCACCCTGGCTGACCCGCCGGCATCGGCGCGATCCAGAAAGACGGCCAGGTGACGGGTGATGGCCGGGTCGGCCTCGAACGGCAGGCCGAACTCCTGGATGCCGCTGCGCCGGGCGGCCTGGGGACGATCGTCGCGGCGGCAGGCGGGGAAGAATCCATCATTGAGGACCTTTTCCACCATTTCACGCGTCAGTTCGGTGGTGACGGCGCCGCCGATCAGGCGGCTGCCGCGCCCCAGGATGGTCACCGGCAGCTGCGAAGTGTCGGGATCGGAAAGGATGCGCTCCTTGGCGCTGCGGCAACTGTGCCACAAGCCGTTCATTTGGCGGGCATCGAGCTTTTGGCCCTTTTGCGCCAACTGCGCGGCCAGGGCATAGGCCAGCGTCAGGTCCATGTTGTTGCCGCCCACCAGCAGGTGGTTGCCCACGGCCACCCGTTCCAGGGCCAGGTTGCCCTGCGCGTCGGCCACCTGGATCAGGCTGAAGTCGCTGGTGCCGCCGCCCACATCGCACACCAGGATCCGATCTCCCGGCGCCACCGCAGCGCGCCACTGCGCCGCACTGCGGGCGATCCAGGCATAAAAAGCGGCCTGGGGTTCTTCGAGCAGGGTCACCCGCGACAGGCCCGCCAGGCGGGCGGCTTCGATCGTTAACTCGCGCGCCACGGGATCGAACGAGGCCGGCACCGTGAGAAAGAGCTGCTGGTTTTCCATGGCCAGGGTTTCATCCAACCCGGTGTCCGAGGTGGCCATGACATGGTTCCAGGCCAGGCGGATGTGGCGCAGGATGGCGGCCGAGGCCGCCACCGGCGAAAGCTTGGCGGTGGTATCGCCGGCCGTGCCGCTCCAAGGCAGCAATGGCGCCCGGCGATCGATCAGCGTGTTGCACAACCATGACTTGGAAGCTGCGATCAACCGGTTGGGCACCTCCTGGCCGCGCCGCTGGGCGAATTCGCCCACGGCCAGCCCGGGGTCCGGGTCCCAGGGCAAGGCCAGATCTTCACCGGGCATCCCCGGTTCAGGCGGCATCAATATGTAGGAGGGCAGCATGGGCCGCGCCTGAACCACCCCGGTATCGACCAGTTGCGGAATGTCGAACAGGCGGATATCGGCATCTTCCAGCCTGGCGCTATCCGCCGCCACGTAAGCCACCACGCTGTTGGTGGTGCCCAGGTCGATGCCGATGATGTATGGGGCGTCACCCATTGCCCACCTCCACCTCCGCTGGGGCGATGACGTCGGGCACCTGGCGGCCGGAAAAGGTCGGCAGCTCCAGCTTGCCGGCGCGCCAGCCGCGATGCTGGACCACGCCCTTGAAGGGCGGCCGTCCGGTCACGTTGCCGATCAACTTGATGGTGTTGGGATCGAAATTCGCTTCCACGGTGATCGGGTCGCCCTCGTTCTGGGCCAGCACGGCCTGGAGCGCCACATGCTTTTCAAGGGCCTTTTTGCAGTTCTGATGGATGTCGCGCACTGCCGCGCCGATCTGAGCGTCGTCATACTGGCTCAGCTCCTCGGAAAAGAAATCGAGCAGCCGTCCCTCTTTTTGCAGCACGGTCACCAGGTGCAGGTAGAGCCGTTGCCGGGTTTCCATGGCCTGCCGTTCGAGTTCCACGCTGGATTCATCTTGTTTCGGCGCCGCCTTTCGCGTGCCGGACATGGCCCGTCGAATCCAACGGCGCAGCGCCAGCACCGTGAACAGGGCGATCAGGGCAAAGCACAGCACCGAAACAGGCACGAAATAAGGCCAGAAGCCCTGGGCAACCGATCGTATCCAGGCGTCGAGCGCCAGGACCTCGGCCGCGGGCTGGGCCCCGCCGGCCGCCGCGGTGACCCGCTGGGACACCAGCCGCAGCGCCGAGAAGGCCGCGCCATTCACCAATAAACAGGCCAATAGATTGAAAAGGGCAACCCGGATCGCCATGGGCCGGAGCGTGGGTTTGACGGTAACCATAAAAATGGGGCTCCTTTCACTTTGCTTCAATGTTGTGGCAACCGTTGCGTCCGCCGGATGGCGGGTGCAAGAAAAATCATCCTTTTAGCATGGATTGCAGGGGCTGTACATGCGGTCGGGGCAGTATCGGCGATTCTTGCGGTACAGCATTTGGGGCAGATGTGCGCACAGCACGTGAACGAAGCCTTCGCTCGGCTTCGCACCACCCGCGATGCCAAAGAGGGGGACAACCTTAGTTGCGGGAGACCCCCGGAAGGCGCGCAATTCTTACCGGGATTCCCGCCAAGTTTTGGAGAGAAAGATTAAATTTTTCCAGATCGACCAGATGGGCGAAATTTTCCTGGTAGAGGCGGATCCAGGCGTAGCTTGGCAGATGGCTGATTCTGCCGTAGACGTCTCTATGGATTTCTATAAACAGATGGCCTGCCTGGGTGGCGATTTTCACCGGTTCATAGATGATTTTAACCAACGTGCCGACTTGGACCCGGTCAAAAAGCACACCCATATCTTCAGGATATAACCGAATGCATCCTTGTGTCGATAATCGCCCGACAGACCAGGGAAAATCGGTTCCATGAATCCCATAACGGGAATCGTTCAGGCCCAACCAATGTTCTCCCAGAGGGTTCTCCGGGCCTGGGGGCACCGTCCAAACCTTGTGTTTGCCCCGCAGCGAAGGGGGAACGGTCCATGTCGGTTTTTGGATCTTTGTCGCAATTTTGAATTCCCCTACCGGCGTAGGGTGTTTCCGGTCGCCGATGGCGACCGGAAAGGTCATGACCGTGCCGCCTTCATCATCGAAGTAGTAGAGTCGAAGCTCGGCCAAATTGATCAGAATCCCATTCCGGATGGTGCCGGGAAGGATCCATTGGCTGGGAATATGCATCGTAACGCCCCGGGGCGGTAGCCATGGGTCCCAGCCAGGATATAGATCTTGAATTTCATTAAACCCCAAATCGTACGCACGGGCGACATCCAGCAAGGTTTCGTCTTGCTTGATGACATGCCGCTGGACGGCTCCGATCATCTTTTGGCCGTCTGAGTAGCCATATGCTGCTTTGGATGCGCCATGGGCAGGATTATCGGCGATCGACACGATCGATAGAAAAACCACCGCTACCGCAAATGACCGGACAATTCTATTTTGCATAAGCTTCTACACCTGAGATGGCCAGGATCTGTTTGCAGCGGCGGTGGTTTCACCAACCTCTTTGGATGGACGTGCCTGCTTTTCGCGGGCGGCCTTATTTTTTCATCTTTTGCATGAAGATTCTTTCGGCTTTCGCGGCAGCCTCTTCTGCGCGCTGTGCGGCCGATTCGGCGCGATCGGCCGCCATTTCAGACCGTCTGGCAGCCTCGATGGCTTCCGCATTTTGATCGGCCGCCATCGCTTTCGCCGCCTGGGCTTCGCGGAGCGCCAGATCCGCTTGATCTTGCGCTGCCTGGATCTGGCTTGAACTGGCGCATCCGGACAGCATGGCGGCCGAATACATCATGATCGCCACTGCCAACATCTTGAAATTGACGAATCCCCTACGCTTCATGATTCCTCCTTCTGGTTTGGGTGGATGGTCAACATCAGGGCCGGTTATGGCCCCGCCTGAATGTGGCGACTTTGATGAGGCATTCGCGACTATGAAGAACCGCTGCAAGAAATGGACGTCAGGATATCAGCTATAACAAGCGGAGAGGCCGGATGATGGGCGATTCATTACAACAGCCAATTACGGCGAACTATATTAACAGAATGAAATTTCTGTCAAGTACCGGCTGAATCCGGCGTTATTCATTCATATCATAATTTTCTTTTGTCGTTTTGCTCCCGGGGACATATTATGCTTTTTCAAAGTCCGACTGCCAAGAAGGTGTCCCGATAAGGACCGGTTGCAACATATGGCGAAAACACCCGACCCAGGCAAAACCATCCTGATCATCGAGGATGACCGGCACACGATTGCCCTGGTAGCACTCTACCTGGAACGCGAGGGCTTCCGGCCACTCACCGCACCCGATGGGCCCAAGGGGTTGGCGCTGGCCGAGCGCCATCACCCCGACCTAGTGATCCTCGATCTGATGCTGCCGCGCATGGATGGTTGGGAGGTGTGCCGCCGACTGCGTCAGCAATCGGATGTTCCGGTGATCATGCTCACCGCCCGGGGTGAAGAGATCGATCGGGTGGCCGGCTTGACCCTGGGGGCCGACGACTACGTGGTCAAACCGTTCAGCCCGCGGGAGTTGGTGGCCAGGGTGCAAGCCGTGTTGCGCCGTGGGCCGCGGGCGGGGGAACCGGCGCGCAAGGTGATTGCCCACGGCAACATGCTGCTGGATCTTGAAAACCGGCGCCTGAGCATGTGCGGGCAGCCGGTGGAACTCACGCCCCACGAATACGCCCTGCTGGAGGCCCTGGCCTCCCGGCCCGGCCGAACGTTCACCCGCGACGAGCTGCTGGCGCGCCTCTACCCGGCCGGCGATACGGTGGTGGTCGATCGCGTGGTGGATGTCCACATCGGCAAGCTGCGGCAGAAGATCGAGCCCCGGCTGTCAAAGCCGCGTTACATCATCACGGTGCGCGGCATCGGTTACCGTTTTGCCGATCGCACAACCCAATCCGATCCGGAGGACCGATGCGTCGCTACCTGATCCTCAAATTGCTGGGAATCACGCTGGTGGTGATTGTCTTTGTGGTGGCCGTGGTGTGGCTGGCCATCGATACCCTGGCGGCCGGCTATTTCGTCACCCTGATGGAAAAATACCACATCTCGCCCGAGCCGGCCCATGCCATGTTCGTCGAAGCGGTGCATCGTTATTTGCTGTGGGCCTTCGTCGGGGCCGTTTTATTGGCCGTAACCCTCAGTTATGTGATGCTGCGCAAGGTGCTGGCGCCCCTGGTCCGCATGACTGGGATTTCACGCGATATCGCGGCCGGTGATTTCAGCGTCCGCGTGCCGGTCGACCGTCGTGATGAAGTCGGGCAACTGGCCAGGGCTTTCAACCAGATGGCCGCCGACCTGGGCCAACTCGAGAACCTGCGCCGTAAATTGATGATCGATGTGGCCCACGAGCTGCGCACGCCCCTGACCAATATCCGAGGATATTTGGAAGCGCTCGACGACGGCGTGCTGCCCCCCACCCCCGAAACGATCACCCTCTTGCACGATGAAACCATGCGTCTGGCAGCGCTGGTGGAAGATGTCCTGCAACTGGCCAAAGCCGATACGGCCAAAGGCCGATTGCGGCTGGAGCCCATCGACCTGCGCCAGGCAATCGAAGCCAATGTGGAGACGTTTCGGCCCGGGTTCGTTGGTAAAGATATTTCGGTGCGGGTCACGGCGCCGCCGGAAACCTGCCGGATATCGGCCGATCGCAACGCCCTGGCGCGCATCCTGCGCAATCTTACCGACAATGCGGTCCAGTACACGCCCCGGGGGGGCTCGGTGGCCATCGACCTTGCTTGCGCCGACGGCCAGGCCGTCATCGCCTACAGCAATCCGGCCGAAGATCTACTGCCCGATGACCTGCACTTTTTGTTCGAGCGTTTCTACCGCGGTGAAAAGTCGCGCTCCCGCGAGCACGGCGGGGCCGGCATCGGCCTGTCCCTGGTCCAGGAGCTGGTCAAAGCCCACGGCGGCACGGTGGGCGCCACCTTGACCGACGGCCGCATCCGCATCCGCATCACCCTGCCGATCCAATCGGCCGATCCCATCGCCTAACAGGCGATCTTTACCCAATCTTTACACGGCTTTTATCCGCGCTTTAATAACCCGGCGTATTATCCATTCAACATACGGAGCGGCGTGGTTCCACCGTCGCCGAACAGTCCAGAGGAGGGATCTATGAAATATGCAAGCATCGCAATCATCGCCCTGACAATCATCACCTTGGGTTCTCTTCCTGTGTTCATGGGGTACGGGGCCAGCGAGACCCGGGAGCCGGCATCGGCTGTAGATAACGCAACCAAGAGCGCGGTCTTCGCCGGCGGCTGCTTCTGGTGCACCGAATCGGATTTCGAAAAAGCGACCGGCGTGATCGAAGCCATTTCGGGATACACCGGCGGCCGCGTGGCCGATCCCACCTATGAACAAGTCTCCTCCGGCGGCACGGGACATGTCGAAGCCGTCAAGGTGGTCTACGATCCCGAGCGGGTCACCTATGCGGAATTGCTGGAATACTTCTGGCGCCAGGTGGACCCCACCGACCCGGGCGGACAATTTGTGGACCGCGGGGCGCAATACCGCAGCGTGATCTTCTATGCCGATGAAGCGCAGCGGCGCCTGGCTGAAGCGTCGAAGCAAATGCTGGCCTCCTCCGGTCGCTTCCAGAAGCCCATCGCCACCGAGATTTTGCCGTTGGGGCCCTTTTACGTGGCCGAAGATTACCACCAGGATTACTACAAGGAAAATCCGTTGCGCTATCGCTATTACCGCTATGGGTCCGGGCGCGATCAGTTCCTGGAAAAAAACTGGGCCGATGCCCCTCCGTTGGGTTCCGCTGATCAAAAATACCAGATTCCCGATCAGGAGCGCCTGCGCCGGACACTGACCCCGCTGCAGTACAAAGTGACCCAGGAGGAGGGCACCGAGCCGCCCTTCGACAATGCCTTCTGGAACAACCATGAAGCCGGTATCTATGTGGACATCGTTTCGGGCGAACCGCTGTTCAGTTCCACCGACAAATACGACTCCGGAACGGGCTGGCCGAGCTTTACCCGCCCCCTTGCGCCCGACAACATCGTCGAGAAGAGCGACCGCACGCTGTTCATGGTGCGCACCGAGGTGCGCAGCCGGCATGCCGATTCTCACCTGGGGCATGTCTTTCCGGACGGCCCCCAGCCCACCGGCCTGCGCTACTGCATCAATTCGGCCGCCTTGCGGTTCATTCCCAAAAACGAGTTAGACGATGAAGGTTACGCGCAATACCAATCCTTGTTCCAGTAAGCGCGACGGCCTTAGATAAGGAGAGCTGTTATGAAAACCGCTGTGGCTTGGTTCTTGATTTTATTCGTGACGACCGGTGTGGCCTTGGGTGCCTCTTGGGCCCAGGCGGCGCCCTTGGCGGAAATCACCTTTTACGTTTCCTGATACGACGTGGGTAAAGCAGCCCTGGAAGGGCTGAACGGTGTAAAGAAAGTAACCCGGGGGTTCCGTGGCGCGCGTGAAATCAATACCGTCACCTACGATCCGGAAGTTATTACCCCCGCGCAGATGGTGGCGGCCCTGAAAGCGGCCGACACCTATACCGGTACCGTCGAACCCTGATGCACCCGGCCCAAGGAAGTGCAGGACGATGCCGCAACCATCAACAACAAGAAGAAAGGAAGTGTCCCATGACAAAACGACCACGGATGATTCAGCTGTTTGTGACTTTGGCGCTGATAATGGGCGCTGCCGGCCTGGCCAACGCGGCAGAGATGATGAAAGAAGATAAGATGGATAAGGAGAAGACCATGCAGGAGGGCATGCTGACCGGCGCCAAAGGTCACCACGCCAGCGGCAAGATTGCCTGGGATAAAGACATGAAAGGCCACACCACCCTCACGCTCAGCGAGATCAAGATCGACAAGGTTCCCGACGGCTTTGTCTTCCTGACCAAGGGCGGCGATTGGCGCAATGGCGTGGAACTGGGCAAACTCGAAAAGTTCACAGGGACGGTCTCGTTCCCGTTGCCCATGGGGGTCATGGCCGATGCGTACGACACCGTTGTGATCTGGTGCAAGCAGTTCAACGTTGAAATCGGCCGGGGCACGTTGCCCGGCCAAATGATGATGAAATAGCGGTATCCAGCCTTTTTCCCTGGCGGGCCGCCATCGGACGCCAGGGGAAAATGGTTGACATTAAATGAATGATCATTTAATTAAGTTTTTATGCGCACCAAAGACGAGGAAAAGCAGGAGGCTCTCTTCGAGGCCACGGTCAAGGTGGTCAATCAGATCGGATTTGCTTCCAGCTCCGTTTCCAAGATCTCCAAAGAGGCGAACGTCTCGCCGGCCACGCTCTACACCTATCACAAGAACAAAGACGATCTGCTGATCTCGACCTATCTCAACATCAAGCGCAAGCTCAGCGCGACCGTACTGCAAGATATCGATGACGCCTTGCCCGTCCGGGATATCTTCCGGCAGGTCTGGTTCAATCTGTTCCAGTTCACGGTGGAGCATCATGATTATTTCCATTTTTCAGAGCAGTTCTCCAATTCGCCATACAATGACGAGATCAATCAAAAAGAGATCGACCGCATGTTCACGCCCATCGCCACGATCATCCGGCGTGGCATCGCCTTGAAGATCATCAAAAACGTCGAGGTAGACATCATTCTGGCGTTTGTGTTCTACCCGGTCATCATTCTGGCCAACCCGCGGTTGTGCAAAAATTTCAACGTGACCGAGGAACAGATAGAGCAATCGTTTCAGCTGGCCTGGGATGCGATCAAACTTTAGCCCGCTTTTTTTAGGCCTGTTTGTTAAACGAACGTTCAATTATTAAAGGCGGCCAATCGAAGAAAGGAGCAGGAAGATGGAAAACACGAAGATTCAGATCTACGACATCATGGCGTGCAACGTGTACTGGGATTTCAAAGCCTCGGCCATGCCCAAGGAGACCCACAAGATGCTGGTGGCCCTCTATCCCACCCCGGGGGTCGTGGCGCCGGACATGATCGAAAGTGTGCGGGCATACGGTCCCAATGGCTACGAGGTGGCTTTCGTCAATCAGAAGTATGACCACGCCAAGTTCAATGGCTGGTTTTATACCCCCGAAATCCAGAACTACTGGTACATGGTGAACCTGCCCACCGGCTTTCTGAAAGAGGGCGAGTACACCATCGAGGTCACCAGCAAGGACGGCAGCGTGGTGAAGAAATCGCGCCTCCAGAAGAATGCGCCTTCCGATGCGGCCGTGAACGCGTACGTCAAGCATCGCCAGCGCATCTTCGATTCTTTTTCGCCTTCGGAAAGCAAACCGTTGCCGGCCAGTGCCGGTCTGAAAGAGATCAAGCTGAGTTGGTCCACCCTCAAGGAGGTGGCGGACCTGGATGCATTCTACGTCACGCGCGTGGCGGCGGCATCCACCTCCCGGGAGTTCGACGGCAACAACCTGACCTTTTTCGACAACATCTACTACCAGCGTCTGGTGAACAACGACCCCCAGGCTGGCCAGAACCGCAACCAGGTCGTGATTCCCATAGAACTCAAGGCGAACACTTCTTACGGTTACTTCGTGGAGATCACCGATGCCAATGTGGGCGGTGAAGCCAATTACTGCATTTTCCAGGAGCATCAGTTCTTCAAGACCTCATAGGCCGGAAAACAAAAATAGTTGACGGACCTGCCCAAAGCCTCTATATGGGCACGAGTTCAAGGTGCCCATACGGGCTTAATAGGGAATCCCGTGCGAATCGGGAGCGGTCCCGCCGCTGTAACCCCGGCTTTCCCGTAATGACAAGGAAAGCAACCTTTGCGGCCGATGCGTGCCACTTTTCCGCCCGAGCGGAAGGGGAAGGCCGCCGCGAAGGCGGGAGAGCCAGAAGACCTGCCTGAACGGTTGTGGTTGTTTCGTGCGGTAACACGAACAGTCGCTGATAACATAAGGTCGGGCCAAGAAACTGGGTAAAGCCCTTCAAGCGCAAGATGCTTGAAGGGCTTTTTTTCTTTGGTGGCGCAGGCGGCGGGAGCGCTTCCCACGACCATGGGAAAAGGGCAGATGAAACCACTTCCAACGCAAAGGAGAATGAACATGTTGCAAGCCAAATGGTTGAGGGGCGTGGTGGCGCTGTGGGCGCTGATGCTGGTCACCGTGAGCGTGCCGGGTCTGGCCGTCGGCCAGGAGGGCCACGGGCATAAAGCCCAGGTGGCCCACAAGGTGGGGATCTTACTGGTGGCCTTTGGTTCCAGCGAGCGATCGGCCCAGGTGTCGTTCGACACCATCGATCGCAAGGTGACCGCGGCTTATCCGGGGATCGCCGTGCGCTGGGCTTATACTTCGCATATCATCCGTGAGAAACTGGCCGGGCAGGGCAAAGTATTGGATTCACCGGCCGTGGCGTTGGCCCGTATGCTGGATGAACGCTTCACCCACGTGGTCGTCCAGTCGCTGCACACCATCGGCGGCGCCGAATACCACGATCTGCTGCGCACGGTGAACGGTTTCAAGGCCATGGGCGGGTTCGATACGCTGGCATTGGGCGATCCGCTGATGGCCACCCAGGCCGATATGGTGGCCATCGTCACGGCCATCGCCGGCATCGTTCCCAAGGAGCGCAAGCAGAGCGAAGCGGTGGTGCTCATGGGCCACGGCACCCATCATCCGGCCAACGCTTTTTACGCGGCCCTGATGTTCCAACTGCAACTGATCGATCCCAACCTCTTCGTGGGCACGGTGGAAGGGTATCCGGATGTAGACCTCATCAAGGTTCAGATGCAGGCCAAGGGCATCAAGAAGGCCTACTTGATGCCGTTTATGTCCGTGGCCGGCGATCATGCCAAGAATGACATGGCCGGCGATGAGGCCGACTCTTGGAAATCGATCTTCACCAAGGCCGGCATCCGGTGCGTGCCGGTGATGAAAGGCACCGCGGAGTACGATGCCTTCGTGGATATCTGGGTCGGGCACATCGGGACGGCCATGAAGGCCATGGGGGTGTAGGGAATTTGATGGCCTACCCTATAGAAGATGCCGCTCGCCGGTTGGGGGCGCGTAGATCCGTGTGGCTGCTGCTGTCGGGTTTCGCGGCCCTGCTCCTGGCCGAAATCGTCTACGCCGCCGGCAGTGGCTTCCTGAAGATTCCTTTGGGGGAGGTGCTGCGCATTCTTCTCGCGCAACTGGGCGCGGGCGAGGCGGCGGCACGTCTGGGCGAGATGGCGCCGGTGGTGGTCGTGGACGTGCGCCTGCCGCGTATTCTCACGGCCGCCCTGGTCGGCGGCGGGCTGGCGGTTTCGGGCGCGGTCTTCCAGGGTATCCTGCTCAACCCCCTGGCCGATCCCTACACCTTGGGGGTTTCGGCTGGGGCCGCCTTCGGCGCCGCGCTGGCCCTTTTGGGCAACTTCACCCTGCTGGGGCCCTGGTCGGTGCCGGTCATGGCCTTTGCCGGCGCCGTGGCCACCCTGCTGGCGGTGATCTGTCTGGCCGGCATGGATGGCGATGTCTCCTCCAGCAGCCTGATTCTCTCGGGGATCATCGTGGCCGCGATCTTGTCCGCCGGGGTGAGCTTCATCAAGTACCTGGCCGACGAGCAGGTGGGAATCATCATCTTCTGGCTGATGGGCAGTTTCGCTTCCAAAGGCTGGGCCGACGTGGGTCTGGCCGCCCTGGCCGTGGGGCTGGGTACGGCGCTCTTCTTCTTTTTCAGCCGGGACCTGAATCTGCTGGCGCTGGGCAGCCGCACCGCGGGCTCGTTGGGCGTCTCGCCGCGCAAGATGGCCCTGATCCTGCTGGTGGGGGCCTCCCTGGTGGCGGCGGTGTGCGTGGCCGTCTCCGGCATCATCGGCTTCGTGGGGCTGCTGGTGCCCCATATGGTGCGCGTGGTCACCGGACCGGACAACCGCCGCCTGATTCCGGTGTCGTTGCTGGCCGGGGCCTGCCTGCTGCTGGGGGCCGACACGGTGACCCGGGCCGTGCTGCCCCAGGAGATTCCCATCGGCGTGATCACGGCGCTCATTGGCGGGCCTTTTTTTTGCGTGATCTATCGGCGGCGGATGAAGAAATAGAGGCAAAGAGGGAAGTAAGAAGAAAGTGGAAAGTGGAGAGTTGAGAAATCGTGTCGTTGGGGTGAGGCATGGTCGAAGTTGATGGCATAACATTCGCGTACGGCGCAAAGCGCGTCTTTGACGATTTGTCGCTCCGCTTCGAGGCGCGCTGCTTCTACGGCATCATCGGCCCCAACGGCAGCGGTAAAAGCACGCTCATCGACCTGCTGTGCGGCCACCTGAGGCCGGTGCGCGGCACGGTGCGGCTGGCGGGCCGGCCCCTGGGGGCCTATTCACCCAAGGCCTTGGCCCGGCGCCTGGCCCTGGTGCCCCAGGCGTCGCGCCTGGATTTTCCTTATTCCTGCGAGGAGTTGGTAATGATGGGCCGCTATCCCCATATCCCCCGTTTCGCGAGGCCCGCCGCAACGGACCGGCGCATGGTCGCCACGGTCTTGGCCGAGACCGGCCTCGGCGCCATGGCCGGCCGCCGGGTGGACCGGCTCAGCGGCGGCGAACGTCAGCGGGTGGTCTTTGCCCGGGCCCTGGCCCAGGAGAGCGAGGTGCTGCTCCTGGACGAGGCCACGGCCCACCTGGACATGCACCACGCCATCGGCCTGTTCAATCTAACGGCCCGGCGCGTGGCCCGGGGCGGCCTGGCGATCGCCGTCTTGCAGGATCTGAACCTGGCGGCCCTGTATTGCGACCGACTGGTGTGCCTGCGGGACGGAACGGTCCACGCCAGCGGCTCCACGGCCGAGGTGCTGACGGCGGCCATGTTGCGCGACGTATTCCAGGTCCATGCCCGGGTCGCGGCCATCCCCGGCGAGCAGCGCCGGCAGGTGGTTTTGGCCAGGGAGGCGGTGTGATGCGGATGACGGTTCGCAAATGGGGGAGATGCCTGCTGCTGTGGCTCTGCTTCCAACCGGCCTTGGGGGCGGCGGCCGAGCCGCTGGTGGATGATGCCGGCCGCCGGATGGCGATGACCCGGCCGTTCCAACGGATTATCTCTCTGTATGGCGCCCACACCGAAAATCTCTTCGCATTGGGTGCGCAAGCGCAACTGATCGGGGTGAGTCCCAACGAGCACTATCCGCCCGAGGCGCGCGCCAAGGCCGTCTTTTCGTATCATGACGACCTGGAGAAGTTTCTGGCGGCCCGGCCCGACCTGGTGCTGATCCGGCCCATGATCGACCGGGGCTATGCTCGCCTGATGGCCCGTCTGGAAGCGGCGGGCATCGTCGTGGTCTCACTGCAACCGAGCTCGGTGCCGGAGATGGTTGCTTATTGGCGGGCCCTGGGCCGGCTCACCGGGCGCAGCCAAGCGGCGGAAGCGCTGGTGGCCGACTTCCAGGCCGGCGTGACCCGCATCGGTCGGCGTACGGCCGCCATTCCGGCGAAGCGGCGGGTTTACTTCGAGGCCATTCACGACCGCATGCGGACCTTTTCACCGGGCAGCATGCCCATCTTTGCCTTAGAGACCGCCGGCGGCATCAATGTGGCCGCCGACGCGGCGCCGCGCCGGGGCACCAACATCGCCGATTACGGCAAGGAGCGCATTCTGGCGCACGGTGACGCCATCGATGTCTACCTGGCCCAATTTGGTCCCATGAACCGGCCCACCCGGGAGATGATTCAAAAGGAATCCGGCTACGCCTTGATCCGGGCCGTGCGCGAGAACCGCATCCATTTCATCGACGAACAGTTGGTCTCCCGGCCCACGCCGCGCTTGCTGGCCGGGATTTGTGGTATCGGGCGGATTCTTTATCCGGAAGTGTTCGAAAAAGAGGCAGAAGCCATCGGATGTATGGAGAGGGAAGATGAAAGATGAAGGACACAATATGACCACCGGTATTTTATATGGCATCGGGGTGGGACCCGGCGATCCCGAGCTGTTGCCCCTCAAGGCCGTGCGCATTCTAGGCGAGGTGGAACGGATCTTCACGGCTTCCTCCACGCGCAACGATTACTCCCGGGCAATGGAGATCGTCCGGCCCCACATCCCGGCGGCGACCCCTATAGAACAACTGGCTTTTCCCATGAGCAAAGAACAGGCGGTGATGGAGGCGGCCTGGCGGCGGCATGCGGCCCGCATCGCCGCGGTGTTGGAACAGGGCCTCAAGGCTGCCTTCCTGACCCTGGGCGACCCGTTGACCTATTCGACCTACGGCTATATCCTGCGCCACCTCCAGGCCGATTGGCCGCACTTGGCGGTGCGTACCGTACCGGGAATCACCTCCTACCAAGCCGCGGCCGCCGCCACCAACCGGCCGCTGGTGGAGGGCGAAGAGGCGTTGCTCATCGTCTCCGGGGTGCACGGGGGGCAGCGCCTCCTGGATCTGAATCGGCCGCCCGAGAACGTGGTCTTCATGAAGGCCTACCGGAACATGCCGAGCATCACCGCAGCCCTGGAAACCACGGGCCTGCTGGCGGGCAGCCTGGCCGTGACCCACTGTTCCCGGGACGATGAACGCATTCACGCCGATCTGCGCCTTTTGGAGCGGCAGGTCCCCAACTACTGGACTTTGGTCATCGCCAAGCGGAACGGACATGCGCCCCAAAAGTAAAAAGCCAAAGCGGCGACCGGCCATTATCGCCCTGATCCTTTCGGTGGCCATGCTCGCCGTGGGCGCCTGGGCCATCGAGGGGCTCACCGCGGCCCACATCGGCCGGCGCATTGCCTGGCCCCTGGTGCGGCTGCTGCTGGCCATTGGCGTGGGCCTGGCCGCGGGGCAACTCATCGAAGCGGCCGGCTGGACGCGCAGGCTGGGGGCACTGGGCGCGCCGCTGTTTCGCTTCGGCCGCCTGGGGCCGCACTGCAGCGCCGCCTTCACCACGGCCTTCATATCCGGCGAAGCGGCCAATGCCATGCTGCTGGCGCATTGGAAAGAGGGGCGCATCGATCGATTTCAGTTGGTGCTCACCAACCTGGCCAACCAGGTGCCGGCCTTTTTCCTGCACCTGCCGACCACCATTTTTATGGTGTTGCCGCTCACCGGCTGGGCCGGCGGGCTCTACTTCATCATCACTTTCTTGGCCGCGCTGTTGCGGTTGCTGGTCGTGCTGCTGGTGGGGCGCTGGCGTATTGCGCCCAACCCTGCGGCAACCCCCTCCGGCCGCGGGGAAACGCCGCCGCGGCGGAGCGCGGCCATACTGTGGGCGACACTGAAGCAAAAGCTGCCGGCCCGGCTCCTGGGCGTGGCCACCTACGTGGTGCCCATCTACATCGCGGTCTTTCTGCTCAACAGTGCCGGGCTCTTCGAGTGGACCCAGGCATGGCTGGTGCGCGGCTTCTCTGAGGCCTTTATACCCGTGGAGGCGCTTTCGCTGGTGGTGTTGAGCTTTACCGCCGAGTTCGCTTCGGGGTTTGCCGCGGCCGGGGCCTTGATGCACGAAGGGGTGATTTCCACCCGGCAAGCCGTCATGGCACTGCTGATCGGCAACATCGTGGCCTTTCCCGTGAGGGCCTTGCGGCATCAACTGCCGCGCCTGCTGGGCATCTTCGCGCCCCGGATGGGGATGCTGCTGCTGCTTTTGGGGCAGGGGGCACGGGTGGTCAGTTTGGTCGTTGTGGGGGCGGCGTATTGGGTTTTGTTTTGAACGGGCCAATCGTACTCGTACGCGTACGCGACGATTCATTCCGAGTACGCGTACGAATGGGAAAGCGAAGGCATGGGGACGGTTAGCGGCCTCGTCATAGCGGGAACGCACAGCGGTGCCGGCAAAACCACGGTCGCTTTGGGCTTGATGGCGGCCTTGCGCCGGCGCGGGCTGCGTGTGGCGCCGTTCAAGGTGGGGCCTGATTTCATCGATCCGGGTCACCATGCCCAGGCCGCGGGTTGCGCCAGCCGCAACCTGGACGGCTGGATGTTGAGCCGGGAGTATAACCTGCATGCTTTCCGGCGCCAGGCGGCCGAAGCCGACGTGGCCGTGGTGGAAGGGGTCATGGGACTCTTCGACGGCGCCGGCGGCGATGGCGAAGAGGGCTCCACGGCCCAGATGGCCAAGTGGCTGGGGCTGCCCGTGCTGCTGGTGGTGGATGCCGCGGGCCTGGCGCGCAGCGCGGCGGCCCTGGTGCAGGGCTTCGAACGTTTCGATCCGGCGGTGCACTTTGCCGGGGTGTGCTTCAACAACCTGGGCAGCACCGGCCATCTGGATTACTTAAGGGAGGCCACGGAGCAGCATATCCATATGCCCGTTCTCGGCGGCCTGGTGCGCGACGAAGGGGTGGGGCTGCCGGAACGACACCTGGGGCTGGTGACGGCCGAGGATTGTCCGCTGTCCGAAGATGTTCTGGGGCGCCTGGCCGATCGCCTGGAGGCGGACCTGGACTTGGAACGGCTGCTGGCCGCACTGCCCGAGATGATCGTTCCTGCCCAGGAAGACCTTTTGCCGATTCGAAAAAAAGCCTCGGTGCGCATTGGTGTGGCCCGTGATCCGGCCTTCTGCTTTTATTACCCGGACAACCTCGATCTGCTGGCGGCCGCCGGCGCGCACATCGTGCCCTTTTCGCCGCTCAACGACGCGACCCTGCCCGAAGCTTTGGATGGCATTTACCTGGGCGGCGGCTATCCCGAACTGCACGCCGCCCGCCTGGCTGCCAACGAAAGCCTGCGCCATGCCATCCGGCAGCGCAGCCTCGAAGGAATGCCGATCTATGCCGAGTGCGGCGGCTTCATGTACCTGTGCCGGGAACTGGGCCTGGCGGACGGCGCCGTTTATCCCATGTGCGGCTGTTTCCCCTATCGGACCCGGATGTACTCCCGGCTACGGCGCCTTGGGTACCGCCAGGTGCAACTGATGGGCGACACGTTGCTGGGGCCCGCGGGCGCTGTGCTGCGCGGTCACGAGTTTCACTACTCCGACCTCGAAGCGGGCGAGTCGGGCAAAGGGCTCACCGCTTATACCTTGAGCGGTCGCCATGGGCAGATCCGGACAAACGAAGGCCATATGGTTCACAACACCTTGGGCAGTTATGTGCACCTCCATTGGGGCAGCCGGCCCGAGAGCGCCGAGGCTTTCGTGACGGCTTGCCGAAAGTATAGAGAGGTCGGGCGGAAATAAGAAGATGAAAGGAGTATTGCCGTGCATGTATATTGGCGCATTCAGCAGGATCTGGCCTGTCTTGGAGAGTTTCTGATCTTCCGCGATCCAAGCTTCAACCGCTGCTTCCGGGTGTGGATGAAGAAGAACGCCACTGGGGTCTCCTGGGCCGAAGATTGGATTTGGGAAAAAAACCATTTGAACTGATGGTCTGCTGGAGAAGGAGCGGTTTATGAAGCCCGAAGAGATTGAGCGCGAAAGTTTTGCCATCATCGATGCCGAAGCCGGGCCGCACACCTTTTCCGCGTTGGAGTGGCCTATCGTGCGGCGCATGATCCACACCTCGGCCGATTTTGAGTACCTGCGTGGCGTGCGTTTTTCCGATCGCGCTGTGGCAGCCGGCATCGAGGCCATCCGCGCCGGTGCCACGGTGTTCACGGACACCGAGATGGCCCGGTCGGGCATCCGGGCCAGGGGGCTGGAACGGTTCGGCAGCAAGGTGATCTGCCGAATGGCCGATCCGGAGATCGCCCGGGCGGCCCAGGCCGCGGCAACGACCCGGGCCGTGGCCGCCGTGGAGGCCGTGGCCGACCGGTTGAAGGGCAGCATCTGCGTGGTGGGCAATGCACCCACGGCCCTGTTGCGATTGATCGAGTTGATAGGGCAGGGATACACGCCGGCCCTGGTGGTCGGCCTGCCGGTGGGCTTCGTCAACGCGGCCGAGTCCAAGGCCCTGCTGCTGGCGACGGCGGTGCCCCATATCACCAACGTGGGCCGCAAGGGCGGTTCCAACGTGGCCGCCAGCGTGGTCAATGCGTTGATCCTTTTGGCGCAAGAAGCGGAAGAAGAAAAGAAGAAAGTGGGAAGTGCAAAGATGAAAGTTGAAGTGGGCCGTCGGTAATGGGATTGCGTAATGGTTTTACAACCGGCACGGCGGCGGCGGCGGCCACCCGGGCGGCTTTGGAACTTCTGGTGGCGGGCCGACCGGCCGAGCGAGTAACCGTCGTGCTGCCCGGCGGCGCCACCGTGCAGATCGCCGTGCATGGTTGCCGGCGTTTGGCGGAGCACGTGGCCGAGGCCTCGGTGATCAAGGACGCCGGGGACGACCCGGACGTCACCCACGGCGCCGAGATCGGCGCGCGGGTGTCGTGGCATCCCAATGGTCATGCGCGGCTGGTGGAGATCCGCGGTGGGGCGGGGGTAGGCACGGTGACCAAGCCCGGGTTGGAGACCCCGCCGGGCCAGGCGGCCATCAATGCCGGACCGCGGGCCATGATCACCCAGGCGGTCCTGGGGTGCATGGCGGCCTACGGCGTTTACGGTCTGGCCGAAACCGAGATCTTCGTGCCCAAGGGCGTCGAATTGGCGCGCCACACCCTCAACGGCCGACTGGGCATCGTGGGCGGCATTTCGATCCTGGGAACGACGGGCATCGTGCGGCCCCTGTCGCATGCGGCCTATGTGGCCACCATCGCCGCGGCCCTCTCCGTGGCCCGGGCCGCCGGTCTCGCTGAAGTGGTGCTGACCACCGGCCGGCGCAGCGAGCGCCTGGCCCAGGCGCGCTGGCCGGGGCGGTCGGTGGAGGCGTTCGTGCAGATGGGCGACTATTTTGCCGAAACCATGGCGCTGGCCGCCGGCAAAGGCTTCACGCGGGTAATCCTGGCTGTCTTCTTCGGCAAGGCGCTCAAGATGGCCCAGGGGATCGGCCACACCCATGCGGGTTCCGCCGAGTTGACCTTGGGCCGGCTGGCCGGGTGGACCTTGCAAATCAGTGGCGATGGGCAACTATCCCAGACGGTGGCCGCGGCCAATACAGCCCGGCAGGCCTTCGAGCTGATCCAGGCGCGCTGTCCAGCCGTGATTGAGAAAGTGGGCCAAGAGATGGTGCGAACGGCATTGGATTTCGGCCAGCACCAAATGGCTGTGACCGGGGTGATTTTCGGATTCGATGGCGAGGTGCGTTTCGATGGATAGGGAGAAAATTGTCGTCCTGGGTATGGGGCTCTCGGCCCGCGATTTGACGCCCATCCACCTGGAGGCCATCGGTTCGGCCGATTTGCTGGTGGGCGGCCGCCGTCACCTGGCGCAGTTTGAAGATCTCCCCATGCAGAAGAAAACCGTCGGTGGCGACCTGGAAGAGATCCTGACTCTGCTGCGCGCCCGGCCACCCCAATGTCGGGCGGTGGTGCTGGCCTCGGGCGACCCGCTGCTCTTCGGCATCGGCGGCCGCATCGTCCTGGAGCTGGGACCTGAACAGGTGCATATTATTCCCAACGTCTCTTCCATGGCGGCGGCCTTCGCCCGCATCGGCGAACCCTGGGAAACGGCTGCCCTGGTGAGTCTGCACGGCCGGAGCGATACCGCTCCCCTGGCCGCGGCCCTCAAATCCCGCAGCCTGGTGGCGGTGCTCACCGACGGCCGCCACACGCCGGCCTGGTTGGCCGGATGGCTGCTGGACAAGGGCGCTGGTCATTTTTCCATGGCGGTATTCGAACAATTGGGCACGGACCTGGAGAAGTACGCCTGGTACACCCCGGCCCAGGCCGCGGCCCTGGCCTTCGGCGCGCCCAACCTGGTGGTCCTCAAGGCCGATGCGGAACATTTGAACGCCGGACAAAGAGTGCGCGTCGGTCTGACGGATGAGGCCTATGACCACGAAAACGGCCTGATCACCAAGGCCGAGGTGCGCGCCGTGGTGTTGGCCAAGCTGGCGCTGCTGCCCGGCTTGACCTTGTGGGATTTGGGGGCCGGCAGCGGCGCGGTGGGCATCGAGGCCTCGCTGCTGCTCGGTGCGGGCCGCATCGTGGCCGTGGAAGCCAAAGCCGAGCGGGTGGCGCGGATCGAAGCCAATGCCCTGCGTTTCGGAGTCTACAACCTCGAGGTGCTGCAGGCAAAATTACCGGACGGTATGGATCTTCTCCCACGGCCGGACCGTATCTTCGTCGGCGGCGGAGGTCGGCATCTCCCGGCGATCCTCCGCCAGGCTGCCGGGCGCCTGGCAGCGGGCGGGGTGATGGTGGTCAACACCGTTTTGCTGGACAACCTGGCCCCGGCCACGGAAGTGCTGGAAGCGTGCGGCCTGGCGGTCGAAGTCGTGCAGATCCAGATCGGCCGAAGCAAACCCATGCCCTGGAGCCGCCGGTTGGCGGCGGAGAATCCGGTGTGGATCGTGAGCGGGAAGAAGAGAGAGGAACGTTGAAGTGGAAAGTGGAAAGCATTCCATCATCTTTTGCGGTGCCGGCCCCGGTGACCCCGAGTTGATCACGGTCAAGGGGCAGAGGGCCCTGGCCGAGGCCGATCTGGTGCTCTACGCCGGCTCGCTGGTGCCCGAGGCGCTGCTGGCCTGGGCACCGGCCGCGGCCCGAACGGTGAACAGCGCCGATCTGGCCTTGGCCCGCATCGTTGAACTGATGGCCGAAGGCTATCGCGCCGGCCGGCGGGTGGTGCGGCTGCACACGGGGGACCCCGGTTTGTACGGCGCCATCCACGAACAGATGGCGGCCCTGCGCGCTTTGGGGATCGACTACCGGGTCATCCCCGGCGTCACGGCTGCCTTTGCCGCGGCGGCGGCCTTGGGTGTGGAGTACACCGTCCCGGACAAGACCCAGACCTTGATTCTCACACGCATGGCCGGGCGCACGCCGGTGCCTGCAAAAGAGTCCCTGGCCGCCTTGGCTCGGCACCAGGCCTCCATGGCGATCTACCTGAGCATGGCCATGGTGGAAGATGTCTCCCGGATTTTATCGGAAGCCTACGGCCCCGAGGCGCCCTGCGCCATCGCCTGCCGGGTCAGCCATCCGGAGGAGAAGATCGTGCGCACCCGGGTGGCCGATCTGGCCAGTTCGGCTCGGCAGCACGCCATCGATCGGCTGGCTGTGATTGTTGTGGGGCCGGCCCTCGAAGACCCGGCGGCGTTGGCGGCATTGCGCTCCAAATTATATGACGAGGATTTCGCCCATGGCTACCGATCCGCGTAGAATGGCCATCTGGGTGTTGACCCCCAATGGGCTGGCTTTGGCGTCCCGGTTGCGGCGCCATTGGCCCGGAGCCGCCATCCACTGCTCCCGGCGCCTGGCCCCGGAGGGGCAGGCCCTGGCGGCGCAACCCTTCGAAGGGTTGATGCCCGCCGTGGCGGAGCGTTTCCTGGATTTCGATGGCCACCTCTTCATCATGGCCGCCGGCATCGTGGTGCGCGCCGTTGGTCCGCTCTTGGGGCACAAACATCGTGATCCGGCCGTGGTGGTGGTGGATGACGCCGGCCGGTTCGCCGTCAGCCTGGTGGCCGGCCACGTGGGCGGCGCCAACCGGTTGGCCCGGCGTATCGCCGATCTGTTGGGGGCCGTCCCGGTGATCACCACGGCCACGGATGTCAACGGCCGGCCGGCCATGGATATGCTGGCCGTGGAATTGGGACTGGGCATAGAAAATCCTGGCGCGGTGAAAGCGGTGAACATGGCCTTGCTGGCCGGCCGGCCCGTGGCGCTGTGGGACCCCTGGGGTCTGGTGGCGCCGGTGTTGGGTGCCGATGGCCAGGCTGTGGCGCTGGAGGTGCTGGCGGAGCAGGCCCCGGAGCACGCCGGGGTCTATGTGGATGACCGTTGCACGTTGCTGCCGGAGCATGTGCTGCGTCTGCGGCCCCCCTCCCTGGTGGCCGGCATCGGCTGCAACCGCGGTACCGCCGCCGAAGAGATCGCGACCTTGCTTACGGCCGCCCTGGCGGAAGGGGCGTTGTCGGGCCGCAGCCTTTGGAAAATCGCCTCCATCGACCTGAAGCGCGACGAGGCGGGCCTGGTGGCCCTGGCCCGGACGCTGGGCGTGCCGTTGCACTTTTATTCCGCGGAAAACTTGAACCAGGCAGGCCATGTGCCCAATCCATCGGCCATGGCGGCCAAACATGTGGGAGTACAGAGCGTATGCGAAGCAGCCGCCATTCTGGCAGCGCAACGGGGTCACCTGATCGTGACCAAGCGCAAGAGCGCCAACGCCACCGTGGCCATCGCCCGGCGGGCCTTTTTATCGTGGGCATCGGACCGGGCGACGCGGCCCATATCTCCGGCCGGGCCCGGCAGGTGCTGAACGCGGCCGAGGTGATCGTCGGCTACCGGACCTATATCGACCTGATCCGGCCCCTGGTGGCTGACAAACCGACGATCAGCACCGGCATGACCCAGGAGGTGCACCGGGTCGAAGCGGCCTTGGACGAAGCCCTGGCCGGCCGGCGGGTGGCGCTGGTCTCCAGTGGCGATCCGGGCATTTATGCCATGGCCGGGCTGGCGCTGGAGCTGTGCGCGGCCCGCAATGTGACGGCGGTGCCGGCATGGGGGGAGGGGGGCGGCTTGACCATCGAGGTGGTGCCGGGCATCCCGGCCTTGTGCGCCGGCGCGGCCCTGCTGGGGGCGCCCCTGACCCACGATTTTGCCGCCGTCAGCCTGAGCGATCTGCTGACCCCCTGGGAGACCATCGAAAAGCGGCTGACTGCCGCGGCCATGGCCGATTTCGTGATCGTGATCTACAATCCCAAAAGCAAAAAGCGGGGTTGGCAACTGCCCAGGGCCCAACAGATCATCCTCGGCCACCGGGCCGGCACCACACCGGTGGGCATCGTTACCGGTGCCATGCGCCCCGAACAGTGCATCGTCTTGACCGCCTTGGATCAGTTGCACGGCGCCCAAGTGGATATGCAGACCACGCTTTTTATCGGCAGCAGCACCACCCGACGCTGGGGTGAATTTATCTTTACGCCCAGGGGCTATGGGCATAAGTATGCCATAAACAGGAGGGACGAATGATGCAAGCCTATACCCACGTTTACACCGGCAACGGCAAGGGCAAGACCACGGCCGCCTTGGGGTTGGCCTTGCGGGCGGTCGGGGCCGGCCTGAAGGTCTACATCGGTCAGTTTATTAAAAGCGCCGAGTACAGCGAGATCAAGGCCCTGGCGCGCTTCAAGGATCAGATCACCCTGGCCCAGTACGGCCGGGGGTGTTTCATCCGCGGTGCCCCTTGCGAGGCCGATATCGACATGGCCCGCAACGGCCTGCGCGTTCTTTTCGATGCCTTGACCTCGGGGGCCTACGACCTGGTGATCGCCGACGAGGCCAACGTGGCCTTCGGCTGCGGCTTGATCACCGAAGCCGACCTGCTGGCCCTGATCGACGCGCGGCCGGCCGCGGTGGAGCTGGTGCTCACCGGGCGCGGGGCGCCGCCGGCGGTGGTGGCCAGGGCCGACCTGGTCACCGAAATGCTGGAGATCAAACACTACTTTCAGCAGGGGGTCTTGGCCCGCGACGGCATCGAGAAGTAATATGAATACCCAGGCAGCCTGTATCGCGGTTCTGGGCACCGGCTCGGACGTGGGCAAGAGCGTCGTGGCCACGGCCCTGTGCCGCATCTTCGCCCGGCGCGGCCTGCGTGTGGCGCCTTTCAAGGCCCAGAACATGTCCAACAACTCCGGCGTGACCCCCGAGGGACTGGAGATGGGCCGGGCCCAGATCGTCCAGGCCGAAGCGGCCCGGGTGGCGCCCCACGTGGACATGAACCCCATCTTGCTCAAGCCCACCAGCGATGTGGGCGCCCAGGTGGTGCTGCTGGGCCGGCCGCTGCTGGAGGCCGAAGCCAAGGCGTACTACCGGCGGAAAGAAGAACTCTGGGGCGAAGCCTGCGCGGCCCTGGACCGGTTGCGGCGCCAGTACGACCTGATCGTCATGGAGGGGGCCGGGTCGTGCGCGGAAGTCAATTTGCTGGCCAAAGACATCGTCAACCTGCCCATGGCGGCCTATGCCGGGGCCCCGGCCATCCTGGTGGCCGACATCCACCGCGGCGGCGTCTTCGCCCAGGTGGTGGGCACTCTGGCGTGCTTGGAAGAAAAGCAGAGCAAGCAGATCCGGGGAGTAATCGTCAACCGCTTCCGGGGGGATCTCGATCTCTTCAAGGATGGCGTGACTTGGATCGAGAAACGCACCGGCCTGCCGGTTTATGGCGTGCTGCCCTGGTTCAACGACTTTGGCATCGAAGCCGAAGATGCCGTGACCATCGAGCAGCCCGCGGCCGATGCCGCCAACGGCGCCGGGCCGTGCCTCGCGGTCCTCCGGTTGCCCCACATCGCCAATTTTACCGACTTCGATCCCTTGATGCGCCTGCCCGGCCTGGGGGTGGTCTACCTGGAGAAGGCCCGGGATCTGCAACGCTTCCAAGCGGTCATCCTGCCCGGATCGAAGAACACCCGCGGCGATTTGCATTGGCTGGCCGAAACCGGATGGCGCGGTATGTTGCTGGATTACGCCCGCTCCGGCGGCCATCTGCTGGGCATCTGCGGCGGCTACCAGATGCTGGGGCGGGCCGTGCATGACCTTCAGGGGGTCGAAGGGCTTCCGGGCAGCAGCGCCGGATTGGGCCTGCTGCCGGTGGAGACCGAACTCAAGGCGCCCAAGAGCACGACGCGCACATGCTTCTCCTGGGGCGATGCGTCGGGTGAAGGCTATGAAATCCACATGGGCCAAACCCGACGCCTGGGCGGCCGGCCGCTGTTCGCGGTCCAGGCGCGCAACCAAAGCGTCGGCCGGGATGACGACGGCTGCGCTTCGGACGACGGCCGCATCCTGGGCACCTACCTGCACGGCCTGTTCGACGCGCCGGGCATCACGCGGCGCTGGTTGACGGGCATTGGACTGGGCCACGTAAACGTGTCGGACGCCCATGGCCCTATGGCCCGGGATCGAGCTTACGATGCGTTGGCGGAACATGCGCTACGCCATCTCGATATGGCAGGGGTGGAGAATTTGATCGAAGCATACAGGGGGCAGAAAAGAAGATGATCCACGGACACGGCGGAAACATCCATGCAATGGCCCAGCGGCTGGGGTGCCGGCCCGAAGAAATTATCGATGTGAGCAGCAACATCAACCCCCTGGGGCCGCCGCCGGGATTGATGGATTATCTGCGCGAGCACCTGACGGTGGTCTGCCGCCTGCCGGAGATCGACAGCCAGGGTGTCACCGCCCAAATGGCCGCCCGGTTGGGCGTGGATGAAAGCTGTATCCTGGCCGGCGCCGGCACCACCCAATTCATCCATGCCATGTTCGCCGCGCTCCAGTCGCGCCGGGTGCTCATCGTGGGGCCGACCTACTCCGACTACGCCGATGCCTGCCGCGCGCGCAATATCCCGCCGCAATACTTTCTGGCCGACGCCCGCGACCATTTTCAGATCGATGTCGAGCGGCTGGCGCGCCAGGCCGGCGCGGCCGATACCGTGGTCATCTGCAACCCCAACAACCCCACGGGCGTATTGCTGCCCAAGGAAGCGCTGTGGGACCTCTGCCGCCGCCATCCGGCCATCCGTTTTGTAATCGATGAGTCCTATCTGCCCTTCGTGTCCGCCGCCGAGGATCTCAGCATGGTCGCTTGCGGCCTTGCCAATGTGCTCGTGCTGCACTCCCTGTCGAAGATCTACCGCCTGCCCGGTTTGCGCATCGGCTTTGCGATCGCCGCCGCGCCGGTCATCTCCGGCTTGCGCCGGCGCATGGCGCCCTGGAGCCTCAACAGCCTGGCCCAGGCCGCGGTGGGATTTCTATGCGCGCACAGCGTCCGGATCGAAGCCTTCGCGCGCCACAGCCGCGAGTATGTCGCCCGCGAGCGCCGGCGCTTCTTTGCCTGCTTGCAAGCCAACGGCGCGTTGCAGCCCCATCCCAGCAGCGTCAATTTTTTCCTGGTCCAACTGGCCCCCCACCTCACCGCCGGGCAGGTGTGCGCCCAGTTGGCCCAAGAGCGCCTCCTGATTCGCGATTGCTCCAATTTTCACGGCCTGAACGCCCAGTTCATCCGCATTGCGATCCACCAGCCCGAGGTCAATGGCCGGGTGGCCGCCATGCTGCTGGCCAGTGCGCCATCCGCTTCGGCCACCCAAAAGGATGCTATGCATGGCTGATTCTTCCTGGCTGATGGTTTGCGCGGCCGTGGCCCTGGACCTGGCTCTGGGCGATCCCCAGGGGTGGCCCCACCCGGTGCGCTGGATGGGCCGGGCTATATCGTGGTTCGAACCGGTGTGCCGCAGGTTTTGGAAGAACGAACGCGGGTCCGGTGCGGTTTTCGCCGTCGTTTTGGTGGCGGCTGCCTGGGGGCTTTCATTTTTGCTGCTCAAGGGCCTGACAGCGCTTCATCCGCTGATCGGCATCGTGGCCGCCACGGGGATGCTTTACTACTGCCTGGCCATACGGTCCCTCATGGCGGCCGCCATGGAGATTTACGGTTTACTGATGCATCGGGAGATCGACTTGGCGCGGGAGAAACTCTCGCTTATCGTGAGCCGCGATGTGGCCCACTATCAGGAAGCCGATATTGCCCGAGCCACGGTGGAAACGGTGGCCGAAAACTTCGTGGACGGTGTGCTCTCTCCGCTTTGCTTTGCCGCCGTGGGCGGTGCGCCCCTGGCCATGGCCTACAAGATGATCAACACCCTGGACTCCATGGTGGGCTACAAAAACGCGCGCTATATCCGCTTCGGTACGGCGGCGGCGCGCCTCGACGATGTCGCCAACTATCTTCCGGCGCGGCTTTCGGTGGCGCTGATCGCCGCGGCGGCGCGCCTTTTGGGCGGACCGGGTGCACAACGCCGCGCATGGTATACGGCCAGAAGCGAGGGGGGCCACCACGCCAGCCCCAATGCCGGATACCCCGAGGCGGCCTTTGCCGGAACGTTGGCGGTTCGGCTCAATGGGCCCAACTCCTACCATGGCCGCCTGGTGAACAAGCCCTATATCGGCGTCGGTTTCGGTGCGGTGACCATGGCCTGTATCCCCAGGTCATGTCAGTTGATGCTGGTGGCGGGCCTGTTGGGCGCAGGGGCGCTTTGCGCCGTGGCGGTTTTAGCGGGGTGGTGATGACGGTTTTACTCGCTTCGGGCAATCACTTCGCGGATGCGCTGAAGCATGTTGCGGAAGTTGTATGGCTTCTGGATAAACCCTTTGGCCTGGATTAGAATGGGGTCCTTGCCGGGTTCGTCCAGGGAAAAGCCGCTGGATATGAGCACTTTGACGCCGGGATTGATTTTGAGCATCTCTAACAGGCAGTTCCTGCCGCCCATGCCGGGCATGATCAGGTCCATCAGAACGATAGCGATCTTCGGCCCTTCCTGGCGGTAGAGCTGTAACGCCTCTTCCCCGCTGGCAGCGGAGAGGATATGGTAGCCGTTGGCCGAGAGCATGTCCCTGGCCAGTTCCCGTAGAAAGATTTCGTCATCCACCACCAGAATGGTTTCTCCCGCGCCTCTCTGGATAGGCGCTTCGGGGATCTCGGCATCCGGTTGGGCGACGGCGGCAATGGCCGGCAAGTAGATCTGGAAGGTTGTTCCCGCTCCGGGCGAGCTCTGGCAGGATATATGGCCGCCGTGGTTCTTGATGATGCCGTAGGCCATGGCCAGTCCCAAACCGGTGCCCTGGCCCACCTGCTTGGTGGTGAAGAACGGTTCGAAAAGATGTTCCATCACCTCTGCGGACATGCCTTGTCCACTGTCCGTGACGGTCAGCAGCACGTAGTCGCTGGTTCCTTCCTGCAGGTTGACTTTGCGAAACATGTCGTCGGGGGTTACATTGGCCGTGGCGATAATCAGGTGCCCGCCGTCGGGCATGGCGTCCCGGGCATTGACGCCGATGTTGAGCAGTACTTGTTCCAGTTGCACCGGATCGGCGTTGACCGTTTGGATGGGCTTGGTCAGGCGCAGTTCGATGTCGATCATTTTGGGGATGGTGCGTTTGAGCAGCTTTTCCACCTGGATGATCACCTGGTTGACATCCACCGGCCGGGGCTTGATTTCTACTTTGCGGCCGAAGGCCAGCAGTTGTTTGGTCAGATCCGTGGCCCGCTGCGCGGCCTTTTCGATCTCCCTGAGTTTCATGGCATCCGGGTCGGAGCTCTTGCGCCCCATCAGCAAGATCTGGGAATACCCCAGGATTGCCTGCAATAGATTGTTGAAGTCGTGGGAGATGCCGCCGGCCAGGGTGCCGATGGCTTCCATCTTCTGGGCCTGGAGCAACTGGGCCTCTAGCTGTCGGGTGGAGGTCAGATCGCGGGTGAAGCCGCACAGCCCGGTGATCCGGCCGGTGCTGTCGGCCAGCGGAACCTTGATGCTGTGAAAGGTTTTCTGGGATTTGGCCACATGCCGGAGTTCTTCCTGTTCCACGATCTCGCCCCGCAGCACGCGCGATTCGGTTTCCAGCGTGCGTTCCGCGACTTTGGCGCCAAAAAGTTCTTCGTCCCCCCGGCCGAGAAAATCTTCGGCCCGCAGGCCGTATATGCGCTCCATGATCGGGTTGACCAGGGTATATCGCAGTTGCCGGTCTTTCAGGAAGATAGCGTCCTGGGCACTCTCCACAATGGTGCGGAAGCGCTCTTCGCTCTCCTTGAGGCGTTCCTCGGCGAGCCGTTTGCCCTCCCTGATCTGGATGGTTTCGAAAATGCGCTGCAACAGATTGATCAGTTCCACCGGCCGAACCGGTTTTTGCAGATAGTGGAAGGCCCCCATTTCCATGGCTTTGATCGCCGAATCCACGTCAGCGAAGGCCGTCATCAAGGCGCAAATGCAATCCGGGCTGATGGTTTTGAGCTGGGTCAACAGGTTTATGCCCGAATCGTCGGGCAGCTTTAAATCCAGCAGCGCCACCTGCGGGGTATAACGCGCGGCAAAATCCATGGCCTGGGCACAAGTGGCGGCCTGGAGCAGCGTGTATCCCTCCTCGTCCAGGATATCCTGGAGGTTATCCCGCAAGGCTTCGTCGTCGTCGACGATCATGATCGTTTTTTGCATCGCACTACCTCGGTGGCCATCAACAGTTCGCAGCGCTTTTGCCAGCCCGGGAAACTTCGTCTACCAGTTCCAGCAGCCGTTCCATTTTCAATGGTTTGGTCATAAAGGTGTATGCGCTCTCGTCCAAGGCTTGGCCGATGGCATCTTGCATCTCATCGGCATAGCCGGTGATCAGAATGGTCGTTAACTGCGGTTGAAGTACTTTGATGCGTCGATAGACTTCCAGCCCCGCAACCTCGGGAAGTTTGAGATCGAGCAGCAGCAGATCGAAAGCTTGCTGTTTTGCCATGTCGATGGCGGTCTGACCGTCATTCGCCACGGCCACGCAATAGCCGCCCGCGGTGAGCAGTTCCTTGAGGTTGTCGCACAGGGCGCCATCGTCATCGGCCACCAGAATGTAGCCGTTGCGTCCGTGGTTGCGGGCTGCGGCGATCGTCCCCATCAAGGTCCGCATATCCAAGGGTTTCTTCAGAACGGCCCACACGCCGTTGTCACAGGCGGTTTGGATCAAGTCGGTGAGGGCGTAAGCCGTCATCAAAATCACGCGCAGGCGGGGGTTGGCGGCTTTCATCCTGAGGAAACATTCGACCCCGTTCATGCCGGGCATTTTGATGTCCATCATGACCAGGGCGAAGTCATTTTCGGCCACCATCGCCATGGCATCTTCGCCGTTATAGGCGGTTTGCACCCCATACCCTTCCTCTTCCAGCACATCCTTGATGCTGTCGATAAAGGCCACGTTGTCATCGACCAACAGGATTCTGCCTTGCATGTTGCACTCCTTTCGATCGCTTCAGATCCAGATCTTCCAGTGCGGTATCCAGGGCGATACGGGTCGAATGCACGATCAGTCATTGCCGCCTTGGGGCTGAAGCTTACACGGCAGGGCAAAGCTGAAACGGGTGCCTTCTCCGAGCGTACTTTCTAAAGATACGTCGCCACCGTGTTCGTTGACAACCTTTTTTACAATGGCCAAACCGATGCCCGTCCCCCGGGCTCGGGTGGTAAATAGCGGCTCGAAAGCACGCTGGAGCGTATCCGGCGCCATGCCGATGCCGTTGTCTGTGATTTCGATCACCACCTTGTTATCGGCAAAATAGCTTTTAACTGAAATTTGAGGGCGATAATCGGAAGATAGATCGTTTGCGGCGGACATTTTGGCTTTCACCGCCTGGATGGCATTGTCCAGGACATTGATGACCACCCGGCGTATCTTCTCCGGGTCATGGGGCACAACCGGCAGGGGACGGGCCAGGTCACGAGTGATGGGGATGCCCTGGGATTCCTGAAGTTGTTCGATCACCTGGATCAGCCAGGGGGTGAGGTCCTCCTTGACCATCGAGGCCATGCGGCCGCGGGTAAATTCCAGCAGGTCGGCGACGATGGCATCGCACAACGCCACCTGATCTTCGATGCGTCGGAAGTGTTTATCGACCTTTTCATCCCGATCGCCGATTTTGCGTTGCAGGAAAAAGTTGGACGAACGAATGACCCCCAATGGATTGCGCAGTTCGTGACTCACCGTGGCTGTCAGTTGGCCTAGCACCGCCAACTTTTCACGTTTTACCAATTCGTTTTGGGCCTCTTCCAGGGCCTGGGTACGCGCTTGCACCATCGTTTCCAGGTGCTGGCGGTACTGGGCCAACTCCCGTTCGATGCGTTTGCGTTCGCCGATGTCCACCGTCATGGTCAGCAGACAATCGTCTCCGTGGTAAGTGATGGGGGTAACGGAAAAAAGGCTCTCCAAAATCCGGCCATCTTTGGCCCGGAACTGGATCTCCATGCCATCCACGTGGCCGTCGCGCCGAAAACTTGCCAACATGCGCTCCCGGTCGGTGGGATCGACAAAAATATTCAAATCATATGGCGTACGGCCGATGGCCTCCTCCCGGTTGAAGCCGGTACGCCGGCAAAAAGCCTCGTTGACTTGCAAGTAGCGGGAGTCGGAAATCCGCGTGACAACGATGGAATAAGGCGCATTGTCGAGAATGGCGCGATAGCTCTCTTCGCTTTCGCGCAGTTGGATTTGAGCCGCTTTGAGTTCGTCGATCTCTTTGGCCACCACCAGCAAACATGCTTCTTCGTTATATTGGATCACCCGGCAGGACCACAGGTTATAGGATAGGGCGCCGTCCTTGTATCGTACCAAGACCTCCATGGCATCCACCTGGCGGTCCCGCTTGAGCGCCTCGATTAATTTGGCGCGGTCGGCTTGGTTGGCGTAGATATTCAGTTCCGAGGAGGTGCGACCGATGGTTTCTTCGGCCGAGTATCCGGTGCGCTGGTAAAAGGTGCTGTTGGCCTCGATGTATTTGCCGTCGCTGAGCCGTGTCAGGCAGATGGCATCGGGGGCCGCCTCCAAAATGGAGCGGTAGCGCCGTTCGCTCTCCACCATCGCCTTTTGGGCCTCCTTGAGGTCGTTGATCAGCGTGGCGACCACCAGCACACACTCTTGGTTCTTGAACATCATGACGCGGGCCGATACCAGGTCGGTGAGCAGGGTGCCGTCCTTGGCCCGGAACACGATCTCCATGCCATCCATCCGGCCCTTCTCGCGCAACGCCGCCACCATGCGTTTGCGGTCGGCGGGGTCGGTATAGATGTTGATATCCAGCGCGGTGCGACCGATCACCTCGTCGCGACGATAACCGGTCTGATGGCAAAAGGTGTCGTTGATTTCGAAGTATCGGCCGTCCACCAAACGACTAATGGAGATGGCATCCGGCGCCACTTCCAATACCCGCCGGTAGCTCTCCTCGCTTTCGCGCAACGCCTTCTGGGCCTCTTTGAGAGGGGTGATGACAGTGGCGACGAAAAGAATGCACTCTTTGCCCTTGAACTGAATGGGGCGGCCGGACACCAGATTTTCCAAAAGGGTACCGTCCTTGGCACGAAAACGGAGCTCCAGGCCTTCGATGCTGCCTTGGCGCAGAGCCCGCCCCAGTTGCCGTTGGTCTTCCTCGGTGGCGAAGAGATTCAAATCGGTGGGGGTGCGGCCGATCACTTCCTCGAAACTATAGCCGGTATGGCGTGTGAAGGCTCTGTTGATGTCGACATAGCGGCCCGTTTCCGCCTCATTGATGGTGATCGTGTCCGGGCAAAGGTCCATGACCCCGTAATAGCTCGCCTCGCTTTCGCGCAGGGCGCTTTCCAGGCGCAGCGCATCCGTGCGATCCCTGGATATGCCGAAAAACCCGACCGGCTCGCCCGATGCGCTCCGCAATAGAGAGGCCGACATCTCGTGCCTGCGCCGGGTGCCGTCTTTTTGAACCAATTCGTATTCGATGATTTTTGTGGCATTGCCTGTGCTGTAAATCTTCGCGAGCGTCTCTTCGATTTTTTGCGCGCTTTCAGGCGTGACGCATTGGCGATAGTCTCTTCCCAGCAACTCTTTGGCGTCATAGCCCATGCCCAGGCACATGGCCGGATTCACGAAGATGAAGTTCCCTTTCAGATCGAGTTCATAATAACCCTCTTCCATGTTCGCGAGGACATAATGGTGCTTTTCCTCATTGGGCGAGAGATTATTCTTGCGGGTTTTGGATGCCCTGGTTCGCTGTCCGGTGGTTACCTTCGTGCGTTTATCGCTGGTAGGCCTCTGGGAAGTCATCACGCTCCTTCGAATTCGGTGTCAAGTGCTATCGGCTATCAGCTCGAACAAGATGCACCTATAGGGCTTTGCCACGCGAGGGCCGTGTCTTGGGCGGTGTAACGTGCTCAAGATTATGGCAAAAGGGTCAAGGCTGTCAACGAATGCCTTTAACTGAGGGAAGGATACGCGATAGGGGGGAGCCGAAAAGTTTTTACCGAGGCAAACCCGGGCGCGTTGCACTTGCGATCAACGCGCCCGGCAGGTAAGGGGCCGTCGGGTTTCCATCGGAGCGAAAACCATTGAAGGTGATACTAAAATTTCTAATGGGATCGAGTCACAGCATGGGAAGTGGAGAAAAACGCCGGGTAGATGAAGATTCAGGACGAGAGCATGGTTTCGGAATGAGTATCAGTCACCGATGAGCGATATAATAAAACAACCGCCACCGCCGCCACCGCCATCGCTGGCGCTGCCACCGTTGTCCAGGCTGCCGCTGTTGTCCGGGATGACGTCTGGATCGTACTCGGAAGCAAGATACACTTCGTTGGAATCGCCACTTTCGTTGCCGTCGCTGTCGAAAGCCCGTACCACAAAATAATAGGATTCGTACTCGTCGAATCCCTTCACGGTGCATTGGGTATCGGTACCTTCCCACTCCGGGTGATTGTAGTTGTAAGCTTCACCCTCTTCGCGGGCATAAACGTGATATCCTGCTAAATCATCTCCCGTGTTGGGGTCCCAGGCAAGGGTAACATCCATTGCCCATGCCAAGGCGGGAAATAGAAAAGATATAAGAATAAGCAGGAGCAGGGGCAGTGAGTTTTTTTCTTTCAAAATGGTGGGCCTCCTTTTTAAATACGACTAATGGCACTGTCTGGGCATTGTCGCCACACGTGGGTGGTGGCTGGAACCGCACAATGCAAAGTAGGTGCCAGAAATTGTCAGGAGGTGCAGGTAGTGTCCTAATGTCTTTTATTTATTGGACATCAGTCCATTCAGCCTTTGGTGGAACAACCAAAGAAGAGGGTGTCGGATTACCGTCGCGAACGCTGGGTGGATGGAGTGGTTACGATTTCGTACCTTGAAGACGGTATAAGGGGGTGCGTACAGGCAGTACGAGGAGGTGGGGGCTATGGTTTTTTCAGAACAAGGTCTCGATAAAGCAGCTACCGCCCCCACTTCCGCCTTCGCCTGCATCGCCGTTCAGGCTGCTATCCACATTGCCGCCTGCATCGCCGTTCGGGCTGCTATCCACATTGCCACCCGGATTCCAGTAAATTTCGTTGGAATCGCCGCTTTCATTGCCGTCGCCGTCGAAAGCCCTTACGACGAAATAGTACCGTTCGTATTCGTCAAAACCAGATACGGTGCACTGGGCTTGATCCCCTTGCCATTCAGGATGGGCGTAATTATACATCTCGCCCTCTTCGCGGGCATAAAGGCGATAGCCAATGATGTCGCTTTCGTTGCAAGGATCCCAGGCAAGGGTGACCTCGGCGCTCCACCCGATGGCAGGAAGGCAAGTTGCGATCGACAGGATAAAGAGAATCAACCTGATTTTTCTATGCATACCTCTTCCCGGTTCAGCGAAAAGTCAATTCTGTTTTTACTGGATGCTTCTGAGACAGGAGCGACAACATGCCACGGAGCTTCTTAAAGCCGACCATTGTCGTTTTGTTTTCGTAAGACAACGAACCCATAGCATAAATGTGCGGCGAGAGGAAATAAAAAAATGCGTGGGTAAGATTCCTGTGTCAGATTACAGCGAATTAAAAAAATGATCGACGGTGGGACAGACGATTGACATGTCCAGCATGTCTGGGCATACTCAAGGCTACCCGAAATCGATACCAAATGCGGTCGAGGACCTAATTCGAGGAGAGAAGGAGAACCCATGCGGACCAAGCAGGATTACATCAACGGCCTTAAGAAGATGAAGCGCAATGTCTACTTCAATGGTGAGCGGATCGACCGGACAGACGAGCTTCAAATGGCGTGCATCGACAACATCGGCACCACCTATGACGAGGCGGCCAAGCCGGAAAACCAGGAGCTGATGACGGCCATTTCACACCTGACCGGCGAGCGCATCAATCGTTTTACCCATGTGCACCAGAACAAAGAGGATCTGCACAGGAAGCAAGACATGACCCGCATGCTCTGCCAGAAGGTGGGGGGCTGCATCCAGCGCTGTATGGGTGTGGATGCAATTAACGCCATCTATAATGTTTCCTATGAGGCCGACAAAGGAAACAAGGGCGATACCCAGTATCACGAGAACTTCAAGAAATGGCTGACCCGCTTTCAAACCGAAGATCTCATCGGTTGCTGCGCCCAGACCGACGTCAAGGGGGATCGCATGCTGCGGCCGGCCGACCAGCCCAATCCCGGTGCCTATGTGCATATCAAGGAACGGCTCAAGGATGGCATCGTGGTGGAAGGATGCAAGGTGCATATCTCCGAAGCATCGGTGGCCGATGAGGTGTTGGTGGTGCCCACCCGGGCCTTGCGCCCGCAGGATAAAGATTACGCCGTGGCGTTTGCCATACCGGGCGACTGGGATGGTCTCAAGCAGGTGACCACCATCCATCGGTTCCGGGAGCGCGAGCATTTCAAGCGTGGCTGGATGCCGGCCTCCACCGACTCCTATATGATCTTCGAAAACTGCTTCATCCCCTGGGAGCGGGTTTTTCTGGCCGGCGAATATCAGCATGGCGGCATCAATGCCCTGCTCTTCGCCCTGTTCCACCGCCACTCCTATTCGGGCTGCAAGCCGGCTATCGGCGACGTAATCCTTGGCGCCGCCGCCCTGGCTGCCGAAGTCAACAACGTGCACAAGGCTTCCCACGTTCGTGAAAAGCTGGCCGAACTGATCATGGTCACCGAGCTGGGCTATGCGGCCGGTTACACCGCCTCGGACTTGGGTGGCCCCAGGGTGTATATGCCGGGCAAAGGACTGGTCCCCTACGGCCCCGGATCGTATATCCCCCACTCGATCTACTGCAATGTGGGCCGCTGCCTGACGGGCGAAGCGGTCTACCGGGAGTCGGAAATTCTCTGCGATATCTCCGGCGGCGTCGTGGCGACCTTCCCCCACGAGAAAGATTTCATGAACCCGGAGACCGGCGATCTGCTGTTGAAGTATACCCAGCGCAACCCGGATATGCCCGTGGAGGACCAGGCCCAATTCTGGCGCTACCTGGGCGACGTGCTCTGTTCGGCCAAGGGCGGTATCCATAGCGTGGGCGGCTATCACGGCGGTGGATCGCCCATCATGGAACAGATCGCCATTACGACCCAGTACGACATTGAGGCGCGCAAAAAGCTGGTGCGTTATATCGCCGGCATGAGCGGCGGGGATCGGGAAGCCCTGGCGCCTAAGGCAGATACCGAGAAATAGCTTTTCGGCACACGATTGTCACCAAAGCTCTCCGCGGGTTTGCGGGGAGCTTTTCTTGTTGGGCGCGAGGGGAGGTTTTGAAGCCACTTCTAGTTCAACAGGGCGCATAGGCCGGAAACCGCAAAAAAACCGGCGAAGACCAAGAGGAAGGTGGCGCAGGCGCCGATCATCCAGCGGTAGGTCCGATCGCCGATAAAGCGGCCGCCCTTCCAGATCGCCGTCGATACGGCCGAGTACCAGGTGAGATCGGCCAGAATGTGGCCACCGAAGAAAAAAACGAGTCCCCAGGCGCCTTGGCCGAGGCTATGGGTGATGTAGCCCAAGCCGATGGTCACCCACCAGATCGACCAGTAAGGATTGGCCAGGCTCAGCAGCACGCCCGCGGCCACCAGGTTTCTTTCTGTGGTCGGGCCGGCCGACAAGCGCAAGGTCATGCGCGGCAGAGAGCGGAACATGCCCCAGGCCATCCAGGCCAGCACCCCGGCGCCGATGATGGCCGTGGTGATAAATACAGCCGGGGCCCGCAGCACAGGCGCAAGTCCCGCAACGATGGCAACCACCAGGGCCGCTTCCAGCAGCCCATGGCCCAGAATCAGGAGCGGGCCGGCCATGTATCCGCGCCGCGGACTCTCGCCGATGGTGACGGTCAGCAGCGGTCCGGGCATCAAGGCGCCGGAGAGCGCCAGCAGGAAGGAGGTGGCAAAAATGGTCAGTAAAATCGGCATGAATCTATCGACTATATTATGGCAACTTGATTATGTGGCAAGAATCCTTTATATTTCGGGCCATCTATAACAGCCGGACGTTTGGGCCGTCAAGATCGACAGCCTGGCGGAACAATAAACGGCACGCGTGACGACACCACGGTAAATAAGCGGAGGAAGGCAGATGGATCTGAAAACGTTGGAAGAAACTCCCCCCTGGGAGTGGCCCAAGGACACGGACAAGATGTTGCTCGACATCCTGCGCAAAGGGCCTGTCGATGCACCCGATCGCATCCTGGCCGTCCAGTTGGCCGGTGAATCCACCGTGGTCAATGACGAATTGGCCCGCGCGCTGCTTTCCGTAGCCCAGAACGATAAGGAAGATGGGGAGGTGCGTGGCGCGGCGCTGATTGCTTTAGGCCCGGCGCTGGAACAGGCCGACATGATGGGCTTCGAAGAAGAAGATTATATCGTGATTTCCGAAGACGTCTTCCGTATGCTGCAAACCTCCCTGCAAAAGCTGTACATGAATCCCGATTTGCCCAAGGATATCCGGCGCGCGGTGCTGGAAGCCGCGGTGCGCGCGCCCCAGCAGTGGCAGTTCGAGGCGGTACGCGCCGCTTATGCCGGCAATGACGAGGCCTGGCGCCTGACGGCGGTCTTTTGCATGGGGTATCTCGACGGCTTCGATGCGCAAATTATGGAATCCCTGGCCAGCAACGACCCCGACATTCATTACCATGCCGTCTGCGCGGCCGGCAATTGGGACGTCCACGATGCATGGCCGCACATCGCGGCGTTGGTCCGTTCGGATGAGACCGACAAAGAGTTGCGTATCGCCGCCATCGGTGCGCTGGCCGGTATCCGTCCCGAAGAGTCGGTGGAAGTCCTCAACGGCCTTATCGATTCCGAAGACGAGGATATCGTCGAGGCGGTCTTCGAAGCCTTGGCCATGGCCGGTGGGCTTGCCGAATTCGAAGGCGATGAATTCGAGGACGACGAAGAGAATTCCTGACTGGAAGCCATTTCAAAACCTTCAATCAGGTTCAGTAGTGAAGTGGCTTCTACTCTTTCAAATACTCTAGAAAAGCCCCCATCCCGGTAACCACGTCCAGGTGAGCCAGTCCCCGGCGCACCTGGACGATTTTTTTATACTCCTTGGCATCCATGAGCAGTTCTTCCTTGCGCGTGCCGGACTGCTTGATGTCGATGGCCGGCCAGAGGCGTTGCTCGGCGCACTTCTGGCTCAGCACCAGGTCCATGTTGCCGGTGCCTTTGAACTCCTGGTAGATGATGTCGTCCATGCGGCTGCCGGTGTCCACCAGAATGGTGGCCATGATGGTCAGCGAACCGCCGTTTTCCAGGTTGCGCGCCGCGCCGAAAAGCTGGCGCGGGATCTCCAGGGCATTGGCCGCCAGACCGCCCGACATGGTCCGGCCGTGGCTGGGGGTGTCGGTGTTGAATGCCCGGGCCAGGCGTGTGAGGGAGTCGATGAAGACCACGGCATCCTGGCCGGCCTCGGCGCAGCGGATGGCCGTGTTCATGGCCAGGCGCGTGATGCGCATGTGCTGGGCGATGCCCTGGTCGGCCGAGGAATAAAGCACGCGCGCCTTCTTCACGCCCCGGCGAAAGTCGGTGACCTCCTCGGGGCGTTCGTCCACCAGCAGAACGAAAACCGTGGCATCTTCATGGTTGGTGGTGATGGCATTGGCCATATGCTGGAGGATGGTGGTCTTGCCCGATTTGGGCGGTGCGATGATCAGGCCGCGCTGACCCCGGCCGATGGGCACGATCGTGTCCAGGGCGCGGCCCATCAGGTCCTGCTTGCCCAGGGTGAGGATGAAACGCTGGGTGGGATTGATGCTCACCTGGGCTTGAAGTGGTACGATGTTGGCAAATTCGGCCACGGGTCGGCCACCGATGGACTCGATGGCGTTGAGTTTCAAATTCGTGGCCTTGCCGCTTCCCGGCACACCGCTGCCTTCGATGCGCGATCCCTCCCGCAGGTCATACTGGGCAATTAGGGGCGCTGGCACAAAAGGGTCGAGTGGGTTGGGTTGATAGTTGTTATCGATGCTCCGCAGAAAGCCGAAGCCTTTATCCAAAATTTCAAGGTATCCGCTGACAGGTTTCAAAACGTTCCTTTCAAATATGTCGAACCGATGTGGAATTTCTATGCATGGGGTTTTTTAAGCGCCCTCAGGATGCGGCTATCCTTGCCGGCATCCAAGTCCTCCAAGGCGAAGAGCAGGGCGCTCTCCAGCAAGGCCGACTTGTTTTCGATGGCGATGCCCGCCAGCTTCATTTGGTGAAAGTGACGGTTGAAACGCTCCAGGAGCGTTTCGGGCAAGTAAAAGCCGGCCTTCTTTTTGGGAACGGACTTGGGCGGCGCCGCCGGCAAACGCATGGCGGTCGATACCGCGTCCAAATCGGAATCCTCAAAAAAATCTGGGGACTTGTTGCGCTCGGATGCCGTCATCGATGAGCCTCCTGCTGAGTTTGCGGTAATCCTCGGCGCCGGTGGCGCGCGGGTCGAACTCGAATATGGTTTTGCCGTCCCCCGGCGCCTCGGACAAGCGCACATTGTAGCGGATGGGATCGCAGATTTGCCGGGTGAAGAGCCGTTTGAGTTTACGATACAAATCGATGCTCTGCCGGGTGCGGCGGTCAAAGAGGGTCGGCAGCACATACTTCAAGGCCAGTTGGTTGTTCTGCTTCTGGGCCGAGACCAGATACTGGAAGAAGGTTTTCAGGCCTTCCAGGGCCGGGGCTTGCAGCGACACCGGGCAGAGCACCTCTTGGACCGCCATGAGGATGTTGACGCTGAGCAGATCCCAGCCCGGCGCGCAATCGAAGATCAGAAAATCGAGGGAGTCTCCCTTGGGTACGATGGACTGGCTGAGCAGCGCATGGCGACGCTCCCGGGGCTGTTCGCCCAGCCAGTTCTTCAACTCGACCAGTTTGATGCCGCCCGCCAGAATCCACAGATTCTCCCTGGCCGGGCAGACCGCTTCTTTCTTGGACACCGGTTCGCCCTCGCCGTTGCGGCCGGTGATAAATTCATACAGGCCGTAAGCGGGCTTGACGCCCAGGAATTTGGCCACCTGATCCTGGGTATCGCAATCCACCAGCAACACCCGTTGACCCTGCAGGGCCAAGTCATGGGCCAGATTGACGGCGGTGGTGGTTTTGCCCACACCCCCCTTGGCCATGGCCACGGCAATCTTGCGCATGCAAGTCTTTCCTTTAGATAAAGGTTCCGGAGAGCGATGTTACAAGGAGTTTCAGAAGCATAGCCGAATGACTGAAAGGCAGAAAGTCTGAATTCTTCTATCCGACCTCTAACCCACTGGCCCAAAAAAAACAAGCTCTTTTTGATCGCGGCAATTTGCTGATATAAGCGATTTGAACCATCCATAAAAGAGAAGGCCAAACCAATGGTGGAAAAGAAGATACAGCTCAGCGCCAAGGAGTTCGATGCCATCGTAGAGCAAGCCATCGACCGCATTCCCGAGGAGATGCGCCGGCATCTGGAGAATATCGTGATCTCGGTGGAAAGGCGGCCAAGCGCCGATATGCTGGCGGAGTTGGACATGGGCCCGGATGAGACCCTTTTTGGCATCTACTGGGGCGTGCCGCTGCCGGAGCGCTCGGTAACCGCGCCGCCCCTTTATCCGGACACGATTTTTCTTTTTCAGGAACCCCTGGAGCAATTCTGCCGCACCCGGGAAGAGCTGGTGGAAGAGATCGAGATTACCGTGGCTCACGAGATTGCCCATGCATTAGGGATGAGTGATCGAGAACTCGATGAATTGGGCTACGGATAGCGATAGCAACCTATCGATGCTCGCGGGTCTTGAGGAACTTCACCTGGGGCCACTGCTCGCTGATGTGGGTGACCCACCACATGCTGGGCGCCAGGTAGGCCAGGTTGCCATCGGCATCCAACGCCAGGCCGGCCTGATTCTCCTTTTGGAACTCCGTCAGCTTCTTCTTGTCGTCGCAGGCCACCCAGCGTGCGGTGGCGTAATTCACGGGCTCATAGAGCGCTTCTACCCCATATTCGTCGCGCAGCCGGGCAATGGTCACATCGAACTGTAACACCCCTACTGCGCCCAGGATATAATCGTTTCCCAGCAGGGGACGGAACAACTGCACGGCGCCCTCTTCGGCCAGTTGGGTCAATCCCTTTTGAAGCTGCTTGACCTTCATGGCGGTCTTCAGGCGCACCCGCCGGAAATGCTCGGGTGCGAAATTGGGGATGCCCGTGTACTTGAGCGGTTCCTTCTCCGAAAAGGTGTCGCCGATCTTGATCGTTCCATGGTTGTGGATGCCGATGATGTCTCCGGGCCAAGCTTCTTCCACGGCGGTACGGTCCTGGGCCATGAAGATGATGGGGTTGGCGATGACCATCTCCTTGCCCAGGCGATGGTGGCGCACGCGCATGCCCCGGGTAAAGCGCCCCGAGCAGATGCGCAAAAAGGCCAGGCGGTCGCGGTGCGCCGGGTCCATATTGGCCTGGATTTTAAAGACGAAGCCGGAAAACGCACTCTCCTCGGGCACCACGATGCGGGTGGTGGTGGGCCGGGGCAGGGGAGCGGGGGCGATCTCCACGAAGGTGTCGAGCATTTCGCGCACGCCGAAGTTGTTGATGGCGCTGCCGAAGAAAACCGGCGTCTGGCTCCCCTTGCGGTAGGCCTGCAGGTCGAACGGATCGGCGGCGCCCTCCAGCAGGGAGACCTCTTCGCGCAGCTCGTCGGCCTGGCTTTCCAGAAATTGGTCGAGCAGCGGATCGGCAAGATCGTGGATGGTGACCACATCGTCGTTCAGGCGGTCCTGGCCGGGCGAAAAAATGCGCAACTCTTTACGATAGAGATCATAGGTGCCCCGAAAGCGCTTGCCCATGCCGATGGGCCAGGTGAGCGGCGCGCATTCGATCTGCAGGCGGTCCTCGATGTCGGCCAGAATATCCAGCGGCGCCATGCCCTCGCGGTCCAGCTTATTGATGAAGGTCAGGATGGGCGTGTTGCGCATCCGGCACACCTCCATCAGCTTGAGGGTCTGGGGCTCGACCCCCTTGCCGCTGTCGATCACCATCACCGCGCTGTCCACGGCCGTGAGCACCCGGTAGGTGTCCTCGGAGAAATCCTGGTGGCCGGGGGTATCCAGCAGATTGATCTCGAAATCGCGATAGTTGAACTTCATCACCGAGCTGGTGACCGAAATGCCGCGCTCCTGCTCGATGGCCATCCAGTCGCTGGTGGCGTGCCGGCCGGCCTTGCGCGCTTTTACGGCGCCGGCCATCTGGATGGCGCCGCCGAAAAGCAGCAGCTTTTCGGTGAGGGTCGTCTTGCCCGCATCGGGATGGCTGATGATGCCAAAGGTCCTGCGGCGGGCGATCTGGGTTTTGGTGGTGGCGGTTTCGGATGACATAGACCGCCGAGAATCAACGATTTTCCATGTCATGTCAATCAAAAATTGAGCTTGGGATTTTTCCCCTTGCCGCCCTTAGCCAGAGTTCGATGCATCGCCATGTAACGATATAATGGCATCGACCTTGCCCTCCCAACCGGGTCAAGATATTCAAACTGCTTTAGCGCCGGGTGCCGTGCGTGTGCGACGTTCAACCGTCAAGATTTTTATCACCGTGTAAATCAAATCCTTCTTCCCTTTCCCAAAACAGGTTTTCTTCAGACAACCGCTCCTTCGACCGGCGAGAGCCTGTAGTTTCCATAACCCATCGTCATTGCATAACGATAAGTTATGCGGGAAGCGAATGGTACATAGATTGCATGAGAGGTCGATAGGACTTTCAGCCGGAGTTGCGCCGGTGCATGGCCGACTCGATTACTTCCGACATATAAGCTTTTAATCTGAAATTTTTAACTTCTTTTATGGGAGGCGCCTGTGGACCCTGAAAAAATCGGAGGCCAGGAGTTTACCCCGGAGCAATTGGTGGCCGTGGATCAAATCATCGGCCACAACCGTATCAAGCCGGGCGCTTTGATCCCGGTGCTGGAGGAGGTGCAGGAAACCATTGGTTATCTTCCCAAGTCTATCCAAAGACGGATCGCCCAGGGCATGAATGTCCCCCTCAAGGAGGTGCATGGCGTGGTGTCGTTCTACTCGTTCTTTACCATGGTGCCCCGGGGGCGCCACACCACCCGCTGCTGCCTGGGGACCGCCTGCTACGTGCGCGGCGGCAAGCACAACATGGATAAACTGAAAGAGGTGCTGCATATCGAACCCGGCGACACCACCGAAGATCGCAAGTTCTCCCTGGAGACGGTTCGCTGTCTGGGCGCCTGCGGCCTGGCGCCGGTCATCACCGTGGATGAGGACACCTACCGTCAGGTCAAGCCGTCCAAGTTATCCGAAATCTTGGAGCGTTACGAGTAGAACGCGGCGGATAACCTGGAACATCAAAAAAGGAGCACGCCATGTCCCGTCTGAAGGTAGAGGATCTTTATCGCATCAAAGGCAATACCATCCGAGATATGTTGCTCGATGCCGAGCATAAAAGCATCCGTATCACCGTTCACATGGGTACCTGCGGCATCTCTTCGGGCGCCGAGAAGGTCCGCTCCCGGTTCGACCAGGTGCTCCGGCAGACCCAGCGCAAGGATGTCGTCATCACCACCTCCGGCTGCGCCGGCATCTGCAACCGTGAACCCATGGTGACCATCGAACGCTTCGGCGAAGAGCCGGTGCGCTACGCCGATGTGACCGAGGAGCGTGCCGGCGCCATCTTCGACCGCCACGTGCTCAAGGGCGATGTTCCAGCCGAATGGGTCTATGCCCGCGGCTGGGAGCAGTTCGAAAAGGACTTCGAAGGTCCGCCCTTGGCCGTGGCCCGGAGCACCGCCCACATCCGGCAGCTGCCCTTTTTCGGCATGCAGAACCTGCGCGTCATGCGCAACCGTGGGTTGATCCAGGCCGAGAGCATCGAAGAGTATATCGCCCGGGATGGCTACTTCGGTGCGGCCAAGGCGATCTTCCAGCTCAAACCCGAGGAGATCGTGGCCGAAGTCAAAACCTCGGGATTGCGCGGCCGCGGCGGCGGCGGATTCCCCACCGGCCTCAAATGGGAGTTCGCCGCCAAATCGCCGGGCGAAATCAAATACGTCTTGTGCAATGCCGACGAAGGCGACCCGGGCGCCTTCATGGACCGCTGCGTGCTGGAATCGGACCCCCACGCGGTGCTCGAAGGCATGGTGATCGCCGCCAAGGCTATCGGCTCCCACCAGGGCTACATCTACTGCCGGGCCGAATATCCGCTGGCCGTCAAGACGCTCAACCACGCCATCGCCCAGGCCCGGGAATACGGGCTGCTGGGCGAGAACATTCTGGGGTCGGGGTTCGACTTCGATGTGGAAGTTTACCGCGGGGCCGGCGCCTTTGTCTGCGGCGAAGAGACCGCCCTGATGACCTCCATCGAGGGCAAACGCGGCACGCCCCGTCCCCGGCCACCGTTTCCGGCCATCCAGGGGTTATGGAAGCGGCCCACGATCCTCAACAACGTGGAGAGTTTTGCCAACATCCCCCAGATCGTCTATCAGGGGGGCAAGTGGTACGCGGGCGTCGGCAGCGCCCGCAGCAAAGGCACCAAGGTCTTCGCCCTGACCGGCGACGTGAAGAACGTCGGCCTGGTGGAAGTGCCCATGGGCATCTCCCTGGGCAGCATCATCTTCGATGTGGGCGGCGGCATTCCCAAGGACAAGAAGTTCAAGGCCGTGCAGTTGGGCGGCCCCTCGGGCGGCTGTATTCCCAGCGCCCATCTCAATGCCTCGGTGGATTATGAAACCATCATCAAGCTGGGCGCCATCGTGGGCTCGGGCGGCATGATCGTCATGGACGAAGACAAATGCGTGGTGGACGTGGCGCGCTTCTTCATGGAGTTCTGCCGGGACGAATCGTGCGGCAAGTGCACCCCCTGCCGGGTGGGCACCGAAAAGATGCTCGAGATCCTCACCCGCATCTGCGAGGGCCAGGGCCGCCCCGATGACATTGCCAACCTGGAGCGAATGGCCGACTACATGAAGAACAATGCCTTGTGCGGCCTGGGGCAAACGGCGCCCAACCCGGTACTCTCCACCCTGCGCTACTTTCGGGCGGAGTACGAGCAGCACATCCAGGCCAAGCGCTGCCCGGCGGTGGTATGCAACGCCTTCTTCAAATCGCCGTGCCAGCACGCTTGTCCCATCGGTATGGACATTCCAGCCTACATCTCCCTGATCAAGGCCGAACGTCTGGAAGACGCCTACAAAGTCCTGCTGCGCACCAATCCCTTCCCCGGCATCTGCGGCCGGGTGTGCGACCACAAGTGCGAACTCAAATGCCGGCGCGTCACTTTGGACGAACCGGTGCACATCAAGTATCTGAAGCGCTACATTACCGACCAGGCCGCGGCGCCGGCGGTCCAGCCGACGCCAGTCACCCGCAAGGAGAAGATAGCCGTCATCGGCGCCGGTCCGGCCGGCTTGACGGCGGCCCGCGACCTGACGCTGCGGGGCTATGCCGTCACGATCTATGAAGAGTTGCCCGAAGCCGGCGGCATGCTGCGTTGGGGTATCCCGGCCTACCGCCTGCCCCGGGATGTGTTGAAGCGTGAAATCCAGGACATCCTCGATCTGGGGATCGCCTTGCGCTGCAATGTCCGCGTGGGCCGGGACATCTCCTGGGATACCTTGCGCGGCGCCTATGACGCCATCTTCGTCGCCATCGGCGCCCAACGCAGCATGCAGGCCGAGCTGGAAGGCAAGGAGCACAAGGGCGTCACCGGCGCCGTGGAGTTCCTGCGCGAGCTGCACCTGGGCGGACATCCCCAGGTGGGCCGGCAGGTGGCGGTCATCGGCGGCGGCAACTCGGCCATCGATGCGGCCCAGTGCGCCCTGCGCCTGGGCGCTGCCGCCGTCACCATTTACTACCGACGCACCCAGGCCGACATGCCGGCCCTCAAACAGGAAGTCGAGGCGGCCCTGAAGGAAGGGGTCAAGATCGTCGAGCTGGTGGCGCCCATCCGCTTCATCGGCGAAGAGAATCATGTGCGTCAACTGGTGTTGCAAAAGATGCGCCTGGGCGATTTCGATGCCGGCGGACGCAAGAAACCTGTCCCGATCCTGGGCAGCGAATATGTGGTGCCGGCCGACCAGGTGATCCTGGCCATCGGCCAGGAGGTGGACGGCGCCTTCGATTTCAAACGCACGGGCATCGGCCTGACCGCCAGCCGTCTGGTGCAGATCGCGGCCGGCAAGCGCACCCAGACCACGGCGCCCATGATCTTCGCCGGCGGGGATGTGGTCACTGGCCCCGACACGGTGGTGGCCGCCATTGCCGCCGGACACAAAACCGCCGAAGAGATCGATGCCGCCATCCGCGACCGGAACCAGGAAGGCCCATATGTGCCGGCAGCCCTGGACGACGTGCCCATTCCCCAGGAGATCGAGGCCGAGATTCACGAATTGGCCCGCACCCCCATGCCCGAGGCCGATGCCGATCAACGCATCGCGGATTTCCGGGAAGTGGAGTTGGGTTTCGATCGGCAGACGGCCCTGCGCGAGGCCGGACGGTGTCTGCGCTGTGATGTGGGGGTTTAAAAACCTTACTCGTACGAGTACGAAAGAAGCGTAATCCACCAAAAACGGGAGAGGCGCGATGAAAGCAAACGCCAAGCAAGTGAAACTGACCATCGACGGTCACGAGATCACCGTGGACGAGTCGTTGACGATTCTGGATGCAGCGCGGCAGAACGGGATTACCATTCCCACCCTTTGCCATCATCCGGCCCTGTCCAACTGGGGCGGTTGCCGCCTGTGCGTGGTAGAGGTGGATAAGTCGCCCAAACTGGTGGCCAGTTGCGTCATGCCGGTGCGCGCCGGCATGGAGGTGGCCACCGACAACGCGGCGATCACGGCCAGCCGCCGCTTGACCTTGGAATTGCTCTTTGCCGAACGCAACCACAACTGCATGTTCTGCCCCCAGAGTGGCGACTGCGAGCTTCAGCAGATGGCCTATGCCCTGCAGATGGATCACCTCACCGTCTCGCAGTCTTTCAAAGCATTTCCCACCGATACCACCGGCGAATACATGACCGTCGATCACAACCGCTGCATCCTGTGCGGCCGCTGTGTGCGGGCCTGCCAGGAGATCGCCGGCTGCCATGTGCTCGGGTTCCACAACCGGGGGACCAAGTCCATCATCGGGTTCGATCTTTTGGAGCAACGCGAACACTCCACCTGCGTCAACTGCGGCGCCTGCCTGCAGGTATGTCCCACCGGCGCCATTTCCAATCGCTACCGCACCCATTACAGCGTCAAGGGCCAGCCGGCCGAAAGCGAGACAATTGCTTCGCTGTGCGCCGGATGCGGCCTGCTGTGTCCGACCCAGTCCGTGATACGCGACAACCAGCTCATCGAAGTCAAGGGTTTCATAGAGGGCGGCAATGGCCGGCCGGACCACGGCCAGCTCTGCCACCGAGGACGCTTCGAAGTGCTCAAGACACCCGCGGATCGGCTGCTCCACCCCATGATCAAGGACGGCAACGGTCGCTGGCACGCGCGCACCTGGCAGCAGTGCCTGGATCTCGTCACCCAGCGCTTTAAGCAGATCAAGCAGGTGCACGGGGCCGACGCACTCTTCGGCCTGGCTTCCGGCGATCTCTCCAATGAAGCCTTGCTGCTCTTCAAGGCGCTGATGGCCGATGGCTGGGGGGCCGGTGTTGTGGACACTCTCGACGGAGCGCATTTCCGCACCCTGAGTGGCGTCAACCAAGGCCTTCCGGACGAAGTCTCCTGGAAGAAGATCGCGGCCGCGGATATGGTGTTGCTGGTCGGGGCGGATCCGCACCAAAGCCATCCCATGCTGGTTTCATTGCTGCGCCGGGCTTATATCGAAAAAGGGCTGCCCGTGGCTGCCATCGGCACCATGGAGGAGACCGAACGGTTCGGTGCCGAATACCTGGCCGTGGCCGACAAAGAATTGCCGGTCGCGCTCAGCGGCCTGGCCACCAGGATCGCGGCGTGGGACCCGGCGGGTGCGGTCCAACCCGATACCCTTACCCGGATTGCCGAACGTTTCACCAGCGCCAAAGCGCCGCTCATCCTGGCCGGTGCGCACATCACCCATCCCCAGGCGGCCGCCGCCTTGGGGGATCTTTTCAAAATCGCCGGCCCGCATGCTTCGATTGTTTTCCTCAAACCCAAAGTCAACAGCACGGGGGCCTGGCGCCTGGGGGTGGCGGCCCAACACCCCCAGTCCCATACGAAGAGCGGCGGCCTGCTGATTTTGAACGGTGAAGGCAGTGGCGCGCTGAGGTCGGTACTCGAAGGCGGCACTGCGCCGGATTTTTTGGCCGTCATTGCGCCTTGCCGCACCCCGGCCCTGGCCGAGATCGCCCATGTCCTGCTGCCCCGGCCCCTGTGGCTGGAAGAAGACGGTTCGTACACCAGCATGGAGGGCGGCGAAATCGTCTACAAACCCAGGGTGCTCGCGCCCCCGGCCGGGGTCAAGTCCACCTGGGAGATTTTGCGGGAGCTTTTGAAAGGCATCGATTCCCCTTATGCCGACAGCCGCTGGGATGATGTTCGGGCCAAAGCCGGCCGGATTCTGGCAGCCTGTCGTTTCGTGGAGACCGATCCGATCATGGAGCAAGCAACCGATCAACGCCAAACGTAAACGGGGGGTCATATGGGCAAACCGAAAGTCGCCACCGTGTGGTTGGAAGGATGCGCCGGATGCCACATGTCGTTTCTGGATCTGGACGAGGCGCTGCTCGACGTGCTTTCCAAGATCGAGCTGACCGTCACACCCATCACCGATTTTAAAGAATATCGCTTCCCGGATCTGGACCTGGGCATCATCGAGGGCGGGGTGGGCAATGAAGAACAACTGGAAATCGCCAACCACCTGCGCGCCAAAGCCAAGATCATCATGGCCTGGGGGGATTGCGCGGTCTTCGGCGGCATCAACACCCTGCGTAACCAGACCCCCGTGGCCGATCTGCTGCGCTATGGCTACACCGAAACCGCCAGCACCGTGGACGGTATCATCCCGGTCCATCCCGAACTGCCCAAGCTGCTGCCCAAAGTGCTGCCAGTGAATGCCGTCATTTCGGTGGATTGCTATATCCCCGGGTGTCCGCCTTCGCCGGAAGCCATTGCCTTCGGGTTGACCGAAATCCTGCGCGGCCGCATCCCGGTTCTGCCGCGTGAACTGATCCACTTCGATTGAGGAGGCGCCAGCATGACGACTGCCACCCAAATCACCATCAATCCCATCAGTCGCCTGGAAGGGCACGGGAAGGTCACGATCCATCTTTCCGCCAACGGCGAAGTGGACGAGGCCTTCTTCCACATTACCCAGTTCCGGGGTTACGAACACTTTTGCCAGGGCCGCCCGCTGGAAGAGATGCCCATCATCACCCAGCGCATCTGCGGCATCTGCCCGGTGAGCCACCAGTTGGCCTCGGCCAAGGCCTGCGACGCCATCTGCGGTGCGCCCATTCCCGAAACCGCGGCCATGCTGCGCGAATTGCTTCACATGGGACAGTACATCCAATCCCATGCCTTGCACTTCTTCCACCTGGCCAGCCCGGACCTGCTGCTCGGTTGGGACAGCGATCCGGCCCAGCGCAACGTGGTGGGGGTCATCGCCGCGGCCCCGGATCTGGCCAAGCGCGGCATCCGCCTGCGCAAATTCGGCCAGGAGATCATCAGCGCCCTGGGGGGCAAGAAGATCCATCCGGTCTATGCCATACCCGGCGGGGTGACCCATGCCCTGCCCCAGGCCGCGCGGCTCCAGTTGCTGGCCGGGTTCCAGGAAGCCTTCACCACGGCCGGCGCGGCCCTAGGCATCATCAAGGATTGGGCCGAGCAGCATATGGCCGAAGTCAAGGTCTTCGCCAACTTTGCTTCACATTACGCCTCGCTGGTGGATGACCGGGGCCGGTTGCAGCTTTACGACGGCCAATTGCGCATCAAGGGTCATGACGGAGCCATCCTGGCTCAATTCGATCCGGCGGATTACCTCCAATACATTGGCGAACATGTCGAGCCGTGGAGCTACATGAAGTTCCCCTTCTTCAAACCCCAGGGCTACCCCAACGGTCTCTACCGGGTGGGTCCCCTGGCGCGCCTCAATGCCGTCGACGCCATGGGCACACCCCAGGCCGATGCCGAACTGCGCCAGTTCCGCAAGATCGCCACCGACGACCGCAAAGGCGCCTCTCTGCTCTACCACTACGCGCGCATGATCGAACTGGTCTACGCCCTGGAACGGTCCCAGGCATTGTTGATGGACGAGCGCATCATCGGTAAGCAGGTGCGGGCCACCGCGGCGCCGTCCAATGCCCAAGGGGTCGGCATCATCGAGGCACCCCGGGGCACCTTGATTCACCATTACGAGGTGGATCGTCACGGGACCATCCGTGATGCCAACTTGATCGTGGCCACCGGCCACAACAACCTCGGCATGAATCGCGCCGTCACCCTGGTGGCCAAGGAGTATATCCACCGCGGCGATGTCCGCGAGGGCATGCTCAACCGTGTGGAAGGTGCCATCCGTTGCTATGACCCATGCCTCTCCTGCGCCACGCACGCCCTGGGTCAGATGCAGATGGCCATCCAGGTGCTGGACCACCGAGGGGAAATCATCGCGACCTTGGAAAGGAGATAGCTAATGCCCGCGTCTGAAACCACAACCCCAACCTGTTGGATCATCGCCTTCGGCAATCCCCAGCGGGGCGATGACGGGGTCGGCCCCTATGTGGCCGGCCGTCTGAACGACGCCATCCAACAGATGAGCGGCGTGGCGCTGTGCACGCTGCCCCAACTGGATATCGCCTTGCTGGAAGATATTCACGACGCCGACCATTTGATCTTCGTGGATGCCAGTGTGGAGGCAATCGACAACGGCCTGCGCTGGTCGCCGGTGACGCCGGAACTCAATGGATGGGCCATGGGCTCCCACCAATTGACGCCGACCGTGTTCCTGGGGCTGCTGCATCTGCTCTACCAAAGCCAACCCACGGCCTGGGTGGTTTCGGTCCAAGGCCGTCATTTCGATCTGGGTGAAGGACTCAGCGCTGAAGCGCGCCGTGCCGCCGAGCGGGCCGCCGCGCAGATCGTGGACTGGTTGTACCTGCACGGCATCGCTCTGGACAGACCCAAATACCGTGAAAAAGGATGAAACCATGGATAAAGCAAACGACATCCTGATCATCGACGATGACCGCGACCTGGTTCACTCCATGCGCATCGTTTTGGAAACCAAGCCGTACACCATCCGCACGGCCTACAACGGCAAGGAGGGGTACCAGCGGATCGAAGAAAAAATCCCGGACCTGGTTATCCTGGACGTCATGATGGCCACCGACACCGAGGGCTTCGACCTGGCCTATCGGCTGCGCAACCAGGAGCGTTATCGGGATATCCCCATCCTGATGCTGACCTCCTTTACTCAGAAGATGACCGAAACCGGCGCCGATAAGTTCCAGCACATCATGGGCGAGGAGTGGCCCGTCAACAAATTCCTGGAAAAACCCATCGATCCGGATGTACTATTGAAAACAGTGGAAGAGCTGCTCAGGGGAGAATAGACGACCGACTGATGCATTTATGAATCTAGCCAAAGAACTGGTTGCCCAGCAGATCTTCTTTCGCCGGGAATTGAGCGAACGGGTCGGCTGGCTCGTCGGCGTCCGCTGGATCGCGGTCGTGACGGCCTTGTGCAGTGCCTGGGTGCTGCGCCTGTGCCATTTCGACCTGCCCATGACCACGGTCACCGGCGTGATCGCCGTCATGACCGGCTATAACATTCTATTTGCCATCATCGTCCGCCAGCTGAAACGCATCTCCCAGGACCGTCAAGTCCCTTTCCAGATCTGCGCCCATGCCCAGTTCATCAGCGACCTGACCGCCCTGGGCGCCCTGATCTACCTCACGGGCGGCTTTTACAGCCCGCTGACGCTCTTTGTCCTCTTTCCCATCATATTGGCGTGCATCTTGCTCGACCCAATTTACGCCTATATCTATGCCGGCACCTGTGTCATCGGCATCGGGGTGCTGGGTTACTTGCAAACCACGGGAATCATCACGCCGCATAGCGGCCTCTTCGCGCACGGCATCTTCCACAGCGCGCATACCACTCGCGAAAACGCCATGCTCTTCATCGTTCTGGCCACGGCCTGCCTGATGACCGCCTATCTGGTGACTACGATCAAGCGCAGCCTGCGCGCCAAAGGACACACCCTGTTGCTCTTCTGCAAGGAACTGGATGCGGCCAACACCAAGTTGACCGCCCTCTACGACATGGTCAAGCAGATGGCCTTCTGCGCCGACTACCAGGAGCTGATGGATTCGGCCACCCAGAACACGGCGCGCATCATGGGCGTCAAGGCCTGCTCGATCAAACTGCTCGACGAGCAGCGCCAGACGCTGCGCTTCGCCTCCAACTACGGCCTGAGCCAGAACTACCTGGCCAAGGGCGACATCGACATCTCCAAGAGTCCCATCAACCAGGGCATCCTCCAAGGCGCCTTTTACACCATCGGCAATATCGAAGCGCAAGATTACTTTCAATACCCGGAGAATGTCCGCCAGGAGGGCTTTTCTTCCATGATCTGCCTGCCGCTCAAGGTGGAAAAACGCGTCCTGGGCGTCTTCTGCGTTTACAGCCAGGCGCGCTTCAATTTCAGCGATGCGGATGTGGATTTCTTCGCCCTGATTTCTGAACTCACGGCTCTGGCTATGCAGAACTTGAAGAGCGAACTGAACAAGAGCTGGTTTTTACAAAGAGCGGCCCACCAATTGCGTTCGCCGCTCAACGCCGTGGACAGCATGCTCAAGGTGCTGCGCAAGGCCTATGCCGGGCCGCTTAATGACCAGCAAAGCGATATGCTGGCCCAGTGCGAGCGGCGCATCGAGGGTCTCTCTTTGACCATTCAGGATCTGCTCAAATTGGGTATCAAGCGGGCCGACACGGCGCCCCCCGAACTGCGTCAGATTTCCCTGGCGCCCCTGCTGGCCCAGCTTTCGGCCGTATACCAGACCCAGGCCAAGCAAAAAGAGGTGCACCTCGCCATCTCCCTGGAAAGCGGCCTGCCGGCCGTTCTGGGAGAAGAAAAGCTTTTGGACGACCTCTACACCAATTTGCTCTCCAACGCCATCAAGTACACGCCGGCCGGTCACGAGGTCCGGGTCACGCTCTCCAGGGAAGACGCCCAGCGCCTGTGCCTGCGGATTACCGACACGGGCATCGGCATCCCCCAGGATCAGCTTTCCCGCCTCTTTACCGAGTTCTTCCGCGCCGAAAACGCCAAAGCCCACACCGACCAGGGCACCGGTCTGGGCCTGACCATCGCCAAAGAGGCCATGGACCGTTTGCGCGGCACACTGCTCATCGAAAGCCGCGAAGGGGAGGGCACCCGCGTCACCTGTTACTTCCCGGTGGCCGGATAACAGGTATTTGAGAGTGTCGGCCGCTTTTACAGGCCGCAAAGGCAGCGGGCACCGAACCGCGGCATCAGGGGCGCATCCAGTACACCGGCCGCCCTAAAGACACGTCCAGGGCGGAATCCTCGGATACCGGCATGCTTGCCCGATTTTTGCATCTGGAAAATCTGCGAATCGAGGTGCGGCTATGCGCGTCCAACTTTACAAACGCATCTTTCTGAACTTCGTGTTGGTGATCGCGCTCTTCGGCCTGCTGGCGGCCGCCGTGGGGGCTTATTTGATCAACCGCTCCACGGTCAACGAGGCCCAGCGCCGGGTGAGCCTTGACCTGCGCTCGGCCTGGAGCGTGGTCCAGGGCGAACTGGACGGCCTAGAGTTGTTTCTGGGGGCCTTGAGCGGCGGCAAGCGTGTCCAGGAGGCCTTTCACCAACCCGGTGATCAATCCATCCGCGCGCTGCTGGAACTGGCCCGGCGCCAGGGGCGCTGTGACTTTCTGGGCCTGATCGACCCCCAGGGGCGAGTGGTCCTGCGCACCTTGGCCCCTTACCGGGTGGGCGATTACCTGACCCAGGACCCCATGGTAAACCGGGCCCTCAAGGGCCAGACGGTGAGCGGATTCGTTTTGCTGGAGGCCGAGCGCCTGAAGGCCGAAGGCGGTGATCTCGAAGAAAAAGCCTTCATGGTCTTCGAGCCCACCGAGCGGGCCAAGCGCCGCGCCAAAAACACCGAAAGCGCCGGTATGGCCCTGGTGGCTGCAACCCCCGTGGAGGATGAAACCGGTGCGCGCAAGGGGGTGCTCTATGCCGGTATCCTGCTCAACCGCAACCACGCCCTGGTGGACAAGATCCATGCCATCGTCTTCGAGGAGCGGCTCTACAAAGGCCGCCAGCCGGGCACGGTGACCATCTTCCAGTGGGACAGCCGGGTGGCCACCAATGTCAAGAACGCCAGCGGCAACCGGGCCATCGGCACCCGCGTGAGCGAGACGGTCTACGACACGGTGCTGGAGAACAACCGCCCCTATTACGACCGGGCCTTCGTGGTCAGCGACTGGTATTTGAGCGCCTACGACCCCATCCACGATCTCGAAGGCCGGGTAATCGGCATCCTCTATGTGGGCGTGCTGGCCCGGCAGTACGACGACCTGAAACGCGATCTGTATGCCTTGTATGCCCTGCTCTCCCTGGGAGCGGTGACCATCGTGCTGGCCCTGGGGTTTTTATTCGCCCGCCACCTCACCGGTTCGGTCAGCCGCCTGGCCCAGGCCGCGGCCGAAATCGCCGGCGGCCGGTTGGATATGCAGGTGGCCGAACCGTCCACCGACGACGAGGTGCGCGACCTGACGCGGGCCTTCAACGACATGGCCGGCCGGCTCAAGGAACGCGAAGAGCGCTTGAAGAACACCAACGCCGCACTGGACCAGACCAACCGCTCGCTGCAGGTGGTCAACCGCAACTACCTGGACATGCTGGGCTTCGTCTCCCACGAACTGAAGAACACCCTGGGGGTGATCTACACGTCGGCCAAGGCCCTGGGCATGACGGCCATCGGACCGCTCTCCGAGGCCCAGGCCAACCTGGTGACCAACATTACCCAGAGCATCGAAAAGGCCGTGGGCATGACCCGCAAATACTTGGATCTGTCGCGCATCGAGATGGGCGAGCTGACGCCCAACCCCCGGCCCATGGATATGATCAGAGATGTGGTGGCGCCGCTGCTGGCCGAGTTCCGCAACCTCCTGGCCGCCAAACAGATCGACCTGCGCAATGAACTGCCGGCGGCCCTGCCCCTCACGGGCGACCGCGACCTGCTGCAAGTGGTCTATAAGAATCTATTGGACAACGCCGTCAAGTATGGACAGCCCGGCGGGGCCATCCGCCTGATCTTTGCCGTGGATGGGGCCATGCTGCGCTTCGAGGTGTGGAATCAGGGCGAAAACCTTTCGGAGTCCCAATTGGCCCGGATATTCGACAAGTTCGTCCGCTTGCGGCGGGCCGAAGGCCTGGCCCAGGGCACCGGGCTGGGGCTCTTCATCACCCGCGATATCGTACGCAAGCACGGCGGCGACATCCGGGCCGAGTGCCGGGGCGACCAGTGGGTCCGGTTCATCTTTACCCTGCCGGCCCCAGCCTGAAATTGGATCCCTGAAATCAATTATAGTCTAGTGTCCATCCACGGTTGTAACTACTTGTAACGCATAAAAAAAGCGCATTTTGCGCTGGCGTTTTGCTACTCGTTGTAGTATATCGGATAGCGCCAACCAACCGATAATGCAACAAAAGCAGAAAA